>JAABUQ010000057.1_pt1 | contig 202779 bp, 88 predicted proteins | sample 5560001 | NCBI WGS metagenome assembly JAABUQ01 (sample SAMN10711888, study PRJNA513371) | rock metagenome | isolation source: Antarctica rocks | place: Antarctica: Victoria Land, Finger Mt nord | collected 2015-12-18
AATCGCTTAAAGTAGTTTAGTCGATTACTATAAGTAGTTTAGCGCGCTTCGCGCTAAACTACTTTGAGCGATTCGATTCCAAAAAATCGTCACGACCCAATCTTGGCGCTAGGTCGAACTAGAGGGATGATATCATAATCTAGCCCAACGATTAGTCTATTAACAATGTGTTAAAAAATAATTAATAATGCATTACGACAATATTTGAATCAATTTGTTATAACATACTTGAACGACATCATAATTTACTTAAATATTTTGAAAAAACATGTAAATTATGTTTTCAAAGTATTGAAATGTCTAGATAAAAAAAATTTACATCTTAAATTAAAGAAATGCGAATTTCATTAAAAAAAAATTAATTTTCTTAAATTTGTCGTTAAACGACATGAAATACGCATAAATCTTAAAAAGCTACAAGCAATTAAAGAATGAAAATTATCTATTAATGTCAAGAAAGTTTAATTCTTTCTAGATTTCATAAATTACAACAAGAAATTTATTAAAAACTACTTCGTTAATGCAATATTATTAACGAATTTTACGAAAAAAAAAGACGTTATAAATATAAAAATTAATAAAAAAAAATCATTTTAGAATTTTAAGTTAAAATGTTTAAAGAAATTAATACTAAAGATGTACAATTTACAATTGTTAAACAAGATTAAAATTAACGCATTAGATTTAATTATTAATACATGCTTTAATTAAGAGCATAAAGACATATAACACTTAATAACATATCTTTCGAAAAAACTCTTATTAATCGAACAAAATTATAATATTTACGACAAGAAACTACTTGCTATTGTAGTCTTTCTAAAATTATAAAAAATATACATCGAAAAATCATTAAAACTTACGATTCTTACAAATTATAAAAATCTTTTACACTTTACTATTATTAAACAATTGAACAAAAGACAAATGCGATAATTAGAGTAATTCGAACAATACAAATTTAAAATACAATATACATTAGGCAAAAATAATGACAAAGCAAACGCACTTAGTAAAAGAAATAATTATATAAAAACGAAGAAATCGTTTAATTACAACATATTTAAGATCAACAAAGACAAATCATTATTAACAAATAAATACGAATTAAATGCTATTTTACGAATACTTAAAAACAATAAGAAAGAGTTTCTAGTAAAAAAAGAAAAACTCTAAATATCTATTGACAAAATCGACAAATATATAAAAAAATATTATGATAAATTATTGCAAAAGCATTCGAAAATGATCAAAATTCTTTAACTTTTACGTTAACATTGTTAGTTTTCTCAAATAAGACAAGTTATTAAGACATACGTCAAACGATATCTTAGTTATTAGCAAAACAAACATAGTACATATGCGAATTATGACGAAATTTAATATTAGAAATTATTTGAATCGTTATAAGATAAAGTTACGATAAACTTTATTATTAAGTTGCTCAAGTTAACGAATTTAGCAATTAAAGACAAATATAATTCGATATTAATAATGATTAACAAATTTATCAAGTATTCACATGTTATCGTATGTAAGAAAAAGTTCATAATAAAACAATTAAAATACATTGTATTAAATCGATTTATACGATATTACAATATACTTAAAGATTTAACTAGTGATAGAGACAAGCTCTTCACGTCTAACTATTGAAAGACGCTTTTATCAATGTTAGAAACGAGACTTAGAATGTTCATTGTCTATCATTTTGTTATGAATGATTAAATAGAACGAACAAACTAGAGTTTAAAGCAATATCTAAGACATTACATCAACAATACTTATAACAATTAAGTATTGCTTTTATTTATAACTTAATTAACATTAAATGCAAAGATTTTAAATATCATTAAAATAACTTCATTCTTCGTCAATTATAATAGAGAACTTAATTTCTTTAAAGAAAAGCGAAAGCATTTGTTAACATAGTTAGTCATAAAGAGAATAGCGATATTACAAAAGATACACAACAATATCTTAAAGATGCAAGAAAGATCAATTAAGTATTAAAACAAAAAACGAAAAACGACATTTTAATTAAAGAAAAAAAATAAAATATATCTTTTTACAAAAAATTTTAAAACAAGAAAGTTAAGCAAGAAATTAAATTATGTTAAAGTCGAATCGTTTCTTATTAAGAAAACAAAGAAATTAATCAATTACAAACTCGATTTATTTAAGAACGCTAAAGTATTTCTAGTATTTTATATCTTATTGTTGAAACTAGCGAATTCAATTACGTCTCTATAGAACACATTTTATTTTCACTTATAAAAAAAAAACAATATAAGATTAAGAAAATTTTACAACAAAAAGATCAAAAATATTTTATTAAGTAAAAAAAATATTTTATCTTCGAAAATACATAAAAGTTACTTAAGAACTTGAAGAAGTGTTTTAACAAATTGCGACGATTTTGTTAGCGACAAAATCACTCATAAGAGTCGACAAAGCATTAGAGAGCAAAAGAGCGAACAATGAAAAATCGATAATAGTATTAAATAGAATCTTGAGCGTCTCTTTAATACATTTGATTTCTCTCTTATTTTTCTTGATCTTTAGAATATTTTTCGACTTCGCATTATTTATATTTTTTAAACGACAAAGTTAATGCTTTCTTTGTTTCGTCTTTCGCGCAATTCTTAGGCGCAATTTTGTTATTTTATCATTTAGCCTTTTAGTCTTTTAAATAGTTTCATTCATTTCTTGATAATTAGAAGCTAGATCGCATTTCTAATTCTTTCGATAACATTTCTCACATTTAAGATATTCTTTATTTACTTAATAAGATACGTCGAATGTAACACAAATTCGACAAGAACGCATTGTAAGAAGAGCGTATTTATAGCGACAATTAACAACGAAATTGCGACGTTGTTTAGTAATTAACTTAATTAATATAATAAAAAAGAATAAATGATTTTGAAACAACAATTCTTGAAAAGAGAAAATAGTGTTACGAGTCGCATGCTAATAGATATTATTCGTCGCGCATTGTTCTTTACAAGATAATTAGAAAGAGAAGATTTGTCAATAGAATTAAGATAATTAAGATAACTTGATTTTTGAGCATTTTGAATTTCCAATTAAGACGATTAAGATAATTAAGATTTTGAACATCTTGAACATCTTAAATCTTAAATGATGAAAAAGTATATAGCTTTCGAACGCGACTTTCTTATAAATCGTATTCAATTTATCTTAAATCTTTATTTATTATTACGACTACTAAGTTGCAATCTCTTGTTATTAAGTGATTGCTTGCATTGCCTAAAGACGTTTACAAATCTCTTCAATAGCATAACTTTCTCTAATATCTCTTACGAAAGTACTAGCGTAACAAAGTTAAAAGCATTAACATAAAAAATGTAAAAAAAGAATTTTGTTAATTCGCAAGTACTAGAGCGATGCAATAATTAATCAAGAATTTGATCGCTTTTAAGAAGTTAATATTTTAGTAATAACGAAAATCGCGAAACGCATTTTAAATGTAAATTAAATATATAATCTTGTGAGTTAAGTTGTTTTATAACATTTGTGTCGAAGCGCAAAAGATTAAAAATTAAAAGGATTAATTATCTTAAATAACTAAAAAAAGATTATCAAAATGTCGAATTTCGAAATAATGTCTCTTCTTGAGAACTTAAAATTGTACTTATTTAATTAAGAAGCTTACGAATTTAATGAAATTAAAATAGACATTTTTAATTTGTTAAGAGATCGTAAGACTAGAGTTGTTAAAAGCGATATCTTAATGTTAGCGTTAACGACAATTTAATTAAATGAACAATTAGAAGTTTTCAAAAAACGCTATTAACAACTAAAGTTAACGCATCGAGATTTAACATTAACGTCGAAAAAGAAATTGAACGACACATTAAACAATAAGCATAAAATCTTGCGAATTAAGAAAGTTATAATTGAAATGCGAATTTCAAATTTTTTTAACAATCAATATTAATGTTGCGATATTAACGAGACGTTAATTAATCGCATAAAGCGATCAACGACAAGAGAAACGAATATGCGTATAGAAGAGCAATGCTTCAAAGTCGTTTGTTCGTTGCTAAAATTCTCGTTAACAAGTAGTTTTGAACACGTTTAATTTGTTTTAATTATTTGCGAAACGTTATCGATTTCGTGAAGCTTATAAACAATAAGACGAATATCACAAATTCGATTATTAAAAGTTATTTTATTCAAGCATATAACGAACGTCTCGCGCTAAATTCGTTGAAGCGCAAAAATTCAAATTAACAAAAAATAATAAATCGACAAAGATATAAAATAAAAATCTTAAAAATCCACAAATATGTCGTCGAGAAATCTAGTCTTTTAATTAAGTATAACGAGAATATTGCTAGAATAATTGTTATCGAAATTGCAAATCTTAATGTCTAAAAAAATTAATATTAAGACGAAAACGTTGTTGCATTGCAATTATTCGAATAACTTTAAAATAACGTTGTTAACGAAGACGATCACGAATTCAAAATTGGAAATCTAATTAATATCAAGTATAATATGTATTTTTATTATCTTAACGCGCGCAATAATAAGTCGAATTTAGAATGATTTCGCAATATAATGTATTCTCTTACGTAGCAAATTATTTGAATCGATCTTTTCTATTAATTTCTTTACGTTAAATTAAGATTTAATCGAAATTATCAACTTATCTTTTATTTGTATTACGTAAAGTACATTTACGAGAGCGACAATACGCATTTCTTTTATATCGATATCAATGTTTCAAAGTACGTTAAGATTAACAAGAGTTATAATATAATTCAAGACTTTGTATTTTTAAACGATAAATTCAAAAACAATTGCACTTTAATTATAAAAGACTTTTATTACAAAATTCAATTATAATAATTCGATGTTGTAGAAAAACGCGATGTGTTAATTAATGTTAAAAGAGCATGCATTTATAGTTTTAAGAATACGTCAATATAAAGATCAATTGACGTTACGAAATACGAAAGTCTAAAATTTGTTATTTGCGATTAAGAAGATGTGCGTGTAACGCAATCTAAAATTGTGCATAATTTAATCGCACAAAAAGAAAAGATTGTTAGAAGAACAATATTGTTCTAAAATGTAACAATTCAATTTGACGAAAAATCTCTCAATAGCGTTAAGTTAGAAAATGTTAATTAACTAATTATTTATTACGCTTAACAAATTGCTTTAATTCTATCGTTATTCAAAAAGTATAATTAATATAATCAAGTTAAAGATAAATTTCTCGCATCGACTTAACTTTTTTTGAGAAATTTTTATTAGCAATATCTTAATTTGCAAAGTCAACTAGAATAACTTACGAATAAAGATAAAGAAAAATATATTATTAAATAGCAATTGTATTGTGATCAAAAAAATTATCAATTATTAACGAGTTAATTTTCTAAAAGCATTCAAAGAGATTTAGATGTTTATTGTGCAAACGAAAAAACAAGCTTATTCTTCAAATAATTTCTTTAAAAAGTAAGGAAATAATTCGCAAAGAAAAGTCGATCAAGAATCGCAAGCTTCGTCTTTAACATAAGAGCATTAATGTCGTACAATATAAATGAAATTTGCGCAAACGAAAGATAAAAAAGTAGAAAGACGAACAACAATTGAAGAAATCTTAATAAACAAAAGATTTGATAAATTTTAATCGCTAATTAAATAATCAAAAATGTGCGACGCATCTTTGATGCTTCGAGAGCTCTCGCTATTTAAGCGACGAACTTACTTTTACTTGCACGATTAATCAAGTTGCACACAATCTTTTTTACGAATATAAATACTTATTTTACTCAATTTCTTGTTGCAATTACGATCGTGATTAATTATGAGTAGCTTTTTCATGCGTTTTTTTCTCTTACTTGATATAAGTTCTTTCTTGTTGTTAATTATTATTTTAATTTCTTGTCGTCGCAATTCGCGTTTCTTTTATCGAATTCTATCAACAAATAGTTGATCTTTTTTATTATTTAATTGCGAGTCGTTTATCAAAGATTGATTTTTTTCCGCTACACATTTTCGTATATAAAAAGCTATCTTTTACTTCTTTCTTGTCTTTATTATAATCTAGTTGTACGCTTCTTATAAATTTAATTTAACAAAATACTTTACTTCAAACAATCGATCTTGAAGCTCGCTAATGTTAAATAGTAAATATTGATTTTTTATCGTAATATTGTTTAGCTTTCGATAATTGACACATAAACAAAAAGTTTCGTTCTTTTTAAATACAAAAAGAATTAAGTATTCTATCTATAATTAGTATTTTTTTATAAATTTTTTTTTCATTTTTTATCAAGTATTTGCGAAGAGTTTCTAACTTTTTTTGGAATAAAGCATATATAAGTTCAAACGTAAATTGCTTGTTTAATTCAAGTCTAATCTTATAATTTTACAATTAATGTTTAAATAGAATCTCGATCGTTTTCTTTTTCTAAAATAGATGCTCTCAATTGTTGTATATTCGTAATATGTGCTTTAGTAATTCTCTCGCTATACTAGATAGTCTAAAGCTCTCAAAAGATTCGCAATTTTTTCACTTATTTTAACTTTGTTATTTAGTTAATTTTTGTCAATGTTTATCGAGTCGAACTTTATTAAATCGTTTTTTTGCGAAAATGCAAGTTCGCTACTTGCGATCGAATTTCAATTTAATCTTTTATCTATTATTGAATGCTATTAATGCGTAAATTAAATGTGAATTGCGTGATCACATCGCACGAATCTAAGTACTTGTGTATTTTAGTCAACTTTTGAATTGTGTTGCTTCAATCAAGACATTTTTAAAACGATATTATAAATGATTATTTTCACTATATTAAAGATTAGTTTCTCGTAGTATTGCTAAATAACTATTAATAGTAGCTTCGTTTCTTTGTTCACTCTTTTATTTCTTGCGAGTAATGAATTTTCATCTACAATTATTAGATTGTAAGCGTCAAGCTTCTTTTAAGTAAAATATTCTTCTCTCTTTACAAGAGCTTTAATCAGAAAATTATCTATTGTATCAAAATCGATCATTGCTATAAGTTAACAATCGTTGATCTTAATTGAAGTGATAAAACATCGTGCGTACGCTATTAAGTTTAATTGCTATTGTTGAGCTAATATATTGCATTTCTCTAGTATACTCTTTATTAAGAAATTTGAACTTTTCTTTACTTTTGCGTTGTAACTTCTATTTTAAACGTTTGTTTGCGCTAAGCTTTTTTTTGTTGCTAAACTATTAACTTTAACTTTTTAGAAAATTAATTAATTTCGTTTTTTTTTTAAAATAAATTTAGTATAAGTTGTCGTAGCAAGTTGTTTAATTAAGATATATGTGTGTTGCAAGATTTAATTGTTTCATTATAATGTTAAGTAAGTTTTTTTTAATAATAACATTGTTTTTAGCTTCTTTTCGCATTCGTTTACGATCTTCGATAAATTAACTAAAGTCTTGAAATAATTCGTAATGTCTTTTATGCATTTATAAAAATTCTTCTAGTTATACTTTTCGTTTAAGTCGATAATTAAATTATAAGATTTAATAGTTTTCTAAAGTGCTTAATTAATTTTTTGTGTAAATGCGAATGTCTTGTTTAATAATGTTTTATCTAGAACTTTCTATAACTAATTTGAGTTTTTTATTAGATAATAATCGTCGTTCGATTTAATTTTGAAAATGTTCGTCTTTATGTCGATTTGCTTCTTGATGTCGTTTTAGCTATCAAGTATCTTTCTTAACATAACATTGATTTGTCGACGATTTATTAAGTTTCGTAATTGACAATCTCTTGCGAAGTGACTTAATTTGTCACATGAATAACACGTTTTTTAAGATTTATTATTTTGCTTTTCTCTAGAATTTTTCTCTTTGCGTCGCTAAGTAAAATTCAATTTTATAGATGCAAGTCTACGATAGTCTAAATTATTGTATCTCTAATTAGAACGAGATTCTTCTTAATAATATTTAATCGTTAATTCAAAAAAGATTTCTATTCTTTCGTGAGATTGATCGTATCGCTTTTTCATAGCTCTTTTATATAGCTTGTCGTCGAAATCGATAACTACTTCAATGAGATCAAATATATCGCTAATAAATTTGTCATTGCGCATAATTTCGTTTTTAAAATTGTTCTTAAGATTTCGTCGAAACATTGTCATAAATGCGACATTGTTTTATTTGATAAAATTAACATATTTTTAAAATCTTGTTGCGTAATTTGTTGCAAAGATTCGTTAAATTAAGTGCTAAATCACTCTTTTTGCGATTTGTTTTTCGTTGAATGTTTCGAAAATTCTTCGAAATTCTCTTTTGAAATTATCGAAATTCGTGAACATTGCACGAGAGTTTTTGTCATAATTTTTCAAATGCTTGCGTAAGTTTAACTTGAGTCAATGCTAGACTCTTTCTTTAAGAAATGTTAATGCAAAAATTGTCTTCTTGTTTGCTAAAATAAGATAGAAAATGAAATAAATATTTATTTGCATAAGCTAATTCTTTAGATCAATACGATCTTCATAATAGACGTTAGACTTGTTGATTTTTATTTTGTCGTCTTTATTAATAGAAAGTTGACGTGATGTTGTTGAGCTATTGTTCGAGATAAAAACGCGTTAATTTAATACAAACATTCTTAGAATGTTCAAAGTGTTACGCTAGTACTTTTGTAAAAAGTATTAAAGCGAATTATGCTATTAAAGAGATTTGTAGACGTCTTTAAGCAATGTAAGCAATCATTTGATAACAAAGATTACAACTATAAACAATCTTATGTTCAATAAATCTTCATAAATGATTCAATAAATCAAAGTAACAATAAGTAAAGACTTAAGATAAATTGAACACAATTCATAAAAGAGTCGCATTCGAAAGCTATATACTTTTTCATTATTTGAAATTCAAGATCTTTAAGATCTTTAAGATTTTAATTATTTTAATTATCTTGATTTAAAATTTAAGATACTTAAGAATTAAGTCATCTTAAATTATCTTAATTTTGTTGATAGATCTTTCTTTTTTAATTATCTTTGTGAAGAGCGATGCGCAACGAATAGTATCTATTAGTATACAATTTGTAACAATCTTGTACTTTATCAAAGCTAAATTAAGTGATAGAAGCGTTTTAGCTTTTTTTGCATTAGTCTCGTTTTTGTTTTTCTTTATTTTTATTAATATTTTATCGCTATTTTTATCTAACGTTTAATCTCGTTTTAATATATTAAGAATTTTAGCATTATACTTTGATAAAACGTCTTAGATGTTGCTTAATTCTTGTTTTAGATTTTTGTCGTTAATTATTAAATGTTTTTATGTGTTAAGAATCTTTAATATTGCATTCGACATTAATAGACTTGAAGTAAATCGTAAAAAAAAAACTTTTAAAAACATTTATTGTCTTTTGTTCTTTTTACTTCTTGAGCTAACGTCTAATTCAAAGACGCTTAAATTTATTTTTTTCTTATTTTGAATTTAACTTCTTATGTTAATTAATCGAAATTTAATTATTTGAGTGACAAGTTAAACAACACGAATTTGATTTGATCTTTTCGAACATTAATAATGTTATATCGTTCAAATTCACGTTAATAAAGAATTTTAATTTTGTTTCGCAATAACAATCGCATTTCTTCTACAATGCAAAATTGATCAATTTTTATATATCTTAAGACATGTCGCGTTTTCGATTCGTTACTTTTGACATCTTTTTCTTAAATTTAAACTTCTTTGTTTCTATTAAATTTTTTTGCTTATTATTAGTTTCGCGATTTCTAAAATTTGTCTCTTCTACTATTGATTTTTCGATTAACTTGAACGTTCGACTTAACGCATCTTTTTTACTTCGAATTTCTTTACATTATTGCGAAAATAAAAAAATAAAATGTGTTTGCTCTTTGTCGCATCGATTTGTTTTATTAAGTCGTTAATATATTTTTGCGATCGACGAAAAAAACATTCAAATGTAGACTTTTCGAATATTTGAATTGTTGAAATTTAGCTTATACGCGTTTGTGCATATTAAAATTCTTGAAAAAAAAAACAATTCTCAAATCTTTTTTAAAAAGCGTCTTGAATACGTTTCTTGTCGTCAACAATTATAAAGACGAACATTGATTGCATTTACTTTGTTGTCTTTGATAAATAATTTAAAGTTATTATTTATTGTCGAATGTGTTCGCATGTTCTATTTACGTCGCTTATCTTATTTATATATATAATTATTTTCGAAATATCTTGAGAGCTTTTAACTTGCGTTAGCAACATATGTTGCAAATCTTTTATATATTTTTCGATATATTTGATAAAATTAAATTACAAATATATTTTTGATTTATTTAGAAATGTTTTGAATATCTTTACATTAAAGACATATTCGCATTGTCTTTTCACATTTTTTAAAGTCTTATTATTAAATATAATTAATACGTCTATTATTAATATTCTAGAACGCAATTGCGTACAAAGAACGTCAAAACAAACATAATTCTTTCGAAATTCTTTTTATTCGTTTACAAAATGCAATTCGTTAATAACGAACATACAAAATCGCGATTAATGAAACTCGTAACACAAAACATTGTTAAAAAAATTCTTAAGTATAACGATCTCAAGACTTGTAAATATTGTTTTAGTTAAATTTAATTATTAAATACTTTATGTTAAATACAATAGCGACACTAATTATGCATATAATTTCTCTCACGTATTTTCTTTAGCGTCTTCGACTTGTTATTATTGTCTTTCAACATTAATAATCGACAATTAATAATTTTCTTTAGCTTTTTACATTGATCGTTCTTCAAGACGAGAAAAGACATAATTATTAACGTAATTTTCGATAACGAAGACATAAACGACGACGTCTAATATAGTAAACTTTTCTCGAATTTTGTCTTCGCTATTACGATTACGTTTTTCTTTAGAGTAACGTCGAACGCATTTAATTGCTTTTGTTTAATTTCAAACTCAAATATATTTTTAACGACATTGATAATCTTTTTTTAATCGTTTTTATAATTAACGTTTTGCAATCTTTTATCTTGTTCTTTATTTTAAAACATTATAGAGATTAAGAAATAAAATCTAGTAACAATTGTCAACTTTGCTCGATACATTGAATTGAAGAAGTAATTAATCTAAGTTGACAAAATAATAGAACTATAAGAAGCGTCAAGTAAAATGTCGAAATCATAAGAGAAGTAATTGTGCTTATGTAGAGATTGCAATTTTGATTTTTTTTGAGATTATTATGTTAAAATTAATATTATAATCGATAGTCGAGCTAATTGATTCTAAAAAGAACGTTATTAAATAAAGTATAAACAAAAGTAGTAAAACTAGCTTGTTGTTAAACGCAAAAATCAAAGTGTTCGCAATTATTAGATGATAAAGTTGCGTATACGTATCTAAAAAACATAGTGTAAGTGTTTTTGATATGTTATTATCAAAGATAATGTTAAAATGACAAAAAATGAGAGTTTCGCTCTCAAATCTAATGCAAAAAAAAATAAAACAACGCTATAACGAACATCATATTCGATGCGAATGTGCTCAAAAATGCTAAATGCTAGTGCAATTATCGCGTCGAAACTAATCTCTAGTGCTAGTTCTAGCGCGATCCTAACATAAGCGAACTCGCTAGGGTTCGCTTGAGGGTTGTTTCTTTTTTTTTGCATAGGTCTGACTACTGAGGCAACCCCCGAACACGAAGTACAATTGCAAACATGACGGCAATACTACTTTACTTATGCGCATTGGCTGGACAAACAAGTGCTGGCTGTTCGAAAAGTTCAATGCGCCTTCTCTGTGACAGACAAGCGATGAACCAGTATGATTCAAGTCGTGGAGAATCCCCTATGTTGCAGTTTGTACTGCCACAGCTTGATAAAGCATGCAGAATATTATGGTCAAGGAGACCTTAGCAAATGAATTTGAACCCCCATTGATGCTACTTCTAGAGCTTCACAACTGAAGTGTACAAGTCTTCCGTAAATGCGTCCTCACGAAGCGCCTTCTTGCCTCGGTATCGTCAACCAGACCCCAAGGTCAGTCTCCACTGATTTACGTAGACTGAACCTCCCCAGTCAACGCACTCAACGAGGAGCTGTGGATATGTCGACCTCCTCATATGCCACCCTGCCATCCTCCAGCTCTCTTGGATTCTGTGCTTCGAACACCATGCCCTCAGCCTTCGTTATCTGCAATGGCAGACAGTCAAAACGAGGGCATCGCTTGACGTCTGGTGTAAACCACATTTCACCTTGCTTGTAAGCGCAGTTCCTCTGTGCTCTATCAGCCAGACATTCGATCTGTGAGGAAGCGACTACTAACACATCTCCACTGGCCGTTGTTACGCCAGAACGTGCCCTTCTTGGGAGTTCCTTTCTGGGGAACCCATTTCTGGTCAAGGAATGCTTCTGCTGAGGCGAAAAGATGTTGTTTCGTTCCTTTAGAAGGTGTCCAGAAAGGTCTAGGGTCGTTTGGACTTTGAGGGTTTGGCGGAGGCAGGTTCACTATCGGCTTATGACGTATGCCCTCGTTTGCGAGAGCTTGCTCAATGCTATCAGACACGGTCTGGATATTCTCTCTGACTAGGTCGACTGCTGTAGCTGGGTTTTCGGGTAATTGATTGTTCGTTGGCAGATCTCGAGCTTTCTTGTGGTAGTAGCCAAGGTACCCCGAGCCAGGCTCTTGATTCCGAGGTCGATAGATAGCAATATCACCAACCATCTCCACTACAGGTAGAAATGGCGCCGCTCTCATCAACTGAAAGGCCTGTCCCGCATTCGTGGACCAATCCTGTTCCCTGAGCATATTTCCGCGGATCTTGTGCGATATATCGACCCTTGGGCCCAGGTCTGAGAGCGCCCTGTTGAAGGCTGGCCGGACAGACATGGTGCTTGTATTGTCAGGTAGGTTCTGAGTCACGACCACGTTCTCGTTCTCGTTTTGTTGTAAGTTTATATAGATATACGGATTGCCCTCTTTGATCGCCAGCTGTGAAAGATCGGAGAGCATGCCACTAATGGAGCTGACAACACAAAGGACCTGCCAGCTGGATTCGCTTAACATGTTTGCCGGAGAATAAACCATGATGAGGGTAAGAGATCAAAGGAAATGAAAGAAAGGTCACAGTAGAGAAAGCCATAGTCAGAACGCAGAGTAGAGAACCAGCCATGACAGACTTCCCAACATAGCAAAAGTAATTTGGAGGGCTTTCTTCTGTGCTATTCTACCCAAGGAAGAGATGCAGCTCTGGTATCAGTTGCTACACGTCTGAATAGCCGATCATGCCTCGGAGACCTTTGTCGCCGTTCGTCATCAGCACATACCAGCCCCAAGCTCTGCCCGCTTCACCGCAGAATAACCCATACGGATCATCACTATCAATATACAAACCTTCCTGCTTGCCCTCTGCAACAACATCAGCAGCTGTATAGGCCATAAAGTGCTTCCTATGCGGCCACGGAAGAGCCAAAGCATTGCCCGTAATGCCATGGCACAGATTCGGTTCCTTCGTCAACAAGCCCTTTTCCACAATGCAGCTCTCAGCCAATTTGCAAGCAACATCAATCTTCTCATGCAGTTCCGGGAGGAAATACTCCTGGATTGTTCGCAAGGAGATGACGAAGCCTGGTGCACCGTGGCAGAACTGTACGAGGTGGCTGTGGCCACTCTCCACTGATGAAGGCCAGTTACCGTCGCTGGTCTGCAGCTTGAGGCATCGGTCTAGGCTTGCGAGGATTGTGGGGTCTGAAGCCTTAGATGGGTCGCTCATCACGATCTGGGTGATGATGCCAATGCGTCCGTGGATGGCTCCTAAGTCCTTTGATCAGCCTTCTCGCAGATGCAACACACACATGGACGGCCGGGCGACTTTCAGAGCCACAAATCTCTGTAGTATCTACGGAGAAATTGTGATGGCAGAAAATCTACAGCAGATACGATAGGGTGGCTTACCAAGATAGTCCTTCCCATGCCAGGGCCATGCAGGTCCATGGCTGAGCACGTCCTCTATTAATTCTTCGACCAGCGGATCGACAATCCTTGCGCTGTCGCGAACCCAGCCTCGGGCTAGACGTAATAGATAGAGGCATCCTGCCCGACCATATAGCCACTCGTCGGAGCCTCGGTCTAGTGTCAGAGCAGCGTTGGTGACATGTTTTACAAGCTTCTCCACATCCTTAAGATCCTGTGTCACAGCCGCACGGACAGCATAGAAAGCCAGTTGCTCGTTGATGACACCACTCTTGCCAGCTGTAGCACCATGACCTTCACGCCCGCCTTGAAGGTACTCCAAGGCCCATTGCGATGGCTTCTTGCCTGATATCATGAGGTCTGGATGACCGCGACTAATACGGAAAAAGAGATAGGCGACTGAGGTGGGGCCAGAGTACAGACCACGACACTCTCTGACGGTATACGCTCGTGGCGTGAAGTTCTTGGTGAGAGTGGTCAGGGATTGTAAGAGTGGTCGGAGGAAATCTGGTGGCGAGAGAAGCTTCGAATGATCATTCGCAGCATTGTTGGAGACATAGCGAGAGGACATCGCTGACGCTCTTCAAACGGATTTTTGACAGCAAGCGAAGGAAATATACTGGCAGGACTGCCCAAGGAATATACTGTGAGGCACCGTCCCGTTGTTGGGAAAATAACAGCCAGCTCATCAAACAACGTACTCTGACTTAAGAGCGAAGCCAAAAGAGCTGCGGTGCTGCAAGCTTGTGACGTCAGTTGAAGTGCATTTTTAATAACTGCTGCAGCTCTTTGCATGTCGACTTACCGAACTCGGCCAGTAAACTGAGAAGTGTCTCTCGATGCTAGATAATGATTCCGTTAGAACGTTTAAGAAGATGGATGTCTGAAGAATGTATGGGCAAGCGCTTGCCCTAAGAGCGCTACTGCCTTTCGTGAATCACATCAAAAAGGAAGTAACGATCAAGGAGTGCGATGGCCGAATACGATTGTACTTCTTCACGGGAGGACTGTGAAGCTTCCAGGGAGAGGAAAACTTCGTAATCGTCCGTAAGTTTCGAAGCCTCTGTGTCCTGGTGTGCAATTTTTGATGTATTGGCAATAGCCATAAGAGCGAGACAACGGTTCCTGATGGCCTTCAACCGAGCCTCGAGGCATAGTGTGAGTTCGGAAAATGATACTGGCTCTCACAATTATAGACGAGTGGGAGGTCTAGTATGTTCCCCACATAGTCCCTTGCCGACCTTCAACCAGCGACTACGGCTGTGGAATCCTTCTCCTAAGCCCGTCTGATGCCAATGTACTGGTATGCGCTAACCGAAGCACAATATGCAATTGAACCTGCGGCGGATAGGAGAATGGCAGATTATGAGAGGAGGACTCCTTGTTGTCGAACAGTGATGAGCTAAACTGAAATCTGAAAGTGTCCTTACATTGATCATATTTCGCGAATGGATCGACGAATGCCACCGCAATTGCTGAAAACTCGATGATTCACCTGTGAGCCAAACACGTCAGTGAAGCCCCATTCACAGCAGATTCTATGGTCTATTTTTGGGATACCGGAAAGTGAATCTAGCAGTTGAGTGACTCGCCAGCTCCTTTATCATCAGTCCGTGCTCTACATTTGTGATGTACTTAGAGCGCCCTCGTCCAGTCTCCTAGTCAGCTCTGAGTGCACCAAGACTTTAGCACATTAAGGCTCTAGCATTTTCTTGGAGGATTCTGAGCACGCATTTGACGAGAATTTGGAGTATGCTGCTCGCGAAAAGTAGCTCACAGCAGCAAAGCTTCTGGGAAGAACAGAATTAGGGAGAATCCGAAGAAAGGCAAAGTGCGAGAAGCATATTTCAAACCTACATTCCGAACTAACCAGGCAGTTGATAATTCAGGTTAGTAAGGTTACCAAATGTGTTGGACCTTTGTGCTGACAGTGTGAGCAGCCATCGTCAACACCTACACAGCACTCTAACGCTACAAGAGATGTCGGCGTTTCCGAATTCAAGACCCATCTGGATCTCTCCAGCCGTGATCGGACAGAAGCACAGGAGCGCCATAGAACTAGCTGCCCTCCAGATGCCCGAGCGACCACGTCTCAATCCTCGGGCAGCGTCCTTCTCTGCTGCCACTGAGGTGCCAGCAGCAAGCCTCCACTCAACAGATGCGTCCACAACAACGGAGGAATCTGTGACGGGTGATGGAATGGCAAACCGAATCATGTCGCCATACGAGAGCCCGGTCTCCCTTGTTGAAGCGGATGCTCTGAATACACCGAGCATTTACGCTCCCAATTTCGAGACTCTTGAGGTGTTGGCTACTCAGGATCCCGATTTTGCGGAATGTCTGTCAGTGGTATCGAAAGACTGGCCATCTCCTGGCACGGAAGAGTCAACTCTCCATGCAAAGATCTGGGTCTCTCCACTGATAGCGGAGTACGAGCGGTGGCAAGCGGTCAAGCACAACCTGACATCAATGGAGCTCATACCACGTTCGCCGTTCGTTCCTACGAACTTCACCCAATGGCTTATTCATCGTGCGGAAGTGAAAGAGATCAATGCGAAAGATTTAACTCGAAAATTGGCGAACAAGGAAGCCGAAATTCAGTCAGAGATTCTGAAGGAACGAGTCCGGGCTGCATTTGCTAGGAAGAATTTCGATGACGGCCGAAGTGGTGTGACGGCACAAGAAACCATATGGGCGCCATGGAGTAGGCCAACAGTCAGGCGTCCACATGCATCGTGGCCATGCTACCAGGAGATGAAAGAGGAAGGGGACGAACGAAACACCTCCGGATTTGGACGTTTCCCTGCCCTACCAAGGATCGAAGCCAACGAGACCGTAAACTACAAGTATCGAAACGTCATCGAAGCGACTGATCTCGATCGTGTCTGGCCACTACCGCTTGTCTTACTCATATCGGATATCGCGGAAGCCCCTATCATCGGATCCAATGGTGAAGGCGCAGAAGCCTTGCTCAACCGCGACTTACTTGCTGCGCTCGACGAGTGATGTGCGGATGGCTGACATAGTGCGCGGCGATTGCTGGAAATAGTCTTGGGAATAGATCTACCTTAGGATTGCAGGGCTCGACATGAGCTGTAGACTAGGTAGGCTAGGTAGGCTAGTCAAATCCGATTAAAATTGGTATGCGAGATACCATCGACGAGCTAACTCTGGGCGGCATTGACGCTGATCGAGCACAAACATTCTAGAGATCGCGTCTGTTCATCGGGACTTTCCGGAAGTGTTCGGTGTCTACTCTTGGCGATGTGAGAAACCGTCGTGGCTAGGCGCTACTTGACGGTAACCCAACAGAATTCCTACTCGTATATCCAAGTCTTCGGTCTATCACCTCAAAGCTGTAGCTGCCCGTTTAAGCGTGGCTTGGGAGAGGTCAGTCAAGGTATAGATCCGTAGGCTCGTGTGACATAAAACAATTCCATATTCTTGACTTGTAAGCCTCATCTGTCGGCTGCTAGAGTGTATCTGCAGCTCGTACTACAGATTGCAAGCAGATTGGGGGCAGTCATCCATGCCTAAAGTACTTTACTGTTTCGCTGTCATGCCACTTGCCGCTGGCAGCCGCGTGTAAGCGACTGGCAAGTTGTCTCGAGGTAAGTAAGAACCCGTGTTGGGCTTGTAGGTGAAGCTGCCAGATTGAATTGAAGTCTTGTCTGGATACCTAGATCTGATCACATGGATTAACAGGACTGCCTTTTGCCATGGGGTGTCGCGTCACCTGGATTTGGTAAAAATATCTCCACTTTTCTGATGCCTTCGAAAAGTATTCGATCTTCACATCCCAACAAACTTCAGCAGATGGCGACACATCTTTTCTTCCAATTCTAATCCTCGATGGCCCCTTCAGCGACCAACAACGATGCCGGTCATAGCTCTGCCAATGAGTCAGCTGCACTGTCGCTCGGAGGGATTGGATTTAGCCCTAGTTATCGCGCCCACGATCATGTAACCTGGTAAGTACCATTTATGACCAACAGCCATTTTAAACAAAGACATGTCTTAGAGTAATTTGCAACGCTCGTTTGAATCTTTTTCCTTAGTCTTACAATCCATTTGCAATCCATCAAGTAACATGTTAACGCCCTGCACTCACAGGTGGGTAGGGAATGCAAAACAAGCAGCATCGTATTATATTACTCGTATGGGCTTTACATACCTGGCCTATCGCGGACTCGAGACGGGCTCGAGATGCATCACCGCTCATGTAGTCACCAACGGCGGCGCCACGTTCGTGTTTGTGTCTCCTATTCGAGGCGTCGCAGGCCTAAACAAGGACGACTCAGAAAAGGACCGCCGCCTAGTTCAAGATATCCATGCACACCTTGAGAAGCATGGCGACGCTGTTAAGGATGTCGCTTTCGAGGTAGACGATGCAAAAGCTGTGTATGACACCGCAGTTGCGAAGGGCGCCGTGGGCGTGCAGAAACCCACAGTACTCCGTTCCAAGGCTGATGGCGAAATTGTAACCGCGGTCGTAACAACATACGGAGATACCACCCACACACTGGTCGAGCGTTCTCGCTATCGCGGCGTCTTTATGCCAGGCTACCGAGATATGAAAACACTTGACCCTATCGCCAGATTTTTACCGAGCATTCCTCTCGAAGCTATCGACCATTGCGTTGGAAACCAGGGCTGGGACGAATTAGAAGCAATCTGCAAATAGTAGGTTTGAAAGTATTGTAGACGAGCAATCGCTGATTGTATCTCAGCTACGAAGAATCTCTCGGATTTCATCGCTTCTGGTCCGTAGACGACAAAGATATGTGCAGTGACTTCTCGGCTATGAATTCCGTTGTGATGGCCAGTCCGGATAACGTGATCAAGATGCCCATGAATGAGCCGGCTCTTGGAAAGAGAAAATCACAAATTGAAGAATTTGTCGACTTCTACGGCGGTCCTGGTGTCCAGCATATTGCCTTCCGAACCAAAGACATCATAACGAGCGTGGAAAATCTGCGAAAGCGAGGCTGCCAGTTCATCCAGGTGCCGGATACCTACTACGACGCAATGCGTATGCGGCTGGAAAAGAGCAGCCTGGAGCTGGAGGAAGATTTTCAAGCCATCCAGAAGAACAGCATTCTTATTGACTTCGATGCGGGTGGGTATTTGCTTCAGATCTTTACGAAGCCGGTGCTCGACCGACCCACGGTTTTTCTCGAGATCATTCAGCGCAACAATTTCGACGGCTTCGGTGCTGGTAACTTCAAGGCTTTGTTCGAGGCTGTCGAACGTGAGCAAGCGGCGAGGGGCAATCTATAGTTGTTTGATCTTTCTACATGTGTCTGACCAGGCACGTCGAAAGCCGACAGCAACTCTTCGCGTTGCGCAGTGCCTGGTACATCGTTCCGATCGTTGCTCCAAGTAGTGATAGTCAACAGGAGACCGTGTTCACCTTCATCTAGACGCATTGACTTCTCAATGGATTGGAGTTGAAGCAACCGAAGCGTTTTACTACGATAATGCGACCCCTCTAGTAGTGAAGCCGTCCCCATCGGTGGGCAATCAATATCCAACGATGTCCCTATGGGCTTCTGACTATGACCTCGCTCGAGAGATGAATTTTGAAGATTCTGGGAGTATTCAACAGCACTTCCTTTGAGACAGGACTACCTCTATCTTAGTGTGTCTTCCTTAGAGGGTGGTGGCCCGTGCACCACATCCCTGCTCGTCTGGAGACAGTCACTGAGATTTGAGAGACACTGCACCCAGGAGATGTTCTTACTGGCTTGACAAGCTCCCATCATATTCTCTTCCTTGATATAACCTTAACTACACTCGTTTATTCAATTGAACCACCGACGTGCAGGCATGCTTAGGTCTTTCTTCTGACAACCAGCGCTCAGGCTGATTTATTACTGCCCTTTTCCCCATTTCTTGAGCCGGTACTCCTCTTGTGCATCGCCCTACATATCTCTTGTTACACAGTACAAGTCTCGAACAGCGACTAGCCGGATTTTAAATGGCAGCACTTGACTCGAAGCCTTCAAGCGCAGACAATTCAGACCGGGAAGGAGTGAGTATCGTCACTGCCCCTTCGAGAGACTCCCGTGCTCACCTGGCGGCAGGATACCTTTGAGGATGCCCCGGATACGACGACTGCACGGCCGCAGTCCTCGCAATCACATTCATCCGCATCTGTACGATCTTTGACCGGAGGCCGGGCTCTTTCCGCGACGTCGGTAACAACACCTCGAGTATCAGGATCACAACCAAGACCGGGTAGTTATCCGAATTATGATATGAACGCACCAAGCCCAGCAGGCGAAGGTGATGAATCGAAGACGAAAGTAGGGGAGCCTCCAACACAGTCGCCCCTACTTACGGCCCGCCGAATTTCTACTTCCTCCCTAGATGACGTACAATTGGCAGACAGCCCCGTAACCACATCTACCGTCAATGCCACCGGTACTAGCGACAAGACAGCATCGAGTTCTGTAAAACTTCATACGAATGAAGTCAAGATGGATGAATCCACCCCCACCACTGCTCCTGTGTCTGCCGCTCCACCCCCCTCAAAACTGCCTTTTCGCTCACAAGGGCTTTCTGGGTCCCTCCCTTCCGTACCATGGGGTCCGCCACCAGCGCCAAAGCCGTTGCCCGTTCAAACCCCATCGCCAGCTCCTGGACCACCATCCAGGAAGCTGGCAGGGCCTTTCTCTTGGCTTTCGAGAGGTTCATCTGCGAAGACCGAAACACAGCCTCCCAAAGCGGTCAATGCCCAGACCGAGCGGCGGAGTACTGCCACGTCGATATCATCTGTAGGAGCGAATCCAGAGCTCATGCTCAGCCGGCTTGACGAGGGAAACGAATCTGATGGTTCGAACGTCGGCTCAAGGCGCCAGACCGGAAACAGCTTGAGGGACAGGTTCAAGATGCTACGTATGAGGGAAGAGGCAGGTATACAAGTCCAGGAAGGATCGGAAGCTGGTTCATCACCCATGAGTGGGGGGGCAATAGCAGGATTGATCGGACGCGGTACAAGCCTTGGGCTCGGTATCGGGAGCCCCACAAGTATTGCGGATGAAAAAGAAAAGGGACCAGGCATGAGTCCCGTGCAATCGCCATCTTCTGCTGTTCCTCCGCCCGTCGACCCTGGCCTTGCGCCTGGTACTGCTGTCGGTGTCACTGCCGGGCCCTCGGCAATCAACGATCCGGCTGCCCCGGTCGATTGGGACTTGTGGCAGTCTGTCGTCTATGAGGGACCGGCTGCGGTCGCAAGGACGAGCGCCGAGGAATTGAACCGAGCGATAGCAAGTGGTATACCCAGCGCAATCCGTGGTGTCGTCTGGCAGGTTCTTGCACAGAGTAAAAACGAAGATTTGGAGAGTGTCTACAAGGAGCTTGTCGTGCGAGGGACGGACAAAGATCGGGGTTTCTCAAAGGAGCCCCCGAGTGGAAATATGAACGGGCAAGTCAAAGAATTGCCGTCAATTGCGTCGTCTGCTTCATCAGTACATTCAGAGCATTCGACACCAGCAACTTCAGCTGCTAATGGGGTGGCTTCGCCGTCGTCTTTGGGCGAAAAGGACAATGAAAGCGCGGCCAAACTACAAGCAGCCATGATGGCCGAGCGGAAGAAGAGGTCAGAAGATGATGCTGCGGCGCTGAAGAAATTAGAGAAGGTGATCCGGAAGGACCTCGGTGCTCGAACCAGCTACTCAAAATACGCCGTGGCCGCGGGTCTGCAAGATGCGCTTTTCGGGGTTTGTAAAGCCTATGCCTTGTTTGACGAGGCTGTAGGCTACGCGCAAGGCATGAACTTCCTAATCATGCCGCTTCTGTTCAACGTAGGCTGGTTTTGCGTCCCTCACTGTGATCCAGGTTGACATAGAAACAGATGCCCGAAGAAGAAGCTTTCTGTCTCCTCGTCCGCCTAATGAACCATTACCATCTGCGGGATATGTTCATTCACGAAATGCCTGGCCTCCATCTCCACCTTTACCAATTTGAAAGATTACTCGAAGATCTCGAGCCAGCATTGTATTGCCATCTCCATCGACGGCACGTCTCACCCCAGCTCTACGCAACCCAATGGTTTCTCACCCTTTTCGCCTATCGCTTTCCTCTGCAGCTCGTTCTTCGCGTCTACGATCTAATCCTCAGCGAAGGCCTCGAGGGTGCGATCCTCAAATTCGGCATCACCCTTATGCAGAAGAATGCCGAAACACTGCTCGGAATGAGTGACATGTCCAAGCTAACCAACTTTCTCAAAGACAAAATCTTCGATGTATACATAGATCAGGCACCCTCCGCAAGCTCAGTACTGGAATCTGGGTTCTTTGGCAGCTCGGGCGGTATCGACAAAGAGGTCTACCGCGCAGATATCCTGGTGCAAGACGCATGTGCGGTCAAGGTCACACCAGAAGTACTCAAATCCTACACAGCAGAATGGGAAGAGAAAGTCCGATCAGAAAAAGACAGAGAAGCCGAACTCGAAACCCTCCGCTCAGCCAACGCCTCCCTATCTCAGAAAGTCCGCTCCCTCGAAGCGCGCACAGAGAAATCCGATACCGAGCACGTGCAGATGGCGTCGGAGCTCGTGCGGACGAAAGTCGAGAACCAAGAGCTGCAGGACGAGGTCGAGGGCCTGAAGGGCCAAACCGAAGAGCTGAGGTCGCTGGTCGAGAGGCAGCCCGAGGAAGTGGAGACACGGCTGAAGGATGAGATGGAAAGGATCATGGCCCGGAACTTGGAGGTGCAGAACGAGAACCGGGGGCTCGAGGAGCAGATGTCGGATATGGAGAAGGTCCTCGTGCAGACGAAGATGCAGTATGCGGAGGTACGTTCAGGTCTCCATGTGGGTCAGACATGCAGGTTGCTGATGAGCTCGATAGCTGAACTCCGAACACGACTCGTTGATGCGGAAGTGGGCTGACGTAAGGAAAATGATCGAGCCCTGACACCCGTTTTGTCGTCACTTCTCTGTATAAGATTTTGGGCCCTGGCGTGCAATCAAAATTGGCCGTGGGCGATCCAGAGGGGTGTGAAAAGCATACATGGCGTTTCGTTCAGTCTGCTGTGTTAGCGATTTGAGCATTTGTATACCCCCCAGCTTCTTTACGGATGAATATAGATACCGTGTAGAAGACACAACAGGCATGTCCTGTACAGGCTGTATAAGTATTTGAGTTTGAGCAATGAGTGGCGTCTAATCCTTCACTTTTTGTCTACCACAAGCTCCACACAGCACTCGTCCTCACTCCATTCCCTCTCTCCACTCCCCACCCCGTTCTCAAACATTCTCAAAAAGAAAGCTCGGCTGCCCCGGCACCGCCATCCCCGCCACCTGCGCCAAATTCTCCCTCACCTCCCCCAACCCCTCCCCCACCCTCACAACCCCCCTCCCCCCCCCCCCCTCCACCTCCACCACCTCAATAATCCTACACCCCGTCGTCTTCCGCAGCCCCATAACCATCATCCCCAACACCTCCCCCTCCTCAAACGCCAACCTCCTCTCAAACACAACCTCCCCCCTCTCCCCCGCCATCAGCCTCCTCTTCAAGCCCTGCACAAACGGCACCGCCTTCTTCTTCTCACTATTCGGGATCGCGGTATTGACCGCCTTGTCGTCTAGGGTGAGGGTTAAGGTTGAGAAGTGCGCGCGCACGAGGGCGATGTATTTTTCCTGCCAGGGGGGGAAGGAGGTGGCGTAGTAGATTGTGAGTTTCTTGGGGAGGTGGGGCGAGAAGGAGGTGGTTTTGCCTTTGGATTGGCGTTTGGAGGTGGCGGCTTCGGTGCTGGTTATGGAGGAGGTGGTGGTGCGGATGTAGGTTAGGGAGGCGGTGAGGGGGGGGGAGGGAGGGGGGCGGGCGGGGTAGAGGGCGGTTTGGATGGTGGTGGGCTGGTGGGGGGTTAGCTGGGGAGGGGGTGGGGTGGGGAGAGGAGAGAGGGGGTGGAGGTGAGGTGGGAGGGGTGAGGTGGGATTTGGTGGGGAGGAAAGATACCTTGTGTAAAATTTCTTGCCATACGTAGTCCGCCCAGTGGGGAGCGATGGGCGTGATGAGAAGGGCTTGCAGCTCGATGTAGGTAAGGATGAGGGAGCGGTGCATGCCGATCCCGGCGGCGGTGGTGGCTTCGCGGTAGAGATCGCGGGTGCTGGTGAAGTCGTAGAGGGCGTATTTCAAGGCAAGCTTGTAATCAGTACTGGAGGCTGTTAATTGGGGTCCATAAGAGATTGGAAGCGGAGAGGGGATATGTACGCTTCATAAGCCTGCCGCGCGTCTTGGACAAGAGTGTTCATCTCGTTCTCGAACAGCTTATCCCACAAAGCATCTGCTTCTCCCGTCCGTAAATTCTTGTCTTCAATGATTTCCTCACACCATTCTTTGAGTGTGTACAGCCGTAGAATGATCTGATTGGCAACGGTTTCTTCGAAGTTGGCATCCTCTACACCGTCGCCAGCATCCGCAAGTGCTATGCGGCATGCGTCTGCACCGTATTTCTGAATAGCATCATTAAGGGTGAGGAAGTTGCCGGTGCTCTTGCTCATCTTGTCTCCATTGAGCAGTAAATGTCCATTCGCTCGTACGCCTCGAGGCCAGTATTCTTTCGGAAGGAGGGCTACGTGGATATAGAGGAAGAACGTTAGGTGGTTGGGGATAAGGTCTTTTCCAGAGATCCGCATATCGAGAGGATACCAATACTGGAATTCCCGCTTCATAGCTGCAAGGTCATTGTTGCTAATCCCGCATCTCTCAAGAGATTCCTTGCTTAGCTCTTTCTGGCAGAAAAGGTAGTCCCATACTTCGTCAGTCATCTGCTCTGGCTTGATGTCAAGAAGACCTTTCTGAGTGCCAAAGATGTCGCCGTGTAAAAAGTGTGCTATTGTGTAGTATGCCATGTAAATCGTGCTATCGCTTAAGCTCTCAACAAGGAATTTGGGATCCCACGGCAACTTAGAACCTAAGCCATATGTTCTGGCGCAGGCCCAGCGGTTCAGCCATTCAAGATTCTTTTCGAACCCATTCTTTGTCTCGGCCGAGTAGGTCTCCATACCTCCCTTCACATGATCAAGTACCTGGCCTCGCCACGCTGGGTCGTTCTCACCATAATTCAAGAACCATTGACCCAGATACGCAACCACGCACTCATCGCCACTTCGGCTGACAACGTGACCGTTAGGCTCCGCGTACTCGAAGGCTTCGCCGTTCTTAATGAGGGCGTCTTTAACCTTAGGCTTTGCGACCTCTACCGGCTGACCTTTGAAATCTCCAACCAGCATCATACCCTTGTAGTAGCCTTCCTTGTAAGCCAGCTCTTTGGCTTCTGCAAGCTGCTTCGCGTCCTTAGGAGAGTTGATCTTCATCTTCTTAACTAGAAAGGGGGCGGTAAGATTACCATACGACGGCGTTTCAATGATTGGCGGTATCTCAAGCTCAGCCCATTCTTTGGTGATGCCATAATAGTCCGCTTTCTTACCAAGGTCTGTGAGTGTTGCATAGTCGTCCGGACTATCAGATGGTACCGAAGTCACCACACCAGTTCCCTTGGTCGGAAGCACCGACTCCATAGGAAGTATGCGGACTCCTTCAGTATGGATCGATAGAGGCGCGTTTACCAGTGTTCCAACGACTGAAGACCCGGTCAGCTCTACAACAGGAGTCAATTCATCCGCGTTTCTCGGGAAATTATCGCTCTTGAAGAAGGTGCCTTGAAACGCCATATTCCAAGCAGCTCGCTTCGTCACGACGTAGTATTCGGACTTTGATACCTTGAAGACCCCGTAAATGATCTTAGGACCTACGAAGCAGCAAGTCTGTCCATACATTGTTTCTGGTCTCAGCGTGGCTGGCACAAAATAGACATTAGCCGTATTGGGAATTTTCCCATGTATCAACTTCGCTGCTTCGGGTGCCCATTCTTTGACTTTCAACTTCAGCGCAGTATAGTCTTGGGGTGCAACTCCTTCGCCCTCCGTTCTGTCATGATCCATGCATGGTTGACCATCTTTGGGGGAGTATACTGTGTATCTCACTCCATATTGTATCTTGTCGATCTCCTTGAGACGATTCATCTGCCATCGCACGAAAGCGTCGTAGTATGGATTGGCGTCGGTTGTGACAAATGACCGTCTCCAGTCTATTCGTGCACCAAAATTGTTCATATCCTGCTTACATATTGGAGGGAAATATTTGAGCCAGTATGCAGCATTCGCGAATTTGTGGATCTCCTCTTTCGGTATCCCTAAGGCAAGCATTATTTGAAACTGATATTTCAATTTGATGGACTTGGCCGAGGCTTTGCTCTTCTTTGACGTGAACTTAGTTATATCCTCTTTTGTCTCCGATTGTGTTGGTGCTGGGGCGGGATCTGAAGGCTCAGGCCCAGATTCCTCCTCCGAATATCGCTCGAAGCTTTTGCCGAATTTGCGAACATCTTCCGTCAGCTTGTCGGCGCAAGCTTTGATTGGCATACCCGTGCAGTGGAACCCTAGGGGGAAGAGAACCCTTTTGCCTTGCATTCTTGCAAAACCAGCAGTAAATTCAACCTTGCTGGCGGTGAAGCTGTGTCCGGCATGTAGAGTCCCGTTCATGTAAGGATAGGCAAAGGTTCCGAAGTACTTGGGCTGCTTCTTTCGTAGCTCAGCCGGGGTCATCGAGCCAACAGGTACCTCGGAGATTGACGGGGCACTGGCGTTGAACACGCCGTCCTTCTGCCATTGTGCTTGATACCTCTTCTCGATCGCAATCAGAGTATCGCGCTTCTCTGTCTAGATATTAGAGCCTTTAGCCTCATAATTCCTCCGTTCACGCCAGGTTTGACAGACATTCTCAAGCTTCAGAGTGTTCTTCGAGCTATTGTTCGGGTCGAGGATATCGTGGGTAGCGTTGGCGGTAGCCATCGCAGAGGAGAAGGGACGGAGCGCTAATCCCACGAAATCGCAATGACGAATCCGCGCCTGAACCGAAGGGCGCAAAATCATGAAATAAATTTGAGCTCCTGAAGTTGCTGTGACTCTGTGTCTGCACCCGGCAAGTCCGCGCCGAAATGCCGACTGCCCAACAATCTCTTGGCACATGTTCAGCCCTACAGCGGACGACTGCATCTTCATTCTTCTAGCCCTCCTACGCTTTCTCTTCGATATCCACTACGTATAATTCGGTCTCGGGAGCATTGAGGCATTCAGTTGACAGAACTCTGGATTGTTCGTTGACGACATGATACGGACCCGTGCGCTACGTGCCCAAGCGTCTTCTGTAATGACGAGTCAGATGAACCCATACAAAGCCCAGAAAACATGGCCTCCAGATTTCTCCAGACTGAATTCTAAACATCAATTCCGCTTAGAGCGCAAGTACCGCCGGAGGTCGAAGCTGAAATTCGCGCGGCCAGGTTGGGTGAAAGGTGTGAAGCTCGCGCAATGGGGTGTAAGCTTGAGTATGTGCCTGATATTTGCGCGTGGTGTGATGGATAATAAACCCAACCAACAGGTGTTGGCGCTTATTGCGTCTTCTGGATGGATTGGGGCCCGGCAGGGTCACCATTCTCTGGTGTGCGTGTGTGCCTGTAGCCAGCATCACCTGAAATTCCTGGAAATTGACCACTCCTAGGTACGCGAATGGTGCCGCAAGCAGCTGGATTCAATCTGGACCGTGAACAGCCGTGGACTACAGAGAGCCGCATTTCGGACGCCTGCTGACCAGGAGGATCCCGCCAGTCGTTCCTGAGATTTTGCACGAAACCACACGCTTGACTCTCATAGAAGTCAATCTTCGAAGATTTTATGGTCTAATCTCTCCCATTTACCGCGTAACACTTCTCACTACACCACTCAAGAAATTCTGGCACTCGGTCAGTGCCGCAGGAAAAGCACGCTTGTTACCCACCTCTTGAACATATTTACAGTAATCGTCTCCAAAGTACCAAAGGGACTCTTCGTCGACGATATACGTCCGAAGCGACCGAGTGCAAACGCACCACATACTACCAAGCTCTTTATGTGGTTTAGGCCATCAAAACTCTGACAGATGTGGCACGCCAACCTGAGTGTAATCGTGCGCTGGCGAATTCTACAAGATCGATGTTTTATATTTAATATGATGAGTTGTGAGTATAAATTCTTGTTTTCCACTTGTAGCTACTAATTAGCTGCTGAGCAGGATTCAGCGTTCGTTGATTAGATGAATGCTCTTGCTGTACGCAAATCCTCTTGCTGTACGCAATATAATGCTTCAGGATGAGGCGCTACGGTCAGAATTTGGGAAGAATGAGGTTCATTGAGCGAGGAGAAGAAATGATCATATCTTATCGATAGGATCGTACCTAAAGTATTCGATAGGATTATGCTACAACTTGAAAAGATATATGCGCTATGACGCTGCGGCTCAAGCTACTGCATTAAGTAAATTATTTTGACGCGTTCAATGCCCATAAGTGCCAAGCCTACAAGATCAAGTGATGCATGAATTGACTTGTAGTAAACGATGTTACTTTGGCCGATGAAAGGAGCTATTGAAGGTTTATCTATCTATAGTGTATTCTAGCTGCTTGATTCGGAAATCAGACCCTGTCGATCACTCCGGAGTCCAAAAGTCCTAAGTATTTTTAGGGAGAGGGGCCTCCGATTCCTCGGGAGAAGCAGCTCAATTCGAAGTCGGTGTCCTGCGTGCTACAGCACCCTCCTAATGAAAGGATTGTTGACCGACTTGAGCTCTCGCGAGTTTGCTACTTCGTACTTCGTACATAAACTGTTCCACCACGTTCACGGACCCCTGCGCTATCCACACGCACGCCACGCGCCCAATCACATTATCGAATCTACGGATACTCCATCTGCCACCGCTTCGGATTGACGCACACCGTTCCAAAGCTTTCGCACACAATCTGGACTACTCCTGAGCGTGCGCCCGTTGCGAACCGAACAAAAGACATCATATTATTCCGAGTACCCGTAAAGGTCGGAAAGACCTACAGAAGCGACCAGATGACTTGCCGCCGGCCGCAAGCTCTCCCCAGCGATCCTTAGATTGCTCGCCGAACGATTCTTCACCGACATGCCATGGCGGCCTTTACCCGGTATAGCCTTCGCGATCGCAACATTTCCCTTCCAGCCTTCGTCGCCGGCAGATCTACCACTCGAGATTGGCGATGAACTCTATATAATCGAACAAGGAGGGCCAGAAGGGTCGTGGTACAGAGGATATCTGGTGGCTCCGCCATCGTTACTGGCAGGTCTGACAAGCCGGAAAGGACAGACACTTGAAGCCAGGGTCTTCTCCGGTATTTTCCCCAGCTGCTGCGTCGAGGTTCGAGAGATTCTTGGGGACACGGGAAGAAACGGGGATGTGCATACTGCAGGACTAGACCGAGATGATGGGTTACTTACCAGAATCAACGGCCATTTGGACCGCAACCATAGCCCATTCAGGTCTGGTAGCATCCTCCGACAACGCGGAAGCAAGATTCGGGCAGGCAAGACGCGCCAGAACATCACTGATGCTGAAGGCGCAGAAGAGCGGGGACTCAGCATGTCGCCAAGTCGATCGTCGTCGCAGCGGAAGCCATGGCAGATCCAAGATCAAGGTTTGGGAAGGACACTATCGCACAGGTCTATCATATCACCCCGATCAAGGCAAACGAGCGTCGAACCCGACCTTGCAGCAATCATCCCACGTGAGCCAGGTGCCGCAAAGGCTCCAGCCCCGGTCCCGATGTTGAAGATCGGAGACGAGACCCCTACTTCGATGACTGAGCCATTGGTGGACGAAATCGCTTCCTGTCTAAGGGAATGGCATTCCAAGAATCTTCATGAACTCCTCCTTACAAGACGCTATGCTGTTCTCGACAGATTATCACGGTTGGTGTATCAGGTAGATCTGTCACGCAGGCAGCTTCTGCATGGGGTTCTTACTGATCAAGAAGTCGATAAGGTGCGGGAGAAGACTGTGTGGGACCTTGTAGCTGGGAACAAGATGCTGAGCAATGAGATTATCGTCCGAGACCCACGCCACCGTGGTCGTCTTCTTACATGGGGTGACTCCATCGTTGAGATGTCGAAACTCCAATCGACCATGAGTCTACTCGAAAAGCCACCAGCTATTCCAAATGATCCTCTTGATTTGTACCACCTCATGGTTGAGCTGAAGAATTGTCCTAATGATGGGTTGAGTTCCCCTACTTTGACGCTCGGATTATTCTCTCGAAGGCAAGGCCAGCTGGCCAAGCCGTTGACAGAGGCTTTTGCAATAGACCTGCCTGTGCACGACCAATTTGAGAAGATGACGACATCGGGGAAGTTCCGGACCTTGTTCACCGACATTACTTCCACCGATATAGGAGAAACCAGCGGGGCAGACGTCGACCTATTTCTGGTCGCCAAGGTACAAGCTAATCAGCTTATTGACTCTGGACCGTCGGCGATAGAGTATAGCCGCAACGATGAAGACGTTAGAAGTCTTACTGGAAGATCGTCTGGCCAGTCTCCGAATCCCTCACCTGCCAAAAATGGCCGCCAGAGCCTCATGTGGGCTCAAAAGCAGCTCGGTAGCACCCGCAATCGCAATCGTTCAGGTGTCAACATACTCCGAGCTGCGTCAGCTGCCAATTCCTCGTCCCCGTCAGACGCTAGATCACGGCCAAGTACAAGGGACGCACTTCGACCACCGACGCAGCAAGGGCCACACTATGCAAAGCGGACCATTGGCATAGGTTCTCTCGACGTGAAACAGCTGATTGGGCATAGTGGCAGTGCGGAGCAGGTTATGACTCTGTGGTCACCAGCCGCGCCAGGCGTGGAGGCCTCTGACGCAGATACTTACCAAGGCCTTCTCCGGGAGCTCTTTCCAGATCGCGTAGGCAGACTCGCTAAGCTCAAGTCCCTAGAAACTATGCGCTTAGGCTTAACATCATTCGTCAGCTCGGACGCGGACGCATTGATCGCTCAAACGCCAACTTTGTTGCAGGATATTGTTCAGACCCCTAAAATCGGTTTCCCAGGAGCACCCAAACGACCTCGATCAGACATCTACCTGACAGTATCGGAAGCTACTCTATCGAATTCGGCACTATTGTCTCATCCGGATCGAGGTCTTGTACAAATTTCTTCTAGCCTGAAACTGGAAAACGTCCAGCTCACGCTCGAAGTCCGTAAGTCGAGCGGTGAGAGGATAGAGAATTGTATCTTTCCTCATTCCAGTGGAGCAGCCCAGACTGCGTGGCGGACCACAGCGGTGACTCGCGGCGAGCCATGGAATGAGGTAGTAAAGCTGGTAATACCAGACGAAGATCTGCCGGAAGCGCACCTCATCATGAGTGTCGCTGATGCTCCAGGGTTTCCTTTCGCCTTGAGTTGGATGCCATTGTCGGATCAGGGAGCCTTCATCCGCGACGGGCCGCAAGGACCCTTGCTATATCTCTACGACAAGGTTACTTCTGCTTCGAATAACGGTCGCGGGGCTTACCTAACGTATCCGTGGAATCCACGAGCAAGGAATCAAACCGCAACAGAAGACGCGTCGACACGTAAGCTCGCGACGCTAACGCTCGAGACGTATCTGTGTAGCACAACCTTCTCACAAGACGAGGTACTCCTCGGTCTGTTCGCGTGGAAGAAGCAGTCGGAGAGCCAGAGACTGGACCTTCTGAAGCGTTTTGTGTTCGTCTCTGAAATCGAAATAGTCAAGCTGATCGATGAGGTCTTTAAAGCTCTTTTTGAAATCCTCGCCGAGCACGCTGGAAACGATGAAGCCGAAGATCTAATATTCAATGCTCTAGTGACCGTGCTTGGTATCGTCCATGACCGCCGCTTCAATCTAGGACCGTTGGTCGATGATTACTCGGACACGAAGTTCGATTTCCCTTCTGCGACCCCTTGCTTAATGAGAAGCTATCTCCGTCTTCTCGCTTCGCCTGCGGATTCTCGAAACTCGCGACGGCTGCGCGCAACTTTCAAAGTGGGACGACAAATCCTCAGATTTATAATCAACGCTCGTAAGAGACAACAGAGTAAAGAAGCGGACGTCGGAATCACCAGTAATCAGACTAACTTCAGCCGTGATTTACGAAGCATCTTTACAGCTCTGGAGGCCCTCATTAAGGACCCTTCGCCTGTGCTGGTAGGGAGCAAAACTCTAGTAGTCCAGCATATACACTCTTGGCTTCCAGAGCTCATAAGCACTTACTCTGGAGAAGAAGTCTTCGAGATCGTCAGCAACTTCCTCGACTCGGCAGCAGACGTCCGTGGCAAGCTCATCCTTTACAAGCTTGTATTGATCGCCAACCTCTCTAGCGATCCGCTTTTTCGGCGAGACCCCGTTCGGCAGCACTTTGTGGCAAGCACCACTAGATGGATAGATCCATACTGGGGCTTGATCGAAGAGTCTTCAGACCAATGGCGGGACCAAATACGTCTGTGCTGTTCGATCGTGTCAATGCAAATCGACGACATAGAGTCTGAGGTATCTTCGTACATCGTGAAAGCCATTCAGTCTTACCGCTGGATTGAAATAACCGATCGTAAACCGAAGGAGTACCTGTCACTCCTATTTCCAGTGTCATACCCTTTCCCTACCAAGCCAATCTCTAGCACCTCCAATTTTGACGAGCCACTCATCGAGCTCTCCGCTCTGCTCGCCCAGTTGGGGCAGAAGCCCGCGAGCAAGCAGATAGCCGAGGCAGTCCCTGAGATGAGCAGCTTTTTATTTGACGGCCTAGACGTAATCAAATCTATCTTGCGTGGAGATGCATACCCTGACACCTGGCTAAGTCTCCACGTCTACCAACATCGGGCGTGTTTGCAAACCTTAGACGCTATACTGGATGTAATGCTGGCTCGGTTTCTGCCTTCACCAGATGCCGCAGACGACTTTAATACTGAGCTCTGGAAGAGCTACCTCCTCACGCTCCTCATCCTGGTCAACAGCGATAAGCTGACACTGGAGAACTTCCCCGAACAGAAACGGAGAGCGGTCTGGAAAATTGCTGGAGACGTACGTGAACAGGGTGCTGGCCTCTTACAGAAGAGCTGGCAGGCGATAGGTTGGGACTCAAGTGCTGAGGATCACAACCAATACGGCCTTTCAAAGCTAGGCGGTTACCAGGTTCAATACGTGCCGAACCTCGTGTCGCCCATCGTGGAATTGTGTCTGAGCGTGCACGAAGGTTTGAGAGGTGTTGCAGTACGCATTCTCCATACCATGATTGTCAGCGAATGGACTTTGAGTGAGGATTTATCGGTTATACAAGCAGAGACTATCGACTGCCTGGATTCTACATATAAATCTAAGAACCTTGCTGAGGGAATGACCCAGAAGCTATTCGTGAACGAGCTGCTGGACCTGTTCGAAAACCTTGCTCGCGTACCTCAGGACCCACTCTGGCAAGCTATCAAGAATATGATCTCTGTCATTGATGAATTACTCGACCTCCTAGCAGCTGTCCACACTACGGACATCACGGAAGCGTTCCGTATAATGCACACCCTGCAGCTGATGGATTTCCTGAAGGACATGCAGAAGCAGGACATCTACATCCGATACGTCCATCAGCTGGCAGGGATACAGGCACAGCTTCACAACAATACTGAGGCAGGTTTAGCGTTGCGTTTTCATGCGGACCTTTACACCTGGAATCTGTCCAATCTTGAGCCATCGAGCGATCCAGTATTCCCAGAACAGACCTCATTTCAGCGCAAAGAGCAGCTCTACTTCGAGATGATTAGATACTATGAAGAAGGGGCGGCCTGGGGCTCTGCGCTAGCCAGCTACCGAGAGCTTGCGCATCAGTACGAGAACAATCACTATGATTTTGCAAAGCTTGCCCGAACCCAACGGTCAATGGCAAAATTGTACGAGTCGATAACCAATTGGGATAAACCCATGCCTAGATACTTTCGAGTCATCTACCGAGGTCTCGGCTTTCCTGCAAACCTCCGCGACAAGCAGTTCATCTTTGAAGGGGGCCCCGCCGAGAGGATATCAGCGTTCACTGATCGAATACGACAGCAGCACCCTTCGGCCCAAGTTGCTCCTGCTGGCGACGTTGATAGTCTGGAGGGTCAGTTTTTGCAGATCTTCCCTGTAAGCCCGCACCGTGACCTCGAGCATGGCATCTATCAGCAATCCAAAATCCCTCATTCGATTAGAGAATACGTCCTCTCTTCGAATCCTCACCGGTTTGCAGTCACTTCTAGACGACACTCTCCAGCTTCAGGCGTTCAAGACCAATGGATTGAGAAGACAATCTACACGACAGGCGAGTCATTCCCAACAATTTCTAAGCGAAGTGAGATTATGGCAATCGACATTGCGCGGCTTTCACCCCTGCAAACAGCCGTTGAGCGCACATCTCGCAAGACTGCGGAGATCGCCAGCCTCCAAAAGCGTTTGGCCGACGGTGACGACTCGTCTCTGACAAGTCTTGCCGAAGCCATCAAAAGCTCTGTTGACCCTGCTTCGGTCGCAAGCGTAGCTCAATACCGCGTCATCTTACCTAGTTCCCAGGAATCTTTGGAATACGAGCAACAACCAGAAGCTCACATTGAACCCCTCCAAAACGCCCTTAGACTTGCGCTCTTGGACCATGCCTCCACAATCAAGCACGCCCTCACGATACTCGCTCGCCATAATGCTCCCGATCATGGCTCGCTTACACTCAACTTCCAGTCAATTTTTTCGTCCGAGCTCGCCCTTCTAGCACCACAGCATGATCCAACCCCGCCACCAACATCGCACATCCCTCTTTCTCCAGCGATCTCGTCTTCACACCAACATGGCAGCTCTTTCGCGACGATAACAACGAAATCGGCGCCGCAACTCCCTGTCAATGGCATAGACCATGAGGAACCGCAAAAGGCACCAACGCTAGATGGGAGCAAGCGCGGCTCCAGGCTGAGTCTCTTGTTCGCGAAGTCCTCGAGCTCAGTACCCAAAACCAATGGCTCTGCGCACGCTGAAAGTCAGATAGACGACGACAGCAAATCCACGTCGACGGTTTCTCATCGACAAGGCGGTAATGCTGCACCTTCAAGCTCAGCAGGATGGAGTGGAAGCCTAAGCTTAGGAAGGGCAAGCGAAAACGGGGTAGCGAATGGTGGCAACCGAGTGGAAGACATTGAGAGACCGAAGACGAGTCAGAGTAGTCGAAGTAAAAGGGTGAAGAAGAGGTTGAGTAGCCTTGGGCTAGGTGCGAAATCTCCAAGTACAAAGAGGAAAGGACAGACACCGGATATGGGAATGATGGAGGAGGAGTAACCAGACGAAGGGGAAAATCAGATGCGGTCATTGAGGGCAAGGGGCTGGAAGTCACCTATCGACTCTTCTTCAGAAGTAAAGATCCTTGGGGGGTCTTGGTGTTTAGGATATTTCGTACACATGATGGAGCGCGCGGAGATACCCAGGGATGGTCAACTCGCTTTGCCTTTGCAGTTGACTATACTGCTAGCATTTATAGCATGTTCAATTGTATTGCGTTCCTCTTGAACGCGATTTAACGACTGAAGGATATTCCATTCCATCCGGTATGGAAGGCTGTACATATCGTGTGAATTACTACCTTAGACTTAATATGTGGTACTGAAGTCGCTCGATTGTATATATAACCTGTAAGAGTATCGAACACAGTGCTCTGGGTCATGTATAGTGTAGATATGAGAACGAGAGAGAGAATAGGTAGTGAGACTGGCAATAAACGCATGCGTCACGTGACGTGGGCTTAATTCATCTAAATCCGATCATAAGCAAAACAGTTTGTACAGCCATGTCGAGGACACATTCATACCAACAAAAGTTGACGATGAACGTAGAGCCTGCTTGAAAGTCCATGCTCTCCGCCTTCACCGCCCGACCCATAGTCGAGCTCAAGCAGCGAGACAAGTCCAAGATCGAGGCGGTCTTGGCGTATGGTGAGCTTCGAACCGTTCAGCAAGATATATATTGATACAACCATCACAGGCGATCGCTTGCTCCTCGGCCTGAGCACTGGCAGCCTTCGTATCTATCGTGTCAACGAGTTGATTGACGAAACCCAAGCATACAATGGTACTCAGCCAACGGATGACCGGCCGACTCCCCAACCAAAGAATCATGCCGTGGACCTTCTGCGCGAGCAAGAGAAGTTCTCCAAATACAAGATCGAACAACTAGCTATTGTGAAAGAGGCCAATGTCCTCGTCTCGCTGTCCAACAACCTAGTCACGACTCACGACCTACAGACATACGAGCTGCAGGAGACATTGCTCAAGACCAAAGGAGCGTCTACTTTCGCCGTCACGTCAAATATAGTGAAAGACCCCAATACTGGCGTTCCCTCCATAGTCTCGAGGCTTGCAGTTGCCATCAAGAGAAGGCTGCTGCTGTGGTCATGGCACGATTCAGAGCTGTCGTCGGAGATTTTGGAGCTCGCTTTGGTGACAGGCATCAGAACTTTGACCTGGATGACTGGCACTCGGCTCGTCGCTGGATTAGCTTCGAGCTACGTGCTTGTAGATGTTGAGACGTCGGAAATCACCAACATTATTGGGCCTGGAAGTATAGGTGGAGCGCCTGGTCAAGATGGCGGGCGCTTAGGAGGTGTCGGAGTTGCGAGCATTGGCTACATGGGTCTGGGGGGGGCGGCTCCAAAGCCGCTGGCAACACGACTCGGCGAGGGAGAGTATCTACTTTCGAAGGATATCAATTCATTCTTCATTGATGTCGATGGTCATTCTCTGGGCAGGCGTCAGGTGCCATGGGCTGTGGCACCCGACGCTGTTGGTTATTCTTATCCGTATTTTCTATCATTGCATGCTATCAGGGGAACTTTGGAGGTCAGGAATCCCGAAACCTTGAGCCTTCTTCAATCCATACCGCTTGCCGGTGCAAGTCAATTACATGTCCCGCAACCGAACATCAGTTTAGCGCACGCTGGCAAGGGCTTCCTAGTACTGAGTGACCGATGTATCTGGCGAATGGGTGCTCTGGATTATGACTCTCAGATTGATGCGTTAGTCAGGCGAGGACGACTAGATGAAGCTATCAGCTTAATCGAGATGTTGGAGGACGCTCTGCTCAAAGACAAGCAAGGTCGACTTCGTGAGATCAAGATGCTCAAGGCGCAGAACCTCTTCGATCAGCGACGGTACAGAGACTCGCTTGATCTGTTTACAGACGTATCGGCACCGCCAGAGAGGGTCATCCGTCTCTTCCCACCTATCATTGCTGGTCATACCTCAATCTTAGTCAAAGAAGAGGGAGAGGAAGTTCAGCATGACAAAACCTCTCAACCGCAAGCGGCTGGGAAAGAGAGTAGATCACCTCCGGGTGCCAATGTTACCGAGCAGCCTTCTACTACTGAAGACGATAGGTCCACGCAGCATCTTTCGAAAAGAGACACGGATGAAGTAAGTATCGCCGGTAGTTCAAAGCACAAGAGATCTACGTCAGAGAGTATGGAGGTAGCGGTCCCCTTAGGTAGGTAGACGTCCTGCTTCATACTGGATAGACTAATTGGGCAAGCAGAAGGCAAAGATCTTAAGGCTGCTACTGCTGAGCTACGAGCATTCCTCGTGTCGACTAGGACGAAGCTCCAACGGTATCTGAACCCGGACGGCAGTCTCAAAGACGAACAACAAGTTACCTTGGGTGGCTCGAGCGAGGCTATAAAATCGGACGTTGATTTCTGGGTCAGCACACAAAGTTCGGCAGAAGACAGAGCGCAACAACTACATGATATTGCAAAGCTTGTCGATACGACCTTGTTTCGAGCATATATGTATGCAAGCCCATCCTTAGCGGGCCCACTGTTCAGGATTGATAATTTCTGCGATCCTGATGCGGTCAATGAGAAGTTGCTCGAGACTAGCCGCTATAACGACTTGGTGGATTTCTTCTATGGAAAGAAGCTTCACAACCAAGCGCTTGCACTGCTAAAACGGTTTGGCGATAGGGATGAGGAGGAAGAGGCCGCTCCCCAACTCTTTGGTCCCAGACGAACGGTTGCCTATCTGCAAAACTTGCCGCCAGAGATGATTGATCTTATCTTAGACTTTGCTCGCTGGCCGTTGGAGCGAGACCGTGAGCTCGGCATGGAAGTATTCTTAGCGGATACCGAGAATGCTGAGACTCTGCCCAGGGTCAAAGTGCTAGACTTCTTGCAAGACATAGACAGGAAATTGGAAGTACAGTACCTCGAGCATATCATTAGCGAGCTCAACGATAAGACACCAAGCTTTCACCAGCGAATGGCCGACATCTACATCCAAGGTCTCAAAACTGATGATTTCGAAAGCGAGGAGCAACGCAGACTGTGGAAAGATAAAGCCCTAGAGTTCTTGAGAGATAGCAAGGATTATCAGGCTTACAAAGCCTTGAAAAAGCTGCCACCCGATGGTTAGTCTTGCTGTGGAATTTCTTCGGAGACGGCGACTGACGTTGGATTTAGATCCACATCTCTACGAAGCTCGAGCCATAGTGCTCAGCAACATGGGTCAGCACAGGCAAGCACTAGACATCTATGTCTTCAAGCTTCAAGATCCAATCAAAGCCGAGGAGTGAGCTCCCAGCTATAGAAAGCCCCACAGCACGCTGACATCAACCGAAGATACTGCAACCAGGTCTACCTAAAAGAGCTCCCTCGCCCTTCCTCCCCCACCCAAACCCGCCGCCTCTCCGCCGTCGACAGAGAAGATACCACCACCTCAATCTACCACACCCTCCTCTCTCTCTACCTCTCTCCACCCCCGCCCAACAAACCACAGTGGGAGCCAGCCCTCGACATCCTTGCCAAACACGGCGCCCGCATGCCCGCTTCCTCCACCCTGGAACTCATCCCCGAAGTCCTGCCCATCAAAGACCTTGAATCCTATTTCCGCGGCCACATCCGTTCAGCGAATACCAAAGTCAACGAAAGTCGCATCGTAGCCGGCTTGCGCAATGTTTTGGCCTTCAATGAGGAAGCAAGGCTGCGGCTGGGCGATGGGTTGCCGGGTGGCAATGGGGGCCGGAATCGACATGTGCTGGTGACGGAGGATCGGGTGTGTGGGGTCTGCTATAAGAGGTTTGGCGGAAGCGTCATCAAGGTTCTTCCGGAGTGAGTTGGTCCTCCGTGTGTGCTTCTACCGTTCGCTGACTCGGCTCCGTGATAGCAATTCTGTCGTCCACTATGGTTGCTCGAGCCGATGAATAATGGTCATATCTTTGCTTTGGTGACAAGCCATTCCGTGAATTCTTCAACGATACCCAACAAACTCCCCGCGTTCGTAGTCCGGATCTCTCCAACAATCGCTTATGATGGTATCTTTTGCATGCTTGCCTTTATCCCCGCTCCTTGCCGGTCCCCCCATATTTCCCACCCCAAACACCCATCCCCTATAGCCCTCAAGCACCTCCTAAAACCTACCACCCCTCCTCTTCAACCCCCCTCCTCCCCCTCCTCCTCACCATACCTCTCCTCCTCCCCCTCATCATCGTCCGCCAACCCTCCTTTCCCCTTCTCCCTCTTCCCTTCCTTCCCCTCCGCAGCCACCTTCTCATCCTCCATCTTCGTCGTCAGGAATATATTGATTTCCTCCTGGAGCTTCGTGACTGAGTGACGTAGCGCGGATAGGTAGGCTGTTTTTTGTGTGGTGGAGGGGGTTGAAGGGGGCAAGGTTGTTGAAGGAGGGGATGGGAGGGAAGAGAGGGGCAGGGGATGGTGGAATGTGAGGGTGGAGGTGGGGGAGGTGTAGGTTGCTGTTAGGGAGGGGTGTTGGGTGGAGGAAGGGAGAGCGGGGTGGGTGGACATTGGCTCAGGGGCCATAGAGATGAAGGTCGATAGGATATTTGGAGGGAAGATTGGTAGGGAGTTTAGGCACGGTTGATTGATTGATTGATTGATTATTTCATTAAGCACTCGAGCCTTCCCTATTCGGGAATGCTATGCGACTAGTAACCTATTAGACTTTGTAAAAAGTCTAATTGATTATCTATCTACAACTTCTATATAGACTTTCTTGATAAAACGATTTCTTTAAACGTAATTATCTTAATCTTTGTCTCGTATTTTATATTGCTAAATAAGTTTTCGATTTAATATATTTTACATCGAACGCTCTAATAGTTTATAGCAATTAAAACTCGAAATTAATTAATAAGTCTAATCTCTTTTATAAATGTAACTGCTTTCTTTAGATTATAAAAATCAGTAAATATAGTTTTTAAGCCAAACTCTTTTTATATCTTTTTTTCTTCTTCTACAAGTTTTCTTCAAGATCGATATACTTCTTGTATATAAACAAAATATATTTAATTGTTTGAAACGTTTCTCTATACTAACAATATTTTGCTTTATTATTAAATACTCTTTGTCGAAATTAGACTAATTGTTGAGAATCGAATTTTATGCAAATTCGATTCTCGATGCAAATATTATGCAAATACTAATTATATTAGACTAAAACATAGTCTAATACAATTAGAAACTCGATTTAGTTTCTAGATTTAGGAAAAAACCGAATTGAACAATTAGTCTAGTCGAAACAAAAATAAACAAAATTTTCTTTTTTCTATTCTTATTTATATTACAAATGCGCTAAGATTCTTGATTAATTTGTTGTAAAGTTTTGATATTAATTTCTTAAAATTTAATTGCACAATTTATAGTTTTTTGTTAATTATATCTTTGTTTTATAGAGTAGTTTACTATTGTTAAATCTTTTTTATTAATTTTGTTTTTCGTACTTTAAAGATAATAAACTAATTTTGCAAACTTTTTTATCTAATTTATATTATACTTTACTAGTTTGTCTTACTTGTTTTTTTTCAATCTATTGCTTGCTTAATTGCAATATCTATTATTTTGTTGTTTCTAATATCTATATGCGCAAATATTTAATATAGTTCGATATATATATATCTTTTGCGCAAGATATTAATAAATTTAATTATACTTTTAATTAAGTATTAATTTAAATTGTTGTTTAGATTCTTAACTATTTTAATTGTTGCTTAATTATCTACATATATAATTATATAAGTCTTGTTATATTTAAATATATATGCTAGTATTAGAATTAAAATAATTTTGTATTATTTTGTTAAATAAACAATAAATATTGTATTTAATTTTAAATGAATTCTTATTGTTTTGTAAGTACAATTAAAAAAATTGTTACTTCTATTTTTTTGTTAATTTAATTTTTGTCGATATATATAATTAGACTATTTTTTTTGTAGTTTTTTATATATCTCTTCTATTCTTTTCTTGCTTAAATTAATAATAAAAATTGTTAATTGGCAAAATTTATTATAACAATACTATAAACAATATAATAATCTCTAGATCATTAATACTTTTTTTTAATCTTTTTGTTAGCCTTTTTAGCAAACTTATAATTTGACTTTTCTTCTTAAATTTATTCTTATCTATAGCATTATATATTAAGCTAATAGCTATTTTAAGTATTGTTAAACTTGTTACTTAAATTTAAAAATATATATCTTAATTTGTAGAGTTAAACATAAAATAGCTTTATAGACTTCGATAATTATTTTTTGTGCTCTATACTAAATATTTGCTAAATTATTAACAATATTCTTTAAGTTTTCTCTCTCTTGTATAATATATATTATTTCAAATAGTTGTAAATTAGTTAAGATAGAAATATTATATATATTATTAATCTTATTTTAATTAGTTTAATTTGTTATATTGATTTTGTTAGACTTGCTAGAGTTTTTATAGTTTTAAATATTTTTGTTTTGTTAATATTAAATAGCCTGACCGTCGGGTCGGATTTCGGTGGCAAATTCTTATGTAATCGGGCTCGGGAACTAAATTTAAATAAAAAGTTTAAATTTAAAATCCACATAACTTCTTTGTATTTTACTCGTATTTTTTTAAAATTACCTCATTTTGTAGAGAATTTAGCGCATTTTCAAACGAAAAAAGAATTACTTGATTTAGACTAGCTTACGTAGCGCATTTAATTAAATAAAATTTGGGTTGAGTTGAAAATTCTGTCCGAATCCTCGGGTCGGACAAAAAATTCGTGCCAAGACTCGACTCGACGATCACACTAATATTAATTCAAGTTCTCTAGTTAAGTTTGTCGTTTAGTATAACTTCTAAATATTTAATTGCTTCTTTTAATATTACTATTATATTTTTATTAATAGTTATTATATTACTAATTTTTTGTCTTTTTTCTATAATTTAATACAAATAGTATTTGCTAAAAAAGAACTTAATTTTGTATATATAAATTTATTTCTTATATATATTTTTGTATATTTTAATCAATTATTTACAATTTATTTTTATATTGTTTTTTTAGCTAGTAAAGCTGCGTTGTTTACAAAGTTATAAATTCTAATATTCTATTATATAGCTTCTTTAAAAGTAAAATTAGCCTAATCGTTGAGCTCGATTTCGCGAGGGAATCGCTAAGTAATCGGGCTCGGGAAGCTTAACTTTAAAAAATCTTAAATTTCAAAAAACTCATAACTTTCTTGTATTTTATACGTATTTTATAAGAATTACGTCGCTTTGTAGAGAATTTAGCGTGCTTTCAGGCCAAAAAAGAATTACTTGATTTGGACTAGTCTACGTAGTGCAATTAATTAATATAACTTCGAATTAAACGAAGAAGTTTGTTCGAATCCTCGGGTTGAACAAAAAAAAATGTGTTCGACCCGATCCAACAATCACACTAAGTAAAATATTGTAAATAAGAAAAAAAATTGACAATAATAGCAATTGTCGCAATATTTTTATTATAATATCGATTTTGTTTCTTTTGCATTTTTTAGTCTTAAGAATAGTAAATTAATTACTTAGAATTTTTTTAATTTATTATACTATATATTTATCGATTTGTTTGTTTCGAAAATTGTATAATAATCTTAAATATAGTGTATTGTTAAATAAGTTTAATATATCTAATAATAGAGATGTAATTATTTTACATTTATTTTATTAAATAGTATAATATATAATTTGTCAAAACAAATTATTTAGTTTTTATATAAATATATAACAATAGCTTGTATATTTTTCTTAAATAACTAAATTTCTTAATTAGTATAAACTTGGATATTTTGCTTAAAATATTAAGAAGTATTATAAAATAATAGAATATAATTGTAAAGTAATTATTTTTATTTTAATTTGCGCAAAATTATAGTAATTATACTGCAAAAATACTTTAAGTAATAGTATTTCTCTAAATAAATACATAATACATAATACATAATATAATATTATAATAATACTAATTTGCTTTAGTATTTTATAAATAGTTTTATTATTTTTTACAATCTTGTTTGAAATTATTAATATAATAATATTATAGTTTTTACTATTTTGTATTATATAATGTTATTAGTTGTTAGATTTAAATTATATTAATAATTTGCTATATTTAATAAATTTACTTATAGAAATAGCAAAAAGAATATTTTTTAGTAGAATATTTGCCTTTTTATTAGAACTGATTATTAATAGTAATAATAAATAATTAATATAAATAATAAGATACAAACTTTTTGCAATATTTTTAAGCAAAATTATTTATATTTACTTTATATTTTGAAGATTAATTTATAACTCTTTTTCGATTCTTTTTAAATTAAATCTTTGTAGATTTTTGCACTATCTTTTTAAGACAATTTTTAATTATAATATATATTTTTTGATTTTTATTGCTTTTGTTACGCTATTATATGTAACAATATTTTTTAATTTTACAAAAAATCTCTTTGCATTCTTTTGTAAAGCTTGCTTTAGATTTATAATAAATTTTAACAATTGATATAAATTTCTTGATAATTTGTAAGATGTAAGTGCGTTTGCTACTTATCGACGCATCAAGATATAAAAGATGTAAGATATAATAGACTTTTATTACTATTCTCAACTATATAAGATAGATAGTAGTAAGACTAATTGTTAAAGAACAGCGGGAAACAAACTTTCTTTCTATCTAATACTTGTTATAACGTGCGAGTTTGCTTTTTGCTTTCTAATTAAAAAGAGAAGTCGTGCGATTTAAGACTTTCATAGATAATCGAAATTACGTACTTTGTTATATCTTGAGACGTTAGCGCGTCGATAACATTATAACATTACAATTATCTTCTCTCTTAGAGTACTAATTTTTAGTAATGTAAGAAGCTATATTAGTCTTACACAAGACAAAAGCGTCTATTAAGCGTTAGTATTACAAGAGCTCGTTAAAAACCTTTTTAAATCTCTTCGAAAGTTAAGAGAAAAAAAGTTTTTTTATCTAATAGAAATTAATTTATGCTTCAATTTAACTTAATTTGTAGCATAAAGTAATAATAACAATAATAGTTTATAATAAGTTATCGCTTCGTTATTATTGTTATTAGAATTCTAAATGAAATTCAAAGTAAAGTTAGCGTTGCGCAAACGTCAAATAAAGTATAAACATAAATATTGTTGTTTCTCTTTTCTTTTCTTTCTTTTCTCTTATATTCTTCTTAATTGCAATTGCTTTTTTGTCGTAAATAAATTTTTGCAAATTAATAATGCGTAAGACTTATATATATAGTGCAAATATCAAATTATTATATTTTTATTTTTATTTTCTAAGAAATTAAGAGATTAAGAGAATAAATAATTTCGATATTTTATTGTTTACAAGAACTAATATATTATAGTTTATAATAATCTTTTATGCATAACTTGCGTAAACAAACGTATATACGTTTGCAAAAAAAAAGTATTTGCACTTATTGCAAAATTCTTTATTATAAATCAAATTGTTGTATTGCAATATATTTTGTTTGCGCTTATAATATAACAATTGCTAATATTTACTAGTTTGTTAAACGCTTTCAAGATCGAATAAAAGTTCTCGTCGACAAATATTGTAAAATACTTGAGATCGAAACCATAATTATTAAATTGATAAAATACTTGCGAAAAAGTATTATTTTTAATATAAAGAATTAATAATGCGATAAAGAATTTATTTTATCAACAATAAATTAAGCGCAATTTTGTATTTTTCGACTTAAACGTAATTTAATTCGCGCTCTAAAGCATTAAATTAAGCTTCAACAAAAACTCGAGAAGATAAAAAGAAATTAAATTAATGTTATTATTAGGATAAAACAACTAATCGATTTTCTTTTAAAACGTGTGTTAACTATTAATATTTTCGTCTATTTTTTAGCTCATTTTTCTATCTTTTTTTCTATCTATTTCGATATATTGTATAGTGCACTAATATGCATTTAGAGTTTGAAAAAGAATAAAAATAAAAATAAGAACAAGTTGTTAACAAAGACAAAAAAGATAAAGTTAAGACAAAACGTCTCAAAATATGTCGTTGATTTAAATTAAACAAATTTGAGAAATTCTTTTGCGAAATTTTACAATTTTGCAATTAAGTCTCTTCGCGACTCTAAGTTGTCAACAAAATTGTCAAATAATAATATAATAAGTTTTTATTTTATTTTTGTTTGGCTTTGCTTACTTACATATTTATAAAAGATAAAAAACGCGAAAATGTCTATAAATAACAAGACCAAGTCTACAACAAAGATAATAAAGATTGAGCGAAACAATTTTTTTGCAATTTAATTTTCTTAAGAGAACGTGAGTGCTTCGAGCAATTTTAAAGACTTGTTTATAAATAACTTTGCGAAGTCTAACAACTTATTTTCGAATAAATTTGATAACTTTCTATAGTTATCTAAGACGAATTTAATAAATTGTTAAGAACTTGTTAAGTTGTTACAATATATTGTTGACTAAAAGAAAGCAAAGCAAATGCGTTGTGCTTTCGCGTATAGATTTCTTTTGTTTAATATTAATAAAGTACAACGCACAAAGTTCAAAATTATATTTTTGAACATTTATATTAAGAGAGACGATCTTATTATTTCTAGCATTTTGTGTAATAAAATAAAGAAATTCTTTATTGTAAATCTAATTAAATACAACAACAATACAACAACAATTGCGCGATACTTTATCAAGTAAATTGTTAGTTTATTATTTAATATATTATTAACATAGTCGTTATTGTCTCAATATATATTGCGTTACTTTTTTTGCTTTTGCTTGTTGTGCGTTTGCTCTTTAAACTTCTTTCGCAACTTATTAATATTATTAAGAGATTCTTTTTTTAATTTTTAATTGTACTTCTTGTCTTAGTTTATTTACTTAATCTTATATTATATTTGTCTCTTTAACTTAATTTTATCTAGAATTTCTTTAATTTTTTATTAAATTTTGTTATTAATAAGTTTTGAAACTTGCAATATTTGTTTTGTTTACTTGTTGTTAATGCAATACAAATATAATTTCAAAAGTAAAATATAAAAAGTATTTTAAATTCGATAGATGTTTAATAAAATAAGACAATAAGTTTGCATTTTAATCTTATTCTTAATTCTAAACAATTTAACATACTTGTACAATATCTTTTTGCTAAATATCTTTTGCTTTAAATTTCTAATCGAAAGTATAATTAATTCTTCTATAGCAAAGCTCTTTAATCTATATCTTTTATTATAGTACTTTATTTATTGCGCAATAGCGTTTTTAAGATGCTTTGCTAGAACTTTTTTTAAATTATAAAGTTGTTTTACGTGTTTTTGTGTCAATAATATTTTCTTTTCGATAAAGTTGTTCTCAACTTTATAGTAAATCTTTAAGTAATAATTATACATTAGATAGAATAACAAAGTCTTAACTAAAAGGTAATAACTACTATTATAAACAAATTCTATTATTAATAATAGATTAACTTATTTTGTCTATTTCGAGTCAACGTAAGTACAAAGATAGTACTTAAGAGTTTAATTTTGTCGTTCGATTAAATTATTTATTTAAGAATAAAAGACAATACTTAATTGTCTTCTAATTTGTATATAAAAGCATATAACAAATTAGAAGACACTAGTAAAGACAAATCCTTTGTCGCTTACTATATTAATTAATATTTCGAAACATAAAACAATTTTATCGAAAAATATTTTCGCTAGCTTTGCGACATCGATTTTAATAATTACCAATATATATTTAAGTATTTTTGTATAGCAATTGATTATTACAAAGATTAAGTTATATACAACTTTATAACGTTTGTTTAATAACAAGCTTGTTACAAAGTTTATAATAATTTTCTTTTATAATTTCTTTGCAACAAATAAGAATCGAAATCTATTATACAATTTACAACAAAAAACTTTAATACGTTAACAAATATTATATATTTTAATATACATTTTTATTTACTTTGCGCAAACAAATTAAAAATACTTTCTTTAAAGTAAATTAAAAATTTTCTTAATTTTGAAATATTTTGTTAAAGAGTTGTTATAATTCTTGCGAATTAACTTCTTTTTAATAATTGTATTCTCTAAGATGTAAAGCAATTTATTATATTTAACAAGACTCTCTTAATTTAAAAATTGTGTTTTTTGCTAATAACAAAACAACTTTTTGATCTCGATACAAATTTTCTTAACTTAAATATCTTTAGTCTAAATATTCTTAATTAAGAATCTTATTAATTTCTAAGATTTTTTATACATTTTTTTAAACATATCTTTAATTATTTTTCTTGAAATAACAATTTATATATTAGTTATTTAAAATAAAGATGCTAGTTTATTAAGAACTTTCTTTCTACTTTATAATTGCAAGATCTTCGCGTTATTAGTAAGTACTTCTACTAGTTGTAATACAAGAGTCAAATTACTTAATATTTTTTGTTTGCTTTGCGTTAACAACTTTTTGTTAAATAACAACGTTAATTTATTTTAAAATACAAGAATTAAATTAATTAATATCTTTTGTCTACTTTGCGTTAACGAATTTTTGTTAAACAACAATATTAATTTATTCTATAACATCGACAACAATTTTGTATTTAATAATAAGATTTCTTTATAATCGAGATGTTTCGACAACTTATTTATCGAATTTTTCTTATTTAAGCAATAAAAGATTTTAAAGTTATAAATAATTAACTTAAGCGCTTAGCGAACTTGTTTTAAGTTTAATTTCTTTTAACTTATAAATTTTCTAAGATTATTATAATCTAATTATATCTCAATAAGATAAACATTATTTTTTAAAATAGTATTTTTATTGCTTAAAAGCAACTAAATAATCAATAATTTCTAATTATGCATCTTATAATTTTGCTTTGTTAAAATTATCTTTTGCAATTAGAATGTTATTAAACGTTAATTTTCGTTATTATTTTGTTAACTTAAGATGCTCGCAATTGCAAAGTTAAATACATTAATCTTTATTCTAATCTTTTTGTTCGAATTGTAATAACAAAGTAGTAAAGTTAATATAAAAATATTGCAAAATTAACAAAACGTTTGCTTTACTTTATTTGATTAAATAAAAGAATCAAATTTCTTTTTATTCTTACTTTCTTTTAATAGATTAATAAGAGGAGTAGCTCTTTTCGAATAGCAATATATGAAGTATTTATAAAAGTTTACAAAACTTAAAAATATCTAAAGCTTATAATAAGTTTTTAATTTAAATTACTTCTTAATTGTTTTGATTTTTTTTAAAATTATCTATATATCTTTTAAAGATACAATAAAGCTTAGACATTCAATTTTTGTAATATTGAACTTACATTTCTTTAGATTGACGTATAGCAAATATTCGCGAAGATGTTTTAACATCTATCTAATATAACATTAATGCTTCGTCAAATTATTGCTATATACTAGTATATTATTTATATAGATTATGCAAGTTACATCAATTAGTTCTTGCAACGTTTTATTAATATAAACTTGAAAAATTGCGAATGTGTTTGCTAGTTCAAATAACATAACTTAATACTCGAAATATTTATAATTCGTACGAAATATTGTCTTTTATTTATTATCGCATTTAATGCAAATACAATAATAGACGTTTTTCAAATTTAAGACGATAAAGCGCTTTGCTTCGCACAAACAATCTAGCGTTTTCGTAATTAAAGACAATAAATAACAATTCTTAATAATAATCGCATTTAGACTTTTATAATCGACGCATAAACGCAATTCATTGTTTAATTTTAATATAAATAGAATAGAGACGTTTATAGACAAAACTAAATACTTAATTCAATCTTTAGTTAACGCATTATCAAGATATCGTCGAAGTATTGCTGGCTTGTTATGTAAAAAATAATAAAGAGATATAAAAGATAGCTCTTTGTTGTTTTAGAACTTAATAAAATAATCTTCTCTTCTTAATTCTAATAGATTTTTAATTAATTTATTATTATAAACATCTTTTAGATTTCTTAACTTCGTAGAAATCTTAAATTTTGCTAGTTTTTTGTCTAACGTCTTCGTAACGTTAGCGCAAACAATAGCATAAACTATACCATACTTAACAAAATCTAAAACCAATTGCTTAAGATTAATTATCTTCAATTTGTTATTTACAATCTTAAATCGTTAACTTTGCATTTTCGAATTAATTAATATATCTTGCTTGACTAGCATTAATATATCTAATATAAGATTAGAATTTATATATTTAATTAAGTAGAATAAAATAGTGCATTCTTGATGTTAATCTTACAAGTCAATTAAATAATAAATCAACTTATAGAAGTTGTAACAATAGCAATTATTGTTATTAAGAAAATTCAATATTAATAAAATAGCAAATGTAAATTGCAATTCTTATTGTATTACGTAGACATAATTAATAAGATTTAACTTAGCTCTCGAATTAATTAGATTTGTAACTTAATATTTGTTATTAAGAAGTTAAGTTCAATCTTTTACTAAAATCGAGTTTATTGCTTTTCTTTATCTTTTTTGCTTTGCTTGCAAGACGTCGACGAAACTTAATTTTTTTTTGTATTAATTGTAGTAATAGCAACAATAATAGACTTATTTTATTCATATTTATTAAGAGACTTATTTTTGTAATACTTATTTTTATAATATTTAAAGCATTTGACGCAACTTAAATAGTTTGCGTTATTAATCTCGTAAATTTGTTTGCGCAACGTCGACAAGTCTTTAAAGATATAGAGCTTTTTATCTTTGATAAACTTGTTAATTTTGTCTAAATAAAAATTCTAATAAGATTTGCTTAAAGAGATATTAGAATCTTTTGTAACTTGCTAATTGTTAAAGTTCCTTAAATTTGCTTTGCGAATGCAATTTAACGTTTGTTCTTATATAATAATTATAGTTAAAAGCTTATTGCGAGTATTTGATACGTTATTGATATTTAGAATCTTTACTTTTAAGTTTAATTTAAGCTTAATTAAAAATGTATAAATTCTATACTTTTTTAAGAACGACAATAAATAAGTTTCTAGCTTATTTAGATATTTTTTAAAGACAATTATCTTTTGATTTGATTTTGTATAGCGTTCTCTTATTTTTCTAGACAAGAAAACAACGATTAGCAAAATTCACTATTAAATTTGATAGAAACTTTCTAAATTCTTCAAAGATCGTGTTCTTTAACTTAGTGTTATTGCTTGTTCTCGAATACTATTGCGTAACAAAGTTATTTTTTAAGAATAATACATAATAGAGAATTTTATTCTTATTCGTAATAAAATACATCGAAAATCGCATTATGTTAATGTAGATTTCGCGAAATTAAATAATATATTTACTTACGCTTAAACTCTTGTATAATTTTAGTTTTTTAAACTTTGAAGATTTAAATATAATCGACGACAATACAATAGCAATTTAAGAAGTTTAAGAATTTGTTTTTTCGATTGCTATAGTTTGAATTTGCTAGACGTTTCGCAAATCTCGAATCTTCGTTATTAACATTTTAATCTATTAATGTAAAGTCGAAGCCTTAATCGTATTTAAGTTATTATCTTTATCAATAATACGTTAACAACAATTATTTTTATTGACGTTTTGTAAGCAATTGTTGTTTCGAGAAAAATTAAACTTCTCGAACTCTAATTTAGTAATTAAATAATTGTTATAACTTAAGCTATTTTAATTCGATATAATGCTATTACGTCTTAAGTTTTTCTCTTCAAAAAATAAAACAATTAAAATTATAAGATGTAAGTGCGTTTGCTATTTGTCGACGCACTAAAATATAAAAGACGTAAGATATAATAGACTTTTATTACTATCTTCAACTATATAAGATAGATAGTAGTAAAATTAATCGTTGAAAGACAACAAGAGACAAACGTTCTCTCTATCTAATACTTGTTATAACGTGTAAGCTTGTTTTTCGCTTTCTAACTAAAAAGAGAAGTTGTGCGATTCGAGACTTTTATAAATAGTCGAGATTACGTGCTCTATTATATTCTAAGACGCTAGCGCGTCGATAACGTTATAACATTACATAATTGCTCTAATTATTTTTATAGAATTGTTTATTTATATATTTAGTTTATTTTTAGAGTTGTTAAAAATATTGTTAGATAGTAGAAGTGCTAGCTTTTTAATAATTTCTTCGATTAAAATTTTGTATAAAATCTTTGTATTTATTTTGTTTTAGTTTCTTCTCTTTATAGATTTTACAATTATTATTTATTAAATAGTAATCTAAATAACTATTTATATTTTTTACAACGTTATATTCGATAAAGCTATCTTATAGAAATTAAATAATAAAAATAATAATAATAATACTTTGTTTGCTTTCTTATTTCTAAATAATTGTATCTTTCAATATTATTTCCTTTAATTTAAAGTCTTTTGTTATAATTACTAGCTTATATCTATCTGTATCAATCTTTATTTTGTTGTTGCTCTATTTAAGATAATAAAGATTGAAGTCTTTTGTTATTAACTTTTTTCTTTTATATTGCGCATAAAAATAAAAAATAATAGATTGCTTTAATATTTACTATTTTTACATATATTGTAGATATTGTATATATTGATAGTTTTTCTCTTTACTAATCTTAGAGTAAAAAAGTAAAGATTCTTAAATTTGTATATTATTGTATACAAAACAAACGCTATATATTTGTTAACAAAAAAGTATGCTTTAGTATTTTTATTGTTTATATAGTATAGTTTAAAGTATTAGTTTAATCTATTGTTTGTAATAAATTAATAGATTTTTTTTATAATTTTTAAACAGCTAGTATATTAAAGTTTGTAATATCTTTATTTTCGAATAGTAATATTATAACTTTTAATCTAGATTTATTAACATTGTATTATAATATTAATAACGTATAATTTTCTAATATAATTGTTAATTAAAGCAAATTATTGTATTAGTATTTCTTAATATTAACAATATTTTGTTAATTTTTAAATAAAAGCTCTCTTTGTTCAATTCCTTATATAGGTTTTTTTTTCTTTATTTAATTTTGCAAGTAATATAGATTAAAAGGTTTGTTTTTAATTTGTTAATATTTGCAATAGATTTAATATTGTTATTTTTTTAAAATTAGTTTTTCTTTTTTATCTCTTGTTGCTTTATTTTTTTGTGTATTGTTTGCTTATAGTTTTTGATTTGTTTAAAATTATTAATTAGAGTCTTATACAATCATTTTTTTTTACTAAAGTAAAGTTTGTATTCAACTATTGTTGTCTTTTTAATTAAGAGTTAATACATTTATTTTTAATAACTATTTATTGTTATTCTTTTTGCTTTTTTAAACATTTTTTTTGCTATAACTTAACATTTTCTCTATATAAGCAGTATCTAGATTTGTAACTTGTTAAATAAATCTTAGAATTAATAATATAAGATTCGACGCAATAGTTGTATTTTTTCTTTTTTGTACATTAAATTGTAGTGTGCTTGTAATAATAATATCTAAAATTGTATAGTTTTCTATACTTTGTTATCTATCGATAGTAATTTAATTTGTTTGTTTATTATCAAACTAAAATTAAGAATAATATTAGTTATTTTCGATATCGAGATTTTTAGAACTATAAATGCGTATTTTTAATCTTCAATAAATTGTTGCTATTTTTAATTAATCTATACTATTTTTATATCTCCAAGTTTCTTTTAATTATTGTTTTGCTTTTATATTTTTTAAATAGTTATTGTTTGCAATGTTATGCTCTTAAGATTTCATTCTTTAATTTTTTACTTTGTTAACTATTATTGCGTATATTAAAATAACTGTTTTTGCTATTGCGCGAAACAAGACAAGTCAACTCGATTTTAATTTGAATTCAATTTATAATAAATTAAGTTTCGAACAAATTTTAAAATCGTTGATCCAACTTGTTAAATATAGATTCAATCGAATTAAAAACAAGTTAAATTTGTAGATTTAAATTGTTTCTAAATATAACTATTTATAGAGTAAAATATATATATATTTTGATTATCTTTCTATTTTTTTTAAAAGCATTTTAAAGAAGTTTTTGTATAGATTAATAACAAAATGCTATATTAAATAAAATATAATTCAAGTATAATAGTAGCGCAAAAATACTTTTTCAAGTTTTTAAATATACTTTTCTAATCGATTGTTATTGCTTATTATATATTATTCAAGTTTTTCTTATTATTCTTTACGGTTTTTTTGTTATTAATATTGTTTTTTAAAATTAATTCAAAAATTATTAATTTTTAAGTTGTAAAATAAAGACAAAGATTGTCGAAATTATTAATATTTTTCAAGATCGAAAACGTTTGTTAATATAACATCTTTCTTTAAATTAAATATAGTAAAAGACTCGATTGTAAAGAGCATTTCTATTATTATTTGTAATTAACATAAAATCTATATTAATTAGCAAGTAAAATTAAGTTAATATTTAAATATTTATTATTAGAAATTGCAAATTGTTGCATTAAAGCTAGATTTCTAGATAAATTAAATAGTAATTATACAAATATTGCTTGGAAAAAATATATTTTATAGCAAGAATTAGTATAAAAATAAACAAACTAAGGAATTACTAAAAAAAGTTATTTATTTTTGGAAATCTATATAAATTTTGCTTTGATTACTTTTTGCAATACATTCATTGTTAAATATTGTTAATAAAAGTTAACAACAAAACCTTGCTTTTTAATTGCATTCTTATTGATAATATTTAATATAATATAATTAAGTAACAATTCTTTCTTAAACTTTTAAATATACTCTATTATTCGATAGAAATTAATTTTGAAAATTAAAAAACTGATTTTGTTTCGAACTACTCTTATTTGTTAAAAAAAGATAATTGCTCAATAATTAGTATTAAATAATTAAAAACATTGCTAGAATCAATTGTTTTTAACTCGATAGTATTATGATCTTTAAAGTTTTTTTATATTAAAATATTTGCAAAGTAGTAGTTTTTTCAAGATAACAATTAAGATATATATTGTCAAAAATATAAAATTAAATTAAAGAGAATTTCGAATATATAGATAAGTTAAATTTGAACAAAATTAAAAAAACTAAAAGATGCAATAAAGTTACAACAATTGAAATAATAAATATATATATAAGATTTAAGTTTTATTATTAACTTTTGCTATCTTGAACAATATATTATATAATAGATTTTAATACTTCGAATTAATTTATAACGCTTTTACTATTACTTTTAAGTATATATTTTGTGCTCGAATTATAATAGTTAATTATAAGTAAAAAGTTAGCAATAATAATAATAATATTATTGTTTATAAAAGTTATTTCGCTAGCAAGTAAAACTACTCTATTTCGAATTCTACTTTTTTGTATTAAATTTATTATTATTTGTGTTGTCTTTTGTTTTAATTTTTATTAAATTACTATTTACTTTTAATTTTATATTATAGCTATATTATTATTTAAATGTTGATTAACAAGCTAAAATTATACAATAATTCAAGAAATTCGAGCAATTAATACTAGAGTTATATATTATAACTATTTTTATAGTTTATATAATTTGAACTTTTATGCAATACAAATTGCATATTAACAAAATCAATAATAGAAATAAATTGCTCTTAAGATAAGAAATATAATTGCTAATTTATAAAGAATTTAACAAGTCTATTATATTGCGAGTCTTATTATGTCAAGCTCTTGTCGCATTGCTAGCGCTTAAATTTTTGTTAAATTATTTAATTCCTTTAAAAGCTTCAAAATATGTCGCTTCTTTAATTTATTAAGTCGATTTAACAAATTTTCTGGACAATAAATATCGATTTAATTACGCGTCTAATTGACGTTGCATTTTCGCATCTTTTATAGACAATAACAAAAAAGAAATAAAAATAAGAGTAATAAATTATCGAAAAAGAACAAAACAATTAATTAACGTAATTAATTTGTATTATATAGTATGCATGCGAAGATTTTTACTAGTAAAGTAAAATAAAAGAAGCAATTAAATAAAAATAAGAGAAACAATTAAATTTAAGCACATTTTATGCAACTTTCTTATAACTTTCTAATGCTTTAATAAATTTATTAAGAAAGCATTAATTTAATTTATACGTTATTTACGTTATTCTTTTGCTTTAATTGCGCGATTTTATGTTATTTATTAATATTACTTATTTTTGTTAAAGTCTTTCTTGCAAACGCGAAGTTTTAACTTTCTTATCTTTAATATTCTTTTGCTAAAAGATTTTTTGTTTTGTATTTTTTAAACTTTCGCTACGTATACGCTAAGTAACTTCTCGAAATTTAATTGTTCTTATATAATAAAAATTCTTTTTATCGAACGACATATTATAATTTATAATATTTTTGTTTGTTGTTAAGAATATTTTCGACTTTTTATTTTTAACCTTTGTTAACAAATATTATATTTTTCGATGCAATTGTATTTGCATTTTTTTAATACAATTTTAACAGTTAAAAATGTAAAAAACGAACTAAATTTGTTAATTTTCGAAAGATAAAAACAATATATTTGTCTTTTAATAATATTTTTAACTTCGAACGATTTTATAAATTTGTAAAACAATTTTTTTTTTACAAACGTTCAAGAAGTTTTTTGTTAAAAGTATAATATTATTGCTTATTTAATATTTTTTTTGAAATAATTGTTTTATTGTAATTGCGAGCTTGTGTTTATTGTACAAATTAAAATAATTTATAAGTTAATTTTGTTTGTTTTACAAAAATTAAACTTGTTCTTGAACAATTAAAATAACAAGACAATCTTTATTATCTTAATTAAATCTAAAATTTGCAACAATATTAAATTTTGTTTTAAAGAATAACAATTTAATAAACGCATGCGAGACGCTGTTGTATATATATTAGACTAAAGCTAGAAATAAATCTCAATTATCTTGTTTATAATTACAATAGCATCGCAGATAGTGTTTCAATATTTAATTTTATTATTCGATTTAACTATTAATTTAAAGATAAAAAGTTGTGCTTAACTTTCGTTTAATGCGAATGCGATAATATATTGCGAATTAATAATTACTAATAAAAAGCAATTTTTAATCAAAAACAATCTCTCGAATTTTAAGATATACAAGTAGCATTTTTTCGAACAATATGTTTGTTAAATCTTTCGCTATTTATATAGACTTTGTAAGTATATATAACAATATCTTTAAATATTAATTAACAACTATTAAGATAACTTTGTAAATGTTGTTGTCGCAACAATTAACAAGCAATTTAATAATAAAGTTTATAAAGATTTTTGCTTAAGATCGAGCTAAAACTAATAGTAATGTCAACTTATTATATAAACAATAACGCGATATTTTATTACGTTAATATATATTGTATTCTCTAATATTTGCGTCAATATTCGACGTTATTTTAAGTTAATAGAACTTCTTGCTTATTAAAGTTCTCGTTTTCTTAATTTCGAAATGCTCTTTTAACAAATTATTGTAATATAATCTAAGAAACTTCTCCTTAAAAAACGCTTTATCTAGAATAAAAACTATATAAAAGAAGAATAACACTTTCTTGTAAATTAATTATTCTTGTTTAGCGCAAACATTACGCGTGTTGTATAACATTAACTATTTTTTAATTTTAAAAGTTGTTAAATTTTTATTTTGAAATTTCTTAATCTTAATTAACAATAAAAAGAAAAGATTTTTTAAATAATTTTTTTTGTATGCTAAGCGAACGTTATATTAACGCAACTATTGTATTATAACGCTTTAAGCAATTTTTACAATTTTTTTTTTTGCTATTTTAGTTTTTGTAATCTTCTTATTTGTAAATACATTATAAGAGAGTTTTTCAAATAATTTATTGTTAAGCTTTTTAATTACGAAAGTCTTAATTTTGTTCTAGAAGTGCGAAAATTACACTTTAACAATATCTTAAGTTAGCATTGAAATTATTTTAATAATTGCGATGATAATATTTTTTAACTTATTTTAAAAAATAAGTAAGCAAATCTTGTTATTCGTATCTTTTTTATAATTAAATTGTCGAAACAACTTATTTGCAAGATTGATTTTTTTGTGCAATATTTAATTTCGAAATTATATTTCGCTAAAAAGAAAATTTATTGCGTTTAATAATAATTTAGCGTTATTATTTTTATAAAGTAGCGTAAATTGTTATAATTTGTTAATATAATAATTAAATAATAACTCTCTTTAAGATAGTATTTTTATTGCTTAAATCTTGTAACAATTGCGAACAACTCTTAATTATAAATTTTGTATTGTATTTTTATAATTTTTTTTTTCAAGTAAAATACAATTAAGTGTTACGTTATTTATCTAACTTCGCTTACGAAATATATTAATTAAGAGAAAATAACAATAATAGCAAATTCTAAAACGTCTATTTTGACACAAATATAATTTTTGAAATTAAAGTGCACTAACATAGATATTTGCGTAAAGACAAGAATGAGTTTTTTAAATATTGCTACAACGTTCTTGTTAAATACGAAAAAACTTTTTTTTTTTTTACTTATTGTCTTTTAGTAATTTTGTTAATACTTAAGTAATTTTTGCATAATATTGAAAAAATTGTTTATAAAAGTTTGCAAACTCTAAAAACACTTAAAGTTTATAAAGAGTAATTGACTTAAATTACGTTGTATTAAAGTTTATATAACGCGAGTTTATTAATATATTGTAACTACTTATAATGTATTTTAAAAATTTAATCAAGATTATTATAAAGAAGTATTTTGATAACTTGACATAAAGTTTATATAATCGCAAGCATTCAAGAATTTAACGAACGCAATTTTAGTATCTTTTTTGTGTCTTTAGATAAATCAAGATATTGTTAAAATATATTATACAAATATAATTAATTAATTTTTGCAATGCTTTATTGATTTAAGATTAAAAAATAACTAATGCATTCGTTAATTTAAATGATATTATTACGTATTCGAAATAATTGTATTGTGTTTAAAAAGCGATTTTCTATTTATTATCTTAAAAAATGCGAATTCGATAATAAGCGTTCTTAAGATCTAATTTTGTAAAGTAGACAATATTAATTAGACAATTTAGCGTCTTTTTGATTAAAAATAAAGAACATTTATTCCTAATAACTATAACATTAATATTACGATAATTGACATACAATCTTAAGCTATTATCGCTTTTTACTACGAACAACATCGACGTATTAACGAGACTAATAAATTTACAAATTTTTACTTAACGTCAAATTCTTTAAAAGATATTCTTGCAAAATACTTAATTCTTTCTCGAAGAAAAAGTATAATAATTTGTAAAGAGACTTTTTACTTGATAGTAAACTAATATTATAATTCTTTTCTTTATAATCGAGAAAAGTAAATGCGTTCTTTGAATTAAAAACGTTATTATAATTTTTAATATCTTACATCTTCTTAAGAATCTCGTACAATTAAAGCTTTTTGTTCGCATTAAGATCACAACAAATAAGAGTAAACACAAAAACAAATTTCTTGAATTTTAAAAAATCTTTTAGAAATTTTAACACAATTATCTTCTTAATAACTTAATAGCGCTAGATTAACGTATATCAATCAATATATAAGTTTGTCTTTATTATTTAGAAAAGATCAATAATAATATTGTATACAATATTGTCAAAAATGTAGAAAATTTACTTCGAGACGTACTTACATTTATTGCTATCGCAAATTTTAATTTTTGCGATATAAAATCTTACAAATTAAATCTTCTAAATCGAAAATATTTTTGTTTTAATAATAAGATACTAAATCTCTTTAAGATGTTACAACTTTGTTAATCGTTTGCTAATGCAATTAATGTAAGCGTCTTTATTAAGAAAACTTCTTTATTTATGTTACTTTGTATTAACAAATATTGTTAACTTTGCGTAGAGCGTCTTTGTTTTGTACTTTTAATTCGCAATCGCGACTACAATTGTTGCGAATTTATTTAGTTTCTTAATTTATTAAAGACTTTCTTAATCATAGATTGCGACAAGAACGCATTTTAAGCATTTATCGTAAAGCTTAATTAAAAGTTCTCTATTACATTTACTTGCATTTTTTTAAAAGATTTAAAACAATTTCTCGCGATTTTTTTCTTCTTTTCGCAATTATAGTAAATGCGCTTATTTTACGCAATATAGCTAACTTTTTCTAAATTACGAAGAGAAAGCTTGTTTATACTTTTTTGACAACTTGTTATTACAAAGACGTCGCGAATTTTATTTATTAACACAATTTTTTTTGTTTCTAATTGTAAGAACTTTCTTTAAAGTTGCAAGATTTAAAGAATAATTCTTTTTTTAAAAACTTTATTTAGTATTTTAAATTTCGAGAATATTGTATTTTTTATACGTTGCGTTAACGCGACAAGCATATTTCTTATCTTAAGAATTTAAATTATATTGTTAATTTTTTCTCGAAAATGTTTTCTTAATTTATGCAAAAAATAATTACGTGATTAACGTTTAATATATTTGTCAAGATTTGCTTTAATTGTTTCAAGATATATTATAAAATTGTTAACGCTTTGCGACGATTATTATTTAATATTTTTATATTTTCGAAAGAAAACGAAACAACAATTTTTCAAATTCTCGATAAGATTAATCAAATACTTAGTAAATTGCTTTTAATTTTATTTTTTAATTTTGTTTTTAATTTTAATTTTGTAATTCTTTTATCGCAATACAAACGCATCGCGAAGAAATTGCTAAACTTAACAAATCTTTGTAATTTCTTCTAGAATTTATCTTTTACTAGTTTTGAAAAAGTTTCTAGTATTTCGAATTTAATCTTTTTATTTTTTAAAGTTGTTTTTATAATATAAATTTAAATTGATCAATTTTATAAATTGTGCAAAACGTTGCTTCTTAAGTATTAATTTGTTGTTTTTGTTGTTAAAATTGTTTTTGCGAAAGCGACGCAAACTAGACGCTTTTACTTTGTTTTAATAAAGAGACTTTTCGAGATATTTGTTTTTTGCTTAAGCAATATAAAAATCTTGTTTTGCTTAAAGTTTACGTTTCTTTGTTTGCTTCTTAACAAGTAGCTTTTTATAATTAATATCTTTATCAAATAATAATAACAACATAATGTTGTTGTCTTGCGAAGATTTTTCTTGTAATATAATTCCAAAATTCGTAATTAACGCAAATTAAATTCTCGCATTGCTTTCGTTCTTTAATTCCTAAAATGTCGCAACATTGTTGTTATTATTTAAATTTTGTTTTGTATTGCGTGTTGTATTAATTATTTTGTCGAACAATTGCTTTTATAAATTGAGACAAATTAATATTGTAAAACTATATACGAACGTGTAATAAGATGTTGCTACATCGATGCACACAAGACAAGATTACATAATATATAAAATTACAATTTAGAGAGACATTAATTTGTAAGAATTTTAGAAGAGAATTCTTAGAAAGAAAACTCTATACAACGTCAAGTCGCTATTATAAGAATTTGACACTAACGTGTTTATTAGATTATTGATCGTTAACATTTAAATATAGACAATCTTCGAACTTACAATTGCATTCTAAGCACTATTATAACTATCTAATTGCTTTTGATAAATAGAAGAAGAATCGAATTCGAGGTTCTCGCAAATAGAAACAAGATGTAATAATTAATTACGTGTAGCATTTTTCAAGACGTATTAATCGAAACTTTTTGAAGCTATTATTTGTTAAGAAGTTAGATTTAACTTGATTCAAAAGATTAATCCGAACGCTCTAACTAACAACTTAGTTTATTAACTTTACTATATAACGTTTTGCTACAATAGAATTGTTATTCTTTGATATATTTTTACGACGAATTTTATTTTCGCACTTTGGAAGTTTAATATTGCAACAATTGTATTATTTAATACTTAAGCTACGCAACAATATTGCTCTCTAGATTGTCATTCTTTGATATATAAGACAAATGCTATACTTATATGCTCGTAGTTAAATATATAAAGTATCGACAATTGCTATTCTATCTTCTTTTATATCTCTACTCTTTTTACAAATATTAACTACTTGCTATTGATAAGTTTATTTAAATTCTTCTATAATATTTATAACAATATCAAGTATCTTCAATAGTTTTACTATCGAGATGCGTATAACAAAGAATATACTTTTTACTATCTTTATACTTAGCTTTGTTATAAGTGTTATTAACATCGCAATTCTTAATTATAACTAAAGACTTAACACTAATAAAAGATAGACAAGTTTTACTTTAGAGTCTAACGTAACTAAGCAAGTTATAGAAAAACTTAGAAGTTGTAAGTTGTTTTAGAACTTTCTTAACTTTAAGATGTAAATCAAATTGAAGACAAAGAATTAAATTTCTTCTAGAACAAATAAGATGCAATTATGTAATAAGAAAGAAACAACGCGAAAACAAGATTCGAAAATACTAGAACATTGGAAAAAGATAATAATCTAGAGACTTCTAAGTACAACAATTAGAATAAATAAACTGTAGATTATACTTTCAAACTTTAGATTGTCGTCGATGTATTCAAGAATAATAACAAGAATTTAAATAACAAGTCTAAAGTTGTCTTTGATAAAGCATAAAAAAAAAGCGCAGAACGTGGTTAATAACAACAACAAGAACGATTGCAAGAAAGTAGTTAAACAAGTTAGTAAATAATAAGTTTACTCTTTTAAATATATTGTTTTTAATAGATATTTGTTTTGAATCTTTGCAATTTGCAATCTTTATATAGTTTACGCTTTTAATTTTTTTTATATAAATAACAATCTATTGCTTGTTAATCTCTTGTTTATACTAAAGATTATTAAGATAATATTGCCATAATTAGAAATAATCTAAGAAGTATTGTTTTATACTATTGCGTTTTCGAAGTAAATTTGCTAATTATCGAATTTTTTAATCTTACAATTTTGACAAATATTTTTAGAAGAATTTTATATTTTATTATTCGAATATTATCTAATAATTGTTTACTATTTTTTGATAAAAAAAAATTGCTGGATTATTTATATATAATAGCGTATATTATCTTTAGTTATAAACTTGTTAAAAATAACAATTAAAAATACTAAAGTATTTTTCGAATTTAAAAACTATTTTATTTAACTTTTTTGTAACTAATTTAACAATAGTAAGATTTTATTTATCTGTAATATAATATTGTATACTAAAATGCTAAAAGAAATTATTAAAGTTGTTTAGCAAAATTTAAGAAAAAATATAAACAAGTTAAAAATAAAAAATAAAAAAATAAAAAATAAAAGAATATTTTTATATTTATTTTTATAGTTATAGTTATTTAATATTTAAAGTGTCTCTATATTACTAGTCTATAATAGTTAATTAATAATAGAGTTTCTTGATTCATAAATTATAAAGATTATTTTTTATCGATTTTTCTTCTAGTTTTAACAATTCTTAATAATATTTTTCAAGTATATTCGAAAATAATAATTTTAATCTTTTAAGTTTATTTTCTACAATATTAAATATTAAGAAAACAAATATAGAAGAGAAACTTCTAAATAGTTTTTTTTAAAGTTAATTAAATTATTGTTATAATTATTTTTCTATTTAAGAAAATCGATTTTGCAAAAGATATTAATATTATTTTTAGTAATTATATTATTAGATAATACAATCGAGCAACAATCTATTAACAAGCAATTGTTTTCTTAGAAAAAATTATATAAAATTAATTATATAAAAGCAATAGTAAAAAAGATATTAATTTTGTTTTCTATTAGAGATAAAAAAAAATTATAGTATAATATATTAGCTACTTATATTTGATTGATATTATCTTATATTCGATTTTGCAAGTTTAGCGCTTAAAGAAATTAGAAAGCATTAAAAACTTATTAAGTTTTTGATTTCGAAATTATTTTTTGTTTGTTTAATTAAAGATGTCTTTTATAATTTGCGTTTAAATATTAACTTATATATTTAATCAATAATATTGAAGATATTGTAAAATATTACAAGATTTGATCTTATTCTTAAGTTTTATTGTAAGTCGAATTAATAAACATAGAATAAAAGACTTTAACTAGATATTTAGAGAGTTTATTATATATCTTTTACGTTAAAAAAGTAATATTACAAGTTAAGAATATATAGTTAATGTAATCTTTGCAATTAGGTATTCTAGATTTTAGTGCACAAGAGTAGTTCGAATATAAATACTATTTATATATAATATAGTAAAAAGTTCTAATTATTTTTGTAATTATTATAATTAAACTAGTACTGTTTTTCGAATATATAGAAAAGATATTTATTAAATATAGTATTACAAATTTACATAAAAAAAAATTAACAATTTTCGAAAATATTATATTTAAACGCAAGTGCTTTAAAAGCAATATTTTGCAATTATATAATATCTTTTAGTTAAAAGATTCTGTAATAAAAGTAAAGACTTAACTTGCGTTAATTATATTAATATTAATATCTCAATTGTATTGTTTAAAGTTGTAATTTTCGATTTATTATTTTGCGAAATCGAACAAGTTAGATCAATTTCTCTTGTCTACTTGTGCAACAAGCTAAATACAAGCTAACAAATTGCAAAAGTTAATTTGCTCTAATATTATAAAGTATTTATAAGATTAAAATATATTAAATCGAGACATTTATATTTAACTTGTATTAATATAACAATTAAGTAACATAATTAGAAGAAAACTATTGTATCTTCTTATTAATTAATATTAGTAACAAGAAATTGTACTAAGAATATTTATAAATAAAGAAGAAAACGCAATAATCTAAATAATAAATTTTATTTATAAAAGAAGCAAATACGCAATACTATATTGTTCTAACAATACGTTATATTTTATAACATTAATTGCATATTTTTTTCTTGCAAATATAAACGTATTTTTGCTCGTATTTATACTTTAATATATTAAAAAGTTTTGTTTCTTTATTATGTTTAAGTTGCAATTGTTTTAGTCTTCAAAATTATAAGTTTATTAATATATATTTAATATAAGATATTGCTTTCGAAAATAATACGCTAAAATAAATAGAAAGATTGTTACAATATTATATTTTGTTAAAATTTTAAATTGAAAAAATCCTTTTATATTAAATTGTTGTTGTTATATAAAGTTAATTATTTGTTATAGTTAATTACTTTATTTTGTGCTAGTTTTGCAATATTTCGATTTTAATTAACTCTATTAATTGTAAATTTAACAAATATTTAAATATATTTAATTGTTTCAAGAGTTTATTTTATTATTTTTTGATTTTTTGTTATGCAATTAATTATCTTGATGCGCTTAGTGTTACTAACTTGTATATAGACAACAATAATCTTTAGTTCGTATATATAATAGTTTAGATTTAAAATATTAATTCTTTCAACTTGTTTTACTAGCATTTTATCTAAAGTAAAATTCTTTATCTGTTAACAAGATTTCTAGATATAAATATTATTACTAAAATCTTCTATTTGTTTGCACTTTATTTGTAGATTGCAAGAATACTTAATAAATTCATATTTAAACGCAATTTTTAACAAAGTAATAATAGAATTAAAAAGAACTATTTGCAATTAACTACAAATACTATTTAGCAATATTTTGCACAAGAACATATATTATTGTTGCTATCTATTATAATATTAATTGCGATTATAAAGATATTATAAATTGCATATAAAAAAGATAATTAAAAATAAAAAAATAAAATAAAGAAGAATAAAGTGCAATCGAACGTATAGTTGTAATAAAAATTAGCTCTACTTGTATTTTCTTGCTTTTAGTATTAGTTTTATTAAAATCGAATTCAATAAATAAATTATTATAATAATTACTAGAATTGCTATAAAATTTGTTTTAGTAGTATTTAGAAAATAAGATAATATATATATATTAAATTATAGTTTAAAATTAAGAAATTTATTATAAAATATAACTAAAAATTGCATTTCAATTGTAGCTATATAATATTAAGATTTCAAAATGATATTATAAAGTAATATTATTCTCTCTCTTTTTCTTTCTTCTTTTGTATTCTTTTGCAAAAATCTAATTTATTTAACTTTACTATTAACTTGCTATTAAATATTTTATATTGCTTGTAAACTTCAATTTTATTAATAAAAGTCTTATTTAATAACTTGCATTAAATTAATAATACAATTCTTAAATATTATAAAAAACAAAAGCAAAAATATTATTATACAAAATAGTTAATTTATTGTCAAATTTACTATTAACTTAAAGCAAGATTCCAACAATATTCTATTTATTATATCTTTGCGTAAACTATATTGCAAAGAAGTTAGTTACAATAATATAAAAAAGCTTAAAAAAATTTGTTTCAAAGATAGAATTTTCTAAATATCTTTTTATCAATTTAATAATTAACACTAATATATAGTTTTGTTTTTACAAGAGATTTGTTAATTTTAAAAATAAACAAATTTTATTATTTTTAAAGCAAGCTTTTAACAAATAATTGAACTTTTTTAGAAATTAAATAAAGAATATATATAGACTATTATTATATAAATATATACTAGTAAAAGTATTGTTGCAATACCAAATAGTAGTACAAAATATCGATAGCAATTTATTGCAATTGATACTCTTTAAAAAGTTGTCAAAACTATACTAATATTAATATTTAAAAATAAGTCACTTGCTTGAATAATATTCTATTCTATCTATTTTTTGCTAATTAGAAATTTAATATATATTTTTCACATTATATATATATAAAAAGTTATTATAATATTTAAAAATCTAGCTTTAATTTAACAATTGCTATCTTTGATTGTATATTTTTATTTATTAACTTAAAACGCTTGTTAATTATTATAAATATTATATTATTGACAAATTGCAGTTAAGATATTTTTTAAAGTTTAATTTACAACTATATTAAATTAAAAGAAAGACATTTTGTCGACAAATATTTTCAATTTCGAAAAATCATATTAGCTTTGACAGTTTTTATCTTTACTTTATAATATAATTTGCAATCGAAAGTTTACAATACCAATTTAAAAAGAAAAGAATAACAAATAGTAAAAATAGTAAAACAACAAAATTATACAATATCTCGAATACTTTAATTTTTGATATAAAGAAATATTATTAATATTATTAAAACAATTGATATTTAACTATCTAAAAAACAATTTTATATATATTTTTTCTTGTAAATATAATGTTCTGTTCTATACAATATAGTAAGACTATATCGCATAAAATGTTGTTCTTTTTATTATAAATACCTTAATATAGATTAACTACGTATAATTAATAGTATATCGAAATTGTATTGTTTTCTTAAACAAATAATAACTAAACAATAGAAATTTATCTATTATTTTGCTAATTGTTGGAATTACAAGATAATTACAATATCTAATTTATATTCGAATTATATTAAAAGACAATCTAAAGCTAGCATTTATATCTTAAGAGAATTAACTATTTTAATCGAATTTACAATTAATATATTCTCGATAAAAGCAATTTTTTTACAATTGTTTAATATTTTATTTTCGAAACTCTTTGTAATTAACGCAAAAACCTGTTCTATTATATTAGTATTAATATTAATATCTTAATTATACTTTTTAAACTTATAATTCTTGTTTTATTATTAAGCAAGTCTAAACAAATTGTATTAACTCTCTTTATTTATATTTGCAAAGAACTTAAAATGCGCAATTATATTGCGCTATATAATTTTCTTTCGCTTTATAGAATATTTGTGCAACAATAGCAAATTAATTTGCAATACTTTTATCTAGCTTGTATTAATATAACAAATAGCAAGATTAAAATAAATAATTATATTTTCTTGTTAATTAATATTAATAACAAGAGACTATACTAAGAATATTAATAAGTAGAGACAAAAACGCAACGTTAAAACGTTAAATTTTTTGTAGCAATTTAACAATCGAGCTTCGTTATACTTTGCATATTGCTAGAAAGAAATTTATACAATATTATAATATATTTTTTACGTACTAATTTTAAGATCATATTGTAGTAACAATATTAATATATTTAATAGTTTATCTTTTTTATTTATCTTTGTTTCTAAATTTTTAAAAATAATAAAAATAAAATCTATTAGTATAATCTTAGTATAAAACATTGTTCGCAAAGATAATACGCTAAAATACATAAAATGATTGCTACAAATTATATATTTGCTTTTGTTTTAATATTAAAGATATTTCTTTATCTAAAATTATTGTTATTTATTATAATAATTTTATTATTAAGATTGACACTCTCTTTTTATATTATTTAAATAGCATAATTGTATTATTAAGTATTGCGCATTATTAATTTAAAATTTTTGAAACAAATAATTAATTCTTAGTATCTATTTTTTGTTTGTAATTTTCTTTTGTTTTTAATACTTTGAAATCAATATGTTTTGTTTTTTTAATTTTATAATACTTTAAGTTAATTCGAAGTTTTTTCAATCTATAGATAATAGCAATTGTGTTTGTTTTCTTTATTAATTTTATCTTCTTCTTTGTCGATATTTATATTTATATTTGTTGTTAAGACTTCTATATATAAGAGTTGCAATTGTATTCACTGTCTTTTGATATTTGTTTTGTATTTTATATAGTTGTTCTTTCATATTTCTTATTGATACTATTTCGAGGAAAGTAGCAATATATTTTACTTAAATTTATTATACGTAAGTAAATTATATATATCTTTCTAGTTAGACTGGCCGCGCTGACCTGGAAATGTCACGTGCAAATGCCAAGACCCGGGTCAAAAAAAATTCGAAGAATCGAATCGCTCAAAGTAGTTTAGTCGATTACTATAAGTAGTTTAGCGCGGAGCGCGCTAAACTACTTTGAGCGATTCGATTCCAAAAATCGTCGCGACCCGGTCTTGGCGCCGGGTCGGGCCAGAGGGGTGGTATCATAACCCGGCCCGACGGTTAGTCTATTTCTAGTAATTAAGAAAATTAGAAATGTATATTATTATTATTAAGAATTAAGAAATTCGTATTAAGAAAAAGACTCTAATAAAGTATTGTAAATAATTTTAATATATTTACTAATTGTTAGCAATTATTATATAACTTTTAATTCTACTTTTTAAAATGAGAAAAATCTTGTCTAAGCATTTATGTTTCTCTTCTATATAGAAATTCGACTCAAAGATTAGAAATAAAACAAATAATATTATTCTTAGCAAGTTTTTTAAGTTACGCAAGATTTACAACGTCTTTTCGCTAAAAGCAACATCGTCTTTCGCAATAATTAAATTAGACTTAAACTCTTTGTTCTTATTTAACTTTTTTAAAGAAAAAGTATCAAGATTAACGCAATAACATATTACGTTTAATAATTTTTATTGAACTTTGTAAAGACGTTGCAAATTCGCATTAATGCAAGTTAGTAAATTCTTTTAACTCGAACGCAAAATCGAGTTGTTTTGTTTAATTTATGCGTATATAAATTGTGAATAATATCGAACTCGCGAAGCGAAATCGAATTAATCGATTTTAATATTCTTGTTATCGAAAATACGAACGCAAAAAACTAACAAAATATTAACTTGTTTAACAAATTGTTAAAAGATCGCAACGCATTAAATCGTAAATCGAATATAGAGTTAAAAAATAAAATATATAGTCTTGCGCTTTTTAGCGCAATAATTGTAGCAACAATTCTTCGTTTTACAATATTAAGAGCGTAAGCAATTATAAAAAATCAAAAGTAAATATTTACAATATAATTAAACTTCTTTTCAAAATAAAAGAAATAATAAATATAAAGAGAATAAGAGAGCTTGCGAGAAGTAACAAAGACGCAAACAAGAAAACTTAACAAAAACATATTTGTAATAGAATATTATATTGTTAGTTTTATACGCAATAAAGTCGAAGCACTCGCATGTAACAATACTTATATTAATTAAATCGCGATTTGCAAAGCGTCAAATATAACAATATTATCTTAATTTATTAACGAATGCAAAGAAAAGTTTAAGAATACTTATTTAAATTTATCTTATTACGCACATTATTGTTGTTAGTAGTATAAACAATAGAAAAGACGTTTGCAATTATTTATCGCTTTTTTATAGAAATTAATATACGAAAAAAAGAAAAAGTTAAAGATTGTAAATAAATATTATTAGCGCATTAATAACGCTAATTAAATTAAGTAAAACAAAGAAATTTCGATCTATTTATCAAAATAATAAATAATACTAAAAAAGAGATTTCAAAATTAATAGCGTCGAATATTGTCGCGTTGTCGTAACATCAAGATAGCAATATAATAATAAAAATAAGATTAAATACTTTGGCTAAGAATTTAAATATCTTTTCGCTTGTTAATATATAGTTAACTTACAATAAAACTCTATTAAAGAAAATAAAACGTCTTACAATAATACATGAGAGAAGTTAAGATCGTTGCTTAGCTCTTCTTGCATAAAATATTAAACAAAAATAAAGAAAAGAAATGCAAGAAGTTTGTTTATAAATACGACTAAATAACTAAAATAAATGCGTAAACTTAATGCGACAAACAACATTTATCAAGAAAATAAAAAAAGTTTACAAAAAGATTTTTTCGACAATTCAAATTTTTATTTTCTTTTATATAACGATAGATTGAAGCGAATTATCGTTGTACATTTTGCGAAAATATGCGTTTATAAAAAGTAAAAAAGCAAAGTCTTGTTATTGTAACGTTTGAAGAGTTATCGACATTATAAAGAAAGTAAAGTCGTAGCGTAATTGCGACGTTAAATACACATTTTAAAGATTAAAATTCTAAAAAAGAGAGCAATTGTAATGCTAGCGATCAATAATTTAATAAACTTGTTAATGTTAAGTTCTTGTAATAGCGACTTGACGTTGTGCAAAGTTTTCTTCTTGAGAATTTTCTTCTAGAATTCTTACGAATTAATGTCTTTCTAAATTATAGCTCTATATATTATATAATCTCGTCTTATGTGCGTTGATGTAGCAACGTCTTGTTATAAGTTCGTAGACAATCTTACATATATATTGTCTTGTAAGTTAGTTCTACACATAAGAGCGTGTGCTTTCTCGCTTATTTGAAGCAAATTGTTACGATAGAACGTTATATAGTAAAGTTAATAAACTAAATTGTTAGTTAAGGCGTTTAGATTAATCTTTTGAACTAGATTAGAATTAACTTTCTAACAAATTCAAAGATCAATATTGTTGCGTAGCTTAAGCATTAAGTAATGTAATTGTTGCAATATTGAACTTTTAAAGTGCAAGAGTAAAATCTATCGTAAAAATATATTAAAGATTAATAATTCAAAGAGCAATGTTGTTGCGTACTTAAGTATCAAATAATATAGTTGTTGCAATGTTGAACTTTCAAAGTGTAAGAATAAAATTCGTTGTAGAAAGTTATTGTTTTATAATTGTTAATAGTAGTAGACAAACAATTCTCTTCTATTGTTTATAGTTAATAGAAATTCCAAAGGAAGTAACAAGTAGTAAACGTAGCAATATCAATGTTCCAAGTATTATTAGTATATATCTTCTCTACAAGCAAAGCATATTACAAAGTCTCTATTTTACTTACGCTTAGAATATAGATATTCTATCTTATTGTTTATAAATAGCATTATTCTAGAAAGCAATGTTAAGCTTCGATTCAAGTTGAAAATTCTCGCAAAATTCTCTTTCAAATTTAGCGACGTTCGCTCTTCTATATATATCTCAAGTTAGAAAGTATTTGAAGATTAATTACACACATATATATTTATAATCAATGTAGAAAGATTTAGGAAGCGTGTGTAATCTAAGTCTTTCGTAAAGTAGAAAACTTTATTAACTTGAGAGAATTGCTTCTAAAGACAAGTAGCATTCTAGATCTCAAAGAACATCGTTTATCTAGATACGAAAGAGTATATGCTTTGCAACGAGTTATAAGTATATTTTTCTTATATTGTACCTAAATAAGAAGGAAACTAATTGTAACATTGATGCTTTATCCAAATAAGAGAAAACGCAAGTCTCGTAATATAGGACTTTGAATACAAGCGAGAACTCGTCTAGTCCTTTTGAGAGATCTTCGAAAAAGAAAGCTTCGATATATGTCAATCTCTCTAGCAATCGATAGACGCTATATAGACTTTTTTCTATTCATGGCACGAGAATACTGATGCTGCGAATTGATCGATTTATTTGAGGAAGCACTAGCGCTATTACACGTGCATATACGTATTAGATAAGTATAACTTATTAATTCTTTGTGTGTTACGCTACAATTTCTTAAACAAGATTTCTTAAGACAAGCTTTGTAGTTAATAGATTTCTGATCGCATTAATAGCAACTCCAAGTAGTCTATAGATTTCTGATCGCATTAATAGCAACTCCAAGTAGTCTACTTTCCTAGCGTAAAGACTGTAAGCTTAGATAATCTCTAACAACATATAATAAAGAATCGAAATAAAGCGATCTCTAAACTTGAATTTTCTTTCTTACAAATAAAGTAACACAGATTAACAGAGTAATTCTTTCGTGTTTAAAACATATATCTACGATATTTTTAAACATAGGTATAATAATATTGTATTAATTATCGATGCTATGCAATCTATAGAGAAGCAGATAGTAAATAAAGTGTGCGAACGAATCTCAATACGTTCTATAGTTCTATAATAAGACTAATTTTTAACATATTCCTATTAGTTAAACATAAGAATAAAATTTGCACAATCTTTATTCTAATATATGTGTAAAATTTACCTGTTTTTTATTCTCTAATCTATCTTTTCCACTTGTTTAACTTGTTTCTAGCATCTTTTAATCTTTGGTAAGTTCGATTATCTTTAAGAATCGTTCGAATTTGATTCTATTTAGTATTTTGATAAGATCGTCGACGATTATTTGATCGATAGACAAATAAGTAAGATTTATTGTCTTTAATTTGACTTGCTTGCGAATAAAATGTTATTAAATAACAATATACTTTGTTTGTAAGTAAAATGTAGAATCTTTACTAAGTACTATAGCATCTTAATTGTTTATATTGATAAGAACATGTTGCTTGTACGCAACAAATAGTAACTTGTCTAGATTAAGCTCTTTAATTAGACGTTTAATCTAGATAGCTTCTTTAGTAGCTTGTATTTGCGTTATATACTTTGCTTCGTAAAAGAAGAAAACAATAGTAAACTATTGCTTAAACTATTAACTAATAACTTTGTCGTAGAAAGTAAATAAATTATCTTTAATAGAACAACAAGTATTTAGATTGTTAGCCCAATTAGCGTTAACATAGTTAATAAGCTAGTTGTTTTCTTTACAAGTTATTTCGATATAAAGAGTGCTCTTTAAGTAACAAAGAACGTGCTTCGTCGCAATTTTATAAGTCTTATTCGAATTGCTATAGAATCTACTTAGAATTAATATTACGTATATTATATTTGATAGAATTTCGATTATAATGTATATTAGTAAGTCTATTATTAATTAATAGTGCTTGATAGCTTTGTTAGAGACTTGTTGATCAATTTTTGCTACAAGATAAATAGATATTAATATAAGAGTTGCATTTGCTTTGCAACTAAATATATTAATTTATTCTAATATCTTTTCGATATAGATAGATTGCGAAATGCAACGTATAGTTACGACAATTACGAGTAATTTTTATGTCTAAGTAGTAATAGTATAACTCTAAATCAATTATTTTAAAGTAGTTGACAAGTTTCTTCTTAAGCTTTAATAGTTTTGCAATACTCTTAGAACTTATAATTAGTAAATTGTCGACGTAGATAATAACTATAAGCTTCTTTTTGCAATTAATAAAGACGAAATAATTAACATTTATGTAATAAAATTCTAGTAACTCTAGAAATTGCTTTAGAGTATTGTAATATTTACGCGATAATTGCTTTAATATATAAAGAACTCTCTTTAGTTGTTAAACCTATTTGTTCTCGCGATAGCTCTTAAGAGACTTTATGTATGTAGACTCTTGGAATATTAAGTTTAGAAAGACAGTAACTATATTTATCTACTCGCAATTAAGATTTTGTTTGATAATAATAACAAAGAGAGTCTTAAACAATATAGTTTTGACAATAACAATATAGATTTTCTAAAAGTTTATTTCTTCTTGTTGTATAAAGTTGTAAACTATATAGCAAGTTTTATAACAAAGAACTTTGTCATACAAATTTTTCTTGATTTTGTATATTATGCAAGTAGTAAGAATATTTATTTCTTCAGATATTTTTAAGCGCTTAAAACAAATATAGATGTTTATTAACTTTAGATTTGTTATTTTCTAATTATCGACAATCTTTTATTGCTTTTGTAGAAATTAATTATAATACATTTGTAGATAAGCAACTTTTTGTCGAGTGATATAAGAGATAATTCTTTGATAGCAACAAATACAAGAATTGTATTAAGAAGTTAATTAAACTATATATTAGAATTAAAGTTTGTAATATAGTTTTTAATTATTGTCTTGCAATCGAAGACTAGACAATAGCAAGTTGCTTTTAAAGCTGTTGTTAATACTAATATATATCTATTAAATATTAAAGAGATATCAATCTTAATTCAATTATTCTTTTGTTCTTAAAACTTATTAAGAAGAGCTTTTTGTGTTCAACAACTTGTTCTTGTAAGTTTGTTAAAGACTATTGTATTTGCAATAAGATTAGATTGTATTTTAGAACTAAAATTGTTATCTTTCTTGTTGCTTTTCTAAGAGAATTAAGAATTATTAAGATTCGAAAATTGATTATTAAAGTACTTAGATTTATTGTTATTTAAGTTATCAAAGAGATTATTTTAATCTTTAACTTTTGTTGTAGTTTCTACAAATATAAAGTCTTTATTTATCGATAATCTTAATATTAATTGCGATAATAACAATAGTAAAGTTAACATTAATATTGTTTGCTTATTATTAATAGTAAGATTATCTTTATAAGAAGTAACTAGATTAGTGTTTTTACAATTGTTCTTATTATTTTAATGCATTTGCTTATTAGATAGATAGAGAATTGCTAATTTGTCGAAAATAACATCTTGTAAAACAATAACTCTTTTAGTTATTAAATTCTAGAGTTGATACTAATTTCGATCTTTATAGTCTAATAGACGATATTTAATAACTCTTGCACTAAGTCTCTTTTGCTTAAGTAGCTCTTTTGTTATATAATATTATGCATCGCAATATACAATACAAAGATAACTTAAATTAAGCTTTTTTTTGTACTAGACTTTGTAAAATGTCTTTCAAATATCTTGCAAACAAAGACAAGCAATAGATAAATAATTAGACTAATTGTTGGGTCGAAAATCGATATTAACCTTTTAACTTAACCCAAATACTTGATATTAACATCGTGATTTAACTCGAATACTTAATATTAACATTGTGATTCAACTTGATATCGACCCAATTTCTAACTCGATTTGAGTCATTGACTCGAATCGTTAAATAATCGAAAATGTTGTCATAATGTCAAGAATTTCTATTCTTGAATTTATTATGTTACGACTTTCGGGAAAATTTATGCCTAAAAACGAAACAATTTTTTTCTTTATTTTTTTCTCGTTATTTGCATTACCTTATTGCATTATTTTATTGCATTATTTTATTGCATTACTAGTGTATATCTTTAAAGAATTTATTGTTGCCATTAAGATTGTTGTTCTTTGCAAAATATATTGCAAAATGCTTAATTCTAACGATGCATACAATTTATTAATATTTTTAATTAAGAAAGAGTCTAGTTTTTCGACGTTGTACAACTTAGTTTTAAATAGTTTTCATTTTAATCAATTCGCAAGTCAAAATTTATAAAATATTAATTAATTCTTTTTTAAAAAAAAAGCTTTTCAAGAAGCGATCGATAAAATTTGTCAAAACAGTTTTTTTTAAAATTAAGAAAGAACAACGAATACGTTAAGTAAAATCTTAATACTAATGCTTAATGTCAACAATAATGATTACAAACATCTATTGACAAAAGTGTTACAAACAAGATTCAAAAAAAAATTAAATTTACTTTGAATTAAGAAGACTAAAGTAAATAAATAATTTAATGTTTAAAATATGTTTATTCAAATAATCTTAACACTAAAAAAATATTCTAAAATGGCATGCAAGAACTGTCTCAAAATTCTAAATTATTCTATAATTATAAATGACTCTAATACAATTAATATATTTAAACATCGCAAGACAATTGCTTACAAAAAACGAAAACGATTTAATTCTCTTTCATAGTTTAAGTTAACTTTTGATCGTATAAGTTTGATTTAATAATGTAAATAAATAATGCAAAACTAACAAATTAATAAAAGAAAAATTATATTAACTTAACGTCTTAATTTAATTAATAAAATTAAAAACAAATATTGTGTAAAATCTTTATTGTCTTAAATTTATCTTTTTGAATTATTAAAAATAAGCATTTTTGACAATTATTGCAAATGCATCGTCTAGATTTTACTTTTATACATCGCACTAAATTATTATTTTTAATTTTTTTAAAATACAATAACATTCGTATTAAGATAAAGCAAAATTTAAAAAAGTTACGACGTATATTTATTGCGTTAGATGCATAATCTAATTTTTAAAAGATCGTCTATCTAAAAGCATTAATATATTAAATAAATATTGCATTTTAATATCGTAAACATCTTATTAAATTTACGTCTTTTCAAGTTAAACATATTGATCGTTATTTAATGCAAAAGCTTTTTAAAATCTTAAATATATATATTATTAAAAACAAGCTTTTTGATGTTGTTATAAACAATGCAAACAACAATGACACTTTAACAAAAAAACTTCAAAAAGACATTTAATTGACGCGACACTTTATAAAATAAAGCATAAAATTCGATCTCTTATATAGCTTGTATTATTAATTTTATAACTTAGAAGTTTATTAAAGTCATTAAATTAAAGACTTTAAATAATAACATTATGTTATTATTAGAAGACAATTGAGTTAAAAATATAATTACAAGCAATAATTTATACATTGTTGTTAAAAAAATTTTTTTAAATAAATAATGCAAAGAAATAATGTATTTGCTAATAAATAAATTAGATTCGCATTTTTATAATTGTTATTAATAGTTTTTCTTAACGAAAGATTCGCTGTTAAATTTTTTAAATTAAAGCTAAAATAAAGTCTTAAACATTAATACAAGATATTCGCATTCGTTAAAACCTTATTTATTTAATGTTTCGACGTACATATTAATTGCGCAACATAATTAATATATAAATTGACGAAGTTTTAAAAGATTTAAAAATTCAAGCTATTTAATTGAAAAATAACGAATAATTACTAGTATTGTTTGTTAAAAATATGCTATGTTCTTTCTATAAATTAATCTTAATTATGTTTAGAACAACTAATATTAACATACATTTAAAATTTCGATTGTTTAATGCTCTTTTTAATTATTTTAATGTTGTTAAAAAAATTATATGCGACAATGAATGTTTTTCAAAAACATTTGTTATTAAAGTTTGCGAATTAATGTTTACAAAACTTACGAAATACTATTTTAATACTAAGAACAAAAACGAATTAATATATAATTTCGTTATAATTTTAGATTTTATTTAAAAGTTAAACTTGTATCAAAATTAAAACACAAAGAATGTTAAAAAACAAAATTTTAATAAAATTGATCATTCTTATTACAACAAGTACAAGAAAGAGTTTAAGAACTATTTTAGTCGCTATTATAAAGAGAGAATCACAATTTTGGAAGTAGAAACGCAACGAATTAACAAAATTTACAAAATAATGCAAATTAATAATGTAATTGTTTATTTGTTAATAATAATATAGTTTGTTGCGATAATTATACGAACTCTTCTTTAACAAAGTCAACGTCAATCTTTATTTTTAAGCGAGAACGATTAATATCTTCGCATCGACGCCATTGTCGAAAAGACTTTAACATAAAAGTTTTGAAAAAATAAAGTTTTAAATTTCTTAAAATTAGCTTAAATAACTAAAGACGTTCTTTCGTATTTAATATTCTTTGTAAATATCAAAAAAACATTTAGTTTTATTAAAAGAGTTTGTCGATAAAATTAATCACAAATAACTTTAGAATTGATCGAACAAATAATGCTTCTTAAATATTATAATTATATTATAAACTTAAATTCTAAAGAGATTATTATCGAAGCGTAAAAGATTTATCAAAAAGAGAAAAACATTAATTTAACGATTAAAGAATTTAATGATTTTTTTAGAATAGATTTGCAAAATGTTTTGCGTTTAATTAGTATTTAGAGACTTAATATTATTATATTTGTTAAAGATTTTGTATTGTTAATATATGTTTCAAAACAATATAATTAAAAGATAATACAATTTAATAATGCAATTTAATAATGCATTTAAATTACTTATATTGCATTAAATTAATGTATTTAACTTTTTAAAAATTATGCTAAATATTTAGAAATATTAGATTTTTATATATTTTTAAATATAATTTTCTCAAATATTAAAGTCTTAATAACTTAGTAATAGCGCGTTCAATTTGCAATAATAATAACACATTATTTTCGATATAATTTACGAGAGCATTATTGTGCTATTTAAAATTATATCGTAGATTGTGTGTCATTGTTATCGCGAATTAAAAAATTCAAAATTCAAATTATTTTTAAGATATAATGATTTTTTTTTTTGCAATCTTTAATAAAATTATATAGAACAAGATTGTCGAACTCTTTAATTAAAAAAGTTAAATTAATGATTTGATTTTAATTTTCTAAATAATTTAAATACATTATTATAATGCATTTTTTAATTAATATATTTGATAAAAAAATGCATAATGTAATTAATATATTTGTTAAAAAAAGTGTATACATAGTGCACTTTTTCATAAATATATTTAATAAAAAAAATGTATAAACAATGCATATAGTAAAACAATGCGTTTGATAAATAATGCAACAAGATAATGCAATTGATAAATTGCATAATTGAATAACTTAAATTCTTATTAACTATTCTTAATTTTAACTATTCTAATTGATTAATTTAAGATTGTTATAATTTTATGCTTAACTTAATTCTTATTGTCATTATCTTCGTCTTTATACTTCGATGATTCATACTTATTCTTTATTATTTTTGCATTAGTTTTAACTTTTTCGTATTTGATTTTAATTCTATTATTATTTATTTTAATCAAATTCTTCAATTTGTTATTAATCAAATTGAAAAAATTAAGTATTTTACGATTTACGACATTTTTGTCGTTAGAAAATGTGTTCACAAACTTGTTAAATTCATTAATTATATTTAAGTCTTAAATTACTTTTAACTTATTTAGTTCTTCATGATGCAAAATACGTTGTTAAATGATTTAAATAATTAATATTATATATTTCGACATATTAATATTAAATTCGTCGTAATTCGTAGTAGTTTAACTCGTATATTAATTTTATTTTTTACATTAAACACAATACATACTTGATCTATAAAAGTAAACTTTGTTATGTTTAAATGTTAACTTTCAAATGCTATCTTTATAGCTATCGCATTAATGATTGCTTACTTCGCAATTTTCTTTTCTTTAATTTTCTTTATTAATTTTATTTCGAAACATTTGACTATTATATAATTAGCTTTTTGAATATATATGGATTATTTAAATGCATTATTATAAAGATTCTTTTTAATTTGCTCATCAATAATTAAGTCTTAAACATTGTTCTTTATATTCATTTGCTTGTTTTTAAATGCTTTTTAATAAACATTCGTAGCTCTAAGCTTTGTTAATCGTTTGTAAAAAGTTACTTGAGTTGCGTTTTATTTGATGTACAATAGTTTTTAATTTACGTTTTACATTATAGCACAATTTTAGCTAGCAATTAATTAAGAAAAAATGAAGAAAATTAATATTTTGCGCTTTCGATTAGTTTTTATAATAATGTATACAAGTAATACAAATTAACATTCTTATTTAACTATGTGAATTTATGCAATAAGTGATTAGAAATTGTTTTAATTAATGTATAATTTGTGAAAAAGAAAAATGTCGCAATTATAAAGTGAATTTTCGCACTTAAAATTAGAGTTAAAATTAAAAATCTTATCTTTATCTAATATTATTATAATTGAAAATTATTACAATTATCACATTATTGCTTCTAATTAAATTATTTTTTTCGATTTATATTGCGACATAATTAAACACTTATTTTAATTATTTAATCATATTATTGTTCGTCATGTTAATTATCTTTAAGTTGATACAATTCTTTCAAATAATTAACGTGAACAACTTTTTATTTACGATCTTATAATAATGCGTATTAAATGAATAAGTAATGCATTCGAATAATGCATTCTTTGTTGCGAATTGCTAATATGTTTAATGCAAAACATAAAAAACTAAGAGATCAATATATAATAATATAATATTACGAGATTGCGACGATAAAGAACTTAGCAAAAGCAAAAGCAAAACTTTATTTAGAAGTATAATTTCTAAGATTTAAAAAATAATGCAAACAAGTAATGCAACAAGCTATTATTAACTAAGTTTTTGTAATAAAAAAAGCGTAAATTTAAGTCTAGAACTATGACTTTAAAAGAAATTCGTCAATATTAAAAGTTTGCGAATTTGTTAATTTTTAAGAGATATTTCGAAAGACTAGTACGAGAAATTCTATAAAATAAAGCTTTTAGCAACAAATTTAAGAACGAATTAAGTAATAAAGACTACAAAATTTAGACTTTAACATTAAAAATACTTTAGAAAACTACTAAAGCGTTTTTAACTAATTTTTTTTTAATAAGTGCATTACTTATTTGCATTATCGTTAATTTTTTACGATATTTACTAATGTTTTGCTTTATGTATGTAGACAACAATTTGCTTGTCATTCACGCAAAGTGTAAAATTATTTAGCAAAAAAATATGCAATTGATGACGTAATTAATAATTAATTTAGAAATTCATTATAATAATGATAAAAAATAAACATTTATCGTAATACTCGAAATTTTAAAATCAAGATGTTTTCGTTATATTTAAATGATTAAAATTGAGAATAAATATTAAGAATACAAGTTATTTAATTATGTAATTATATAATTTCATTATCTTGTTGCATTATTTACTAAACGTATTGTTTCGTTATATACATTAATTATGCACTTTTTCGAACAAATGTGTTAACGAAATTGTTGTTTAATTATACATTTTTTTTAACAAATGTGTCAACTAAATTGTTGTTTAAATATGCACTTTTTTTGATAACAATGAAGCTAATTGTTACGAGCTTATCTAAGTTGTACTAGTGATTTAGATTCTACACGCTACGAGCGCATCTATTATCATATTTAACATGCTCGAGAAGCGAACATCCCAAGCATGATGTTCGACATACTTGATGAGCGAGCATCGCGAGTCGTCATGTTCGCTATGCTTAACGAACGAACAAGGCGAACAATCTATATTTTCTTAGTATATAGAAACTAGAAACGCGACTTTCTTATAAATCGTGTTCAATTTATCTTAAGTCTTTACTTGTTGTTACGACTACTAAGTTGCAAATCCTTGTTATCAAGTGATTGCTTGCATTGCCTAAAGACGTCTACAAATCACTTCAATAGCATAACTCTCTCTAATACTTTTTACGAAAGTACTAGCGTAACACTTTGAACACTCTAAAGATGTTTCTATTAGGTCAACGCGCCTCTATTCTAAGCACTAGCTCAACAACATCACTGTTACGCTAGTACTTCCCACGAAGGTATTAGAGAGGATTATGCTATTGGAGAGGTTTGCAGGCGTCTTCAGGCAATGCAAGCAATCACTTGGTAACAAGGGTTTGCAGCTTTGGCAATCGTAACAATAAGTCAAGACTTAAGATAAGTTGAACACGATCCATAAGGGAGTCGTGTTCCAGTTTCCTATATACAAAGGAAATACTGATTGCTCGCCTTGCTCGTTCGTCGAACATAGCGAGCATGATTGCTCGCAATGCTCGCTCGTCGAACGTGTCAAACATCATGCTTAGGATGCTCGCTCCTCGAGCATGTCGAGCATGATAGTAGGTTCGCCTTCGAGGCGTAGAACCTAAACCACTAGTATAGCTTTAGTAAGCTCGTAACAATCACGTCGACCCTTTGTTGATAAAGACGACAAGATAAGAATTAACAAGTCTAACGTCTATTATGAAGATCGAATCGACCTAAAGAACTAGCTTATGCAAGTAAATATTTATTTTATCTTCTATCTTGTTTTAGCGAACAAGAAGACGACTTTCACATTCACATTTCTTAAAGAAAGAGTCTAGCATTGACTTAAGCCAAATTTACGCAAGTATTTGGAGAATTATGACGAAAATTCTCGTGCGATGTTCACGAACTTCGACAACTTCAAGAGAGAGCTTCGAAGAATCTTTGAAACATTCAACGAGAAACAAATCGCGAAAAGAGTGATTTAGCATTTAACTTAACGAAACTTTGCAACAAACTACGTAGCAAGATTTTAGAAGTATGTTAATCTTATCAAATGAGACGATGTCGCACTTATGACAATGTTTCGACAAGATCTTAAGAACAATCTTAAGGACGAAATTATACGCGATGACAAACTTATTAACGATATGTTTAATCTTATCGAAGTAGTCATCGATTTCGATGATAAGTTGTATGAAAGAGCTATGAAAAAGCGATACGATCAATTCCACGAAAGGGTAGAGAAATCTTCTTTGAATCAACAACTAGATATAATTTGGGAGAATCTCGTTCCAATTAGAAGTACAATAATCTAGACTATCGTGGGCCTGCATCTATGGAATTGGATTTCACTCAACGACGCAAAGAAAAGAATTTTAGAGGAAAGCCAAATAACAAATTCTAGAAAACGTGCTATTTATGTGGCAAATCGAGCCACTTCGCAAGAGATTGTCGATCATGGAACTTGGTAAACGATCGACAAATCAATGTCATGTTAAGAGAGATACTTAATAGCTAGGACGACGTTAGGAAGCAAATCGACATAGAGGCGAACACCCCCAAGACTAGATCGAACGACAATTATTATTTGGTAGAGAACCTAAATCAATTATAGAAAGTCCTAGATGAAACATTATTAGACAAGGCACTCGCATCTACGCAGGAAGTCAATCAAGCACTCTAGAAGACTATTAAGTCTCATAGTCTAGTTATCGACTCGAATGAAGAGTATGGCTAAAAGGACTTTCACGAATGCATAGAAGATATCACGAATTATCTTAAGGCTTTAGCTAGCTCATCGAAGGTTATGGACGAATGCTAGAAGAAGCTAGGAAGCAATGTCACTATAGAAAAGAACATACTTGACATTATTATGAAAAAACTAGACCTTATAGCACACGCGAGTCTCAATTGAATAGCTTGCTATAACGACTTATGTTAAACTCACCTAGAAGAAAAGAACGAAGTCAATTGATTTCCTAGAAAGCCAAAGTTAGCAATCTAGCAACAAAAGAAAGCTTAGCGTAGATAGACGCTTGAAGCAAAAGTTACAACATAGGAGCAAAGAAAAGTTCAAATTTCTTAGTAAAGAACATATTAGAGAAATGCAATATGTTAGCCTAGTAGCAACAACTAAACTTAACAATGCACGCACAATGTTTTATCACATTAATTAAAATTAATGATCGTCGACTTATAGCAATGATCGATTCTAGTGCAACAAGTAATTTTATGGTCAAAGCTCTTGTAAAGAGAGAAGAGTACTCTACTTAAAAGAAGTCTAACGCTTACAATCTAGTGATTGTAGATGAAAACTCGTTACTCGCAAGAAATGAAAGAGTGAACAAAGAAACGAAATCACTATCGATAGCTATTTAACAACATCACGAGAAACTAATCTTTAATATAGTGAAAATAGCCACTCATGATATCGTTCTAGAAATGCCTTGATTGAAGAAACACAATCTAGAAGTTGACTAAAATACATAAGTACTTAGATTCGTGCAATGTGATCACGCAATTCACATTCAATCTACGCATCGACAAAGTTCGATAATAGATAAAAGATTAAGTCGAAACTCGATCGCAAGTAGCAAGCTTGCATTCTCGTAAAAAAACAATCTAATAAAGTTCGACTCGATAGACATTGATAGAGATTAGCTAGATCACAAAGTCAAAGTAAGTGAAGAAAACTACGAGTCTTCTAAGAGCTTTGAACTATCTAATATAGCGAGAAAATCGCTAAAGCACGTATCACGAATATACAACAATTAAGAACATCTATTTTAGAAAAAGAAAACGATTAAGACTTTACCTAAACATTAATCGTGAGATTACGAGATCAAACTTGAATTAGACAAGCAATTCACGTTTGAACCTATATATGCTTTATTCGAAAAGAAGCTAGAAATACTTCGCGAATACCTAACAAAAAACGAAAAAAAAAGAATTTATTAGGAAATCCCAATCATAGACAGAATACTCGATCCTCTTTGTACTTAAGAAGAACGAAACCCTTCGTCTATGTGTCGATTATCAAAAGCTAAACAATATTACGATAAAAAACCAATATTTACTATTCAACATTAGCTAGCTTTAAGATCGATTGTTTGAAGCAAAGTACTTTATTAAATTAAATTTACGAAGGTACAACTAGATTAGAATGAAGATAGAAGAGAAGTGAAAAACAACTTTCTATACACGATATAGATTATACAAATACACGATAATGTCATTCGAACTTACGAACGCCTCGACAACGTATCAAGAAATGATCAATGATGCACTACGACAATATCTAGATCGATTTGTCATGACATACTTGAACGACATCATAATTTACTTAAATATTTTGAAGAAACATGTGAATCATATTTCCAAAGTATTAGAATGTCTAAATAAGAGGAATCTACATCTTAAATTAAAGAAATACGAGTTTCATTAAGAAGAAGTTGATTTTCTTGAATTTGTCGTTGGACGACATGAAGTACGCATGAATCTCGAAAAACTACGAGCAATTAAAGAATAAAAATTATCTATTAACGTCAAGGAAGTTCAATCCTTTCTAGATTTCATGAATTATAACAAAAAATTCATCAAAAACTACTTCGCTAATGCAATATCATTGACGAACTTTACGAAAAAGGAGACGCCATAAGTATAAGAATCAATAAAAGAGAAATCATTTTAGAATCTTAAGCTAGAATGCTTAAAGAAACTAGTACTAAAGATGTACGACTTACGATTGTCAAACAAGATTGAAATCGACACATTAGATCTAGATTGATCGCGTCAAGTTAAGTTATCGAGTTCGAGCTAGGTTCTCGACTCGCCAAGACTCGATTTAGATTAGAAATCTTGGCCCAAGTATTTGGGTTAAGTCAAAGGATAGATATGAAGTACTTAGCGTATAACTCGACTCGACTCGCCAAGATCGAAAAATTTAGATTATTTTTGAAAAAGTGCATTAATCAACTTAATTAAATTGATTAATTTAATTAATTTGTTTATAGTATTATATAGTAATGCATTTAGATAATGCATTTGTACATTATTTGTGCGTTATTACTTTTAAACTATTTTTAGTAATTCAAATAATGCGAATTTTTTTAAAAATAGAAAATCTTGGCATTTTGACGTTATTTTCGATTGCTTGGCGAGTCGATCGAGTTGAGTCAAGAAATCGTTGACTCAAGTTAATTCTAAGTTGAGTCAAGAGATTGATATCAAGTATTTGGGTTGAGCTAGAATGTTAATATCGAAACTTGATCTAGCGATTAGTCTAATTAGATTTAGCTATCGATGCATGCTTTAGTCAAGAGCATGAAGACATGTAACACCTAATAACATATCTCTCGAGAAAACTCTTGCTAGTCGAACAAAATTATGATATTCACGACAAGAAGCTACTCGATATTGTAGTCTTCCTAAAATTATGAAGAATATACATCGAAGAATTACTAAAACTCACGATTCTTATAGATCATAAGAATCTTTTGCACTTCACTACTATTAAACAACTTAATAGAAGACAAGTGCGATAATTAGAGCGATTCGAACAATATAAGTTCAAGATACAATATACATTAGACAAAGATCATAATAAAGCAAACGCACTTAGTAGAAGAAATGATCATATAAAAACGAAGAAATTGTTCAATCACAACATACTTAAGATCAATAAAGACGAATTACTATTAACAAACAAACACGAGCTAAATGTTAACTTACGAATACTTAGAGATAACAAGAAAGAGTTTCTAGTAAAGAAAGAAAAAGTCTAGATATCTATCGACAAAATTAACGAATGTATAAAAGAACACTATGATAAATCATTGCAAAAGCACTCGAGAGTGACCAAAATCCTTTAGCTTTTACGCCAACATTGTTAGTTTTCTTAAATGAGACAAGTTGTCGAAACATACATCAAACGATGCCTTAGCTATTAGCAAAACAAACATAATACGCATGCGAGCTATGACGAAATCCAATATTAGGAATTATTTAAATCGTTATGAAATGAAGTTACGATAAACTTTATTATCAAGTTGCTTAAGTCGACAAATCTAGCAATTGGAGACAAATATAATTCGATACTAGTAATGATTGACAAACTTATCAAGTACTCACATATCATCGCATGTAGAGAGAAGTTTATAGCGAAACAACTAGAATACATTGTATTGAATCGACTTATACGATATCATAATATACTTAAAGAATTAACTAGTGACAAAGACAAGCTCTTCACGTCTAACTATTGGAAGACGCTTCTACCAATGCTAGGAACGAGACTTAGAATGTTCATTGCCTATTACTTAATTACGAATAATTAGATAGAGCGAACAAATTAAAGTTTAAAGCAATATCTAAGACACTACATCAACAATACTTATAGCAATTGGATATCACTTTTATCTATGGCACAACTAGCACTAAATGCAAAGGTTTCGAATACCACTAAGATAACTTTATTCTTTGCCAACTATAACAAGAAGCTCAATCTCTTCGAGAAAGAGCGAAAGCATTTGTTAGCTCAATTAGTCATCGAAAGAATAGCAATACTAGAAAAGATACACGACAAAATCTCAAAGATGTAGGAAAAATTGATCAAGTATTAAAACGAAAAACGAAAAACGACATCTTAATTGAAAAAAGAAGATAAGATATATCTTCTTATTAAAAATCTTAAAACAAGAAAGTTAAGCAAGAAATTGAATTATGTCAAAGTCGAATCGTTTCTCGTTAAGAAGACAAAGGGACCAATCAACTATAAACTCAACTTGCCCAAAGACGTCAAAGTATTTCCAATATTTTGTATCTCATTGTTGAAATCAACGAATTCAACCACGCCTTTATAGGACACATTTTATTTCTATTTACAAAAGAAGAAACAATATGAAGTTGAAAAGATTCTACAACAAGAAGGTCAAAAATATCTTATCAAGTAAAAAAAATATTCTACATCGAAAAATACATAAGAGTCGAAGAAGAATCTTAATTATTGTCAAGATCTTCTAAGGAAGTTTTATCAAAGCTAGGCAAGAAAACGATAGCCCAATTCCACTTAATCGAAAATTGGAATTGCTCGAACGACACATCGAACAATAGCTCGAAAGTCTTTATAATAGGCTTAGCAAAGGGCGCTTCATTTATCTCTAGATCGCCAATGTTCTTCCACTTCGTCACAATCATTTCTTCCTCGATATCTTCTAGAAAATCTAGTTGTCTTTTCAAACGACTTAGCTTAGCACACGCTTCGCACACTTCTTTCTTTAAGCGTAATATTTTTTCATGAATTCGTTTTATCGAAGCAGGCGAGATTGTCAAATTACAATCACGATTTGATCACACACATTCCACGCACTTTTCGAAATCATCGCTCACACAATAAGTTTTACTAGACATCGCACAATTGCGACAAGGACGCATCGCTAAACACAAAGAATCTAAAGCGTCAAGAAAATCTTTCTTACGAAAAGAAGAATTTCTAGTATTAATCTTCCTTGAAGGCATGATGAAGAGGCATCGAGTTTTTGGGACGAAAACTCTAAAGAAGAGGGATAGTGTTACGAGCTTATCTAAGTTATATTAGTGATTTAGGTTCTACACGCTACGAACGCATTTGTTATTATGCTTAACATGCTCAAGAAGCGAGCATCTCAAGCATGATGTTCGACATGCTTGATGAGCGAACATCGCGAACAATTATGTTCGCTATGCTCAACGAACGAGCAAGGCGAGCAATCTATATTTCCTTAGTATATAGAAACTAGAAACGCGACTTCCTTATAAATCGTGTTCGACTTATCTTAAGTCTTTACTTATTGTTATAACTACTAAGTTGCAAACCCTTGTTACCAAGTGATTGCTTGCATTGCCTAAAGACGTCTACAAATCTCTTCTATAGCATAATTCTCTCTAACATTCTTTACGAAAGTACTAGCGTAACACTAATTAAGAGATTACAATAATTTTAAATTAGTCACTACACAAAGAAATTAAATGCATTATTTAATTGCATTACTATGCAACATTCTAAAAAAAAATCATAAAATTTAACACATAATTCATGTTTACAAATTTTACTATTAAATCGCTTCATGTTTTGACGAGTCAAGTCAAAAATTCGAGTTAATACTTGATATTAACATCGTAACTCGACTTAAATACTCGATATTAACATCGTAACTTAAATCGACTTTTCGATATTAAAATTTTGACTTAATCTAGATCTTGGCGAGCTAGAAATCTAGCTTGAACTCGATAACTTAACTTGACGCAATCAATCTATAAACAATTGCAAAGATAGCTACTTGTAAATAGTATTTTATTTTAACGTAAATTAATTGTGAAAATCCAAATTTATTATATAACTTAATTTTATAATATTAGATTTAAGCTCTTAACAATTAAGCAAAAGAATTTGTTCTAAGCAAGTTAATTAAGTAGTTTAATTTATCAATCTTGATAATTCGATTTTATGCTAAAAATTTGAATCGAATTTTAATTTTAACTTTTGGAATCGAAATTCGATTTAATAATTAACTTATTTTAACGTTTTGCAATATTGTTTTGTTCAAGTAAATAGAGAACAAATAACTCTTATTTAATATTATATATTTTTGTTTATACTTTTATTGCTTTGTTTTTAACTTTAGTATTATAATATATACGTTAGCGCTTAATTTTGTAGTCTAATTGCGTTTCGACTAAGAGTTTAAACTTCTTAGTCAAGATATTAAAGATATTGCTCTTTAAGATTAGAAGATAGCTTTAGCAACAATTAAAGACTTTATGTGTAAAAAGTACAAAGTATTTCTTGTCTTCTATAGCAAGAGAAGTTATAAAGTTGTTAATATTCAAGTTAATGCAATTAAGAAGTTTAATAATAAGTTCTTGTAATTACTTTAAAAGCTTTCTAGTTTGTCGATCTTTTATACAAGATTTGCAAATGCTATATAAGTTAATAATAATAGTAAGACTAATATCTTTTGTAGTGTGATCGTTGAATCGAGTCGAACACATTTTTTTTTGTTTAACCCAAGGATTCGGAAAGATTTCTTTGTTTAACCCGAAGCTAAATTAATTAATTGTGCTACGCAAACTAGTTTAAATCCAGTAATTTTTTTGTTTAAAAGCACGCTAAATTCTCTATAGAACGAGGTAATTTTTATAAAATACGTATAAAATACAAGAAAGTTATGAATTTTTTAAAATTTAAGATTTTTTAAAGTTAAGCTTTCCGAGCCCGATTACTTAGCGATTCCCTCGCGAAATCGAACCCGACGATTAGGCTAATCTTTTGTTATATTTATTAATCGCTTTAGATTATTAAGATCTAAATATCTTGTATAACAATGTTATAACTTAAGAATATTATTGTTGTATTTAGAGACGTAATTTGTAATTAATATAATAACAATATTAGCAAAGTAAGCTAATTAAAGCTTATATTGCTCGCAATACTTAATTATATATTAAACTTAATTGTTGTTAGATACAATTGTGCAATATTTGTTGTTATAAAAGTTGACATTTACTTCTTGCTTTGTTAGTATATTAATTAATAAAAGATTTGTTAATAGTTTTAAAATATATAGAATGTCGATAAGATTAAAAATAATTGTAGTATTGTTTAATAATACTTTATTTAACGCAATTGTATCTCTATTAATAGCGTTTAACTTATTGTTGTCAACGATATAAGTTAGTATATTGTTAGACATAAAATTGTAAGTAATAAATTTCGTCTTTAATAAAGTTATTAAATGCAAGAAATCGAAATTAACTATCTAGTTATTCTTTGTTAAGATCGAATTTTTTGCAATTGCAATACTAGCGAAGGCATTCTTTACTAATTTAGATATTGTTTTAAAAATTGCGACAACGTTATCTTCTTTATCGATATACTTAAGACGTACAATAGTATTGCAAATATACTTAAAGTTAGAGTTTTAAGCAAAGTTAATTGCTTTAGCTTGAAAGATATAGACAATCTTTGCGAAGATCTTGTTAGCGTTCTTATTTTTCCTATTTTTGTTCTTCTTTTTAGATTTGTTAGATATAAGCTCTAGATGCAATCGTCAATACTTATATAAATAATAATTGTTATTTTTTTTGCTTTCTTGCATGTAAGATAGTTTTTCTTAACTTATTACTCTTAGTTTAAGTAATATTAATTGTAGTAGCGTTCTTCTTTGTTTTATTTAATTTCTTCTTGTTCTTCTTTTGTGCAATTGCATCGCAACTAGCGTGTGCTCTAAAGACTTTAATATTTATCTCTTGCTTTTGTATGCAATCGATTTCGCATAAATTTGCACTAATAGTCTTAAGAGTTAATAGTATCTTTTGCAGAGCAATACGCTAAGTAAAATTCTTGTAGCAATTTTCGAGATTTGTAATAAAGCAAGATACAATTTGTTATTTAGTATAGCGCTCCTGGAATAATAGGTGCCTTGGGTCTTATCGTGTCAAAAGATTATAATAATCGCGATTTGACAAACGCGATATCATCTATTACATATATATACTAGGAGTGTTGCTACTGCGCGTTCGAAGAGCAGGCTCGACGACATAACAATTATCTTTTTCTCTAAATTTACGTTTGCGAGGATAAGTTAAAGGAAAGCTAGATCGAGCTACGTTTGCGACACATCTTTTTTGATTTATTAGTACTATAAATAGACTCTCAAGTACTAGACAATCTTGTAAGCATGATCGAAAATCTTAAGACTTGACGAACATCTTACGAATTGAACTTATAGTTTGGCGATTTTGACTCTTGCACTCGTTAGATCGCGATTACTCTATAGCGCCTCTAAGATAATAGATACCTCGAGTCTTATCGTATTAAAAGATTATAGTAATTGCGACTTGACAAACGCGATATCATCTATTATCTTAGAGGCGCTATAGAGTAATCGCGATCTAACGAGCGCGATATTATCTATTACACATATATACTAGAAGTGTTGTTCCTGCGCGCTCGGGAGACGAGTTCGACGACATGACATTTAGAAAAATTGTACTCTAGTAAGTTAATCTCTTTTATGCAAGTATATATAGTCTAAATATAGATATTGACATTATTGTTATAGATATCAATAATAATAGTAACTAGCTTTTGACTTGCAATATGCTTAATTGTAAAGCTTATATTTATATATTAAATATAAAGATAAATAATAATCTTCAAAATAGTATCTATATTGTCGATTTGCAACATTAAGACTTTATCGATCTTATTATATATATAGATTTATTCTTTTCAATTAAATAGATAATAATTCTTAATATTTGTTCTATTTGTAGCAAACTCTAGCGAATTTGATCTTCTATAAGTTTAATAATCTTAAATATTTGAATTGTTTTCGATACTTATTGTATTTAACAACTTACTAAATTCTTTCTTATTTAATAGACGATCTTGTTCTTTGTATCTTAATATATTTGACAACTTCTTTATTTATATCTTAAAGTTGCTTTGCTTATGCAAATTTTCAAAGCTTTATACTTTTGTATAATTTTCGACGTGTTTAATTGTTATTGTATTGTATTTCGATTACAATATATTAATTCTTAAAGATAACTCTAAGTGCTACGTTAACTAATTGCTAGATTAATTGCGTTAGATTGAGTTATCAAGTTCGAATTAAGTATTTGATTCGAATCTAAACAATTTGTATTGATTTGATTCGAAAGTCTTAACAATTTAATTTCTAAAGTTAAAATTAACAATTCGAGTCGATTTCTATACTTAAAATCGAAACTTAACTCGAAAAATTAACTCAAATTGTTAAGACTTAGTATTAGTATAAAAAAATTCTAAAATAAATAGTAGAAAACTATGTTCTATTCTATAATCTTTCGATATAAAATTATTTAATAATATATTATTATAATATATTCGAACTATCTAGATAACTAGAATCAAATTATTGACTTAACTTTTTTTGTTAAAGAGTTCGACAATCTTGTTTTATATAATTTTGTTCAAATTACTCTTGTTTTTCTAATTCTTCTTATTGTTGCTTTTATTAATATCTCTATTATTGTTCTTCTTATTACTATTCTTAAGTTATGAAAAGAAAAAATTTATTGTATCTCGAGAAGGATTTAAACTTTTAAATGTTCTATTCTTAATAACAATAACACAATATCTATAATAAATTAACAAGAGCACAGTAATGCTCTTGAAGAACTCGATATTTTGCAAACAAGAATACAAATATAGTATAACAATATTTTTTAATAGTTCGAGAAAGTAACTTAAGAACAAAAAGATAATATAAAAGAGTAATACAAGCAACAACTAGTCTAAGCAAGCTATTTTAAGATAATATAAGTAAACGTAGCTTTTGTGTCGAAGCATACTACTTAACACTTTAGCAAAAAATTCAACATTATAATAACGTATATTCAAAAATAGAAAATTTTAATATAATAATATTATTTTCGATTCTTGATAATTCGATTTGATTTCTGATATTGAAATCGAAAATTAAGTTGAATCAAATTAAGTCGATTTTAAAATAATAGAAATCAAATCGAGTTTCAAGTCGATTCCTAATATTGAAATCGACAAGTCAAGTTGATCTCTAAAGTTAAAACCAAAACTCGATTCTAGATTGATCGCGAAACCCCAAATTTATTACGTAACTCGATTTTATAACATTAGATTCGAGTTCTTGACAATTAAGCGAAAGAATTTGTTCTAAGCGAGTTAATCAAGTAGCTTAATTTATCAATCTTGACAATTCGATTTTACGCTAAAAATTCGACCCAACGATCAATCTATCTAACTCGACAATTAGTCTACTAATTGCTAGGAATTATTGTTAGCTAAGATGCTAGACTTGCTAGAAACACTCTTGTTTCTTGAACTTTAAGCAATCTAGATGCAAATAGCAGATTAATTGTATTATAATAAGAGCTAATAAGATATAAAATAGCTAATTTGTTAATAAAAGTAGAAGAAGTAGAAGAAGAAGATTGTTTGTTTCGAACGAGGTTCTTGATAGATTTGTCGATAACTTAATTTTGATAGAAGAAATATTTAGATCGATTGTTAATTCGATTTTCGATTTCAACTCTTAGAATTAACTCGAATCGACGATTTAACTTTAGAATTCAAATCGAAAATCGATTTAATTTCAACTAGTTTAAAATTGACATAACTCGAATTGAGTCGATTTTCGATTTTAACTTTTAAATTTAAATTATGTTGTTAAGAAATTAGAAATTATATTATTATATCAAGAATTACTATTTTTAGGTTAATCTATTATTATTTTTTAATATATAATACTATTATCTATAGATTTATAGATGTTAATTAAATTAATTTTAAATAATAATGCATTACTATATTGTATTAGTAATATCTATAGATTTATAAATATTAATTAAACATATTCAAATAATAATATATTACTATATTGTATTAATAGCATCTATAAATCTATAGATATTAGTTAAACTTATTTAAATAATAATATATTATTATATTGCATTAATAAAATCTATAAATCTATAGATGTATAGATACTAATTAAATTTATTTAAACAATTATATATTACTATATTGCATTACTTGCATCTTTAGATTTATAAATACATTTTTTTTATACTTGATTTAACATTCCTAAGAATCTATGCAAGTATTATATACTTTTACGATTTTTTAAATCTAATTAATTACGAATAGACAAGCAACACTAGCGTCTATTTGTCTAATTATAATTGACTAGAATTCGCGATTGTTATTTCGTTTGTAACAAGTTGTTATAACAACGCTACGTTTTCGTCTTCTATATTATAATATTTATGATACAAGAAAATTCTTCAAACAAAAACTCTATAAATCTAAGAGAAATTCGAATATTGTTAACAATATTATTGTCTAAAATTGACGCAACAACTTGATAGTCAAAATTATGCGCATTATTGCAATAACAAGCCTAATCTTGCCTATCAATTGTCGTAAATTGCGTCGAACAATCAATTGTTGTTATTTTGCGTTTTGTTTTCTTCTTTGACGTCTAATTGAACGTCGTTGCGGTTCTAAGAGTTACTAAAATAATTATCGTTTCATTTGTTCTTATTATTTTAACGACGTAATACAACGACTTTGTCTTTGTTGCTTCTTTTATTCTTAGTTTTTCGTCTTATTTTCTAAAGTACTTAAAATCGAATACTTAGTAAGCACTTTTGCAGACGTCGCATTTCTATTTTGATAAATTTAATTAATGTAAACATTAATCGAAGCAATAACTTCGCACATAATAAGCATATTGTTGTTTGTTCTTGTATTCGTATATTAAGTAATTATACTTTTAACATTTTATACATTGCTTTATTTTGCAATTTATATTGTAATATTTTGCTATTTTAATATTTAACTTATAAATTACGTTAAGTTAAATTAACATGTTTGTTATCTTCGCGCAGTCTACTTACATTACAATAAAAACGTTTATTATTATTATTCTCTCTTGTAAGTTAATTTATCTTATTAATCTTTAATTCTTAATACATATTCTTGCATAATTTTATTATTATTTTTGTTCTCTTTTTCTTTATGTTTTTGAGCATGCTCTTTGCTTTAATGTTGTATATTATTACTTTTGCGCGTTTACGACGCAAAATTGTCGCAATAAATACGTTCTTAATTTAAAAATTGCTTAATCTTAGAATTTTCTTGTTGCATTTATTATTAATTTTGAACATTATTATTCTTTTAAAGCATTTTATTCTCTATATGTTTTTTCGCGCACTTAGTATATTAACGATGTTTAAATTGCACGTTAATGCAATTATCTTTATTACGCTTATCTTATGTATTCTTTTCGTCTCTTTTTCTTTTTTAATTTACGTTATTAACTTTATCTCTCTAGTTGATCGTCGCTTCAAAAATGCTTGTTCGACATTTATTTTAATCGTTATTTGTGCAACTAATAACAAACTTTATATTATGCTTGTTTATATGTTTGTATTTTGTATATTTTTCTTTATTTTTTAATTTTTTTTAGTTAATTTGTCGTTTTCTTTAATCTTTCTAACACAAAAATTATGTCGATTTGTCTATTCTTTGGGAAGAGTTCGTTGAACTTGCGCGTAAGCTTCTCGACAAAAATGCGTTACTTAATTAACGTTATTATCGAAATTATTTTAAACACGTTTTTCTCTCTTAGATTTATAAAGCTTCTTAATCTTTATTATTTTCGCGATAATTCTTGTCGCAATTTGTGATAAATCACGTTGAGACGCATTGAATGCGTCTTAATTACTTGTTAACGTTGCGTCGATTACGTTTATTTAATTCTAACGATCGAGATAAATTGTAAGTGTTATTGTTAATAAAGTCTTTTCTCTCGTCTCTTCTCGTATAATGAGATAGTATAATATCGATTTTCGCAAGTCAATCTTTTTTTTAATCAATTATAGATTCTTAATTAATCAACCAATTATTAATTAATTAAAATCTAAATATCAAAGATACAATTTTAATTCTATATAGTTAATATATTAAATATTATCGATAAAATTAGTAGGCTTGGCGATTCGAATCGGTTTTTCGGTTCGATTTTTGATTCAACTTTTGGAATCGAATCGAATTGTCGATTCCAACTTTAGGAATTGAATCGCCAAGACTTTCGGTTCGATTCGAATCGATTTGTCGAATCGAACTCGGTTTCCCGAACCGACGCGATCAGTCTAGGAATGAAGCCTACCAAAAGAGTGGTGGGGGGGCATAAATAGTACTATTTGCACCTCGTATGTTCCAGTTGACGAACTGCGGAAATGCACCAATTATAGTATCATTGCCGCGATAACCGCTACTCTTTAATCAGTAGTACTACTGCAGTTTGAATCCAAACGGTAGTGAAAAATAGTACCATTAGTACTATTTAGGGGGGTCCAGTAGGACCAGTAGGACTACTGGATGCGAATCCAAACAGGTCCTGAGAAAGCAGCACGGCCTATCAAGATATTGTTCCCATAACATACGAAACCTGTTTTTATCAGGATGCACGAGCTAAGATAATCCTGTGGCTGAGATTCTATTTCGAGCCAAGAGGGAAGAAGAAAGAAGGAAGAAGGAAGATTGGCGACGGTGACGGTGGCTTGGGTGATGGCCACTTAATTCAGCTATGACGTCACTTATCACCAATAAGTTGAGCGGCTTCCAAAGCTGGGTCCCTCCATACCTACCAGCATGTCAGTATCGTTCTTCAAATCTGCGCAAGACTTAGCTGAGCCCGACAGATCGCGGAGGTCCAGGCTTTGCTCTCAAAGGACAGGTTCCATTGTCTTTCTCAGTGACTCCAGGCTCTGCGTCCCACACTGGAAACAACGCGAGGGTACAGCGAAGGGCATGGCTTCAAGAAAACAACAAGGTGCACGGGTCCCCGGCTTCTGGCTTCCACTGAAATGGCAGCAAGAAGAAGACCAGAACCGGCGGCACTTTTACAATACTTTTCTTGATTCGGCACTTGATGGTTCAGAACAAGGGTATGAATATCTTCGTTGCAAATATTACCACGATTACTGATATTGTTGCAGTAGAGATGGACCTGACCCTCTTACTGTCGTAGAGCGCTCAATCTTGTCACTAATTAATAAGATCACCGACGATTTCGACTGGGTTCAAAAGGTATCCGATGAACGATTTATAGACGATTGGAAGCGTCAAGCGTTTTCTCAATATGCAACACTATCTCCACAGATGATCGAGTGGGTCCGTTGCAATGAATTTACTGCAACGACCGAGCTGATCCTAGAGCAGTGTGTTCAAGAAGCGCAAGAAAGAGCAATTCACGTTCACGAGTCAGGATTTATTCCTGCTCTAGATCACGGAGTATATAAATTCGACACAAGAATCTCTTCTGCCCTTAAGACTAGTTTGGGAGCTCGATCGGACGTCTCGAGCAAGGCAATGAAGACCATAGTACTACGTGGTCCGAGACCGTGGAGAGCTCAGTCGTAGATCCAGGTCTATATCCCTTTTGCTTTGGCAGAACAAGATATCGGGTGTCTGCCATGTCCAAAATCGAGGACAGTATCAGATTATGCGGCAAAGGTAGGTCGAGGAGTCTCCTACAACCCGAGGAGAGTGGGGCGCTCAGGGGAAAGGATTGTTATGTGATCGACAATGCATGGTCTACGAGATATCAATGGCTGCCATGTGACATTAAATTCGACGAGCACACAGGCAAGGCATGGTAAGCGGATCCATCCGTAACGCGACTCCTAGAGATTTTGATGAAAAGTAGTATCACAAGCTATATCAACAATGTGCATCCTCTACTTCATCAGCCCTTCTATACCGCCACCAACGAACTTACATCTTGTCTATTACCGATGCTGAATTATACTTTGATGACTCTAAAAACGCCGAGACTATTCAGTCGTCGAATAGATCCAGAGGAACGTGTGAGCGGCAGGAAGTTCCCAGACCTCGAACCTGGACCCTATCGATCACTGGAACAGCGAGCTCGATCGGAAAGCCTAAACACACAAGGTAAGCTGCATACATCGGTGCACGTAGACCTACAGAAAGAATTCTGGGATGTGGGCATCCAAGCCATCATCCAAGTCTCCAGCATCGACCTGGATACAGAAAGGCCAGAATACCCAGGAGAAGAATGGCACGTCCAAGGCCAACTAGTAAGCACCCCTTGCCAACTGGCGAAGACCATTACGCAATGACTTTGCAGATTATCCGACTGATGCATTACGAACAGAATGAGCGTATCTGCGCTACGGTGCTCTACTGCTATAGTAGCTCAAACATCTCCGAGGTCTCAATATCATTCCGACATCGAGTCTCAAACGATGAAGCCATATCCCTAAGCAGCGTCGCAAGATCCGTAAAAGAATGCGAAGACGCGTATGGGATCAAAGATCTCGGTCCTGCGGTGCAGATTCTAGGTGATGTGAAAATAAGAGAGGACAGGACTATCAGCTATCCTAATGTAGAATCCTTGAGCTCCAAATATTGAGGTCAGGCTAATCGTTACCAGGTCTTCCAAACCAAAATCAACCTCTTCAAGCTTCACGATCACTCGAAGCCAGGGCATCTGAAGCTCTTTGTTTTCCATCTCGTTGATCCCAATCGACGTATAATGTCTACCTCAATGGTGCCGTGTCAACGACGAGATTGGTGGGCTCGCGAAATTCGTCAGCTGGTGCCTGTTCTGCGACGACTTCCTGTGGAGATATTCGACAAAATTATTGATGTGAGTTCTCATAGCAACGTACACATGGGTTGCTGCCAAGCTCACGTTTGTCATCATAGGAGGTCGACGATTTCCCAATCTCGACCCATGAGGCTGAGAAAATCAGAAAAGACTTTTCGCAGGAGAGAGCGCAATTGTCAGTGAAGCTCTTCTCGTATGCTTGAGTCTCACTGATCTTTGATACGTTAGCACCCAGAATTATACAGAGGCGATGCTCTCACACAAATTCGAACTACTATCGAAAGCACGACGTCATGATATGAGTATGGGGTACTCCTAATGTGCTTGAACGATCTCAACACGCAACACACACCACATGAACCTACATATCGTCAGCTTTGAATTTGGGGGCCACGAGGTAGTCAGCTCGATTGAGAATCGCGAAACAACAAGGCTTCACAATATTCCTGTTTAGAATTCATTCACTAGTCATAATTGAAACGAGGCATTGTCTTCATCTCTCTTCGACGCCAACGACCCTTGCAAGGCTCGACCAAGATGCGCTTGATGCACAGACCCAATCAAACCACCATCAAACCTACCTTTTCCCCTTCCCAACATCTCATGCGACGAATCCGCCGTCTGTATTCTCGTCCCACAGTAATTCCCGACCTTTAACACGACGAACCGTCAACAGTGTCCCTGTTCATCGTCGTTCTCCCATGATGGATCGCCTCTGCGAATCGCAGCCTAGAAGCAAATGGTGGGCCCTCATCACGCTGTAACGAAGGCTCGACCTGTACTCCTGAGACGGGAGCTTCCTTCGTACTTAGTATGCCGTTTTCTGATTTGCTAATAATTTATCTATGTACTAGAATGATAGATAAGTATGGAATTTCTTAAGCTTTTCTATTAGGGAGGTTGCGCAGTCTCAATTGAATTAGTTGATTCAATTGAACATTGCCCGATCGGGTTAGCGTCGTCCTAAAGGGGTAAGCAGATACAACGACTTAGCAACGCAATTAAATTATTGATTTAATTCTTGTAACAATAATACAATTGCATGGTCTCTTAATTCAATTACATTAATTGTTTTAGATATAAATCTTATAGCTCAATTGCATCTTTTTGTTGTTGTTCTCTTAGTATCTTGCGATGTGTTTGGTAGTTAATTGTATATTTTTAATTTAAATCTTCGAACTCGTTTGCAACAATAGATATTGCAATAATTATATTTATCTTTGCAATCTTTGTAGCATCAAAGAATATACAATAATTATTTTGTAAACAAAAGAAAATTTCGATATTTAATTTGCAATCTTTTTAGCGATTGCTTGCGAAGAAAAGACAATAGAGCAATAATGTGCAACAAATTAATAATATATATAATTTAAAAAAGAAAGAAACAAATATCGATATATTATCGATTAATAGACAACAAGTATCTATTTTTATCTTGACTATTTTTCCAACTTCTAAAGAAGATTCTTTAAAAATACTCTTTGCTTCTTAGAAGATTAATCGAACAAAAAATTGTTAATTAAATTAAAAAATAATCTATAATAGACAACTAACAAAAAGCAAAATATTATACTAGTTAATATTTGTATAATTAGATTCTCGAAATACAATATCAAGTTTATGCGACAATTTTGAAACAAAATTCGAGGCAAATTCGAGTACAATAATAGATTGCAAATACGTTAAGATTAATTAACATATAAATAACTTAGTAATCAAGAGAAAAACTAATATTAAAGTTTTATATAAATCAGAATATGCAACTTAAGACAACAAGAATACTTAAATTATTAATAAATAAATATTCATTGTTTAAACATATTAGGAGAACAAAAATAAAAAAAGCTTTTTAAAAAAGAAAAAGCTAAAGACAAATACAAAGTATAAAAAAAGAAAAAATTGTCTTAGTTAACAATTAAAGAATAAATTGAACTACAAACTTTTCTTCCTTTTCTTCTTTATTGTATACTCTATTAGTAATAATAATAGCTTCGAAAATTAAAACAATTCTAAAGATAGTAACTTAAATAATATAATCTTTAATATAGAGAAGAATATAAATAACGATACAAAGAAATTAAAAACTATTGTAAATTCTATAATAGAATTAAGCTTTTCTTCTAATAACAATACAATAATAATAGAAGATTTAAATAATAACAATTAATATTACGTAATAAAAGTCTTTGCTTTAGAAAACAATAAAAACTTTTTGTTTATTTTATCTTCTAGATTGTTTTTAAATAGATCTATATTGTTAGAGTTTATTAAACTCGAAAAAAATAAGATTGCAAAATAGTTTTAAAAGTTTACTATTTCTGCAAAGTTTACAAAAAACAAAAAGATCTCGAAGAGATCTAAATAAATACGCGTAAATATAATAGACAACTTCGATTTAAATATTTTATAACTAATATTAAGCGAGTACTTTAAAGAGCAAACGCAATTAACAAGAAATATATTAAGATAACAATCTTTGTTAAAAAAGATAAATAATATATTTCAAAAGAATCTTGTCGAAAAAAAAATTATATTAGATAAAAAAGCTAAAATTAAAGACTTATTTTTAGATTTTCTTTCGAGAGTATTACGAAAATAGAATGCGCTCTTATTTTAAAAATATCTTTAAAGATTTATATTACTACGCAAAAGATATAGATTATTTAACAAATTAAGACAACAAATTAAATTACTAAATGCAACGAACAATAATTAATTATCTTTCGATCGATAAAAGCAAGTATTATGCACAATTAGAAAAGACAAATAGAAGTAGTAAAAAGAAGATAAATAAAAGTAGTAGAGAGAAAACAATGATAAGTAATGCGAAGACATATTAAATGCAAAAAGAAGATATTTTTACAAAAAATATCTAAATATTTGAAGAAGAAATACTATTATCAAAATTTCTTTTTCGAATTTTGACAAATTTTATTCGAAAAGAAAAGCAATAATAAAACATTCGATTATTAGACTTTTGTATACAACATTGTCTCTTTCGAGAATTTTAGATATCTAATAAAGAAATATAATATATAAGTTGCAATATAAACAAATATAAATTGTATCTATTTTATTAATATTTTAAAATTTATTCTTAAACAAACAAAACAATAAATTAGTATTTAATTGTATTTGCGTTAATAATATCTTTAAAAAATTCTTAAGACAAATATATAAAATTTAGATTAAAAAGTATTTATATTAACAATATTATTTACAATTATAATATTTTGTAAAACTAACAAGAGCTTTTCAATTGCTAAAGTTGGTTGAATATATAGTTGCAAAGATTTGATACAATAATAATAAGAAATAACAAAAGAGAAAAGAAGGAACAAAAATTGTTTTTGAAAATCTAATTAGAGATTCTTCTTTTTATTTTAATATTTAACTAATAAGACTAAGATTTAGAGCAACAAGCAATAAAGATTAGTATTAAAAAACTTAATCGAAGCTAGATATATATATAAATATAAAGAAGAAAATCTAGTGCTTTTATAATATAGAGCTTTCGAGATCGCTAAAAATCTTATTAACTTGCAAATATTTTAAAAGACTAAAAAATTATATTGCAAAACAAGATTTTATCGAATTATCTCGTAAATATATATAATAGTTAATTAGAAGAATTGCTACTAAATAGAGATTTTTAATAGATTGTAAACTTATTTTTAATTGTATCTTAAAAGTATTAAATATTTACAAATTTTAAATTAAATTAAAGAAGTTTTCGACAATAATACAAGCTTCTAATATTTGCTTATTAAAAAAGATCTATCTTTTATTTGTATAATTTAAATAGAAAGATATAATATACAACTAATAAATATAGATTTTGTTATTATACAATTAAAGTTTTCTTCGATTTTCAAATAAATTCTTCAATCGATTTTGCAATCTTGACTTTTGCAATATTGCAATATTGTTTATCTTGTCTTCGCAAAAGTTATAAGTTAATTAGATTAAATTATTCGAATAAGTAATAGCTAATTATATTATTTTGCGTGCTTTTTTATAGTTAAAGTAATAGAATTTTTGTCCTATATTTGATCTACAAAATCTTTAAAAGATTTTATCTATAAATTTCTATATAGTGCTTTTGTTTCTAATCTTTTTTACTCTTTTTATTGCTCTAGCGTATCTTTTAAGACGTATATAGATATGTGTTGAGTGCTATTGTAAAATATTGTTGTAACAAATTTCTAAATATTTAAAAAGATTGTTAAGAATACAAGAGAAATAAAGGAGAAAGCAATTAAATTGTTTTGTCAATTTAAACAATTAACAAGAATAGAATAATTTGTATAGAAGAAAACAAAGAGCGAGTTTAAAGAACAATTTCGCACAATTGCTCTACTTAATAATATTGATTGCAAAGTAATTAACAAGCAATCGAATTTTCTTCTTGATAAATTATATTATACAACAAAGTTGTTTAAGAGAAATTTGATTTAAATCGAATTCGAACGCTTTGTACTTTATTACTTTAATATATAAATGTCGAGATTTGTTAACAAGATATTAACTCAAAATAATAACAATAATAACAACCAAAACAATAGTTGTAGATATGCTCTAATTGTTATCGATCAATTAAGTTAATTAAGACATAATAAGATAAATATAAATAATATTATAATAGAAGAGAAGAAAAATTGATTAAATGCGATAATTATTAGGTTGCAAAGAATATTACTTGATCGGATATAGCGTTATCGAGCTAGCGATTCTAGATTCTACTAGCTCTCGCAAAACCAATTGTATTACTGATTCAATTGAGGTTGCACAATCTCCCTATTCTAATATCTATGTTACTTGATAGCTATAGCGTTCTCGTTTTATTAGAGAACTTATAAGGACGACGACGCTGTCGGCGTGAAAGATCTAGGTCGTTGGCCTTCCAGCTCCAAAGCCGTTGGGTTTTTATCGGAAACAGTGTCTACCAAATCCGTGAAGAAGTTGATCTAGGTAGGTGTATTTATTTCCCCAAACTAAGATCTAACTTGTCTAGCATCCTCTTATCGTGTCTCCGTGGCGGGTGGAAGAGCTGAAGTGGATAGTGGAACTAGTTGGGATTTTAGTGCACAGGGGCTACAGGTATCTACACTAGTTGATGGATTCGTACCAGCTTCAGGCGTAAGGTTGGTATTAAAGAACGAGATTAATGGTATCCCTCGTTGAATCCGCTGGATTCCACGTGATCCTGAGGGCCCTAAATTTAGCGCTCTGTCGAAATCCACGTCAACGCAGCCAAACTTCACAGAGACCTCCAATTCTGGATATTATTCCTGATACCTTGAGACCCCCTAACCCTTTCGCATTCTTCCAGCTGCCCAGAATGTACAAAACGGCTTCCTCGGCTTTGTCTTACCGTGTCCCGCGTTTATTCCTTTACCCACCCCTTCCCTTCAGATATCCTGTAATCGTTTCTTCCTGAGATCTTTCATATTCGTCCTTGACTCGTCTGAATATGGAAATCACCTAAGCGTACGCTACTGCCGAGGGCGATATCACCATTCTTTTCGTCCTCGCCAACGCCCTTCCCCATATTACGCGATTGATCAAGCTTGTCTCGTCTTTCACGGCCCAACACCTCACGTATCCATATTTCCTCAGCCGTCATCGATTCTTGGGTCCGTGGACTCGAACCGACGTTCTTTCTCATCCAGCTGATCTACATAATAGCGAACCTCTTCTGCCTCAGCTTTCGAGTTTCCACAATATCACAAGCTGGCCTTCGAGCCGGGACGCTTTCGCTGATTAATGCTATCCCCCTGTTCGCTGGGCCCTACCTCAGCTTTCTCGCAGACGTACTCGGGGTTCCTGTGAACACGTACCGACGCGTTCATCGATCGGCGGGATTGGTATCGTTCTGTCTCGTCCTCTTTCACGTCCTCGTCGCCGTGGTCGGCCGAGGTTCATTTTCCATGGCCACGGGCAAGCACCTGTTCGGCGCCATCGTAAGTCTTGTGGCTGGTCCTGTCGTGTCCTCACTGGCTGCCTCAGGGAGGGGCTTCCCTCTGTACACTGATTCTATTCTCCTATCCTATCCTCCGCAAGATCTCTTACGAAATATTCCTTCGCACGCACCAAGCGTTGGCTGCGCTCTTCCTCTATTCCGCCTGGCGGTATCTTCTATCCGACGGACTCTTCCCTCGCCTATACCTCTACCTTTCCGTCGCCTTATTCTCGGCAACGCTCCTAGTTTAAGCCGGGAGTGTGCTGTATCGGAACGGCACCTTTCGCCACGGCCATTCGCGAGCTTGCATCACCCGCCTCGACGAGGGTAGTTAAAATCAATATCAAGGTTTCGAGGCCGCTCAAGATCGAGTACGAATAATATATTAATCTCTGGATCCCCTCCGTCAGCTTCTAGGCCTTTCTATAGAGCCATCCGTTTATAGTTAGGTCATGCGCGAACGGGAGGCAGGACACTCTGGAGCTTTTCGTAGAGCCTCGTAAAGGCATTACCCGAGAGCTCTTAAGTCACGCCGGAATCGACGGGGAAGACGGTACCAAGCATGCTCGCTTAGTACTATTTAATACAGTCAACCTTCGCTATAAGCAGTCGCTTTATAGGCAGTATCGTCTTACGGGCAGCAAATATGGTGGAAATAGTCGATTTTGGTGGTAATTATCGCAGTTTTAGCCTATAGGGAGAGGCGATAGATCTTCGCTTATTTTGGTGGAACTACTTATAAAGAAAATAAAGAAAAATCTAATTTCTCCCTTGTAATGCAAGCTTCATCGATCAAATTTTGATCAAATTTTTCATATTTCTTGTCTTCGTAGTTTGTATAGTCTTAAGATGTCTTCTTCTACTACTTTATTGCGTGCATCTATTTTAATTAAACATAAAACAAATTCTTCGCAATTGCTTTTAACTATAATAACATTATTGTTAAAGCAACAACAAACTATCTATCTTCTATATCAAAAAAATTGGCTACAAAATCTCTACTTTTTGCAAGCTTTTCGCGAAGCTAAATTGCTATTTTACAAGAAGCTTGCAATTATCTTTAAGACTTAATTCGACAAAAATAGTCTAATTAATAATGTCTATATACATTGATATATTAACAAGAAAAATATCTACTTAAAAAATTAAATTTAAGTTATTTATAATTGTAGTTGCATTAACAAGTAAATCGAAATAAAAAAAACACTATTTAAATAACAAATACAAAAGAAAGATTAATATATATTTATTATTAAAGCTATTTTAAAGAAAATAACAATACTCTTTTATTAAAAGCTTTGTTTAATTTTTTCTTTCTATATACAAAATTAATTTAAGTTGTTAACAAGATAACTTAATAAGTATAAAGTTTGTTATTATATATAAAAGCGTTATTAATATAATATATTTAATTAAATCAATTACAAATAACTTGCAAAGAATTTAAAGAATATATAAAACAATATTAAGAGTTAACTAGATTCCAATTTCTTCTCTAATAATTACTACAATATAAATAAAATAAAATAATTTTGGATAACAATATTAGAGACAATATTATTAAGCAAATCTACTAAAGACGTTAAGATAAATAAAAGAAAATTATTATTATCTTATATTGCAATCCTACTAAATTGTATAAGCTTAAATTTTAAATTTTAAATAATATTAATAATATTTATATTTTTAATATTTACAATAGTAATGCAAATAATTTACAAATAGTATAATAATCTAATTGTAAAGTTTAAATAATTGCAAAGATATTTAAGAAATATCTAAACTAATTTTAACAAAAAGTAGATAATCGAAAATATATATTTTTAATAGACAACTTTGTAGTTTACAAAGCTAACATTAATATATATTGAAAAAAAGAAAATAAATTTCTACAAAATATTAAGATTATCTCTTTATTAACTAATATTACAAGCGTATATTAATTGCTTAATTAGAATATTACTATTACTTAAAAGATCTAATATAAAAAGCAATAATTTTAATATTGTGTTAATAAGTATAATGCAAAGTCTATTAAGCGCAATTTATACAAAACAATAAATATCTTTAAAACAATAAGATAAACAGTAAAAGTATAAGAGTTTAATATTATTGTTGATATTATTGTTAATTGTTAACTTAAATCTACAATACTAGCAACAAACTATATTGTATCTACTAAAAAACAATAAAATAAAACTTATAAAAGACAAATAATTAAACTATCTAAAATAATGTAAGTATTACAAGATATTTGTATATAGATAATTAAAAATATTATTGTTCTTAAACGCAATTAATATGTATCAAACTTCTTCTTTCATAATTTAATTTATTACGAAAGATTTATCGTCAAGATAATAATAAACAATAATATAAATATTATAACAAACGTTATAATGCAATATTAGTCTATCGAAATATTAACAAAGAAGACAAAGACAAAGACAAAGACAAAGATAAATACATTAAGAATTAAAGTTAATTAGACTCTAGAGACTTTAAATACACTTTAATTATACAAGAAGTAATAGAAGAACAATAAGATAGAGATAATTAGACGTTTAGATCTATATAGAAGAAGAATAGAGCGCAAAAAGACGTTTGATAACAGTTAGACAACTCTTAATCAATAAATATATTAAACAAATAATTACACAATCAATTCTAAGTATTTAAAAGATATGATTTAGATTTTAATTATATTCGAGAGACTTATAAGTAGACTAATTGCGTTGAATCGAATTATCAAGTTTGAATCAAATACTTGACTTGAATCTTAACAATTTATATTAACTTCACTCGAAAGTCTTAACAATTCGATTCCTAATATTAAATCAACAATTCGAGCCGATTTCTATACTTGAAATCGAAACTCAATTCGAAAAAATCGACTCAAATTGTCAAGACTACTATTTTTAGTAAATTTTATTATTTTTAGTAACAATTAATTGATAATTTAATAAAAACAACTAATTTATTTAAATTAATTAATAAATATATTACTATTGTACGTTATCTAGTAATTAATAAAAAATCTAAATTTAAACTTAATTTATACTATTTTTAGTATTCTTAACATTCTTGACGATATTCTTAACATTCTTAACAATTCGATTCGATTCCTAATATTGAAATCGAAAATCGAGTCAAGTCGAGTCGAATCAATTTCAAAATAATAGAAGTCGAATCAATTTCAAAATAATAGAAATCGAATCGAATTTCAAGTCGATTCCTAATATCAAAATCGTTAGATTGAATCGATTTCTAAAGTTGAAATCGAAATACGATCTAACAATCAATCTACTAATAAGAGAGTATATTAGATTTTGCGATAAATAGATAATTGTTCAATTTTTTTTTTCTTATTTTATTGCTTTATGCAAACACATAATCTTGTCTAATTAAGAGATGAACGCTAGTCGAATTAGATCTAGCGTAGCTAGATACTAAGATTCTTGATATAAGTAATCTCGCGTTATAAGCAATTAATTGTTTCGAAATATTAATTGCTTATAGCGAAGATTAACTATAGTTTCTATAGAACAAGTACGATTGTAAGCAACTACGAAAACGTACTAATAGTTACTAACGAACTTGGAATAGCAATATATTTGTCGTACTTAAGAAGAGTAATTTATAGATATAAGATAGGATATTCGCAAAGTCTAGATTTGTCGAATCTATCTAATCTAATAATTACGAGATATGTAAAAGCGACAATCGCACTAAGATAAAGACATATTTTTGTCTTCTTTTTACGTCAAGATAATAAGAATTTGCTCTAATCTTATTTCTCTTGCAATATAGAATAACTGTTGCTTTACTCTTGCGCAAGACCTAAATAATTCTAGAAGTAATAGATAATTCTTAGATAATTGCATTCTTACACATACGTAGATTGCTATCTCGCAAATACTCTTCTTATTAGAGAACCAAAATTATTACGTGTCTATTCTATCTTTAGTTTGAGCAATTTGTAAGTCGATCGAAGCTATTTGCGCAATAAGAATATTCTAGCGCAATCTATAGTTTGCAGAACAAGAATACAAGAAAAAGCGATAACGACGTCGAAAGCGTCTTATTACCAATATCGCTCTATTATCTTTCTCTCCTCTTGCACTCTTCAATACTCTCTCTATTTCTTCTTTTCTATTGTTCTTTATCTTTTTTTTGCAACTTGACTTTCTTCTCTTCTTAAATATTTACTTGTAAAACGATATGCTATATTTTACTCGAGCTTAAGAAACGTGCTAGTATTAGTGCTTGATCTTTTCGATTGTTCAATGTTCGTACTAACAATATTACTAGATTAATATTCTACTATCTGCAAGATCGTCTTGATAATATTTTACTTGTTTGCTAATATTGACTCGCTATTTGCTTCTATATAGATATATAGCGTTAAGCGACGTTAGAATGCAAAGTATTCGACTTCTTTGTATCTTAAGATTTGTTCTATAAAGTTCTTGCTCTATATAATTTAAGATATTATTGCAATATATATTGCATAATCAAATTATTTCTTAAGAGTTTTGTCGAGACACATTTGCAATTAGTACTATTGTCAAGAAATCTCTTGTACAATGCTTCAAACAATGTATCTATTATTATTCATATTATTGACGTCAAATATTATTTTGTCGAAGCGTTAACAACTTGACTCTTTAATTAGTTTCTCGAAATTATTATTATAACTACTAACTGTAGACTCTACAAAATTAAGAATCTTGTTACAAGCACATTGTATAATATATTAGATTGTAATATAATTAGAGTTAGTGTCTCGAGTATTAGTTGTGCTAGAAAGTATCAACAAATAACTTATAATATACAATAGACTATTAATTAGATTATTGTGCTCTATAACAATAACGTCTTCTAGTCTTCAAATTTGTTGTCTCTTGTTCTTATATATTTCGAGAATATATAGATTGAAGATATTGAAACTCTACAAGAAGCTCGCATCTCTATTAATATAAATTCTTCAATATAATAGTAGCTTGCGATACATTATCTTTGCATGCGCAACACAAGTATTGCAAGCACAAACTATATTAACAATAATATAACATATCTCTCTAAACGCACAGCTAAATATCAAACTTCTATTCTTTAAAACCCTAATTTTCTTTATAGCTTTACACGCTAATTGTTTTGCAAGAAATAAGTTATAAATATTTAGATCAATTTCGAGACAAAGATCAAAATAGTAATTTTTAATTTGTCGAAGTATCTTCGATAGCTTCTAAGATAGACTAGAAACTCGAAGCAAAGCTATTTGAGATGGCTTGTTAATATAAAGATTTTGTAAAGATAAGTCTTACTTTGCTTGATTTAAAGAACTTGCTATTCTTTGATATTATTGTTGCTCTAGTAGTATAGAACAATAAAGACAACTCGAATTACTTATAAAATACTAGACGACATCTCTTTCTAATCTTTACAATAATAGAAGCGATATTGCAGTTATTTATTGCTTCTTTGTACTACTATCTTATAATAAACTTTGTAATAAAGTTAATTATATCTTTTCGATAAGTCTATTTAAGAAGCAAATAGACTAATTTGTTAATAGTTAACAACTAATTTTACGATACAATATAATTCTTATTCTTATCTACGCATTTACGAAGCTAGTGCAATAATAAATATAAAATTTAGTATATAGAAAATTATTATTAAAGTATGCGTAAACTTGTATTATTAGTAACGCTCTAGTTGTTTTTCTAAATCTTTATATCTACTTAATCTTGAACAAAGAAAATTTAAGTTAACATAATGTAAAGATCAAATTATTTCTTACTTACTTACTATAATAATAGATTGTTTAGACTACTTGTAATATTCTTGTGTCAACTCTAACTTATAACTCTAACATAGCTAAATATAGAAGAACGCAAATTCTTCGCGAATGCTATTCTTAGATAAATTGTTTAGAGCAATAATATTAAAGAATAAAGAAGAGCGAACAATATACACTCCAGAGACTATGTCTTGGAACGGGCAACATAATTCGAAATTTAAAATTTAAGAATCTTTAGATTATAATTATCTAATGTCTCTTAGATATTCTAATCGCATATCAAATATCAACTTATTTGATTTATTATTGATACGTATTAGCATTTTCAAAGAGAGCATATAGTAAACAATATTTTTAGCTACTAGCAAAAAGCTTTTAGCAAAAGTTTGCTTCTAATATTTGTTTGCTTTTGTATAATCATTATATAATCTAAGTATTCGAGTTAGGTTTAACAATGTAACGAAAATGTCTAACAACAACGCAATTATCTAAATCTATAAAATCAATATTCTTGTTGTTGAGAGTAACTTCTTATATAAGCTTAGTAACTTATCTGCAATCTTTAGAATAATCTTGTTAGTTAAAATACAACAATAGTTAGTTTATGCAAAATTGATTATGCTTCGAAGAGTTAAGAAATAACTAGACTTAAGTTTAGCAAATCTACTTACTTATACTTCTAAGAAAAGATTTGCTACTTTGTTCAAATCGTTAAGTATATCGTATACAATATTTAGATTATACTTTATACTAAGAACTAAGAGATATGTTTTGTCAAATACTTTTAGATATTTTGTAAGAAAGTTGTTAAGTAATGTTTTTGCTTTAGAAAATTAATATTAATAAATTATAAGACTAACAAGACTATTCTTAATTACGAATGTCGAAGAGTAAATTTTGCCTAGAGTTGCAATCTTGACGTCAAGCGTAGTATTTAGAAGATTCTATGCTTTCTCGAAGTTATTACGTCTTATAAAGACAGATTTTAGACTATTCTGCGCACAAGTCGTGCTCGAATACTAAATTGTTAATAAATCTCTTTGTCTATTTAATATTTTTACGCAAAGCATCTTCGTCTTAGTTAGTCTTTCTTGATGTTCGTATATCAAAGCTAAATTATGTATTGTTGTTAATATTTCTAGATTTTTTTTTATCAAGAACTCTATGTTTGTCTTGAAAGACTCTTTGATATAATTGCTCTACTTTATAAGAACAATATTGATACTTACAAATAGATGCAAAATTGTATAGTATTCGAGGAAGATTCGAATGTAGCAAATCTAGTAGGCGACTATATATCTTAAGTGTTAGCTTGTATAATTTCTTTGTCTTCGAAAGTTGTTTAAGCATGTTATATATTGTAGCTAAGTTGTTAATAACTTGTAAAGTGTTGATGTTTTCTTTTTTATATAACTTTGTTTAGACGCTTACAACAATTCAATAAGTAAGTATAGTCTCTTTTAAACATTTGGAGTCTCTATAAAGAATCGCTAAACTCTTGAACACTCTTATCTCTTATATACTTCGCATTTCTAATACGGAAAATCTCGCTATAAGTGTTCGATAAAGGTCGAGAGCATTATTTAGACATCTTTCTATATAATGTATTTGAATCAAAGACGCAATTACTTCTTAGATTTGATCTTGTATCTTATTTTCTAATAAGAGCGTCTTTAGAATCTTTCTGCAATCGATATAAAGTTCGACAAATATATTAAATTAATCTATAAGTTTGCAGACAATAGCAAGTTCGTATATAGTCTTTACATATTTAAGACTTCGAAATCTATATATTTCTTGTGTTGCTTTCTAAGTACAACACAACAATATTAAAACAAATTTGTTTGTTTAGAAAACTCGATCTTGAACATTTCTAACTATTATTTAACTTCTTAACTAAAACTAAAGAAGAACAATACTATTACTAACAAATTCTTCTTGATATTTTGTGTTTCTTGCGTAAGTTAGTTACGTTAAGAATTGCGACTTTTGCATAAATTTCTCTAAAATAAATAGAATTAAAAGTTTATAGTTCTAAGACGAAGTTAGATGTAAAACTTAGATCAGAGTGCTATATTAATATATATCGAATTCTTGCAAAGATTAGATGCTCTATTGTTGAAAGTCGAACTCTTGAAACAAGAGATAAATAAGAAATTTTTCAGCTATTTTAGTATGTACTTTCGAGTTATTAACAATTCTTTTATTAATCTTTAAATCGATTTTTGTTGTATTATCTTGCACTTTTTTACAAGTTAAGAAGAATTCTTAAATACTAAGATGCACAAATTGTGCGTTAAGAGAAGAAGATAATAGAGCTACAAGAACATTAGAAAGAGGGACTAGCTCAATAAAGAGTAGTTTGATCGTTGGATCGGGTCGAACACTGTCTTTTCTATTCAACTCGAGGATTTGGATAGACTTCTTCGTTTAACCCAAAGCTATATTAGTTAATTGCGCTACTTAGACTAGCCCAAGTTAAATAATTTTTTCTTTGCTTGAAAGCACGCTAAATTCTCTACAAAACGACATAATTTTTATAAAATACGTATAAAATACAAGAAAGTTATAACTTTTTTATATTTTAAGATTTTTTAAAGTTAAGCTTCTCGAGCCCAATTACTTAGCGATTCTCTCGCGAAATCGAGCCTAACAATCAGGTTATGTAAGATTATCTGCTCTTGCTCTACAAACTTGTTTAGAACATCGAGAAATAAATATACGCAAATTGAGCAATTGTATTATTCTACAATAAGATTTTGCAAAAGTCTTTGAAGTTCTTCAATCGTAACAAACCTAGAAAGACATTGCTAATAAATTGAATTTAATATTCAAACAATCGAAGAATCTCTAACTTGTGCATAAATTAACTTCTCAATCTATTCTTGATTTATAGCTAGCGCATTTGTATTTGTTATATCTAATGACTTATTGTTGCAAAAATAATATGCAACTTTCGAGCTATTGTCTTTGATTAGATTAATAGTCTTCAAATTGTTAACTAAGTCGATTATAATTACTGTTTTCTAATATAGAAGTTAATTATTTAAACTTATTAAACACTAATTTATATTAACTTTGCATTTAGATTTACTATCGATTAACAAGATTATTATATCTTAATTGTTAAGATAATCTAAAAGCTTTCTTGTTTCTCAAATTTATTAACAAGTGTCTAGACTTTTTAGATCTATAACATACGTATATTGTCTAATATAGTTAAGATAATTCGCGTTTATTTAATTATAGATATCTCTCTAATTTAGAGATACACTTAATGCTTTAATTTGTAATTAGTAAATGCTATAATAGCAATTGTTAATTACCTCTATCCTTCTACTCGATTCCTACGTTGTCGACAACGCTCTTAATTATCTTTCGATAATCTAAGTTTTTATACTTATAAGTTAGTCTAACCTCGAGCTCTATTGTTCTTGTTTTATTCTTAATGTTCTTAATAATAATATTAAATTTTGCTTGAAATGTAATATTAAATACGACTAAGACATTACTTGTCACGCGTAAATTAAATCTATCAACTATACTTGCTATTCTTAGTATTGTAAATATAATATATACAAAAGATGTTAACTTACAATAGTATTTCAATCTAGTTTGTTAAGAAGCAAATTTATTTAATAGAGACTTGTACTATTTAAGATAATTGACAACTTCTATAAAGAAATACATTATATTTATATATAAATAAAATAGACATTTTCTTAATTCAATTAAGTTAGAATAAAGATCTATATATAATTTTAGACACAAAAGACAATTTGCAATGCAATAAATTATTCGACTAACTTTATCGAAAAACTTGTTAAACTTAAACAAAGACTTGTCTAATTAGTATTCGATTAAAAGAGATTAGATTAAGTTACTTACAAAACATATAATTTTGAAAGAATCTTAGAGAGAATATAAGATTGTAGTGTTTGTCTATACAAAAACGTTTAATGCTAAAGAAAAGTAACTTACAATCTCGACAAAGAATTTTATCTTATCTGCGTTATATTAAATATAACTTTATTTTATATATTAAGAGTCGAGATTCGAAACTATTGTTAATCCTAAGTCGAAGATAGTATTTTCGAATATGCTTCTTTCTGTCTAGCTTAGTCGATTTTAGTAAGATGCTCTTGTTTAAGATTAAGCAATATTTATTGCACTTAAAGAAGTTACTAACGTACTTGAAGAAATTACTAACATTGTAAAGTTCTAAGAGAGCAAAGAATTAAACTATATATATTATTAAATTAATCAAATATAAGAGCAATCGATTTGAGTTTCCTATTTCCTAATAAAATGTACGTCTTTAGTAAATTAAGATACTTATGCAACAACGTATTAAGCTCAACAAAGTATATCAACCTCAATAGAGTAATATCAAGCTGCAAACTTAAGGCGAACTTAATAAGATATACTTAGACTAATTACGAGAAACCGAAAATATCATGTGAGAGCGTCAAGATTCGATTCCTCGATTTTTTTTAAAATCAAATTACTTAAAATAGTAACTTTTCGACTAAGCTAAACTTATTATAGTAATAAGCTAGCTTCTTTAAGCGATTCGATTCGATTCAATTTCTTAAGAATTCGATTCGATTTCAAATTTGAGACCAAATATCAAATCGACGATTAGTCTAGATATATTGTCAAAAAGTTTTTCAATCTAGAGTCTAGTCTTAAAATAAGACGCTAGGCCTGCACAGTAACAATAGATTACTTAGTCTTATTTAATAGACTTCTTCTCTAACTCTAATTCTAGAGAGCTAGACTATTATAGATTGTCATAACGCATAAGGTCCACTCGACACTTCTACCTAATTAGGTCTAGCGCCAACATAAGAATTGTTGTGTCGACCAGTTTGCTTATATATTTGCCTCCGGCAATTAGATAGATAGAGAGAAAACTACTTTATCTATTATATTATACATTTGATTTCGTAATTTCTACCAATTAATAGCTTCAATTAAGTTAACAATGTTTATCTTCTATCGATAAACTTGCATTTGCTGCAATTAAGATAGCTTTAACATCGACAAAGCTTATTTCGCCTACTATATTATCTACTAATAGACAAGATATTTAGAAAGAAAAGAATCTTACTAATAGACTCTAGATTTATCGCACTTGCTATTAACATCAATCTTTCTATAAGCTCTATAGTCGCTATTAAATTAAACAAATCTATCTTCGTCGTCTTCTTCTTCTTCTTCCTTTTACACAAATCGATGTCTTTGTTATTTATCAAGAAAGACGTAAGACAATTACTTGATACTATAAAGAATATAAAAACAATGAAATTAACAAAGCAACAATTGAAGACTATAGAAGCTTGTTATAACGCCTTAGAAATATAAAACAATTGTTTAAACAACTTTGTCGAATAAGACTTTTAGAATATAATATTTAAATTAGATATTGTGGTTTTTATTTAATTAATAAACAATTGATCGATCGAAATAAAGAATATATTTAAGACGTTAAATAGCAAGATAGATACAAAGAATACCTTTATGCAATTAAATATTCTAAATTTGATAATAAACAAGAATTTAAAACGTTAGAAATGTTGTCGAAGAAAGCATCGCAAACGATTTATTTTATATCGCAAAGTTTGCAGAATTTTTTTTAAAAATTAATCTTTTCTTATTGTTAATTTTTATTATCAAATGTTTCTAACAAATAGTTACAAGACTATGCAAATAATAATTACAAACAAGAGCAAGATAGAAGCAATTACTTTAACATAGAAAATAATAGAAAATATTATAGAAGTTGTTTACAAGAATTTGTCTCTTATATTAACGAACAATCACTTATCTCTTATCTTGCAATTGCATTATTAATATCTAATTCGAAATTAATATATTTACAAGATACTTTAATTGTTACAATCAAGCAAGAGTTGTTTAGATTATTAGAAATAAAATATTTTTATCTCGATTTATTAGAGAACATATATGTAGTAAAAAACTATATAGTAATCGAAAAAACGTTCTTTATTGCAACGTTTACATATTTACCCAGTAGATTAGACGTGTAATAGCTACTAAGAAGATAAACAAGCAATTGTATCTTTGTTTACAAGAATCTGTTATAATTTGATTTACGAGTTGGTTGAAATATCTACAATAAAGACTTAGTTATTTAGACAAGTTCTACATAGCTTTAATTAACAAATATAAGATATTTATCTTTAAGATATTTAATAGATTATAGACAAAGCACTATATTATGCAGAATTCACGCAAAGAAAGTTTGACAAACAACTACATTCAAACAATTATTTAATATAGAAGATTATGTAATATTGTTAACTTTGCAACACTTACTTACGTCTAAAAGAATCTAGATAACAAGCTACGTCGTAATATTAGACAATCTATTAGATATATCAATTCAAACAAGTTTGTAGAGACACTAGAAAACGTTATCAAGTACTATAGTAGTATTACTAGGACAAACAATGCAATTACTAGGAGAAAAAACAATAGAATCTTGTTCGCCTCTTTTAATAGAGCCTTTATTACTAATTAATTCAACAAAAAGAAGATGATATTTTAACGAGATATTGAAGCTATAGAACAATCCTTACTATCGCAACAATATTAGCAAGTATCTATTCTATTGTCGCAAACAAGAGAATATTAGAACAATAAATATCAAGAAGATAATCGAGATTATTTAGAAAATCTATTGCGTTAATACTAGACTTTATCTTCTAATTAGAAGCTTTTTACAAATTAAATAAAAACGCGTCTCTATATTATTGTTGCAACTATAGAAGACGCTTTTAATGTTTATACTATCGACAAAGACAACAAAATTACTATCTCTTGTTAGTAGATAATAAATATAGTATTACAAATACTTAATTTGACAAGATCGTAATTAATTTTTATAGTTAAATACATATTAAGAAAGACTTTAATAATACTTATATTGCACGTTACGATATATTACTCTATTTGTACAATATTTGTCAAATTATCTATCTAGAGAACTACAAAAAGCTTAACAATTATATGTTTAACTACTATTAAATAGATATTTGTTCTAATTAAAGCAAGAAACACAAACTTAAACGTCTATAAAATTAACATGTTGTCTAATAGATATGCGATCTTGAAAGAAAAGCTATTTCAAGACAATAATAATTTAGAACAAATAGTCGTTTGTGCAAATACTAGATTAGACCCTAGCTTTATAGACAAATTCTTACTATCTAAAAACAATCTATATAGACGTTTAAACATTGTTTTATCTATTATTGTACAAGATATTGTCAACAAAAAGATAGTCGACAAACAAATATATCTATCTATCTATATTATAGACGCAAACAACGTTATTCTAGAAGCACGTCTCTATATTATTAAGAATATCAAAATAGACATAATACTAGACAATAACGTTCTACGTATGTCTTAAAACAGAATTAGTCTATATTTGTATAACAAATAAATACAAATTGATTGCATTTAGATTAGCGTAATCGTTGAATTAAATTTCAATTCGATTGAATTAATTTGCTTAACTCTAATTCTAGAATTAGGCAAATTTCCTAGCTTAACAAGATGAAACAAACGAAGAATGCGCGTCAAGTATTCAACTTAATTTATCTAATTACGTAACGTTACATAACGCGTTAAATTAATTGAACTAGCGTAGAATTCACGCTAATCGCATATAATTAGCGTAAATTCTTGCGCTATTTCAATTAAATTAGCGCGTAGATAAAATAATATAAGATAAGCGAGAGCTAAAGCGACGAAGTTAGCTTAAGTTCTTGACATTAACTCGACAAAACTCGATTTTAGAATCGAGTTCGCGCCTTGATTCTAACTCAATTCTACGAGACTCAAGAGAATGAATTAAGTTAAGAAAAAAGTGTTCGATTCGATTTAACGATTACATTAATTTAGATCTCTATTAAATTTATATTATGAAAAGTATTGTCAATAAGCTTTTATATTATTGTTATTATTGTTTCTATTATTCTAAAGTTATATCTTAAAATAATTAGCAAAAGAGCTATTAAGTAGACAAAGTTAATAAAATTTGTTATAAGAATCGATCAAAGAAAACGCGTTAATATTATTAAAATCGATATGTCTTTGCAATTCTTTTCGATTTTTTTACAAATATAACAAATGCATTAATTAAAGAATTATAGAATGCTTCGCTTCGCAAAGTCAAATGTCAAAAAGATTTATTTTAGATTTATTTCTAAAATTGACTTAAAGAAGACATCGAAGACATTTAAATAGCATTGCTATGCTTTCTCTCTTGTAGACTGGTCGCGCTAACCCGGAAATGTCACGTGCAAATGCCAAGACCCGGGTAAAAAAAATTCGAAGAATCGAATCGCTCAAAGTAGTTTAGTCAATTACTATAAGTAGTTTAGCGCGAAGCGCGCTAAACTACTTTGAGCGATTCGATTCCAAAAAATCGTCGCGACCCGGTCTTGGCGTCGGGTCGGACCAGAGGGGTGGTATCATAATCTGGCCCAACGGTCAGTCTACTCTCTTGCAAGCTATTGTTGTTACTCAAATTATATCAAATCAATAGCATCTTATTGTTGTCGTCTTCATTCATTATGATAATAATCTTAATTGTTCTTGCAATTGTTGTCGCAAGCATTTTCAAAAGAGATAAATATATATATCTTTGTTTAATATGTATAATAAAAGCGCTTCAACATTATAGACGCTTTATATCTTAATTTATTGCATATTTGTATGCAAAGTCAAATCTTACATTTGTTATCTAATAATATAATTACGAGAACGCGATCTTTTTTAGAAAAAAATAAGCAATTATTACGAATTGCTATAGCGCATAAGATTTGCTCGATACTCTTATCTAATTAGGTCTAGCCCTAGCATCAAGATCGTTGTGTCGATTAATTTGCTCATATATCTATCTCCAACAATTAGATAGATAGAGAGAAAACTATTTTATCTATTATATTATGCATTTGATCTAGTAATCTCTAACATAGATTGTCTACTTCAATTCAAGATATAAATATATATACATCAATTATTATCTCGCAATATCTATTTTAAAGTAAAGTTTATATTTAGTATCAATTTATTATTAAGAGAAGTCTTAGAATTTTGTTATTGAAAGCTTAAGATAATACTAAGTAAGCAATCAAAAAATCTGCTTTGTTGATATAGAATAAGTTAATTAGATACTTCTTTTATTCTTATTAAAATTAAGTTTATTGTTAACATTATTGCTATTTAGACGCGTTATCTACTATAATAATGTCGAAGATAAATTCTCTCTTGTAGATTTATATTGTAAATGTTAACACAACATTAATTAATATCTAAAATTTCGATCGACTTTCTATATCTAAGTCAAGTCTTAATAAGTTAATATATTTAGAACTTATAGATCTTAATCTTATAACAAATAACTTATAGTATAAGAACAATTTTAGCGTAGTAAACAAGATCTTGTCTAAATCAACGCACTATCTCTTACTTTTATATTCTAAAGATAGTCTTTGCTTTTCTACCAATGTTAAAGAAGCAATTTCTAAAGCTCAAATTAGCTTCTTGTGTGTAGCATAATCAACAAGTTAAGTTTTAACCCAAACAAATTGACTTGTCCAACCCTAATCCTAAGATCGAGCAAAAGTTCTAGCCCAATCGAGAAAGTTGAACGCACGAGGCGCGTCGAACGTCCAATCGAACTCGCCCAATTACGTGACGTTACGTGACGCGCTAATCATATGCGATTAGCGTGAATCTCATGTTAGCTCAATCGAATTAGCGTGAATCTCGCGCTAGCTTAATCGAGTTAGCACATAGATAAAATAAGATAAGATAAACAAATGCTAACGCGACAAAGTTAGCTTGAATTCTTGGCATTAATTCAACGAAACTCGATTCTAAAGTTGGATTCGCGCCTTAATCCTAATTCAACTCTACGAGACCCAAGAGAATGAATCGAATTAAGAAAAAGGTGTTCGATTTAACCCAACGATTACACTACTTGTGTGTCGACATATTCTCAAATATAAGTCGAAGTAGCTCTCTAATATAAATTGCATTCGCATAGTTAACTTCCGAACACTACTAAGAACAAATAAGTAGAAATCTTTGTATATAGAATATTAATTTTGTTATTCGAACTATCTTATAGTACTTGCGAGATTAGATTATTATTGTAGATAAAAGCATACTTTCTGTTAAAACCACAAGTTATTTGCAATTCTTAATAAGTTCTTTCTGCGTCGACTATATTGCTATAGATATAAAAGATGCTAATTTCGCTTGCAACTATTTACAAATATTGCTTAATCTATCTTATTTGTAGTTCTCTCAAATGTCAAATTTATAGCGCAGGAAATAGTTGTTCAAAAATTACTTTATTCTTATATAATTGTTATAGAATCTTTATAACATTATTTTGTTTAAAAAGTCTTAGAATTTCTTGTAAAGTTATAAAGTTTATAAGTCTCAAGAAATTGCATTGTTATTATAAGTATTTTCTTCTTCGAATTGTTAAAGATTGCAACAAACGCGTTTATTGCTTAGCGCATTAGTAGTATAAATTCTTTGAGCGCTATCTGCGAAGAAATAGGCGCAAATATAAGAGATATCTTAAAGATTATAGATAAGAGCTTTCGCATTAGTTTATACACGCTCGATGTCAAAATTAAATTTGATAGATCTTGTTTGAAAAAAGATATTCTATGCTTAATTTATCTTGCGAAGAGTCTTAATCTATATTAAGTAACGCAATATTAAGTAGTTGTTATAGACATCAACAACATTTAGATCTCTCATATAATAGTAAAAACTGTCTTGCTTATTAAATTAGTACAAGATATAGTTAAGAGCAAGATAGCAATTCTTGAGGTAATATTCAAATACAAGACGATAGATGTTAGAAGATTTATAACTATTCGTCTTGCGATCGATTTTCTTGATCTAGAGATACAGGTAATTATTTACGATTCAAGAGTATTACGAGCTCAACTATTGGAAGAACTCGCACAAATTCTATCGAATAGTTTTAAGCTTAATAGTCGAGAAAAACACTTGCAATATTACAACAATATTTACGAGAGCTATCGCAACGCTAATGCGATTGTTCTCTCTATTTATTCTAAACTTTTGGAAAATAAAACAATAGTAAACTAGAAGAAACTCGCACGAAGCTTGAAAGAGTCGAAACTCTTCTTATTTACATAAGCAAAATTCAACTTGTTGTTTATTTGCGTTAGTAGATTTATAGTAATTAATATTGAGCAAAGTTAAATAGAGTTATAAAAAATATTTATTTAAATGCAATATATGTGTTTCGTTTGTTTTATACGATTAGTGCAATTAGCGTAGATTCTTATAAGAATAATTTGAGACTAGGCCCTTTATCTTCTAGCTGTCGAAGAGCTTCGATAAGATAATAGTTGATATATATAGTGATTAATGTTAGAGATCTTCTCTTTAGATTTGTTGTTTAGATTTGAGATAGAGTCTTTTAAGATTAATTTAAAGTCGATGTTGTAGACTTTAAGATTTTTGTATTTCGAGTAGATTGCGAGTTCTAATTGTTTGTAGTTCGAAGTATTCTCTATAAGCTTCTTAGTAACTCTAAAGTATCTATAAAAGAGATTAGAACAAGTAGAGTATAAACAAAGTAGTTTACTTGTTGCAATCATTGCTGCAAATATCTCTTTGCTAAACAAGTCTTGCGCGTTAAGATTTCTATTTATAGATTGTTGTTATTAAGTCTTTTGAGAATAACAATCGCACTATTATTGCCTAAGAGATTCTTAACTTATTAGGCGAGAACATTATTATAAGATAAGTTGTTGAGGAAATAATTAGCTATAAGGATTGAAGTGTCAAGAAATCCGGAAGATTGCGTTTAATAATATTACTTAAATAATCTATATTACTAATCTTGTAGACTCGCTTGTATAACATTGACAATTCTTTGAAGATATAGAGCTTTTTGCTTTTAATAACTTGTTAATCTTATCTAAGTAACAATTTTAATAAATTTTGTTTAAAAAGCTACTAGAATTTTTTGTATTTTGTTAATTGTTAAAACTACTTGCATTTATTTCGCAAATGCAGTTTAATATTTGTTTTTGCATAATAGTTATAACTAGAAGCTTCTCGCAAGTATTTGTTACGCTATTAGAATCTTTACTTTTAAGTTTAACGTAAGTTTAGCTAGAAATATATAGATTCTATATTTTTTTCAGAGTAACAATAAATAAATCTCTAGCTTATTTAGATATTTCTTAACATAATTATTTTTTAATCTAGTTTTTGTCTAGCATTCCCTTTTCTTTTGTAGATAAAAAGACAACAATTAGTTGTGAGGGATTATGTGCGAATCACTCGCAAGTAACCTAATCCTATAATATAAGAAGAATAGCTTGAAAAAGAAAAGAAGAGTCTCTTCCTTAGACGAAAAGAAGTCTTCGTACACAACGAAATTAGCTCTTGGTATGCGAGATAGTTTCGCACGTTGTCAATGCTAATGTGCAACATCAAATTCATAACACGAGTCTAACTCGTCACATTATTCTTTTTCTTACCTTGGCAAGTTTCGTACGCATTCAAGATCGCGATGTCCTTCAAGACGAAAGTCGATTTCTAGATTGGACGCGCGTAGCCCACCCACTTCATCAAGTACTATTAATCTCGCTCTCTAGATCGTACATCTAGTATTTTTTCAATTTCGTACTTGTCATTATTCTTCACGAGAATTGAATCGAGTTGCATATCGTTATAAGTCTAAAGTAAAAAAGAATGAAAAGCGACTAGTTTCAAACGATCGAAGTGAAAAACGTTGTGAATCCTAGATGATGTGTCGAGTCTATACGAATGCGAATCAACAATTTAGATAATCGTGTACTTGATCTGCTTTGCATCCAATTTCTTGCACGAACGCATCGTATAGATGTTCTTCAAATTTAATTAAACTTTGTCTTCTATCTTGAACTTGAAAGACTACATGCGATATTGATTTGTTATACGCTCTTAGATTTGTTGAGCAATTGCCATAGAAGCTTGCGCTCACTCTAAGGCCTTTTGAAGCTTCGCAATAATGGCCTCTCCTTGTTAGATCAAACTTCTCTTTTCGTACGATTGCCTTAAATTATCGCAAACATCTAGAACTCTTACGTGAAAGTCATGACTTAGGAAGAAGAAACTAACTTCAATAGACGTTGCGTCTCGATTGTTCAAAGCTAGCTTCGCCATAGATAACAATGTTGATCAATTGTCTTAATCGTGATTTACAAACGTACGAAGATAAGTCTTTACGTTCTAGTTTATTCTTTCTATAGCGTCGTCTATCTTTAAATGATAGATTGTTAATAATCTTCGTTTAATATCTTGCAATTGACAAATGCGCTTTCAAACTAGATTAACAAATTGCGATTCTTAATTCGACATTATCGCTCTTAGTAACTCATAATGTTTGTACACACATTGTACGAAGATATTCGCAATCGTAGATGCGATCATCGATTGACAAGATTCTAGAATTGTGTCTTTTCCTAATTTATTCGTAAACACGATCAAGTTCGTACAATCTTCATTTTCTAGCAAATTCGTTATGAAGTTCATCGAGAATTCTTGTTATGTTCAATTCGATATTAGTAGAGATTTGAGAAATTCTTGTCTTCTTTTCTTTTACGTTTTGTTACGATCACAAACGTCGCAATTTCGTACAAATCTTCTAATATTAACTAACATATTAGGCTACAAGAAGTCTTGTGAGACTAAAGAGCTAATAACTTCTTGTTCTAGATGTTCAATAATTATAAAGTCGTGAGTTCTTTAAATAATCTTCGTACGAAGTTCATTTAATTGGAGCATTTATCTTCGCTTTCTAAAGAGAAGTTTGTCGCTTTCGTCTAGCTCGCAATTTTCAATTAACATCTTAATCTTTAGTTTAATAAAAAATGTTCGCCTTTTCTCTTGTACAACTTCAATTAATTTTGATAAAAGTTCGTCTTGCTTCTCGATCTCATTTTAGAGATTTTGCAAATTTTTTGTTTCGTACGAAGTAATCTTGGGCTAATTTGTTGCTTTCAAGATTATAGCTTCACTAGCATCATACTAAATAATAAAATTAGTGCGCTAAGAGCAAATCTAAATTGTTTCGAACTTCAAGCCTTTAAGCATTTAAGACTTAAGCATTTGTGTTATACGATACTCTAATCGCCCATTTGTCTCATTAGATACATTTTGCTTCCTTCGTAATAGAACGTCTACTCTTTCGTTTTGCTTTCTTGGCAAGTAGCTAATGATAAAGTTGTACTTAAACAAAGCTAGCAACTAGCGCATTTGTCTCTTCGTTAGTTTTTGTACAAACATAAAATACTTTAAATTCTTGTGATTTGTACGAATCTCGAATTGTGATACGTTACGCAACTTGACATCTCATTCTTTTAAACATCGTACAATGACTAGCATCTCTTTGTCATAAATTTCGTAATTGCATTTCGTCGAGTTATTTTTCTTAGAATAATATGCACATGAATGCAACACTTCTCTCTTATTGTATTGCATTAGTCTATCTTCTATACATCATTCGAATGTATTCGTCTTCAACATTGTTTTTCTCTTATAGTTGAATTGTACAAGTATTGAAGTTGACACGAAAATCTTCTTCATCTCTTTGAACGTTTAATTCGCGTCATCTATCTAAGTAAATGATGTGTCTCTTCGTACAAGACTTGTCAATGACATGACTAATTTGAAGAAGTTCTTAATAAATTGTCGATAAAAATTGACGAATTTCAAAAAGCTTTGCATGCCTTTTATTGTCTTTGATGTCTCTCAACTAGTAATGACTTCGATCTTTGCTAAGTTTATGCTTATATTCACTTCGATCTCAATAATAAAGTCAAGATACTTCGTACGTTGTGTCTCGAACTCGCACTTTGAAATATTTAATTATAAGCTAATCTCTTGTAGTTGTTGCAACATCTATCGTATGTGATCTCGATGTTGCTTCAAGAAGTCATCGATATAAATTAGAACATTGTTCACGTACGCGAAGCAAAACTCGTTTAGATAGTCTTGCAATGCCTAGTTGATGTACTTCTAAAATGTGCTAGGCGCGTTAGCTAGTTCAAAGAAGATTATTATTTATTTAAACAATTTATATCTTGTACGAAAGATTATTATTTATTTATCTTCTTTGACGATGCGAATCTTGTGAAATGCAAATACTACGTTTAGCTTTATGAATCATTTGACTTTATTAATGTTTCTTAGTGTTTCGTAGATTAGAGACAAGAAATATCAATTCTTCTTGATTAACTTGTTAAGACCTTAATAATCTATGCAAAAACGTAAGTCTTCTTCTAGCTTTCGTACGAACAACATTGAAGTCGCTACTAATGAATTGCTAACTTGTATAAAGTTCTTTTTCAATAACTCGATTAATGTACGACGAAGAACTAAAAGTTCGTTTTAAGACATATTGTACAAGAGATCTTACGAAACGATAGACTTTTTCTCATTTATAAAGGTTAGTTCAATTCTATGATCTATCTTATTTTTTGAAGAGAAAATAATTTATTGACTTCTTTGTCGTCGAACAAACTAAGATGTTCTCAATAATGCTTTGATAACTTCGTACAAGAATTAATATTCTTCTTCTTTGTCAAAGTCTTGTCGATGTTCGTTATATTAATCGTGAAGATTTGCAATTTTGCGCTTTTAACATGTTTTCTTATGTGCATTGCGAACTCTATTGCCAATATAAGCTTACAATCGAGTTTTCTCTCTCGTTTTCTATACGAGTTTCATACGCATATTTTAATAGAACCAATATATAGTCGTGTCTACTTTGAACTATATCTAGTGTTGTTCATCTTTATTTACGAGTCTCTTAAAATAACATTGTACGCAATTAATCTTGGCGCTACATAGAAGAAGGCGCGTTCTATGTGATCATTGATGTTCAATCGCATTATTGCCACTTCGTCACACACATCTTTCGTCAAATTCTCAAAACTCTTCATCTTACGAGAGAAAATCTTTAAACACTCTAAGTCACATTTAGAGACAAATTTGAAATCGATAAGCTCGTACAACAAGCAATCAAAATCAAGTAAGATCTTCGCATAATATAGTTGATCGATTAATACTAGTACTAAAAATGAGAATTAATTTATCTTCTTCTCAAATTTCTTTCACTTCTTTAACGTCGACTTCGTACGTTGTTCCTAATCGCGATTTTGATTAAGAGTTACTTTTTCCCCAAATTGAAGTCTACTTTATTCTTGGATGATTCGATTATCACTCGTTGCTATTGGTGAGCAATCGTTTGCACAACTAATCGTATCACTAGAAGTAGATCGCAATCTTGTACGATGTGATCATCTTTGTCGCATCGATAACATTGATCATTTCGTCTTCTCTTAACTATTGTATCTAGGAACACTTATTTTGCTCGCTTCGTACGCATAGACGTCGTTGCGATAACAAGAATTAATTCTTAATTTATCGCTTCTTCTATTTTTTTAACTTGAGACGTTGAGACGATTGTACAACTTGTATTCTTTCTTCTCTTAGATCTTAAAGTCTCTAGATTATTGTTAATCGTTTGTAACAATTAACAATATTTATCGTATATAAATGATATCGATGTTGCAATTAGCGCCTTCTATAAGTTCTCTAATATCTTATTCGAAAGAAAAGTCTTCTTGACTTGTTCGTCTTAATGTAATTCTTCGATCTTCAATATTGTACGATCGAATTCTGTCAAGAATGTACTAAAAGATGTTATATCTTGTCGTAAAACATTCAATTTTCTAATAGTTCTTTTCGTTGATTCGTAATCTTCGTACGCATTTCGTAGTTGCTTGAACAAGTCTTCGATTGTAAGGTTGTTTTTCATGTTTTGAGTTAAGATTACTCACGATGTAATTTGCTTTACTGCTTGTTCTCTTAGTTTGCTATGCACGTATTAGAATCGTACGATTTTCAATTCGTGTGCCTTGTTCACTATTAACTTCGCTTTCATTTGGCTAAGTTATAATTCAAACTCTTAAGACTTTTCTTCGAACTCTAGAGATTTAAACAGATTTTCTTGTTTTCGTACAAATGATTTCGATAATTCATTTTCGTACATAGAGGAGACGAAGCGTGATGTCAATGCATTAAAAGTAGAAACAAAGAGATTAAACGAATTTTGACTTGTACGATTCGTTTGTCGAGCTAACGCCTTTCGCAACGCCAATATTTGTGCGATTTGATTGTTCATCAATTTCGCCACTTGTCGAGCTTATTGAGATGATGAGATCTCTCTTGTCGAGTCACTTTTGTTAATTTGATTTTGATTCATTTCGTACGAAGCAACGAAGCTCGTAGCCTAAATTAATAAGGTGGTTGAAGCTATTCTAATGTGAGGGGTTGTGTGCGAATCACTCGCAAGTAACCTAATCCTATAATATAAGAAGAATAGCTTGAAAAAGAAAAGAAGAGTCTCTTCCTTAGACGAAAAGAAGTCTTCGTACACAACGAAATTAACTCTTGATATGCGAGATAGTTTCGCACGTTGTCAATGCTAGTGTGCAACACCAAATCTATAACACGAGTCTAACTCGTCACATTAGTCAAAGTTAACTATCAAACTCAATAGATATTTTCTAGATTCTTTAAAGATCTCGCTTTTTAGCTTAACGTTATTACTTGTTCTTAAATATTATTAAGTAGCAATATTGTTTTTCAAGAATAGTATACAATAAAGAATTTTATTCTTCTTTGTAATAAAATACGCTAAGAATTGTGTTATATTAATGTTAGTTTCGATAAACTAGATAATATATTTATTTACGCTTAAATCTCTTATATAATTTTGACTTTTAAGCTTTAAAGACTTTAATATAATCGACAACAATACAATAGCAATCTAGAGAGCTTAAGAGTTTGTTGTTTCAATTGCTACAACTTAAATTTGCTAAATATCTCGCAAATCTTGAATCTTTGTTATTAACAATTTAATTTGCTAATATAAAGTTGAAGCTCTAATAGTATTTGAACTATTATCTTTATTAATATCTTGTTAACAAATGTTATTTTTGTTAATATTTTGTAAGCAATTAATATTTTCGAGAGCATCAAATTTCTCGAACTCTAATTTAGTAATCGAATAGTTGTTATAACTTAAGTTGTCTTAATTCGATATAATACTATTATGTTTCGAGTTTCTCTCTTCGAAAGATAAAACAATTAGAATTGTAAAATGTCTATATATTTGCTCTTTTTCGACTTACTAAGATACAAAAGAAGTAAAATGTAATAGACTTCTATTACTATATCTTAACTAGATAAAATAGATAGTAGTAAAACTAATTGTTAAAGAACAACAAAAGATAAACTTTCTTTCTATCTAATATTTCCTATGACGTACAATTTTGTTTCTCGCTTTCTAACTAGAAAGAGAAGTTGTAGCTATTTAGAACTTTTGTAAATAGTTAGAAACACATGCTCTACTATATTCTAAAAAGCTAGCGCGTTAACAATGTTATCGTATTATAGTTTGTTTTAAATATGCAATTAAGAGATTGTTTTAGCTCTTGCTTTCTTTATTGTTAAACATCTTATTATTTGAGCGCAATTTGCAATATTACAAAAGAATTGTTTTTCTTGATTTATTAATCTCTTTCGCTATTAATCTATATACTAATTTTAATATAATAATTCGAACGTTGTTACGCTTGTATACAATTAAAACAAAACTATAATATTCCTTACAATCTTTCTTTATTTGAATTAGACTAATTGTCGAATTCAATTTTTATATTAATATTGTAATTCGATTTAAATACTTTATATTAATATTGTATTTCGATTTAAATACTTTATATTAATATTGTAACTTAACTCGATATTAATCTTGAATTACAATTCGAATCGAGTTTCTAACTTAAATTAATTATTAATTCGATTTTCGATTTCAACTTCTAGAATTGATTCGAATCGAGAATTCAACTTTAGAAATTAAATTAAATCGAATTCATTTTTAATTTTACAAATTAAAAATAAATCAAATTGTCAAAAAATCGAAAATTATATTATTATATTAAGAATTACTATTTTTAGACTTATATTATTATATTAAGAATTACTATTTTTAGACTTATATTATTATAGTTTTGAAATTTTGACTAGAGTATAGTTTAATATACTTCGAGATTACAATTAAATTTGTTTATATTATTATATAATAATTTACTCGAATTAGTTGTTGCTTACATTATTATTTTGCACTACTTTTTTATTTTAGAGAGATTCTCTTAATATTCTCGAGTTTACAATTATACTTTATTCTATAATAATTTGTTTAATTTAATTATTACTTGTATTATTATTTTGTATTACTCTTTTATTTCGAAGAGATTTTCTATATATTAATCAAAGACATTGTTTCTATTACTTTTGTTTGCAATATTTCTAATTTTTCAAAAGCTTCAAGTTAATTATTATCTTTGATTAAAAATAATTTTTGCAAATCTATTTTACCTAATTTGTTATTTAGTAGTTTACGTTCTAATTAATTTGCAAGTTAATTTGATTAAAATTTTCTAAATTTTAATTTCAACAATAGAAAAAAAATTCTTTACAAAGTATTAAACGAAATTAGAGACAATTTTTCGTTACTTATATTAAGAGGGAAAGACAAATATATTAAGTAAAATTTAAATATTAATATTTAATTTCAAGAATAATAGTTACAAATTGCAATTAAGAAGAGTATTTTAAACAAGACTTAATTAAGACTTATTATTTTACATTAAGCAAAAAAAATTAATATAAAAGTATAGTCTAAGCTTTGAAACAAATTTGTTTAAATAACTTCGATTGTAGAGAGTTTTTCTAAGATTGTTTGCAAAAGTTGTTATAGATTTCTAAATTATTCTATTGCTTATAATTATTTAAGTACAACAAATATAAAGAAACATCTTTAATTTATTTTTTGTTTAAAACTAAAAAAATTTAAATTGTAAATCGCAATTAATCTAGTCTTTAATTAAGTAAATTACAATTAATAATACAAATAAATAATGCAAAACTAATATATTATTCGAAAAAAAAAAATGAATTTGTTGTTCTTCTTTGTTTAAAATAATTAAGAAAATTAACTATACAAAACTTTTATTAATTTAAATTTATTCTTTTGAACTATTAATAATTTTTACTTTCGAAAGCTATTAAAAATACTTTAATCAAAATTAGTACTTCTAGATTATACAAAATTATCAGAAATAAATTTTTTAAACTTCAATTAAATTTGTAAGACAACTAAAATAAATCTTAGAAATACTTAGCGTATTTTTATTACTTTAAACGTATAATTTAGTTCTTAAAGAGTTGTTTACTTAGAAGTATTAATATAATAAATTATTATTGGATTTTAATTTTTCGAATATTTTATTAAATTTGTTTCTTTTAATATCGAGTATATAGATTGTTAATTAATATTAAAACTTATAAAAATTTTAAAGTTTTTTAAGATTAAAGACAAACTTCTTGATATTGTTACTAGTAACGCGAACAATAATAGTATTTTAAAGAATAAACTCGAAAGAACTTTAGATTAACAGGAATTTTAATAAAATAAATAGCAAAATTCTATTTCTTGTTTATACTTAAAATTTTATTACAATTTTAAAATTAAAAGTAATAACTAACAATATTGTTGTACAATTAAAAAAGCTACAAGTTTAGAATATTACAAAAAGTAAAAACTTATCTATTGTAATTAAAAAGAAATTTATTTTTATAATAATACAAAAAAAAAAGATTTGTTAAATTTTATTTAGATCTGTACTCTTATAGTTGCTATTAATAACTTAGTTAAATATTTGCTTTACTTAAGAGTCTTTCAAAAAAAATAAAAAAAAAATACAAAAACTAGTATAAAATATTTGTATTTGTTAGAACGCTATTTATTTAATACTTTGTTACATATAATAATTACGCAATTTTATTTAATTTTTAAGTAGAGAAATACTCTTAAAATTAAAGAATACAATAAATTAAACTAAATAAAAACAAGTAACAATTAATTTTACTTATTAACAATATATTAATTTATTTTTACAAATATATTCTTATAGTTTTACAAATAATTAATATAGATATTTATTTAAAATTTCGAATATTTAATGCGATATTTAATTATCTCGAATATCTAAAAAAAACAATTAAAATTAATATTCATTTTTTAATAAAGATTGTAACAAGAGTTTGCAATAAAGTTTTAACAAAGCTTGCAAAATATTATTCGAAAATAAAAGAACTTAATAATATATTATACAATCTTGTTAATATTTTAAATTCTATAAAGAAATTAAGTTTTTACAAGATATAAAATAAGAAGAAGAATAATATTATTATTAATTACAAGACAAAATACAAAATTAAATTTAAAATCTATTTTCGATATTATTACAATTCAATTTTTAATTTAAAAGCAAAAGTACAAAAAGCAAATATTGCTAAAAAGACAATACAATATAATAATATATATAATTTTTGGCTAATACTTTTATAGTTTGTTGCAATTATTGCAAGATTTTTATTTTAATAATTTTAATACTTATGTTTAATTTAAGATAAAAATAATCGAAAATTTCGAACCAATATTATAAAGAATAAATATTTAATTTAAAAGTATTAAAGAAATAATGCTTTAAACTTTCTTAAGTTAACGTAGATAACTCGAAATATATTTTTATACTTAACATTATTAATAGATATTAAACAAACTTTTAATCTTGCTTAAAGAGTATATTAATAAAATTGATTTCAAATAAGTTTGTAAATAGTCGAGCAAATTATAATAATTAAGTATTATAATTGTACTATAGATTTAAATTTAAAGAAGATTATTGTCGAATTATAAAATATATATTGTAGAGATAATAATAATAATTAAGCAATAAATAAAGAAGAGAATTCTTTTTAAATAAAGTTCGAGATTGTTCTAAATTGAATTTATTAATAGACGTGTTATATTATTAAAGATATCGCATCTATAATTACAATATAAATAAACAAGTTCTATTAATAATCATACAAAAAGATAATATATCTATAATTTCGACTGTCAAAAGAAAGTTATTAATAATCGAATTTCGAGGATTTAACATATAGCTAGCACACAAAAAATATTATAATTGTTTAAGAAAAAAATATAAAATTACTTTAGAATTTCTATTATTAGAAAAAATCAAATTGCTTTATTAAATACTTAATAAACTAACAATTCTTAAGTTAAATTATTATACGCTTAATATAAATTGTTGCAAGATTCGAGTCTATATAGTGTAAAATATCAATTAAATCCTATAGTTAGAATAATAATACAACAAGATAATATATTTGTTATAGAAACAAATGCATATAAATACTTTTACAACTTCTTAAAGTATATCTAAGATCATATTCTAAATACAATATTTATTTATTTAACAATTGTAATTCTAAGTCTTGTTATATAGTATTTCGCAAATTAGATATTAAAATAAATGTTTAAAAATGAAAAAGTTAATCGACTTTTAATATTTTTAAATCTCTTAAAATACTATAATTTTAGCCTTTTATTTTTGTTCTCTCTATTGCAAAATATTAGTATATAAGTTAAAAATATATTATTTGTTTGCATTACTTTGTTTACGTTAGTATTACTATTTTTTTTTAATACTTTTGCTTTTAATACTCTTGTCTGTATTATTCTTTATTTTGTCTTGTTTAAATTAATTACAAGAAATTATTCTATTGCAAGAGAGCTTTAAACCAAACTTTTAAACTAGCAAATTAATTTTATCAATTATAATCAAAACGTACTATATTACTTGTATATATTATTTATTTCCTTTATGCAAGTTATCGAAGATAATAATATTAATTGAAATAAATTAATATATATATAAGAAGTTATAGAGAAAAGCGCGATAATTTTTAGAACTTTTATTGATAGAAATTCGTCGAAAATTGTGTTAAAAATTGCGTAAAAATAAAAGTTTAAATTAACATTAAATAACAAGATTATATAAAATAAACAATAAAGAAGTTAATATAGATAAAGTTGTATTACTTATCGATAAAATTAAATAAATATTAATATAAAATAATAATAATTGTATTAAATAAAAAGTTAAAAATAAGTAAAAGTAGAAGTAAAAGATATCTCTAATTCTAATATATATAATTTTTACTTTAATTTGTAAAATTGTCTTTTAATATCTTATTTGTAATCTTATTGATTATTGAAACTCTTCTATATTCTAAATCTTATAGCACTCTATTATATATTAAGACATATTTATAATCTAGTATACAATTGCATTATCTATATATATTACTAGTAAACTAAGCTAACAAATTGCATAAACAATACAATTACTATTAATTAATTCAAAAAGTATCGCAAATCGCAATTAAGCGCAAGAATAAAATAATAATAAGAAGAAATTATATCGAAAACAAAGTAATAATTGCAAGACTATCTCGATTTGCGTTAGAAAGTTGCGTAAAATGTCTATTTAAATAGAAGTCTCTTAATTAGATTGTAAAATTATAGAGAACAATATTAGAAATAAGATTGACAAGCATCAAATTAATCAAAATATTTATAATAATATATTTAAATAATGCAATAAAATATACAATACTAGCAATTTAACACCACAATATTTAAAATTTAATTTAGACAAAAAGCAAAAAAGAAGTTTGCAATTAAGAAGATAGAGCAATTTAGAGTTATTTAAAAAGCGAAAGTAACATATAAAAATATAGATATAACAATAGCATTTTTCTCATAACATATATATATTATTTCAATATATTATTTGTTTTTTATACTTAAGTTAATTAATATTGTAGTTAAGTATTAACAATAAGTTTAATATTAATAGAAGTTTCTTGATATTTATAATTTAATTGTAAAGATTATTTAATAACAAGTTATTTACTATAATAGTTTAAATAACTTAAAGAGAGCTAATACTATTAAGTTTTTTAACTTGTATAATAAATTTGTTAAGAAATTCGCATTATCGAAAAACGTAAAAGAGAGAGAAATTATTAATTTTATTAATATTAAGATAGAGAATTCTAACAATATTGTTAAAGAGAATAATAATAATTAAGAAATTCGATATATAGCTTAAGAAAATACTAGAAGGTTAAGTTATAACTACTACAATATTAATAATAATAACAAAGAGAAGAATACAAGCAATAAAGATTAAAATTGCAATAATAATAATAATAATAATAAAGTTAAAAGCAACTCGAATTAGACTATTTAAAATAATAGTATAGCAAACAAGATTATTAAGATCTTAAACTATTAACTTTATATACTTAGCTTAGAGAGCTTACTATTACAAATTGATATTATTATATATTATTATATTGTATTACTATATTGTATTATTAAATCTAAAATATATAACTAAGATTTCAAACAAATTAACTATAATCTATAATAGAACTAATGTCTTGACAATTAAACTAATCGCGAAAACTCGAATTAATTATATAACTCGATTCTATAATGTTAGATTTGAGTTCTTAACAATTAAGCGAAAGAATCTGTTCTAAGCAAACTAATCAAGTAGCTTGATTTATCAATCTTGACAATTCGATTTTACGCTAAAAATTCGAATCGAATTTTGATTTCAACTTTTAGATTCGAAATCCGATTCAACAATTAGTCTATTAACAATTTAAGTCGATTTTTTGATTCGATTTTCGATTTTAAGTTTAAAATTAAATCGAATTGTCAAGATTTTTAATTCGATTCAATTTCTTGAATTAAACTCGATTTCTCAAATTGATGCAATTAGTCTATCTGACTCAACTTATTAAGAAATCATAAATAATATCTATATATTAAGATTTTCTATTTTTAAATATTTTTTATTCTTTAGATTACTAAAAACAGTCTAAAATAATAATATATAAATGCATTATTTTAATGCATTATTATTTAATATTTATTATATTTTAGAGAAAAAATATAAGATAAAACAAATAAATAAGTTATTTTATTGTACTTTTTTAAAAATAGTTCAAATATTTAACGTCTTAACAAGTTAAGTCAAGATTTTGAGTTAATATTCAATATTAATATTGTAACTCGACTTAAATACTTTATATTAATATTGTAACTTAAATTAACTTTTTGATATTAAAATTCTAACTTAATTTAAGTCTTAACAAGTCGAGAAATCGACTCGAGCTCGATAATTCGATCTAACGCGATTAATCTAATTTAAATCTTGTCAAATTTATAAATAAACATATTTGCTATATTAAGAGACTTTATATTATAATTCTTGATATTTTACTATTATTGCTCTATATTCTTGTAGAATCTCTTTACAACTATTGTGCAATCTTCGATAATTTTGTTATTTAGCAATACAAATTCTTGAATAATATATTTTTATGCTTACTTTCTAGATATCTCGAAACATTTATATCAATATATTAAAATATTGTATTTTGTCTCTCGAATGTAAATTTTGCGTAATAAGAATAGCTTACTAATTAATATTTGCAATTAAAACAAAGTGCAAAGTAAAATATTCAATATTTAATGTCTTAACAAATAACTTGCTATATTAACAAGTAGAGTATATTTCTTAATTACTCTAAATTTGTCTTCTTGTTGCGCTTTTGCAAATAATACTAATAAACAAAGATTTCTTTGCTACTATGCTATTTAATACTAAGTTTAACAATATTGTTTATTGCGATTCTTGCTTATAATTATTTAAACATTGTTTTAACAACAAGATTTTTATTCTTCTTTTATTGCTCTTAGATATTTGTATTAACAATTGCAATAACAAATTCTTTCAATATTTATTTAAGTAGCAATTTAAGTTTAAGTATATTGTTATTCTTCTATATTTGGATCTCTAATTTATCGATCGAAATAAATAAATAATTACTTATTTTGAATTATAAGATACTTTCGATATTTGTTTTTAAAAGCGTTATTTTTACACAATACTTTTAATATATTTCTATTCTTTAATTTAGAATTTTTGTATTAATTCTTTAATTATTTATTAGTAAGTTAATGTAAAACGCAATATTCTTAATATATTTTTAGCAAATATTTTTCAACGTTTTTTCTAGTACAATTTAAAATAAATATAAATAATAGCAAAATATTTATGTTTGTACTTTATATTAACTTTTGTTGTTAACTTACATCTTATTTACTCTACTAGTACTTGTTAACATTAATACAATTGTAACAAATTATACTCTCTAATTTTTTATTAATCTCTTAAGTAATTTAGCAATTTTATTTTTGAAATTTTTGAACAACAAACTTTTCTCTTTAAATATCGACGCAACAATTAAATACTTGTAACGCTTTCTTTTAATAAATTTATTGTTTAAGAATGCGTCTTTTGCATCTTATTATATTAGAAGAGATAAAGTAACTTGATTTAATACAAAATTATAAATCTTTATTTTCTCGATAGATAACAATATTAAATAAAGTTTTTATTCAATATTTTAATGCGATATATTCGCTAATATATATTATTTATTATTTAGAACTTCTCTTCTTATAATTTATTAAAATTAAGTTAATGCAATCTGCTTATTATTATACGTAATAGAAGTTTTGTTGTTTTACTAATACAATAAATATAAGTAACTTTAATTGTACTCTTAAGATATTTTTCTTTATATTTATTCTAATACTAGCTAATAATTGTCTATCTTTAATTAGTACGAACAGTTTTAATAATATCGACGCTACAATCTCTTTATTTTTTATAACTTCTTCGAATTCTTGCAATAACAAAAATATATAGCTTAAAAAGAATTTCTTGTTTATTTTCGAACTTTTTCTCTTATAATTTTTTTACTTTATAATTAATTAGATCCCTATTACAAATTTATTTATAATCTTTAAATAATTGTTTGTATAATTTATAAGTTTGCAAACAATTGCAAATTTCTTTTCTTTCGTAATAAACAACTTAATTTACTAATTTGTTTTAAGAATAACTTTTATTCGATTTCGAAAAGCTAGAGAAGCTATTAAATCTAGTACAATTGCATTAATAAGAGAGTTTGCAACAATACTTATAAAAAAGTTTGCTATAATTTTAATTGATATTGAAATTGTACTTAAAAAAATAATTTTGAAAGTTAAGTTTCTTCTTTACTCAAAATCGATTGGAAATTTTATTTAAAATTAATCAAAAGAGATTAATTTCAAAACTATTATTAAGCTTTTTACGATTATTTATGAATATTAGGCTTATACTTGTGCATTTATTTTTTAATCTTGTTACTAATATTATATCTTTATTAATATTTATTATAGATAAATCTATAAATCTATAAATCTTATTCTTAATACAAATTTCGCAAATTTCAATTTATATTCGATTAATTTTTTTCTCGAACAAAAGTTGCTATTATATATACTTTATTGCTTCTTTGTTAGTTTTTTGCTTTTGCTTTTTACTTAAATTGATTGCGTTAGATTGAGTTATCGAGTTTAAGCTAGATTCTCGACTCGTTAAGATTTGATTCGAATTAGAATTTTAATATCAAAAAGTTAATTCGAGTTACAATATTAATATCGAGTATTTGAGTTAAATTACAATATTGATATTAAGTATTAATTTAAATTTCCAACTCGACTTGCCAAGATATTAGATTTTTCTATAAATTATTTATTTATTTAATTTATTTATTTAATTTTGACTTAATTATTTAAAATATAATAAATATTATATAGTAATATATTAAAGTAATGTAAAAAACAAAATAAGATAAAAATAAATATTTATTTTATTTCTATTTTTAAATTTGAACATTTCGAATTAAAAATAGAAAATCTTGATATTTTAATATTATTTTCGATTGCTTAACAAGCTAGATTAAGAACTCGAATTAAATTGTAACTCGAAATTAATATTAAGTTGAATTACAATATTCGACTTCAGTATTCAAGTCGAGTTACAATATTAATATTAAGTATTTGGATCGAATTGCAAAGTTAGTATCAAAACTCGATCTAACAATTAATCTAATAAAGTAGTTGTAGAATTAAGAAAACCTATTTGGGATTAGTTATAGATATTCTTTTAGCACTACTTTGCGTAAGCAAATATACTATTAATGTTATCTATTAAGATATTAGTTGCTATTATAAAGATACTATAAATTGTATTAAAAAAATAGCAAAAAAACAAAAAAGAAAAAGAGAGAAGAATAAAGTGCAATCGAATGCGTAGCTTTAACAAAAGTTAGTTTTACTTGCATTTTCTCGCTTTTAGCGTCGATTTTATTAAAATCGAATTTAATTAATAGATTACTACAATAATTACTAGAATTACTATAAAATTTGTTTTAATAAAATTTAGAAAATAGAATAATATATATATATTTAATAATAATTAAAAATTTAAAAATCTATTATAAAGTACAATTGAAAATTGTGTTTTAGTTGTAACTATATAATTTTTTTTTCTTACTTGTTTTATTATTCTAAGAGATCTATACAAGCTCTGTACTATTAATATCGATATTGCGCTAGCGCAGCGCTAACGTAGCGATTGCTCTATCTTGTCGATTGTTTCTTATTAATTGGTTATTATACTAAGAAAATTCTTTGTTTGAGAGCTCTATAAGTTTAAGTTCTTGTTTTTTCTTTCATTCTTCTTGAGCTTTAACAATCTTGTAACTGGAAATTAATTTAATAGCTTAATAATCAAAACTATACACAAAATTATAATAACGTTATTGTATATATCTAGTAGTTTTCTTATATATATTATATTTGTTGTTCTTTGTAATTCTATTTTTTCTTACTTTTAATTAAGATATTAACAATATATACTTTATTGTTATGCGTTCGCAATTATAGACGCAACAAGAATAGACTAATTGTGTCGATTTAGAAAATCGAGTTTAATTCAAGAAATCGAATCGAATCTTAGCAATTCGATTCGAATCAAATTGAAAGTCTTGAAAATTCGATTTCTAAAATTAAAATTAATAATTCGATTCGATTTCAAAAGTTAAATCGAAAATTAAATCGAAAAATTAAAATTGTCAAGACTATTATTTCTAGTAAATTTTATTATTTTTAATAACAATTAATTGATAATTTAATAGAAATAGTTAATCTATTTAAATTAATTAATAAATATAGTAGATTGTTTTTATATTATATATTAATATTGTATATTATCTAGAAAATAATTAAAAAAATCTAAATTTAAACTAAATTTATACTATTTTTAGTATTTTTAGTATTTTTAACAATTTAATTCGATTTTAATTCTTGAAATCGAAAATTGATTCAATATAATATAATTTTAAAATATTTAAAATTAAATTAATTTCCGATTCGATTTCTAAAGTTAAATTGTCGATTTAAATCAATTTTAGAATTTGAAATCGAAAATCGAATTAACAATTAGTCTAAACAAGAATTTGATACTTTAAGTATTTTTTGTTTATAAAAAAATTAATTGAATTTAATCTTGTCTGTTCTAAGTTGTATTAGCAATATATTGTATATCTTAAAACAATTGCAATATAGAATTAAATAATTAATCGAAACTTTAAGAGTTAATTTTTAAAAATAGATTTTATTTGCGCTTTCTATTTATATCTTTTTTCAAGTACTTCAAGCGCAACTATCTATAAGTATTGTTCGATCAATTAATTTGCATAATTGTTGTTGCTTTAATAGAAGTGCTAGTTTGTAGATATTGTTAACTATCTTATCGATTATCTTGTTTTTCTCGATTCTTATATAATTAAGTATTTAATATAACTCTAGACTCGATTTTAACTTATATAGTGTGATTGTTAAATCGGGTCGTACACATTTTTTTTTGTCCAATCCGAGGATTCGGACAGACTTCTTTGTTTAACTCGAAGTTAAATTAATTAATTGCGCTACGCAAGTTAGTCTAAATCGAGTAATTCTTTTTCTGTTTGAAAGCACGCTAAATCCTCTATAGAAGAACGTAATTTTGATAAAATACATATAAAATACAAGAAAGTTATAAATTTTTTAAAATTTAAGATTTTTTAAAGTTAAGCTTCTCGAGTCCGATTACTTAGCGATTCCCTCGCGAAATCGAGTTCGACGATTAGGCTAGACTTATATATAATCTATTTTGTCTCTTATATTTGTCGAAGACGCATTTAATTTAGAGTTAAATTTATAATACTTACTATCTTTAGCAACGTCTAATTGTCTAAGTATATCTTATATGTTTTACATATTTTGTTAATCTTTGCTTTGCATAACTTAGCTAATTGCTTTGCTTTAACTATTAGTTCTTTTAGTTCTCTATAATGCGTAAACGTTATATTAATATCTCTTGAGTATTTGTCTTATGCTTATTTTGCTTTAACAACAATTGTTGTAATATTGCTATTTTTGTTGCTTCTATCTAAATATATTCTTAAACGTACTTTTGTTTAATTGTTATTATACTTCTTTCTAGCTAATTTTTCGAAGAATATTATTACTATTGTTAATAATTTTACTTATAACAAGATAACATAGAGTTGCACTTGCGCAATTGTCGAGATATTTAAATTTTAAGATATTTATTTTCTTTTTAGTTGTAGCAACATCGATTTATGCTTAGATTTTCGATCTTTCTCTCTCTTTATATTGCGTCGAATGCGTATTGTTATTATCTTTATAATTGAATTCAACTTTCTTGCATTTATATTTGCTATCAATTTTTAAATTAATTTATTTAGATAAATATTAATAGAGATTGTGTTAATTTTTACTTATAATATTTTTGTTAAAATTGTCTTGTATGCGTTTACAATCTATTAAAGTGCTTGTTTTTGTATTAATCTTAACTTAACTATAATTGTTATTTTGTCTTCTTTTAATTTTGTCGATATATATTATACAATTGTCTTATATAAAAGTATTAATTTTGAAATTTTGAAATATGTATTTTTTTCAATTACTAATAAAAAATCTTAAGTACTTTTTATTATTATTTGAAATATTAATTGTTTTATTATTAAGTTTGTCTTAATTTGTCGAACATGCAATCTAAATTATAGTTTACTATTTAAATAAATTCTTAATACTCTTATATCTTGTTTAACTTCTACTTTGTAATTTGTTAATATAATATTTACAATTATATTATATATTTTCGATATTTTTATAAAGTAAATTAGTCTATATTTTTGATTTGTAAATTTTAATTTATACTTTTATACTTATTGTTTTCATATTTTATATATCTTTAACAGAGTTTAACAATTTAATATTATCAACTTATTATAGATTAGAATATTAATAATATTTACAAAACATATAATGTTAACTTGTACTTTAATATTATTGCATATTTCTAATAGATTTCTATTATAGAACAAATACAAAATCGATAATAGAGAAGATTTCTAAGATATTTTAATTGCTGTTTTGCAATTTGCTATTGTATAGTCGTCTATAATTAATATAGTACGTTTATTTTTAAGAAAACTATTTACTTAAGTAAAAATTTAAGTAAATACTTGTCTTTTTTGTATACAATACTCGAGTTAATAATATATTGTATTATCGAACGCTTTTGTTATATCTTAACTTAATAATATAGCAACTCTCTTTTTTTGCTTGCTTTATATTGTATGCATTTTTTTATTATAAGTTACAAAGTTGTTTTTACTAATCTTTATTACTTAATTTCTATTTGTATATTCGATAAAGTTTTTGCTTTTTTAATAACATAACATAAATACTTTTATCGACTATTTGGGAAAACGACTCCTGTAACACAATGGCTCCACTAAATCAATATTGACTCGAGAGAGTCTCGTGACATCTCGCGCTAGTCTATTGAAGTAACTAAATTATTTTTCTAATATTTAGATTGTTTTGTAATCTATTTGAGATTGTTAGTCTAATCGAATCAGTAATACGTATAGAATTAATATTCGAAAACAAATTTTTTTAGAATTTTTTTCGTTTTCAATTATTGATTCTATATGTAATACTAACTTAATTAGACTAAAAATTTCAAATAAATTACAAAACAATCTAAATATTAGAAAAGAATCTCAAGTACTTCAATAGGCTAGCGCGAGATGTTACGAGACTCTCTCGAGTCCATGTCGACTTAGTAGAGCTATTATGTTACAGGAGTGGCTTCTTCGAATTGTCGATGTTTAATACTATTAACTCTAGTATCTTTTTTAAGATGTCTAGCAACGCTATTAGTTTAAAAACAAATAATATCGAATAATTCTTTTTACTTAATTTGCGCAATACTATTGTAACAACTCTCTTAAAATATATTAATTATGTTTTCTTCTTAATATATCTTATAAAAAGAAATTGCACTTATATTAATATAACGCTTATTAGATATTACAATACTCGATTTATAACTTTATTAAATTTCGAGAGCTTATTTAAGACAATCTTGTATATTAGTTATTTAATTTTTTGCTTTGTAATTAAAGTATTGTTCTCTATAAGTAATAACTGTAATATGTAATTATAATTCTAAGTATTGTTTATCAATATCATTAATAATAATAAAAAATAAGTTTAATATATTACTTCAATCTTTTTCTTAATTATAATTGCAATTCTTTTGCGTCTTTTTAAAAATAAGATTGCAATTTACGCTAGTATTTTGTTAACAATACTTCTAGCTTACTTTGCATTTTTAAAGAGCTTTCTATTAGAGCTTTTCGACTCTTGTATTGTTAAGCAAAATTTGTTTTTTTATACTTTTTTAATATCTTGTCTTTTAATGGTATATCTTAATATATCTTGTTTAGTTAATTAATGTTTAATATTGTTATTGAAGTATCTTGTCTTTATTATTATTTATATACAATTCTTAAATTACTTATACTTAACTATTTTGTGAAATTTTATTTATAATATAAATTTCTTTGTTGTTTTTTCTAGAGTATTAAATAACTTTGTTGTAAATTTATTAATATATCGACATTTTATTAACTTGTTTAACAAAGATACTAGTAGATACTTGCTTAATATATTATAGAATTTTTTTATATTTATTAGACTGATCGTCGGGCCGGGTTATGATACCACTCCTCTGACCCGACCCGGCGCCAAGACCGGGTCGCGACGATTTTTTGGAATCGAATCGCTCAAAGTAGTTTAGCGCGCTTCGCGCTAAACTACTTATAGTAATCGACTAAACTTCTTTGAGCGATTCGATTCCTCGAATTTTTTTGACCCGGGTCTTGGCATTTGCACGTGACATTTCCGGGTCAGCGCGGCCAGTCTAATATTTATGCTCTTTTATTTTCTTTAAGAATATTTTAATAATTCTTGTTGTATATTAAAGTCTAGTATCGTTTCTATTAGAAGATAATTCGATAAGTTTTCTATTTTGTTGTTAATTGTGCAATATATTAATTTGTTGACTAAATTAATTGTTATAAAGATTAAGTCTATTGTAATTCTTATCTCTTAATAATCTCTTATAATAATGTCTTATAAGAGCGCTAATATTGCGCTAACGTTTCTTATAATATTTGGTAAAATATCAGACAAGATATATTGTCAAAAATAGAACAAGCTTTCTTAAGAGAAATAATGCAAATTAAAGTTATCTACAATTACGCTCTTTTCGAAAATTGTTATTGCTTATTGTATCTATAATAAGTTCTTTTTATTATATATTTTGTTGTAACTTCTTAAGAACAAGTTGTATACTTTATATATATTTATAAACAACAAACTAATAACTTTATTGTTTTCTCTCTTGTTTCTTTAAAGTATTATTGTATTTATATTCTTAAAATACTAAGTTATATATTAGCTATTACTATCGATATATTCGTATATAGAAGTATGTTTTTCTATTATTATTTTTTAGCGCAAAGTCGACGCAACTTAAATTATAAATTTTCACTCTTTTGTAACAGTATTACAATTTCTATATTATTTCTATATTGTATTTTTATATCTTCTTTTCTTGCAATAATATCATTATTACTTTGTTTCTAAATTTGTAAATATTATATTATAATATTTGAAGTTTTAATTGTTTTATTATTAAAGTTTCGTTTTAATTAATATTTTTTATATTAATGTAATCTTTGTCTTCTATAACAATATTGTTTTTACGCTAGCTTTTGTGTAAGATGCAAGTACGTTTGCTACTTGTCGACGCAGTAAGATATAAAAGACATAAGATAGAATAGACTTTTATTACTATATCTCAACTATATAAGATAGATAATAGTAAGACTAATTGTTAAAGAACAACAAGAAACGAGCTTTCTTTCTATCTAATACTTGTTATAACGTGCAAGCTTGCTTCTCGCTTTCTAGCTAAAAAGAAAAGTTGTATTATTTAAGACTTTTATAAATAGTCAAGATTACGTGTCTTGCTATATCTTGAGACGCTAGCGCGTCGATAGCTCTATAATATTATAGTTATTTTCTCTCTTAAAGCATTAATTTCTAGTAATGTAAAAAGTTATATTAGTCTTATATAAGACGAAGGCGCCTATTAAGCGTCAACGTTATAAGAACTTGTTAAAAGTCTTCTCAAATCTCTTTGAGAATTCAAAGAAAAAGAATCTTCTACTTAATACAAATTAGTTTATGCTTTAGTTTAACACAACTTGTAGAACAATATAATAATAATAATAACAATCTACAATAAGTTATTGCTTTGTTATTGTTGCTGTTAGAATTCTAAATAGAATTTAAAGTAAAGCTAGCATTCTATTTATTTATTTGTTTACTTTAATACGTTGTATAATATATTAATATATATTTGAGATTGGAAAAAAAATAAGAACAAAAACAAGAACAAGTTGTTAACAAAAACAAAGAAGATAAAGTTAAGATAAATTGTCTTTAAGTTTATTTATTGTCAATCTAGATTAAACAACTTCGAAAAATTCTTTTATAGAGTTTTACAATTTTGCAACTAAGTCTCTTTGCAACTTTAAGTTGCTAGCAAGATTGTTAAGTAATAATATAGTAAATTTTTCTTTTATTTTTGTTTGTGTTTTGCTTACTTATATATTTATAAAAGATAAAGATATATATAGATATATATAGATAGCAAGATTAAATTTAGAAGAAAAATAATAAAAATTAAACAAAGCAAATTCTTTGTAATTTGTCTTTTTTAAAAGAATATAAATACTTTAAGCAATTTCGAAGATTTGTTTACAAATAATTCTATAAAATTTAACAACTTATTTTTAGATAAATTTGATAGTTTTTTGTAATTGTCTAGAATAAATTTAGTAAGTTGTTAAGAACTTGCTAAGTTGCTACAATATATTGTCGACTAAAAAAAACAATTAAATAGTTATATTTATAAGTTATGTTTTAAGCATTTATATTAAGCGAAAGAACTCTATTATTCTTGATATCTTGTGTAACAAAATAAAGAAATCTTTTATTATAAATCTAATTAAATACAATAGCAATACAATAACAATTGCGCAATATTCTATTAAGCAGGTTATTATTAATATAGTTGTTATTGTTACAATATATATTGCGCTACTTTGTCTATCTTTGCATGTTATATATTTGTTCTTCAAATTTCTTTTGCAATTTATCTATATGATTTAGAGGTTCTTTTCTTAATTACTAATTGTATTTCTTGCTTTAATTTATTTACTTAATTTTATATTATATTTGCTTCTTTAAATTAGTTTTATCTAGAATCTCTTCGATCTTTTATTCAATTTTGTTATTAACAAGTTTTAAAGTTTGCAATATTTGTTTCGTCTACTTATCGCTAATACAATGCAAATATAACTTTAAGAGTAAAATATAAAAAGTATTATAAATTTAATAGATAATAAGTAAAATAAGATAATAAGTTTGCGTTTAACTTTTATTTTTAATTCTAAATAATTCGATATACTTGTGCAATATCTTTTTACTAAGTCTTCTTTGCTTTAGATTTTAATTAAAAGTATAATTAATTCTTCTATAACAAAGCTCTTTAATCTATATTTTTTATTGTAGTACTTTGTCTATTACGCAATAGCGTTTTCAAAATGTTTTGCTAAAAGTTTTTTTAAATTATAAAGTTGTTTTAGGCATTTTTATATTAATAATATCTTTTTTTCGATAAAGTTATTCTTAACTTTATAGTAAATCTTTAAGTAATAATTGTACATTAGATAGAACAACAAAATCTTAATTAAAGTATAATAACTTTTATTATAGACAAATTCTATTATTAATAATAGATTAGCTTATTTTGTCTATTTGGCGTTAATATAAGTGCGAAGATAGTATTTAAAAGTTTGATTTTATTGTTCGATTAAATTATTTGTTTCAGAATAAAAGACAATACTTAATTATTTTTTAATTTGTATATAAAAGTATATAGCAAATTAGAAAATACTAGTAAAGACAATTCTTTTGTTACTTACTATACTAGTTAGCGTTTTGAAATATGAAACAATTTTATTAAAAAATACTTTTACTAATTTTGCGATATCGATTTTAATAATTATAGATATATATTTAATTACTTTTGTATAGCAATTAACTATTAAAAAAATTAAGTTATATATAACTTTATAATATTTGCTTGACAACAAGCTTGTTATAAAATTTGTAATAATTTTCTTTTATAACTTTTTTGCAACAAATAAGAATCGAAGTTTATTATACAATTTATAACAAGAAATTTTGATATATTAGCAAATATTATATATTTTGATATAAGATTTTATCTACTTTGCATAAACAAATTAGAGATACTTTTTTTAAAATAGATTTAAGATTGTCTTAATTTTAAAATATCTTGTTAAAGAATTGTTATAATTCTTGCGAATTAACACTTTTTTAACAATTGTATTTTCTAAGATATAAAGCATTTTATTATATTTAACAAGTCTCTCTTAATCTAGAGCTTATATCTTTTGTTAATAACAAAACAATTTCTTAATCTTAATACAAATCTTTTTCACTTAAAAATCTTTAATTTGAAAATTCTTAATTAAGAATCTTATTAATTTATAAGATTTTTTATACAATTTCTTTAATATGTTTTTAATTATTTTCTTTAAAATAACAATCTATATACTAGCTAAATAAGATAAAGATACTAGTTTATTAAAAACTTTCTTTCTATTTTATAATTGCAAGATTTTCGTGTTATTAATAAGTGCTCTTACTAGTTGTAATACAAGAGTTAAATTATCTAATATTTTTTGTTTGTTTTGAGTTAACAACTTTTTGTCAAACAATAACATTAACTTATTTTAAAATATAAGAGTTAAATTAATTAATATCTTTTGCTTGCTTTGCGCTAGCAAATTTTTGTTAAACAATAATATAAATTTGTTTTGCAATATTAATAACAATCTTGTCTTTAATAATAAGATCTCTTTATAATTAAAACATCTTTATAACTTATTTATCAAATTTTTCTTACTTAAGCAATAAAAGATTTTAGAGTTATAAACAACTAAATTGAGCGCTTAATAAGCTTATCTTAAGTTTAACTTCTTTTAACTTATAAATTCTTTAAAATTATTATTAATTTAATTATATCTCGATAGAATAAATATTGCTCTTTAGATAGTATCTTTATTGCTTAAAAGCAATTACAATAGCTAGCAATTTCTAATTATGTGTCTTATAATTTTGCTTTATCGAAATTGTCTTTCGCAATTAAACTATTATTAAGTGTTAATTCTTATTGTTATTTTATAAACTTAAGATGCTTGCGATTGCAAAGTTAAATATGTTAGTCTTTACTCTAATTTTTTTGCTTAAATTGTAGTAACAAAGTAGTAAAGCTAACATAAAAATTAAAAATATCACAAGATCAACAAAATGTCTACTCTACTTAATTTGATTAAACAAAAGAGTTAAATTTCTTATTATTTTTACTTTTTTTTAATAGATTAATAAGAGAAACAACTCTTTTCGATTAATAATATATAAAGTGTCTATAAAAGTTTACAAAGCTTAAGAATACTTAAAGTTCACAATAAGTTTTTAATTTAAATTACTTCTTATTTGTTTTAATTTTTTTCAAATTTATTTGTATATCTTTTAAAAATACAATAGAGTTTAAAAAAATTATCTTTGTAATATTATACTTACATTTCTTTAGATTAACGTACAACAAATATTTGCGAAGACGTTCTAATACTTATCTAATATAATATTAATGCTTTGTCGAATTATTGCTATATATTAGTATATTATCTATATAGATTACGCAAGTTACATTAATTAGTTCTCGCAATATTTTATTAATATAGATCTAAAAAGTTGCGAATGCATTTGCTAGCGTAATCGTCGGATCGAATTTCAATTCAATCGAATTAACTCGCTCAATTCTAATTCTAGTATTAGGCAAATTTCCTAGTTCAATAGAATGAGACGAACGAAGAATGCACGTCGAGTGTTTAACTCGACTTATTCGATTACGTAAGGTTACTTGACGCGCTAATCATATGCGATTAGCGTGAATTCTGCGCTAGTTTAATCAAATTAGCGCAAAGATAAGATAAGATAAGATAAGATAAGATAAGATAAGATAAGATAAGATAAGATAAGATAAGATAAGATAAGATAAGATAAGAGAATGCTAACTCGACGAAGTTAGCTTGAGTTCTTGACATTAATTCCACGAAATCCAATTTTAAGATCGAGTTCGCGCCTTAACTCTAATTCAATTCTACAAGACTCAAAAGAATAGATTAAGTTAAGAAAAAAGTGTTCGATTCGATTCAACGATTATACTAGCATTTGCTAGTTCAAATAATATAACTTGACACTTGAAATGCTTATAGCGCGTGCAAAACGTTGTCTTCTACTTATTATTGCGTTTAATGTAAATACAATAATAGATGTTCTTTAGATTTAAGACAATAGAGCGCTTTGTTGCCTAGACAATCTAGCGTTGTTGTAATTAAAGATAATAAATAACGATTCTTAATAGTAAATGCATTCAAATTTCTATAATTAATATATAAATATACTTTATTGTTCGATTTTGATACAAATAGAATAGAGACGCTTGCAAACAAAACTAAATGTTTAATTTAATCTTTAACTAACGCATTATTAAGATATTGTCCAAGTATCGCTAGCTTGTTTTGTAAAAAATTAAAAAAAGATATAAAAGATAATTGTTTGTTGTTCTAACGCTTAATAATATAATTTTCTCTTTTTAAATTTTAGTAGAATTTTGTCAATTTATTATTAAAAATATCTTTTAGATTTTTTAACTTCTTAGAAATCTTAAACTTGGCTAGTTTTTTACTTAATATCTTTGTAACACTAGCGCAAACAATAATATAAATTGTACTATATTTAACAAGATCTAAGACAAATTACTTAAGATCAATTATCTTCAATTTGTTATTTGCAATCTTGAATTGCTAGCTTTTTACTTTTGAATTCATTAATATGTCTTGCTTAACTAGCATTAACATATCTAATATGAGATTAAGACTTATATATTTAATTAAGTAGAATAAGATAGTATATTCTAGATATTAATTTTACAAGTCAATTAGATAATAGATTAACTTACAGATGTTGTAGCAATAGCAATTATTGTTATTAAGAAAACTTAATATCGATAAGATAACAAATATAAATTGCAATTTCTATTATATTCTATAAATATAACTAATAAAATTTAGCTTAGCTTCTAAATCGACTAGATTTATAACTTAATATTTGTTATTAAGAAATTAAATTTAATCTTTTACTAAGATTAAGTTTATTGCTTTTTTTTTTTTTTTTTGCAAGACGTTAATAAAACTTACTCTTTTTTTTGCATCGATTGTAGTAATAATAACAACAATAAACTTGTCTTATTTGTATTTATTAAGATATTTCTTTTTGTAATATTTCTTTTTATAATATTTAAAGTATTCGATACAACTTAAATAGTTTTCGTTATTAACTTTGTAAACCTGCTTGTGCAACGTCGACAAATCTTTAAAAATATAAAGTTTCTTACTTTTAATAAACCTTTTAGCTCTATCTATAAGACAATCTTGATAAGATTTGCTTAAAAAGATATTAAAGTCTTTTGTAACTTGCTAATTGTTAAAGTTGCTTAAGTTTTATTGCTTTATAAATGCAATTTAATATTTGTTCTTATATAATAATTATAGTTAAAAGCTTATTGCGAGTATTTAATATATTATTGATATTTAGAATCTTTACTTCTAAGTTTGATTTAAGTTTGATTAAGAATATATAGATTCTATACTTTTCTAAAAGCAACAATAGATAAGTTTTTAGCTTATCTAGATATTTCTTAAAGATAATTATCTTTTAATTTAACTTTTGTCTAGCGTTCTCTAATCTTTTATAGATAAGAAGACAATAATTAACAAAATTAGTTATTAAATTCAATAGAAATTTCTTAAATTCTTTAAAGATTTTGTTCTTTAGCTTAGAGCTATTGCTTGTTCTTAAATATTATTGCGTAGCAATATTATTTTTTAAGAATAATATACAATAGAGAATTCTGTCTTTATCTATAATAAAATATGTTAAGAATCGTATTATATTAATATTAATCTTGCGAAACTAGATAATATATTTATTGATATTTAATTTCTTGTATAGTTTTAGCTTTTTGAACTTTAAAGACTTAAATATAAATAACAACAATACAATAGCAATTTAAGAAATTTAAAAATTTATTTCTTTGATTATTATAACTTAAATCTATTAAGTATTTTGTAAATCTTAAATCTTTATTATTAATATTTTAATTTGTTAATATAAAGTCAAAGTTTTAATTATATTTAAATTATTATCTTTGTTAATATTATATTAACAACGATTATTTTTATTAACATTTTGTAAACAATTTTTATCTTAAAAGAAATTTAAATTTTCGAACTTTAATTTAGTAGTAAAATAATTGTTATAATTTAAGCTATTTTAATTTGATATAATGCTATTATGTTTCGAGTCTTTCTCTTCGAAAGATTGAACAATTAAAATAATAAAGTGCAAGTGTGTTTATTGTTTGTTAACGTACTAAAATATAAAAGACGTAAAATATAATAGACTTTTATTACTATATTTCAACTATATAAGATAGATAGTAGTAAGACTAATCGTGAAAAAACAATAAAAAACAAGCTTTCTCTCTATCTAATACTCGCTATAATGTGCGAGCTTGCTTCTCGATTTCTCGCTAGAAAGAAAAGTTATACTATTTGAAACTTCTATAGATAGTTAAGATTACGTGTCTTGTTATATCCTGAGACTCTAGCGCGTCAATAGCGCTATAATATTACATTTTGTTACTTTGCTAGTACTACTTTAGCTTCTAACAAACAAACAATTAAATAGAGAATTTTTCGAACAATCTTTGTTATTTAGTTGTTTTATAATACTCTTCGTTAATATAACGTCAATATTCAAAAAAATTGAGATTTTCGTTAATTTGTTTATTTCTAGCTTGTATTTAATGCTCTTATTTATTATTGTTATATATATTGTAACAACTTCTAATATTATAATAAGATTTTTAAGCTTATTTTTATTGCTTGTTCTTATTATATAATAAATTAATCGAGTTTGCTTTATTGTTTTAATTTATTCTTTTTTCGTTTATTTTTTGAAGCATTTTAAATTAAATACTCGATAAATCTGTTCATAAAAATTGCATTGTTACTTTGCTTATTTTTTGCTAATTGCGCATTCGATTACATAATACTTTTTTGCGCAATATTTATATCTATATTTGTTCTTGCAATTGTATATAATATATTTATACTTTTAATATTTTAGATATTGTTGTATTTTATATTCTTTATTGTAATATTAAATTGTTTTAATTTAAGATTTATACGTAATTTCAAGTTAAATTAGATAATTTATTATCTTTTTGCTAGCTATTCAAACTATTATTAAGACATACTTTTGCTTATAACTATTTTTAGTAAATTAGTATATCTTGTTTATCTTTAGATTTAAATATATTTTCGCACAAATAATTCAAAGCGTCTTAAATCTCTCTTTTTTTCATATTCTCGAACATGCTTCTTACTTTTATTTTGTGTAGTATAATCGTTGAATTGGGTCGAACACTTTTTTTTTGTTCAATCCAAGGATTCGAACAAACATCTTCGTTCAACCCGAAGCTATATTAATTAATTGCGCTACGTAGACTAGTCCAAATTAAATAATATACTTTTTACTTGAAAGCACGCTAAATTCTCTACAAAACGACATAATTTTTATAAAATACGTATAAAATACGTATAAAATACGTATAAAATACAAGAAAATTATAAATTTTTTAAAACTTAAGATTTTTTAAAGTTAAGCTTCTCGAGCCCGATTACTTAGCGGTTCCCTCGCGAAATCGAGCCCGACGGTCAAACTAATTTTGTGCACTATTATATTAATACGTTCTTAACGCAAAATTATTGTTATTAAGATTTTTTTTATCTAGAAATTGTTTTGTTTTAGTATCTTCTTATTGTCTTTGTATACTATTCGAAAGACTAATATTCTTTTGTATTGTTTAATTGTTAATATAATCTAATACATTAATAGTGCGCTTATAATAACTAAATCTTGTACTAGATTTACAATCTCTTTTGCATTTATTTTTTGTACTCTTTCGATCTTTAAGTTCTTAATAATTTATATTATTATCTTTATATTTTTAATAAGCTTTTGCTTCGATTACGTAATAATAAAATCTTTGCGTAATAATATATATATTATAATTAAAGATATATCTTTGATTATTTTTGTCTAGCTATTTTTTGTTTAAGCTCTTGTTTGTTTTTTGTCCTTATTTTTATTTTTATTTTTATTTTTATTTTTTATTTTCTCGAGTCTTTCTAGCAATAGATTGTCTTTACTTTGAGACAAACTTAATACAATATTACATTAATATATATGTTTATCAATTATATTAAATATAATTCTTATCTTATTTTAGAGAATTATATTCTTAGCAATTGTTTTCTCGAATTTATAGAACATTCTTATTCTTCTTATCTTTGTAATTATAGTCTTTTTCCTTGATTAAACTGTTTTCAAGAGTATTTTATAGACGTTTTAATTATTTATCGATATCGTATTAGTTACAATCTTCTTCTTTTTACAAATCGAATAAGTTGCAAACGTTATAATTAATAATATTTCTTAATCTTTACTTAAGTAAATAGATAGATTCCAATAATAGAATTTATAGGCTAAAGTCAATTTTTTCGGACAAATTTTAAACTATATAATATTAAGATCTCGAAGTAGTGCTATAAAGTAATATTATTCTTTCTTCTTTTTTTTATATAATTTTTTGCAAAGATTTAATCTATTTAGCTTTGCTATTAATCTGCTATTAAATGTTCTATATTACTTGTAAAACTCTATTTTATTAATAAAAGTTTTATTCGATAACTTGTATTAAAGCAACAATACAATTCTTAGATATTATAAAAACCAAAAGCAAAAATACTATTATATAAAATAGTTAATTTATTGCTAGATTTATTATTAATACAAAGCGAGTTCTTATAAAATATTTTATCTATTATATTTCTGCGCAAACTCTATTACGAAGAATTTAACTTTAATAATATAAAAAAGTCTAGAAAATTTTGTTCTAAAGATTATTTTTTTAGATAATTTTTTGTTAATTTAATAATTAACACTAATATATAGTTTGTTTTTATGAAAGATTTGATGTCTTTAAAAGCAAACAAATCTTATTATTTCTAAAACAAGCTTTCGACAAATAGTTAAAAATATTAATAAGTTAGATAAAAATTATTGACAATTCGGGAAATCGATCTCTCAATTTTAAGATGCTAAGATAGTTTAGATAGTTCGAAATTAGTCTTGAGAGTACTTGAGAGACAACAGAAAGTTTGCATTTAAGAAATTGAAAAAGACTTAACAAAAAGTATAATTTTGATGTTCGAGATACGCATAAACTCTTGTAGTACTTCGATTAAATCTTCGCTTATTACTTGTCTATATTATAGTAATTTGTACAACAAAATCGAATAATATGTAGGATTTCTACGCAAGAATAATATATAGGCAAAAGCATCTCCTATAGTTGCGCAATTAATTGCACATAATTAATTGCGCGTAATAGATAGTGTTTGTAGATTGCGTTCGACAAGTCTTGACAATACAAGTAATATTTAAATAACACTTAATATACTTCTTAAATTTTTGATAATATTTGAGGTTAGCTCGAAGTTAACTAAATCTGCTAATATAGCTTTAGAGCTAAGATATTGGCACAACAATTCTAGGAGCTTCGGGTCGCTAATAAGATCTCTAGAGAGTTATCTCGAATTATCAATGCTATATATAAATTGTTAACACTTTCGTATATACTAGTAAAGATATTGTTGCAATACAAAATAACAATACAAAATATTAATAATAAGTTGATATAACTATTTTTCTTTGAAAAGGTTGTTAAAGCTATATTAATGTTAAAATTCAAGAGTAAATAACTTATTTTAATAATATTTTATTGTATTTATTTTTTGCTAATTAGGAATTTAGTGTATATTTTTTGCGCTATACATACGTATAGAATTATAATAATATCTAAAAACCTAGCTTTAATTCAACAATTTGCTATTTCTAATTGTAAGTTTTATTTATTAGCTTAAAATACTTGCTATTTAATACAAATATTATGCTATTAACAAACAATAATTAAAATATTTTAAAAATCTAGTTTACAACTATATCGAGTTAAAAGAAAGATATTTTATTAACAAATCTCTTAAGTCTCGAAAGATAACAACAATTTTAACAATTTTTGTTTTTACTTTACAACGTTGCTTGCAATCAAGAGTTAACAATAGCAATTAAAAAAAAAGAACAACAAATAGCTAAAATAATAAAATAATAAAGTTATATAATATTTCGAATAATTAAACTCTTTAATATAATAGAAGTATTAACAATACTATTAAAGAAATTAATATTTTGCTATTTAAAAACAATTATATATTTTCTTCTTTGTAAATATAATCTCTTATTTTATACAATATAGTTAGACTATAATATATAATATCTTGTTCTTTTTGTTTTATATAGCTCGATATAAATTAACTATATATAACTAATAGTATATTAGAATTTTATTGTTCTTTCAAACAAATAATAACTAAATAATAAGATTTTATTTATTATTTTACTAATCATTGCAATTGCAAGATAGTTGCAATATTTAATTTATATTCGAATTATATTAAAAGATAATACAAAACTAGTATTTATATATTAAAAGAATTAACTATCTTAATTAAGTTTACAATAAATACATTTTCGATAGAAGCAAAGTTCTCTTAATTGTTCGATATTTTATTCTTAAATTTCAATGTAACTAATATAAAAGTTTGTTGTATTACATTAATTTTAATTTTAATATTTTAATTGTGCTTCTTAAAATTGTAATTCTTGCTCTACTATTAAGCGAGTTTAAATAAATTATATTAACTCTTTTTATTTATAATTGCGAAAAACTTGAAATGCGCAATTATATTGCGTTATATAACTTTCTCTTGCTTTGTAAAATATTTGTACAATAATAGAAAATCGATTTGCAATACTTTTATTTAGTTTGTATTAATATAACAAATAATAAGATTAAAATAAGATTTTCGTATTTTTTCATTAATTAATATTAATAACAAGAGACTATACTAAGAATAGATTGATCGCGTCGGGTCGAGTCATCGAGTTCGAGTTAGGTTCCCAACTCGCCAAGACCTAGGTTAAGTTAGAATTTTGATATCGAAAAGTCGATTAAGGTCACGATGTTGATACCAAGTATTTGGGCCAGGTCACGATGTTGGTATCGAGTATCGACTTGGATTCTTGACCCGACTCGCCAAGACATGAAGCGATTTAGTAGTAGAATTTGTAGACATGAATTGTGTGTTGAATCTTATGATTTTTTCCTTAAAATGTTGCATAGTAATGCAATTAGATAATGCATTTGATTTGATGTTTGTGTAGTAACTAGTTTGAGATTATTGTAATCTCTCGATTAGCTTCATTGTTATCAAAAAAAGTGCATGTTCGAACAACAATTTAGTTGACATATTTGTTAAAAAAAGTATATGATCAAACAACAATTTCGTTGACACATTTGTTCGAAAAAGTGCATTATTAATGTATGTAGCGAGACAATACGCTTAGTAGATAATGCAATAAGGTAATGCAAATGACGAGAAAATGATGAAGAAGAAAATTGTTTCGTTCTTGGCGAATAGGTCTCTCGAAAGTCGTGACGTGATAGATTCAAAAATAGAAATTCTTGGCATTCTGACGACATTTTCGATTGCTTGGCGATTCGGGTCGATGACCCAAATCGAGTTAGGAATCGAGTCGATATCGAGTTGAGTCATAATGTTGATATCGAGTATTTGGGTCGGGTCACGATGTTGGTACCAAGTATTTGGGTCGAGTCAGGAAGTTGATATCGATTCCTGGCTCGACGATTAGTCTAACTAAGAATATTAACAAGTAGAAATAAAAATACAATATCTTAAATGTTAAATCTTTTGCAACAATTTAACAATTAAGCTTTGCTATATTTTGTATATTGTTAAAAAGAAATTTATACAATGCTAAAGCGTATTAATTTCGAAATAATACTATAGCAATAACATTAATATATCTAGTAATTTATCTCTTTTATTTATCTTTGTTTCTAGATTCTTAAGATTAACAAAGATAGAATTTGTTAAATAATTTCGGTATAAAATATTGTTCTCGAACATAACGTCTTAAAATAAATAGTAGACTAGTAGTTAAATTAGATTATAATATTATTCTACTAGTTCTACCCGACGTCAAGATTGGATCGCGACATTTTTTTGAAATCGAATTGCTCAAACTAGTTTAGCGCGCTTTGCGCTAAACTACTTATAGTAATCGACTAAATTACTTTAAGCAATTCGATTCTTCGAATTTTTCTTAACTCGAGTCTAAATATTTGCACGTAGTATTTCCGGATCAGCGCGATCAATCTAATAAATAGAAAGATTACTACAAATTGTATATTTGTCTTTGTCTTAATATTAAAGATATTTTTTAATACAAATTTATTGTTATTTGTTGTATTATTTCTATTGATAAAATTGATATTTTCTTCTTATATTATTTAGGTAGTATATTTGTTTTCTTAAATATTGCGTATTGCTAGCTCAAAATTTTTGAAAGTAAATATTTAATTCTCAATATTTATTACCTCCTTCTAATTTTCTTTTGTATTAATACTTTTATATTAATGCACTTTGTTTTATCATACTATAATATTTAAAGCTTGTTCGAAGCTTTTTTAATCTATAGATAATAGCAATTGCGTTTGTCTTTTTAATTATTTCCATTTTCTTCTTTATTATTATCTATATTATTATCTGTTATTAAGATTTCTATATATAAGAATTACAATTGTATTTGCTCTCTTTTTTGTATTTGTTTTGCATTCTATGCGATTGTTCTTTTATATTTCTTGTTAATACTATTTCGAGAGAAATAGTAGTACATTTAATTTGAATTTATTATATATAAGTTGTATATATCTTTCTAGTAATTAGAAAGATCTAGAACGTATACTATTATTATTAAGAATCAAGGAATCTATTTTAAGAAAAAGACTTTAATAAGGTATTGTATATAACTTTAATATGTCTACTAACTATTAACAATTATTATATAACTTTTAATTTTGTTTTTTTCAATAGATCTAATATTAATTGCTCGAAATTCTTGAACTATTGTATAATTTTAATCTATTAATTGATAGTTAAATAATACTATTGCTATAATACAAGATTAAGAGTAAATAATAATTTAATGAAGTTCAAAATTAAAAACAACACAAATAGTAAAAATCGTAATATAAAAAAGATAGAGTTCGAGATAATATAATCTTACTTGTTAACAAAGCAACTTTTATAAATAATACTACTATTCTTACTATTGTTATTATTTTGCTTGTAATTAACTATTACAATTCGAGTATAAAGTATATACTTAAAAGTAATACTAAAAATATTATAATTTAACTCGAAGTATTAAAATATATTATATAATACGTTGTTCAAGATAGCAAGAATTAGTAATAAATCTTAAATCTTATTTAGCTATTTTTTATCTTAATTGTTGTAACTTTATTGCGTCTCTTAATTTTTTTAGTTTTACTTAAATTTGATTTATTTATATATTCGAAGTTCTTTTTAATCTAATTCTACGCTTTTGACAATATATATCTTAATTGTTAACTTAAAAGAATTATTACTTTGCAAACATTTCGCTACAAAAAGACTTAAAAATCTTAATACTATCGAGTTGAAGATAATTGATTCTAGCAATTTTTCTAGCTATTCAATATTAATTGCTGAACAATTGTCTCTTTTTTTCGACAAATAAAAAATTTATTACTGCATAATAAATTTCTTAATTCTCAAAATTAACTTTTGTCGAATAGTAAATATATATTTAAAAGCTCGAGAGAAAGTTGTTGCTTAATCTTATTATTTTGGATATTATTAATAAGAATACAATTATAGAGCAAAATTCTATTGTTAACTTTTATTAACAATATTTAACTATAAATGCGTTGTAAAAAGTATTAGAAGTAAAACTTATATAAACTTTTGAAAATAAGTAATTTTTCTTAGTAATTCTCTAGTTTATTTATCTTTATATTAATTGTTGCTATAGAGTATACTTTTTGTATAGTATTAGTATAGTTAGTATTTAGTATATTTGAAAATCTAGCTTTAGTGCAACAACTTGCAATTTCTAATAGTAGATATTTATATATCGACTTGAGACACTCGTTAATTAATATAGATTTTATATTAATTACAAACAACAATAGAGATACTTTTACAATTAAGTCTCTTATTATATTTAACTTAAAGAGAGATATTATATCGACAAATATTTTCGATTTTGAAAAATATTAATAATTTTGACAATCTTTGTCTTTATTTTACAATATAGAGAATTAAAGATATTCGAATTAATTCTAAGAAACAATATTGACAACATAAAGAATAACAAGAACAACAAGAACAACAAGAATAATATATAATAAGCAACAATAGTCAATTAGAGAAATATATTTAAAACCTTGAAAAAATATTTTTACGTTACTATTATGCTTGAACTATATCTTATTTAATATAGAATCTTATTATTAATTTATGCAAAGACTTTTTTTAAATGCGCTTAAGAATAGATAGAAAGCTAACTAAAGTTAATATATATTTTGATCTATAATTAGTTATATTTAAAAACGACTTAAATTTATAAGTTTAATTTGTCTTTAATTTAACTCAATCTATATTTGATAGATTGAATCGAAGATTTTAAAACTTGTTTAAAACTCAACTTACTATAGATTAAATTTAGACTAAATTTGAGTTGATTTGCTTTGTTTCGCGAAGTAGTTGTTGCGCTCAAGCTCTATTATATCTAGTATCGCGAAATAATACAATTGTGCAAGAAAGAGAAATATAAGATAAATATCTTCAAAATACGCTTGTTGTACTAAAAAAGAAGAAAGAAGAAAGAAGAAATTCTTTTTAGAATAGATAATTTAATTGTTGTTTCTTAATTAACAAACTATTATCTAAATATTACAAGAAATTTATTGCTACTATCTAATTCGAACGCTAGCACATATTCTAACAAACGACTAACTACAAATTTAAAGAAAGAATAACTTGAATTAAAAGCTATTAACGAAGAAAAGAAAGAGAAAGATTACAAAACAAATATTAAAGTATTTAATTGCAAGTCTATCAAAGATAATTCGAAGTTATCGAAAAGAAAGAGAGAAAATAAAAATAAATCAAAATCAAAATCAAAAAAGACAAAATCAAATATTTTAAATTTAAAATCTTTATTCTTGACATTGTCTAAAGCGAAACGCTCTTGCAAGTTAAAGTTAAAAATAATACTAAAAGTTACTATAATATAAGAGATAATATAGAAGATAAAATCGAATTAAATAAAAAACGTTAATGCAATTGCGATTTTAGACTTTAGATAATCTCCTTTTAAAGATGCGTTGCGCATTTTTAATTTCAATTCTTCTATCTTTTGACGCATTTTTTTTTTTTTCTAGTACTCTACAACGCGAATTTTAAGTATTCTTCTTTATATTCTCTTATATTTTCTAGCACAAATACTCTCAAATAGTTACGAGCAATTTGGATAGTTTATTAAAAGACAATAAAATGCATTTACTTATTAGTTTTTGCTAATCTTATTCTTACTTTGCTTGTAGTCTAAAGATAATATATTTAAAATCTTAATTTAATTTGAGATCTATTGCTTGTAGTTTAAAGTTAGTATGGTAAAAATCTTAATTCGATTTGCAAATCGTTGCTTGTAATTTGAAGCTAATATACTTAGAATCTTAATTTAATTTGCAAGTTGTTGCTTGTAATTCGACACTAATATATCTAAAATTCTAACTCGATTTGCAAGTTGTTACTAATAATTTAACATCTTTATACTCAAAATTTTACTTCTATTACTAAGTTTGCTAGCGACTCGAAGTTAATATAATTAAAATTTTAAAAAAAAATCTCGTCTTCTTGCTTGTAGCTTCTATTAATAGAGATAGCAATAATCTTTGTATTAATAATATAATACTTAATTTTTGCAATCGATTTTCAGTCTTGCGTTTAACTATTAAACATATATATTTGTTAAGCTTTTAACAAATTAAACTCTAAATCTTGATTTACTTTAATTTAGAATTTGACTTTTAAACTCTATAACAAGATTATATTTAATTGCGAGCTTTGCTTGTTGTAATTAGTAAATAAAGACTAAATAGAACTTTGCACTTAGTAGTATATTAACTTTAGTAATAGCGTTTGTGTCTAAAAAAAACTTTAGAGTTAATTCTAAAGTTATTTATCTAATAATTCTAATCGAAGATTAGAGTTGCAAAGCAATATATTTAAGTATAATCTTGCTTATAGAGTCTTAACTACTAAGACAAGTATTAGACTCAAATTCGCTTGCAAGTGTTGTTATATAATATATTAAGTATATAATATTAATAGACTAACTATTAGATTGAGTTTCGATTTCAACTTTAGAATTTTTTTCGATTTATCGATTTTAATATTAGAAATCGACTCGAATTATTAATAATTTTAACTTTCGAAAAGATTTTAAATCAACAAGAGTTTTAATACAATAAATAATAAAACTCTATATTTTGTTTAACTTATATTATTAATTTCGTCACTCAAGATTTTATTTCGATTGTAGAATCGAAAATAACAAATAATAATATTGCTATATAATTAGAGAATAAACAACTTAAAGATATTGCGAGAAGCATAAACTTCTCTAATATAATTAAAAGGATATTTAAATTTGTAATAATGCAAAGAGATAATATATATATTAATCTTATTATCTTTGCGCTCTTACAATTGTTATTAATAACTCAATCTAATACTTGCTTCAATTTAGAATCTTTTAAGGGAAAATCGATAAAAAGTTACAAAAACTAGTATAGAGTATTTGTATTTGTTAAAACTCTATTTATTTTATACTTTGTTAAGTATATTAATTACGCAATTATATTAACTTTTAAGCAAAGAAATATTTTTAAGATTTAAAGATTTAACAAATTAAACTTAACAAAAGTAAACAAAACTTAATTTTGCTTGTTAACAATATACTAAATTCTTTTTGTAAATATACTCTTATAGATTTGCAAACAATTAACACAAATATTTATTTAAAATTTCGAGTATTTAATGCAATATTTAATTATTATAAATATCTAGAGAAGATAATAAGAGTTAATATTTATTCTTCGACAAATATTGTGATTAAGATTTGCAATAAAGTTTCGACAAAGTTTGCAAAATACTATTTAAGAATAGAAGAATTAAACAATATATTATATAATTTCGCTAATATTTTAGATTTTACGCAAAAAGTTAGTCTTTATAATTTATAAAATAAGAAAGAAAACAACAATACTATTAACAACAAGAACAAATATAAGATAGAATTTAAGAATTGTTCTCGATATTATTACAATTTGATTGCTAATTTAAGAGCAAAAGTGCAAAAAGCAAATATTGCTAAAAAGATAATACAATATAATAATATATATAATCTTTTACTAATATTAATATAATCTATTTTAATTATTACAAGATTCTTATTTCGATAATTTTAACAATTCTATTAAATCTAAGATAAAGACAATCGATATCTTTGTATTAATATTGTAAAGAATAAATATTTAATCTAAGAATATTGAAGAAACAATACGTTGAACTTTTCAAAATTAATACAAATAACTCGAGATATACTTTTATATTTAGTATTATTAATAAGTATTAAATAAACTTTTAGTATTGCTCGAAGAATATATTAATAGATCGAAATTGATCTAAAATAAGTTTATAAACAATTTACCAAATTATAATAATTAAATACTTTAATTGTATTATAGATTTAGATATAAAAGAGACTATTCTCGAATTGTAAAATATATGTTGTAAAAAGAAAAATAACAATTAAGCAATAAATAAAGTAGAAGATTTCTTTATACTAGATTTGGAAATTTCTTTAGATTATATTTATTAATAGATAAGTTAACTTTCGAAGAAGAGATATCTTTAATAATTATAAAAATAATCTAATACTATTAGTAATAATGCAAAGAAATAATGCATTTAATAACTTGATTTACTAGAAGAAATTTATTAATAAGAAAATAAGATTTAATTCTTAACTAGTGCAAAGAATATATTATAATTGTTCGAGAAAAAAATCATATTATAATTGCTTAAAAAAAGAATATAATATTGTTATAAAATTTCTAGCTAAGAAGATCTAATTACTCTATTAAATACTTAATGAAATTTAAAATTTTTAACTAAATTGTTATATACTTAGTATAAATTGTCGCAAGATTTGAATCTATAATGTGTAAGATATTAATTACAACTCTATTATTATAATAATAATACAAAAGATTAATATACTTATTAAAAAGAAAAATATATATAAATATCTTAATTGCTTTCTAAAATATTGTTAAAGCTAAACTTTGAATATAATAGTAATTCTTTTTATAATTAAAATTGTTAATCTTATTATATAGAATTTGACGAATTAGACGCGAAAATAAAAGTCGAGAAATAAAGAAATCGATTAAATTCTAATATTTTTTAATTTTACAAAAAACAACAATATCGAGTTTCTACCTTTGTTCTTGCTATCGCAAAATATTAATATATTAGTCGAAAATACATTATCTATTTGCATTATTTTAACTATATTAGTATCTCTAATATTCTTTTCTATAATACTTTTTTCTTTTTAATTTTTTTTTTATTTGTACTAATTTTGTTACAATCAAATTAAGAAATTAGTTTATTACAAGAAAACTTAGTGATATTTTAACAATTTAGCAAATCAAGTATATTAGTTCTAAGCAAAATAGTTTGTATTATTTGTATATATTATTTGTCAACTTTGTATAAACTATTAATAAAGTTAATAATTTTAACATAGAGAATATATTTTTGGTACCGGGGAGGCTGAAACGAGATGGTCTGGCAGCTGCTTTAAGCTGCTCGGGTACGGCGCCAGGCCTAATCGATCGGCAGCACTGAGCCCCGATGGTCCCTAGCGCTAGAAACAATCGGCACCACCTTGCACAGTGCCTTTCTGGCCCTGCCCTCCCACGCAGCTCTCTTTCCATCAGGCAAGCCTCTGCGAGGCAGCGAACATAAATCAGGCCTGGAGCCCACCTCTTTTCTCCTTTAGCTCGTCCCTTCCCTCAACTTTCTTTAGTGAAGCAGGACTTCACTTGTATGGATTGTTTGCTCGCATCGTCATTATCTTTCTAGCTACCAAGTTGCAATTGCCTCTCACGCCCTGCCTGTTCGTCATAGCAGTACTGTATCGTCCAGGTCGACAGTATGGGACGAGCACAACGCAAAAAGGCCAAGCTATCTTCGAGCTTTTACCTTGAGCAACGCGCACGACTCGTCGCGAAAGGGAAGACCAAGCGAAAGGCTTCCAACAACACGACGAAGGGCCTAGCATCGATATTGAAGAAGTGAGAGAGATAACTCGTCTTTCATCGAACTTTGTGATTGTCGTCACTAACGAAATCATTATCTAGGTTTTGCGACGAACTTGACTACGATCCTCGAACTTTCCTCGAAGACGCACAAGTGCTAGACTTCAAGATATTTTGAAAGTGAACAATGGATCGCTACAACAAAATCAATGTGACTTCAAGTTTACGAAACTATTAGCGAGTTCTAAGAATGCATGTCTTCGACATCGCTAATCAAGACTTCGAACCACGTGAAAGAAGGGACATACGCAATGTGAGATGCTAATTTCTTCGAGCTTCGAAATCTCCACGTTGACGTTGCGAGTGTGCCAGTACATCAATTTGCTTATCGACGAGTATAGCCTTCGCGTTCTTCTTAAAAAGAAGTCGATCATCGATCTCGACAATCTTTATCTTCTACTCTATACACATTGGGTGTTCGATGATTCGACATTCAAGAATGAGCGACAACGAGATCAAGTTGTCATCGACTTACTTACGATCGCTTTTTTTGATTGTCGATCGTGTTCTTTGTTCGACACTTGAGTCAAACTTGACGATCTCGATAACTCGAACGTACTTATTGACGATACCTTGGTCGCTAGTTTTCTCGAAGCTAGAACAATTATGAACGATGTCAAAATGAACGAAATGAACGACCTAAAGAGCAATCGTGATGATGATACTAGAATGTCTATTAATGCTGCTAGCGAAGTCGACAACGATTTCAACAAATCTTGGGCTAATGATAGCGACAACGATTTCGACTCGCTTTATGACTATAGTAAGAATTGCGACATCGACGACGATTGCAATGCAGAGCTCGAAGAAACTCGATCGTTCTTGTATTGCCATTTCATCATTAGCATCGTTGTCAATCGAACTTCTAAGAAACCTAACTCATGAAGACAACTCTTCTCCACATTAAAGGGGAAGACAATAATTCGCGAATGTGAGCAAATTTGCACGTCACGTTTCCCTCCCCTTCTTAAACTCTCATTGGTTCGTGGCTGATCTATATACCCTTGCAGAAAAACGTTGGTCATTGGTGGAGGAGAAGACGATTCGCTATTCTCTCTCCTTGATCACTTCATATCTCTCGCGATGTACGATGACGCTTTCGAAGCTACGTACGCGAAAAACGTCGAGAATATGTTTCGAGTGCAGATACCACTTGGTAGGAAGAGCTTGACGTTGAAATGGAAACGTCGAGTTCTAGATCTTCCAATCTTCTAGAAGCCATTGCGCGATGCGAATGAAGCGAGCACATCGTCGACAACATCGCTACGAGCTAGCACCTGAATTCGTCACCTCAAACGTCTCGAAGAAAAGGTCGACTTCGAACATTCTTTCACCCAATATAAGTTTCGACGTGGCCTTCTAAATGTTGTTAATAGTACGTTTGCCCATGAATCCTCGCTTCCGATTTGCTTCCCAAGAATCGTTCACACGCTAATCACATGTGCGATCAACAAATAGCGCTCTCGCTTCGATGCGAGATTAGCTCTTTGATCACTAGCAAGAAGTCGTCGATTACTATCTAGATTAGAAGATTCGATTCGACATCGAGTTCTACTATCTTGGGAAGCCCTCTAACGAGGTGGTCCAAAAAATGACTAGGCTTGCCAGTTTGATCGTCGATGCGAACGCCCCAATGAGGCTGTCGTTCGAGCAGAAGATCATGTTGAAGCAACACTCTCAAGTGATTCAATTCGATCAACGAAACAAAGCGCTCACGTCGCGAATCCACAACACAGGATACAAAAGTATTGGCGATGTCGAAGAGACAACCCTTTTTCAAAAGAAGAGAAAGATCGAAGCTCGATTGAGTTGTTTGAAAATAAAATTGCGAAATCACATGATTGTGCAAGCTCGTAAACGACACTTTCGAAAGGCTAACACTCTGGTCTTTGACGCTCAATTTTTCGCGATCGCATTAGACACTCAACTCGCGAAGTCGATCGAATACAATATTCTCGAACGAGCTGAGGTGGTTCGATTGACTTGCACTCCCAGCGATGGTCTGAGCGCTCGAGATAAGCTTCGACGTAGACTTTAGGTCATCGAAGCCAAAGCGACTTTATGCGATCGACGGGAAACCTAGCGTCGCGGTCGGCCCAAGTCCTTCGTCAAACAAGAGGAGTCGAAGGGGGCGATGAATGAGTCGAAGAAAAACGCAAAATACGATTTTTCTATGATTTGTCGGCCTACTCAATGCTCGTTCTGCTTGAGTGATGAAAGGCTACTCTATCTCTATCGAATCTACGAGTACTCCAAACCAAACAAGATGATGAATGAGATTGGGAAGCACTTGAAGAGATTCGCCCCAAAAGATTAAGTCTCGTGTTCGCATTCACAATGCAAGGCAGCAGGATTGATCCTGCCCAATGTGATGACTTTCAAGAATCATATCGCGAGCGTGCACAAAATCTTTTTGCGAGCGTAGACTCGGTTCGCATTTCCTGTATTTCGTTTCTCCTTGTGCATTCCCAGCGATTTTCAAGGATCAATGCGTTGAACTTACTGTACTGTACCAGGATGCCATTGGTCGAAGCTATAAGTAGATGATAATATCCAAAGGTCATCTCCTGAAAAAGTGGTAAGCTTCATGATACCCCTTGTGCGACCGACAAGATCCCTTCTATGGATTGAAGAGGGCCTAAGTATAATGCGATGCGTCCTTGCTTATCCCGAGCAGTACTCGCGCGAGGTTCGGAGCGCGGGACAATGTAGCCGCTGAATGTAACTCCCATATGTGTGCCTTTCTTCCTGACGTTTGATTAGGTCGAAGAGCTAGAGCGTCCAAGAGCCACTCCTACTAGTCCATAGGATTGAACTTAGCCTTCTGACCTGCGTTGTGTCCAGGGCGCCTCGCGGTCCCTTTGAACGGTCCGAAACATGAACTTTGGCGGCTGGTATGTCGAAGCATCCACCATACCCTCGCATAAACCGCTCTCCCTTCGATCATCCCACGTTGTCATATAGTCTTGATAACTTTTCTTCTCCGAAGAGAGCGTCTCGTTTCGCGGTGAATCTAGAAATCTCATTTCGTTGCCTTCGTTTCAGCTGTCGGGACCTTCGGTCTCTGGGGATAGTGCATCGTTATCAGAGATGATGCTTAGCTCCTCGGCTTCCTGCACTTTTCTCTCCAGTCATGTCTCAAGGACGAATGACCGCAAGACACTTATTCAAAGCATAAGGCCTGCTAACAACTAGATCAATCACCGCTGGGGAAGGCGCTCTAACTCTGCTAGCCTTCGCTGAAGAATTTTTAGAACGGGTTCTTCTATGGGCTCTTCCCTGCTTCGTTGCCCGGTCCCAATGAGGTGTAGTATCAGCAACTTGCATGTATCGAAAATAGTAACAGCTTAGAACGGTGAAATAGAGTCAGGGTCGACATTCCAATTGATACTGCGCTGAGAGCATTAAAATCTTGCTCGTAGTCTAGTGCAATGTCAAATGGCTCAACAATGTTTGAAGTAGATCAGTCCTGGAATGGTTTTAGTGTCGTATGCGAGCTAGGAGACGATAGTGTCCAACCGTGCGCGGCTTCTAAACTTTTCTGGTACCCACGCCGTCTGTACTTCATCATCGCCTGCTGCCGCCTCAATGCGGCTGCATTCGCTAATTCTTGCTCCCATGGCCAAAACATGCCGAACCTGTAATATAATTCGAAATGAAATCGCGGACATGGAGTACCTCGATGCATTCCGAAATAATTGTTCCTGCTTTGTTTACCCAAAGAATAGGGTCTCTGAGTGGCTAGGGACTCTCGGCGCGTAGAAAACCAAAATTCCCAGGGTCTGAAAATGTCTAAACATTTTCAGACCTCAGTCATCACAAGTGTGTAGGGAATGAAAGTCCCTATACATTTTTAAACCCTATCCGTTATAAGTAATGGCGGCACAAGATCCCGTTCTCAATTCCAGTCCCTACTCGCTCAAAATCTTTGGCCGCTCGAAGTCCAGTTTTGAATTTTCATGCACTGCGGCTAGGGGAGACTTGACTTGTTCCTCTCTCATAGCACCGGTTTCAAATGTTTGCTCGTTAGCATAATAGCAGATCTTGCCCGCTATTAGGAGGCATCCGAGAAGCGGATTGTTTATTCCATGATAGGAAAACCTGCTAACAATTGCCTGTGATCCAGATCCGATGAACAATTATACCGACGGCGCGGTATAGCTGATTCTCACTTATAGCCGGGACAAAATCTCTCAGGCGGCTTCGATGTTCGTGTGCTCCTCCGCAGCGATGCGTTAGCAGACTGCTGCATTGCTTTCCTGCCCGTTGATGGGGTTGATGACAGGCCAAAGTTGTATTCTCTTTTTAGCCGGTGTGTGCCAGTTGTTAATGGTAGCTTTGTGCCATCCCTACGCAGTTTAGTTGGCCGTTTTCCGCCGAGCTTGGAAACTCTTGATGAATGGATAGGGCGAAGAGAGGCGGGCATCGCGTCTTTGACCTTGAACACCTGCTTGCTTCTCGACTCGGGAGTGATGGAATCGGTGATCGTCTTTTCCACTGCCTGCGACGCATCGCATGGGACGCTCATTTTTTGGCGAGGGCTTCGTCTCTTGCTGGGCGCCTTGGAGACTTTCGCTGGATTCATCGGGCTGAGAATCGATCTCGTCGTCAATTGCTTTCGTTTACGACCATTCGCTTTTGGGGATTTATTGAGCCTTGACGGTTCAGTTGTAGGGTGATTTCGAAGCACTCTCGAACTGGCTCTTTTTGACTGACCCTGACCGCCCTCTTGCTTGGTATTGGCGCGGTCGCTAGCGATCTCTCGACGCTGCTGTTCGATTTATTCCAACAGAATATTATGTCGTTTCATCTTCCCCCTTGTAAGCGGTATTGAACTTAGCGCACTTATTACTTTCCTTTTGAGTTTGATCTTTTTAGTCGACTCCCTCGCCTCCTCAAACTGGGTCTGTGCGGATTGGACCTCTTCCTGGACCACCTTGATCAAGGCGGCTTTCTCGACGGTTTCTCCAAAATTATCCAATCGCGCGGCGTTGTATCCTTCTTCTGCGGACTCCATCTCTTCTCCTGCCCTGAAACGCGCGAACCTTGCCTCATACTCTTTCTTTGCGAGTTCACTGAGCTTCTTCATCTGATCCTGGTACTCTGTAGATTGGGCCTCAAGCTTAATCATTCGCTCCGCTTCCTCAGGATCTTCCAATCTTTTCTCCCCCCACTCATTGTGTCTCGCTTGAAGCCATCTCTTAAACGGCTCCAAATTGCGTTTGGCGTTGTCGGCCAGGCGTTGTAATTCGTCCAGTCGCGGCTGTGTAGATTCAACCTCCTTCAGGAACAATGCGACCCAAGTAGCTCTTTCGACCCTTTCTCCCAGATCATCCGATTCGGCGGCCTTCAACCTTTTTTCTGCCAACCTCAACTTGCGCTCTGCCAATTCCTCCTTGCTCTCCACTTTCGCTTCCTCGCGACCGCATTCGATCGCCAAACTGTAGTAACTGGCGAATTCGAGTTCCTGGATCCCTTCGAATGTCGAAATTCCTGCCTTCGCCAATGCCTGCCGTTTGGACGCCAGTTATGCTTGAGCTTCCTTGAAATCCTTCTCCAAACGTTCATAGGTCCGAAGTTCGTAGTCCTGGTATTCCATTCAATCGTCCAGCTTGCTCTGTTTGTCCTGTTCCTTAAGCAGTTGCACATCGCCGTTCAGTCCATGTCTTCGTCGACGTTCGAGGACTTTCTGCTGGAACTTCGGGAACCTGCTATGGAATAAGAAGTAGCGTCGATTTTTTTGCTGGAATTGGCGGAATTTCTTCCAGCGTTCCAACTGAAGGAAAAGTATCCATCGTTTTGTATCCTCACCTACACCGGATTCCCCTTGGCAATATTCAAAAAGGCCCTTATATTGCCCAGGATGCTTGAAGACGTCGAGCCCAAGTTCGATGGGGTAGCACGACCGACCGTTATCACAAACGAGTTCTTCGTGGGCTCCCCTTTCCACCCTTAGATCTTTTGCGATATTTTCCGGGTCGTCAGGGTCATAAGGGGGTAGAATCGGGGTAGGCGAGCGCGAACGGTGGACCCGTCTATGTTTGATGGATGTGTCAGTACATATATAGTGATTGCCTTGAGAAGATACAGTCTTACTTCAGTCGATCCTCCAGATCGCCTGCGTCCACTGCCTTAGACTGGGCTAGCTCACCTCTCTGGCGCACTAGATCCCTTGTGCTGTGAGCAAGAGCAACTCGTGCCGATATGAATGGAGGGAGGTCTGTACCGAAGCTTCGCGATGCATTTTTCACGTTGTTCCGACGTCAATTTGTGCCAGCCTTTCACTTTTACTACGTCCACGAAGCTGTTCGAAAGAAACGACATTAGCACAATTGTCGAGGGCGTGGATACAGCTTCGATAGACCAGAGGGTCTCTTACTTGGGTCCTTGAATATCTTTGACTGTGAAGTTCAGCACTTCCTCGATGGAATACATCCTGGGCCGAGGCGCGGTATTGAGAAGAGATGGAGGGGAGTGGGGACAGGATCCTCTCTTAGGAAGGACTGCAATAGCAGCCGTCCGCAATCAAAGCTAGATCACGTGTCGGCCGTGGCCCAGCCCCGCACCCCTAAAACATTGACTCATCTGATACGTTAAGGACACCAAGTGAGTCACTTCTAGGCACCAACGACCTACAAGCCCTCGAACGCGTAAAGAGTCAAGAAAGACCCCGATTGACCAAAGAATTGTGCATTGCATCTTTGGCGTTTAAGAATAACCAATCAGACGCTGTATAGCTCAGCCTGCCCCTCATCTTCGAAACGATAAAGCAAAGCCATCGTGGTCAGCAAGCTTGCGGCGAAGATGGCTGACAACATAAACCTGCCACCATAATCCTGACATCTTCGGTCAAAGCATCAAAGATGGAAGACCCCAACGTCATCGCAACGTTGATACCGGTCGATAAAGAGAAACGAGCTGAAAACGCCTTCTGCCATGGGGAGAACGAAGAGCGCTACCTGCCTCCCACCCGAGGGATCGCAGAAGGCCCCACAATCTCAAGCCAAGAGGCCACGCCCGCCCAAGAACAGCCTGATAACGACCATCGTGAGTACGACTCCACGCATCGCCTCCAATTGACCTTCGACAAGGCGCCAAAGGATCCTACCAAAGGCTACTCTTTTGGTATCGACCCGCAGAAATGTGATGTCCTGTTGGGGAACAGGGGTGCGCACGGTATTAGTGGGCTGCATTTCTATATCACTTTCGACGACACTATCGATGACAAAAAGCACCTCATACTGAGGGATTCGTCAACAAATGGAACGGTGGTCAGCTATAGCGACCAAGCAGAAGAGGAAGTGCGACATCACTTCACCTAGATTTTGGACCTTGAAAAGGAAGAGGGGAAGTGGGAAATTGAGATCAACGCTCGAAAGCTTCGCTTCAAGGTCGAATTGGCTAGCCATAAGGAGTGCGAAGCTAAATACGACAAGAATGTAGAGGAGTTTCTTCAAAACAATCGCACTTGTCTCCCTTCGCTCGATGTGCTTGGGATCGACAGCCAGACCACTATCGCACAACCTAGTTAGCCCCTCACTCCTAGGCAAGTCCCCATATATATTCGTGAACGGAGACTGGGAAGTGGCTCTTTTGGTGAAGTGGACAAAGTTATCGATGTGAGCATCGACGCGATATACGCTCGCAAGGAGTTTTACGAACCTCAATGGGGAAAGGGCAAGGAGCGCAGGAGGCAACAGAAGGAAGACTGGCTAAATCGGGTTCGCAAAGAAATTCGTATTATGAGGGAGAATCCGCATGTAAGCCTGACCAATCGTGTGGATTGAATGGAATCTAATCGTTCGAAAGGAAAACATCGTTCAGGTCGTAGATTTTCGAGAGGACCCTCTATCCTTTTTGGTGATGCCATATCTTTCTCTCGGAAATCTGGAGAATCTGCACAGCGAAAGCCCTATTGCTGTGGAAGAAACCATAGATCTTTTTTTCCAGGCCCTCAACGCGCTTAGATACCTACATTCGCGCGACGTGGCGCATCGAGACTTGAAGCCGGAGAATATCCTTGTTAAATCTCGATCTTCGTTGAGCATTAAGCTCGTTGATTTCGGCCTTGCGAATGATAAGCCCGACTTGAAAACTCTTTGTGGCACTCAACTTTACATCGCGCCTGAGGTTTACTTGGGGGAAAAGTACACGGCCTTAGTGGATTTGTGGTCACTAGGGGTGATCATATTCCAGTATATGTATGGGCTTCCTAAAGCGATTAGGCAGAGACGTGGGCAGCACAAGCGATCAATATTGGAAGAATGGGGCCTCGCTTGGTGCCGTCGTGTTGTTAATAACGCTAACGATTGGGAGTCGGATGCCTTCATAGATCTTCTCACAACTAGAATGCTACGGATGAGACCCAAAGAGCGGCTTTCTGCAGGTGTCTGCCTGACGAAAGGATGCGATCTGGGGCTTTTCGACGATCAATCTCTTAACTTGGGAAATGCCACACCAACAAGGCAGACGACTCTGCAGGGTGCAATTAGCGATAACGATGGCTCTACCACTATTGTTTTAGACGCTCTTTGGGATACGGAGGAGAAGAGTTCAAATCAGAATGGTAAAAGCCAAACAGGACGCTGTACCCCCAACCACATTCCTGGGGTTCTGAAGTCTCGCAATGTCCAAGCCCCAGGCTCCTCAAATAATGGAGATGGTCACGGCTCTCAAATAGGAAGCTTTGGAACTACCCATGACCATCTAGGTAACAACGTTCAATCACCAGCGGGCCTTTCATGTCCTCTCAAGGCCAGATCGACATATCCAGGAGGATACAAACGACAGCGATCTCCGGCTGTGGGCTCGGCAAACAGTTCTTCCGGCAAGGACCGGATCAAACGTCGACCACCGGAAGTTCGTCTCACAGACGTTCCTGTCTCGCACGCTCTTAGGATCTCAGACAGGCGTTTAGGACATGATGCTAAATCGAATCATTTGTGTACAAACTACGATGCTGTCTTCGCGTTCTTGAAAGATCTTCTAGGGAGTAAAAGTCAAGACACTGACATAGACGATCGCACCAGTATCCTGATACGAGAGCTAAGTGAGTATTTGGCCCGGCTAGAGATCACCAGAATGAGGCTCACTCGAAACCACCCCGCTGGCCAAGCGATCATCGCGACTGGTTTGGACTACCAGGAGATCGTGCTTGCCAGCCTAACTCCTTTCGAGCCGATGAGCTCTATTGCTGACCTGGCAGCACATCTCCTCCACACGGTACAGTTACAAAACCCTTGGCCAGCAAGCACACCAGCGGTGCCGGTGGATGACCCTCCTCTCTGGGATAATATCAATACCGATGACAACCGTTCCCAGAGCTGGACGGTCAATAGCATTTACAGCCATGTGCCAATCTCAACCGCTCGACAGTACGGCCTGACCTACCCATCAGCGATGAAATAGGTATGCCATGAAACGCAGACAATGGCATTGCTAATTCTCCACAGATATTGTAACTATAATGCACGAGACGCGGAACAAGCGCTTCGTGATCCGTCAATCAATGTTCTTTGGGGCCTTTTCAATTTCGTTCTCGATTTAGGAATGGTTAGCAAAGCGACCACCGTTCAGACGTATTGGAACATTCTTGGTCAAACTTGGAGACAAGAGACTGGTTGGCGACGTCTTCATCCACGAAATCAGAAAAGTTTCCCCGGTGTAGCACTGCTCTTTTGATTATGCAAATTAGATCAAGGGTCAGCTCTGCGCTTGGCCACGAGAAAAAGGAGAAACCAGTCATGCATGTCCAAGACGAATCGGAGCTGTTGAACTTGATGTATCTTCTGCTTAAGAGATGACGCACTGCCGATCGAGAAGCGCCTGAAGCTCTTTTGCAAACGCCACGATCTACAAAAACATCTATTTCGTCATCATCTGCGACACCACACCGATGGTCAGATGATCAATTGTCCGCATTCTAGTGTCTTTTACTAGATTTTAAGGAGTAGCTTGCTCTTATGTTGAACTAAAGTTGTGCCAATGGAAAGTGCATCTAGGATTTTTTTTTTTTATCCACAGTCGCAATCATCTCAATTGGAGACGTCCACATTTCTCTTCAAGCAACCGGCCGACCACCAGAGGATGGAACAGCTGATCACAACCGTCCTCCCTCCCCCCAAGCAAAGACTAATCTCTGTACTAATCAAGCCGCTCAAAGCTGTCCTCCCAAAGAAGGAGACTGGTCCATCACACCTCCAAGCAAAGGACCAGTCTCCGTACCAATCAAGCCGGTCAAACTGTCCTTCGTCCCACGCCAAGCAAGACAGTCTATACCAGAATTGGCTGAAGGAGACTGGTCTGGTCCATTGCAGGCCGCAGCCCCAAGCCGGACGAAACGTCGGCATTGCTACCCGAGGGATGGATAGTCTGCTGGGCTTTTGCCTAGATTCAGCTGGGGTCCAAAAGGGATAAAAGAGCAGTCGTCTCCCCTTCTTTCCAGTCCTTCCCTCTCGTCCTGCAAATCTTGTTCAGTCGCGGGCCAGACATATCGATGGCGTACGTGTAGAATATCTGTTTCACGAAGTCTATTCATTCTAATTTTCTCACGGAGAATATGAAATGCCAGGGTCTGATTAATCGCAGAATCAACCACCCAAGTTCTAGAAACTAAGATTGATTCTACATCGATGCGCTCGCCATAATCCATTATGAAAAGATTGTACTCCACTTTATTGTTTCGCTGTCGATGACACCGTGCTCTGTGATCTCTATGTGCCTTCCCAAGTATCAGCCGAACCGGACGTCTTATTCGACGCGTCTTCCACCGTGGACTTCTAGGGAAGTTCACAAACGGTTTGATCAAAGTCTTTGGACAGTAGATTGATAGGCAACGGGTACGACGCCTTCTACGCTCGAGTCAGCTTAGGCTCGATGTAGCTGGTTCGTACGTACGATTTCTGATATAGTGGGAGGCCATTGTTCGTGATCGGTCGATCGATAAGTATAATACCTTCCGTTCCTGCGGATGATCACTGCAACATCTGCATGACACAATCGCGCCAGCTGATTTGCCTTCTTCATTAAGTTCGGTTTCCTTCTGGTGAATTGCTGCGTTTTGGCTTTTGCTGCATAAGGCATACGATGCAGGTGCTGCCACAATTAGGCGGGGACGGGATAGAAAGTAGATTATTGGTGGGAGTTCAGGCAATTAATAAAGGTATCCTTGCCTTATATGTGTGAATAAGCATAGAGACTTCCAATGCTTACCCTACAAAACGACCCTCCGATGCTTACTTTCAGGAGCCAATTCTGGCTCCTCCAATTTTGGTCCCTCCACCACTTCCGGATGCTCCAATTCTGGATGCTTCTTTTCTAGACGCTCCCCTTCCTAGCCCCTGTTGACCCTAGGGCTCGCAAAAGACCCTAATATTCACACCTCGAAACATGCCCGTTTATACAAGGAGAATCTGCTAACCCTCATTACAGTTATAACACTACAGGATACACTGATCCTTATCTAAAGTCTCTGGTCCAGCACATCCGTCGTTCACACACGCACATATATTGCGATATCCCTCTTTTGCGATATTTCTTTGGTTCCTAACACGACTCGCGAAGCGCCGCGGGTGTGCCTTTTCCTGGAGATACATGGTTGGCGACTTGGGACGACGATGCTGGGCAACATGGGTCAGCTTCTGTCTGTGAGTTCATCATCTGCACGAAGGGTTTTTCAATATTTTCGTGGGACGAGCACGACATGGGATACGAAAGGTCGCTGGCATCAGTCATGCAGTTCTTATTGATGTATTCCATGCACGAGTCGTCGCAGAGTTCGACTTCAGTCTCTGACTCCAGCGACTCAGCGGTGGTAATACTCGTCCAATAAGCTTTTGCTGCTTCCTGCCCAATAGCACTCTTCAAGTCATCAATGACCGCAGCGAGTCGCTGTCGTATGTGTTGTGGTACTTCAAGAGTCATGCCAGATGCTCGTAGCGAAAGTTGAGAGCGCTACGATCTTGCGGACCTGGACTTGCGGACCTAATGGGTCCGCAAGTCAAGGGTTCTAGAAGGATCTATCTGACAGCCCTACCCAGACCCCCACGTAAAACAATCGTAAGCCAACCGAATGTCACGATGTTAAGTGACTACTCGTTTCACATCCGTTTCAACGGAAGCTGTCAACGCCCTCGTGACTCCTGGCCTTCATTTTGGGTGAACCCAGCGCTATAACCCAAAATAGATTTTTAGCTTCCTGTTCGTTCTCCTTCTGGTGTTCATACTATGGCCGTCTCTGTAGCGTTTGCTGTCCTCTGTACGCCAGAGATTATACATTGGTTTGGGGAAGCAAGAACGAGATCAACGCTATCTATAGATTTCAAATGTACAGTTCTGAGACCGGTATTTCTTGCGACATAATATGTCTCCAGACACACTATGCAGACCTGCCATGTCTCTAAAGACGAGATATCTGAAATGTAATAAGGATGATTTCGACATAGGAGCTGACGTTCGTCTCAAGACGTATGTTGTCCTGAGACGAGTGTTTGCAGACGTACGATGTTTTGAGACAAGCGTCTTAGGACGAGGAGTGTCTCCAGACAAATAATGACATGCGTCTGAAGACATGTTGAGTCTGGAGACACTCGTCTCTAGACATTATTCGTCAGAAGACACCCGTCTGAATACATCCATTGTCTTAAGACACTCGTTGTTTTCAGACGCTACTCTCAAAACACTGTCAATACCTGTCAGAGTTGGTTGCTGTCAACTAGACGACACGCTATCTACGATTATATACAGCTGATGATCAGGCGTTATTGGTAGCCGGACTCACCTGCCTCGACGCAGATGGCTAAGCATTGTTGAATACTATTCCTTTCCTCTTCAATGCGACCGCTTTCCCTCGCTTGGTTGCTTGGAGAATTGTAACCTTGTAAAGAAAAATGCTGTAATCGAGCGTTGATCTCTCGGAGGTGTCTTTCGAGCTCGGGACATCTTGTCTGTACAGTAGAGACAGAACCGTGCGAAGTTAAGGGCAATAGAAAATTTTGCAGATCTTGATACGTGAACACTCGGATCCATTAACATTGTCTATCTACCCTATTTGCATACTGGTAGTACTGAGCCAGCAGTGTGAAAGGCAGCACTGCAAAAGCCAGTACTGTGAAAGCCACTGTGAAAGCCACCGTGAAAGGCAATACCGTGAAAGGCAGTACTGGTGATCCTGCCATAGAGGTTCGGTCGTGGTATACCAACAGTGGTGCCTTGAAAGCTCCAGGAACAAAAGCTGTAATGATTTCTGATCCGCACGAAGGCCTCAAGGCGTCAAAAATTGCAAGGGATTTTATATCGTAAGGGAAGCAATGCCCTGGGGTTCAGCAAAATCCTACGATAAGCAAGGCCCTACAGTAAGCAAAATTCTAAGGTAAGAAGTGCCGTAGGGTTTAAAAGTTCCTAGGGACATTTTTACCCTGCTGCAGCGATTCCCCCACAGCATCTGCGGGCCTACTCACTCCGGGCGCGTATATTGTCCCACGCAACCAGGCTCGTAACTACTGCTTGTCCTTCCTCGATAGCTGTGTATGCCACGGACGATTTCTCACACATCAATGGTACGCCAGGAGCCACGTAACGCGGATACTCAGATGCAGACCTCATGGTCCGCAAATCAGGAATTCTAGAAGGTTTGTCTGACAGCTTTATGAATGACTCAAGTTTAAAAAGTCGTTGGTTGTAATATAATTCAAAATGAAATCGCGGACATGGAGTACCTCGATTCGTTCCAAATTGATGGTTCCTGCTTTGTTTATCCTACTTCATAATCTAGTCCTTCAGCGAGGACCACTAGAAAGCAAGCCGCCAGCTGGAACGAGTCTTTAGTTGTCAACTATTTGCCAACGTAAAGCACACTTGACAGAAGCTGCACAGCCTGTATGCCCTCAGCGTGTATGCCCTCAGCCTCCCCGTTCTTGTCACCCGCCATCGGATGTCATGACTTGATTACACGTCCAAAGTGCGCAGGTATCTTGACCTTACCTCCGTCCTTATTCCGTGTGTATACTTAGGTGGAAACTCACAATCTGTCTCGGACTCGGTGGCCACGAATTGTTGCTGTTCGATATGTGGAACGTGAATCTCTGCTCCACACAGCCTTTTCAGATCATTTGCTCTTTTCAGGAAATTATGGTGTCGCTTGTGGAATTTCTGTCCTGTTGCTTTATTATTTCGTTGGGAAGTCATTTCAAGTCATCAATGACCGCGGCGAGTCGCTGTCGTATGTGTGCTGTGGTGCTTCAAGAGTCATGCCAGATGCTCGTAACGAAAGTAGAAAGCGCCACGATCTTACGGATCTCGACTTGCGGACCTAATGGGTCCGCAAGTTTGAGGTTCTAGAAGGGACCTATCTGAGAGCCCTACGCAGCCCCCCACCTATAACAGTCGTAAGCCAATCGAACGTTACGATATTAAGTGACTACTCGTTTCACAGCCGTTTCAAGGGAAGCTGTCAACGCCCTTCCCATCGTGACTTAGCGGACGGTTCAACACCAATTTAGCCGCATATCTTGGCCTTCATTTTGGGTGAACCCAGCGCTACAACTGGTCTCACCAAAGTAAATACATGGTCTCCTCTTCGTTCTCCTTCTGACGTTCATACTATGGCCGTCTCTGTACCGTTCGCTGTCCTCTGTACGCCAGAGATTATACATTGATCTGGACAAAAACGAGAGTAACGCTATCTGCAGATTTCAAATGCACAGCTCTAGCCTGTCCAAGTGTGAATACATGGTTCGATTGGTCTCCCTAGACTTCTTTGTTTGTCATTAGGATGCCAACATCTGCGCACGACAGGGAATGGGAACACAGCGAACGATGCAGGTCTTTATACCTTGGGAAATCGGCGAGGGGGCGATGCGAGGCGCCTTGTCCGATACGGCCGCGCCAAACTCGACCGGGACGCGCCCTGGCTGGAAGCACGAAAGGGCCGCCCTTTCGCCGTCGGCTCGTTGATAACATTCATCGAAGGGACGGCCGAAAGGCTGCCCCTTTCGGCTGGTCCAGACGCTGCTCTTGACGGCCTTTTTGCCGGATGATCGCCCAGTGGCAATGCAGCCTTCGCGCTTCTGCACCCCCACCTTCTCTGTACTTGGCGACACGCCAGTGTGTACTAATCGTTCCTGCGTCCCCGCGACCAGGCATTTCATGTCACTCAGCTCGGAATGTGTATCATGAAATCATATTACGGGACTCCTTCCCCATGTCAAGTAACAGATGCAGGATTTTCTATTAGCGACGCCTCAAGGACTGGCTTCTAGACTCCACCACTCTCTTTGTCCTTTTCTCTTTCTAGAACCTCACGCTGCAAACTTTCCCTACTCCTGCATCTCCCTTTCAGTCATCAATGACCTTAATTTATCGAAGCTGTGGTCTCATGAAAACACGGCGAAGCCATGACGCACACTATCGAGCATTTCCCAGAATACTACCAGCAAAAGGAAGCTGATTCAAACGTTTTGGAGCTTATCCAACGAGTTTACCGGAATAGCAGCGAAAACATTTTAAGTCTTGTAAAGAGGTTCTGATGCCGGTGCGAATGCCTCTCCTGTTTCTCCAGTAGACTGATCAGATTTAATCAATATCGTTAGATACTGCCATTTTACCAAGAAGGACCCCGTGATCACCCTCAAAAGCATCTCAATCAACGTTCTGTATGCTTTCTTCGACTGGCTCTTGAGGGAACGAAAGAACAGCCTTGGTGCCACCAGCTCTTTGTAAACATGTCGGAATGCCTTCTGCATTGTACGGAAACAGGAGACGGGCTACCACCAGATAGATCCGCTCATCAAGAGCCAGATGCATGGGGTATGCCAGCCCCTCCAACGACAAAGACTTCGCTGACTATTTCTAGGTGAGGTAACGCCCTTGCAAATGCACATAACCTACGGAAAGAGAAGAAGAAAAAGCCAGTATTACATGCTAAAGATGAGTTCGAGCTCCTGAAAACGCTATATACCTCTACGGAGACAATTTTCCCTCACGAACGGTACCGCGTGCAACTGGCCCGATCATGGAACTTGCCGGGATCACGGGCAATCGACCTTCGGCTCTGTTGGCGGTCCGTTATCGACACATCAAGGTGACCTTGCTGCCGGACCCTGAGAGTGGAGAGCAACCTCGAGTGCTGATCGAGATTATTTTCCATCACACCAAAGGCTACCTCGGCGAGAAAGATGCGTATGTTCTCCTATTCTATGCTATACTTGCTGCAGCTTCTGTCTGTGTCGCCGTCGCCGTTGCTAAAGAGCGTGGCAGAAATGAATTCGGAATTCCGGATGTCCCGAACGAGCCTTGCCTATTACTTTGTCCTCAAGTCACGATGCTCGCTCTACTCTTCGCGGACCAAGCTTTCGCTGCCCCCTCATTGACTTCACTGGAGGAGCTGTTCCGTCTTCGCATCGCCCCAGGGCAGAAACAGTTGCCCGTGCCCCTGAAGGAGGAGATAGCGGCAAGACCTCTGTTTCGGCGGTGCAGAAACACGGTTAAAAGCATACAGGTTTCTGAGTAGGAAGCTTTGGCTGATAGCACTCTTCGACCCCAAATAATCAATCTCGGAGGTATCACTGGCATGGAACTTCCCACAGGTCCATATACCTTCCGTCGTGGCAATGGACAAGCTCTCGATAACAGCAGTAAGTAGACGATGACCCTCGATTGAGACTCATGCTCACTGGTGTATAGGTGAGATTACAGATGCGCAGCGGAACATCATCCTGCAACATCATAGTTCCTCCGTTTTCCAGAAGAACTACGCCTCGAGATACATGCCTGATACACAGGCCGCCTACCGCGGCTTGAAACCACAGACCACCCTGATGCGAGCGGCCAGTGGGATGAGTCGCACGATCGACCCTCGACGGCCAAGGAAACTCAATCTTGCGCAACAGGCTGAGGTCGATCGCTACCCAGACGTGAGACTTCTACGTCGGAGGCTGAAGTCGCTGCTACAAACCTTTAAAGATCAGAAGCGTTCCATCGCCAACATGAAAGGGACCCTCTTGTACGATCACTATCGAAAGGCCATCGAGCCCATCGCAATTTGAGACGGCGACATGAGAAGGCTCTTTTGACGGAGGTCAAATAAAGTTACAAGATGGAGCAGCCGATAATTGATATCCAACGACAACTGGAGGGATTACCAGCCGCCAAACAGGAAGCTCTTCAGGCAGAGGAGTACGTTTTCTCGGAAAGGGTCCACGCTATCGACGCGCTCTTCACCTTTGCCACATCATCAACCGAAGAGGAGTGCCGACGGCGAGTGACAGCCATCGATGCGTTGATCGCACTCTGCAAGAAGCAGGAAAGCCAAGGCTTCCGTCGCCGCAGAGCAGATATCAAGGTAAAGAAGCAGCCGGATTCAGTCTCACCACCACTGAGTTTGTCGAAAACGCTTCCCATTGAGTGTCAAGCCACCCAATGCATCTTTTGCCTGGGGAACGAAGATCTACCAGCCGCTGACCGGCTGAAGGCTTTTGCGTCTCGCGGCGACCTCAAGAAACACTTCCATCGCAAGCATCTCCGCCACCATCCAGACGGTCAGCCAGTCGCCTGACCCCATCCCCGGTGCGACATGATCTTCGAATGCGTAACGCATCTACAGCACCATGCTGAGGTGGTGCACGAAACCCCCACTTGATCTCTATTGTCACAAACAGGACGTTTGTGTGCAGGTGCTCCAGATACTTCCGTACATTCTTTCATCAAACTACATTCAAGCGTTGATTTGGAAAGAGCAGAAAGAGATAGCGAGTGAATACCTATACACACGCCCGAGAGTGACAATTCCGGAAGCCTAACACTCTGGCCCATTGACGGTTATCTTTGCGCACCATCGGTCACTTACGTATTCGCTTCAGATAACAGCGTTTTGCAGATGTGTGACATCATCGATGTTCATATAGTTGATGTAGCATTGCTTCAGCTGCTCATGGCTTGGACCTTGGAAGTTACTTCCGAGACCGGTCCAAATACTGCTGATTCCGTTCTCTTTCAGGAGAAATCCTTCACCAATTCGTGAATAACTGGACCTTCGAGTCTTAGCCCCTTCTCGTCTATTGCTAATCAAGTACATCTCAACTCTTCGTCTTGTTTGTTTGTAGCAAATGATTGAGTCACATAGGACGAACAAGACATTCTTTGGCTTCCTCGTGATCTTCGAGCAAACTGTGTAGCTACGTGCAAACCAGAAAGGTTCGAATACCAACACAACTGAAGGATTAACGACGCTGATCTTTTTATTGACGTATCCCAATACCAAAGCGAATCCGCTCGTTACTTGTTGGAGGCCTATTTCCTGGAGAAATTTGGATACAATGGGCGATCCTATTCCCATTAGCCGTCGTCATCACCCGGTCTTGGCTGATAGGGCAGAGGCTGATCAATAGGGCGCGACTGGCTTCCTGGGTTCTCTTCCCAGAAGCAACAAGGTGCAGAGGTGGTCTCGTAGTGCTGTAGCAGCATAAATCAACGATTTGAATAGCAATAAACTCTTGCTTGCAGCTATTGTGCATCATCTATGTAATACTCAATCCTATAGCTGCCGTATTCTGCTTGTTGGTTATCTAATGTTCAATGTTGTAACATCTTGAACGCCAGCCTGATTCGAAACATTACCCGTATTATTAAATACTATTGAATGTGTTTCATCTGTTGAGAGTATTAGTAAGTTGACCTCGAGACGTGCCTTAGAGTACCTTTCCTGACCCGAGGCTGAAAGGCAATTGGACGCTCAGTCACCTCTGCCGCTGGTATAAGACTCAAGATCTCCTTAGCACATGCGGCAGCCGTAGCGGCAGCGTATGGTTGCCATCTCTTGTTCTTATGGGAATCGGCGTAATCGCAGACACCTCTGATCACAAGACATGGGAAGCTATTCATCAGCCCGGCTGCCTCCATTTCAAAACAGAGTATATCTCCAAGATCCAAAGTGAGTCGATCTCTGACTAAGCCGTCTTTAATGACCTGATTACCAGAAGCAATTGTACCATAGTGAAAAACGACGTCCAAGGTCTCGCGAACCTCTCGCGTAATTGCTTGATTTCGATCACAGTCCTCACACGTCTGGCCACCCTCGTGGTCGTATGCTGCTCTGTATAAGACGTCGGAGCCTTCACCTTGGTGGGTAAAACTTTGAAGACGAGTGAGCTTGGAGAGATACTCGGAATGCTTCGACTTTCCCCTCATTCGATTTGCTTTAAACTTTGCGAGGCCACCCAAGAGCAGAGCGGGCGGTGTATTCAGAGATCCCGTTCTCAGAAAGCGGTCTCCCTTTTCGGTTTTGCCCATATCGTACTGGACTACTCCTCCGTGCTGTGACTGGGGCTGGCTGATCACGACATCACCAAGCCGTACGTCGTTCTCTGCACTTGGAACGCCACCTCCAATGCCGACCATTAAACCGAAGCGTATAGACGTAAACTTTAGCCTCATTTGAGTTGCGACCGTGGCTGCCGGATTCGTGCCTATTTGACCGGCAGGTAGGCAAGTGACCACGACGTTATGCACTCCTACGCGGCCCAGCGTATAAGAATTATTATCGTGTGGTCCTTGGCTTATATCTCCATGCTCTTCATCCAGGAGCTCTGATGCCGCAGCCAACTCGACTGGTAGAGCGCATATCCAGCCGACTGTATAGTCTTCATGTTTGAGGCTAGGCTCGTTCATAGTTGCATTCGTGGGAAGGAGATGGGTAGGTGTAGCAGATTTTACGCTTTACTCGATTTCTCTCAGCGGATGGGTTTTCTAACAAGGAAATCACAGGGAGGGTTACTCAACAAGGCGGCTATGAACGAGGCTGGCACGCTCGTTTCCGAAGTGGACATCGGGCTAGACTATGCTGCGTGTTACAGTACTAGAACAAAAGTATTCGCGAACCCCGCCCCCACCTAAAAAACACTCTTACATTTACACCCATTGCACACCACGCAAAGGTCTGGGAAGCTACATAATTTAGATAGTAATTTGCACTCAATTAACAAGTACCATCCCAAAATTTCTAAGCTTTAATACTTGGTATACCATCCCTCCGACGCAATAAGCGCCTTAACCCTCCTTTCCATACTCCACACTAGATCATGCAAGTAGTGCTCATCTAACGCCTCCCACGCCTTATATAATGCATCAAATAAGGCCTCCTTGATCTTATCCTCACCACCAATCACGTCGTTTATATGGGGTTTGACTTTGTAGACGTGTTCTTTGAGGAGGAACCAAAGGTGCTCAATTGGGTTCATATCTGGACTATAGGGTGGCCATTCCATAACGTTTATGCCGTTTTCGCGAAACCACAACACCACCGCTTTTGCTGTATGTATAGAAGCGTTATCTTGCATGAATGTAAGGCCTGGTTGATAGATTCCTAGAAGGTTGTCGTCGAGTACGTGGATGTAGGACCTAGCGGAGTATCCATGCTTCTTTGCCTCGAAATCACGCTCCAAAGCGTAGAGGTTAGAGCGCTCTAAGCCCCAAAAACAAGCCCATACCATGATGCTAAAGTCGTGTCCTTTCTTGTATGGTTGAATCATGTTCTTGTCCCACTTTTGTGAAGGCGTACGGAAGCACCATTCGCGTCGTCTGCCCGTACCTCTTTCGACGGAGCATTCGTCGCTCCAAATAATCTTTGTCCACTCCTCAAAACTCCAATGTTCGTGGGCCAAAGCCCATGCGTAGCGTTTGCCTGCCACCTCAGGCGTCAAGAGGGGTCTCTTTTTGCATAGCCAATTGGTTATTCCCTCCTCTTTTAATAGACGATAGACGATTTTGGTGGAAACATCGACCCCCGTCTTTGCAAGGAGATTTTTGTAGGTAATCTTTGGATCTAAACGCACAACTCTGATGATATGTCGTTCATCACGTAAAGAAAGCTTTTTAGGACGTCCTGAACGACGTATAGACTCGCCGTGGTGTTGCCAAACGGCGGCGTTGCAAATGCCTCGAATTGAGCTTTCTGGGATCCCATGGAGGCGTTGAACTTTAGATGGCGTCAAACCACCACTAATTGCTCCATGAATTAACCCTCTTTGATAGGGGGTATATTCCTGCTTATGAACACGATTTGAAGAAATTGGACCTAACGGACTGCGAATCATAATGTGGTTGTTGAAGAAAGTAGGTGGTTTGGGGGGAAATTTAAATGCGCGACGCGAATTTCCGCGTTTTCGCGAATACTTTTGTCCGGGTACTGTACCATTTGAACAAACCCTCCATTCCGACTGCCCCTGTCAACAATCGTGGCCCGAAATGAAACTCATGGCATATCCCTTCGAAGGCGCTTCTCGGCTGGGAGACCTAGACCCATGATCTCGAAATTGGATTGGATCAACTCCAAACACTGTCGAGGCTTGTAGGAGATTTGCGCTGTCGCCAGGTGTGCCGAAAGGACTGGGTTTCCATCGATGATAGCTAAGCAGCGAATTCACTTCATCGACCGTGAATCTTGTGTACGGGATTGCGATCCAGGTAACCAGAACATTGGCATCTTGCGCGGACAATCAGTCATCGTGTGATAGCCCGCAAAGGAAATAGTGGTGGTGGTGGACCGATTGAACATGTCACGAGGCGCATCCAACTTGGAGGGCCGAATTAAATCAAGCGCTTACGACGACTTCTGCCTCATATTACACAGTTGTTGAAGCCGACTCGATAGCAACAATCAAAGCTCAACAGCCTATAGACGCAGACGCTATTGCTGTTTTCCTCCCCGGTGGTTTGGTAGTTGGTAGTTGATTATACAACTACGACGAGGATGATGCAGAGATGAGAACCCACCGTGCTTCTGGGAAAGGTGGCACAATCCAGAAGTAGGTAATTCGGGACAGTGAGGTGAACAGAACATTGGTGAATGGTCGATCGTCTTTTCGACGTCATTATGGATACACGTTACGATGGTTTCGTCAAGTATGCAGCCCGAATCGAAGGCGCCTACATAACAATCAGATGATACGATCACATGACAAGTCGTTGGGCAACAGGGTTATCAAAATCTGTGTTCTTTGTGACCTCGCCAACAGAGATGCCAGTCGTGAATGGATCAAGCTCCAGAACGCCGTCCATATAACCTTCAAGAAGGCCCTTCTGCTTGGTCTGCTGATAGCTATTGTTCTGATAGACAACGGCGAGGTCGTCGCGACAATAGTTACCACCAGAAAGCTCGCGACCTGTAACGATTGTTGACAGCGCTGGATGAAATGCGGCCATGGCTAGTACTGTGGTTGTGGAAGTGTTGTACGACGTAGATCTTTGGTGGAGTGGTCGTAGGAAGAGCGCCATTGACATTCTTCATGGTGGTTATGTCATTGATGGAGTAGAACGACTGAAGATTGACAAGGCCGACTGAGTGCTGCATCGTTCGTGATAAGCTGGCCTAGCAGAGCGAAGACGACATAAGCAGTCGAGGAAGCTTTCATCGAGTGACGATTAGAGGAGAACTTCCGATGGCCTTCGTGTGCTAGGACGCAGCATTGTTTTCTTGCGCATTCTGAATATTGTTAAAGAAGTCTTGAGCGAAGATTGGCTGAGAAAAGCGCTGACCACGTGCAGAAGATGTCGCTCCATTCACTTGCGTCTTAGGGTCTTCAAGTATTACCTGTCTAAACGCTGTCGTATTAACGCAGCATTTCTTTCTCACGAGTATCGCTTGAGCCAATGGCTTGATCTTGATCGGCGGCCAGCAAGACCATTAGACCATCAAGCTGGAATTCTGTGAGATAGTGATGTCGATAAGTCCACAAGGTATGGCTCGAGTGTGGAAGCGCAATTTCTGTCGCGCAAGTAGGAGACGAAGAGGATTTATCGGTTCGAGTTATCGACAGTCAATGAGCCCGGATATTGGTCGAATACGGACTTTGGTGAGTGAGGCAGACCAGCAGAATATGTTCCCAACCAAAACGCATGACCTTTATAGATTCCCATAATGCAAGTTGGCTATCGCCGGCCCCATATATGTCCACGTATCCCCATGCATCATACAATGTACGCTCATAGCTTTTATTGACATGCATTGGGAATCACCTGTGAGCGCTTTCGATATGGAAGGGGTATCAAAGTGGTGCTCTAGGTTGCATGCTTGGCCATCTTTCGCAGTATGATGGCCAGGATGGAGGGCAGGCTATTCAAGCCTCAATTCCATCCTGTTCGGCCGCCTCTATGCACAGTAATTGATGAAATTCGTTGGACAGAAACGAAGCAACTTCTAGAGCTTGGAGGGGGTGTTCTGTGTGGCAGCGTAGGCTTCGGTACTGTTCCTCATGGTTAGACTGCTCGATTCGACTTGAATAGGACACACCATTAAGCAAGCGGAGCGACTACTGATGTGCTCCGTACGGAGATGATCATCACAAACCACAGTTGCAAAGGGGCGGGAGTTTGAGGTCTTGGGCGCCAAGCATTGCAGATCTATAAAATGTCGCAACCACATTCTTCATTAGGGAGGTTGCGCAGCTCCAATTGTAACAGTGATTCAATTGGTTTCGCGGGGGCTAGCGGGGCCTAGGACCGCTAGCCCGCCCGCGCTATACCCGATCAGGCAATATCCTCCGCATCCTGGTGATTACCGCATTTGATCGATTTTCCTCCCCGCCCATTATTATTCCTCATCCACATTTACCTCCTCTATCATGCCTCAATTGACTCAATTGATCGGCGACGATCAAGGCATACATACGGCTATCGCCCTTGCTATTGCCATTGTTGTTATCCTGAGTCAACATCTTGTCGGCGGTCCTCAACATCCATACATTAAACCGGTGGAGTATAGGACGTCCGAATTCAATCTGGATCAGATTTCTCCTGAACGTCTTCGCCGCATAATGCGGTTTAACAAGGAGGAAATCAGACTGCTTATCGATTACTTTGCAATTGATGTCATCGAGTAAAGCAATCGTGCCAAACCGTCCTCCGAACTCGCCCTTTGCCTCCTCCTATACAAATTATCCTATCCCCGGCAACTATTTGAATTGGCAGATCGATTTGGTCGCTCCCCCTCCTACCTCTCCCGCGTTCTCAATGACCTCCTTAAACACCTCGAAATTCGATACAGCAATATCCTACAATGGCATTCAACGCTTACCTACACACGCATCAGAAGATACGCCAGAGCGATAAAAAGAGTAGGAAAAATCAGGGGCAAAAGCACTATATGGGGATTTATTGATGAGACCTTCCAAAGGTTCTGCAGACCAGGTGTGAGACAGAAATTCTATTACTCTGGTTATAAAAAAGCCCACGAAATGGTGTGGCTAGCTATTACCTGCCCGGACGGTTTAATAGGATCGATTTACGGTTCCTACGAAGGCAAGATAAACGACGTTACGATGCTGCAGAAGTCGGGATTACAGAATCGATTCAAGAATCTATTTAAGGGTCGAAGAAAGCTTCAATTGTACGGCGATAAGGCCTACATACATCAACCATACATCATGTCCCCCTATCTAGGTTATACAAACGAACGGCAGACGTTTTTCAACAAGCGGATGTCCGGAGCTCGCATTGTCGTCGAAAACTTCTTTGGTTTAACTCAGACTTTGTGGATATCCAATGCTTTTAAGACACAGATAAAAGCCGATTTACAGCCTGTCGGAAACCTCTATTTAGCAGCGATTCTTCTGACTAATTGTTATACGTGCTTAAGAGGTAATCAGATAGAATCCCGCTTCGCAATGCGACCTCCCAGTCTTTCGAAATATTTGCAGGTCAATAGAATTTCCAGCGACCCCGAAAGCTCTGCATTATAAGGATATTAGGTCTTTCCCTTTATGTTTATATATATATCTAGCTTCGATCAAGTTTTCTAGTGTCAATCTTTAAAGCTGATTGTCTTAAATCTCGCTGTCGTTGTTTGATTGTTGAAAAATAAAGCAAAATCCCAAATCAGGCTCCCGGAGACGATTTTCGATTTCTGTTTTCCCTTTCGCCGTCTCTTATTATTATCGCATCACATCTTCGTAACTGCATGTTTATATATGTATCTTTGACAGTTAAAGAGCTCCTGTTAGTACGATCAAGCGTTGTGGTTGTGGATAAAGTCGCCGGTGTGGGCACTTTTCGACCTAATTTTTTTGCCGCCTACGGGGATTTTTCAGAGACATCACCAACGCAAATACGGTTAAACGTTGATCCACTGTTTTGTCTACCCGGAGATGAAATCTCGAGGCGCCGACGAGGTAGGTGCAGTTTATATCCGTTTATATGGAAACTCGCACATCACATCCCTTATATGGGTATCTAACACCCCCGAAAGATGCGATATTGTACACGGCAGTCCGATGGCTAAACACCTCATCGTCGCTTTCTTTCCCCAATGAGGTCTGCCGAGGTCCGGAGAAACAAATTCGATGCATAGTACTCCCCCCCCAAATTTCTATCTAAAATTCGCAAAAGAGCCCTGCAGGACAGAGGGATTAGTGCCGGGGATGAGGGGGATTAAGAGGGCAGTGCTTGGCCGTCTGTCATACTATTTAGTATGGCAATTGCCCATTGCACTTCCCTCTTTCCTCCCCTTCCTTATTGCATTCGGCTCTTTTGACCCGCCCTCCCACTTCTTTTGCTCCTGTCGCCTAGATAGAAGGGAGTTAGCCGGCTTCGAAGCAGTCCTGGTAACCCTGTCGGTAACCTTATGTCACCGGCGGCCTCTTCCGCACGCATTTAGACGGCGGTAAGATGCTTTTCGAGGTGGCCGATGCCCAAACACTTTATATATAGAAAATGGCATCTTTGCCAGATCTTTTCTGCCTGTTTCGAGTCCCGAAAGCAGTAGCGAGGACCCCTTTTCGCATCTGCCTCATCGCATCACTGTCCTACCTACTAGGATCTAAATGCTCTGTCTCTACTTGCACTCCATGCTCGCGTCCCGTCCGCGTAATTCGAGGCAAAAGATGATTGTTATAGTCGTCCGGAAAGTCCCTCATTACCATCCTTTGCATCCAGTACATCATTGTATTGCACCGACGTCTTAACACATCTAAATTAGCATCAAGCGCACCAAATGCAGGAACCAGTCGATCGGCGTGATAACCTTCAAACATCTGCTCAATAGAGTCAAATTCGTTTTTCTGAAGCTTACTGACTTCTGCAAGCTGATTTTTGTATAGCTTCTTCATTTCTTCTTGATGCTTTTAAAGCATATCCTCTATCTTCTTTAGCAAAGACTGTTGTCTCGATGTGTCCTCCGTCGACTGCATTTGACCTTTAAAGTAGTCACTCAATGTCTGCTGCAAAATGCCTAAGCTGATATTGTCTGCAACGCTTATACGTGTCTGTTTTGACCTCTTCGAAGTCTTTTTATCGCCTGCGAACTTTGCACAAGCAGTAGGCTTTCGAGATTGCTTTGCGGTCTTGCTTCTTTGAAGTTCTATAGGCTCTGACAATGTTAATTTATTTGCAGGCGGTCTAGAAGATGCTATAGGTAAGTAGTCGTCTTCGTCTTCTAAAGCAAAGACTCTCATCGTGTGATATTCGTTATCATTTAGATCTCCTGTTATTATCGCATTGTCATTAAGAGGGCTTGCTCCTGTTGCCAGATCTGCAATTTTCGATTCCTCTGCATCCTCCTCTGCATCCTCTGCATTCTCCTCCGCATCAGAGAGTATACTATCCGAGCTACTATCTTCTGAATTGCTTTGATCTTCGGAGCTTTTACTATTGCTGATAGAGGAGGAGGAGGTAAATTCGTAGTCCGGTTTGTCCTTTAGTTGTTGACTAAGGCGATTCCTTCTCTTTTCGTGCTTTACGTTTGCCTCCAATTTCTTCTTTTGTAAAGAGCTCTTCTTGTTTCTGTCCTTTTGATGCGCCTGAACAATTGGTATCCATCCGTCAATAGCCTGGGTGTAATCGTTATCTCGTGCTGCATGTCCTGATTTGTGCGAGGCTTTGATATCCGCTTTCCTCTTGATTATCAAGTCATTAAGTGTCTGCAAACTCCAGCGTACTTGCGACCTATTGTTGTCTCGAATTTGCCTCTAATTTTGTCTCAAAATCGACGCATAGACTCGATGCCATACCCTAAGGATCTGGCTATGCAAATGTTGACCAGTATAATGTCTTTCTCCTCCGTCAATCGTCTACCATAGGTTATCTTTTGACTCAATTGACGACCTTTTGTTTGCTTGATCTTCCGAGGAGTAAAAGATGTTGTCGGAGGAGGAACAGTCGAAGCAGACGCAGACACTCGTCCTTTACTGATCGGTAGTATATCGAAATCGAGGTCGATGTCGCCCTCTGCATCTGTCTCTCCCTCCTCCAAATAATGTGTACTAGTGATTTGCCGCACATCTTCGTTTTGTCTCCTCCTCTTCGCAGGCGATCGCTGAAAAGGCTGTGATTCAAACACCGAAGCCTCCTTTCGCTTACGAGATGACCGACGTAGGTCCTCCAACTGCTGCGATAACTGCACCGGTAAACGCAGTTGCTGCGATAATTGCTGTGATGCCCCCCGCTGCGAAGAGGTTCGAGAACTAAAATCGAGGGTGTGCAATTGATTGCCGGGCACACCGCGAGGCATCAGGAGGAGGACGGCGAGGAGGAGGTGCAATTAAACTATAAGACCTACGCCTAAAGGAGCAATTGATGCAATTGAATCAGGCGGTGCATCAATTGAATCACTGATTCAATTATTGTAACAGTGATTCAATTGCACCGCCAAGCCGCCAGATCTGCTTACCCCTTTTGGATGACGCTAACCCGATCGGGTAATGTTCAATTGAATCAACTAATTCAATTGAGGCTGCGCAACCTATCTAATGCCTCAGCAATGTTGGCTCTTAGCAGAGATTACCTAAAGTGTCTAGCTGTCACGAGTTACACTGTGTGGTTGCGATTCCACTTATGCCCTTCGTACCTATCATCTCTCGTCCTCCATCACGCTTCTCGGAACTAATGTGCAACTTGGAGATGACACTCGAGCAGGAGGAGGTTCCCCAAGCACTAAACAGGTGCGTACGTTTCCTCAGAATTCGAGTACATATCCGTGTAACGCTGGGACAGGATAATATACCGGCGAGCAGTTCATGCGATCGGAAACAAGAACAGAACCTTGTTACGGCTCAAAAGCAGGTCGAAGAGCCGATCTTTCACCGCAGTTGGGCTCGCACTTAATGATCAAAACGCTGTGTCAATCAATATACCCATTTGCAGTTCGCAAGACCCTTGCTTTCGTATAATGGGGAATATGGGCACTCGTAGGCTGCCACAAGTCCTCCGAGGATGTCCTGTGTACCTATCAGAGGGGCATGGTCATAGCTTTCAATCAGTGGAGACCAAACAATGGACTGAGTTGGGAACTACGCACGTCTTGTATCTTCCTGTGCGCCAGGTGGAGTGGGACTAACATAAGATATCTGCAATATGTTTCCGTCTGGGATCTTTACTGATGAAGACACAATTCCTACAGAGTGCAGTACATGGATGGCGTTGTAGCAACCCGTTGGTCATCGTCCGCTTCAACTTTCGAGCCGCTTCCGAAGATTCATCAATAGCAATTCTGGTCGATGAGGAGCAGAAAGCGTAGGCAGGCTAAAGAGGCCTGCAAGACAGGCGGGCTAGTGCCAAGGATGCGGAGATTAAGGGGTGTGGCTGGGTCGCTCACATACTATTTAGTATGTGATCTCTTCTCTTCTCATTGCTTCGCGCTTCTGCCCACCCACCCACGCCGGTCTTCCTGTCGCATAGATAGGAGGCGTTTTCGGCAGTCTCGGGGTGTGCTGCGTTGGCTTTGCAGCAGTCCCTGTTGCAGCCGATACCGCCCAAACGCATGTTTGTACATTTTTATCATAGCATCCACAAGCAGTAGCCGGTCCGTCTACACTCTTCCTCGATCAAGACAAAATGTACACGCTATTCCAGGGCGCAAGAACGAATCCTTCTGGAAGATCAGAAAACAAGCCCTGGATTCGGTGAGTCTGTGCACTACATATATTCCGCCTGTATGTGCGCCGTCATAATGTACTGTTAAGTAGGTTTGCTATCTAGCTCTCATAGATTTTTCTAGGCCACTTTTAAAACTTGGGAATATATTGTGAGCTCTTCCTTTATCGTGATCATGCCCCGATACGGCTACGACTAAGTTATCCTTTGCTTTACAGCTTGACTCTTCCTATCTCCTAGTGCTCCACCAAGACGACGAGTCACGTCAGTGGGGGACCGAACCCTCCGACTAAATCGTGTATCTGTCCAGGGTTTCCCCTCCCAGTCCGTGATACCGACACCATAGCATGGGAATGTGTAGCTCGAGCATGCCAATTGGCATGATGCAAGACTTTCCAAGGTTGGTATAGCTTTCGCTTTGAATCCATATCATAGCTGATCCGTCCCTGGATTTGACCTTCAACTGCTGGCGTTGGCAGTAGCGGTAAGTACGCCCTCTATCGCCTGAATGGTAAGCTCTATCACATGCCCCGAGCTTTAGTCTTCATCACTTGCACCAGTTGGTTATGTGGTCTTCTGGAATGTTGTGCTGTTGTTTTGTCTGCTGCAGGTGCGGCTACCGACAATCTTCTCTTCGATCTTCCAACCCGGATGAGCAAGGACGGTGCTCAGAGGTTCCCAGTCGTGGGAAAGGTCGACACACCACTGTTTAAATCACCTCGGTGAATACGCTCAACACAATTCGAAGCTAGTGAATTAAGCGAGTTTTATTTGTCACCTATTTAACAGCGTTCAAAACCCTCACACCTCCATCTTCTTACATCGTCTGGAATCTGTTGCAGGCCTTGTATCCAAACTCCTACCCCACTGCATAACTTTGCATCTTCGAATAAGCACATCCATAATCAGTTACAATCAATCAGGTATGAATACGCTCAACACAAATCGAAGCTAGTGAATTCAGCGAGTTTATTTGTCACCTATTTAACCGCGTTCAAAACCCTCACACCTCCATCTTCTTACATCGTCTGGAATCTGTTGCAGGCCTTGTATCCAAAATCCTACCCCACTGCATAATTTTGCATCTTCGAATAAGCACATCCATAATCAGTCACAATCAATCAGGTATGTACTTCTGGCACTGGGTGGGCGTGTGAAATGTAAAGTGGCGAGCCCCAATGCCACTATATCACCACGATCTTCTGGTGGCGGTAGTACTATGGTCACATCATCCTAATGAAAGCGACATCCACTGACGCTCATTTCTTCTTTAGCTACGTTGTACTACGTCAAAGATATCAATACTAGGCGACTGGCACGAAATGGATCTCGAATTGGCCGAAATGGCAGAACTTGCTAGTTTACCGTCCTCGGAAGGAGACGTCAGTATGGTTCTATGCAATTCTGTCGCACACAAGCTCACGAGTAAAAAGTCTGACGACGGCTACACATCCGATGACGCGTCTCAAGGCTTTCCGCTCCCTGTGGATGGTGACTCTGTTGATCTCGATGCTCAAAGCTCAGACCAGGTAAGCACCTCATGTAGGGCTTTTGCACCAGGGGTTAACATAGCAAAGCAGGATAACACTGAGAGCACAACCGATGCGGCTCACCGCGAGGATGTTCCCGGTGTCGCCAACCCTGCGAAAGTCTTTGAGGGTTATCCTCATCCTCACATGTCAACTCAGGTATATTCCCCCTTTTGGAAAACTCTGCTCCAAAGGCTGACATATTCAAATAGAGCAATACCGGACTCCCTGTCAACACCGATGTGGTTAATGACGAGGATCACCCTCCCAAGGTTTCGGTAAAGCTTTCACCGACCGAACTATACCAACGAACCTTTCCGAACGGTCACAGTCTCCTCCGCGTGGACAGTGAAGGACTCTTGTGTGGATACCGTGCCGTCATTGCCTCTATGGAAGCTCAGCATCCGTGGATACAAGCACCAACTATCGACGAGCTCCAGCAAATCCGAGTCCATCCTGACGTAGTCATAGAGACCACGAAATGTGACTTGGAGACAGAAGAGAGTAACTTTCATATTGAGCTCCTTGCCTACTTACTAGAAGAGTGGGGCCGCACCGACAACCGCGATCTCGATCTGCACCTGGCATTTTACGTAGAACCAGATGGTCCTTATCTGATCTATCCCGATGATGACGCCCCTGATAAGATGGTTTGGAATCACAACACTTGGCTGATGGTTTGGATTCACAGCGACGGGGCCAGCTGGGTGAACCCAGAAAACCCTTCACACTATTCTGGTATGAAGACATTAGAGACTACAGATTCCGACGCCAACAAGAAATCGACCATGGAGAATTGGCAGGGCAATTGGCAGGGCAAAGCCGCTAGGACATTCGATGACCTTGTCACTGAAACCATAAACAAGCCTGCGGAGAATTGGGGGAGCAAAACAGCTGATACTTGGAATGACCCTGTCGCTGAGAATGCAACCAAGCCTACGGAGAATTGGGGGAGCAAAACAGCTGATACTTGGAATGACCCTGCCGCTGAGAACGCAACCAAGCCTGCGGAGGATTGGGGAAGCAAAACTGCTGATACTTGGAATGACCCTGCCGCTGAGAACGCAACCAAGCCTGCAGATGACCCTTCTGCTGAGAAAGCCAAAGGCGCTGCGCTTACTCAGAACTCTCTCACTCAAGTAAGTAGCGCTGTCGTGTTCGAAAATAACGACACTAACTAGATGCTTTCTGAACAGGATGACTCGAATCCAGACTTTGGTGTCAGCAATGCAGCAGCCAACGACCCCTTCACGGATTTCTATGCCAATGAATTCTTTCGGAGTACACATCTAGTCATCAACAATGCTGATGGTGAACCCCTTGAAGTTGTATGTGGCTCCAGACCAAAGTTCGGAAAGTATCGTTCAGCTAATACTACGGTGTAGGCTTCTATGTTCGAAGGCGCCAAACCATGTCGACTTAAAGTAGCTCTCGTCTTCGATCGCGACCATAGTTGCATTGAAATCAAGGCGCGCTTTGATCGAGAAGATACTTCCATGAGTCCTTTCGCTGAGCAGACCATGGCCATCAAGTTCTATGCCAACTGCATTGATGATTTCGAACATCTAAAAATCTCGCAGGTCAAGGACAAGGACAAGCTCCCGCCAGGTCTCAAGAATAGTCCACGAGCTTGTCAGTATTGCGACGATGGAAAGATGGCCAAATTGAACATAGAATACCATCCATCTTCCGTGATAGCAGTTGGCTTACACAACGAGCTTGACTTCACAGCGCCGGCCAAGATGCGATGCGTCAAGGCTCTTCAGCAGGTACCCCAGGCCAGCGAGCTTCAACTCTATCTTCCTATCGATGAGAAGTCCATGTTCATAGAGACGTTAAAGCTTCTTAAGAGCAAGATGACCTTGGAGCTATCTCGTCCGTTCATGAGCGAGTATCGTTCCAAGCAGAACAATTATGTGTAAGTTCCTTGGAACAGAACAACGGATCTCCACGCAAGACTGACTGATTTGCAGTGTACACTGGAACAACGAGCATTTCGGACGCGATAAGGATCTGTTTGCTCGTCCAGCTATTACGACCTTTCGTAATATCGATCATTATCGTGTCACTCATGGAATCGGGGAGATCCGCGAAGCAACATCTGTGCTCGAAGCCACCGTGCAGACACTGACGACGCCAATGGACGCATCCTTTGTGGCTCTCCCGGATAGCGAACAGATCGAAGGACGGTGCACCCTCTACTTAGCATTCGTTCAATGCGTAAATGACGAGCTCTTGCGAGAAGTCTACAACGTCGGTACCACGGGTATTTTCTCCTTCGAGAAGCCACATCCTAATTGCGAGCCCGACGGTTGGAAATATACCATCAAGCCTCCGATCCCGGAATATGAATATCCAGGGAATCTGGTGTTTCTTATCCGTCGTCGCAAGGACGATAATCGGGAAATACTAGACGATCATGTTCCGAAGCCTGAGATGCGAAAGATCGAGATATGGGCCTTCCCCAAAATCTCGGATCTTGCTCCGCGTCGCCTTGTCAACTGTGCAAACCTTCTCAAGTCTCGACAAGAAGATGGTGCAGACACCGTGCGTCGATATATCCTCGGCAACGACCTTTCTCCATCTGGCAATCATGGCTTGTTCACGATGACGAGATCGCGAAGCTCTCTCCAGAAGACCGGAAGTTTGTCCGTAATCTCATGAGCGAATTCTCACAATCGCAAGCGGAAGCCTTCGAGTTCACGCGTAATTCCAAGCATCCTCTGGTCTTTGTGCATGGTCCCTTTGGTTCCGGCAAGACAACTTGGATCCTCAATCTTGCACAGATTGCTTGGAAGCTAGGTTACACCAGCCTCGGGCTTTCGGATAGCAATGCGGCTGTAGAGGTTTTGGCTAGCGGAATGGAGAAGGTATGTCCTCAGATGGGGGCAATCCGCGCCTACTCGACCAATACCGAAATTCGCGATCTTCGACGCGAAGAACAACAGCAAATGTTCGAACTCTCTCCTGACGAAGTCTCTAAGCCTGCCGCAAACCCAGAATTGGAATCTGTCCCGTCAATCACGGAAGAAATGCAGGAGACACAGGCCTGGAGCAAATTTATGATCGAGCTCCGAAAGAATCCCCAGGCTTGGCACCCTACAGCCAGAGTCTACGCAAACAAGAAGAGCACAAGCTTGAGTATTCGTGCACTGCAGAATGCCCGTCTCTTGAAGCACAACGTTCCCGCTTTTGCTTCTGGAGTGGGTGACCCTCATGCCGCATTTCGACATAGTCTGAAGAACAAAGACTTTGCGAACGAAGAGACTGCTAAAGAGGCCAAGCGACTTGAGAACGAGCTGATGAATGATACCATAAACAAAGGCGGATGCCTATTTACAACGCTCTCCAATAGTGCCGATAAGTTGTTGCTAGAAAGCCTTAAGCCACAGATCGTAAGTAAATTCCCCCAGCGGATTTTACTTCTTTCCGAGGGTTCAATAAGACACGGCTAAGCAGCGTCTGCTTTATCACATACCTCAAACCTCCATTCCTGGCCATGAGAAGTGAAGCTGACTCCGAGATCTCCTTAGGTTATTATCGATGAAATTAGTCAAGCCAAGGAACTGTCAGCCCTCCTTCCATGGATCCACCACTGTACCACCGTCAAGTTGATCATTATGATCGGAGATCCAAAGCAACTCCCCACCACGGTCAAGTCCAAGAACAAGAACACCGATGATCATCTAGAGAATCCCTTCGCAGACCAGATTCAAACGGGGATTATGACTCGGTTGCAAAAACTCGGATTCCGAATGCCTATGTTCATCGAGCAATGGCGACTCACTGAAGGCCTCGAGGAATTCTCCAACATTCAGTTCTACGGCGGCAAGCTAAGAAACGCGAGTTGCACCAAGCTCTCGAATCGTCCCAAAGCTAGAGAGGCAAGCCACTGGATCGAGGAGACATTCGGTATTGCTACTGCCACTCCGCATGTTTGTCTGAATGTCTCTCCAGCCGCGACAATGACAACGAGGTTCATGAGTCGCTACAATCTACACAATATCGTTGTGGCGACCCATTACATTAAAGCAATTCTCAAAGCGGGACTTTTCGATCAACAAGGGATCCTTGTTATTGTCCCTTATCGCGCACAGGCAGCTCGCTATCGGGAGCTTTTTAGACGCTTGAAGCTCGGATCCATTACGATTGCTGTTGCGACCATCGACGCCTCACAAGGACTCGAATTCGACTGCGTGCTATTCGATTTAGTCGTCTCCAGCTTTCGAACGTCTCCGGTCGGATTTGTTCGAGCTCCAGAGCGAATCAATGTTGCCATGACTAGAGCTAAGTATATGCAAATTACCATTTGCGATCTGTCAGCATTGAACGATACGAAATACCTCAAGTGGTTCAGCCAGCAAGATGAAGAAACACAAGCCGCTTCCATGGCGGTTAAATCGGAGCAAAATAAGTACCTGCAAGCCTTGTTCGATTTCTACCAAGCTCGCAACGTCACGTGCCTTGTGCGTCCCAAGGATCTGATCGAGGAGTTCAACTTTATGGATATGACTGAGGCCGAAGAAGCTCTCGCACAGATGAAGATCGAGGATGACAAGAGTCGTTGCAAGCGATGCGGTTCGATCGTGCATCGTGCATCGAACTGTGACCAACCTCAACGATTGAAATGCAAGCTGTGCAGGGGCTGGGATCACATCAAGGCGGACTGTGACCAAGTCGTATGCAAGCGATGCGGTAAGAAGGGCCATATGGTCCCTGGATGTTCAGAACCAGACCCACGACCTTGTGGCAACTGCGGCGAAATTGGCCATCCAAAGAAGGAATGCCGCCATAAGAAAATGAAGCGCCTTAGATTCACCGTACCATCACAGGCGCAAAATACCACTATCAAGCCCATCAATCCCAAGCTGGATGATCCTACTCAAGCCGCAGACACTCCTGCAATAGCCCAGTGGGATGCGGGGATCTTGGAGCAAATTGAGAAAGATGTTGCGAAAGTTGATCCTGCAAAACTGGCTGAAGACATAGCTGCAGAGGAAAAGAGTGCCACCGAAGGGGTAGATGATGAAGAGAAGAAGATCGAGGGCGGTAAGGTAGAAGTCGCGGAGGAACAGACCGAGGATGGTAGGGTAGAAGTTGCGGAGGAACATACCGAGGACGGTAAGGTAGACGATGGGAAGCTGGAGGACGCTAGTGAGGCACGCATGTTCGACCCGAATGATCCCCTCAGCAAGCCTGATGATGAGGCCGATGAGATTGGTGGTAACAACGGCTAGTGATCGGGATGGCTCAGATTGTGCTTGGGTGGAGGTTTGTCGGCTGGCTTTGCAAGTTGTTGCATTTCTAGCAGCTACTTGTTCACGGGACTTGCTGGACACAGCTGAGCGCTTAATATTACTCGGTGCTCCTGTCTAGTTTAACGATCCTGAGCGATACTTGTTTGCTTTTCTAGCTAGAAGCAGATTCAACATTGACAATGATACAGCTCTTTCATCCATAGCCCTCGGGCGTCTTCTTCTCTGCAGGCTGCAGCGGATCAACACGGAAGAAGCCAAGTTCATGCTGACATATTGGAACAACATCTCAATGACTTGATACAGCAGCTAAGAAGGCTACTTTTGTAGCGGCAGAAGAGGGTGTTTGCTCCCTCGAGCTTTTCCTAATTATGTACCAAATGATTGGATAATCAGGCCATGTTGTACCTAGCGGCGAACTGCGTCGACGTCGATGGCCAGCCCAAAATTGTTCAATCAGATGTGCAATATTAGAGGTAAGAGCAGACTTTCGGCCAAGAACGACATCACCTGGCCGTTTGCAGAGGGGTTGCCAAAAATGGGCGATGAGTTGGGTGCATCAGCTTTACTAGTAGTGAGCCTGCTAGGACGGCGCCTCTCAAAGCCTATGCAGGCGTCCCTAGCGAGACTGCTTCAACGGCAACACCACATCTACATCTACATCACCTACATGACCGTCTGCAATGCCAGATACCACATTCGTTACCCTACATAGTGAGCCTTCTACAGGACGCCGAGCATGTATCAACACGAGCTTGCTACCGAAAGCACAAAATGGACGGACGACACCATAAGCAGCACCACGGCAAACACCTTCTACAGTAAAGCACACACGGAGAATTGGTTGAACGGGTTATCAAAGGTGAGGGGATTCGACACATTCCCGGGCCAAAAACGGGGACTTTCTCAAGCCTGCAAGTGGTGGATTAATGGGTAAATTATACTGGAGCAAAGGGAGGATCTGGAGCATTCGGAAAGGTATGTTTCAGTTTAGCCATCATCGACAACATAGATCCGTGGATTTTGTGGAAAGGGCTACGCACCTTGCACTCAATAATGCGCGCTTTAGCTTGTTTCCCACCTCGCAGGAGCTTCGATGTCGGAGGGGGAGGCAGTGTGACGCTAATAGGTGTTGCAGGCTTCCTGACCGCGATCTGTCCGATCCGGACCTACTGACATCTAATATGTACCTTAGCCATGGAGAGTAAGACTTTCGAAGGATTATAGAACGACAGTTCTATTGTCGCCACCACCATAGTGCTTCAAGCGGTGAATCAAGACACGGTAGACCGAATAAAGCAAGCGAAGAAACGAGCAAAGATGCAGGCGAAGAAGCAAGCGAATCTACCATAACCACGTCTACATTAGGCGTTACTACACGCGGCAAAGTTGGGTCAGTTGTCAACCGAGATCGATAACGTAGGACGGGAGATAGAGAAGCTATTCGGCACGCTCAATGAAGAGGCGTTGAAGCTGCAATGAACTCATCCTCTACAAACTCAAGAGATGATGGTCTAGGAGGGACGTCTCTAGCGGAGGACCTTGCTAACTCTCACCGCGCCGGTATCTTGATGAGGAGAGGGTATAGCAATTGCGTTTCCCATCCTCCATGCATCCGCTTCAAAGAATCTGATAGAAACTTAGCTCAGCAGATAGATCCCCTGATTGATAGTGCTACGTCCCGCTTCTTCTTTACAAGCTTTCATGATAATAAAACTATGATTTCAATGACCCTGAAGGTCTCTGCGGTAGGTTTTTTCGGAAACCCCTAATTTTTGGCCGACGTCTGCCCTATCAACGTGCCAACAATCAGATATCAACGATTATCATATGGCAAAGCGCATTAAACATATTATCTGTAATCACAGTCGAAAGACCGCCTGATCATATCCTGCTACCTATATCTTCGATGCGACGCCTGCGGTCGTAGCACGACGAGGCGCATCCCGCTGGGACACCCACCCCCCCCCCCCCCCACAATGCCCGACATCGACCCTGCAGCCTTAAGCCGTCAAGACTCCATATCGCAGCCCTTGACCTCTCTGGTAATCAACAAAACAAATGGGGCTTCTGCAGCTCCGGCTCAGAAGACTCCAAAAGCGCCCAATACCGTCCAGCGCATCGATCTCGAACCCCTGTATACCAGCCTCAAAGCTGCCATTGGTGATCAGTGGGGCAAATACATGGAAGCTACGAGCCTCTTTGTTCTTGGTATGTACTATATATACTGCTTCACGGCAAGAGAGACCATAAGGAAGGTGCTAATCAAACTTCGTTACTGGCCCCGCAGGTCAGCTCAGCCAAAACGAGCTATTCCTTCAAATCGGCCATTTCTTCAGCGGGGACCCTTCAATTGAACATCTACACAACCAACTCATTTCCGCGATCCATGGCAATGTCGCCCGAGACCTTCCGGAGCAAGGTGTTGCGCCATGGGTGTCGGCGAACGACAAGCCGACGGTGCTGTCGAAGCCGGTGGTGGGGGATGCGGCGGAGCAGAGACTCAAGACGGAGGTGATGCAGATGCCGGCGAGAGATCGGCGAAGGTTGAAGGAGGTGCAGGATGTGAGTGCGACTCTGAAGATCACATATCTGGAAGCGGTGCGCAGAAGGCTTCGAAGCAGAAAGGGATGCTGATCGTGGAATACATTATGTACAGGGCGACATCACCGACCCTCTGAACCACTCCGTCGCTGTCTCAATCCACGACTACCTCTCCTCCAAACAGATCAAACTCCCCGACTCTGTCCCCGCTAGCGCTGGTGGCCTTAACAAAACAAGTAAGCACCACCCGCCCCCCTCTCGCGCTCTCTCAAACCTACTCAAACCCCTCTCCCTCATACCCACCCTCCCCTTCCATCCACTCCCCCTAATCCACAATTAACCATCCCCCCCATAGACTGGGACCCCGAAATCCGCAAACACTACACCCAGCCCCTCCACAGCGAAACCCTCGAATTCCCCGACCTCGACACCCTCACCCAGCGCATGCGCCCCATCTGCTTCGAGGAATCCCTCCCCCACGGCTTCTCCCCGCCCTGCCCCGAATACCTCGCCACCGCCACCGAACAATACCTCAAAGACGTCATGGGCGCCGTGCTGGTGCGCACGCGCAGCAATGTCGGCGTCGCTGGGATACGCACTGAACCCAAACCCAATTTCAAAAATGCTGAGACGGAGAAGGAGAAGGAGATGGAGCGCAGACCGCTGAATGGTGGCGATCTGAGATTTGCGCTGGGGAGGGGAGAGGTGGG
>JAABUQ010000059.1_pt1 | contig 194204 bp, 167 predicted proteins | sample 5560001 | NCBI WGS metagenome assembly JAABUQ01 (sample SAMN10711888, study PRJNA513371) | rock metagenome | isolation source: Antarctica rocks | place: Antarctica: Victoria Land, Finger Mt nord | collected 2015-12-18
TTCTCTTCCTTGAGAAGTTCCTGCACGACTTTGGCCTTGAAAGCGGCTGTGTACTGTTTTCTCATCATGCTCTGAGTCTATCTTATTCCTACCCTCTTCCGTGTTCAGATTTCTAGGGCCATTATATAATGTCTGGACTAGTTGGTTCTCTGGAACATAACTGAACACTGTACGCAACAAGTGCTCCGCTTGTTCCTGTTGCCCAAGCAAGTGATGACAGACTGCCATATTATCGCATTGGCCTCCCAGTGTCTTTTTGACGACGAGATACAACGTGCGATATAAGTAGAGGAGTATTAAGAACCTATCCGAAAACCTCTATTTTGGCAAAGATCAATTAAGCGCAGGCGAGGTGAAGGAAAGCAAGATAATTCTCCCCCTTTTTCTCCCAGCGAACCAATAAGCGCCGCGAACGATTGATCCAGGGATACGTTCGTGCTATGTGGATTGTTCCTGCCTCGAGTGCCTTTCCCGTACGAGGCTCTAAGCGTTCAAAATCTGCATCTTACTCCTCCATTACTGAGGATGGAGCGTGGTTTCTCTGAGGCATGGAGGATTCCACAAGAGAGGAAGTGGTTGCTGCCAGCTTCAATTTTCCTGTAAAGATGATCCAGGCGCAGATGGCACCCAGAGGAAGCCAACCTAGCATTCCAAGGTAACTGACGAGAAAGTAATTTGGGCCACCTAAAAACAGCAACAAGCTCATATTGCCTCCGATCACATTGGTCGCGGAATGCGCCAGGCTGCTTGGCCACACACTATCGGTTTTCAGGCGCAACCAACCAAAGATGATGGAGAGCAACACCGTTACGACGGGAAAGATCAACAGGCCCAGGTAGACGTTTTCATAGTGTTCATAGCCCATCAATATAATGGGATAATGCCACACCCCCCAGACGATGCCGGTACAAATGGCGGCCAGCAACGGCTGCTGACGGAACAGGCGCATCTGCAGGTAGCCGCGCCAACCACATTCTTCGCCCCACGACACAGGCGCAAAGATGACACTACCCATGAGTAATTCGACGATAATAAAGATCCAGGCGGCGGATGGGAGAGCGGGAGCATTTACCCCTGGAAGGTAGACACGGACAAAACGTTGCAACGTAAAATCTGGATGGCTTACGCCAAGTGCCGCCACCAGGACGATAAGGATACCGACGACGATCAACGAATACAGCCAGGCGAAGAAGTAGTAGGGCCAGTTGTTCCGTAGACGCGGGCGCAAACCCGCATCCGTAAAGCCTTCTCGTGTAATCCAACGGCGCACGATAATGGCCGCAAGCGCAGGCACGAAACCACTTGGTATGGCGACCAGTTGAAATTGCGGACTGGTCGCCGGTACTCCCAGTCTCCAGGCTGTTATCCATATCAGCCAGGCACCACCAAAAGCAATCAGCAGGTAGACAACAATGCCTTTTTTATCTCGTGTTTCCATGACGTTTCTCCTTGTTTAGAAGCGACCGAACGCTCCCAGACCAGCAAGCAGGACGATGGTTCCGATGATTGCGATGAGAAGTTCCGCAAGAACAACAGAGCGCCGCAGCAGCGTCAGAGCGATGAAGTTCGTCATGCTGTGAAGCGGGAGGGTGAGCAGGATGAGGAGAGGTTGCCACGCCAGCAGCAGGGTAAAACCGATCTGCACTGCGCAGGCGAAAACTCGCTCGATGATGCCAACGAATGGCGGTGTGCTGAACATGGCCTGTGCCAGCCCCATCTTTTCTAGCATAGCACGGGCCTGGCGCGCTTTCTCGTCGTCGCGGCGGAAGAGTGAGAGGACCACAAAGCTGTTGATAATCGCGTAGATGACTTCGATCGCTGCCCAGCCCAACCCAATGGAGAGTGCCGTGGAAAACGTTCGTCCTAACAACAGGATGAAGGCTAGGCGTACGAGCTCTTCACAGGGACCAGAGAAGGCGACGATGATAGTCGTAATGTGTTTTGCGGTTGCTGGAAAGACGCTCGTGAGCAGCGCAATTGGGCTGCGTAGAAAGAGCGCGATCGTCCAACCAAGGGCACCAATACCGATCCCGACCCAACCCAGAGAAATGCCCCATAAGAAGAACCAGAGGGCATAGGCCAGCGGTACAAAGAGGACAAGGATGGAGGCCATATATGTCTGGCGCAATATCCTGGGAGTGATGGCATACGGGTTGGCTACGAAGCGCGAAGAGTCGTTCATAGAAAAACCTTCTTTCTGACAAACACACCTTCAGGAGCGTTCATCGTCGTTTTGCGGCGTTTCAACAGCAGGTTCAGGAAGGAGAATGGTTGTAAAAATACGTTGGCGGCGACCCGGAGCAGGCTCTTTCTTGAGCCAGGGCAATAGGGTAGTGTTCAGATCCTGGAGGAATTGGGCAAACTCTTCGTCGCTCAAGAAGAATGGGTGCTGTTGATATCCGGCATCCGTATGCTTGCCACTTTCGTTGAGATCGAGGTAACGGGCATAGTCACCGATTAACTTCGAGAGAAAGACGAGAAAGTATTGCATCAACTCATCTTTAGAGATAGTGGCGATATCATTAGGGCTCAGGATAGTCGAGGAATCCGAGAGCGCGTAGACCTTTTCGTGGAGTGTGCCACGGACAAGACGTTCTTCGACAACTCGAATGATACCAGCGTTGGTAAGCAAGTTGAGATGATGATAGAGTGTCGCCGGAGCAACGTCTTTCAACTCAGCGGAAAGCTGTTTGGGCGTGAGTTTTCTGTCATTGAAGGCGATAATCATGCGCATCCTGATGGGATGGATAATCAAGTCAGCTCTCGTCATAAAAAACTCTTTCGTTACAGATTTTTAGAATGTTTTCATATATTAAAATAACATATTTTTTTGGAGAATACAAGGGGAAGACTCCTTTTGAAGAGAACATACCCTTCTCTTTGCCCGTTTTCGGATAAGCACTAAGTGTTACTCCTGCTCATCTTCCTGGAGCAATGACAATTGTCTGAGTGGTTCTTGGGTCTTCCTGCACTTCGCTCTCTAATGCAGGCTCTTGGGCAGGTGTCATAATTTGGCGTTTTGTCCGTTTCACCTCTACCTCTCGCAAAGGACGGAATTCTCCCTCCAACTGGACATCAGAGAAATGGTACGAACCGACCAGATTGATATGCTCCCACAAAATGGCTGAGAGATGCTGCCATACCTGTTCTTCAACTGGATCGCCCAACTGTGCTAATTTCTCTTGAGCACGGTCAAAATGCCGTGTATTCCACACGACAATGGTATTGAGCACCAAAGAGAGTGCTGACGCTCGATTGAGTTGCGCTTCATACCCTCTATCCATGAAGCGCCCCTGTCTTCCGAAAAAGATCGCTCGCGTCATTGAGTGTAAGGTCTCCCCCTTGTTTAGCCCGATCAGCACCCACCGTCGAAATGCCTGGTCGTCAATATACGAGAGAATATGCCACGTTTTGGCAATACGCCCTAACTCCTGAATGGCCTGTTGCAAGGGATTCTGCCGTTGCATGGCTTGCAGTTTCGACACCACGAGCGACGGGCGAACCAGGCCATCTTTGAGCGATGCTGCTAGCCGGTTCAGGTCGTCCCAGTGGGTCACAATCAATGCATCACGGACATCCTTTTTGAGCACAGGAGCAAGCACACCATAGTCTGCACCTTTGCGCGCTCGATACAGCGTTTGATCGGAAAGATCGCGGAGTCGTGGAGCAAAGCGGAAACCCAGCACCGAAAATAACCCGAACATGAGTTCGGTAAACCCTCCCGTATCAGTGTAATGCTCTTTGATCGCAGGCGCATCCTGATAGAGCAACCCATCCAGGACATAGGTGGATTCACGAACCAGACAATTGACCACATCGATCCAGGGCTGATTGCCTTGATTGGTCGTGTGATTGTAGAGCGTGACCCCGCATCGAACGCCAAAGTAGCGCGGCAGATGACGCGCATTGAGCGAGGAAGCCGCCATGCCAAATCGAATGCCATCCGAAGAGGAGGTGGTTCCATCCCCAAACTTCAGCGTGAGTGGAAGAGACCGATGGTAGCCAATGACTTTATCAATTGCTGCCCGTAAGGTTTCCTCACGGAAATACCAGTCATACACTTGTTCTAGCTTGTGCAGGGGAATTCCTGACGCATGTGCCATCGTCGCTAGCCCAAGGTTGGTTGCCTCCGCCACTAACACAGCAAGCAACTGTGGGCGCAGTTCCGCTGTTGCTTGCTCCGTTGGCTCACGTCGGCTGGTCAAATGCAGAAACTCCTCGGTGATATTAGCCCAGGTATCCACTTCCATCAGCAGCTCTGGGAGACCCGTCGGAGGAAAGAAGGCGATCAAATTCTCGCGCGTCTCCAGCACATCGGGTGGAACCTCAATTTTTTCCAGGGCGGTAAGCACCAGTTTCTCGCCGTCAATACGGACATCAGGATTTTTGTTGCGGGAAATACGTCGCGCGACCTGACGGGAAAGGATATCCAGTCCGTTCAACAGTTCCTGGAGGTAGATATTGCCATCTTCTGGCAGACCGCTCTCTTCATGCCAGGATGCGCGCCGCTGTGCCCATTCCTTTGCCTGGTAGAGATCGCTGTCCCAGGCGGCATAGCGTTGGCTCCCTTCCACAACCAGATCTCCAGCGCGCAGTGCGGCTCGGGCTTCGTGCAACAGCACAAACTCCCAGGCATGCTTGTTGACCTCCCCATCTTTGGTCACTGCTCCCGCCCATTTCTTTGGGACAAAGTCAACAGGGGCTTCCTCTGGCATGGATTTGCGCCCAGCCGTGTTCATCTCGGTCAGCGTCGAGATCCCCTCTACCAGGACGTTGTTGGCACGAGGAGAAGCAAACTGAAGCGTTCGTAACACGAGTGGAGCAAAGTCGCGCATGTGGGAATAGCGCCGATCCAGGAGACCAAAAAAGGCAGTCGTTTCACTCTTGTCCAGTTCTTCTGAGAGACCGACCAGGGAGCTGACTTTCTCTCGCGGAACCTGTTGAAACACCTTCTCGCGCACTTGCTCTTCTGGCACGGAGGAATCAAGCAAAACCTGAGCCACTTTCTTAAACAAGCGTGTGCTCTCCTGGTGGGCCTGATCCTGCTTGGCCCTGGTAACCAAAAGATCCTCATCGGTGCGTGAGAAAAGACGCCCGACTAATTGATCAAACATTTCAACGATCACCGTCGTCAGTTCTTCTGCCCGGATGGCGAGAAAGGCGCAGATATGCGTATAGCGTTTGGCGGGCAGATACTTGCGGATATTGCGCGCCCGATGCTTATTCACAACGGAAGCCCATTGGCGCAGGCGATTGGTGGTCATGTTTCCCCAGTTCAGGGGAGCTGGAAGTGACGCTCGGACAAGAACCAGACGGGCGCATTCCTCTTTGATGACCGGAACCGAGGCCGCGCGCGGGGGTGCAGAGAGCCAGGACAGTTGACTCTCGCCCTATGAGGTATCCAGTAAGGCATCCAGTTTGGCCTGATCTTCGGGAGAGAGTTGCGCCAGCATCTGCTCAAACAAGCCCTCTTCTGCCTGATTGCGCGCACGATAGATAAGGCGGTCAATAGTGGTGTCCCCCTGGGGACGTAACACCCCCATACGAATCATCCAGTCCGTGGCAGCATCAAAAAGTGCAGCAGTGTTTCCCGTATGAGGCACTTTTTCGATGAGATAGGCTGACAACGCTTCGGCATCCGACTCTTGCCAGGCACGGACTTCCAGATGGGTTCGCACGGCATCAAAGGTGGCGGAGCGCGCGGAAGGGTGGTTGCGCCACTGGGAGAGGACACTTGGCTTGAGATTGAGTTGCTTACTCACGTGGCTCATCACCTCATCGGGAATGCCATCGGTCTCAGAGAGCAAAACTCGTTCTACACGCGCCCAGACGAGGACTAACGCACGATAGAGGCGCTGCGCATCCGCCCGCAAGGGCAGAAGGAAACGGTGGTCATGGGGCGTCAAGGTAAAGAGACGACGCAATTCCTCCTGATTGGTACTCCAGGAATAGGTTTTCGCCATCCGTTATCGCTCTCTCCCTTTTCGTCGTTGGTACTCTAATAAATCCTGTTTGATCATCGCTTGATCCACTTCCACATAGCGCAGCGTACTTTGCAGATTGCGATGCCCCATATGCTTGCGAACGGTGGTGATGGGGACTCCTGCTTGGATGAGTTGGGTCGCTCTGCTATGACGGAGCTGGTGGATCGTCGCCGAGATTTCAGCCTCTCGGCAGTATTTTTGCCAGGCATTGTGAACGACGGAATACGTCAGGGGGAGTGGTGATCCTCCATAGCGAGGATCGCCTCGGAACACGGAACCAGAGGTAATATGACTGTGCTTGAAGTGTCGCCGGAGCAATCGAATACTTTCTGGAGCTGCGGTGAGCATGACCGTTCGCTCCCGCTGCCCTTTGGCGAAAATGCGCACCTTCTCATCATCTTGAGTGAGCGTGACATCGCTGACCTGGAGCATGAGCATCTCTCCAGCGCGCACCCCCGTCTCATAGAGCAGCATAAATAATGTTCGATCTCGGACATTAGAGGTGGGAATTACCTTGAAAATCTTCATGACCTCTTCGTGCACCAGGGGACGTGGTTCTCGTTTTGGTTGGGTGATGGGGTCAAGGCGTTCCATCGGATTAAAGGTTCCCAATTCTTGCCGCATGATCCACTGATAGAAGGCGCATAACGTCGAGTAGCGCCGTGCCTCCGTCGCCGCACTCAGATGTCCATCTCCTTCCAGAAACTGTTGGATTGAGGAAGCAGTAACCTGGGCAAGATCGGCAGGAACCGCCGCCAGAAAATGGCGCAAATCATGGGTATACGCTTTGATCGTGTTCGCAGGAACATGACGGGCGCGTAAGCTTGCCAGATAGAGATCAATGGCCTCACTTGTTGTTGTCATCCCTTTTCCTCTCATGTGCGATATAAGTACTACAACTCCTCAGTGAGAGAATGGGTAACGCAAAAGAGCCATCCCTAGGAAAAAAGCGGCGTGAGGGAGCATGAGATCGAGGTCAAAGAGGAGAAGGTGCGATATAACGAATACTTATATCGCACGTTGTATCCTTTCGTCAAAATGGCACTGACAGGCCAAAAGCAGCCATTTATAATGAGATACTTTACAGCGAGCCATATCAACGCTTTGGGATTGCAGGTAGCCAATTTCAAGCGAGAGACCGAAAGTTTGGTGCTAATAAAATGCTCAATAAATTGTTTATATCTTGTCCCTGTCCAGTATGTAACAATAGTATTAATAACGATCTACTATATTTAGGCGCAAGGAAATATCTATTGCTACGCGCTGTACATAATTATTATCATGTAAAGAAGATGACTGCAGGTTGGCCTGAGGAAGAATACTTACTATCCTAAGCATCAAAAGATCTTATGGATAAGTTAGAAAAATATGTCAGGAATATACAAGCTAAATACTCCAACCATAAGATAAAGCCAGGATGGATAGGTGTTCATCCTGGCTTTATCTTATGGTTGGAGTATTTACTACTTGCCTTTTTATTTTTTCCGTCTGGTCTCCCTTGGGCTAGGCATACGGGTCGGAATGTGGTCACCAGGACTATATTTGCGTTTTTGTTCCTGAAGGATCGTATCATTCATATGAATATAGTTGAGCACGGTTGTCAAATCTTCATGTCCCAACAACTCCTGCAAGCTAAAAGGGTCATTGCTCTTGATGAGATAGTTCATCGCAAACGTGTGCCGGAAGATGTGTGGACTGATACGCTTTCCCTCAATGCCAGCGCGCGCTTTAAGTCGCTTGAAGAGCATTTCCATGCCATTCTTCGTGAGAGGCTGCCGTGTCTCGGAGAGAAAGAGGTGATCTTCCCCAGCACTGCCCCACTCAGCAAGCTCCTCCTCGTCGGCACGATGTTTGTCCAGGTAGTAGGAGAGATTGCGTAGACAGTTTTGGCCCAATGCAATGCGACGTTCCTTCGATCCTTTCCCCATCACGGTCACGACCCCCTTCTTGCGATCTAGATCGTCCAGACACAGCTTGATGAGTTCAGAGACGCGAATGCCCGTATCATAGAGCAACCAGAGAATAGCACGATTGCGTACCGCAGCTCGTTCCGCAAAAGGACCCGTCTCGTTGGGTGGCGCACACGCCAGTAGGAGCTTTTCAAACTCTTCAACGGAGATAGTTTGGATAAGCGGCCGACCCACTTTGGGAAAGACAACCCGATCAAACGGGTTAAGTTCAAGGGTGCCTCGACGAACGAGCCAGTGGAAGAAGGCGCGGGCTGAGCGAGCATAGGTCTGAATCGTGCGCTCACTGCGGATTTTGCCTCTGGCTCCAGGAGTCACACGTAGGTGAGCAAACCAGGCACTGATGTCGTCGGACTCAATCTCATCAATAACTGCAATGTCCAAACTCTCTCTGAGGAAGAGATGCATCAACCCCAGAGCGGTTCGGTGCCACTCTAGCGTTTTCTCGCTATGGTTGCCGCCAATATGATCCTGGATATAGGCTTCTATGAGCGTTTCAATGACACGCCGCCTAGCCTGAAGATCCTGTCGTACTGCTTTCCTACCTTGTGTATTCTGAGGAGTTTCATCTTGCTCTTCTTGTGCTTGCCTGGTCTCAGCCTGCGTATCCAGTTTGGCTCGTTGAGCTTTCGCGCGTTCTTCTGTAACACGCGATCCTTTTTTCTGTGCCTGTCTGGCTACATGCTTTGCTTTCTCAGCCTGTACGACTGCGGGGGTGCTATTTGCGGCCTTTCCAACCATGACTCCTTGTCTCCTTTTCCTGGCATCATCTTGAGCTTCTTCTCATAAAGATCGTAATGATACATCTGTTCAACACAGTAGTATGCTGAAGCAGTCATCCAGTCGGATCAGAAAATCTGTCGTCCTCTGCGCACAACATTCTCAGAACAAGTATTGCGGCAGACGGCCTCTCACCTCATGTGAGAAGGAAGCCAAAGGGCAGGTGTCTGCTTGCTTGCTAGAGCAGGTGTTTGCATTGATGATAGGGCAGGTGGTCAAGTGTCGGTGTGCTTGTGAATACTTTTGTCGAACAGTGAAAGGCGGGGCAGGTGCTTGCCCAAAAGAGAGGGCAGGTGTCCGTTGGAGGCTTTTATACCATACAAAAAACCGCCATCCTGATTGGCTCTCACTGCTTGCTTGTGCTCAAGCTGCCTGTGAAGCCACTCGAGGGCGACGGTTCATAAGAAAAAGCGGGAGACCGGGCTCGAACCGGCGACAGCTTGCTTGGAAGGCAAGAACTCTACCAACTGAGTTACTCCCGCATAGTCGGGGTGCGCGGACTCGAACCGCGGACCTCCTGCTCCCAAAGCAGGCGCGCTACCAACTGCGCCACACCCCGTTACATGGCGTACTATATCATGCTACCAGAACGTTGTCAAGCCTTTCTCTCTGGCTTTTCCCTCTCCTCTCTCCACTCTTCCATCACTTCGGGCCGCTCCTGCGACGGTAGCGCATTTTTAGCTTGAGCAAGTTCCATTGCGTTTTGATAGCGCTGAAGGGGCCCCGTCGTAGCGGGGTGATCGTGATGTTTCCATAGCGCGCAGATTGCGCGCGTCGTGGTTGAAACAATACTTGCGAAGACGCTACCATGATCAGGCAGATCAAACTTATGATCACCAGGATGAGCGTCACAATGTTGGCCCCAGCGAGGTACGCGTATCCGCCGGCCAGTAGTGCCGCAGCAATTCCTCCAAAAAGAAATCGTTCCGATGGTGACAGGCTCCCGCTAAGGGGACGTGGTTGTTGTGTACGCATGCGCGGACTTGGCCTCCGGCGAAACCGTTCGCCAAACTTTTGCCCTAGACCTGGCTTCGGATCTGTTTGCTCCAGGTTCCTTAGGATTTCTTCGATCTCTCGTTCGTATCTATTTGGCATTTCTGCTTGCTTCCTTGAACTTGTTCAAGACGCTCTTGCTTGTAATGATACCAACTTTTGAGCGCGGAGACAAGTACTTTCTGACATAATTTTATGCAGTAGGAGGGTGATTCTATGAATTGTCTTCCGCTTCCCCTAAAATAGCCTTTACACACTCTACTAATATCATTGAATGGAATGGTTTGGTGATATGTTTCGCTACCCCCAGGTCGTCGCTGATGCGTTTATAAATATCTTCGACATGCGCTGTGATCATCATCACTGGAATATGTCTGGTAACAGGATCTCTTTGCAGGGTGCGACAAATCTTGTAACCATCCTCTCCTGGCATCATGATATCTAAAATGATCAAATCGGGTAGCTGCACTGCAAGTCTTTGATACAGTTGCTTTCCACTCTCTACTTTCTCTACGAGAAAGCCATGACGTTCTAGTATAAATGCGACAATTTCTCGGATTCCCTCTTCATCATCTACAATCAGTATTCGCTGTTTCATCCACTCCTCCTGATCCCTCCACGACCTTCTTTCCTAATGATAGTTCTTCTCCTCCATCTTGTCTAGTGCTTCGTTTTTTGGAACGAGAGACTGATTCGGAGCCTTTCCTGTTTAGCCTTTGAGCACTTCTTGCATGAAATGATAGAGAAAGTGTTGACTGACCGCCTGTCCTCTGTTATCATATCTCTCAAAGAATGGAATGACAATATTGTAGCACTAGTAGTAGTAAAGAAGTGGAAAGACATGGCTACCTCTCCTTCCTGGTCAAATGTCTTGCAGCGAATTATTAAGTCTACGGCTGAACGCCAACGCCTCTCAACAGTGCTTGGCGTTACTAGCATGACGCTCTCACGCTGGGCCAGCGGAGAATCGAAGCCACAAAGACCACATTTAATACATCTCCTTCAAGTCGTTCATCCTCATCAGCGCCAGGAGCTGCTTGATGCACTTGAAGGACAATACACTGATATCCATAGCTGGCTCACGGAAGACAACTCGGAGCAAATCCCTTCCGAGTTCTTTGCACAGGTGTTGAGCGCGCGCACAACAACAAATGAAAGTCTGCGCTTCTGGCGCATTAGTGAGGCAGTTCTTAAACAGGCGCTCGCCCAGCTTGATCCTAATCACCTCGGCATGGCGGTAAAACTTGTACAATGCATGCCACCAAGCACTGATGGCAAAGTTCGTAGTCTCCGTGAGCGGGCGGGCAGAGGCACTCCGCCCTGGCCTGCTGATCTCGAATATGATGTGCTTTTTCTTGGCCTGGAGTCTTTATCTGGCTATGCCGTCGAGGTGAGGCATATTGTCAGCGATGATGATCTGCGCCAGAGCAAAACTTTTCCTTCTATAAAAGATAATCATGAGGTCAGTGCTGCCGCTTATCCTATTCGCTTTGAAGGGCAGATTGCTGGTTGTCTGCTCGCCTCAAGTACTCAGGCAGGCTATTTCTCGCAGCAACGACCCAATCTGCTTGCCGTCTTTAGCGATCTTATTGCTCTGGCGTTTGATAAAGAGGATTTTTATCCTTCGCATATGATCGAGTTGCGCGTCATGCCCAGGCCAGGTTTGCAACGTTCCATTCTGGCAAGCTTTCGTCAGCGTGTCACGACTCGTTTTCAGCAAGCTATCTATCAGAATCAACAGTTGAGTAATGCAGAGGTAGAGATGCAGGTATGGCAAGAACTTGAGGCCGAGCTACTAGCCTACAATGTTGATCAGCACAACGTCTATCATCAGTAGACCCATTCTTTCTTAGTACTCATTCGATCCCATGCTTGCGCATGAGGTAGCGTAGTTGATCTACTTTGGTCAGCCCCAGCAATTCTGCCGCCCGCGTTTTGTTATGCTGTGCCGTCTCAAGGGACCAGCTAATCAGATGTTGCTCAAAACGCGCGCTTACGTCTTCGAAGGATAGTGGTCCTACCGGTTGACTGTTGAGCCACTGCTCCCAGGGATCGAAAGGAGATGACCCTCGTTGTCCGCCCACACCGACAATTTCATGAGGAAGGTGTCGAGGCAAGATCTCATCGCTACTACTCAGAATCATCGCACGCTCGATAACATTTTTTAACTCACGTATATTGCCCGGCCAGGAGTAAGCGATCAATAGACGTTGCGCCTCCGGAGCAATGCGACGTACGTTCCGGCCCATGAGCCTGTTGAAATCATCTATGAAACGCGAGGCAAAGAGCAAGATGTCGCCGGGACGCTCACGCAAAGGAGGCAGAGTAATTTTGAGGACGGCGAAGCGAAAATAGAGGTCGGCACGAAACAAACCCTCTGTCTTTGCCTGCTCAAGATCGCGATTGGTGGCCGCCAGTATGCGTATATTAATTTTGACCTCTTTGTTGCCTCCCAGACGAAAAAAAGAGCGCATCTCAAGCACACGCAGCAGCTTTGCCTGCATATCGAGCGGCATCTCTCCCACTTCATCAAGAAATAATGTCCCCCCTTCGGCCAACTCCAGCAGGCCGCGCTTTTGCTTCTTGGCATCGGTAAATGCATATTGTTCATAGCCAAAGAGTTCGCTCTCTAGAATAGTGCTGGCGATAGCGGCGCAGTTGAGTGCCTGAAATGGTCCAGCCGCACGCCGACTTTGCTCGTGAATGGCGCGCGCGACGACCTCTTTTCCGGTACCGCTCTCGCCCATAATCAGAACTGAGGCATCACTCTGGGCGACACGAGCAACCAGGTCAAATACTTCACGCATACGCTCACTTTGTCCAACGATGTAGCTGAAATGATAGTTGTCCTTGCGCTCATTGCGCAGTTGGCGTAGTTCGCGCGACATAGCGCTTGTTTCTAATGCGCGTTGCACTACTAAGAGCAATTCTTCCAGGCCAAAACCTTTGAGGAGATAGTCCGCTGCGCCTAGTTTCATGGCAGCGACAGCAGTTTGTACATTGCCGTGTGCTGTGAGTATGACCACAGGTAAGTCCTGGTCGGTGACGCGAATACGCTCCAGGATCTCCAGACCGCTGAGTTTGGGGAGGCGCAGATCAAGGAGTACGAGATCAATGATGTTTTTTTGCAGCTCGACTAAACCAGCTTCACCATCTACGGCGGTAAAAACATCGTAGCCATGTCGTTTCAGAAAACGTGCAAACTGATGTGGTAGATAAGGCTCATCATCAACAATAAGGATAGCCAGACTCATCGCTTCCTCTCCTTACTCTCTTCGACATGCTCACCAGGAAACCTTTTCGTCCTCTAACATGACGTCCTCTTGTACATCCTCCCGCATGGTTGCATCGGTCACAAAAGGCAGCCGCACACCTATCGTCGAGCCATACCCAAACTGGCTTTCGACACGCAGATAGCCTCCGTGATCTTCTACCAACCTTCTTGTGATTGCTAACCCTAATCCAATGCCGTGCGCTTTGGTCGTGTAAAATGGTTGGAAGATGTGCTGGAGCTGGTCATTTGAGATTCCAACACCAGTGTCGCGTACGAGGATCTCTAGCCAGTGCTCGACGCGCGACTCTTTCTGGCCCGCATATCGATCAATCAACCAGGCATACGCGCTGGCAGCAGTTCCCAGCGAACCCGATGGTCGCTGAGTAGGAGGACACGCTGTGCCGGCAGTGTCATAAATTGCTTGCTCAGTGGATAGGCACTGGCATAGAACGGTTAATATTCCTCCGTCCGGCATAGCCTGCACAGCGTTTAAACATAAATTCAATAACACCTGCTCAATCTGATCCATATCTATCCAGATGGGAGCTACATGCTCATAGACGCGATGCACCTCTACGTTCACGTCGCTACATTGACGTTCGATGACGGCGAGGACGTGATCGATTACGTCTTGAATGGTGCAGCGTACTCGATGCAGCCGACGCGGTCTGGCAAAAAGAAGGAGCTCGTGTACAATGGTATCCAGCCGCTCGGCTTCCTTGAGAATGACAGCAACTGATTCTCTTGCCAGGTTCATATGTGTATCCACCTCCTCACTATCTCTCTCATCTCTCCCTTTAACGCTCCTTGCAAAGAGATGCTCGTCCTCTACCAGATCATCTTGTAGCATCTGTACCGATGTTTTTATTGAGGCCAGCGGATTGCGTACCTCGTGGGCAACATTAGCTGCCATCTCGCCTAACGAGGCGAGACGATCCAGACGCTGCTTCTCTTCCTCCAACCGATGCATCATGGTCACATCGGTAAATGCTATGAGCATCCCTACTTGCTCTCCACTGTCGTTGTAAAGTGGTCGGATGTCGAGCGCAAGTACAAGTTCATGATCATGGCGATCAATCGTGACGATTGTCTGATGCTGAGGCTCTCCCGTATGCATAGCGGCGAAGAAGGCTTTTTGAGCAGCAGTTGCATTGGCAGGATATGGGCTCTGGAGCTCGGCCAGTGCTACGAGATCCAGGTCCAGATATTTGCGCAGAGGTTGACCCAGCACTTCGTAGTGATGATAGCCAAGAATAACTTCGGCTGCTCGATTAAATGTGTGAATACAATCGTTTTGATCTGTTGTGATCAGACCACTTGGAACACTTTCTAGAATAAGCGCGTTCATTCGCTGATCGTCGAGAACCTGACGCAGTAACGATCGGGCTTCATTGCGCGCTTTGACCACATCTTCCATCAGGCGCATATTCTCTAATACCGCACTGGTCTGGTTTGCCAGCACGCGCAACAAGGCGACCTCCGCCGGCTCCACTTTCCAGGGCCGATAGTAGGCCCCTACGATGCAGCCCAGTATCCCTGGCGCATGCGCAACCTCCTGAGCCATACTGACCGCTCCACGCAGCACCGAACTATTGTGTTTATTCGTTGTACGCCCGCTTAAAAGGGGGAAAGCGATAAATGTTTTGATGGTATCGGGAAGAAACTCAAAATAGTCGTTGGCATCAGTAATACGACCATCATCCGGTCGCTCTAGAATAAGAGGGAGGAAAGAACGCTGCTCTTGAAAACGCAGCAGCAGCAGCTCACGCAGACGCGGATGTATCCAGGTAATGGCATCCTTTGGCGCAGACGTCTCCAGCAGATCACATAAATCTACGGCAGCTATCTCTTTTGTGCGCTGTAGGACGATTGCACGCAGACGCTCTATTTCGTAGATGGCGCTGTTCATCTGGCTACTCATGCTATTCAAAAGTGAGAGTTCACGAATACGCCCATGATCATGTTCTAGCAGGCGAGCGTTCTCTAATAAAAGGGCAATCACACCTGCTATGGCCATCATCTCTCTGGTAGAGCCTGGATTCCAATAGCGAGGATACTCAGCCTTTTTCTCATCTCGACCACGTATGACGACGAGCACGCCTGCACAATGCTGACGGTAGAGTAAGGGCAGCGCCAGCAGAGTTGGGGCATGCGAGGGTTGCGCAATTGCTCGCCGTTCACGCCAGGCTCGCGCTTCGGGCAACTCGCTTTGTCTGGTAATAGGATTGATATGAGCAACAGCAAGGAGTGTTGAAGACCAACCAGGAACGTCATCAGAAGAACCCGCGATGAGTTGAAGGACTTCATCTACACGTAAATAGATGAGTACGCTACGACATCTTAGTATAGTTGCTAAACGTTGCGGTAGACTATCGCGTAAGGTACGATAGTCGGTGACTGTACTACAATCATTTAGCAGCGTTGTTAACACCTCAGACACATCTACTTGCTCATTGGAGAATTCCACTTCCATCGACATGCTTGTCCCCTCTCCACACCTGGATACTTGCTCTATGAAATGATTTGATACACGTTTTTTAGAAAAGAATGTATCCTACTATAGCAGATACGCCCTATTTTTGCATATGAATTCTCTGTTTCATGAAGATACTGTCATCTTACACTGCTCGCTCCATTCTGCCTATGGACTATAGAAGGGAAAAAGAGCATGAAAGTCCTGTAAATCCTGAGACTTTTTACCTATCTTCCGCTCTTTTTAGCAAGAAGGTTAAAGATGAAAGGTGATCTCTTGCTCTTCCTGAGCAGCGCGATAGAGCAGGCTGTGGGCGGGCATTGTGCGCGCAACCTCGTGACCTTCTTTGAAGACGTGTAAGCGTGCGGGCAGGAGCCGTAGGGCCTCGAAGGCTGTGGGAGAGTCTAGAATAAGAAAATTTGCTGGCTTCCCCTCTACAATCCCATAGCGATCCTGAATACGCAGAACCTTTGCGGCATTTATAGTAATCACATCCAGCATGGTCTCAATCTCTTCATATCCGCTCATATGACATAAAAATAGCGCGAGCTGGGCGGCAGCAAGCATATCTCCTCTACCGAGCGGGAACCAGGGGTCCATAATCGAGTCGTGGCCCAGCGCAACATTCACTCCTGCCGCGAGAAGCTCTTTCACTCGCGTGATCCCTCTCCGCTTGGGATAGCTATCAAAGCGACCCTGTAATACAACGTTATCGAATGGATTCGCGACGACGTTGACCTGTGCACGCGCAAGCAGGCCGATCAACTTAAAGGCATACGCATTGTCATACGAATGCATAGCAGTGCAGTGGCTCGCGGTGACTCGTCCCTGCCATCCCTGCTCTAGCGTATCGGCAGCCATCACTTCTGTAAAACGCGACAGGGGATCGTCGGTCTCATCACAGTGACAATCAATATCGCGATTGAACTCTTTGGCCAGGGCAAACGCGTAGTGCACATCCTCGACACCCATATCACGCGTCCATTCATAATGAGGAATTCCACCCACAACATCACAACCCAGCTCGAGCGCCTTATGCATCAACTCGCGACCATTCGGAAAGGATAGAATACCATCCTGGGGGAAAGCCACGAGTTGGAGTTCGCAGAGATCGCGGACTTCCTCACGCACTTCCAGGAGCGCCCGAAGAGCCGTGAGATTGGGATCGCAGACATCGACGTGGCTACGGATATAGAGCGTTCCCTGGGCTACTTCCCACTTGATCTCCTCCAGTGCGCGGCGCTTGACATCCTCATGGGTGAGCGTCGGCTTGCGCTCACTCCAGATCTGAATGCCTTCCAATAGTGTTCCACTCGTATTATAGCGCGGCTGCCCGACAGTCAGAACGGCGTCGAGGTGCACATGCGCATCAATAAAAGGAGGCACGATAAGCCGGCCCGCAGCGTCAATCTCACGCTCCGCAGTCGCATCTAACAGTTCCTTGCCGACGCGGGCAAAAGATCCATCCTTTATCGCTATATCGACCAGCCCTTGCCGACGATGTAATTGGGCGTTACGAATCAGAAGATCGTACTGCATATCTGCTCTCCTTTTTTTCTGACTACTTGTCCTCTCCCTCTATCATACTCTATGAAGAAGACGAGTAGGATCGAACAAGAGAAAACAGAGGCATCTCTTGCTGAAAGATACCTCTGCTTTCCTTCTTTCCAACGAGTGTTCAATTCGTCAGCGTGCCGAACACTTCGCTATCGCTCCGTGCGTCTTCGCTCTATAGGACGCAGGATCAGATAGCTGATGGCGGCGAAGACAACTCCTAGCTCAAAGGCAATGTCAATGCCAAACTTTCCAGCGATGGCGTATGACAGGGGACCTACGAAGTAGACCTGTGCCGCACCAAGATAGACGCCCACCAATCCGATAGCCATCGAGATGATTGCAGCGGCACCAGTCGGCAATTTACTGCGTGTGTTCCAATCCGCAACATCATATCTTCCACGACGGATGTAGAAGTGTTCGATAACCAGGATGATAGCCCAGGGACCTAGCCAGTAGGCGACGAGAAGCAGGAAGTTTGACAGCGTTTCATTGAAGTTCGCTGCGGCAGGAATGGCAATAGCGATGTAGACCACTGCACCTATCAATGTCCAGACAGCGCGATTCACACGCTGAAAGGCGCGTCCAAGTACCTGCACCGAGAGGCCCAGGCTATAGTCGTTGGGAATGTTATTTGCAATAACGCTCAGCGCCAGAAGCACCAGAAGAAGCGTTCCAAATCCCCCCAAAGGCTGAACGACTGCTGCGAGCAGATCGCCACCGCCCTTGCCCTTATAGAGCGCAGCAGTCGTCAATGACATGCCCAGTATCTCCAGCAGAATACAGGGAATGGTCACCCCCAGAAATGTTAACCAGAAGACACGGCTGGCCGGTGTCCCCTCTGGCTGATTGACGTTATAGTCGGCCGCATATGAACTCCAGCCCGTTGCGAAACCATAGACAGCTCCGCCGAAGGAGATGAGAGAAGCAAATGAAGCGATCCCAAAAGCTGGCGCGGGCACGATCGTCATGTGAGGTGCGGCGATAAATGTCAAAAGCAGGAAGATAATGGCCATCGGTATCCAGGCATAGCGCTCATAGCGATGCACGTATTTATATCCATAGATGCTAACGAGCGTGGTCAAGATGGCGATAATGAGGATACCCACCCAGCGCGGGACTGCACCATTGCTGAGCGCCTCAACAAGCTGTCCACCAACAATAACGTTGACGGCTGACCAGCCGATGCACGCAGCAATGTTGAAGACGGCCATGATGATAGCGCCGTACCAGCCAAATGAGAAACGTGAGATAGTCATCTGGCGCAAACCGAGCTTCGGACCGAGCGTCGAAAAAAATGCAACTGGCAGGACGCCTAGAATGTTGAAAAGAACAATGACTGCAATACTTTGCCAAAAGCCAAGCTCAAAGACCGGGATGGCGAGTGCGCCCAGCGCGACAGTAGAGATAACGAGGTTGGCGGAGAGCCACATGGTAAAATTATCAAAGATACGCACATGAGTCCGGTTTGTCGGGGGAACACGTTCAATACCACGCGTCTCAATATCGCGTACAAGCTCTGGAGCAGTTGCGGTTTCCGTGGCCATTGATGACACCTCCTCAAAACAATGGAATACACTTCGAGTACAATGAAAAAAAACGCTGCACATATCTACAGTACAGCGCCGTACGAAAAGCAGAGAAACTATTTTGATTATAGCAGAGTGTGAGCGTATTCTGTCAACTCATTGCAAAATTGTGATTATACATAAATGGTAAAAAAATACATGCACAATCTTCACCTCGTACTTCTTTCTATTACTTTATGTTCTTGGTGCTCTTCAAATTAAGTTTTTCCGTATAATTGGGGCAGAGCCCCAATTATACGGAAAAACTTAATTTGAAGAGCACCAAGAACATAAAGTAATAGAAAAATAAGAGTATGTAATGGGTTTCGCGCAAAGAGCGTTAAGCGGAGGTTAAACTCTGGACGTAACGCTAGAAAGTGGGTACAATAGCTCATATATAGTTATGGACGGAGTATCCATAGACAGCTAACCAGGATGAAGGGCGACCAACGTTGTGACGCTCAGGCAGCATGACGTTGGTCGCCCATTAATACATAAGGGCATGTACATAGGGCTGGAGGCTTCACTTGAAACTCCAGTTCCAACGGCTGTAGCAGTGGTGATGGGCGTGGATACCTGTGCTATTCCAAGTTAGATCAGGAGGTTGCATGTCTTCCAAGGCAAGTACAAATCATCAGCTTCCCTCGTCCTCCCAGGCCGATTCAGAGCAGACGCTGACACAGCTTCGAGATGAAAATCACGAGCTGCGCAGTGAGATCGAGACTCGGACCCAGGAGAACGCTCTACTCAATGAAGTTATCTCGACCGTCGGCTCAACGTTGAGGCTTGATGAAGTGTTACGTCACCTTGTGGACACTGTGGTCCGCGCTACTTCCTGTCATCGCGCTTTCATTTATCTCTACGATAAGGATAAAGAACGCCTGGTGCTGGCAAGCACGAACGAGAAATATCGGCATCTGGTCGGGAAGATTACGCTGGCGGTAGGTGAGGGGATTGCTGGCTGGGTGGCACTTCATCGTAAACCGGTCTTTCTGGTAGATGAAGCCCTTGACGATCCACGCTTTTTCTACTTTCCCGAACTGGAGGAGGAGAAATTTCAGTCGATTATGACAGTGCCTATCATTACAAAAAATAGACACCTCATCGGCGTGATTACCGTGCAGACTGTCGCTCCTCACGAGTTTACTGAACAGCATCGTACATTTATCAGTAACACTGCCGCCCTGGTGGCTAGCGCGATCGAGAACGCTCAGTTATACGAGAATACACAGCGCAAACTCAGCATTCTTACCTCGCTCTCGGTCTTAAGCCAGACTATTAGTTCCGGCCTCTATCTCGATGATATGCTCCGCTCGCTGGCGACTCTTACGGTTCAGATTATGGAGGTAGATCTCTGTGTCATTATGCTTATGGACCAGGCGCGAGAACGAGATCTAGAGCTTCCACGGCAGGCTCGTCGGCTTACAGTGCGTGCTACATCACCTAATTTAAACGATCGAGCGCATTTTCAGACGATCGATGTCGATCGCTCGACGTTAGATCGCCTGCGCGAAATTAATGAAGCAGGAGTCCATAGAGAGGGAATTCAACTTCCTATCGATCCCGATAATGAGAGCGCGTATACACTTGAACGTCTCAATCCCATCAAAGATACCCAATATAGAGCGCTCATCTCTGCACCATTGATTGCGGGCACGGAGCAGCTCGGGTTGATCAATTGCTACTCAAACAAACAACGTCGCTTCTCGTCCGAGGATCAGACTTTACTGACGACGATCGCGAATCAAGCCGCCATCGCCATTAAGAATAGCTATCTGGTCAATCAGTTGGCGCAGAAAAATCTGGTCAAGGGCTTCTTTGACGATCTCATGCATGGAACGAACGATTCGGAAGACTCGTTACGCCAGCGCGCGCACTTCCTGGGCTGCGACCTGACTCGGCCGCATGCGACGGTGATGATTGAGATTGCGCATGTCGATGCACGTTGGGATGAGGCGGGTACATCGCGGCCGGCGGCAAAAGCGGAGCGTCCCCGACTTCCTGTTCCTGCCGACGCCAACGGTTATGCTCAAGGTGTATCATTGCAGGCTGCCTATAAGCGGATGAGCGGTATAGTGCGCCGCCGTATACAGGATAGCTATTCCGGCTCGGTCTGCTACGAACACGAAAATCTCTTGACGTGCATCATTCCTCTCAGTAAAGATCCTGGTGGTGCCCGCTTAAAAACCTGGCTCAAGGATCTTGCCCATCAGATGCATAACGAGTACGATGTCTACCTCTCGATTGGGATTGGGAATACCTGTCAGCATATCATCGACTATCGTCGGGGCTTTGCGGAGGCAACAGAAGCCCTACAGATGGGACAGAATCTTCAAGAGACGAAGAACGGCGAGACCAAACGCCCCCCTATTGTGACTCACTTTAATGATCTGGGAGTCTATCGCTATCTCTACAAAATCGCGCATATGGATGATTTGCGCGATGTGTATCAGGATCAGATTGCACATATTGATAGTTACGATCAGCGTAAAAACACCGATCTACTCGATACATTGGAGACCTATCTTGAATGTGCTGGCAATCTCACAAAAACATCGGAAAGGCTCTTCGTCCATCGCAACACGCTCATTCAACGCCTCGAACGTCTGCAATCGTTATGTGAGATTGACCTGCAAGAACGGAGCAATTGGCTCACCCTCCAGGTTGCAATCAAGGTGTATAAATTGAGAAATAGTGCTGAATAGAGAGCTTGATGCGTAAAACGTTGCCATTCCTCCAGAATAGTGCCAGTGAGAATGGCAACGATAAAAGATTGTGCTTGCATCAAGTGACATGAAAATGCTACACTGAAATATGTCTACTCCATTTTTCACCGAGACGAGACAATGAATGTATGGTGGCAGAGCTTGCGTCCCAAGCTAACAATACTATATGTGGTAATCGCCATTCTTTTGCTTCTATTTAGTGGCGCAGGACACCTTCGCCTCCTAAACGAGGTTGGAAAGGTGTTTGGTGGTTTCACCTGGGGCATTGACTCTGATAATAGGGATAGTGCTGATAAGGTCGTTATCATCTCTATACCGCCACAGTTGCCTCCTTTTGCTATCTCGGCTGATTCTGTCAGCAATAGTACACATATTACGGCTGTCAATGGACAAAAGGGCAGTGCAGGCATTGAGCAGGTTTATAAGCGTGCTCGTCCAAATGAGCCCATGACGTATACAGTGGAGATGAACAATAAGCCTCCCTACACTATTACGCGTCCTGCCGTGGTCTTCACAACCGATATGTGGTGGCAGACATTTGGTTTTCCATTTATTGCTGGTATGAGCTGGCTTATCGTCGGTGCCTTTCTGCTGGCGACGGCGACAGAGTGGACCGGAGCTGTCGAGGGTATTCCGATGATTCCTCCAGCCATGTTACTCCTCCTTTATAGCCATTGGGGCAATATTCAGACAGCATATCCCGCCGACCTTGTTGTTCAATTGCTCTGGATTCCTTCTTTCGCACTGCTGGGGGCTACGTTTATTCATCTCAGTCTGACTTATCGGCCAGAAGCAATGAGCAATGTCCGTATGCCAAGTCTGGCTGTCGATGGCCTGCCTTATCTGCCCTTAGTGGCTCTGCTGGGCTATGAATGGGGATCGCTCCTGCTGACTGGCCATGTGCCGGTGCGTACTAACATTCTGCTTAGTCTTGGATATGGCGTTGTAGGTGGGATCATCAGTTTTAGCGTTGGTGTCACTTCATTGTTCAGTATAGGAACAAGATTGCCATTCAGAAAGAGCTCAAAGTCAGCCGCCATTCCTCTGCGCGTTCGCCATTATATCGGTGATCTGCTGACGTTATGGATTGGAGGCGTGGGACTGGGTTTCTGCCTGGGAGTGTTACCTATCCTTCTGACTGGACAAACGCTTTTACCTCTGCCGATATTTTTTACATTGGCTACCGTCTACCCTTTTCTTTTGCTTTACGCAATCCGTTCGCTACGCATGATATCTCGGCTGCATACAACACTTGATCAGAAAGAGGATGCGCTACATGAGCAGCGACGGACGGCTGAAGTGCTGCGCAAAACAAATACTGAACTGCAGCAGGCGACGTCGCTCTTACTGCACGCAGACGCTCACCTGCGCTCTATTCTTTCACAGCGCATTCACGATCAGCCGAAGCAGCAGGCGCTGCGTATTCGTTCATTGCTCGGTCATTGGCAGCATAAGCTTCGTCTAGAGGCTGAACGTGACCCTGATGGCAAGGCCACGGTACAGCCTATCATTGAGGCGCTGGGCAAGGTGCGTAAGATCAGTGAGGATTTAGAGGGTGACTTGCGTGGGCTCCAATTACTTGTGGAAGATACATACCAGCGCAAAAGCCTGGGACTCAAGCTCCACTTAGAGAAATTACTGCGCGAAGATCTGCCTATGCTCCATCCAGAGTCGCCGCTAAAAGTACAGGCCGACCTCTGGGCACTCGATGCGCTCAATCCAGATCTGGAGCAGACGGTGGAGGGCGAAAGGATCGCCGAGGCGGTCTCATACGCAGTAACGCAAGCTCTGCTCAATATCTATAATCACGCCGGAGCAACCTTCGCTACGGTACGTACCTCTTTCAATACTGGTGTTCTGGAAGTGCTGGTTACTGACGATGGGCGTGGCTTCGATGCAGATAATATTCCGCTGGAAAAAACGAGTCTCTTTAAAGCACGCTTAAAAGCACGTGAGGCGGGCGGATCTTTGATGATCTCTTCCACAGTCCGTCCTCAGATGGGGCATGGCACCGTCGTGTCTCTGCGTGTTCCCTTGCCACAGACTGAAGAGCCTGAACCAGACACAAGGGCAATTTTTGAACCCGAAATGCATAACATATAAGCAAGCTCATAGATAGAACATGGCTGATCTGTCTACGGAGCGAAAGGTCCCTGGCGCAAGCCGGCGTAGGCTTCGTATGCGTGAGCTAATAATACTCTTCGACCAGGATCGCTGGGGGCTCCATCTATCGAAAAGAAGTTGTAGAGTTCACTCACAAGATTTTCAACGGGGCCAATGTTTGGACTTCCCTTTGCGTTTAAAAAACTCATGCGAAGCGCAATATCATCGTTGCTCAACCCTTTTGAAATCCACATGGCGCATTCTTCCTGCCGAGGAGTCAGCCTTTGACCATGAAGGCGCTTAAGAAGATAGTCTAAAACTTCAGGGTCAATGAACGTCTCGTTACGTAAGACGACGGCGGAGGCGATATGTTCTAAATACGATGGCTCCATATTGTTGAACAGTGCATAGCCATGCAGACCCGAGGTCTTATCGGAACGTCTGCTGGCACTACGTGGAATTCCACGCCGTGTGTACTCATGACGAAACACTTCTGCTGCTAACGTCCAACTGGGGTCCTGTGTATAGATGACGATGCGTAAACCAGGGGCCATCTCTAAAAGTGCCCGTCCCAGTTCTACACCATTGCTATTGCCCAACCGTAGGTCAGACAAAACAAGCCAGCCAGACAGAGCTCCTTGTTGCTCTCGCTCCTGGGCGAGCTCTTCTATAAGTGCAAGTGCGCTCGGCGCATCATCGGCCTGAGCCGAGAGTTGTAGGAGTGGAGTCTCTTCTACAAACTCACAGACTCCACGTCTCTTCACAGGAGTATCATCGATGACAATGACAGGAATTCGCCCGTTTATCATGTCCACCATTATAACCCTTGTCGTTCTGCCTGTCTAGAAGACGTACACACGTTCTCTGTACTTGTTTATCGACTTCCAGAGTATTAAAATAACGGCACCGTTGCACCAATCAAGGCTGCGTCGCGCCCTAGATAAGCAGGCACTATTCTTAAGGAACGAGAGATCTCAGCAAATTGCTTTCCATCGAGCGCGATACGTATCTGATTAAATAAGAGATCACCGGCATCCAACACACTGCCACCGACGATAAAAATAGTGGGCTTAAAGAGATTAATATACTGCATAATGGCGGCACACAACCAGCGCGCAACCTCTCTATAGATCCGCACAGCGAGTGAGTCGCCACGATTTGCTTCTTCCGCTAGAAGCTGATAGCTGAGATATTCATGGTTGAGGAAGCGTTGAGTTAGCGTTGTCTCTTCCCCCCGGCGCAGCGCGCGTTGAACCATACGCTTCATGGCATCAATAGAAATAAGGGTATTGATACATCCATATTTGCCACAGCTACAGCGGGGACCCGAAGTCGATATCGGCACATGACAGATATGACCGATATACTGTTTCCCCTCTCGCTCCAATTGGCCATCGGCAACAAACGATGCCCCGACAACCGCATTCATTGTCAAGAAGAGGAGACGCTGCTGCTCTCCACCTACACCAAAGAAATGTTCGCCTAAGATGGCAGCATCTACATCAGCGTGGAGCGCGACAGAGACGTGATAGCGACTTTCGAGTAGATCGCAGAGAGGAAAGCCGTTGAGCGCGGGAAACATCGGCACCTGTACAGGACGCAGTGTTATCGGGTTGACAGAACCAGGGATGCTTATCCCTATTCCCTCGACAGAGAAACCATCAGTCTGTGCAGACTCAAGCAGAGCATCAATTGCACGTACATATGGTTCCAGCGTCGCGAGAGCAGGCCGACCTCGGAGCGTCTTCGCCGTACTACGACGGTAGATATGACCATGACGATCAACCAACGCCATCGTGGCCTGCTCACCCCCGATCTCTATCCCGACCGCTACCCCCTTATCATCGCTCATGGGCAGTTGTCCCGTATAGCTCTATTCTAGTATTTAACTAGAACATATGTTCATAATGCAATACATCTATAGCAATAGAGAGAAGAACAATGACACAGTTTGTATAAAGGAAGTATAGTCGGGCATAAGAACATTTGTCAAGACCAAACGTTCCAGTAGTAGTGTATACTATTATGTATGGAAATTGATTGCCAGTAGTCTTAGAATAATACGTATGATCATTTATGCCATCGTTAGTTTATATGCAACTAGCGAAGCTACATGGCAAGATTAAGTGAGTGAGGCAGATCGTAATTAGTTTTTCATTGTAAAGAGGGGAATGTATGCAACAGCAAGAAGGTGTCTTGCGACGTGAACTTTCTTTTGTAGAGGCGATCGCGCTCTCTATTGGTATCATGGCTCCGACTGCGGCGATGGCATTGAATGGCTCGCTGGCCGCTGGTACGACGGGAAGCGCTGTTCCTCTGGCTTTCCTGCTTGCCACGATTGCGGTTGGGCTGGCGAGCTTTGCTTTTATCCAGTTCAGCCGTTATTTCTCCCACAGCGGCTCCGTCTATGCCTTTAATGGTATTGCTCTAGGATCACGAGCGGGCTTCTTCTCCGGCTGGGCCCTTTTGGGGACATACCTGGCCTTTACGGCCGCGTCAGCGGCTGAGGCAGGGAACTTCGCCCAGACATTTTTTGCCGAGCTCCATGTGAATATCGACTGGTTACCATTGGCAATTGTGGCGGGAGCTCTTATCTGGTTTCTGGCATATAGTGATATCGCGCTCTCAACGCGCCTTACATTAATATTGGAAGGCATCTCAATCCTTCTGATTGCCATCTTGACGGTTATTATTTTGGCCAGAGGTGGCGCGAGTGGACAACTGACGGCTCAACCATTCACGCCGGGCGATCAACCATTTAGTAATGTTGGTCTGGCCGCCGTCTTTGGCTTTCTCTCCTTTGCGGGCTTTGAGGGGGCAGCCACTCTGGGTGAGGAGACGCGAAACCCACGTCGCAACATTCCACTAGCTATCCTGGTATCTGTGGCCGCAACTGGTGTCTTTTATGTCATCGTCACGTATGCGCAAACGGTTGGTTTTGGAATCAATGATGCGGGAATCAAGGCTTTTGCCGCTTCAACTGCGCCACTTGGAGATCTGGGTCAGCGCTATGTTGGTACAACTATGGCGGCTCTAATTAACCTCGGAGCAACTATTAGCGCTTTTGCAAGTGCCCTGGGTACGGCTAATGCCGGTTCACGTATTCTCTACTCTATGGGACGTGATGGCTTTATTAGCGATCGACTTGGCTCAACGAGTCGCCGCACCGGCTCACCAGCTATCGCCCTAGCGGTGGTGATGGTGGTTGCTTTCGTTATTTTGCTTGGCTGGAGCCGAGTTCCTGGCATCAATGGTGCCGCTCTCTTTGGCTATTTAGGCACCATTGGAGTCTTCTTGATCCTGGTGGCCTATATCATGACGAACATCGGCGCTATTCGCTTCTTTATGGCCCGCCGCTTATGGACCTGGCAGTGGATTATTCCGGCAGCAGCTATACTCGTTCTCGGCTATACGCTCTATAGTAATCTCTATCCAGTTCCCGCGCCACCCAGCAATCTTCTGCCATATGTAGCACTGGTCTGGCTGTTGATCGGCCTGGTTGTTATTCTGGTGAGTCCTGCCCTCGTTCAGCGCATTGGCGCTCACTTTAGAGAGACGGAAGGATTGCGTGTCGAGGAACATGCAGGCCCGACAGTTTAGAAAATACTTACTAGAGATACTGACAAGAGCTTCAAGCGCGTGCTGTAACGTTAGAAGTACGAAAGGGAGGAATTAGTCTATGACCAATCATCCACAGTCGGGGCGCACAATTCATGTTCATCGCGAACAGTGGCACCTGGCATGGGATCATAGTATTACACCGATCGCAACGATTGCCTCGGGGGAGACGGTCTCCTTTGATACGCTGGATGCTTCATGCGGTCAGATCGGATCGACAAGTACGGTTAATGCAATTCGTAATCTAGATTTCTCGCGTGTAGATCAGGTCAATGGTCCAATCTATGTCGAGGGTGCCACTCCTGGTGATACGTTGGAGATAGAATTTCTAGATCTACAACCGGCTGATTGGGGTTGGACAGCTCTTATTCCCGGTTTTGGTCTGCTTGCCGATGAATTTCCGGAGCCAGCACTCAAAATCTGGCATCTCGAAGGTGGAGCCGACGGAGTGGCGGAGTTCGCTCCCGGCATACGTATTCCCCTTGCTCCCTTTTGTGGCGAGATCGGCCTCGCGCCCGCGGCCGATGGTGCCCTGTCGACGATTCCACCATATCGTCACGGCGGCAATATGGATACTAAACACCTGACGAAGGGCGCGCACCTCTACCTCCCCGTTGAGGTACCTGGCGCGCTCTTTTCGCTGGGCGATGGACACGCAGCCCAGGGCGACGGTGAGGTCTGTGGTACGGCTATCGAAACGCCAATGCGCGCGACAGTACGCTTGACGGTGCGCAAGGACTTTCCGGTAAACGAGCCACAGTTTCTTACCGGTGGACCACTTCTCCAGCGTGTCAACACTGCACCTTACTACGCCACTGACGGTGTTGGCCCTGATCTGGTAGAGGCCACACGGAAGGCCGTACGCCATATGATTCAGCATCTGCAACTCACATATGGACTCTCACGCGAAGATGCCTACATGCTCTGTAGTGTAGCCGTAGATCTGAAGCTCTGCGAGGTGGTGGATATGCCAAACTGGATCGTGGGTGCTTTTTTGCCGCAAAGCATCTTTACGTCAGGCTTGTAGCAGATTATTCTGCCCTTTAAAACTCTTCGTTGTAGGCTCGCATAGCGATAGACGCTATGCGAGCCTACAACGAAGGATAGAAGGTACTTTCTACAACTCAGATTCTAGCTACGGTTGCTGATCAAGCTCTATATTATGAGCATCTATTATATGAAGCATGACGGCGGCTTTATCGACCGCATTTCCATTGTTTTTCTGCTGATCGAAATGGATGGGTCCGCTTACTCCCCGGAAGGTGATATTGGTTAGCACCTTCTCAAGACCTTCAGGTTGCAAGTCTCGCTGGTCTCCCCCCTGCAATTGCTCACACCCATGAAGAAGGGTGCTGAGCGCGTCGAAAGATAGCATTGTATCAGAGTCAGGCGAGATAGGTTTAGAAGCCAGTTGTTTTTTGGCGCTAAAAGCGTCTTGATAGTCTGAGAAGAATTGAGGCTCCTGCTTGCCTTCCTTCTTCCATAATTCAGCGGAGGCAAAGGCGGTAAAATGGACGCGAGAAAGGTTCTTGTCAGTTGTGTAATCCCCTTGAGTGTTGAGCGCATCGCCGCCCATTATCTGTACACATGGCGAAGAGCTCTCACATGAAGGTAGTGCGGCTAAAAGTGTACTGGCATCTGCCGCATAGCCGCTCATGTAAATCATGTCTATCTTCCCATGATTTATATCCTGTATGAAGGTATTTACCATATCTTTCATGCTATCCGGTTGTTTTACTGTATAGAATCGCCTGGACACGGTATGTTTTCCATCAGCAGTAAATGTATTGAAGAATGCGTCAGCCAAGCTCTTGCTATAAGCATTTGCTGGATCTTCGACCAATGCGACGTTTTTTACCTCCTTCATTTCATTCAGCACATATTTTGCTCCAAAGCTAGCCTGTTGCGTATCAGTCCCCATACGAAAGAAGTAGGGAGAAATTCCTGTCAACACATCACTGGTTGCGCTTTCAGAGAACATAGGAATGTGTGCGGCGTCCAATACCTTTACAGCCGCCAGCGCACTGGTGCTGGTTGGCCAACCCATCACGCCAAGTATGCTTGAATCAGTTTTCGTCCTGGTGACGATCTGTTTCGCAATATCTGTTACACTCGTGGGATCATCGCTCGCCACCGCAACCAGAAGCAGCAACTGCTTTCCACCGACTTTCTGCACCCGTTCGTTGTACTCCTTCTGAGCTATGTACGCACCCTGCAAATTGTCTCTTCCAAGACCCGTTACTCCCTTTGTAAAGAGCGTCCCGACGACAAGCGTCATGTGAGGTTGCTTAGAAAGAAGGACACGCGCATTTTCACTATAGATATATGCCTCTGCATCATCCCTTTCCTTTGCTATTGCCTGATTCCAGAGAGCTACTGCACCCTTTGTATCACTCTGCTTCATCTTCTCCGCCGCCTGAAGCTTTAGTCCTCCATCAGAACGCTGAATATCAAAGGCAACTGCCCCATAACTCAAGCCTGTCGGTTCAATGTTTACGGCATTCCCAGAGGTATGCCCCTGGTTGGGAGAGACAAGATTGAGGAATGTGGAAGCAACACTCACCGCGATGAGAGCGAGCGCGACAAAGAGCAAGACGCCCTTATCTTTCCACAGTTCTTCTCTCTTCGCTCGCGTTTTTGCCGCTGGACGAACTGGTTGAGTGAAGCTTGTCTCTTTCCTCTCAGGCATTGGGTGAGTGGAGTAGATTGGGAGCGCATTAAACACTGCACTAAAATAGTGACTGTGCTTATCATAAGCATGAGCATTACTCCAGGCGGGCAGCAGCGTGTTCCATCCTCGTTGCGTCTGCACGCTCACTATACACGCAAGGATTAATGCAGTAACAAGTGTAGCAAGTGGAGTGGCAAATGCGGTATTCGTTCCCGACACTCGCGTAATAGCCAGTCCAAGCCCGAAAATGAGTAAGCCTATGACTATAGCTGTACTAACAGCTAGCACAGGTATGCTACTCAATCTACTTCTTCGTGCGCTTACTCCTTTTGGCAACGCGACTTGTATCGAAGCACCTGTAAATACTTCTTGCTCCTGAATAAGGGAGGACAGCGCATACTTCTCTTCTGCTGGAAGATGCAGCTCGTTCCTCAGTTGTTCAGATCGTTCATTTATATTCTTGAGACGTGCCTGGGCCCTTTTGATAAAGTCCTCGTCATGTCCCTGTTGTGAGGTCGCCATATATTTCTCCTCGTATCATCCAACTCACTAAAGAAACAAGCGAAAGAGAACCCAGAAACGTTGGAACGCACTAATTCGTACATCACGCGCTGTCTCTTGTTCTCCAGCTTGCTGTAGCTCTTGCTGACGCGCAGGTGAGATCTGCTCCCACGCATTGCTGAGTGCATAGATGAGATGATCAGAAAATTCGTATATATCTTTTAGCAGCGAATTCTGGATGAAGGCAGACTCCCGGCTTCGCTGGTTTTTATTCCAGTCATCATTCCAGTCATCATCTGAGGTATTGTCCCAGGCAGCATCAATGGCCTGGCGAAAGCGTTTTGTTGCTTCATACCATGATTTTCTTCCAACACCAGGCCCACGACCTCGTCGCAACGCCTCTCTGTCAGAGGGCGAGATAGCTATCCAGGCTTGAGCTATTACTTGAGAGAGGGGGCTGACAAAGCATCCACTGGGGTCCTCCGCCTCGTTGCCCGGATCACTTGCTTGATCCAGCAGATGCTCGACATGAAGCTCCAGTAGTTCTGTCTCCAGCGTACGCTGTCTCTTTCTCATCCAGTCGCTCCTCGCGCTCCCGTAGACACTCCACACCCATGCAGTTCCGCTTCCCCGGTTCTCATCGTAGTTCATGATTCCTGACACGATTTTGAGAAAGCTTGCTTGCACGATATCGTCGGCGTCTTCATGCTTGAAGCCTTTGGCGCGCGTCAACTTGTAGAAGCTTGCAGCATAGCGTTGGTACAAAACTTCTATAGCGCTATCATCGCCACCTTTAAAGCGGCGAAGCAGGGCGTCATCGCTGCTGTGTGCGTTTTCATCCATGAGTAGAATTACTCCATGTGTGTCAATAATTCTTTTACTATGTCGGTGATCCTTTTGGCCATTCGGTAGGGAAGAGACCGAGGGAAACTGAAAACATGGTGCTCATCCACCATCATTGCTTCTTTCATGTGAGAAGACAACGTCTCAATACAACTGTTACTCTTCCTGATTTAGTATATCTACTACCAACGCTAACGCTTGCTGCTCACCCAATTCCCGCTTTAATTCCTCAAGATGCATACCTATTTGCTTATATTTAGAGTCGATAATGCTATGCTGTGCAGTTGCATTATAGCCACTGAGAGCAAATCTGGCGGCTTGAGCCTCTAAAGCAATTTGTTCTCTGATGGATGCAACACTACTTTTATGCATTACAGTGGCCCTTTCTTTATATATCTCTATCTACTTATACGCCGAGATAAAAAGGAACCATTTTTCGATGAGGACCTTGTGGCACTCTTGCACAAGGTTGTAAGCTATGATACAGACTACTTACATTATTATACTGTAGCGATTCGCTATTACTGGCAAGGAGTTGTATCGTGGCCGGCAATTACCGATCTGAAAATACATCCAGGCGCAGCAAACAGCCCGGAAAGTCGCCAATTCTTGGGCAGAGTCATGGACTTAATGATGATGAGGGGCGCATGATCCAGCAGATGATCCGTGAAGAGCAGCATTCCTCGCGTGAACTCTTTATTCCAAAGGAGGATCTGGCTCAGGAGGCGACGACGACGATGTCACCCCCAACGGCGAGCGTGGTCGAGGCTAGCAGAGTGCGACAGGTACTGGATATGTTCAACCGCGATTACCTCTACGGACAAGGGCGCTTCGATGAATATAAAGATGGCTTGCTCCTGAAGTGGGGCGATGGCTACTCGCGCAAACATATCTGGATCACCGTTGTAGACGGCAACCTGGTCTTTGAGACTAGCCACGTCAAGAAGTGCGACAAGTCTTACTGTACAGGCACGCATCATGTGCTGACACCCGATCTGTATACCAATATGGATATCATTAACCAGGAGCTCGGCGATCTTTTCCGCCGCCCCGTCTACGAAAGTCCAGAAGATTGATTCTTCCTTTCACGACTATAGGAAAAAACAAACGTGACAACTGCTATTCTTGCGCTAGAAAAAGACCTCTTCTTTTCAGTGAAAATTCGCGATACGTTGCGCCACTATGATATAGACGTCACAACCATTCGTACTCTTGCATCCTTAGAGCAAGGTCTGGCCTCAGATGGAGAGGCAAAGCCTGCCCTGGTGATCGTCGATATCGCCAGTAAAGGGGTAGATTGGGAGGCCGCTATTCGTATGGTGCGCGCCCATAGTCTTCCTGTTCTGGCCTTTGGTTCACACATGGATCTGGACGCTCGCGCCAAAGCTTTACAGGCAGGGGCGCAGAAGGTCGTGGCCAATTCTAAGTTCGCGAAAGACATGCCCGCCCTGGTGCAGCGCATGCTGGAGCCTGCGGGGGCAGGCTCCGCTGCACCTGTTGATGATAGCGATGATGAGGAAGAGGAATAAGCTCTCTTCCTCTTCTCCTTTTGTTAAAACGTCTGGTACGGCATCAGGTACTGCATTAGACGATGGCGAAGTGGGAGGAGCGAGAGCTGATAGCCAAGGCTATGCTTCTCGTAAGCCACCGAACGGCTGCGATATTGCCAATGCGTGCGGAGATACGACTGCTTAGAGCGGATTGAAGGTGGAATAGGTTTTTGTGTTGTGCGATAGTGAGGACGATGCGCAATGCGACTACTCATACACGCTCCTTCTATAACAAAACAGCGGATACGGTCTATTACAACACGATGAAAACGACAAGAGAGCTTCTTCTGACATCTTATACTACGTCAAAAGAAACTCTCTTCTCTCGTCCTGGTAAAAGCCAGTCGAGATAACAGCACTCTAGCAGGTTTAGTGGCCGCAACCGCAGCTACGTGCCTCACCACCGCCGTCGGCGGTCTTAAAGGAATGACCGCAGCCACAGCTTGAGACTGCGTTTGGATTGTTGACCGTGAAGCCAGCACCCATCAAGCTATCGACATAATCGACTTCGCTTCCGTTGATGTAGCCCAGGCTCATGTCATCGATGAACACTCTAACGTTGTTCATGGAAACAACGGTGTCACCATCCTGCTCTTCATCCAGAGTCATACCGTACTGTAGACCTGAACAACCACCGCCAGCGACAAAGATGCGCAGACCAAGGGTTGGGTCATTCTCCTGCTTGAGCAGTTCATGAACTTTTTCTGCTGCGGCGGTCGTCATGGTGACCACACCTGTCTCAACCACACCCATTTCAATCGCCGACTGCTGGTTCTGCTCAATCATATTATGTTCACCTCTCCAAAGGGGTTGATAGGCAGCCCCTCGCTATCAGTTAGATTAGATATAGTTCTGAACGACTACATTTCTTTTGTATTATAAACTACAAAAAATGAAGCGTCAAGGATAGATGCACGGCTAGAGCCCAAAACGCTGCTGGACGCGAATCCTATTGGCAAGCAGTTCTGGCACATCGGGAGCTGTACCAAATAGGGCCTCACCCCGACGTTCCTGGCTCGCCGCCAGCCGCATCATGATGTTTTCAGCCGACCACCCCTGCGCCAACAGATGCGCTCCCAGCGCACTTACGGTTGGCACGGCAAAGGATGTACCACTCCAATCGGCCCATCCCGAAACATTTTGCTCTCCACCCGAAAATGTTGAGGAGATGTAGATTCCACGCACGGCATCTGGCAGACCATTTGTATCCAATACGCCCATAGTATCACCTCCAAAGGTGGCGATACCGCTCGTCTGGTTTGGCAGATTAGCAGCATTAGCAAAGCCCGAGGGAGCAAACGTGCTATTGAGCGCTGTCACGCTTAGTGCCGACTCATAGCGTGCCGGCGCACGCGGTGGCCGTGGTGATAAATTCTGCTGCTGCGCCAACAATGAATCGTTGCCGGCTGCTGCGACAATCAGCGCCCCTTCCGCGAAGAGACTCTCGAATAAAAGCCGCAAGCCTTCTTCTATATGCTGAAGAAACCGGGTGATACTTGCTAGCTGAGTCGTGGGCCATCTTCTCTGATCAAACCAGATAGCGGGCAAGCGCCGGATATCTGGCATGATAGTCAGGCTCAAATTAATCACCATACGACGCACCGTCCCGGAGACCAGCTCTCGCTCCAGGTCCGTCAGAGCTGCGAATAGCGTATAGATATCTCCTCCACCAAAATCATTGAGCACACGTATCTGGCGGATATGCACGCGCGGTGCCAGATCGCGTATGATTCCTGCGACTGAGAGACCGTGGTCTGGCATAAGATAATAGCGAGCATCACCAGTCGCGCTATGACCGGTCCGTACCTCGTTGGTCAGGGGATAGCGGTCATATTCAACGACAAACGATCCATCCTCTTGCCGTAGATCATTTGCAAGACGCTGTAGGAGCCAGTTGCGGCGCAACTCTGGCCGTGTGGCGGCGCTGCGTATACGATCAGGATGCTGGGCCGTGTCTAATACGGCTACGACGACATCTTCCGCATCTCTCAAATCACGCGTGATCTTCTGGTCCTTAAACCTCATATGCCAGCCAACCAACGAATTAGCGGTCGCGGGTACGTCCAACATTGGAGCCGGTCGAGGAGGTGCAAATGGTCCTCCCTCACTAAACATTAATGGAGCCGTCGTCATAAGCCAGTTTGGCATGGCCGAAACAATTGATAAGCCCACCTGGGCAAATTGCTCTAGATTTGCATGAATATAAGAAAGAGTCCGGGCTACTGGATCGTCCGGCTGGGTGTCCAGACGACGAGTATGAAAAAAAAGAGCAACGAGTGGTTGTTTCCGTTGAAGTCCAAAGATAAATGCACGGCGGCGTACTGGCGGCATGGTTGGATTCTCACTCCAACGGCCGGCTGTACCATATACTTCTAGCGCAATTTGATAGTCGGACAGGAAATCGTTCAATTGCGCGCGTACCTGCCCAATTAATACATCGAGAGCATCGTCCAGCGGAATACGAGGCAGACGAACAACAACAACTATTTCACCAGGAACCCAGTGAAATAACTCAGTAGGAGTTCCTATAAACTCCGTCGAACTACGAGACATGCACGAAAATCCCCCCTCCACACAATGTGGTAATCGAGTACGTGCAGTGGTGCTCCTTGCTAATTGGGCAGAGAGCAGGCCAGATTGTAGAATGTACTCTAGCGCCAATTATAGACGAATGGGGACTAAGAGACAACTAAGTTGAGACATTCATCTGCAATGCAATCTGGTTGTCGGCTACACTGAAAGAGAGGAATTTCATTATGTTTCTATATGCTGATCGTCTCTATCAAACTCTGGTTGATATCGTGCGGCTACCTAGCACTTCCGGTCATGAAGAGCATGTTCGCAGCTATATCGAAAGACAACTGACTGCACTTGGGCTACCCTGCCAGACCGATGATTCAGGGAATCTTATTGCAATACTCGGCGGCGAGGGAAAACCGATTTTGCTCAACGCGCATATGGATCGCGTTGAGCCTGGTCTGGGCCACGAGCCAGTCTTGCGTGAAGGCATCCTTTATAGCGACGGGAAGACCAACCTGGGAGCGGATGATGCCGCCGGCATCACTGTGATTCTAGAGGTAGTGCGCCGGACAATTGAGCAAGAGCTAGCGCACCCTCCCCTTGTCCTTGTCTTTACGGTGCAGGAAGAGTCTGGATTATGTGGGGCCAATGGTTTCGATAGCTCAAAGTGGAATGTGAGCGCTGGCATCGTCTTTGATAATGCATTCGACGCTGGCGTCGTCGTCTCAAGAGGAGCGGCCTATGATGCCTTTGATATTCAGATTATGGGCAAATCAGGACATCCCGGCAAAGATCTTACCGGGACGGTTAACGCCCTTACGATCTTTCGAGAGGCGCATTTCCCCTATGGTTCACAGGCCCTGGACCAGACGCGCATCAATATTGGCCACATCGCCGGTGGGCAGGCACGGAACGCCATTCCAGATATTGTTACTCTCGAAGGCGAGATTCGCAGCTTTGAAGCGCCAGAAGCCCGCCAGCGCTACAGGCAAGCAATTCAGCAAGCGTTTGAGGAGGCTGCACAGCGCCTGGGAGGTCGTGTCAAGGTCACATTCACCTCTCACAGTGATGGCTATGCTATTAGCCCGGACGAACCACTTCTAAACGCCTATCAGGTCGCCCTCGCACAACGTGGGGCAGCACTACAGATGCAGCCAACATTTGTTGGCAGCGATACCAGCGGCTTTCGTCCCGCCATCCAGGCGTTCACAGTTTCAACAGGAGTATTCGGCGAACACACCACTGACGAATACGTTGCCCTGGCACCGCTCGAACAATTGGTGACAGATACGCTCCAACTCTTGCACCTGTGGCACACGCAAACGCTTGAGAGGGAATAGCCTTTTGTTATAAATAGTAGATAGCAAGCTGCACTCTATCTTCTGAACAGTTTTTGTATCCACGACCCGGTAGCGCGTGGCATAAAATAGCAGACCTGTGTGTTATTATGTGCGGAAGCATATCAGTAGAAGTAAGCGAGGAATTATATATGACACAAGTTTATGGAGTGACTATTATTGGTTCTGGGCCCGCAGGTTACACTGCTGCTATATATGCCGCACGTTCTAATCTCTCTGTATTAGTACTTCAGGGATACGAGGCTGGCGGACAGTTGATGCAGACGAGTGAGGTGGAGAACTTTCCTGGCTTTGAGGCTGGCATCCTGGGTCCAGAGATTATGGAGAAATTTGAGAGTCAAGCCCGCCGCTTTGGCGCAGAGCTGATTCCAGAAGATGTAACAGAGATTGATTTGAGCCACCGTCCTTTTACGCTCAAAACAGATATGGGCGAATATAAGTCACGCGCAATCATCATTGCAACCGGCGCGAGTGCTAAGTGGCTGAATTTGCCCAGTGAAGAGCGTTTGAAGGGTCGCGGCGTGACTGCATGCGCGACTTGTGACGGCTTCTTCTTTAAGGGGAAGGATGTTGTGGTCATCGGTGGCGGCGACACAGCGATGGAAGAGGCGACCTTTTTGACACGCTATGTGAATCACGTCACGCTTATCCATCGCCGCGATACCTTTCGCGCTAGCAAAATCATGCAGGACCGCGTCCTGAAGAATCCTAAGATCAGTGTCCTGATGGATAACGAGGTGACGGAGGTGCTGGGCGAGGATGCGGTGACGGGAGTTTGTGTGCGCAATGTACGCAACGGCGAGGAGAACATATTGAACGTCCAGGGCCTCTTCCTGGCCATCGGCCACAAACCCAACACTGATCTCTTCAAAGGCATCATCAACATGGACGACGTTGGCTATATCGTCCCCGCAGAGTTCACCATGACCAACATCCCCGGCGTCTTTGCGGCAGGCGATGTGACTGATCATCGCTATCGGCAGGCTATTACCGCTGCCGGCGATGGCTGTCGCGCGGCAATCGATCTGGAGCGCTGGCTGGAGAGCCAGGGCAATGAGGTCGGTGTCGAGAACTGGAACTAAAGCAGGTACGCAGCTCTATTGATAGTGCTTTCAAGCAATGAAAAGCTCGGCTTCAAAGGGAGCCGAGCTTTTCATATTGCTATGTATTCCAAGATCAACACAACTTGTACGTTATAGTGTCTATAGCTCTCGTTTATTTACACATGAGCAGACGTGCAAGCGATAAAGATGGACGCTACACTCTATACATTGGAGAGTCCTGGGTAGAATATCTCTTGCTGTTACTTCATATGGGATGATCCGTTTCTATAGCCAGATAACAAGAGAAAATACATTCTTGAATAAGCGATAGAGAAAGCATGCTACATGTTTCTACAAGGAGAGAGAGAGAATGGGTGGCAGTAACTTCGACCTTATTGCGCAGGAGCTACTAAGACAGCAGAAAGTAATGGAAGAGATGGAAGCGGAGAATCGCTGGTTGCACCAGGAGTTGGTAAACTTGCGCGCAGGGCGTGGTCTCTTCCTTGAAATTGAGGGGAAGCGCATCCCACTTGTCATATCAGCAGATTCCGCTCCGCAAATACTCCAATCAGTTGAGCAGCCTGCTCCTGAACTCCAGCCTATCTTCGAAGAAGAGATTCCTGGGCGTCAGCAAACTATAACTATTCCATTGCCTGACGAGGAAGAACAGAAGGTCGCGCGCGCTTCCTTTCTAGAAGAGATTATGATTGATGAGTTTTCCGCTGCATTGACTTCTCCCACAGCCGTCTGGCAAGGCCCGGTTCAGAAGAGAGAGACGATCAAGAAGCCAGAGCAGATTGATGAAGACGAGATGGCTGCGTTGCGACGCGATTTGATGGGAAGTTTCCTATTGGAATAAGAGTCGCAGGTAGTCTTAAATTCTTTTGCACGTCATATACTTTATGCGCTTCTATGCAAAGCATAGAAGCGCATAAAGTATATGACGTGCAAAAGAATTTAAGACTGGATTTAGGCTAGCTCTGTATAGACGACGAGACGTTGCCGAAACTGATTTTGATCATACGACCAGGAACCGGCACAGGTAATAAGATTAAGATACTTCCCGCCTCCGTTCCCGAAAATTTCTTGTAATGGTGCTTTATCATAGGGATAAGAGACAGTACGAGTCACATGAAATTGTAGTGCTTTACCACTCCCATCAGTTACTGTAACACTATCACCAGTATGAAGTTTACTGAGATTCCAGAAGACGGCTGGTGCTCCGTGGTCATCGTCCAGGTGCCCATCCATGACAGTGCTCCCCTGTTGGCCAGGGAGAGTGCCAGCGACGAACCAGCCAATACCATTCCACTTATTCTGTACAGGCGTTCCCATCTCTCCATTCGATTGGATACCCACCTTCTCTATTGGCGCATTGACTCCGATCGCTGGTATGGTTAAGCGCACAGGATAGGCATTTTCAGGTATTGACGTTGCAGTGGGTACGAGCTTAGGAGTGGGAGCCACTGCGGGTTTTACAGTCGGATGAGGCTTTGCATTTGCCGATGGAGAAGCAGTTGTGCCACAGCTTGCAAGCGAAAAGGCTATGACGCACAGTGCTATACCGAATAACCGCTTCAACGGAAAAAAGCGAAACATAGGCAGTACATCCTTGTTTTTTAAGTCATCCTCTAATAAAAAGGTCCGCGCCCTTTGTATATGCGCGGACCTCTTCTGAGAAGGTCTGACTCTACCTCCGTAGAGAAAGCTTATTTGCTGCGCACAGCGGAGAAGCGTCGTGTTGCGACACTACCACCGAGAAGAACCAGAGCTGTTGCGCCAAGCACCCAGGGCAACGTAGCGTTGCTCACGGGAGCGCTACCGGTATCAGGAGCAGAGCTCGGGAAACCAGTGGCCACGCCTACGACGAATGTAAGTGCAGGGCTGCCCTTGTAGAGACCAACTGCGAAAACACTATTGACAGTGTGTGCAGCTACGGTCGCTGATACGGGAACGGTCGCACCAGCCTGCGTGGCTGTTACATTAAACGTATACGAACCAGCAGGAACTGTCAAGTAGTCGCTTGCGTTCTTGTACGTCAAGCCGCTGATCGCCGTTTTGCCGCCGGCAGCGACATCAACTGGACCTGCGTTAGGTGACAGATGATAGACACGGACTTTGGCCTGACCAGGAGTTACCAGGTTGTTGTCACCAAAGGCAGCTAACGAGAAGCCGGTGTCTTTCGTTCCAATGGCTGCCACTGTGTATGCAGCGCCAGAGTTCACCGAAACACTCTGAGTGATAACTGCCGCATTGATACCCTGACCGGCAGGTGCAACTTTAATGGTATGTGAACCAGCAGGAACCGCAACGTAGTTAGTCACCGTTCCGAATTGGAAGTTATTTAACAAAGCACTTCCATCGACAAAAACGTCGACTGGACCCGCTGCCGGTGATGCATGCACGACACGAACAAATGCATTATCGGCTGGAGCGGCAAAGGCCGCTGTCGAAAAACTGATGAAGAGCGCTAAAACTCCAACTGTGAGACCGACGCGACTCATTAATGATGCAAGAAGTCTTGTAAACTTCATTTTTGATCTCTCCTATGCTAGTATATACAATAGATAACTTCTTTTTTTAGAAGCTTGTTAGAGTCCCGATTTTTGTCCTCCAGGATAGTGGCCAGGTACCCAACGAGGATGTGTGCTGGACAAGCGGACACAATGTAGCTATACTGATCAGCAACGGCATTTCGCTCATCATCGCTGTAAAATGCTCTCCTTCGCGAGGATGAATTTATTCATCAGGAAACGAAGAGTCCAACATGAGCACTTCTTGCCGAATTGAGAAGCTAGCGCAATGTTCGCTTAAACATTTTACGGAATAATGACGTATGCATATGGATAGATCAGTAAAATTATGTAACCATCTATACAAAACACGTGATATACTCACTACTATGTCCTTTTAGTAGATTGCTTTCTTGTAAGTAGTCCTCTACATGCTTTTCTCTGTTTAGGAACAGTATCGAGAACACTTCCTATGAAAATACAGTCTCTTTTTCCGCACTCTGTACTATATTCAAGCAATTGAACACTATCTCGTTCACAAGTAATAAAAATATACCCTTTTTCTCTATTTTACGCGTCTTGTTGTAGGGAGAGAAACCAAGAGATGGATGAGCACGAAATGTCCAACAATGCCCCCTGGACACAGGGTGTTGGCTTCTCCTTTTCCGAGAGGAACAATGATGTGACACAAGAAGTATCGGATGGAAGTTCTACTTCCGATAAGGTGCCTCTCGACGCAGCACGAAACAAGGAAGATCGTGATCCGAGAGATGGAGAACGACAGGCAGAACTCGTCACACGTTTCCTTGGAGGCGATGACCAGGCTTTCAGACTCATCACAGATCTCTATGGGGGATTACTCTTGCGCACAGCGTATTTGCTGGTGAAAGACGAAGAGTCAGCGAAAGATATTGTTCAAGACTCACTTGTTCTTGCCTGGAAAAACATGCATACTCTACGCGAACGCGCGTATTTACGAGCCTGGTTATTGAAGATAGTTGTCAACCAATCTATGAGCTTTAAGAGGCAAATAGCCCGTAAAGCTGCTTTCTTACGTGAGCAATTTGTTCAGTATGTCGTAGACGCTTCTATTCAAGAGGCAGCCTCACAACGTGGACATCTGGAGGATACGCTCGATCTCAACCGAGCAATTGATCAACTTCCGCTGAATCAGCGGGCAGTTCTTGTCCTTTTTTACTATCATCATATGACGATGCCAGAAATTGCAGAGACACTTGGCGTTGCGGAAAATACTCTGCGTAAACGTTTGCAGTCAGCAGTTGAGAAGATCAGAAGAGTACTCAAAGTCGATCTGACCTCCCCAAATGCGTCTGCAACCAACTATATTCATCCTCGTATGAATATGCGTGGAGGAGAACAACAATGAATGAACATGGCAGGGATGACCATGGACAAGCATACACAAGCCAATATCCTGATGTACTCACTGACGATGCCTTAGATGAGCGCATTTCTCACTTCTTTGATGAGCAGGCTCAACATGTAGAGTTTACGCCTCAGCTTCGTGAACAATTCATGCAAAAGATCCCTGCTCGCCGTGAGCGACCTTTTCGACCTCTTTTTGTAGTGGCCTTTGCCTCTGCCGCTATCCTCATACTGGCGCTGACTTTCAATATGTATCTCTCTCAGCTTATGCAACCGGCGATACCACAAGCAGCCATACATTATACTGCTTCGAAACAGCTCTCTGTCGCCTCTGAACTGGCTCAGGGTGGTCAATTATTATCTGTCGATCCTACCGATCAGCGCCTTGTCTATCAACCTGCTCAACAGAACGGAGTCTTCTACACAGCTCATCTGAACAATCCGATTGCGAGCAATACATTGGCGATGCGCGATGCTCAAGATATGGCCTGGTCGCCTGATGGCTCTGCTCTGGTAGCGACAGTTTCTACTGAGAGCAGTTCTCTACCGCTACTGGCGCTGGTTCCTGATGGACAATATATGCATCTCCTTGGTCATGATGCTCTGGCCGCCACCTGGTCACCCATAGATTCAGAGCAGATTACTTATGTAATACCTGAACATGGTCAGACACAATTATGGAGTACAAGTAGGGATGGCAAGTCAAACAAGCTGTTGTCTACGATGCCGCTCGCGCTTCTTGTCAAACATATGCTCTGGTCACCTGATGGCCACTATCTAGCACTAACTGTCGTGTCTGGGGCCACAACCCCGCTGGAAGCACTCAGCAAGCCAGCTGATGCCCTCTATGTTGTCGATATGCAAACACATACCATGCAAACCTTTACTGCTCCGAACGTCTCTAGCATTGCAAATCTAGAGTGGTCACCAAATGGGAAAAATCTGGCATACGAACAGATGGACACTGCAAGCAAAAGCATTCTACAAGAGGTGAACCTTATAAAGCCAGCCGACCATTTTAGTGTTACTCCTCAACGTCAACTTCGAGGCTGGAGCTGGTCACCCGACGGACGAGCAATTGTCTATAGCGATGGAGGAGCATTACAAACACATGTCTTGCATGGTCAGAAGGTCACGTTCCCACAAACCTCATCGAAGCTTGTCTCACCCTTCTGGCTTAAGAATGGAACTATCCTGTGTGTACAGGTCAATCAGAGCACGAATACACTCGAACTCCTTAGTCCAAATAAGAAATAGAAGAGATGGTCGTTTTCATCCCTGAAATCCGGCGCTATCTCCTCTAGATTTGGAAGGTCATTGTAGCAGGATCAAAGCCACTATTAGCAGGCGGGCTCAATGTCAGGTTTAAAGTTGAGCTTTTTTGCGGCACCTGAAAGGTTGCAGTACCTACCTTCCCGCTCGCTCCTGCGTCTAGAGAGATTGGGACACTCGCACTTACTGGTGCTCTATCCGCGGTATCTGTCTTCAAATGCATATATATATAAGGCGAACCGAGAATGATGGACTGCATCAGAGGATTGTCGATGCTAAGCCTGATAGTTACATATCTCGTACCTTTACTAGCTTGTTGACCATTGAAGCTAAGTTGTGAAGTAGCATCTATAAGGGTCCAGTTTGTGCTTAGATAGGTCAGGTTCTTTGCGATCTTTATTGCTTTGGGAGCATACTTGTTTTCATCGGCGCGACCATTGAGAGGAATGTCTAGCTGTTCCTCGTTAGCCGCTCCTAGCCGTAAGATGAGTTGATCCGGCTTGATAGTGAGTGGAAGTGCAAAATCTATATTACTTGTCTGCGTCGCACCCGCTGCAATCGGAGCACGAGAGCTTGCATAGACGGGTGCTACTTCTTTTCCATTCAACTGGAGAAGATGAGCAATAGAGCTATAAGAAAGGGCGATGGGTTGCTTGAATGTATTCCTGGCCTGTATCTGCACACGTGTCATGCCGTCTGAAGCACTATTAGGATCATCCAGGAAATTCTGCGCTTGCTGTACGTTAAGGACGGTCATATCCACACTAGCGTATGTTACGGTTGTATTTATACTTGTTCTAGAAATAGGAGCCTGTGTTGGCTTGCCGAAGCCCAGTGCTTGTAATATGCCATACCCGGCCGCGATGATAACGAGGAAAAGAGCGATGAGCAGGAGTATAATACCATTCCGTCCTATCTTACGCTTCCTACTCGGAGGAAGGGCTACAGTATCGAGCATAGCAACATTCCGGGACTGAGGTTGCAATGTAGATGACTGCGAACTTCCAGCAAAGACTTGGGGAGATGACGGTCCAGCCTGTCCTACATTGAGTTCCGCACGTGGCAATCCACATGTAGCACAGAACTTTTGCTGAGGTACGACCTCTGTGCCACATTGTGGACAATACTGCGGCGAAACCTGTGCCATAAAATCATTCTGCTCCTTGAACTAGTACTCGTTGCCTTGCCATCCCCTCTCCTCTATCCACTATAGACCGTCCTGACCCCACTATTGTACAACCAGTGTCTAGAAGGAGCAGAATAAATTGACCTGCCCTTTTTCTATCCAGTACTACACATTTTTGAGTGCCGCCTGATAGAAATCAGCAAGATTGGGTGTGCCTAGACCAGATGTATAGCTCCAGCCGGGTCCCGCTTTGTAGTAAAGATTGGTTCCACGCGTTACATTGTAGTACGGTCGCGCCCCACTACTATTATTCGCAATACTATAGAATAAGCTCGGCGAGGGCTTAAAAGTATGTACCTGCTGGAGCAGTCCCTGATTTACCAGTGCAAGGCCGGTAGCCCAGATGGGTGCGGCGGCACTCGTACCACCCACAGATCCCCATTGCCCCTTGTAGTAGACGGCAAGCGCATATGCAACGGCCGAAACATCTGGCAGTTGTCGTTGTGGACGTGATGGAACGCCCGCTGCTGTCTGCCAGCCAGAATGTTGAAAGACGGTACTGATGCCGCCACCACTTCCCCAACGATTGTTGCACTGGCTGCGATCAGATCCGTCCGACCATACAACCTCATTTGCCCGGTTGTTTTGACCATCAATCTGCATGATCGTTCCACCAACCGCGATAGACCAGGGATCGCTCGCCGGAAAACTTACACCTAACTTTCCATATTGGCCCGAGGTAAATGCTCCACAGTCGCCGCTGGCTACAAAGACAGTCATGTGATTTACCTGTGTCAACTGTTGAATGCTGCGATCGATTGCGCGCATGTCTTGTTGAGAGATCTCATCCTCTGCAGCACCCAGGCTAATACTTACAGTATTGCCTGCATTAGCATTATTGACATTGTCATTGATAATCTGCTGCAGCATATCGTTCACGTTGACCCATACATCTGTATTGTTGCTACTCGCATCGGTCTGATAAACTTTGATATTTGCGGAACGTGCAAGGCCTGCAGCCATCTGAATATCAAGCGTTGACTCACCAAGCGCTTCTCGCGGTTGCCCGTCTACATTAATCGTCTGAATATGACCTTTAAAATTAATACAGGACAGATAGTTTTGAATGTCATTTTTGTATGAGCCATCAATTTCGACAAGATTGATGGTCATATTCTCACCATTCAAACCGCGATTCCAGAATTGATCGAAGCCATACGCGTGCGCAACCTGTCTAGGGAGTAGCGTCTGGTCCAGGGGTTGGCAATCCGCCGCGCTCTTTTTTGCTTGTGCAGGAGCACGGAAGTTCGCCGTCATCTCGTGGTGAGGAGCAGTACTATAGCTGTCGAGACCATTTATTGCATCAATAGAGTTTGCAAGAAATTGTGGGACCTTTGGAGGCTTTGTAGCATCGGGTGTATAATACGTATGATTACCGTTTTTGTGCACAATAAATTTTGTCTGTAGTAACCTCGCAACACTTCCAGCGCTGGCATCTATCGCCATATTGGTGCGCAATTTACTCAGCTTCAGTGCAATCCCTTGTGTGTTAAAGAAATCTTTGATCTTTTGATAGGTTGCATCGCTAAGTCCTATCTTCTTAGCAAATTGATCTACATTCGATTGCTGACCCGGCTGGATCTTTTGCTGCTCTTGCTGCTTCATCGCATTCTGATCTACCTTAAATGTAACGCGGACATGCAATGTCGTCTTATCAGGCAGTGGACCGAGAACGGGAGCGTTGTATGCAGCATCGGGGATGCCGAGCTGAAGGTTTGTAGATTGCAGAGCGTTTGGTTTAGAAACGTTAGGACCATTTACATTTCCACTACATGCCGCTAATGGCAAAAGGACAATGAGCAATCCGAACAGACCTGCAAAGCCCCGCACTGAGCGTGTATGAAGCACTGGACACAACCATCCCATATTATAATACCCCCACAGTGTATATGAATGAATACAATGAATACTACCACTACAGTATGTATAGCTGACCTTACACAAGTAATATACATGTGCTACGTCTACTTCTATATTACGGTTGATGCTTGAAAAAAAGTTCAGGTTGTTTGCAGTAGTACTTAAAGACAAACCCAAACGCCTCTGCGTAGGACGACCCTCGTGGTTGTCATTAGTAGCTAACCTCTCTGCTGGCCCACCACCACAACCACGAGGGTCGTCCTACGCAGAGGCAAAAAGTGGTATAAGCGAAGGCGAAAAGTGGTATAATATGGAGGTGATTGGAAAAAATATTCTACTTACAGAGTACAAAAAGTATAGGGAAGCAGCGCATGCCAGCATTTAAAGTTGAAGCCCCATTTGAACCTACCGGCGATCAGCCTGATGCGATCGCGCAGCTCGTCAGGGGGTTACAAGATGGCAATAGGTATCAAACGCTCCTTGGTGTGACAGGCAGCGGCAAGACGTATTCAGTCGCAAAAATTGTGGAGCAGGTTCAACGACCAACACTCGTGCTTGCTCCTAATAAGACGTTGGCCGCTCAGCTCTACAGCGAATACAAGGAGTTCTTCCCCAACAACGCCGTAGAGTACTTTGTCTCCTACTACGACTACTATCAGCCAGAAGCGTATATCGCCCGTAGTGATACATATGTAGAAAAAGAGAGTATGCTCAATGAAGAGATTGAGAAGCTGAGACTTTCCGCGACGCGAAGCCTTTTTGAGCGTCGCGATGTGCTGATCGTGGCTTCGGTCTCTTGTATCTATGGCCTGGGTAGTCCGGAGGAATATGGTGACGTAGTGCTCTCCCTCAAGATTGGTGAAGAGCGACGGCGTGACAAAGTCCTGCGCCATTTGACGGAAATTCAATATGAGCGGAATGACGCAAACTTTGTACGTGGACATTTCCGCGTTCGCGGTGACGTGCTAGAGATCTTTCCAGCGTATGAAGATGTTGCGGTACGTGTCGAGTTTTTCGGGGATGAGATTGAGCGCATGACCGAGATTGATCCTTTGACCGGCGAGATTCTCGGCAAACGACAGCGCCTCGACATCTATCCGGCGAAACACTGGGTGACGACCAAAGAGCGCTTGCAACAGGCTATTGGCCTCATAGAACAGGAACTAGAAGAACGCCTGGCTCAATTAGAGACCGAGGGCAAGCTCCTTGAGGCCGCTCGTTTAAAGCAGCGCACAAACTTTGACATTGAGATGCTACGCGAGACGGGCATCTGTTCAGGGGTAGAGAACTATTCGCGCCACCTCGCGGGTCGAGCGGCGGGAGAGCAGCCCTGGACACTCATCGACTATATGCCCGACGATTTCCTGCTGGTTGTTGATGAGTCGCACGTCGCACTTCCCCAGGTTCGTGGTATGTTTGCCGGCGATCGTTCGCGGAAACAGGTCCTTGTCGATTACGGTTTCCGCTTGCCCTCCGCGCTAGACAATCGGCCCTTGACCTTTCCCGAGTTTGAACACGAACTCAATCAAGGACTGTTTGTCTCGGCAACTCCAGGACCATATGAATACGAGCACAGTCAAGCCATCGTCGAGCAGCTCATTCGCCCAACTGGTCTGATCGACCCGGAAATCACGGTTCGTCCAACAAAGGGGCAGATCGATGACCTTCTGGCCGAGATCCGCATACGAACCTCGAAGGGACAGCGTGCCCTGGTGACAACGCTCACCAAGAAAATGGCTGAAGATCTTGCAGACTATATGCAAGAGCTGAACATAAAAGTTCACTATCTGCATTCAGAGATTGATACGATTGAACGCATTGAGATCTTGCGCGACTTACGCCTGGGCGTCTACGATGTGGTGGTCGGCATTAACCTGTTGCGTGAAGGTCTAGACCTTCCAGAAGTCTCACTCGTCGCCATTCTTGATGCGGATAAAGAAGGTTTCTTGCGCTCAGAGGGCTCGCTCATTCAGATGATTGGCCGCGCCGCCCGTCACGTAGAGGGCAGCGTGCTCATGTACGCCGATAGGGTCACAAGGTCAATGCAGCGCGCAATTGATGAGACGAATCGTCGTCGCGTGCTTCAGGTAGCCTATAACGAGCAGCATCATATTACTCCACGTGGTATCCATAAGGAGATTAAGACGCTCTCAGACCGTATCAAAGCAATGAGCGGAGCCAGCGATGCGGAAGATAAGAATGCTTCGGTTGCCGTGGCCGGTATCCCGAAAGAGGAAGCCTTGCGCCTTATCAAAGATCTGGAGTCACAAATGCGAGGTGCCTCTAAGCAACTCGACTTCGAGCGAGCCGCCCAGCTTCGCGACCAGATTATTGAGCTACGTCGCCTGATGATTGAATAGGTTTTCAGATAGAGAGAGCAGTAGTACAGATACTCTTTTCTACTGCTCTCTCTTTATGCCTTCTTCTTACGAACGAAGCCAGACCCTATCAGCAACAAGCATATGATTCTTTAAAGAGAAAGCATATACCTTCTATCTAAATGCTATTCCTATCAACAATTTATAGAATCAACGTGATATTCTCTATTTAAAACAGAATTCGATAGAAACAGAATATTCCTCTTCCTTGTAACACCTAATAGAAAATCTGGAACGAAGCTACAGTCGACATTAGGTAAATACTCACTCAATAAGAAATAGCGATTTCTTGTCCATCATTCAACTTCATTTGTACGCGTTAATACAAACAAAATGAAAATCATATATGCTATACTGTGTTTTCATATTACTGTTACAAGAAAGGATTAGCTATAATGACACAACATCACGATGGACACACTCCAGAGAATCATGGCCACGATCAGAGCAAACTGCTTAGTGGTCCACAAATACTCCCATATCGAGTTCGGCCAGGAATGACGGTTACGGAGCTGCTTGATGAGCAGTTCCAGGCTTATAATTCTGCACGCTTGCACGAGGCGGCGCGCCTGTACGTAGAAAAAATGCTTGATCCAGCTCAGGATGTTACGATCGGTATGACAATGGCAGGTGCACTGACACCAGCCGGCCTGGGAGGCTGCATCCTGACACTTATGGAGTACGGTTTCGTTGACTTCCTTATCAGTACAGGCGCGAATCTGTACCACGATATACACTATGCTCTTGCAATGAGCTTACATCGGGGCGATTTCCGGCTGGATGATACGATGCTGCAGGAAGAGGGAGTTATTCGTATCTATGATATTCTCTTTAAAGATGAAGTCTTGCTTGATACTGATGCTTTTGTACGTGAAAGTCTGAAGAGCTTGCCAGACCGACCAATCTCTACTTCTGAGCTACATCATCACCTGGGTATGACACTATTGAAGGTAGGTGTAAAGCCAGAGTATTCTGTTCTGGCTCAGGCAGCAGCCTGGAATGTGCCTATCTATACCTCTTCACCCGGCGATTCGTCGATCGGAATGAATGTGGCTCGCAACGCACTCGACGGCAGCAAGCTTACTCTCGATCCACTCGCCGATGTCAATGAGACCACAGCAATTGTGCATGCTGCGACACGGAATGGAGTTATTATTCTGGGTGGAGGCAGTCCGAAAAACTTCTATCTACAGACGCAGCCTCAATTGTGGGAAGTGCTTGGCATCCCTAAAGGTGGACATGATTACTTTGTTCAGATTACGGCCGATGCTCCTCATTGGGGCGGTCTCTCCGGTGCGACGCCTTCAGAGGCAGTCTCGTGGGGCAAGATTAAACCCGAGCAGCTTCGCGACACGGTTGTGATCTATGGCGATTCAACAATTGCGCTCCCTCTTCTTACGGCTTATGCAGTAAGCAAGGCTCAACCTCGTCCCCGACGTGAGTTATTCGCGAAAAAAGAGCAATTGCTTACCGAGCTAAAGGACGCGTATGAAACCGGAAAGATGGCTCGTCCATAGATGAGTCTTCGATCTAATAGCAACCCCTATTCCCTTTTAGATAGAGAACAAATGGCTATTAGGTAGATAGGTAGTGACTTTTAGGTAGAGTGCTCATACGCTATTAGATGGAATGGAGCTAGTCATTAGGTAAAATTTATCACGTTTTCCTTTGCATTAACTTGACAACCTAATGTATAATACCAACCAGTGTGCAGAAAAATTTGGCGCACAGTCAAATTGCAGGAAGCAACCCCTACTATGGAGCCATAACCTGCACCGTGGAACATATTAGGAGGAATTTGCGATGCTCGTCCATTTAATGCTTGAGCTCTACAACATCGACCGGGACATTTTGTCGAACGATGCACTGTTGCGCCGTACTCTCAATGAACTGCCAGAGCGCGTGGAGATGGAAAAGGTGAGTCCCGTACACCTGTACGATATTGACACGTCGAATCCACTCGATGCAGGGATGTCTGGTTTCGTTGTTATCGCCCAGAGCCATATTAGCCTGCATGCATGGCCTGAATATGGTGAGGTTGACATTGACATCTGCTCTTGTAAAGAATTTAGCCAGGAAGATGCTATTGCTTTTGCAAAGGAGATCTTTCAGACGGATGACGTGGAGGCTCATTTTGTGATACGCGCCACTCGTTCTCTTCGTCCGGAAGAGCCTGATCCCGTTCGTTATGAGCAGGCGATGGAAGCACGCCGCTTAGCGAAGACGGGGGCGCGGTAAAGGCAAGAAGAAAAAGGCGAACTGTACGTTCGCGCTTTTAGCCTGGTGCTATAAATGATGAGGTGCAATCCTTTCTAATTGGTGGATTGCACCTCATTTTCTTTGCGAATGACTTAACGCTGCTTCGCAGCTCATTTCATTCTATTTATTAATTTTTCATTCATTTCAAACTTTTCTACTCATTATGTGCTTCGCACATAATGAGTAGAAAAGTTTGAAATGAATGAAAAATTAATAAATAGAATGAAGGATAATGTTAACGAAGGATAATGTTAATGAAGGATAGTGTTAACGAAAGATAATGTTAATGAAAGAGGAGAGTTATGGATGATTCTGTTATTACACAGTTTGGTGCGCCCGATGCGCCGAATTGCGATCCAGAGACGGCTCGTGTCGCTATCATTCCTGCGCCGTTGGAATATAGTGTCTGTTATATGGAAGGGACTCAGTATGGACCTCAGGCTATTTTGAATGCCTCAAGCCAGATGGAGCTGTATGATGAAGAGTTAGGGTGCAATCCGATTGAGGTCGGCGTCTATACTTATCCATCTCTTAACTATCGGGAGCGGGATCATGCTACGGCACTTCAGATGACTGGCGATGCGGTGCGTCAGGCTTTACAGCGCGGCCAGCTTCCTCTAACACTTGGTGGCGAGCACTCGCTCTCGGCACCGGTCATTGCTGCTGTCCACGAGCGTTATCCTGATCTTACCGTTGTACATATTGATGCGCACGGCGACTTACGCGACAGTTATGAAGCGTCTCCTCTTTCGCATGCATCGATTGAGCGGCGCGTGGTTGATATGGGCATTCCACTACTGGAGATTGGTATTCGCAGCTTTAGTCCTGAAGAGGCGGAGTTTATGAAGACGAAACCAGATGTGGCTATCGTCTGGGCCTATCAGATGGCGCGCGGCACTGCTACTATTCCCTGGGAGCGTTTGAGCCGCCATACCTATGTTACGATTGATCTCGACGCCTTTGATCCAGGCGAGATGCCAGCAGTCGGCACGCCAGAGCCGGGAGGGCTACACTGGTACCAGGTGCTTGATCTTTTTCGCATGATCTGTCAGCGCACAACAATTGTGGGAATGGATGTGGTCGAGCTCTGCCCAAGAGAAGGACAGACACGCGCAGATTTCCTTGCTGCCAAGCTCGTCTATAAAATGATTGGCTATCGCTTTTTTACTCACTAAGAAGAGCTTCAACTCTATCGCCTCCACCTTCTGAGCATATGAGCTTGTGTAGCTTCGCTGCCTAAAACATTTTCTGTATTTTTTCATCATTTCCCTTTTTCCTACACATCTCAAAGCAAAGCTTTGAGATGTGTAGGAAAAAGCAAAAATAAAGAGAACGAACTTCTAAGGCGCGAGAGTGTGGTGGTGAAGAAGTCGCCTGCTAGTGGCTGAACACTACACAGATATGATATACTGTCAGGGATGCATCCCCATTTCTACAGAGCCGTTGCTACTGTAACGTTTTGAGCATCTTAGTAAGTGCAGCATGACCAACGGGAGGAGTCGATCTTACCTTGCCGGTTCGCCATCACTTACACTACATCCCCACATGTCTAAGCTGTGAAAGGATTTATGACCAGAGATTTCAATAAGCAAAATCGAGATGACTCGCGTTCGTCATTTCGTAACAACTCCTCCAACCGATACGGAGAAGAGCGGTCTCCACGACCACCTCGGGCTCGCCTCAACCGAGAAACAGTAGATCGCGCATGGGAGAATGGAGCCCCCAGCTTGCACGCGGATTATCGCGCGCGCAACTCAAACGGGCAGCCCCCAAGAAACAACTGGCGCTCTAACCAGAATTCTTCCCCCAACGCTCCTGGCGGCAACAGGACGTACGGTACACGCCAGAATAACTACCGCGACAACTCCCAGGATTCCGAACGCAGATCGAATAATGGATACTCGAACTCTCGCCCATCTGGTACTCCAAGACCTGATGGAGATCGGCCTCGCTATAATGGTCAGCGCAGCAACGGAAATGGCCCTTCATCCTACAGATCAGATGGACCCCGTTACAACGGCTATCAACGGAGCAATACCAACGATTCAGCGCCATACAATAGACCATCAGGCTCCCGCTCGAATGGAAATCAATATCGATCGGGCGGGTCTCGCTATGACGCTAATCAGCCTGATTCGACGCCTTATAGACCAAACACGCGTCCAGGCCCTCGGCCTGCTCAGGGACAGGGCTCCCGGATCAATAAGCCAGAAGGAGAACGGCCTCGTCGTGGTGCCGGGCGCTATGTGCATCCAGAGAAAGAGTATCGTCCACGTGTCAATGAATTAAAGCCACCCAGAGAGCCGCGACCTCCACATCCGCGCTTTTTGAGCCGACCAGAGGTCCGCCGCGCGCGCGATGCTCAACGCTACGAGGAATCTTCTGAACTGTTCGAGGGTGACTACGAGCAATTTGACGCGAATGGTGAAAGACAACCAGGAGAACGTTCAGAGCGGCCCACACGCAACGACTATCAGCCTCGTCCGCGTAACGACCGCAGAAGCGGTGATAATCAGCGGCCAGAGCGTCATGTGACACCCATGCCAGATGGACGCGTTCTTAAGGGCCCGCGCCCTATTCAACGGAAGAATGCTGAGTTCTGGACCAACATTAATAATGATACAGAGGCACTGGTCGGACAGGTCCAGGCCAACGAAGTTGTAAGCGCTGAAGTGCCGGTCGAGGAAGACATCCAGTCAGATGGAGAGAGTCCAGAATCGGCTGAACGCGCATCGAGAACGACAAGGAGCAAAAAAGCTGGGAGCAGCGAGACGACAAAGAAGCCTCGCTCGAATGGTCCCAAGCCATCTCAAAAGGGCCATAAATGGCCCACGTCGTAAGCTTCCTTTAGGATCTCTGTATTCCGTGTCCAGTTTTTCAAACTGGGCACGTTTTATGAGCAAGAAAGAATATTATTTCAACCAGAGGTAGACCAAATATCGGAGTAACCAGCATGTCTTATCCCAGCTATCTCAATCTCTATGAAACGGGTGAATTGGCAGAACGAGCCTCGCAAGCCTGGGAAGTTCTACGGAACTGCACGATCTGCCCACAAAATTGTCACTGCAATCGCATTGCTGGCAAAACGGGTGTTTGTCACTCTGGGACCGAGGCGATCGTAGCCTCCTGGAATGTGCATCGGCGCGAGGAGCCGCCTATCAGCGGTACACGAGGAGCAGGGACGATCTTCTTCGGCTACTGCCAGGCCCGCTGTACCTACTGCCAGAATTTCTCTCTCAGTCAGGGTGGCCTCGGACATCGCGTCGGGCCAGAACGTCTGGCGGAGATGATGCTCTACCTACAGAAGAAGCGCTGCCATAATCTTGATCTGGTGACACCTACTCATTTCGTGCCTCAGATCCTGGCCGCTCTGGTCATTGCCAGCGAGAAGGGATTAACCCTCCCACTTGTTTATAACTGTGCGGGCTATGAAAACCTTGAGACACTGAAACTTCTGGATGGCGTAGTCGATATCTATCTACCCGACTCGAAGTACTCAGATAACAAAAACGCGTTACGTACGTCGAAGATGCCAAAATACGTTGACTATAATCAGGCCGCCCTCCGTGAGATGTATCGTCAAGTTGGTCCTCTTCAGGTTGATGAAGAGGGGATTGCACGCCGGGGGCTGCTGATTCGCCATCTCGTTATGCCTGAAGATGTCTCGGGAACACGCGGTGTCTTGCGTTGGATCGCCGATGAACTGGGTCCTGATACGCCCATTAGTCTGATGGACCAGTATTTTCCGGCATGGAAAGCTGTGAATGATCCCGTCTTAAACCGTCGTTTAACCTGGACAGAATATCGCACAGCATTGGATGCCCTCGATGAGTTCAATCTCACTGCTGGTTATGTGCAGGAAGACCTGATCGAGGTGGACACAACGTCTGATATATAGTGTCAATCGATAGATCAGTCATACGTTTCTATGCGGGAGTCTATAGCTGACTCTAACACTCAATGGACCTGACACGTTATAATTTGAAGAGACAACCTGTAATCATTCAAGGTTGCCCTTATAGTCAAGTGCAGAGCAAGAGTAGTATCATCTGACAGAGAAAGTATCCTTTAGCGTCTGTTGAATTCTACTTAAACGTGCCAGAGACATGCACATGGAGAATTTTTATGAACAGCACGGCCACGTTGAGCCGCTTATTCGCAGGCATTGAGCCAGACCTTGATCGCGTAGACGCTCTCTTTCAAGAACGCGCAACATCGGGCCTTGATATTCTCAACTCGGCTTCGATGCATGCGCTTTCATCACCAGGGAAACGTTTACGCACCGGTCTAACTCTTTTGACCGGAAAACTGGGCAGCTATCACTTCGAGAAACTCTTGCTGCTCAGCGTCGCATTTGAAATGACCCATCTCGCCACCCTTATCCATGATGACATTATTGATGAGGCGGCGACGAGGCGCGGCAATCCGACGGTCAATTCGATGTGGGGCGATAAAATTGCTATTCTCCTGGGCGACTACTACTTTGCGAAGACGGCAGGCTTGATTGCGGATATCGAGGACCCGCGCATCGATCATCTCTTCTCCGATACCGTTGCCACCGTGTGTGAGGGCACAATCCTTGAGATGATGACGGCTGGACGGGCCGATCTTTCCGTCGAGACATACTTTGAAAAGATCAGGCTCAAAACTGCATGTCTTATCGCTGCATGTTCTAAAGGAGGTGCTATTCTCAGCGAAGCCTCCGACGAACAGGTAGACCTGCTTTATAGTTATGGTATAAATCTTGGCATCGCCTTCCAAATTATAGATGATATTCTCGACTACACTGAAGATCAATCGACGATTGGCAAACCGGCTGGGAACGACTTGCGCCAGGGTATGGTGACACTCCCGCTCATCTATGCCTTGCAGGAGCCGTTGGCAAACGGGCATCAGCAACAGGTACAATATCTGCTCACTGAAAAAGATCATAAGGAGAAGGATATCCTTGAGGTGGTGAATTGGGTCACGCATGGCTATGGAATCGAACAGGCCATGAAAGATGCCTATGCATACGCTGAGAAGGCCCGTGCCGATCTCTACCATTTTCCTCTATCCCCCAATCGCATTATTCTGGACGAGTTGATTGACTTTGTGGTTAGACGTAGACGGTAAAAAGCATAACTCTTATGAAAACAAATTTCGCATTAGAAGAAAAATTTCGCGCCACCGGTGGCAAGCGACCCTATGTCCAACATCTCTTCGGTCGCATTGCCCGCGTGTATGATTTAATGAATCTCTTGATGAGCTTCGGACTCGACCGCTACTGGCGGAAGCGCGCCGCCCGCTACCTGGCTCTCGCAACCGGCGAGACTGGGCTGGATCTGGGCACAGGAACGGCGGATCTCTCAATCACGGTGCTAAGAAATTCAGGTCCTGGCACCCGCATGATTGGTATGGATATTACTCCGGAGATGCTAGCAGAGGGGCGTGCAAAACTGGCACGCCTGGGTCTACAGGACCGCATCGATCTACGCGAAGGCGATGCAGAGCATATCGATCTCCCTGATAATAGTGTGGATGGCTGCTGCTCAGCGTTTACAGTTCGCAACCTTACGGATATCCGTCAGGGCTTTCGCGAAATGCTGCGCGTGGTTCGCCCCGGCGGTCGCGTTGTCTGCCTGGAGATCAGCCATCCCCCAGGCAAGATCTTTGGCACACTTTTCTACCTATACTTTTATAAGCTCGCGCCATTGTTTGGCACCATCCTGGGCAAAGCCTTTGAAGAATATAACTACCTGCCAAACTCACTCACAACCTTCCCCGATGCTCCAACCCTGAAGGGAATGATGGAAGAGGTGGGCTGGAGTAACGTGACCTTCTATCGCCTCAGCATGGGTATCGTCGCTATCCATGTTGGTACGAAAGGTGAGAAGGCTTAGGATAAATAGCTGTTTTGCATTTTACCAACGAATATGTGAAGCACATTCGTTGGTAAAATGCAAAACAGCTATTTATCCTTTCTTTCGTCCTATAAACGTCAAGTCACCTAGAAAACCTTCTAGCGCCCTGGCTAAATCCTGAATCTGGGCGGCCTCGACCATCGAGATTTCATGGCCGGGATGCGCGATGCGGTACAGTAGTTGTACAGTCGGATTTTTTGGAGCCGGACCACTCTCATCAGGTGGTGAGCCAAATAGTGAGGCGCGCATAGCATCGACGCTCGCATTTACCTCGTCAAGCTGCGCCACGTCTATAAAGCTAGATGGCTTCGGCATCTGATTTCCTCGTTGGCTACTCGCATCACTCGTGCGACCTGCATCACCAGCTTCCCATTGGCGTTTCGCTTGCTTGCCAGCGGCACAATAACAAAATTTGGGATTCTTTGAGTCCGTGTTCGTGAGCCCACTATCATCACAAATTGGGCAAATAGGCATATCTCTCCTCCTCTATTACTTACAGACGCATCGTATCGTCAGTACCTACAAATTATACTATGAGAGGTCGCTACCGATACTTCAATAGTCCTTGAGCATTGTGTTACAGCCGAAAGCCATGAATCAGACACGCAGTTATCTATTACGATACAACCATTTTGGATCAGAACCAGACAAAGGAAAGCTTCGTGATCGACAATCACCAAAGCGGAATGGTTGGCAACTTGCAACCCTCGTTGTATCAATAATTGCCATTATATCAATAATTGCGGCGATACTAGCATTCACTCGTTTAACTAATCTCACATCAGTACCAATCTCAACTGCAACACCATTAGCACAACAAACAATACCTGCTCATGAAGTGCCCACTGTTACTCCTCTCCTATCACCCACTGTAACTGCGCAACCATCAACATCTACATCAAGCAATTATGCAGCAACACAACCAGGCCCTGGATGCGATACAAATGGAGGCACATGACTTCCACAAGGGGTTAATAACATCGCCTGTGGGACAACAATAACTAATAGTGCATCCAATTCACACGCTTACCTATACTTCCAACTTCCCAACAACGAAAGCTTCTCGTCGAACAACAAATTGAGCATTGCAGGTGGTAATCTCGCTTACCTCAACAGCTATAACTGCATCGGTCTGGCTGAACAAAATGCTAACACAGGAATTTTAGTAGATTACTGTGGTAATGGTAAATGGTATATCTACTCGATATCAAATACGGGAGCCATTATCAAAACACTTGAAGAAGGCGTCACATCCACACGAGCATCCGAAGTCATCTCATTCACTCTTCAAGGTCCTACTCTATCATTCTCGATAGATACTGAAATGCACAATATTAATGTTACATCAATACAACCAAATAAAGTAGCAATAGCAGTCTTCGAAAATTCAGGCAGTGGTACTCTAGTAAATAACTTTAGTTATACAACAATGTCTGCCTAATTTCGCGACTCAACCAAAAGACAGGAGCTTGTGCGGCTAGTTGTCCAATTGGCAACGCTCAAGCTATTAGAAAAACAGGTGAAATTTCAAATTGATGGTTTTGACTGTCTCTTCACTTCCAAAATGAGTGCATTTACCAGTATTATGAATGTCAAATTAGAGATTGGAGGTGAAGAGGTATTCCGTACATAAATTCTTTTTATGCAATTCGCGTTTGCTTTATTCTCTGTTGTTTGCAAAGATGCTTGCCACGATAGGCTTTATGGCGTACTATGTAGTTAATCTGTGAATGAAGCTGAAGACTAGAGGCTCAAGATTGTGAGCTGCATTTAAGAGGATACCTATGGCAAACACTGACCAACCTTTCTATCCAGGACTGACACGTGGACAGATTATCCCTGCTTTTACTCTTCCTGCAACCGATGGCATGCCACATAGTCCGTGGGATTATAAGCAGCGTGAGCATCTTATTCTTCTCTTTCCGTCCAGTACAGCAATCAGTGAGGGGCGTGGTCTTTTACGCGCTTTTGCTCAGGAGTACAGAGCATTTCGAGAGGAGCGGTGTGCTTTGCTCGCAATCACAGCCAATCCAGTGATTGCGAATTTAGAGACTCAGGATGCTCTTCACCTGCCATTTCCTCTTTTATCTGATGTTCGAGGCGAAGCTATTGCTCGCTATACTCACTGGGATAGCTCAACGCATACGCTGACACCTGCTATCTTCCTCGCCGACCGCTACAGCGCCATCTACGAGCAATGGATCACGGAGCGTGAGGTGGACCTTCCTCCGATTGCTGAACTTCTATCGATCCTTCAATACCTCAACAGATTATGCACTCCGTAGCTTCCTTTTTTGTTTTCTCCTATTTTAATATCAACAGATTCGCTTCTTTTTAATGCAGCCTTGATTTACAAGAGACACAATGAAAAATGAGAGCGCACTCGACTAGCAGCCACGAGAGGACACTATACTTTATGACACAACGTGATTCTACTTCGTCTACAGATCATACCTGGAATATCGAAACCCAATTTGTTCACGGAGGTCGAGCGGTGAGACAGAGTAAAGGAAGCACGGGTACGCCGACTGTACGTCCTATTCATGCCAGTACGACCTATTTTCATGAAAGTGCTGAGGCGCTCGACCGAGCGTTCGATGGCACGAATCCTGATGGTGAGCCGACTTTTGTCTACGCCAGATATGGCAATCCTAATGCGGCTGCATTTGAAGAGGCTATGGCTCGCGTTGAGAGGGGCGTGGGTGCGGTCTGTTACGGCTCCGGCATGGCAGCCATTCACGCGGCCCTTCTGACGGCAGGCTTGACGACGGGGGCGAAGATTGTGGCCTCTCAGGATCTCTACGGTCCGACGATTACTCTTTTGAGAAGTGTCTTTGTGCCGATCGGCGTTGAGTTAGTACTGACCGATCTTTGCAAGCCAGAAGCTCTTGATCTTATTCATGCGGAAGAGCCAGATGTGATCTATCTGGAGACCGTTTCCAATCCTCTGGTGAAGGTTGTGGACCTGGACGCTATTAGCGCGGTTGCTCACGAGGTTGGCGCAGTAACTATCGTGGATAGCACTTTCAGTACACCCTATCTGACACGACCACTTGAGCATGGCCTGGATCTCGTTGTACACAGCGCAACAAAATATATTGGTGGGCATGGCGATAGTACAGGCGGCGTTGTTGTGAGCGCAAAGCAGGCATTACTCGATCAACTCCACAATTATACTATCCTGTTGGGGGCGATGCTGAGTCCCTTCGAGTCCCACCTTATGCTGCGCGGCCTGCGTACTCTGGCTCTACGCATGGAACGGCAGTGTAGGAATGCGATGCAGGTAGCATCATTCCTGCACCGACATCCCTCGATTGAAAGAGTTCACTATCCCGGCCTGGAAGAACATCCACAACATGCCCTGGCCAATAGATTAATGGACCACAACCAGTACGGCGGCCTGCTTGCCTTCGAGCTAAAAGAGCAGTCCCGTGCGGCCGCATTTTGCTTTATGAACAAGTTGCAGCTCTGTATTCATGCCACTACCCTGGGCGACGTGTTCTCTCTCGTGAGTTATCCACCTGTGTCCTCACATCGTACATTAAACACAACAGAACTGCGCACGATGGGCATTACCGATGGCTGCATTAGAATGTCGGTCGGCATTGAGAATGTTGAAGATATTATCCTCGACCTCGATCAGGCTTTGAAGCAAGCAGAGTAAAAAGAGACTACTTTGTATGCCTGACGTACTTACCCGGGATGTGATCCGCCGCCTCGCCGCCGGCTGAGGAGGCCATGACATTCAATGTGTCAGCGTTGGGCCTGATGACTAGATCGTTGAAGACGGAGCGCACACCTCGGAAGCTTCGGGCAATCTCTTCTGCCGCCGCTTTCTGCTGCTCATTGTGTACCGCTCCACTTAAACGTACAACGCCGAGCCGTGGATATACGCCAATTGGTAGATCGTGTGTCCGTGCATCTCGGCCAAGTGTCATAGCCAGGTCGCCTGCTAAAGTGTCATCTCCAACCAGGAGATTCTTGATCTCTAACAATCCCTGCACACCCGAGACCTGATCCTCGACGATATCACCACGCAGCGAGCTTGAGATGTTCCCTTCCAGATAAAGCACGCTGTCGAGTACACGGACAATCATACCTGGCCGATCAACATGCAACGGCGTGAAATCGAAGAGCACACTCTCTACCTCGCGCTGCAAATCCTCGTCAGAGCGATGAGCGGGCAGAGTGTGAAGAACTGCATCGGGTATGGAGATGCTGATTTGTCCTGCATCGATCTTCATTATATACTCCTCACGCACTAGAGTATCTTGACCTGGACGCAGCATATGCGCAACAATATAGGCAAGGACACCGCTCGGCTGTACAGCGACTAGATTCAACGTACCTTGCGCATTCGCAACCGTATTTTGCACTACACTCCGATTGTCCAGCAAGACGCCCTCTGCCTGCTGCGCAGTACTGGCGAAAAGCTGTTCCTGTGTAATGTTGAGTGTCACACCCACGCCTGTTGCTTCAGTGACAGTAGAGAAGGGTACGTATACAGTCTTCCCAAAGAGGCGACCATGTTTTACGCCAATGCTGACGAGACGGCGCGTGCCAGCATCAAAGCCTAAATGAGTAACCGTACCAGATTCGCCATTAGAACAGAAAACTTTACTGCCAAAGTGAAACTTCTCCATCTCGGAAATAAGTGTCGATTTTTCCATTTATGTATCACACCTCATAACCCATAATTAATTCAATACATCCTGCTTTCAGGCTCTTTCATACTAGAAAGAGTGTAGCATTTTACTCTTATGCTGACAAGAGAGATTTATCATCCCGATTGAGTGTAGAATTGGAAGAAGAGCATAGGGTATACTCTATGTACGATTATCCCTCCTTGTAGCTTTACATTCGATAGCTAGCCAGGCATACTGTACAAGAGAAATTATGACAGACATCCAGCAACCTACTTATTATACGGCGCGTACTCGTGCTCAGGATGCTTTTCTAACCAGCCTGGGCGGCAACCAGTATCACGCGCAGGGTCTTCTCCATCGTACGTATAGCGATCTCAAACGTCTGAGCGGCGACTTGCCTATAGTGGGAGAGTCGAGTCAGCAGGAGAAGGGGAGCAACATCTCTTTCGTCACACAGACATTTGCGGAGGCGCATGCCTGGGGCTGGTATGAAATAGCAATGGGCGTTTTCTTTCTGATGGGCGAGAGACCCGGAAGCGGCCTGGTCCATTTCAAGCGGGCCTGGAAGATATGGCGTCCCTGGAGCAAGCGTGCTATTGAGGAAGATGAGAGGCACGAAGCGATGTGTGAACGGATGCGTGCTGGCCTATGGCTGGGCGAAGCATGGGCGCGCTTTATGAGCGACCGTGCGCTGCAAAACGCAGACGCTGTCTTTAGAGCCGCCCTCTCCGAACGAGACCACATCAACACTGATCAGATCCTACAAGAGACCATCCAACAACAACGCCAACTGCCACCAGCCTCTCCTGGCACGCCCGCCTATCGCACAGATGCACAAGTTATACCTTACGTCCTCAGACTCGTAGAGACATGCATGGATCTGAGTTAGCACATAGCTTTGCTCTCCTATCCCTTTAAAGACGTGTGAATGTATCGGGCAAAGTCCATCTGCGAGCATGATTGTGTAGTGTTTCAATAACAACGCCAAGTCGCTCAACTTGTTCTAACGATGGATTTTTAGGAAAGGGGTCTCCCTCTATCCAGCTTAACAACGAACAAGCAACGTCTTCACCATCATCTCCAACTACAGTCTGTACCAGAGCACCATTATGAGTGCGTACTGGATGTTGCAGAATCAGATCGGTCTCATGAGCTAATGCCTCTAGCCACTGAAGCTCAAACACAATCCCATCTGGGCGCAAGCGCTCTCCCTGAAAGATCGTAGTTAATGGAGAATGTATACGCAATAGATATACTTTATTCGTAAGCTCATCAAGCACACGAAAGGTTCTATTTTCGTTGTGGCGAAGGAAGATAATTTTTGGTGCAGTAGTTGGATAGGCAGCAAGAGCTTTATGAGCAAGTTGTTCTTGATTCATTCACGTACTCTTTGTTCTATATTATACACGCAGCTCACGTCCACTCGCGCCAAAGATAGTTCCCAGCAATTCCGGAACGTAACGCTCGACGATATTTTCGGTGATTGCGTTGGCGCGGCAGATCTCTCCGAACATACTGGCGCTGCGGCGCGGGCTGCGTCTCTGCGTTTGTGGATCTAGATCGATCAGGCCGAAGCGTACATGCCAGCCGTTATTCCACTCAAAGTTGTCCACCAGCGTCCAGTGAAAATAGCCACGCACAGGGATGCCAGAGCTGATGGCCCGCTGCACCATCACCAGGTGCTCCAGAATAGCGCGCGGACGCCGATCGTCCTGCATATCGCTAAATCCATTCTCGGTAATATACAACGGCTTATTTCCGTTGGTGCGTCGATAGACTTCTTTAAGCACACGATACATTCCTTCGGGATAAATTTCACCAAAGCTATTATCAAGACCTGGATCGCTGCGTACAGCTTTCGGACTTATAACGCGTCTGCCGAACGTTCCTGTTGCGAGCAGAGGATCGAAGTGCACTCTATCGCGGGTGTAGTAATTGACGCCATGATAATCCCTGGCTCCTGCCGCCCTGGGAATCTGCCCCAATAAGGAACCGGCCGGAAATATAAAACGTCCTGTTTCGCCTGCTTGCAAAGGCGTCCAGTTGAATACTCTTTCCTGAACGCCTGCAACGCTTCGATCTAGAAAAGAAAGAGGGTTAGCTGGGTCAAAGAGGCGGTAGTGCAGACAGTAGCCGATAAGAGACTCTGGTTGTTTGCTGCGGATGGCGTAGAATGCCTCTACGTGCGCCTGCATCATGTTACGCAGTACAAGCAATGCTTGTTTAAGATCCTGCTTACCGGGAGGGAATGCGCCGAACAGGTAGCCCTGGAAGGCGTAGACGTTTGGTTCGTTGATCGTTACCCAGAACGTGCACACATCGTGTAACGCATCGATGACGTGCTGTACGTAGCGCACGAAGAAGAAGATATTCATTTCGTCTGTAAATCCACCGCGCTCAGCGAACCAGAGGGGGTCGGTGAAGTGGTGTAAGGTTACTACTGGAGTTATGCGCCGGCGACGCAGGTCTAGTAACATGTGGCGGTAGCGGTCCAGTGCCGCACTATCCCAGTGTCCTTCAGTGGGCTCTATCCGGCTCCACTCCAGGCTTAAGCGGAGCGCATTATTCTCCATCTGCTCCGCCCAATCAAAATCATCTTCCGCCCGCTGCCACCAATCCGCCGCATCCCCACACTCATCACCACTGAGAATGTGCCCCTGCTGCTCCCAACGATACCACTGATTATTTCTATTGCCACCCTCGCATTGATACGCCGCCGATGCAGTCCCCCATAAAAATCCTTGTGGAAAACGCAATATCCGCCCCTGACTCATAGACACCCTTTCTTCGTTGAACCTGCCTCAAAATAATACATTAATTGTAACACGAACAGCAGAATAGGCAAGATGATGCTTTGCACAGAATAGTCCGTTAGCTCGCTCTTCTATTTTGACTGATGAGCATGTGTATGCTATCCTCTAAAGGACGAATGTGCACATTCGTCCATTGCGCTTTGCAGTGCTCTTCAGCGTATCGATCCACCCTCAAAGATTGGAGCTTCTTCTATGAAAGAGCCGTCTGTTCTCGATCAAGTCGCTATCGTCACTGGCGCAGGTCAGGGCATCGGTCGGGCTATCGCTTTACGCCTGGCGCAGGATGGGATGCATGTCGTTGTCTGTGACATCCGTGCTGATTCCACAGAATCTGTTTCCAGTGAGATCCGTGCACTCGGCCGCAAGGCGTTGCCTGTTACAATCGACGTGACCTCCGCCGCCGATCGCGAACGTCTCTTCGCCACCACCCTGGCAGAGTTTCAGCGCCTCGATGTACTGGTGAATAACGCTGCCATACAGCGTATCGCCCTGCCTCTCGATGTGACAGAAGAGCACTGGGACGTTATGATGAACGTCAACGCCAAAGCTGTGTATTTCTGCTGCCAGCTCGCCTTGAAGCATATGAGCTCGCAGCACAGTGGCCGCATCGTCAATCTGGCCTCGATCGCTGGCAAGACAGCGAGCACTATTTATCATCCGGTCTACAATGTTACCAAGGCGGCAGTCATTGCAATGACGAAGACCTTTGCTTACGCGGTCGCGAACGAGGGTATCCGCGTCAATTCCGTCTGTCCTGGCGTGATCGATACGACGATGCAGGACCAGGTCGATCACGAAATTTCATCCGTCACTGGACTATCTCCTGCCGAGGTACATACAGAGCGCGCCAGCCGTATTCCGTTAGGTCGTCTTGGCGAAGGGGACGACGTTGCATCTGTTGTCTCCTTTCTTCTCGGTCCTGATGCTAGCTATATGACCGGGCAGGCGATTAATGTCACGGGGGGGTTGGTCACGTATTAGCCAGCGATGAGTTACGACAAAGTGTACAGAGAGGAGCCAGGTGAAGTTCTATGCCTGAACGAATTGGTTTCATTGGTCTTGGCTTAATGGGGAAGCCAATGGCGCGCAATCTGCTTACAGCCGGCTTCAACGTTACAGTGTTCAACCGCAGTAGCCCGGCCATTGACGAACTTGTTGCCGCAGGAGCTTCGCGTGGAGAGTCGCCGGGTCATGTTGCGGCTCAGAGCGATATAGTAATCACGATGCTGCCAGACTCGCCCGATGTCGAGTCGATTGTTCGAGATAGCAACGGCATCGCGGCACACGCACATGCGGGCCTGCTGTTGATTGATATGAGCACAATCTCACCTCTCGTTACGCAACAGCTTGCAGCCGAGTTAGAGAAGCGAGACGTTCGCATGCTTGATGCTCCAGTGAGCGGTGGCGATGTGGGGGCGAATCAGGGTACACTCTCGATTATGGTCGGAGGAGATCGTACTGATTTTGAGCTGGCGCAGCCAGTCTTCTCGGCCCTGGGCAAAACGGTTACCTATTGTGGTCCGAGTGGCTCAGGTCAGACGGTCAAGGCTTGCAACCAGGTGGTGGTCGCGCTGATCATTGCGGCAGTCTCTGAAGGACTGGTGCTGGGATCAAAGGTTGGTGTAGAGCCTGAGATCATTTTACAGGTGCTGAGCGGGGGCCTGGCTCAGAATCGCGTGATGGATCTGCGTGGGCCGACGATGATTCAGCATCATTTTGAGCCTGGAGGCAAAGCGCAATTTCAGCGCAAAGATCTTGGTATAGCCTTGCAACTGGCACGTGCCTACGATATCTCTCTTCCGCTCACCGCCCTCGTCGATCAGTTTTTCACTAGCCTTGTCGCCCACAAACAGGGTGATCTTGATCATTCAGCCCTGCTTACGGTCATAGAGACGCTTTCTAACTATCCTCTAGTTCAGGATTGACCACTGAAATTACACTGCTTACATTTTTAAGAGCTTTTGTGTAATGCACAAAAGCTCTTAAAAATGTAAGCAGTGTAATTTCAGTGGTATTTTTAATTACTCACGAATACTACGTGCTGGCAACGGACGAACGAGCGGGCTCATCACAGGCAGGTCCTTCTTGCCACGTGGTAAGCGCTGACGCACCAGGTAGTTTGGCGCGTTCGCCAGATCGTTCTTCTCCAGAGTGACATCCTCACCGAAGCGGTTGAAGAACGAGAGCTCGAAGTTCGGCGTCTCACCCAACGCACCATGAGGGCACACCTCTACACAGTCGCCGCAGAAGATACATCGATCCAATGCAAAGGCATAACGCGAAAGCTCGCGCTCAGCCATCATCAACGATCCGGTCGGACAGACCTGCACACACGCGCCGCAGGAGACGCAGTCGGTATCGTGCAAGGTTACATTAAAGGGTGTCGAGACGATGGTATCAAAGCCCTTGCCAAACATGCCATAGCAGTCCGGTCCAATCACGTCATGGCAGACGCGCACACACTGTGTACAGTTGATGCACTTGTTGGGGTCGCGCAGAATGAAGCTGTGCGATAGGTCTACCTCGTAGTCATGATAGTCGCTTGGCTCGCCATCGTGGAAGCGATTGTCGGCCAGGCCGTGCTCGATACTGTACTTCTGCAGGTCACACTGTCCCGCGGCAGGGCAGGCACATTGTAGACAGCGGGCAGCTTCACGCTCTGCCTGCTCCTGGATGTACCCCTGCTCGATGAGGGCAAAGCTGCGTTCGCGCTTCTCGTAGGGCAGCATCGGCATTTTGACCTTCGGTTCTACAGGCTTGTAGGGCACGATATCGAAGAGGTCGGGACGGCGCTCTTCCAGTTCAAGGCGGCGGGCTACCTCGGTCATATCCTCGCCCATCAGATAGGCATGAATCGAACGCGCCCCCAGCTTGCCCTGTGCCACACCCTCGATGATGGTCTTTGCACCCATCTGGCAGTCGCCGCCAGCGAAGACGCCCTTGCGATCGGTCATAAAGTTGTGTGGATTGGTCTGGACCGTCTTGTACTTGGTCCACTGGACGCCCGACTTCTCGTCGAGAACCTTGGTGTCTACAGCCTGACCAATAGCTGGAATTGCTGTATTACAGTTCACAACGAACTCAGAGCCGGGAATAGGTACCGGGCGGCGACGACCGCTGGCATCTGGCTCACCCAGCTTGTTGCGCTGGAACTCTACACCTGTTACATTTCCATTTTCAGTCACAATCTTCGTCTGACTGACGTAGAGCTGCAGGTGTGTCCCCTCAGCCTCACCATCCTCAACCTCTTCAGTCGTTGCGCCCATTTCGGTGCGACCACGACGATACATCGTGTGCACTTTTGCGCCCAGTCGCAGCGAGGTACGCGTGCAGTCGAAGGCAGTGAAACCGCCACCGATAACGACGACCTCGTCACCTTCTTTTACCGGTACAGGTTTTCCCTCAACCTTTTCACTCAGGTAGCGAATGGCGTTAACCACTCCGTTGGCATCCTCACCAGGCACACGCAGATCATTACTGATCCAACAGCCGATGGCGATGTAGATTGCATCAAAACCTTGCGCGAAGAGATCGTCGATCTCAAAGTCGCGGCCAAGCTTGACATTTGCCTGGAAGTCAACACCCATCGACCACAACTGACCGATCTCACGATCCATCATATCTTTGGGCAAGCGGTATTCAGGAATGCCGTAGCGTAGCTGACCACCGGCTTGAGGCTGCATATCGAAGACTTTGACGTAGTGACCATGCAGTGCGAGATAGAACGCATTGGTCAGGCCAGTCGGGCCACCACCAATCACAGCGACTTTCTTGCCTGTGGGTGGATCTTGCACAAAAGGAGTGGGTGGATCAAGCAGACAAGTCTCCGCTGCGTATCCATGCATACGACAGATGGCGATCTCTTCATCGACCAGCGCGCGGCGGCAAGCTTTTTGACAGGGTGCCGGACACGTTAGACCCAGGATGAAGGGGAAGGGCAACACCTCTTTGACCAGGCGCGCCGCCTCTTTCATCGAACCTTTGGCAATGAGTTCTAGATAGCCTGGAATGTCAATGTGTGTAGGACAGTCCACCTGACAGGGAGGCTGACAGTATGCATTGTGGTCGGAGAGCATCATCTCCAGGTTGGTGCGACGAATGTGGAATAACTCGTCTGAGTTCGTCGAGACAACCATTCCGGGCTCGGCGGCCGTGTTGCACGATGGAAGCGGGCGATCTGCCCCTTCGATATGTACCAGGCACATCCGGCAGGCCGAGGTGGGCTCTAATTTTTCGTCATTACAGAGATTAGGAATATCATTAATTCCGTGGTCAATCGCTACGCTCAGGATCGTCTGACCTTCGTAGGCCTGCATCACCTTACCATCGATGGTCAATGTAAAGCTGGGATGACCCACATCATTACGTACCATCGGGCTCCGCAGCTCTTGAGCACTTAACGAGAAATTATCTCGGATCGATATAGCCATGTGTAATACTTTCCCTCTTCCGAGCTTCTAGCTTCGCTTATGGCAAGACATGCTTCGTTACAAAACGATGAGAGCGTACTGGCAACGGCGTTCTAATACCGGCAGGGAGCGGCTCTCCATCTACCAGATTGGTGAAGTGGTCGGGCCAGTACCGTTTCGCGGTCTTTAGCGGATTGGGTGCCTGAACACCAAAGCCACATAATGAGCCGCTGGGAACATACGCGGCGAACTCGTCTAATACATCCAGGTCACCCTTGACACCCAGCTCACTGACAATCCCTTCCAGGATACCTGTGATTCTCTTCATGCCTAGACGACATGGCACACACTTTCCACACGATTCTTTGGAGAGATAGTGACTGCGCTCCATAGCCCATTCAACCATACACGTGTCAGCCGCCAGCAATTCGATAATTCCAGAGCCAACAATGGCACCAGCATCTTCTAACGGATCAAAATCGTAGGGCGTATTCAGAAGGGATACTGGCAATGCTCCCCCTTCTGCACCTCCCACGACCACACCAATGAGATCAGATTCGGCACGCTGTATTCCAGCAGAGGCCAGAATCTCTCGCAATGGAGTACCAAAGGGGACTTCAATCACCTGTGGCTCGCTTCCGTCCGCGAAATCGTAGACGGTCAGAATTTTTGTGCCGGTCGTAATCGCGGTGCCAACGCTTGTAAAAGCGCCCGCGCCGTCCCGAATAATGACGGGCACATTTACGAGTGTCTCAATTGAATTGATAACGGTCGGTTTGTCCCATAGACCAAACTGTGCAGGAAATGGTGGACGCTGCTCAGGCATACCACGACGACCCTTAATCAGAGCCATCTGCACTGTCTCTTCGCCGCCCATAAAGCCAATGTCAGCTCCGAGCACATTGATCGTACAGCTAAAATCGGTGCCCAGAATATCGAGGCCGACGAGATTTGCGCTCAAAGCCTCTTGCAAGGCTTGCTGAACGGCAGCAATACCCTCGGTGAAACCGCTGCGTGTAAAAAGATATGCCTCCGATGCGCCAACCGCATAAGCCGCGAGTAAAATACCCTCTATGACCTGATGTGGATTACGCTCAAGAAGGAGGCGCGCGGCGTGTGAACGAGGGTCAGCATCGTATGCGTTGCAGATGACATATTTCTGATCATCTGCATACTGGCGCACTATCCGCCACTTTTCGCCAGTTAGCCGTCCTGCTCCACCGCGTCCACGCAACTTTGCATCGATGACTTGCTGATTTACCTGCTCAGGCGTGTACTCACGTAGAGCCTTTTCTAAGGCGGCATAACCTTTGGTGCCGCGATAGGCGGTGAGGGCGCGCACATCGGCATCGCTCTCGCGCCTCAATATCCGATAAGAATCTTTAAGATCAGGCATCGGGCTGCCTCACATGATTTATATTTCCCCACACACCACGTCGATCTGGTGCCAGGCCGCGTTCGGGCTGATCATCGCGCCTATGGCCTGTTACGGCGGGAGCGGGTTTAAACTTGGGACTCATAGTGGCAATTCCAAAGATATCACTCAGGTCAACACCACGAGCCTGTACGATACGTTTCGCTGCCTTCAATGGCAGATATCCATAGATGTCCATCACTGCATCCAGCAGAGCTGGTAGTGCGCCAGCTTCATGTGACCATGTCTCAAGCAACGCATCTACCTGTCTCAGGTCACTCTCTGGTTCCAGATAATCCTTCACTGGCATAATAACGGCTGGATTGACTGGCTTGTTGAAGTAGTTTACTGCATACTCGGAGATACGTGTCTTGTAAAAGCCAGCTTTTGGCGTTCCCGTTGCAGGTGCTAGCTTGCGAGGGGTAAATTTCTCCGCGCCCTCGCGAATGTATGATTTGAACCAGGGGCGCTCTTTCCATTCATCTAATGGCTCATACTCAATGGTGATCGCACGTGGAGGACATGCTTTTTCACACAAGAGACAGGATTCGCACTTCAAGTTGAACTCTGTTCCCAGGCCATCTTCCGCGATCAGTTGGATGAGACCTCGGCTGCGCGGGGGCAGCTTTGGCTTCTCATAAGGGTAGAGCCGCGTGACCTTTGGCCGAAAGAGGTGGCTAAAGGTCAGGCCCATTCCTTCTAGGATACCACGCATACTCTATACCTCTATTTCCTTCTCACCGCGCACTTCAAGACCCTGCTTCGCGATCTTTTCGCGGAGCTTGAGAATGCCCTCAATCAATGCCTCCGGTCGAGGGGGGCACCCAGGAACGTAGACATCTACCGGAACGATTGTGTCAACACCCTGTACAGTATAGTAGCTATCATAAAACTCACCACCAGAGTTGGCACATTGTCCCATACTGAGGACCCACTTTGGTTCTGGCATCTGCTCCCAGAGAAGACGGAGACGCGGACCCATCTTCACTGAAACAGTGCCTGCCACTATCATTAAGTCTGCCTGACGTGGGCTGGATCGGAAAACCTCTGAGCCAAAGCGGGATAAGTCATAATGAGACTGTGCCGAGGCCATCATCTCAATAGCGCAACATGCAAGACCATACCCCAGAGGCCATACGGATTTGGACCGGGCCCAGTTTTGCGCCCACTGCAGCATGTCAGCTACACTGGTAAGCTGCACTGGTAGCTCCTGATCTCCTGGAACATAGTCATTTGGCCCACTCGCCATGATAAGAGGTATTGGCTTGCGGTATTCCGAGGCCCTCTCAACTTCTTTTAGCTCGCTGCTCATGAAAACATTACTCCTGGACACAAAGGTTTAGCAGCACCTATTGTTTAATTTCTTTTTTTTTAGGATATATAAAGACAGGGATGGATAGGTCTACACTCTATCCCGGACGTATTATAACACGTTTCGTCCAGGCATGCTATAAAGCTTCGTACCCCTTTGGACGGGCATCTGAAGCCCATCCGTAGAGGTTGTCTAACAACTGCTCCCCTTGTCAGACAGCTTAGAGCTTTGGTACACTGTCAATTATTGATCGATTCATGCAACAACACACCGACTCAGCATGTCACCTCGGTTTCTACCTGTCTTCTACACCAAAAGGTACTTCGAAAGATGATCTGCAACGGTAGACGACATACACAAAGAAAGGTTCTTATTTGATGGGAAATTACACGATTACTGTCCTGCCGGGCGATGGCATAGGCCCGGAGGTCACGCAGCAAGCACTTTCCGTCCTTCAAGCAATCGGTGAACAGTATGGCCATACCTTTACGTTTCATTCGCGGCTAGTGGGCATGGCTGCTATCGAGGCGGAGGGCGATGCTATTTCAAATGAAACGCTCGCCCTCTGCCAGCAGAGCGATGCTATTTTATTTGGTGCAGTCGGCGGGCTGCCAGGCTATACAACATCGAGGGCGAGTGTGAAGCCAGAACAGGCTCTCTTTCGGCTACGCAAGGGCCTTCAGTTCTTCGCGAATCTCCGTCCAGTTAAACCTCTGCAAGATCTTTTTGCCGCCTCCAGCCTCAAGCCTGAAGTGCTAGCTGGAACGGATCTGCTAATCGTGCGTGAATTAACAGGTGGCCTCTACTATGGTCATCTCGAACCACCCGTTCCAGGGAAGCCCAGCGAGATTCGCACGACAGAGCAGGGCGAAGAAGCTATTGACACGCTGCTCTATACAGAGGCAGAGATCGAGCGTATTGTGCGCGTCGCCTTTGAGGCGGCCCGCGACCGACGTAAAAAAGTGACGTCGGTCGATAAGGCGAATGTCCTTAGCTCTTCTGTCCTCTGGCGTCGTGTAGCAGAACGTGTAGCCGCTGATTATCCTGACGTTGCCTTCGAACATCTACTCGTTGATGCCTGCGCGATGCATCTTATTCGCAAACCGGCCAGCTTTGATGTAATCGTGACCGAGAATTTGTTTGGCGATATTCTCACTGACGAAGCATCGATGCTAGCTGGCTCTATGGGAATGCTTCCTTCCGCCAGCCTGGGAACCCGGCGGACCGTTCATGGCCGCCTCGGGCTCTACGAGCCTATTCATGGCTCTGCGCCAGATATCGCCGGTCAGGGCAAGGCAAATCCGATCGCTGCAATCCTTTCAGCCTCTCTGTTGCTGCACTACTCTCTTGGCTTAAAACAGGAGGCGGCGACCATCGAAGAGGCAGTTACACGGACCATTCAAGCTGGGTACCGTACAGAGGATCTGCGAGAAGAGGGAAGAGAGATTGTGAGTACAAAAGAGATGGGAGAGCAGATTAGAAAGCAACTGCGCTCTCTGATCTCGATACCTCAGAGCAATTAACAAAGTTTTTTACACTGCAAAGGTCCAGAATCCAATAGTCGAATTCTGGACCTTTGTGTTACTTATCCCATCATTGGTTTCGGGCAGTGACCCAGGGCCTTGAGTTTTCTCCGAGCCACCGTGAGTTGCAAACTCACTGCTTCCTGACTTTCTTTTTCGTCAGTACCGCTTTCATCGTCTGGTTCTTCAACAACCGGCTCGGTAGAAACTGGCTCTTGTTTAACCTCCAATTGCGCGATCTCATCGAGAATGAGCTGTCGCTGCAAGTACCAACGCGTCACCGATCGCTCGACACCCATTCGCTACTCCCGTAACCGGCTTGTGACGTATTTGCCTATTGAGCAACCGTCCCATAAACGAGTGCGTTAATTGTATTCAGAAGCTCATCGTCTTGATATGGCTTGACCACATAAGAGCTTGCGCCCAACGACATTGCGCGCTGCTGATGCTTCGCAGCGGCACGCGAGGTCAGTACGACCAGTGGTAGCGTACGATACTGCTCTTGCGCTCGGATCGTTGATATAAGCTCATAGCCATCCATACGCGGCATCTCTATATCAAGTAGAACCGCTGCCGGTGTCTCGTATGAGATCATTTCCAACGCCTCAACGCCATCACGGGCCATCTGTACAGCCCAGCCACGCTGCTTGAGCATGTTACTCACAACACGACGGACGCTCGGGCTGTCATCCACAACCAGAATGTGTTTCCCACGCTCAGGTGTCGCAGGTGCCGCTGCTGTAGGTCGTACTGGTGTGTTTTGCTTACTTGCAGAAACATCAACACGCTGCTTGACTTGACCTGTCGGTCCTGTACGCGCGGCTTGCGGAATGCTTGCTCTTATGGCAGACGAAAGCAGCGCATCCAGTGCTAATATAAGCACAACTCGCCCATTGCCAAGTACGGTACCCCCAGCCACACCATGTACATCAACGAGATGAGGACCCAGGTTTTTCATCACAATGTCTGATTTCCCTCTAATCTCATCTACGATAAGTGCAACTCGGTGACCGCCAGCGTTGACGAGCAACAACTGGGCTTTATCGTCGATCATAGGTGCACTAGGCAATCCGAGGTATTGTGTCAGTTGATTCAGTGGATAGGATTCATTGCGTACTACTACGACTTGTTGTCCATATGATGTTGAACGTTTAAAGTTATCCAGGCGGCCAATTGATTCAACATTTGCTGTTGGAATCGCGAATTGCTGACCGGCTACGCGTACCATCATGGCGCTTTGAATGGCCAGGCTGGTTGGGAATGTCATGGTAAAGGCGGTACCTGAGCCGGGTGTAGATTCAACAACGAGCGTACCTCTCAGTCGCGAGACGCTATCACGAACAACGTCCAGTCCGACACCGCGCCCGCTCTCCTCGCTTAGCACCTCCGCAGTTGAGAAGCCCGGTCGGAAGATGAGAGAGACGACATCATCTTCACCGATCTGCTGATCTGATCGGATGAGACCGCGCGTAACCGCCGTTTGACGGACGCTTTCACGGTCAATACCGTTCCCGTCATCACGTACTTCGATCACAATCTGGTTGCCATCGTAGGAAGCGGAAAGCTTGATCTCGCCTCTGGGTGACTTGCCACGCTGTAACCTGACCTCTGGTTTCTCGATTGCATGATTGACTGCATTGCGTACGAGATGCAGCAACGGTCCTGCAATCTCTTCGTAGACGGTGCGGTCCACTTCGGTAGTCTCGCCTTCGAGAATGAAATCTATATCTTTTCCTTGCTTCAGTGCAACGGCGCGCGCAGCTCTGTAGAGGCGTGGAGCCATCGTTGAGAGTGGCACCAGTCGAACCTTCATCAGGCGGTCCTGGAAGGTGGTGTTGAGTCGATTCTCACGCGCAAAGACACTTTCACATTCTCGGATGATCGTGTCCATCTCAGTGCTCAGTGTTGCCATGTCCGAGATACCTTCACTCAGACCGCGTGCTAACTGGTGAAATTCGGTGTAGCGGTCCAGTTCCAGCTCGTCAAACTCTGACAGGTGCGAGGGTACTGGCACAATTGAGCCATTTTTAGCTATTGGAACAAGACCCGTGCTACGGACGATGCTTTGATCACCTTCACCAGGCATCACCTGCACTGAGCGTCCACTGGGCAGGGTCGCGGCTTCAAAGCGGCTTTCGAGCTTCTGGCCCACATCGCCTAGACGATTGCTGCTTACAGCCACATCCGCAACCTGGCGCACCAGACGATGGATACGCTCCTCTAGAATACTGCGGTTGACCAACATCTCACCAAACAGATTGACCAGTTCATCCAGTTTTTGCAACCTTACACGTACGCTTAACTCGCCATGTGAGAGACGCGGCGTGGTTGCAACCGCTGATTGACCCTCTGAGACGACGGTTGAGACCTGTGCGTTGTCCAGTATATGCTCATCCGTAATCTCTGTATCCAGATCTTCATCCATGAGCTGATGCGATGAGGTTCGCTCTCCTAGAAACTCTGCATAGCGCGCATGAAGCTCCCTTGCCTTTGCCTCGCCGTTAACAGAATCATTATCCGTTATGAGTAGATCGAGAGCTTCAGCAGTATCAAGGATAAGACTTACAACGACTGACGAAATAGGGATGGAGCCTTCCATAATCAGGTCTAGCAGATCTTCTGATACGTGTGCGAGGTCTGCTATCGTGCGGAAACCCATCATTCCAGCCGCACCCTTCAGCGTATGAGTTGCACGGCGAACTCCCTGAATAAGATCCCTGTTGTTTGGGTCCTTCTCCAGTGCAGCCACATGCATACCGATCGTCTGTAGATGCTCTTCGGCCTCCAGACGGAAAATATCGGCTGCCTCTTCACCAAAATCGCCAACATAAGGGGCAGAAGAACTCTTACTTGCACTTATAGGTGCAGGAATGGGTAGTGTAGAGGGTATAGCGCCAGGCAATGCCGTCAGGTTAGTACTGAAGCTAGCACCATCGCGTCCAGGTTCAGTTACAAGCATTCCTCTATTTGGGGATGGTATTGCTGTGAGTGCTTGCCCACCATTGGAGCCCATGATCTGCCCTAAGAAATCCTGGCGGACCTGTATCTCTATTTCACTACGTAGTCGCGACTCCAGATCGCGCAATGCTTGCTCACTCATCCCCTGCTCACCTGACCTGGGAACAAAGCGTTCCTGCGTTCGTTGTCGCTCTTCGTATTCCTGGCGAACCTCGTTACGTATCTGACTCTCCAACTCAGCGCGCTGAGTTGCTGCTGGAGTGCGAGACTCGTATTCTTTCTCTAGCTCCTCACGTACCTGCGCCTCAATTTCGGCGCGTAGTACCACTGGATCGCCCTGGCGCTCAAAAGTGACTCGCTCACGTAAGCTATCCGGGTTGCGCTCCACCTCCACTTCCCACGGACTCCAACCAGCATCTTGTTGCTGGCTCCCAGCCGCCCGCTCTTGCAAGCGCTGAAATTCTTCTCCATACGACTGCATTGACTGCTGAAGTTGTTGGAGCGCTCCGTGCATCTGCTCTTCGGTGAGCTCGATACCACTTGTGATCTTTTGGATGAGATCTAATACATTCTTGAGCCGAGTATTGGATACCCACATCACTGAAAGTGGGAGGTAGCGACGTACTTGCTCAGGGCTGTTACGAAGATTGAGACCCATCGCTTTTCCAGCCCACTCCTCCATACGATCAAGGGCATCTTTTGAGCCATCCAGGAACCCTTTGAATTCGCTTCGCTGCACCTCAATGACAGCCATTGCTTGCTGCAACTGCTCAATGACACTCTTTAACCCGGAAGCCTGCTTCTCTAATGACTGCGTATCCTTTTGCATATCATCATACATCCCTGGTCGCATCTCTTCTCTCACTACAGGGACCAGACTTTCAACATCGTCCTGAACAATTCTTTGTGTACTCGATGACGCTTGACCCTCGTCAGCAACGTGCGCGGCTGGTAGAGCAATATACTCATCTAATTCGGGCGAGAACAGGTCAGCTGGCGAAGGCGGAGGTATCAGCACAGACGAGAGATCCACTTGTGAAGATTGCTCTGGAAGGGTTGACGAGCGCCGTGTCGAGGCAACAAGTGCATCCAAAGCACTCGACGTAGGCTGATCTGGCTCCTCAGCCACTAGAGCATCTTTTTCGTCATTTTGTGTGCCATTAAGTGAGGCATGGAATGTCGCATCATTAAGGGGTGAAGCAAACGCTGGCTCTTCCGGCCAGGCCACATCCTCCCCCGGCTCTACGGATGGAATGCGAAAAGATGCTAATACTTCATCGAAAGATGGTATTGCTGATGGCTGCTGCTCCGGTGCTTCAAGAGGCTGAAGATGATCAGAGGCTTGATTTTGAGCGACGTTAACTGCTTGTATCTTTCCTGATCCCTGCATAGGGAGCGAAGAATCGATGATAGCCCGATAACGAGTGTAATCAGCATCATCTTCCGCAATCACCGCCTCTTCATCAATACCGCTGCGAATACCCTCCAGGAGTTGATGCAAGCGCGTCGATGATCGCTGCAAGAGGCCAAGAGCTGGCTCGTCTATCGTGATCAACCCGTCTATTGCATCGCCTAAGATGTCTTCCATGCCATGAGCAACATGTGCGAGACCAGGAAAGTCCATCATGGAAGCGGAACCGCCAATAGTGTGAGTGCGGCGGTAAGTCTCTTCGAGGGCATCCATGTCGCCAGGTGATTGCACCAGACGTTCGAGGTTCGTCTCGATTTCTGGCAAATAGCTATTCACCTCTTCGATAAACGAGTCGAGGACGGATAGTTTATCAAATGTGTTCGACATGTTGCGCGTACTCACTTAGCTATTCTGGCGTTACACCTACTTTCTACTACATCACTTGAGTGTACAGTAGCTGTAACGCCTAACATCTACAAACCGGACAGATATCTACTCAAGAAGCATACTGTCAGGTCTAGATAGAACGATTACTGGTTCTGGTCTTGCTGCCAGCGTGGACGAGCGTTTGCGGCTTGCCCAGGTTGTTGAGCCTGTGGTGGCGGTGTCGGCAACAAGCTTGAATTTGGTCCTGGCGGCGTGAAACCAGATGTAGGTGATTGATAGTATGGCTGGTTTTGAGGAGCAAAGTTAGGATTCGAGCCATATTGCTGGTTCGCAAATCCGTTCGCCCCTAATGGAGAGCCATTAAAACCATTTCCATTCGCCCCTAATGGAGTACTGTTAAAACCATTTCCATTCATCCCGAATTGGGGATTGTCGAAGCTATTCAAATCGTTGAAATCCATCTGATTCCCGAAGAAAGGTTGATTTCCACCATTACCATTGCCGGGATTGCCAAACCCTTGCTGACCACCGAAGGCCATCTGAGACGAAGCTTGCTGATTTGCTCCTGCCGGTACGCCATCTCCCATACGGGCAAAATCTTGCTGATTATTAAATGCGTATTGACCAGAGCGCGATGTCAATGAGACTAGTGAACCAGAATTACCGGGCTCTGGCAATGGAGGGAAGCTTCCAGAGAAACCCTGTCCCCAGCCACCATCGTTACCAGCAGGGAGTGCGCCACCGAACATCTGGCTGTTCCTATCGGGCACTTCATTTACTGATGTCATATTAGAAAACGAGCCAAGCATGTCATTTGTACGATCAGGCAAACGGAATGTCGATACAGAGGCGCGCAACTGCTCCGATAGCTCTGCCAGATAACTCACGCTTACTGCAGCTTCCTGCGTTCCTGCGTCCGTTTGCCGTGTGATCTCGGAGATTCGACTCATGGCCATAGCTACTGACTCCGAGACTGATGTCTGCTCATTGGCTGCGCGAGCGATGTTTTCGATCATTTGCGCCTGCCGCTCCACTGCACTGTAGATAGAGTTGAGCGAGCGTCCAGCATCATCGGCAAGCTGTGATCCTTTCACAACCTCTTGTGTACTATCTTCCATAGCCACAACAGCCTCGTATGTATCACCCTGAATACTCTTGACCAGAGTCGCGATACGCTTGGTAGACTCGGTCGAACGTTCCGCTAGTAGACGGATCTCGTCTGCAACGACCGCAAATCCGCGACCATGCTCACCTGCCATCGCTGACTGTATAGCTGCGTTCAAAGCCAGCAGGTTTGTCTGATCGGCAAGATCTTCAATAATACGCACAATCTCACCAATCTCATTCGAGCGCTCACCCAGGCGTTTGATCTTCTTCGAAGTCTCTTGAACGTTTTCACGAATGATCATCATGCCTTCAATAGTCTGACGTACTGCTTGCTGGCCCGTATTGGCGCTGCGCAGTGCTTCCTGTGCTATATCCACGCTCAACTGCGTATTGCGCGCCACATTTTGAATAAAGATAGCCAGCGCCTCAACCGCCTCGGTTGTTTGCGCGATCTGCTTCACCTGTGTCTCTGTCGCCTGAGCCAGTTCTGCTGAGCGATCCAGAATACGTCGTGTCGCATTTGTGACCTGGACGGCCGTTGACTGCACACGACCCACAACCTTCGCTAACTCTTCGATCATATAGTTAAATGAGTCAGCAAGCACACCCAGCGTATCGGGAGTTACTTCCGCCTGCACTCGAAGATCTCCATCTCCAACTGCGCTTACCTCTTGCAAAAGCTTCTCAATCTGGGCCTGCAATGCTGCTGCATCACTTCCACTTTGCCCCATTGAGACACCCGCAGGAGATCCCTGGTTGTCCAGTACTGCATTCAACGCACTTGCGAGTTGGGCAAACTCATCTTCTCCATTGACGACCGCACGGATAGAGCGGTCCCCACTGGCATAGTCGCGACAGACATCCATGAGGTTGACTATACGACCTTTAATATTGCGTTGAACATAATAATTTGTGATCAGAACAACTAATAACAGGATAATTGCGCAAACAACCACCACAAGAATAAAGGTCGTATGATCCAAACTAAAAGATGCAAGACCAAGAATGGCAAAAAGTAAAACAGGGACGGCCGTTGAAGTGAGTAGCCCTAGCTGTAGGAGAGCGTTCACCGTCATGCCGCTTCTATTTTGATCAGGATTCATCCGCCAGACCTCCGTTGATAAAAATATATCTATGTCAATTCAGGCAATCGTGATGATCGCCATACACTTATCATTGGGCTCTATAGCGCTGCATTTTTTCGGAGAAAAGAAGGCGAGCTACATCTAGAATAACAATTACACGATTTGCAAGTAACGCGCTTCCAGTCGTATAGGGACTCGTCCACGGTGGAATTGCAGCCTGGCGCATATTTCCATTGAAAATTGCAGTAGAGGGAATTGGCAACATCTCGCTCACTCCATCCACTACCAGACAGATCACCATATCGTTCTGCTGTAACGATAAGAGTCGTGTACGGGGAGTGGATGGTAGTTGCTCCAGATCCAAAAACATACGTAAATCAACGACTGATACAATGGAACCGCGTAAGTTTATTACGCCTCTTACCCAGGAAGCTACGTTTGGCACGGTCGTCACTTCCGCAAGACGCTCAACACCCTGTACAAGCTCAGCCTTGACTGCAAATTCACGATCGGCTAGCGAGAATATCAGGTATTGCTCACCAACTGCTGTTGCAGCAGTAGTTTCGCCAACCGTAGTACCGTCAATGCGAAACTGCCCTTGTGCTAACTGCATTTGGAGCGCAGCTACTGAAGGGGACTGCGAGACTAATTGTTGTATCGCAGCCAATGCATCGCGTTGTAGTGTTTTGAGATCTTCGTTAGGCACAAAACCGACTCCTAATTAAGTGCAGGCTATCAGTATACTTCCTACTGCCTGACCATGTTAAAAGTAGCTCCTGATTTCCTTATCAGGTCTTTACAGGACCACGCCTCGCGTCAGGCGTCGTACATTCGCTACTAACTCATCACCATTAAAGGGCTTGGTTACATAGAGATCAGCCCCTTGTCGCAATCCCCAAGATTTATCTAACGATGTGCTTTTGCTCGTCAGTAATATAATCGGTATATGCCGACTGACTTCTAAGCCTTTTAGTTTCCGACAAACCTGAAAACCATTTTGTTTCGGTAGTACAACGTCGAGGATGATGCATTGTGGATGCTCTTTGAAAACTTTTTCTACGGCCTCATCACCATCTACGGCGGTAACTACCTCGAAGCCACTATTACGCAACGGAGTGACGATCATGGTCAACTCGGTCCAACTATCATCCACAACCAGTATTTTCTGCCCAGACATCCAATTATAACCTTTCCTAACAAGCCACTCCAGCAAATTGGGAAACAATGGCTATTCCCACTCCTACCTTGCCTGAGATTTCGATTGTTGCTACTTTCAATACTCCGACCTATCCACGATAGCGGAGGCGATGACGCGTGCTTTCCTGTTGAGCTGGAACACGCTCTTGCCAATTAGCAAGGTGTTTCTTGACGGTGTGTACAAGCTCTACTGAGTCGAAGGGCTTGGTTAGATATTCTGTCGAACCGGCTAGACGACCACGCATCTTGTCAAATAAGCCATCCTTCCCACTGAGCATAATAATTGGTATTTGCCGAAACTGCAAGTGTTTGCGTATTATCTGGCAAATTTGGTACCCATCCATCCTGGGAAGTTGAATATCCAGGAGAATTAACGCCGGCATCTCATCAGCTACTGAGGTGAGAGCACTGAGACCATCGCCGACGGTGATAACTTTTATATTCTCTCTTTGCAAGGTCATCTGGACAATTTTTCGTACCGTAGGACTATCATCTACAACCAGCACTGTCGGTTCAGCCATTTAGATTGACCTCCTTCGCGTTTCAGGCGACCAGAAATCCCCGTGCTGATCCGAGGGGCTCTGCCAATTTTGTACGATATTTAATGATGGTGTCTGACTGTTTTCTCGGCCGCGGACTTGCTGTGCGTTTCTATGCGCACGATATACCTGATATTGCTGCACCTCGTGGTCGATCTCCGACAGGAAAATTTTCCAGGCAACATTGAGCTGCCGACCAGTATGTGAGTTGCCGACTTCATCTCGCAAAAGCTCTGTAAAAATCATGCGTAGAAACGCTACGAGCCCCTGTACGGCCTCCCAGTAAAACTCTTCTAGCTGCTCTCCCTTGACGACTTTATTCAAAGTGAGGATATCATTACAGTCAAGCTGACCATAGCTAAACGAGGTAGTTTCCAGAATGGGAAATTGTCGCTGGGCCAGTGCCCGAAGCTGGGGAGCAAAACGCCGCTCAAGATAGCGTACAATTTCCATAGAGGGGATGTGACCGCGTCCACGTAAGCTGCGTGCATAGGTTCCATGATGAACAAGTAAACCATTAATACATTCGGACAAGGTGGTGATGAGACCGAGAAGCAGTTGCTCTGGGTTGTTTGATTGCCTCTGCTGAGCCAGAGTATGCTGACATCTAATGATGATGTTCGAAAGGTCCTGCTGTAGTTCTGTCTCTAGAGCCGTGTCTACTACCTCTATAAGATTGAGTTCGAGCAGGCGGGCCATGATGCGCGCAATTCTCGCCTCAGGCGTCATTAAGGCAAAGGCTATGGCCTGTAGAGTGAGTTCGCCGTTCGAAAGACAAAGCACCTCAATGTATTCCTGGCCTAGACCAAGGCTGCGTACATCTTTGCTTACCTCTGGCTGCCAGCGGGCAACTGTTGAACGCGAAAAGCTTGCTAATCCTTCACTCGCTATCTCTTCCCATTCATCTGCCTGACGCAACGCCTCTAACAAGACTGAGTCGACGTCAAGGGGCTGCATTTTACTCTCCATCGGAATAACTTGCCGATGAAAGGCAAAACGTCCATTGACCCATCGAAGCGCATGACTAATGGCCTGAGTCACAAGAAATTCAAGGCGATGCTGCATTTCGCTCGTGCTCATCCATTCTCGTTCTACCAGCAGAGCGAGCGACATTTGCATATCCCCGCGCGCGTAGTCACGTATATGTTGAGCTCGTGGCGGATCTAATTTGTTGAGTAAGCAGAGCATACCCAAGATATCTGGCTGTGGCACTCCTTCCTCGTGGAGCCCTACTATCTGCCCTTTCCTGAGACTGATAGAGAGTGTTTCTGATCCCGAAGAAACAAATAGTTTGCCAGTTTTTCCACTCAAGGCGAGCATTTTTAGAATGGATTGAAGACCTAATGTTTGTAAGTCTCCATCCATGATGCGGTCTTGCTGCTCCATGATTCTTCTAGTTCCTTAACACCAGACTAGCTCTCTGATCTTTTTTGACCAGGGGAGCGCGGTCTTGTAATAGTTATCTTTAGGGTAACATCCTTCATCTTGATTATTCTCCTGCATCGATGGCAGATGGTCATACTTCAAGATGATGCCCTCTCCACACAGTTCTTTTCCCATTCCTCACGTTCCTCTTCCACTGGCTAGAGTTCTTTGTTCTCCCAAGAGTTCCCACTGTATTTAAGAGTGTACGCTGAAATGTGTTGTATAGCTACAGAAAAACGTAATCTTCGCGTTAAGATCGTATTAAAATTCTAACCTTCACCTTGCGCACGGAAGACGTAACCAATTCCTGGCTCTGTTAGTATATACTTTGGTCTCGATGGCTCTTCCTCAACCTTCAATCTCAACTGCCGCACATAGACTCGCAAGTAGTCCGCCTCTTCTCCATACTCAGGTCCCCAGACTGCTCGTAATAAAGAACGATGAGTTAATACTTTTCCAGCAGAGAGCATTAACTGCCTGAGAAGTTCAAATTCGGTTGGCGTGAGACGTACATCCTGAGTTCCCGCACGTACATGCCTGCGCACGCTGTCCATATAGATATAACCATCCTCGCTTCTCAAAACCTCTGGCTCTTGCTCGTTGGCCGCCTCTTTCCCATTTGTACGTCTGAGGCAGACTCGTACTCTTGCTTGAAGTTCATCATTGCTAAATGGCTTTGTTAAGTAATCGTCCGCGCCTAGATCCAGAGCTTCTACCTTCTGTTTCTCTTCAGAGAGAGCCGAAAGCATAATTATCGGCGTCTCCGTGAACTCGCGTACCTGCACACACACCTCAACACCGCTTGTCTTTCCTGGCAGACAGATATCGAGCAGAATGAGATCTGGTTGATGAAGCCGGACCATTTCTATCGCCTGCTCACCGTTTTCAGCGACAAGCACTTCATAACCGCCCATCGTCAGGTTTCTTCGTAAAATGCGCTGAATCGGCAATTCATCGTCAACTACCAGAATACGTTTCCCTTTTACCTTCATGAAGGCCTCTCCTCTACGGGTCCGTACATCTGCCATAGCAAAGTCTCTTGCTCTTCTTTCCTTCGTCCCTTTTTCCCTGATACAACATTCGCCCCTTTATAAGACCACTGGACGTGGATGAGTAGGGAGAGTAAAGACAAAGCAGGAGCCTCCACCCTCAGCAGCATCTACCCAGATAGATCCTTGATGCGCATCAATAATCCCTTTGCAGATTGCCAACCCTAAGCCGCTATTAGAGGTACGCTGACTGTAGAACGACGAGAAGATATGCTCACGCTCGTGTTCGGGAATGTCTACTCCCTGGTCAATGACCTGTACACGCACGGTTATCGGCTCTTCCTCGATCGTGTCCATGACAACAGTAATCTCTGTGCTCTCCGGACTATGCCTCGCCGCATTCTCAATAAGGTTATAAAAGATACGCTCTAGTTGAGTGTAGTCGGCATAGATGAGTGGAAGATGTGCTTGAAATTGTGTGCGCACTCGACGATTGGCAAGCACACGCTTTAGCTTCGCGAGCGCACTGTAGAAGACCTCAACAACATCACACCACTCTTTCTCCAGAATTAAAGCTCCCATCTCGATACGTGAGAGTTCAACCAGAGCATTCACCAGTACGGTGAGATGATCAGCCTCGCTGTCGATATCTTCTAGCATCTCCTGTCTATCTTGCTCTTCCCACTCGACTCCTGGCTGCAAGAGTCCGGTGACAGCCGCTTTGATGGTTGTGAGAGGAGTGCGCAGGTCATGCGAGACCGATGATAACAGCGCAGAACGATATTTTTCGTCCCGCACGCGTTCAGTCACATCTTGCACCTGTAATGCATGCGCCTCCAATTGCCCACCTTGCTGTGTATACAGTGGATAGACCGTAAACTGATAATGTCGATCATCAACTGTATTATCAAGCTGCCCTCTGTATCCTTCTCCTAACTCATTTACAATCTGTTTTTCAGGGAGATCTCCCGCTGCCAGTATACAACGGACAGAAGGCTGATAGATATTCGCATTATGAATGTGTTGCAAATATCCACGTATCTCTATCTCGTTGCGCATACGAGGAAAGAGCTTTGCAAATATATCTTCGATTTTTAAAGGTTCTTTTTGCCCCTGTTTGGATAAGGCAAGGATTTGATTGCTATAAACCGCTGCTATTGATTCGACATGAGTATCGCAGAAGAGCTCGGCGGCCGGATTCATGTAAAGATAGAAGCCATTGAGATCAATAACAAACCAGGCATCTCGCACCCAGTTCGTGGATTGTTTCAATTGTAGAATCAAACGACTTAACTCACCTAGCATAGCAGCACGTGTCAAGGCAGATTCTGTCGTATGCTCTAGCAGTTCTAACGTTTTCGCAAAGGGGTCTTTCCGATTTTGTCTTTGTTCATCTACTACAATCTGCTGCGTCTGCTCCTCTTGTACCTCCCATCTACTACTCTCCGACAAGTTCGCGAGCTCAAACGTCTGTCCTGAGTGGATAGCATGAAAAACTGCCTGCAAATCTCGCTCATCGCGCGTCAATAGATGATCACTTAAAAAACGCAAAAGGCTACCCAGGCTCACTCCGAAAGTTTTCTGCGTCTCTTCACGTACAGATTCTAATAACTCAAATTCAGCTCTCTGTGCCTGAATATCTTCCTGTGCGTTCGTTAGCTTACGCGTTGTATGTGCTTCTTCCAGATGCTCGATGCTTTCCTGAAAACGACTGCGCTGATGAACGGATTCGAGTAGCATTCCATTGTGAATAGCAACTGTAGCTTGATTCGCAAACAAAGCGAGAATATCGGCCTTCAAGGGTGTAAATCCCCCTGATTCTACCGAGCAAGCTACCAGCACTCCGTAGATGGCTGCTCCAGTGGCCAATGGATAGCAAAAGATTGAACGCAAGCCAAGCTCGGTAAAAAATATGGAACTTGCTGCATATTGCTCATCGTTGGCAATATCGTGTGAGACCAGTGCTTGCTGATGCAGCACGCTCTGACAGAAAATACATTTATCGCTCATAGACAACTTGTGACTAAATATATGAGCGAGAGCCTTTGGATTCAAGCCATGTTGTGCCTCTAGCTTGAGCACGCCCTCCCGTTGATCAAGGAGAACGATACAAGACGAGACATTCAAGGCATTTGCCACACCGACGACGATCTGATCGAGAATTGTGGAAAGGTCCTTCGATGTTAAGGCGTTGGTCACGGCTTTGAGGGCTTGACGCTGACGGTCCTGGATCGCAGCGTTCCCACCCAACTGCACGCTCTCTATTGCCGCCGCCAGCACTCTCACCACTGCACTCACCAGTCGTTGCAGCGACACATCTGCGTATGTGTGCAATGCTGTGCTGCCCAACTCTAGCGTGCCCAGCACTCGATCCTCGACAACTAGAGGAGCGATCAGGGTGGAGCGCAATTGATGATAGCCGCTGAGTGCGTCACCACTTATCGCAGGAGCACCGTCCAGCCCTTCTGGATAGTCACGAATACTTAGCGAAGGAGCTTGCAACACCTGCTCTAGCCGGGAGTCGGCGAGCGGATGTTGATGAGGCACTGCTACCCAGTTCCCTGTGTCTTTTTTACACACAATAACCCTTACAGCCTGACGATCATGCCGTAATAGAACAACCCCGAAAATGTCGAACGGAACTGCCTGCTCCAGTTCAGCCGCCAGACGTGTATAGTCGGGTTTGGCACCGCGCACACTGAAAACAATACGCGCGACACGCTCGATTATTGCAGATTCTTCTAAAGTCGAGGTTTGTGTTCTTGCTTCCATGCCTTCCCCGTCAGTCTTCACCAGCACTTATTCCCACAGCTACTTGATAACTTGTGTACGTAGATGAAGTTGCTATTACTTGCTCTATGGCTTGTTGTCACGGTCGTCCTTACTTTTTGTAACTATACCACATCCACGTCCATTATGGTCAATATCTCCATATCCAGGATAGGTAGAGCTTCTCTCACCGAAGAGGAGTATACAAGCCAACTTTGCGCATTTCTTTTCCTTTTTATTTGCCTCCCATAAGTACTATCTATCCTCCAAAACACTCTATGTGACATAATAGATGTGGTTTCCTTTTTCGAAAAGAGATGGAGAAGAGAATTTTATGCCACACGTACGAGTCGGCCCTCTGGTACGAGCAACAAGTACAAATACCGTTATTCTATGGGCAGAGCTTTCGGAACATTGTGATGTTCAGATCCATATAGTGCCCGATAATTTATCAAAAGACGCGGCTGTAAGCATATCTACAACGACGGTACAAGTAGGAGAACATTACTTTATTGCTCCGCAGGTTCAGGGGCTGAAGCCTTCTACCTGGTACACGTATACTCTCAGTCCATCTTCAGAGGATCAGAATCTTACGACAAAAAATGATTCCACTTTAATTCAATGCTTTCGCACGTTTGATAAGTCAGTGAGCGATACGGATAGAGATGCTCAGCGTCGTGATCTGCGCCTGGCCTATGGTTCTTGCCGTAAGGCCGAGAAAGATCTCTCCGACGCCCTTTGCGCTTTTGGCACGTGGCTACCGCAACATTTCGCACAGAGAGATGAGATCTGGCCTCATCTCCTTCTTTTGATCGGCGACCAGATTTACGCAGATGAGCCGCCAGCAGAAGTCGTACAGTTACACCCTCGTCTTCGCCGAGGAGCACGAACATTCGAGGACTTTTGTGCCTTGTACATGTATGCCTGGACCAATGATACAGCAATTCGACAAGCACTCGCTGCTATTCCTACGTTCATGATCTTTGATGATCACGAGATTATTAATAACTGGAAGGTTGAACCTGCCTGGCAGAACAAACTTCTAGACATGGGAGGCGAACAATTGCTCATCGACGGACTGGTGGCCTATTGGGTCTACCAGGGCTGGGGCAATCTTATTTGGGACACCTCGACAACTCATCCACTGCTTGCGATTATGCACGATGCTGCACGAAGTGGTGAAGATGCGTTAGAGAAGCTACGAAGCCGTGTGAGGGCGGATATCTATCAGCGTGCAACTATCCGCTGGCACTACACCATTCCTACACAGCCAGCAATCTTCGTTGCTAACGTGCGGACTGAACGTACAACTGTTGTTGATCAAAACCCTGTTGAGGTATGTGAACCTCTGCGTATTATGAGCCGGGAGCAGATGCAAGATATAGAGCAGTGGCTTGAGCAGCAAGATTTTCCTATCTTCGTTTCCTCCGTCCCCGTCCTGCTTCCTCCACTTATCGGGATGCTGCAATACCTCACGGGTGAGCGCCTATGGGTAACAGCTATATACCCGGCTCCACTACGCTGGTTGGGAAAACGCCTGGCTCGTGCACAAAAGTTCGTTGCCGCCAGACTTGGTTTTGACCATTGGCCGCTTTATATCACTACCTGGCATGAGTTCCTCGATTTGATTCGGCAAAAACAGCGAGAGATCATCATCCTGAGTGGCGATGTCCACTTTTCCTATGCACTGGCGGCAGTCTCAAAGGCTCAAGCTACGAAGCTACTCCAGAAAACTCGTCAGACAAAGGCTCGTCTCTATCAATTTGTTTCGACGCCCCTCCAAAATGATCTTGGTAAAGCAAGTGAACGGAAGGTGGAACTGCAAGCACTCATTACACATATTGCTTACAGCGGGCTGCGTCTTCATATGCTGCCACTCAAATCCACAGGTACCAAAGCGCATATACACAGGCAGATCTTATTTGAGAACACACTCGCCTTTCTTACACTCCATCCCGAATCCGACGCCAGCTACCAGATCAAAAATGAATACATGAGTTCTATCGATGGCGAGCTCGAAGTTGTTGGCTGGACAGAACTATCTCCCAAGTAAGAAACAGCCCTGTCCTCCAAACTTATTTCTTCGTGTATCCTGTTAGCTCGACATAGCCCTCGCCCGTGATGGACTGGCCATTCATCTGTCCATCAATGCTCACTGCACCTTCCCAGTAGATGTTTCCAGTTGTGGTGCTCACTACCAGTTCTTGATTTTTTAGTGACGGCTTAACAACCAATGATGCTTTTAAGCGTGAATCATTTATTTCTAAGCGCCAACCCGATGGATAGGTAATACCAGTCGTTGGACTTGTCCATTTATCTAGAACTGTTGCATGAAGTGCACTAGCCGGAATAACCGTATCCTTGCCGTTCGCATCAATATACCCTATGTATGTCGAAAGCACGGCTCCAGTGGCGTCACGAATAAAGTATAGCATCATCTCAGTATTATTGTTGAGCTGAATGCTGTACCAATCCCAGCCGCCGCCGCCAAGCGTGAGGAAGTTTCCCCATTGATGATCCATCCAAGCCTGACCTGTTACCCGCAATTGCTGACCATGATCCAGCAGTGTTCCACCGATTGCCATGCGTGTACGTGAGTAGTAGTATGAAAAGCCACCGAGTCCATACGTAATCAAACCATTGCCGTTGTGCAGCGTTGCCGGCTTGGTCCCCGCGAGATCTAGCTTGATTGCATAGTCCTTCATCTGCGCCACCAGATGGTCGTGCCCATTTAGGCCCTGCACAGACCAATCCCCGACGTGTACATCGATCCCTTTAGTAGACTTCCCATCGGGAATACTGCCATTGTAGTCTGTGATCCGACGCTGATCATAGTGAAACTCGTTTCGCGTAATGTCGCTTATCGCAAAGTGCGCGGGATAGATCGCTGGTAGATCGCTACGCAAAGCTTGAAAGAAGACCAGCTCAAAACCATAGTGGTGTTCTTTCCCGCTCGCATCGGTAGCGTTCAAGTGGCCGGTGTAGTACCACCATTCAGTTAAATTGTTGTGCGCTCCCTCGTCCTGTGGAAAATGTACTGGCGGCAGTTGCGCCGCTGGTTGCTTCTCATTCACCGAAGGTAACTGTGCTGAAGTCTCCGCAAGACCTGGAAAGCTGCACGCCGAGAGCAGCATACAGAGCACTACTAAACCAGCTCCCCATCTCTTCTGTGTCAATATCCTCTTAATGGTATTCACCGCTTGCCTCCGACCTGTATATCTGTTGCGTCGACCTCTGCATTCTCCTTCACAACATCCGCCCCTACTGTCTGCATATACTCAGCTAGCGCAGGAGGATGACGCTGCACACCTGCAAACGGGAGCCACCAGTTCCAATCTCCTAACAGGCGCATCGCGGAAGGTACCAGTAGACCGCGCACCAGAGTTGCGTCGATCAGTACAGCCAGCGCCATTCCAATGCCCAATGCCTTCACAAGAATCATGTCCGCTGTAGCAAAGCATGAGCTAACCACAATGACGATAACAGCCGCGCTCGTGATGATGCCCCCGCTGCGCTGCAAGCCTATTGCTACCGCTTGCGTATTATTCCCCGTTTGCCAGAAGGACTCTTGAATGCGCGAGAGTAAGAAGACCTCATAGTCCATCGAAAGACCAAACAACGAACAGAATAAGAGGATGGGACTGGACGCCTCCACAAATCCAAGCGGAGTAAAGCCGAGTAATTGATGCAGGAAGCCATCCTGAAAGATGAGAACCAGAGCTCCGTAGCTCGCCAGGATCGACAGAGTATTCATCACGATCGCCTTAAGTGGTAGTAAGAGCGAACGGAACAGGAAAAACAGGACGATATAGGTCGTGAGCGCTACAATCAGTACTGCTTTAGGAAAGTCTGTGTACAATGAGCTGACATAATCGATGTTGCCCGCCGTCCCACCATCCACCAGCACACTGATTCCATAACCAGGATTTGTGTTGCGAATCGTCTGCACCAGAGTCTGGGACTGAGGGTCAACCATTCCATATTTGCTGATGACTTGCACAAACACCGTATCATCTGACACGGACGACTTCAAGAAGGCTCCAAGATATGGATCTGCGATGAGTTGCGGATGAGTATAGAGCAGTTCGTACTGGTCCAGCGTAAAGCGTGGGTCGGCGCTGACGATACTATCAACCCGCTCTACGCGTGGATCGGCCTCAATGCGCTTGACGTAGTAGTAGAGATTTTTGATGTTCTCCGGCGTCAGTGCATTCCCTTTGGTCTGCACAGCCATCAGAATAGGCGTCGTCTCGCGCTGGTTGAAGCGCGCGACCAGTAGATCATAGGCAGCGCGTGAGGGAACATTTGCTGGCAATATTGATGCATCAGGAGCGGAAAAGCGCACACCTAGAAAGGGTAGCCCGAATCCGATTAAGAGTAGCAAGACGGGGACGAAGATGCGCACAGGATAGCGCATGACAAACTGCGAGAGGCGATACCAGAAACCATGATGCTCCTCTCGTACTCCTCCGTTAGCATCCGCGAGAGACGAGCGTCTCCACAAACGCGGAACCTTGACCGGAAAGGCATTCACCTGTGATCCCAGAATTGCAAGCATGGCGGGCAACAGCGTGAGTGCAGCCAGCACTGCCAGCACCACGACCAGAATGCCTCCCAGCCCAACCGAGTGCAGCATATTAATGCGGAAAAAGGTCAGACCAAACAGACCGATAGAGACCGTTAGCCCTGAGAAGGCCACGGCTCGCCCGGCGGTCGCGACAGTAATGGCGACGGCGTCCGGTATACTTCTGCCATGCCCTATCTCTTCACGAAATCGGCTGACCATGAAGAGCGAGTAGTCAACTCCAAGTCCCAGGCCAAAGAGAGTGGTGATGTTGAGTACAAAGATAGAGAGCGGTGTTAGATGACCAAGGCCAAAGATAAGTGCGAGCGAGATGACTACCGCACACCCTCCGACAAGCGCGGGCAGAACAGAGGCAACTAGCGAGCGGAAGACAAAAATTAAGGCAATAATTGCAAATGGAAAGGCGAGTAGTTCAGCACGCCTGAGATCGCTCTCGCTGACCGATTGAATATCTTCGTAGAAAACTGGGCCGCCACCTATGTGGCTCTGCACGTCTGGCACTTTTTGCAGATGTCGCTCTAATTCAGGCAAAAGTTTGGCGGCTGAATCAGGATCGGATCTCAGATTGACATCGACGTATGCGGCATGTCGATCGGTAGAGACCTGGCGCGGATTGTCCTCAAATGACACTATCTGCTCTACCTCAGACCAGCCTCGTAAGCCTGATAGCGCCTGCTGCGTCTGCTGTATAAATTGAGGATCTTCAACGCTATACTGCTGGCTGGTGAAGATAACCTGCACAATTGTCTGGCTCAGGTGCAGCTTCTGGGTTAAAACATTGATGGCCCTCTGTGATTCGGCGTCAGGACTTACAAAGCCGCCGGAGAGCAGGACCTGGTTTGCTTGTGGTGCGAATGGGAGCGCGATGACCGCAGCAACTATCCATAGGCCCACAATCAGCCAGCGATGATGGGTTGCGATCTGGCCTAAACGGTAGAACATGGCAGGACCTTTCTCTAGAGCAGTGGAATGGAAACAAGCGTTCTCTTGTTCTCTTGTATGACGACACTTCTAGTCGTGAGGGGTAACTCTTCTCCCAACCCATCTCTGGTACTTGTTCTATGGTGTATCATAAGTCTATCATATAATATCCAGACACATCCATTCTTCATGGCTTTATTACTACTCTGTTCTGTGTTACGTCTGTAGAGCTATGAAAAACCAATAACCTGCTCGGCAGTGTTCCTGCTGTCCCTCTACATTTTTGCGCCGAGAGCGGCAGCAGATAAACGTCCTTTTAGAAGGAGTCTCTTATGGCAAAACAAGCCCCTGCAAAGAAAGCACAGCCGCAAGCAACGGTTGCTTCAGTTAAAGTTATCACGGTCAATCGCCAGGCATATCATGACTACGAGGTGGAACGTACTATTGAGGCTGGTATTGCACTAGTTGGCACCGAAATTAAATCGATTCGCGAGGGCCATGTTCAATTACGTGGATCGTACGCAATGTCTCGCAAGGGCGAGATCTGGCTGGAGAACGCGAATATTGCGGCTTATGAGCATGGAAATCGCTACAATCATGAACCCATGCGCAACCGCAAGTTGTTGCTTCACAAAAAGGAGATCGATCAACTCCTGACGAGGGTTGCGACGAAAGGCTTGACACTCATTCCACTCAAGCTCTACTTGAAGAATGGAAAGGCGAAGATAGAACTTGGCCTCTGTCGCGGTAGAAAGCTCTACGATAAGCGTGAGGTAATTGCAAAACGCGACGCTCAGCGCGACATAGAACGTATTGTGCGCGGCAAATAAAACCTCTATTACGCTTGTTATAAACTTTATCAAAAGTTACAATAGAGACGATGGAGCAATTAAAGAATGAGTAGAGAGATCAACTTTGATGACTTGATCTCTCTACTCATTCTCTTGACAGAGTATCAGCCTCGGTCGCCATCTCTGCTTTGTTTGAGCGCGCTTTCCAATAAAAATACATCGTGACGATAGCAAGGATCGCACCCACAAGAATAAGCAGAATTGCTATTACTAAGAGCACAAGTAACACAGTTCGTGTTCCACTAGCAGTGGTTCCATCCGCTGCAAGAATGAGTAACATAAAAAATTTCTTTCCTTCCTTTCTCGAAGAGCCAGCGCTGTTACTAGCCCTGCACCTCGTCTAATAATAGGCTAGAAGCCAGAACGAGACAAGAGAATAAGGCAGGAAATCAGAAGCAGGCACAGATTCTGATCACGCGCCAGTGCAGCGCGCGATCAGAATATTTTCCACTTTACAACTTCTTCCAGATCGTAAGACTTTTGCGTATACCTCGTACTGACGAGCTATATAGATAGCAGGATTCTGCTGCTCCTGATCACTATCTATTTCGGTATCTGTATCCAGAACCACATCGATCGTTAGTTGCCCACGCCGAGCAAGCTCTCTATTCGACTGTGCCACAGCCTCCTCCACTCCTATGATCAGCCGCCAGAATCGTCTTGTCAATACATAGCCTTCACGCAGATAGACCTCGCGTGCCCACTGATTCAGGCTGCTTACGCTCGAACTCAGCACCACATCTCTATCCAACGATGCACTGTTCATAAGCTGTCGCGCACGTTCTTCTGCTAGCCAGATGAGTAGAGTTGCGAGCCCACGATCTCGATAGCCGGGGTGCACATGCACGTTCAAAGCAAACTCGTTCCATAGCCGCTCACTCTTACAACGTACATCTGCATAGCCCACAATCTGTCCCTGGATTGTGACAATCACCCAGGCATCCAGTTTGAGCACAAAATCTGGCGTCTGCCAGTCCCGACGCAAACTCTCCTTAAGAGCGTCAATGCCGTCTTGTAAACTATCATCATCCAGATGACATAGTTCGGCAATCGCGCGTATGTCTGTCATAACAGGTGCACGCGCGGATAAGTTATGTAAGCGTACAAGCATACTGCTCGCCCTCCAATATTTTGTCGCATCGCGCTAAGAGGCATATATATCTATTCTTTTTGGCGTGCGAGAATGTGTAAGCTGGCAGAAAACCTGCTTCTCATCCACGCACGACTTTGTTCCCGGTTTATCCGTTCCGCTTCAACTTTCCAGTGAACTTGGCATAGCGCTCAGCTATTCTGAAAATCCACAGACCCAGCGGGATACTAACGATGCCACTCACGATCAGTGGCCAAGTACTCGCCCATATTGTGGATGAGTAGATGGGTGAGTTATGTTGTAGACCATCGCGCAGACCATTTAATACATAGGTAGCCGGCGAGATGCGCGCAAAGGGTTGCATCCAGCCCGGTAGGACCTCGATTGGATAGTAGACGCCCGATACGAGTAAGATGACCGCCTTGATGATATAGGACATCTGTGAACCACGCTCGGTATAGAGCATGGGCAACACAGAGGCGGCAATACCAAAGCCGATGAACGAAACACTGCCCAGAAGCAGTATAAAGATCGCGGTCAGATAGTTGGCCTGACTGAGATTCAGATGGAAAAATGAAGCGACGAGTATTAACTGCACAACGGTAAAGAGCAAGCCGTGCAATACTGCATACCAGCAGCTCCCTACCAGGTGTGTAAAGCGCGAGATAGGTGCCATGAACGTATGCTCTATCGTGCCCTCCCAGCGCTCAATGTTAATCATGTCGGTGATACCGTCAAAGGTTACGCTGAGATAGGACCATACGGCCGTACCGATGATAAGATATAGCGTGAGCGAGTCAACCTGAGCCTGACTCGCATTACCCAACACTTGCGTATTTTTGCTAATCAACGTCACACTTAGAGCATTGAGAGCGTTGTACACAAACCAGACAACTTCCCATCCCAGGTAACGTTTGGTCAAATTCCAGTTGCGTTCAAAAAAGGCATAGCTGGCACGCGCCTGGTGCACTAGTGAAGCCATGAGAGTCTCTTCCCCTTTATTCTTCTTCCTCGCGCTGCGCTTCCACCGCCTCAAAAGCCTTCTCCCAACTTCCATAGCGCTTTATATCCTCTTCGGTGATCAGATGCGAGGCAGTATAATACATAAAAACTTCGTTCAATGTGACCAGTTCACTTCGACCCTGCAGCTCAGCTACATTCCGCTTTAATTCTTCGGTCTCGCCCAACGCCACGATACGACCCTTTTCGATTATTGCAACGCGATCGCATAGCGCCTCAGCCTCTTCCATGTCATGAGTGGTAATCAAGATGGTCGTTCCATGCACGTCGCGCAACTCGTTCACAAAGTTCTGTACGTCGACCTTCGAACGTGGATCGAGGCCAGTCGTTGGCTCATCCAGAAGTAAGATCATAGGAGAGGTGAGGAAGGCACGAGCTATCGCCACCTTCTGCTGCATTCCACGCGACATGTCTTCGAGCGGAGCTGTGATGCGATCTGGCTTGATTCCCAGTCGCTTCAGGATCTCTCTGATTTTGGTGCGCGCTACCGAACCGGACATATTGTAGAGACGGGCTGCGTAGAGCAGATTCTCCATTGGCGAGAGCTTCTTAAAGAAAGATGCCTCGACGCTTACACGATTGATGAGGCGCTGCACCGTTGCCTCATCCTTCACCACATCATATCCAAAGATGGTAATATGTCCGGAATCCGGGATGAGTAGCGTTGAGAGCATACGGATCAATGTCGATTTTCCTGAACCATTTGCGCCCAGAATGCCCACGATCTCTCCCCGCTTGACCGTCAGACTCACATTATCAATGGCACGCACTTCACGTTTTTGCTTCTCATCCGCTTTTGACTTCTGTCGTAAGAAAGGGCGAGATTTCTTAAAAATTTTTGAGACGCCATCGATCACTACCGCTTCCTGTGTTGGATCGATAGCGATATTTTTTACGAGTGATGTAGAACTGAGATCAGGAATAGCCATCCATTTTCTCCTTGAGAATAGAGAGACAACAAAAAACCGTGGGACTGGAATTTCTTTCCCAGTGCCCACGGTTGAGGGGATTCACTTCATCTACGCCTGAACAGACAAGCCAGGCGGTCTCCCTCTAGAGATGGGCACACTGATCCCATTAGCCGCGAAGAAAAGGGGCAGCATGCAAGAACCGATGCAGCCAGTTTCACTGCTGAAGCCGATGGGCATAGCATGACAATGGTGGCCGAAATCATCAAAGCCACGCGGAGCAAAACAAGTGCTACTGTTTGCCATGCTCACCATCTCCTTTCGATAAATCAAAGTAAAATATTTGCGGACATACCCGAATCTGGGCAATTTGAAGGGATTGCCCATGCAATCCCTACTTCTCTCTCAGTATACTGAATAGATTAGCTGTTTGTCAAGCGAATATTTCCGGATTTTCAGATGATCCCGTTCGCTAGTCTCTTATCGAGGCTCAAGAACTATTACAGATTCTCTTGTAAATATTCTTTTATTTTTCCCTGCTGAATCTTCTGCACGACAGCGACGTGGCGCTGTAGCGCTTGTTCGGGATCATTTGAACTGAACTCTTGCAATGGAAGGCGCACAAGTGTCAGATAGCCGTTCTGTTGTGGATAGATAGTGGTTACAATTCCCCGCTTCATATGTGAATCGTTGAATGTCGCCACAACATAGCTTTTTCCGCTCGGTTCTGTTGCAATGTGCCGGGCCAGGTCTAGAGTATGCAAACGGACGGGTGGTGCATCTGGAATATCGACCAGGCGTGTCTGAGGGATTGTAAGTGGAGTCAGCATCTGCTCATTTGCTACCAATTCATCATTAGCCATCAGGTTCTCCTACTCGTAACGCAAACATAGAAAGTGCAGCCTATGATTGTATTTTAGAGGCTGCACTATACAGTGTACGAGGGGCTGTCAAGTCAATCAAAAAGTTGAGCTACGGCATAACAGCCTCTTCTATAAGAAACTGCGCGGATGCCGCTTTTTCCTCATCTTTCTAGCCAGCCCTCCTATCCATAGAGGAACTTTGTTTAAGAAGAATGGATGCCGCAAGACATAGAAGAAGAGGCGCGGCTGCAAGCGCTGCCAGAGTACAGCAAGTTCAGCAAACTCTCCACTCCGCCTTGGATGCTCTTCGCTCTCCGGGTCCGCCCAACGTTCACGAACATAAATGTCACCTATTCGTTCAAGGGCTATAGCATCGTCGGCAGATGGCAGAGCAGTGACAGAAACTTCTTGAAAGTACTCGTAGGGTGTCTGAGATGAGCGTTTCCTCACTCCAGCCCACTCTCCTAGCATACACACACGAGCATAGAGTTGAGTTGCCAGACTATAACGGCGGAAGAGCCGTCGCCACCATAGTCCAAAGAACAGAGCGCCGGAGAGTCCTAGTAAAAGAATTCCTCCCAGAGTTAGCCCCAGGCGCTGCATCAATTGCGCCTGGGCCTCGTCGGGCGCAAGGCCGGAATTTCCATTATCCGTGCTCTGATCAAATTTCTGCCGATTCTTCGTGTTCGCGCCTGCCAGAGGAAGCGCTCCCAGCGCACTATTCGCCCTTGATCCACTCGCTGCATCCTCGCTTGGACGCGGGCGTTGAAATGTTGTGAAGCTGGCGGAAGGCTCAAAGTTCACCCAGCCATAGCCTGCGAAGTAGACCTGCGTCCAGCTATGTGCATCCACGCCACGAATAATATATTGTCCATTCTCAAGGTTGCCATGAGTATAACCTGCGATGACACGTGCGGGTATACCGAGCGAACGGGCCATAAGTGTCATGGCAGACGAGTAGTAGTTGCAAAACCCATCCTTCGCGCTGTTATCAAACAAGAACCACATCACAGGGTCCTCACCCGACCTGGGATGGATATTGGTATTGTATTTATAGTTAGTTCGCAGGTACGTCTCCAGAGCTATGGCCTTGTCATACATAGTCGCCTTTGGATTCGGCACAATCTTCTTCAGAAGCGCCTGCATGCGCGGATCGCGGCTAACGCTGGGCGGCACTTGCGTGAAATCTCTTATGATCTGCGGATCGTAGGTCTCAACGGGTGCTGGCTCATCTGGATTGAGATCCGGATTGTACTTTGGGGCATCAACAGGCATTGGAATACTGCGCAATGTCTGTTCGTCGGCAGAGGAGACTGAGGAACTTACGACGTAGCGTGTTCCAGCCGCTAAATTTCCTTTGTCGCCTAACCAGGCCACTATTCCACCTGATCCAGGTACGACCGAAGCCTTAAGCGACATCGATGTGATTGCGGATGCACCAGCTATGTAGGGATGCAGTTCTCCTGGCGGCGCAACCACCTCTATTGTCTGCTTCACATCGCGCACCTTGACGGCACTTGTTACCAGAGGTGTATTTGCATTAATGTCGAGCGGCTGACCTTCGCTGTGTGCTATCGACCATCCATTATTATAGGTGTCGTAGCTCAATAGCATAAGATACTGCGGCTGGCTATCATCGGTCTTTACCTTGTACACAATCTCTTTAGTAAGATTAGGATCTCCGCCCAGCACAAGGGTATCGCGAAAATTGCCATGATTGGCTGGATTGACTCCCCCATTGACGGCTATAGCCCGATCCCAGGCATTTTCTAACTGCACAAGCGGGCTGCTCTTCGAGTCCCAGATCAATGAGGCGGTAGGATTTTTATAGTCGCCCGGTAAGATCCAGGAGAAGACGAGAATGCCGATAGAGATGAGCGCACCCGCCTGCATAATATCCCAACCCAGATCATCTGGATACCGCAGACCCGACCGGTTCCAGCGTTGGACCGATTCAAACAGGTTAAAGCGCAGTAGTAGCAATAGTGAGGCTATAAGAAATACTACCAGAAAAACGACATATGCAGGAGGAACATTCTCAAGGTTTATCAGCAGCACAATACCATTGGCGATCACTAGCAGCCAGGGGTTGCGTGTCCTGTATAGCAGCCAGGCGCTGGCGTAGGCGAGTAGAAATCCTAGTGCAAGGATGAGCAGAAGGAAGATTGAATCATCGTTACTGGCTCCTCCTCCTGCCAGTACTGCGGACCAGCGACTTATGCCTTGTAGAAAGCCACTGATGCTTCCATCATAGAATGCACCTGCTGTTTGCCAGACGGACAGGAGCAGACCAATTATGACAACTGCGCTATGCACCAGCCAACGCGAAAAACGGCGCTGCTTCGCTGCCAGGACACCCAGGAGCAGACCAACGGCAGTGACAAATGTAAGTGTATTGAGATGGTCAACCCAGTCGGCTGCCTGGATCGACCAGATGGTACTATAGACAACGGTCGCCAGCAAGGCAAGCGAAAACCATCCCTCAGCTAGATGGAGATGAATTTCAGGTACAGACTTTCTAAATGGTGCCTTGTCGGTGTCCTTAGAATCTCGTGGAGTGTCGGAGATAATCTTAGACAATCGTTCAGCCGCCGCGTTGCGCATCGCTATTACCTCCGTTTGTTAAAACGCGCATCGGAACCGCTTTCCAGAATTTGAGCTATTGGCTCTCCACACTTGATACGCATTACGGGGATACCAGAACCCTCTAATAAGGCGAGGGTATCTTCATCAGAAGGTTGATTTTCAAAAGAGGCCGCGTCGAGTCCTACGACAGCAACCTGCACACCGCGCCGTTGTAAGTGTCGTAAACTTTCATGCCAGTCGCGCGAATCAGACGGCGTGATCACGATCGCGACGGTATTTCGTCCCAGGTGGATAGCATCCAGTGCCAGAGCTTCTCTCAGCTCAGGACCCGGACCGGCCGTAACGACAGCCAATAGCTCAAGGACGCGCTCCATCTGGCGCTCACCGCGATCCACAGACAAAAGCTCGCGCTTCCCGCCATTGACGATCATGCCTATAGAGAGATCCTGTCGCAACAGATAGGTCGCGACCGTCGCCGCAACCGTCACTCCATATTCTTCCGTCGATTGCTCACCCTTACCCGCCTGCACCTTATCATGCAGATCCAGGAAGATCCATGCATCCACGGCCGGGTCGAGATCAAATTCTTTGACCATCAACTGATTATGATGCGCACTGGCACGCCAGTGGATACGATTGAGCGCATCGCCACTCGCATACTCGCGCACACTTGTTGCATTTGTCGTGGTTTGCAGAGCACGCCGTGAACTTCTGCCACGCCCTGGTAAGCCACCTGAGAAGAGGACAAAGTTGGTGAGTTGATAGACATGCGGCAGCACCAGTACCTCTTGTGCGGGCGTCAAGGGGACGCGCTGGCGAAAGAGTCCAAAGGGATCTCCACTTGTGGCCGTCACGGGGCCGAGCTGAAAACGTCCACGCTGCCGACAGACACTGCGTGCACGCCACATGGCTCGCTTGCGTCCACCCAGGCTAGCGACATAGCCTGCGCGATGCCCTGGTAAGGTTGAGCCATCGGCAACCTGGACCCAGAGCTTTGGCATACCACTCAGATTATCCAGCATCAGCCGCTCTTCAAAAACCTCTCCTACCTGCACGCGTCCACTATGAGAGGCACGCCGGAAGACGAGGCCGCGCAAACTATAACGCGTCCAGAGCCAGGATAGGATGAACAAGGCGAGCAGCACATACGTAAGGACATAGAGCACCTTCCAGGCGCTGCTCAACGCAAAAAAGCCAAGAACAACGATAATGATAATAACCTGCCAGGGACGCATACGCTAACGACCCTTTCCACCACCGACCCAGGCGTTGGGCACCGGAATAGTTTGTAAGATTTCATCTAATAGTGCTGAAGATGTGATCGAACGGACGCGTGCAGCGGGAGTGACGATAATGCGATGCGCAAGCGTAGGCTTGACGAGCAATTTGACATCATCAGGAATAACATAACCACGTCCACGCATGGAGGCGAGTGCTTGCGCCGCACGGAAGAGCGAGAGTGAACCGCGTGGGCTTATACCGAGATAAATGTTTGGATGATTTCGAGTGGCATTGGCGATAGTCACGATATATTCACGAATAGATGGATCAACATGAGTGGTGCGTACCTGCTGTTGAATGATAACTAACTCTTCGGCTGTCATGATCTGTGCCAGATCTTCAAGCGGATGATGATGCTGATGACTGTCGAGGATGTTGATCTCATCGGCTGGCTTAGGATAGCCCAACTGGATGCTCATCATAAAACGGTCGAGCTGCGCTTCTGGTAGTGGAAATGTTCCTTCGTACTCAATAGGATTTTGTGTGGCCATGACCATAAATGGTTCTGGTAAACGATAGGTTGTGCCATCAACGGTGATCTGGCCTTCTTCCATCGCCTCTAACAATGCCGATTGCGTCTTTGGAGTGGCGCGGTTGATCTCGTCGGCCAGCACAATCTGCGCCATAATTGGTCCGGGTCGATACTCAAAATTTGCTGTCTTCTGATTATATATGGAAACGCCGGTTACATCACTCGGCAAAAGATCAGGCGTAAATTGAATTCGTTTAAACGTACAGCCAATTGAACGAGCAATTGCTTTAGTGAGCACTGTCTTGCCTACACCCGGCACATCTTCGATCAGGATATGACCGTGGCAGATGACGGCTATTAAGCTGAATGCAACCGGTTCCGCTTTCCCTACGATGACACGTTCAACGTTACCGACGACACGTTGTACAGCGGTAGCTAAGTCTTGTACTGACTGCATTACACACTCTCCCCACGAAGATTGGTCGAAGCTCAAAACATCGATGTCTATTTAGTGCCAGCATACACACAGGTACATGATGATGTATCTAATACTACCACTTGCATACAAGAGGCACAAGCTTTCTCTGTCTTGTGAAAAGGGGCTATTCTGAGAGCCAAGTCTGTGCTATTATGGGTGTCATGATTAAGAGCGACGAGGATAACCACCATCCAGATCAGACTATAGAAGAGTTATACGCTGTGGTCGTGGGATACGTTCAGGGTGTGGGCTTCCGCTATTTTGTTGTTGAGCAAGCTCAGTCTCTGGCATTACGCGGATACGTGCGCAACGATAGTAGTGGCGACGTTGAAGTTGTCGCTCAAGGAACACGATCCGCCCTCGAACATCTCCTCGTGGTGCTCCGTCGAGGACCAAAGGCAGCACAGGTGCATGAGGTACAGACGACGTGGAGAGCACCAACAGAACACGTAAGTGGCTTCCATGTTCGATGGTAGCTGGTTAGATATATAAAGAGGATACAGTATGATTGATCGCGAGACGGTACAAAATGTAGCCAAACTCGCCAGGTTAGGACTGAGCGAGGAAGAGATTGAGACCTTTGGAAGTCAGCTCTCTGTAATTCTGAGTAACATTCAGATTTTAGAGGAGGCCGATGTAAGCGCCGTCCCTCCAACCGCCCATGCTTCTCGCCTGACAAATGCGATGCGCGCGGATATTCCAGAGCCGTCCTATGCGCCAGAAGTGTTGCTGGCTAATGCTCCTGATCAGGAAGATAACTGCTTGAAAGTCAATGCGATTCTGGAGGAGGGTTAGAGAGGCATGACGGAGCTTTATAAACTAAGTATTCACGAGGCTGGTGAGCTGCTACGCCAACGAAAGCTCTCTTCAGTCGAGCTGACCCAGGCCCATCTTGATCGCATCCGCGAGGTCGACCCAAAGGTAAAAGCCTTTACACTGGTAACCGACGAATTGGCGCTGCAACAAGCGCGGGAAGCGGATCAGAGATTCGCCAGCGGCGAAAATATTCATCCACTCACGGGCATCCCTATCGCGATTAAAGATGTTATCTGCACCAAAGACATCACGACGACGTGTGGCTCCCGTATGCTGGAGAATTTTAAGCCGCCCTTCAATGCGACGGTAATGGACCATCTGAATGAAGCTGGGATCGTCATGGTGGGCAAGACAAATATGGACGAGTTCGCTATGGGTTCCTCAACCGAGCACTCGGCGTTCTTTCCCACTCATAATCCCTGGGACCTCGAACGTGCTCCCGGTGGCAGTAGCGGTGGCTCGGCGGCAGCGGTGGCGGCTGGTATGGCGATGGGATCTTATGGCAGTGATACAGGTGGATCTATTCGTCAGCCCGGCTCATTGTGTAACGTTGTTGGCTTCAAGCCGACCTATGGCCGTGTCTCACGCTTTGGCCTGGTTGCCTTTGCATCTTCGCTCGACCAGATCGGTCCCTTTGCTCGCGACGCCCGCGATGCCGCTCTCTTGCTCCAGGCCATTGCGGGCTACGATCGACGCGACTCCACCAGTTCACAGGTAGCGGTGCAAGACTATACGAAGAGCCTGACTGGCGATATTAAAGGGATGCGTATCGGTGTACCGGATGAATATTGGGTTGAGGGAACGCAAGAGGGCGTGGTGCAGGTGGTACGCGAGAATATCGAACGCCTACGTGAGATGGGAGCTGAGGTCAGACCAGTCTCGCTACCGCATACAAAATATGGGGTGGCAGCATATTATATTATCGCTCCCGCCGAGGCAAGCTCGAATCTGGCCCGCTACGACGGTGTAAAATATGGCTATTCCTATCGCGACACAACCGATATGTGGGAGTCACTGGAGAAGACTCGTGAGTACGGCTTTGGCCCGGAGGTGAAGCGCCGCATTATGCTGGGTACATATGCACTCTCGGCCGGCTACTACGATGCTTACTACAAACGAGCAGAAAAAGTGCGAACGCTCATTCGCAACGACTTCGAGCAGGTATTTGAGGACTTCGATGCGCTGGTCAGCCCGGCCTCGCCGACAGTGGCCTTTAAGATCGGTGAGATCTCTGATCCCTATCAAATGTATCTGCAAGATGTGTTTACCATTCCGGCCAATCTAGCTGGCATCTGCGGCGTCTCCATTCCTGGCGGTTTCAGCGAGGGCTTGCCGGTCGGCTTGCAGTTGCTAGGAAACGCATTCAAAGAAGACGTGCTCTTACGTATCGCCGACGCCTTTGAGCAGGTTACCGATTACCATACACACTGGACGTCTGCTCTCTAGTAGCAGGCATACATTTCAGTACTCTACTATGCCGCATCGCCTCAATGCTGTTCCTTCGGATATATTTTGAGGCGGTGTGGCCTTATAAAATTTTCTATTCAATCTCTATCTGAAACAGGTATATGCTGTAATGAGACGCCGTATTCTTGCTTTCTTTTTGCTACTGCTGGCGCTCAGTCTCTTGATCTTTGCTTCTCTTCTTGAGTTTACACCTCTTGGACACGCTGTTTTTGTGTCCACAGGTATCGTTGTACCTACTCCGACTCCTAAGCCTACACCGATTCCGACGCCTACTCCAACACCTCAACCAGTCTTGACAGTACAGGGAACTCCTCCGCAACTCACGGCCGACGCTGTCTATCTGCTGGACGCCGACACAGGTCACGTGTTGGATGAGGTGAACGGAGAGAAGCCGCTCCCTATGGCCAGCATGACGAAGATTATGACGGCTGTGATCGCTATTCAAACAGCGGATCTTAACGAGCCGATACCGGTCAAACAGGATGCTCTCGACCGGGTAAACTTCGATGGAGGGAGTAGCGCGGGTCTGGTGCTTGGCGATACGCTGCCACTGAAAGCTATGCTCTATGCGCTTCTGCTGCCATCGGGCGATGACGCGGCTTATGCGATAGCGGATGAGCTGGGAGGAACGCGTGCGAGTTTTGTGCAGCGCATGAATCTTTTCGCCTACCGCCTGCGTCTCTTTCAAACTCACTATAACAATCCGGATGGACTTACCTTAGACGATAATCTACAGCACTATACTACTGCCCACGATCTAGCCACGCTAACTCAATATGCGATGCATATTCCTCTTTTCGCACAGATTGTCCAGTCGTCGCACTATACATTTAGCACGGCACAGCATAACTATGTGTGGGATAACACCAATAAACTATTGACTACATATAGTGGAATGACAGGCGTGAAGACGGGCCATACGAATGCGGCGGGCTACTGCCTGGTCTTCGCCGCCACGCGCAATAACCATCACCTGATTGGCGTTCTTCTGAACAGTCCCAACGAGTTGCAGCGTAACAAGGACGTTGCGACACTTCTCGATTGGGGCTTTACTCTTCCACTGCGTCCACCATCTCTCAATTAAAACTAGAATGTTCCACCTCTTTAAGGTTTTTTCATTTTTTACATGTGCATATTATAATTCTATCTTCTTTTATGCAGAGCATAAAAGAAGATAGAATTATAATATGCACATGTAAAAAATGAAAAAACCTTATTTCTTGCTAAAGGCGGCATCGAAAGCTACGTTGGAAGGTGCAAAGTCGGTTCGATGGACGAAGGCAATTGCGTCCTGCGCACCCCACTCGCGGTCCATGCCAGAATCTTCCCACTCGATAGAGAGCGGGCCCTGATAGCCGATGCGATTGAGCGTACGAATCAGTGCCTCAAAGTCAACATCGCCGTGACCAGGAGAGACGAAATCCCATCCACGCTCGGCGTCGCCAAAGCTGAGATGCGATGCCAGAATACTTCGGCGACCATTCAACCTGCGTTTCGAGTCTTTAACATGCACGTGATAGATGCGCTCGGCAAACTCTTCTACAAAGGTGGCCGAGTCGAGGAACTGGTGCGAGAAGTGGCTGGGATCAAAGTTGATGCCAAAGCCTGGACGGTTGTTGATCGCGTCCAGAGTCTTACGCGTGGTTACGAAGTCATAGGCAATCTCGGTTGGATGGACCTCCAGTCCAAACTTGACACCCTCCTGGTCAAATACATCAATAATCGGATTCCAGCGGGTGGCAAAGTCTGCGTATCCCTGTTCAACTACAGTGAAATCGTTGGGAGGAAAAGAGTAGAGCAGATGCCAGATGCTCGAACCGGTGAAGCCGTTGACCTGCCTGACTCCAAATTTAGCGGCGGCACGCGCGATGTCTTTCATATGCTCTGCCGCACGCTTACGCACTCCTTCGGGTTCTCCATCTCCCCACACATCAGCGGGTAAAATACCTTTGTGACGCGCATCGATGGGATCGCAGACTGCCTGGCCTATCAAGTGCGCACCAATCGCGTACGTCTTCAAATTATACTTATCAAGTAGTGCTCTGCGCTCCTCAACATATCCCGCTTCGGTAAGAGCGCGGCGCTCATCAAAATGCTCGCTGGAACATGCTAATTCAAGACCGTCGAATCCCCACTTACTAACTTTGGCAGCCAATTCTTCAAGAGGTAAGTCTGCCCATTGACCAGTGAAAAGTGTTACAGGTCGTGCCATTACGTCCCCCTTACCTATAAATGTCTGTCGTACTTTCTTGCCTCTCCTGATAACAACATCGCTACCAGGCAGGCTTCTTCATTAGATATGTGCACTTGTTTATAGGACTCCTGTGCTCAATAAAGCATACATTCGAGTATATCACATGGTCATATACTGGTCTAAAGCCGCTCAACTAAACCTGAGTCTACCTCATAAGAAGAACGGTACTCTTTTTCTCTTCTTGAGGAGGACATTTTACATATATCTACCAGTATTGAATTAGCAGCGAAGAGCTTGCACTTCCAAGAAAGTACTGGTAAGGTTAGATCAAACATGGTAAAATAGTCACACTTATCAGTATTATATAATTTGAACAGAGTATAATGCATGCGTTACGCAATTTTCACCGATATACACGCGAATTTAGAAGCGCTAGAGGCTGTGCTCGGAAAGATAGACGAGCTGGCACAGGAAAAGCCAGTTGATCAGGTCTGGTTCCTGGGAGACCTTGTTGGTTATGGTCCAAATCCTAATGAGTGTATTGTTAAACTTAGAGAACGTACTGATGTTATTATTGCTGGAAATCACGACTGGGCGGCCGTTGGCAAAATCGATTTAGAAGATTTTAGTGAGGCGGCGCGCATCTCCGCTGAGTGGACGGCAACTCAACTTACCGAAGAACATCGTATGTTCCTGATGGACCTACCTGAGCGTATTGAAAAGGATGATTTTTTACTCGTGCACGGAAGTCCCTATGGCCCTCTCTGGGAATACCTCACCTCCGAAGTTCTAGCCGAAAGAAGCTTTCAGCAATTTACAAACCGCTATTGCCTGGTTGGACACACTCATGTTCCTGTCATTTTTCTACAGCCAGATACTGTTGCCAATGCTCCCACACGACCGTTGGAGGCGAATGAGGCGCTCGAACTCTTAGAGAACTCACCTTTAAGTGCTACCATAGAGGAAGATGCACAGATACAGAATGAAGCAGACGAAGATGAGGATGATGAGACGGAGTCTATGTTTGCAGTTCGTCCTGCAAAACGCGCTGGTAAAGGCATTGAGCAGGTGACTAGTGCACATGTAGATGCTCAGGAGCTTCAAACGTTTATTGTTGATACAACTGATGCGATCACAGAGCTTCAGCAGCAACTGGCGGACGATGCTCCGGAAGATGTGCTCACTGCTCCATCCGATTCAAAGGACAGCAGTACATCTGCTACTCCTTCAAATGAGACTATGACTGAACTTGATGCTGATACTCAGCCAGCACAGAGCAAAGATACGGTCGAGGCGAAGTCAGATAAGCAAGGGGAAGACGAGCAACCCCCTGTTGAAGAAATTACTCCTGAAGAAACCATTCAGAGTGCAGAAGAGCGTCTCAATCAGGAGATAGAAGAGCTGCTCACGCTCCTGGGTCTGAGCCAGAGCATGATTGAAGTGACAAACGAGATGCTTGTTCCGCCAGAGGGAGCATGGCACGCAAACGAGGGCTATCGTGCTATAATTAATCCAGGTGGCGTAGGCCAGCCGCGAGATGGTGATCCCAGAGCTGCATTTATGATCTATGATACGGAGAGCGGCAGCTTCACTTTCTATCGTGTCCCCTATGCATTTGAGAAAACACAGAAGAAAATCGTTGAGGTCGGTCTGCCGCAATATCTGGCAACACGCCTCGCCTATGGTCGTTAAACAGGTCTCTTTCTCATGAAGCTACTCATTGGTCTGGGCAATCCAGGCTCTCAATACGAACGCACACGTCATAATGTCGGTTTCCATGTTATGGATACTCTTGCAGCGAAGTATGGCTTCCGTTGGGAGCGGCGCAACCGCGCGCTGCTAGCGAACGGAAATATTGACGCTGAAAAAGTGGTGCTGGTCAAACCTCTTACCTTTATGAATAATAGCGGTGAAGCGGTAAGCGAGCTTGTACGCTGGTACAAAATACAGCCAGAGGATATTCTGGTGATCTATGATGACCTGGACCTGCCCGTAGGCCAGATTCGTTTGCGTCCTAAAGGAAGTGCAGGCGGCCACAATGGTCTGAGTAGCATTATCCATCATCTCCACACCGATCAATTTCCACGCCTACGCGTCGGAATTGGAAGACCGGCCAATTCTCATATGAACACGGTTGACTACGTTCTAGGCGCGGCCTCTGGCGATGAGGGTATTCTGCTAGAGACAGCAGAGGATCATGCTGTTGACGCCGTTCCGCTTATCTTGCAGCAAGGTATCGGTGCGGCCATGAACATCCTTAATGCCGATCCTGAAGCTCTAAGAAAGGCTGAAGAGAAACGTCGCTTACAACAGGAACGTCGCGAGCAAGCCCGCCTGCGCAGACAAGAAGAGCGCGCCGCAAGCCAACTAGCAGGTGATTCTGATCAAATAACAGACGATGGCGCAATCAAGGCTTGATTCTCTGTGACCTCCACTATTCGCGCAATCTATCCAGTACTTTCCTCTGCCTGGAAATATTTCGCATACCTGAACTGTTTTCCTATATAGAGATTTACTGCTTTTCTTCCTCTCTCATGAGCACAGTCCAGAACGCAGCAAAATATAATCCAGTCGAAAACAGTTAAAACACCAAAACGGAGAGTAAGCATTAATTTATTCCATCTGTTTAAAGGGTGCGACCATAGATACTTCTACAGTAAGAAGTAAGAATAAACACGAAATCTCTACCGTGTCATCTGGACGAAAGTGCCGTTGGTACGGTATGATAAACATAGTAGAAAAATGTGCGATGCTCACGCCACCCCTGGTTGTGCTGGTAGGGGTGCGGTTCATCATGTGCGTTGGAGGCTGATGTGACATTACAGGGTTTACTTACGGTACTTACACAAAGGCCTGAATATCGCCGTTTGCGCGAAAAATTGCAAAACTCGGAGGGCATACCGGCGTTAACAGGCGTTACAGAGGCAGCGCGCCCATTCGTGGTGGCCAGCCTCGCAATATCACTCAAACAACCTCTTTTACTGGTGGTAGGTGACGAGGCGGAGGCGCTCTCGATGGTCGAGACCATCAAATCATTTGTGCCCAACCCTAGCGATGTCTTCTGCCTCCCGGACCGCGATGCTCTTCCTTACGAACGACTTATGGGCGATACAGTGACGACGCAACAACGCTTACAGACGTTGATTACGATGGTTGAGCGGGAACGAACTCCTCTTGTCGTCTGCTCGGCACGGACATTGACTCAACTTGTCATTCCTCCACAAGAGCTGTTTGCTTCCCTTTTTCGCTTACAAGCAGGCCAGGAAGTAGATTTAACGCTGATGCTGGAGCATCTCTACAATCTTGGCTATGAGCCTGTGACAGAGGTAGAGGAACCGGGTCAGTTTAGCCATCGAGGCGGTATCGTCGATCTCTTTGCGCCCACAATGCCACGCCCAGTACGCGTAGAGTTTTTTGGTGATGAAGTCGACTCTATTCGTACATTTGATCAGGAGACACAGCGCTCTCTCAATAAGGTCGAATACTGCATCATTGGGCCTTCCCGTGAAGCATTACCAGTTCGCGGTCCAGCAGTTGCCAAAGAGCTGGCTCAGTTGGAGAGTAAGACACTTCATTCAGATGCTCAGGAACGCTGGAAACGCGATCTAGAACTTCTCCAGCAGCAGCGCTCGTTCGAGGATATCACCTTCTACCTGCCCTATCTGCATGATCAAGCCACGATTCTCGACTATCTGCCCCGCAATGGACTCCTTCTCCTCGACAATCCCGCCAGTATTCAAAATCGCATCTTCGACCTTGATGTACAGGCACAGGATATAAGAGATCGCCTGGAGCGTGAGCACGAAAACCCGACTCATCTGCGTGAGGCTTACGTCTCCTGGAATCAGTTGGAGACGCTGATTCAGCAGCGCCGCCAACTGCGCTTCGCCGATATCCTCTCAACTGCTGAGGGCGATTTCGATGTTCGCCAGCACGACGGGACAGAGCACTTGATACCCGCGTTCCATAGTGCAAATTCGTATGGTGGTCGGCTGCGTGCCTTCGTACAAGACTGTCGTAAAACGCTCGACAACAGGGACCGCGTGGTGATTGTGACAATGCAGGCTCGCCGTATGGCCGAGGTGTTGAGTGACGAGAGTATCCTCCATGAGCATACTATTCATGTGAGTCCTGGCACAAATATTAACCAGTTGCCAGAAGCCGGTACGCTTACACTTATTCAGGGCCAACTGCCCGAAGGTTGGCAATCTCGTTCTCTCGCCCTCTATGTCTATACCGATACAGAGATCTTCGGCTGGTCGAAACGACGCAATGCTCAACGCCGCAAACCAGTCACTCCGGCTTCTTTCCTGGCCGAGGTAAAGGCTGGCGATTACGTGGTCCATCAGGAGCACGGGATCGGACGCTTTGAAGGGCTCGTCAAGATGAGCCTGACTGGCGTCGAACGAGAATATCTGTTAATTCACTACGCCGGCACCGATAAGCTCTATATTCCTACCGATCAGCTCGATCGTATCACGCGCTATGTCGGCATGGGCGACTCCGTTCCGGCCCTTAGCAAATTGGGAACGACCGAGTGGACGCGTGCGAAATCAAAGGTGAAGGAAAACGTTCAGGAGGTCGCTCAGGATCTATTAAAGCTCTATAGTCAGCGTGAAGCTGCACAGGGTCATCCTTTTCCTCCTGACTCAGAGCAGCCGTGGCTGCAAGAGCTTGAGGACGCCTTTCCTTTTCAGGAGACGCCAGATCAGCAGCGCGCTATAGATGATGTGAAGGCCGATATGGAACGACCTCGACCGATGGACCGCCTGGTCTGCGGCGATGTCGGTTATGGAAAAACAGAAGTAGCCCTCCGTGCTGCCTTTAAATGCGTGCTCGATCAGCGTCAGGTAGCCATACTGGTCCCCACAACAGTGCTGGCGCTCCAGCACTACAACAACTTCAAAGAGCGTCTCAAGGCCTATCCTGTACGCGTGGAGCTACTCAGCCGCTTCCGTTCAGAAAAAGAGCAGAAACAAGTGTTGGAAGATCTAGCATTTGGTAAAGTCGATATCGTCATCGGCACTCACCGCCTCCTGCAAAAAGATGTGGTCTTCTTCAACATGGGCCTCTTGATCGTTGATGAAGAGCAGCGCTTCGGCGTCATCCATAAAGAACGCCTCAAACAGATGCGCAACGAGGTTGACGTGCTGACCATGACCGCGACCCCTATTCCCCGTACGCTGCATATGTCGCTGGTCAATCTGCGCGATATGAGTGTGATTGAAACGCCACCGCAGGAGCGCCTGCCCATTCGTACGGTTATTCGTGAGTATGATGACACACTGGTGCGAGAAGCTATTCTGCGAGAGATCGATCGCGGCGGTCAGATCTTCTTCGTCCATAATCGCGTTCAGGGTATCCAGATGATCGCTCAGAAACTGCAAAAGCTTATTCCAGAGGCCCGTATTATGGTTGGACATGGGCAGATGAATGAAGAACAATTAGAACGGGTTATGGTTGGCTTTTCCAATGGCGATTATGATGTGCTCATCTCAACCACGATTATTGAAAACGGCCTGGATATTCCAAATGCAAATACGATTATTGTGAACAATGCCTCTTACTTCGGCCTGTCACAGCTCTATCAACTTCGAGGTCGTGTAGGCCGCGCAACGCAACAAGCCTATGCCTACTTCTTCTATAACAAGGACGCCAGACTCACTCCTATTCAGGAGAAGCGCCTGCGCGCAATCTTTGAAGCAACTGAACTGGGCGCGGGCTTCCGTATCGCAATGAAAGACCTGGAGATCCGTGGTGCTGGCAGTCTGCTGGGCGCGGAGCAATCTGGATTTATGAATACGGTTGGCTTTGACCTTTATACAAAGCTGCTTACAGAGGCAGTTCAAGAACTACAGGGCAAGCAGGCAGAGATAGGAATGTTCAACACCAGCGTTGATCTTCCAATCGACGCCTATCTACCAGACGAGTATATCGGTGACCGTACGTTGAAGGTGAATTTCTATCAGCGCCTCGCCAATCTGCATCAGCCCGAACAGGTTGAGGCGATGGCAGCAGAATTACATGACCGCTTTGGCGCTATTCCAGAAGCCGTTCAGAATCTACTTACAATCGTGCGTCTGAAAACTGAGGCGGCACAACTGGGCTACGAATCCATTTCTATCAAGGATAATGAGCTGATCCTGACCGTTAAACGCGATGTTGTACCTAATCGCATTGCGCTCTATCGGCGTTTCCGTAACGATGCACATGTGCAACAAGGAATTATCCGTATTCCTCGCCGCCTACTTGGTTCCAACTGGCTAGAGCAATTACATGACCTCTTACCAACAGTTACTGCCTCAGCCTCATCAACTACTTCTTAAAAGTTAAGCGCTTTTTCACACAGAATGCGTTGCCTATCCATTATGAGCAAAGCTCATAATGGATAGGCAACGCATTCTGTGTGAAAAAGCGCTTAACTTTTGGTGTGCATTAAATGAAACATGAGGGCTTGTTTGTAGTCTAGCACGCTCACCGTACCCGTCTTGATTACCTGATTCGCCAAGTTCAGCAGCGTTGATACAATCTGCAAGCGAGTCTCATCAAAGTGAGCCTGCTGGCGCAGCATCTCTAACAACTGTGCAGGAACCTGATCAGAGATTTCAAGACCGGCTTTGATCGCCTCCACACGAAGCCAGATGACAAGCTGCTGTCGCATCTGCTCAAATATAGCTATATCGTCTTCTCCGACAGAGAGCAAGTCACGCGATCCGGCAACTGAGTTGGGTGTGAGTGCTCCATTTTGTGGATTTGATGCTGCCGGTGAGATGCTGCGTACATGCAAGGCAGACGGCGATGAGACTACAGCAGAGGGCGAGGTGTCTGCAAAGGATGAGGGAGAGAAAGGTACCTTTATGCCACTCCCACCTGAAGTTTTTAATGGAGTTGAAGCAGATTGCAGGGCTGAAACAGGAGGCATTGAAGATGCTTGAGCCTCTATGGGCAGTTTTAGCGCGTCTGCATTTCTGCCTGCTGCGGTTGCCTGTCTACTATCAGTAGATTGCTCCAGAGGTCCCGATTGTCTTCCTCCAGTAGGCGCTTGCTTACTATCACGAGATTGTTCCCGCGTCTCTGCTTGACGCTTCCCATTCAGCAGCACCGTTTGTTCTTCAGACACTTCCTGCGGTAGGCTTCTTGTGGTGGCGGGACTAGTCATAGGGCTAACAATCGATGCGACTGGAGCTGGATTGGCGGTTGGATCTTCCTTTGTACTGGTTGATGGATTTACAGAAGCCTGTGGCCGTGAGTTCACCGGCTGGGTCGCCGCCGTTTGTTGTCTCGCTACAGTATCCAGATCGCTATTAGCTTTTTGCGCTATCGAGGACGCAGCTGGTTGAGGACGTGCAGGGCGCCGTGCCGAACCGTTCGTTGACCCGGCAGCAACCGCTGCTTGCGCAGGGCGCGGCTCGTTTATCGTTGCCGTCCTCGCCTCACCTCTTATCTCCTGCATCTGCTGTTGCAAGAGCGTCGTCGAAGTAGAGATTTGCTCCCAGCCTGGCTCTGCCTTTCCGCTGATACTCAAGGTCCCCCATGATACGACTGGACGTGGTGTTCCAAAAGGGGGTACGTTCTGTTTCTGGCCCGTCAGGTGATTGCGCAACCCTTGTGATACCGTTATCGCACATGAGCTAATCAGCATGCGGATATCGGACATCCTACGACGCCCTTGAGCGCCAAAGAAGCTGCGATTGCGCTGCACAAACTGAATAAAGAGACGCTCTATCTGATGTTGAAATTCAGGTGTTGTCAGGTCTATACGGTTCCACGCGGTAAAATCAACGGAGCTCAAATAGAGCCATACTTCCTGACGCTTCTTACGGTCGACCGGACGCATCTGCAACGATTCGGTTCGATGATCAAAGAAACGGGGATAGCAGAAATTAGCAATCAGCGCCTCCGCCAGTTCGGCTTTCAAGCGCGCGATTTCTGCGGGCGGAAGTTGACCTAAATAAATGCCCATCCTACATCCTCTTTCGTTCTATAGAAAATGAATGATGCCTTCTCTACTTTACTCTACAATTTTCAATGGCATCAACTGCAAGGCATTCGTACCTCGTCTGGTCGTTACCGTTTCAGGAGCATTCAAGATCTGCAAAGACAGCCGAGCTTGTACATCCATCATTGTACTCGATGACTGCACTAAAGGTAAAAGGGCAATGGACAAATGTGCTAGTCCAGCCGGAATTGTACTCCCCTGGAGATTAAAATCTCTACTGGTGACACGAATAATCTGACCAGACTTCCACGTATTTGTTTGACACCATAAGAGCTCAGGAACATCGTTACTCACTAGATAATCTTTATCATTGTCGCGTTGCATAAACATTATGAGTTGTAAAGGTGTGGTAATAGGACTCTCTACGCGCCAGTACGTCGTGACGTTGACGTACCCTGTTTCCTTACTTAACGAGCTAGAGCCACTATAATCGTAGCCAATCAGGCTCATCTTCCCATTTCCTGATCCCGAAAAGGAGACGTTGAGAGGATGAACCATCTGACCCGGCGCAGCATAGAGATTTGAGCAAAAGCTTGCGGGCAAGTCGAATGCAACGAATGCTGGATCACTCTCCTCGTCTGGTCGCACAGGTGACAGTGCCGAGGTCGCCGGCCCTGGTAGTCCTCGCTTCAGCAGCAGATAGCCATCCTGACCCTCCACAACTCCATAATGGCCCGACAGGAGCACACGCTTTACCTCATTCGCATACTCCGTCGAACTTCCATACGGATAAATATCACTTGTCACATCCAGAAGGACATAATCCACCCTTGTATCTTGATATGGGAACATGTAAATAAATTCCCGGTGACTCATATGCGGAACAATTTTCGTCTGGGCAGAGACGGAGGCATCCGGCGGAACCATATCGATAAAATGCTGCGCCAGGGCTAGATGTGCTGAGGATTGCGGCCAGCTAAATCCCTGCGAAAAGGGCAATTGTCCATGAAAATAATAATCCGAACGAACTGCGCTAGCTAACATGCCCAAAGACACCAGGACGAGTAAACCCACGGATGCTGCATGGCCCCATCTTTGTATTCGTAAAGAAAGCCGCCCAACGGACTGCCTGCTCTGTTCGACTCCGCGCGCCAGGATGACAGCACACAGGCGTACCAACCATACTATCAATACAAGTGATTCAATGACCGAAAAGATAATAATCGGTACAATCTCTGCACTATAGTGGAATAGTCCGCTATACATCTGCGGATTCGAGCTCACCAGATTGAGTAAAAGAGCTGGTAGAGCCAGTATCATTATCCAGGGAGCAAGCAGAGGCAGATAGAAGAGCGGATCGCCATTTGGCTTGGGAATATAGCCTGCTGGTCCTAATAAGACGTGGATGTAGGCAAAATGATCCTTCTCCCAGACATACGTATTTAAAAACACTCGTGGATGATACAGAATATTTTTTACGAGTCCAATGGGACTTTCGCCAACATCGTTGTAGCGGGAAATGAGCAGAGGATGACCAGTCGGGCTAAAATGCGGCATGATGACGTAATAACCCAACAAGAACCAGCAACTGGCAAGCAGCGCAAGTCCACCACCACTCACCCAGCGCCGTTGAAACACTACAGACCAGAGACCGATCATCAGGACGATAAGCGGCACCTCCTCTTTGCACGCCATAGCCGCGAGAGCAAACACGAAAAACCAGACTGTACGCCGCGTATACATAAAGTAGAGCGTGAATAGCAGCAGCGCAGCAGTTAATGTGACGGCGTGAAAGTCGGCAACGGTAGCTTGTTGCTGTACTGGATAGAGAAGATACAGGCATGCTATAGCCACACCCGCCCAATTGCTACGCAAACGCAGGCGTGCCAGTAAGAAGGCTGGATAGGCTCCACTTGCCACCACGAGTGTTTGCAGAACAAACAGTACCTTAGGATTAGACCAGAGAAGATATAAGAGCGAAATGGGAAAAAGAATAGGTTCAAAGTGAATCGCGAAACGCATGATACCATCAGGAGAGGCACAATTGGTGTCGAAAACGATGTTACAGATCGTTTGATGCAATGGATGCCCATGTACCGTACTCCAGATCGCCTGATCCATAATACCAAAATCTTCAGCATTGGTCTGAAAAGCATCTTGCTTCGCAAAGAGAAAAGCTAGAAAGTAGGTACTAAAGCAGATGACCACTGCCGTTACAACTCCTATCGCAATCCAGAACGCGCGTGTAAGCGGCATAGGCACTGGATCTGGATTGAGGCTGCGTCGGCTGTAGAGGAGCGCCAGACGCTTCCGCCAGATTTCATTGTTCGATTGCCGTTGCATTAATCAAGCACCTGTCTGATGCTATACTCTTCTCCACGTTTGAAAGAATAGTAGCGTACCATCTCACTTTGTAATCCCGCTAAAAAGAACTGAATTCCAAAGATCATTAGTAGAATTCCACCAAACAGCAGCGGCTGCTGATGAATAGGCTCGTGTGTGATAACAAAACTACGGAATACGACGTAGGCATCAACCAGAAATCCGATCAGGAATGTCCAGAAGCCGAGTGGAGCGAACAGGCGTAAAGGTCGTCGCAAAAATGTGACTAAGAACAAAATGTTTATCAGATCGATGAGGCCTTGAGCAAAACGCTTCGCTCCAAACTTGGAGACGCCAAATTTCCGTGGATGATGTCTCACTTTAATCTCGGCAACTCTGAAGCCGCGCGAGGCCGCAATGACAGGTATAAAGCGATGAAAGTCTCCGTAGAGCTTTAGATTCCGGTCCTCAATCACTTCGCGCCGATATGCCTTGAAGCCACAATTGATATCGTGTAAGTGAACACCAGTCAGCCTGTTTACCAGGCCATTAAAGACGCGCGACGGAAATGTCTTCGAGATGGGATCAAGTCGTGGAAACTTCCATCCGGTGACTAGATCATATCCTTCATCCAGCTTTTCCAGATATCTGGGGATCTCCTGGGGATCGTCCTGCAAGTCGCCATCCATAGTAAACACAACATCACCGTGTGCGAGATCAAAACCAGCCACCAGGGCGGGCGTCTTCCCAAAATTGCGGCGGAAGCGCACAACGCGTACAATATCGGGATGCTCTTCGTACAGGGCTTTCATTACGTTAAAAGTATTGTCAGAGCTACCATCATCGATAAAAATTATTTCATATGCTTTTTCAAGTTGATTCAACTGGCTTACTAATTGCTCACAGAGTAGCGGAATATTCTCCTGCTCATTCATTGCAGGCACAACAATAGAGATCCCCACCCTCTGCATCGCATCTACGGGTTCTATTTTCGCTTTATGTGTTTCTAAGGCAATTTCAGTGTTTTGCATATCTTAATTAGTCTCCCACTCACAACCCGTGCATACGCCAGATTCTGGCCTGTAATCAGGGAACATTATAACATAGATTCTCAGGTGTTCTATACACTATGGTACCATCGCTTTTTGTGGTCTCAATGATAATATAACGGATAGATATCGGAGAGAGACACATTTCGGCACAAACAGCATGCCTAAGCTGTTCAGCGGCTTCCAGCTAATTATTCTGGTTCGTCCTGTAGATTTTCGAAGAAATCTGGCCGGTCGGTCGTGAGGGAATCTACTCCGTTAGCGATCTGAAGGCGTAATTCGTCACGGGAATTGACGGTCCATAGCCCTAGTTTCAGCCTGTTGGCTCGAATTACAGGGAGCATATCCGTCGTGAACAGCTTCCGATCCATGTTAATCCAGTTACAACCAATAGCTGTCACCCGCTTACACAGGTTCTCTACGGCGTTGCTATCCTCCGGCGACCAGAGCTCGCGTGAGACATTTGCCCCTGTCATTAAAGACGGCTCCACTTTCCTGAGATTGTTGAGCGTTTGCCAGTCAAAGGAGATGATCTGTACCTTGTCCATCATTTTGGCGGCGCGCACCTCGCGCACCACCGCCTCCACAATCTTAGGATAGCGCCAGTAGGCATTGTCCCGCTCGGCAAGCTTAATCTCAATCGAGACGTGCACACGACCTTTCGCCAGTGCCAGTACCTCGCGCAGCGTCGGTATCTGCTCAGCCTGGGGCCAACCACCGGGGAAATGGGCGGCTGCATTGAGTGAACGCAAGTATGCGAAATCCAGATCGAGAATATTCCCCTCTCCATCCGTCACGCGATCAACGGTCGCATCATGAAACACAATAAGCTGTCCATCCCGGCTCATCTGTACGTCCAACTCAATAACATCTACCGGCATCGTCAAAGCATTCCGGAACGCCGCCATAGTATTCTCCGGTGCCAGCAATGACCCCCCACGATGAGCAATACGCTGAACCTGATTCGCCATCCTGATTCACCTCACAAGGAAAATAGAACGAATTCTGCTTCTCGTTTTTTTATCGAACAGGGAGTTGAACTCCCCCATCCTCGCTGTATAAAACCGATAACGCCACCTGTCATACAAAGTATACAAAGCCTGCCATGAGCATTGCAACACGGCTCTCTAGCTTGTGCAGCGCTCATTTCACAGGAAATAATAGCGATCAATACATTGTTATCTACTGTAGAACTCCATATTAGACGCTAAAGAGTGACAAAGTAGACCACTTCTACTTCAGGGTAGAAGGTGGGTGGCCAGATGTACAGCGGGAGCAAGAAACATCTTCCAGTATAGTCTTGCTATTTGTCAACCGTCGTGTTATAATAGGGCTTGCCTCGAAACAAAGAGTGCTTTTGGGGAGCATATGTTTTGAAGCAATCGTTCTTCATCTGGGGATGTCGGGTTTCGACAGGGGGGCTGGTTGAAGAATTGCAGGCCGAGGTGTCGGTACGCACTCTCGTTAAACAACCGACAAAAAATTAGTTGCCGAAAAACAAGCAACACCCCAACTCGCTTTCGCTGCCTAAAAAGTAGTGATCGAGCGTCTGCCCGACCTTCGCCTGTAGGGTCGGGGTTCAGGCGTCATACATACGGGATGCTATGACGACGACTGCTTTCTAGTCGTCATAAAAGACCAGAAGGCCAGCACTTCAGTATCCGGCCGATGGGAGACCGAGGTGTAATGAAAAACATCGACTAAGCCTGTAGCACATTCCTTGATTTGTTCTTTTGGACAGGGAGTTCAACTCTCCCTCATCTCCACCATTCAAAAAGGCTAGAAGTTGCCAGACACAACTTCTAGCCTTTTTGAATTCTCTTTAATACAACCATTATTCTAACCATCTACTATTCTCGTTCTCGAATTTTAATTTATTAATGCTTCCCGATTTTATTGACCTTTTACAACATTGACACTTCTCGCTTGATTTCAATCTCTTTCCCGACTAAAATGCATACAACACGGGCCTAATCTTTCAGAGTTCGGAGTGAGGTGAATATGGGTATTAGTTTACTAGATCTGCTTGCCGCAATTTTACACAGTTATGCTATCAACAAAATCACAGGAAATCCTCCAGATAAAAGCTCAGAAGTATTAATTTTGCTCGCTACCATTACATGTATTGCAGGTTTAATCTTACAAATATTTAGCACATGAGGATACATTTAATGAAAAGACTCTCTGATTCTGGAAAAGATTGGATTATAATATTTATCGCACTTGTTACTATAGCTTTTAGCATTGCAGCTATTGTAGTTATTACATATGCCTGGATATCTGGAAGTAAAGCGGCAGAAGACTTTCTAAAGGTTCTTTGTATCATTGTAATCATAGGAGCTATGCTAATTGCAGTACTACTTTTTATGCAAAAAAGAAAAAATAAAGAAGAACACATAAGCATCTCAACTCTGCACACACTACTAGCCTTATCTGTATTAAAGATGTTCAGCATGCATTAAAGAGGCAAGCAAAAGTACACCTGAATTCATCGAATTATGGCTTGAAACGGCAAGGGTATTAGGCTAAAATATTCCGCAACTAGGAGTAGTTACCGCGTAAATCTGATCATATCTACGCAGCAATTATTATTGCACACAGAACTCATTTCCCTCTGGATCAGTCATCGTCACCCAGTAATCGCCCCGCTGCTCTCTTCGATACAGTTCGCGTGCGCCCAGCCCCTTCAAACGCTCCACTTCGGCATCAACTTTTTGCGTCCGTTCCGTCGATGAGCCGTGAGTAACACTATGGCTAGCATTTAGATCTAGATGCAGGCGATTCTTCACTACTTTAGCCTCTGGTACACGCTGGAAGTAGATACGCGGCCCCTTCCCATCGGGATCAACAACCGCCGAGGCACTATTCCATTCCTCCGGAGGCACGCCTTGTGATTGTAGAAAAGCTTCCCATGACGTATATCCTGTAGGCGGGTCTTGCACTTTATAACCCAGTGCATTGACCCAGAATTCCGCCAATTGTGCCGGATTGGAGCAGTCAATCACGATCTGGAGTTGTGTCGCCATAAAGATTTCTCCTTCTATTTTCCTCTTTTCTTTCGCCTCTCCCCTCCAATGTAGCATCAATAGTGGACATTTTCAATCCTAATTCCAAAAACTTTTCCCAGGCCGCTGAATTCAACATTCTGATAAAGATAGAAGTGTAGCCGTCCAGATATACTTTGATGTATTGGATTTGGTGCAGGTGCCATTAACAATACCCCATCCACAACCTCATAACACTGTCCGTCGTCTGCCAGAGCAGCATAATCGTCATACGCCCAATTTCCTTGCTCTGGTCCACTTACTTGATCAGCAGGTACTACTACTGCAACTTTCTCCTCTGTCGTTGTCATGCTTGACTGTCCTTCATAGTAAACACAAGACGCTCTCTATATAGTATACAAAGATAGCATAAAAAGGAAGTATGTATTGTGTTAGAACACATACTTCCTTTTCTCTTACTTGATAAAGCTTTTGTTGTTTATCTAGCGACGAGGAGATGGAGGTAAAGGTTGCTGTGGCCAGTTCTGTTGATCAGGTTGTCCTTGCTGTGGCCAGGATGGTTGTTGTGCAGGTTGTTGCGGCCACCCTTGTTGACCCGATTGTGGTTGTGGTTGTGGCCTGAACTGTTGGCCTGCTTGCCCCTGCTGGGGCCACGGGGAGCGAGGTAAAGGTTGCTGTGGCCAGTTTTGCTGATCAGGCTGCCCTTGTTGAGGCCCGACTTGCTGCTGAACAGACTGAGGCTGTGACTGCCAACCTTGCTGCACCTGTTGCGGCTGTGACCATGCTTGTTGCTCAGGTTGCCCCTGCTGCTGCCAGGGTTGTGCGGGAGCGGTCTGGCTCCAGGTGGGCGATTGATTTTGTGACCCGTCGGCATTTCCAGTCGCGTGCTCTGCGCGTGCTTTGCGATCGTTGCGTACGTGACGCCAGATATACAGGATGACTAGCGCGACGACTAGCACCGCAATCACAACATCCGCGCCCTTAAAGATCGGATCTATCTTCGCCATATTAGCGCCGAGAATTGTGCCCAGGTAGGTCAGCAAGATACACCAGGGGAGCGAACCCGCGAACGAGTAGATGCAGAATTTTACAAAGGGCATCTTTGAGATACCTGCCGGCAGCGAGATGTAGGTGCGCACGACGGGGAGCAGGCGCGAGAAGAACGCCGTTGCACTACCATACTTTTGAAAGAAATGATCGGCCTTATCTGCATCGTGCTGCGAGATAAGTACATAGCGGCCATACTTGAGCATGAGAGGCCGTCCACCTCTATAGCCAATCCAGTAGGCCACTGCCGAACCCAGTAGACAGCCGATTGAACCTGCTAGTCCAATAAGCACAATACCGAGAATGGGATTTATCCCCGGAAACAGTTTATGTTGCGATAACAATAGACCAGCCACTGGCATAACAATTTCGCTTGGAAGCGGTATACAACAGCTTTCAATTGCCATCGCTAATGCGATACCTAATAGACCAGTTGAGAGATAAAGATTTGTTATTATCGTCGTTAATATTTCTGTGATATTTGATAGCACAAATGCCTCCTTAGCAAACCGACACTTTTGGCTCAATACTAGCATATTTTACAAGAAGTGACCAGGACTCCCACTGCAAAGCGCATTGATATAGTACTTAGATTTACTACGTGATAGTGCGAGCATAGTTGTTTGTGGAGAACGACAATGAGGATGTATCGCTAAATTTCTATACGCAGCTCTATCTATCCTCTTCCTGATGCCTGTTCAGGTTGCGAGACGAGCGCCTTGTGATTGGGCCTTCCACCTGCTGTGATAGCTCCTGGCGCAAAGGGTCGTCCTCATACATATATGGAGCTCTTCGTACAAGAGGCTTCTTGATGTTGCCATTTGTTAGAGGAGGATTGACGAAGTCCGTTTCGGGCTCAAATTGCTGCCTTTGTAAAGATCGTTGCGTAGTACTTTCGCCTGCCAGTGATAAGAACTGCGACTCCCCATTTTGTGAAGGAGTTGCATCCACTATCCGTCTTGGGCGGCGTGGATACTGTTTCGCACCCTGCTGTGCACGCTGTGATATCTCCTGCTTGTCGTATGACTGCTCAGATAAGGTTCGACTTGAGCGCGCGCCAGGAGACCGTCTGGAGCGCTGGGATGGGAATTCTTCTATCTCATCTTCCTCGCGTTGCCGTGCGGCTTCCAGGCGTGCGGTACGCAATGCCTGCGAGCGTATCTGGCTTTGCTGCGGCGTCTCCGGCTGATAGCCTGGATGACCAGGATAGTTCATACGTTGTTGTGTAGGTCGTCGGCTTGTGACCTCTTTTTCACGTGCCGGCAGTTGCCTGGGGTTTAGAGTATTCCGCTCAGGAAGTTGTCTAGTGGTTGGAGATAATTGTCTTGGATTCAACGTACTCTGCTGGGGAGCGGGAAGTTTAGGGACTGGTCTTTGCTGATTTGGAGATGGTAGGCGAGACTGGGCTTGAACGGATGGGCGACGAGCACCTTGAGTGCGGCCATAGAAATCTTCTTCATCTCTCTCATTCTCATACCATTCATCCTCTTCTCCCCAGATTTCAGGGCGCGGGCGCGGACGATCCTCTTCCACGACATACAGACTGCGAGCCACCCGCTCTGGTACTTCTGGATACTCGTAGATAGGCTCATACTCTTCATGAGCACCTGACCTTTGATCGTGATGCCGTGAGAGAAACGAAAAGATGGTTAGAGAGATCGGAATGCTAAGAAGTAAGGCAGCCAGCCCTCCTATTAATCCACCCAGCACCCATGAATTGAGGGTATTCCCGTACCATAGTACGACCGCCGCCCCCACAACAAGCACAAGTGCCGCAACCACAGCCTTCATCAAAGCCGTGTTTCCTTTCTGAGCATTCGCAGTAAATCCCGGCTCACAATAGTAACCATTACCCTACTACACTATCGTAGTAGCAGTATACCAAATTTGAGAGAGGAGTACAAGAGGTGGAGTGCAGCAAGAACCCGTAGAAGTGACATTATAAGCACAGATTAAACAGACTATTTGATTTTGATTGGCCTCGAAAATGATTGGATGGGCACAAAAAGGCAGTAAACCGGATTTAGCAATGGACAACTCCAGCTGGTTATTTAAAACCAACTATATCTCTCCATATAATCCTTTACTGCCCCGTTTATTCGTTTCAAGTAGTTCTCATACAGTTGTACCGTATTCCGGTTTTGTATCGTAACTTTCTATTAGGCAGCGTTTATACACTGCCGGAAAATAGCTACGACCTTCCCTTGAATCTGCCACTCGCGGTCCCACACACTTCTAGGAATCAAGATGGGGTCCAGTTCTGAATTTGCAGGCTGCAAGCGCACCCGGTCGTGGTCTTTCTCCTGAAAGAAACGCTTCAGCGTCGAGCTTCCGCTTACACCTTCTTGCATATGCACCGCGACCACGATATCGCCATTTTGACAGGTTGACTGAGGCTTGATCACGACATAGTCACCATCGCAAATGTGGTCCTCAATCATCGAACGCCCGCGCACTACAAGAGCATAGCTGTTTTCCGTATCGAGTATGCTGCTCCCGATTTCAATGGACTCCGCCGCATCAGTATAGATGTCCAATGGTTGGCCTGCTGCAATGGTACCCATGACAGGAATACCCTGGCTCTGCCTGGCCAATTTGATGCCACGGCTCTTCTTCGCCTGCCGAGAAATCAGCCCCTTCTTCTCTAACATCGTCAGATGATAGTCCACGTGGCCTGTGCTGGCTATATTCAGCTCTCGGCCTATCTCTCGATTCGTCGGGGGCATCCCCTCTGATTTCATGTAGTTTACAATGAAATCATACATTCGGCGTTGTATTTCGCTGGCTTGCTCCAACGACATAATACGGTCTCCTGCCTTTCTGAACACATCAGCAATAACGTCCCCACATAGCCAAAACTAGAACGACTATTCCAAATCATAATACCATAATAGCACGTTCAATACAAGTCTTTTCTTGAACGTATTTTTCAAAAGGCTTGCAAATCGCTTCATTTCTTCCTTTTGAGGTCTTGGCAGGGCCACCAGCTTTTGCTATACTTCTCTGAAAAAGGCTTTTTCAGAGAGGGTGGCAAGCCACAGGCTCGTGACAACTTCTCTCAAAAGACACAATCTATAATAGTATGCGATCTATGGGTATCCGAAAATTTGCGTCCACTCCTTTGTCAGGTGTACAATGGTTGCATTAGATATTCGACGGACCCCCACGTACGAAAGAGAGAGTCAGAAAAACTATGGTAGAGATGACAGTTGAGAGCGTGCGCATAAACCTGGCTACGCAACAGCGGGTGGTCATCTTAAAAGCGACGAAGCAAGAGCGCTATCTCTTTATCTGGATAGCTTATGCGGAGGCATATGCTATTGCCGTCGAGCTCCAGGGAACAACTTCGCCACGACCACTTACGCATGACCTGCTCAAAAATGTGATCGAGGAACTCGATGCGAAGATAGAAAGTATTGTAATCTCCGATCTAATCGATGAGATTTACTACGCTCGTATTGTGCTCGATGTCTCTGGCAGACATGTTGAGATCGATTCACGCCCCAGCGACGCTATCGCTCTGGCGGTTCGGTCGAAAACTCCTATCTATGTGGAAGAAAGTGTTTTGGAACGTGCCGGTGTTGTTCCAGAGTTGAATGATGAAGCACAGCGACCAGGTCTTCGCTCGGAACAGAACAAAACGGAAGAGTCCGACGATGATAATCTGGATGCCTACCGCGATTTCATCAACAGCCTGGATGCTCTAGACGAGTTTGGGAAGGATTAGCCCGCTCGTCACGGTTGTCTTCCATTTTGCGCCGCTTTTGGTTGCGGTGCGCGTAAGAGTACTTTCAGAATATGCACGAGAAGCCGTGACAGCATTCCATAGATAAAGATAGCCAGAAGTGTGTAGGGCTCTACTCTTGCATTTAAAATCTCTGGTAGCTGCAACGGAGGAAGTAAAGCCTGAAAGGGTAGAAGGGCTATGTCACAGAGAGCATAGATTGTATTTACCCATGCGGCTCCTTGCGCTATTTCCAGCAATCTAAGTACAAAACGTGTGAGGAGGAGCATCTGCATGCAGACGAAACAGAGACCTACTCCTATAGGTATCAATGTTAGATAGAATGGCCGGTTGCTCTGTTGAAATTGTCCTGGTCTTTTCGCTTCTATGGGCTGTTGAGGTCCCAATTGGGGCTGCTCCGGCACCATAGGTGGGCGATATGGATAGACATCAAATTTCGGCGCGTTGGGTGGCGCTGCATATAACTGACCCTGTGGAAATGGCCCTAATGTGATTGGCTGCTGAGGTGGAACTGGTACCGTATTCATATCTGATGGTGCAGGTACAAAGGGATAGGGAACGGGCTCTGTCGGCAGATCATGCTCATCAGTCTCTGAGCCTTTCCCCTTTTCTGGCTGTTTACCCATCGTTGTCCTCCCTTATGCTAGTTACCCCTGCTCAATCACTATATCACCCGGCTCATAGTACCGTCCAGAGACGCAAAAACTCTACTCGGAAGCGTCTAAGCAGATACTTATTGAAATTATATGCTATCCCGCAATTGTTATAGTATGTTAGAATGAAGCAGAAAAGTAGTCGAAGGAGAGGCATTTTATTCATGACACAAATCGACAACCGTACAGAGGGGCTACCGGTTACGGGAGAGAAGCCGACGCCACGTCTGCGTTTTGCACCTAGCCCTACTGGATTTCAACATATTGGAGGCTTCCGTACCGCCCTCTTTAGCTGGCTTTATGCACGCCACACCGGGGGAGCCTTCATTTTGCGCATCGAAGATACCGATGTTGCACGCACCGTAGAAGGCGCGGTTGAAGATTTTAATAACGGTCTGGCCTGGTTAGGAATGAATGTGGATGAGGGGCCCGTCATCGGTGGACCTTATGGCCCCTATTACCAGATGCAGCGCAAAGCTCTCTATCAGCAGTATGCCAATCAGTTGATTGAGTCGGGCCATGCCTATCGCTGCTACTGTACGCCAGAGCGACTTGATCAGATGCGCAAAGAGCAAGAGGCACAAAAACTGCCACCCCGCTACGATCGCCGCTGCCGCTATCTGACACCCGAAGAGCGTGCTACAAAAGACGCTGCGGGCGAGTCCTGGGTGGTTCGCTTCGCGGTACCCCTTGAGGGTGAGACGGTGGTGCACGATGAGATCCACGGCGATATGGTGTTTAAGAACAGCGACCTGGACGATATGGTCATTCTCAAAGCTGATGGTCTGGCTCTCTATCATCTGGCTCATCTGGTCGATGATCATCTGATGGGCATCACGCATGTGTTACGTGGAGAAGAGTGGATTCCTAGCGCACCACGCCATGTACTGATCTACAAAGCTCTGGGCTGGGAGCCGCCGCTATTCTATCATGTTCCTAGCGTGCTAGGTAAAGATAAAAAGAAACTGAGCAAACGCCGGGGCGCTCCTGCATGGTCAGACTATAAGAAGCAAGGCTTTCTACCAGAGGCGGTGTTTAATTTTCTGGCCCTTTTGGGTTGGTCCTATGATGACAAGACGGAGATCTTCACGCGTGAGGAGCTGATTAAGGCATTTACGTTAGATCGCGTGGGAGGATCGGCTGGCATCTATGATCCCGACAAGCTGCTCTGGATGAATGGCCTCTATATCCGTAAGCTGTCTCTGGAGGAACTGGTAGAGCGTGCGTTGCCTTATATGGAGCGTCTGGAGGCCGAAGGTGGACTGCCCGATAGCGTCCAGCGTCCTATCGATCGTGCATACACGAGCCGGGTGCTAGCTCTGGAGCATGAGCGCCTCAAGACTCTGGGTGAGGCTGCCGAGGTCGTTTCTTTCTTCTATACAGATGAGATCGACTATGGTCTGGACATTCTGATACAGAAGAAGATGGATGCGGCGGGTACGCGTGAGGCATTAATTCAGGCGCGTAATCTGCTGGCTGGTCTAGATTCCTGGGAACATACCGTGATGGAGCTGCCAATGCGCGAGCTTGCCACCCAGATCAATCTCAAAACTGGTCAGCTTTTTGGCTCGGTTCGTACGGCGGTGAGTGGTCGTACCGCCACGCCTCCGCTCTTCCAGATGATGGAAGTTCTAGGCCGCGACGTAAGCTTAAAACGTATTGACCAGGCAATCGCGCAACTTGGCTAAAAGAGTGTCTGAGCCCCATTGCGTCCACATTCTCAGGAGATGAGAGAGTGTAGCTTCGCTACCTGAAGCGATTGTCATATATAATTTTACTTTTTCTACATTTTTAAGCATTGCTTAAAAATGTAGAAAAAGTAAAATTATATACTCTGCGAGGCCATTTATGATTAATAAAGACTATATACTGCGCCTGGCAGAGCAGATTGGGCGCGAGTTGTCGATAGTGCTTCGTTTACGCAAGCGCGATCAACACGAGGACGCTCTTATTACGCTCGATGATCTCTTGTTTCGCAAAGTCGGTCTCACTTCTGGCTTCATTGATTCTCTTTCGGAAGAGATGCTCGTTCGTACGCTCTCTCCACTTGGCAAGCTCAACGTAGAGGCGTGTCTATGGATCGCCTCGCTGCTGAAAGCCCAAGGGGAGATATATGATTCAAAGGGAGAGAGCAATGCAAGTTACTATCGCTACACAAAGGCCCTGTATCTCTTTATTGAAACACTACAGCACGAACACTTCCCCGAAGGCTCGACATTTCATCTTGACATAAAAGAGCTTATTGGCAAACTTGCTGCCTACGAGCTTCCAGCTACGATACAGATCCAGCTTTTCCACTACTACGAGCTTACAGGTCTGTATGCCCAGGCTGAAAACATTCTCTTCGATCAGCTAGAAGCAAGTCAATCATCCCATACGTTCATTGAACAAGGATATGGCTTTTACGAACGCTTGCTTAAAAAAAGTGACTTTGATCTACGAGCAGGGAATTTGTCGCGCGAGGAGGTACATGAGGGCCTGGCCCAATTGCAAAATATGGACGTAAAATAGTCGTACGTATTTCTGTAACTCTGGACAATTGCTCTGCTATTGATTACACTTACTTAACAAACATTACAGAATTTTAACAATGTTTAGGAAGTATAGGTAATCAATGGTAGCTACCCAGGTTGATAAGGTTTTCTTACCCAGGAGAGGTAATCACGTGTCATCTGTCAAATCGTCCGAGCTTGTCTACTCAACTACAGCAACAACGTGGCGTTGGATGTGGCCCGATCTCCTCATGCGCATCATCCCAATGATGCTTGTCCCATTTCTCTATATTGGCTTTTTTCATCTGCCCTTATCGTTTCTAGGCTTAACGCTCTCTGACGTGCCACTTCATATTGTGCTCGGCTTGATCGTTGGCGTGCTTATGGCGGCTTTTTCTATCGCTTATCGAATGTATATTGTTGGACCCTGGTTTCGTCGCCCGACGCCTGCCGATCAGCTTTTTCAGAGTGTCTTTTACCTGTTCATCAACGCTCCTGTCGAGGAGCTTTTCTTCCGTGGCTTTCTGCTTGCCATAGTTGCTCAGTGGACGAGCTCGCTTTTACTTGGCTGGTTGGTAAGTTCAGCCGCATATACACTCTATCATCGTTTAGGTAAATGGAACTGGCGTAGCGTGGCCGGTGTGGGCATTGCTGGTCTCGTCTTTAGCCTGGTTTATCTTTTCCTGCCAGGCCCACATTCTTTAGTCGCGGTAATTATCGTTCACGGCCTTACCACCAGCGGCTTCCTCAGTTGGGGAGATGAAGTCCTCTATCAAAGATGGAAACACCGACAAGCACAAACCTGAGATCATAAGGTATGAGTACTCCACCTGAGCCAAACCTGATAGGAAAAGCGTATTGATGATAGAGTGATGTTTATCAACAACGGCTCAGGTCCTTATCAATTTTTGATCGAACAAGCAATCCTGCTCTAAGAAGTGGTGCAAGACGGTTTATTTTGAAGGTAATTCCTTGCATGGAAACCTGAGTGCGGAGCTAGGACGGAGTCCGTTGATATGCGGACTTTCAAGAGAGCGGCGTTGAGTTCGGCATAAGATCTATGTAATGTAAAAACAGATACGAAAGACCGTTCAGTGCTCCTAACGTGCTATTTTCGTTACCTTCCCGGAACCAATTCGTCTTCCCATTAAGGTGCTGATATCTTTCTATAGATATTCTCAATGTTGGAGGTTTTCGTTGAAAACAGTTGTTACCGGCGGAGCAGGTTTTATTGGCTCCAATCTTTGTGCTCGTTTACTTAATGAAGGACATATTGTTCTATGTATTGATAATCTTATTACTGGTTCCAAAGAAAATATTAGAGAACTTCTTGCCCATCCACGCTTTACTTTTTTGCAGCAGGATGTCACAGAAATTTTTGATTGTGAAGCCGATGCTATTTTTCATCTCGCCAGTCCGGCAAGTCCTGTTGGGTATATGGACCATCCCATTGAGACAATTCTGGTGAATAGCCTGGGCACCTATCGTATGCTGGAGATCGCGCGCAAACAAGGCGCACGCTTCCTGGTCTCTTCGACCTCTGAAATCTATGGTGATCCTCTGGTCCATCCTCAAAGCGAGGAGTATTGGGGCAATGTGAATCCAATTGGGCCACGTGCCTGCTACGATGAGAGCAAACGTCTTGGCGAGACGCTGGTGATGGAATACTATCGGCAGTATCAGATGGATGTGCGTATCGTACGTATCTTTAATACCTATGGACCAAACAGTCAGATTAATGATGGTCGAATGATTCCAAATTTCATTACACAAGCTTTGAAAAATGAGCCACTGACTATCTACGGCGACGGAAGTAAGACGCGCAGCATTACTTACGTGAGCGATCTGGTGGATGGCTTATTGTTGGCTATGTACAAACCGCATACTGCTGGCGAGGTCTTTAATCTGGGAAGTGTTGAAGAACATACGGTACTTGAATATGCTCGGATGATTATTCAGCTTTGCAATTCTTCGTCGGCTATCGTTTTTGAGTCGAGCCGCATTGATGATCCGGAGCGCCGCCGCCCCAATCCTACCAAAGCACAGCAGGTTCTTGGCTGGCAACGCAAAGTGAGCATGGAGGATGGTTTGCACAAAACTATTGAGTGGTTTGGAAAACGTATTGGGCACCTCACACCCGTCTCATAGCTTTTTCCTGTTTTAGGACACTACACTATGTATAATCCGAGTATCGATAATGCAGAGTCTACCTCTCCTTCGTGGTACAGACAAGCATTAGCGGGTTTTCGTGAAAAAGCGACTGTCGCCAATTTAGTCGGCCTGGCAGCCGCTGTCCTCGCCCTTCTCTGCCTGTTTGCCCTCCCTAAGTCTCAATACTGGAATATTCGTCTTCCACTTTACCTGCTCATCACTGTCTGGACTCTTCTGCGTCCACGGATTGCTCTCTATCTTTTTCCTTTCGCTATACCCTGGGGTTCACTCGATACTATTAAGTTAGGCGTGAGTTTGACAAGCGCAGATATTCTTGTGGGTCTGCTTGCTGTGAGTTGGCTACTTAGCTTTGCACTACGTCCACTTGTGCCAGCTTACGCACGTCATCAAGGCCCTCTTGATCGCGAGGGGTATAACGCGCCGCCCTATCTGGCTCTGACAATACTTTTCCTTCTGCTGGCTATGCTGGCTTCGACGACGGTGGCGTTGAGCCTTTCGGCCAGTTTGAAGGAGATTGTGAAGTGGCTGGAACTTGCGGTGGTTGTGCTGTTGGGGGCGCAGTATATACGCACGCGGCAGCAAATCTGGACACTAGTTGTTATTCTTTGCCTGGCCGCTATCACTCAGGCGTGTTATGGCTATGCACAGGCGTTCTTTAATCTAGGCCCGACTTCGTTTGTTCGCGATTCCAGCCTGCGCGTCTATAGCACGTTTGGTCAGCCAAACCCTTATGCTGGCTATCTGAATATGACACTGATGATTACGCTGGCGCTGACATTGCTAGGGGGCTCCTGGACTATCCGCTTCCTGGCGGGGATAACAACGGCTATTCTGGCTGGTGTTGAGATTTTGACGCAGTCTAAGGGCGGCTGGCTGGCCGCGATTGTTGCTATACTTTTCATTATTGTCGTCGGCTTTCCCCATTTTCGTAAGCTTATGGCTGTGGTGGGCGTTGCGTTCCTGGCGTTTATCGAGGCGGCCCTCTCTGGCAAGATTCCTGCGCGCTTCTATCAGTCTCTCCTTGTTAGAATCGGTGTGGTTGGGATCTCTTTTACTGCGCCTTCGCCGGATAATTATGCGAATTCAGAGCGCGTGGCGCACTGGTTCGCTGGTATACAGATGTTTCTGGATCATCCCTTTCTAGGCGTGGGGATAGGCAACTATGAGCCCGCTTATCCGCCTTATGCTCCTGGTATCTTTATCATTCCTCTCGGTCATGCTCATAACTATTTTATTAACATTGCTGCTGAGGCTGGTTTATTTGGGCTGCTTGCCTTCGTCTTGTTTATTATCGCTGTTTTTGTTGTCGGCGGTAGAACAATTCGCACCCTGCATAAGCGTTCTCAAAAGCTGAGATTGCAGATCATGCACGCTGCCTTGAAAAAAGACAATCCGAGCGTTTCACCTTTAGTGAAGCAAGACGCCCTTAGACGCCTGAGTATACTGGTAAGTGATAGGGCACTTGCGATAGGGTTGGTTGCGGCCCTGCTCTCGGTCTCTGTCCATAATCTGGTGGATAATCTCTATGTTCACAGCATGACCATTCTCTTTGCGCTACTTCTTGTTTTGCTCTTGAGTCTGGATCGGGTTGCGTAAAGCGGAAGCTTTCGGTGGAGGATGTTTTGATTAAATATAAACGTGCGGCTCGAAAACCGAGCGCACTTATTCTCAATAAACAAGATCAGGATTCTGAGAGAATACAAGACAAAGAAGATGCTTCCTTTTCATCGTCCGCGTCTTTAGAGAATACACAGACAGAGGTTACTCGCGAGCAACTGGCGCTCGGCAAACGTCTCTTAAACTGGCGCACACTGCTGCCATTGATCGTTGTGATTGCGGCCCTGATCTTCTTTGCTCAGAAGGCAAACATTAACCCTCAAAAGACATGGGCGGCCATCCGTTCTGCAAACCCCTTTTTCTTTCTGGTTGCCTTTCTGATTTACTATCTCTCCTTTGGCATTCGCGCCTTGCGCTGGCAGCTCTTACTAGAGAACGTCGGCTATAAGAAGGGGAATGGTATCCATCTGCCTGGCTTTGGCAAGTTGGTGGAGATTATTTACATTTCCTTTTTTGCCAACGCAGTGGTTCCGGCGAAACTGGGCGATCTCTATCGGGCCTATCTCTTACGACAGGAGATCGGTGTTTCGACGACGCGTAGCTTTGGCACTGTGCTGGCTGAACGCCTGCTCGATCTCGTTGTCCTTCTGTTACTCTTTATTCCCTCTATTATTATTAGTCTGCGCTCACATATGCCGCCGCAACTCCTGTTGAGCATGGAACTTCTGCTGGCTGCGGTGGTTATAGGTATCGGAGCTCTGTTCGTCTTACGTCTGGCACGTGAGCCTCTTGCGAAAATGGTGCCTCCTCGCTTTCGTGATCAGTATTATCACTTTCAGGAGGGGACGCTTGGCTCTTTCCGCCGCCTTCCTATATTGGTGGGGCTGACGGTTGGAGTCTGGGCTTGTGAAGCTTTGCGGTTCTTGTTCATTGCGCTTGCCCTCAATCTGATTGGCGGTCCTCCTCTGCATATTCTGGCTGCGGCTATCTTCGTTGGTCTGGGTGAGGCTCTTCTTACGGCTATTCCTGCTACTGGCGGTGGTGTGGGGCTGGTGGAGGGTGGCATGGCGGCGATGATTGCGCTTTTCTACCAGGGGTCGAATCTTGTGAATCTGACTGCCGCCGCTATTCTTCTTGATCGCACTATCAGCCTCTTTAGTATCCTACTCTTTGGTTCCATTCTGTTTCTTATTGCGTTCGGCCGTAAAGCAACACGAGTCGGGTAAAGACTTGTAAATGCGATGCCTTGACATAACGGCGATGCTACACTATAATTTTTTCGCACGAGGTAGGCGGAGAAGCTGGAGTGATCAGCTAGCTTAGCTCGAAATCAGGCTATGAAAGGGAAAGAGTATAGTATGCAAGAACATCCCCTTATAGAGCTCTACGTGAATATCGGCGATGAGCAACAAAATGCTTCAGTCGAAGAGGCTCTTTCTCTTATCAACCTGGATGCTGTTGTTTCGCTTACGTTGCAGGCCGTGAATCTGACACAAGAGTTTATGCTGACTTTGCTTGTTACCGACGATGACGGTATCCACGATATGAATAAGCAGTATCGAGAGCAGGATAAAGCTACTGACGTGCTTTCCTTTCCTCTTGTTGAACGACCGCTTGTCGATGCCCCCCTCGATCAACTTTGGCCGCCAGCGGAAGATGCCGAGGCCACTGAGCAGCCGCATACGTTTATAACTCCTCCGGAGATAGTGGCGAACCTGGGCGATATCGTGGTGTCCTGGCCGACTATCTTACGCCAGGCGGCGGAGGCGGGTCATGATTATCAGACAGAACTTATCTATCTGCTTTCTCACGCGGTGCTTCACCTTGTCGGCTATGATGATCAGACCGAGGCGGGCTATCAAGCAATGGTGACCATCCAACAATCAATCTTACAAGCAATGGGGCAAAAGGCATATAAGGCATGAGCCATACATCAGAGCCGCCAGTCTCTAAACTGCCGCGCCATCCTTCGCACAAGGGCGAATGGGCGAAGTTTATCGCTGGCTTCGGCTACGCATTTAGCGGACTCTGGTATGCATTACGCACACAACGCAATGCTCGCGTTCATGCAGTTATCGCCACTCTGGCAATTGTTACAGGTCTTGTCCTTCGCATCTCTGCAGTTGAATTCGCCATCGTTTTCATCGCTATCACCGGCGTCTTTATTGCGGAGATGTTTAATACCGTCATAGAGATCTGTGTTGATTTAGCATCTCCTGGCTACCATCCTCTCGCTAAAATTGCGAAGGATGTCTCTGCTGGAGCGGTTCTAACAAGCGCTTTTCTGTCTATCATCATCGGACTCTGCATCTTTGGTCCCCATCTCTGGACACTCCTTTTTCATCTCTATCGTTGATGCTTGTAGATGGCTAAGCGAATCTTTTCAAAGAGTTATTTTTATTCTTTATACATTTTTGCTACAGCAAAAATGTATAAAGAATAAAAATAACTCTTTGAAAAGATTCGCTTACTTTACGCGCTCAACGTATTGACCGCTGCGGGTGTCGATGCGAATCCTATCACCGGGATTGACGAACAAAGGAACATTGACGACAGCGCCTGTCTCTAAGGTTGCTGGCTTGGTGACGTTGTTGGCAGTATCACCACGAACGCCCGGCTCTGCACTCTCGACTTTCAGTTCCAGGAAGTTGGGGAGCACAACGGCAATGATATTTTCGCCATCAACCAACATTTCGACTTCGTCTTGCTCTTTGAGAAACTTGATGGCGTCGCCAAGCATCTCTTTGGGGATTGGCTGCTGATCATATGTCTCGGTATTCATGAAGACGTAGTCATCGCCATCTATGTATAAAAATTGCCAGTTCTGATGCTCGACGCGTACTTCATCGACTTCTTCACCAGCTCGGAATCGCTGCTCGATGACGCGGCCGTTCTTTAAGTTTTTCAGGCGCGTACGTACGAATGCGCGCCAGTTTCCTGGACTGACATGATGAAATTCGGTGACGGTCCAGAGATCGTTGTTGTAACGGATCACCATACCGTTACGAAAATCTGCGGTGGTTGCATTAGCCAAGGGAGTAGACTCCTTTTCTTAAAAACTGTTCTGTACTTACTATACTTCCTATCGTTATGCTCGCTCGGTCACAAAGATGCTGGCCGGCTGACCCAGCACTACGAGTACTATCTTCTTTACGATTTTCCAGCCATGTTCGCGGACGATCTTGTCCCAGAGCCGATCCTCGCTAGTCAGGGTGACGAGTAGTCCGTCAGACTGAAGGACACGGCTGCATTGGCGCATGACGGCAGTATAGAGCTGTTCGTTTTGCTCATGCGTGCCAATCTGTTTGCCGAAGGGTAAGTTGGTAATAACACGAGTTACGCTTGCATCGTCTAGAGGCAGAGTTTGTGCATCCCACACGTGCCAACTCACTGCGACATTTGCGGCACGCGCATTGCGTCGTGCCATAGTAATAGACTCCTCACGCATATCGCCGCCCAATTCTCTATCGACGGGTCCAAGTAAGGCTCGCTCGATGAGAATTGTTCCGGCTCCACAAAGGGGGTCGAGTACGATATCTGCTGCGGTAGGGCGTGCTAACCAGCTCATAGCCGCCGCGATGGTCGGTCGCAAGGATGCTGGCTGGTGTTCTCGCTTGTAGCTACGATGGCGCATGCTGGCATCGCTCAGCCTGAGTCCAACCAGTACATCGCCTCCACCTAGCCACAGCCACACCTCTATATCCGCATCATCTTCAACCTGCTGCATACCTCGCGGCATGCTGCGTTTGAGCGCGCTGATCACGGCTTCCCCACCATCCATGCGTCTGAAGTCGTAAGAGCCACTCATCTGGCTTATCACACGCCATGTGCGTGGCCGAGCACCAGAGTGAGCCCGTCGCCAGGTTGCTAATGCCTGAGTGAGCTCTGCATTTACTGTAGCACTATGCAGCACACGGAGAGCATCCTGGCCTCGCCGCAAGCCTCTTATATGTGCAAGCGTGTAAAACACATCCTCTGTCGTGCGCAAGTCCAGCAACTTCTCTGCGGGCTCCGCAGACTTGAAGAGAGCGATTCCACGCGCAAACTTGACAAGTTCTGCATCTGCTATCTTAGCTCGGATCTCGCTAAAGGCCAGCGTTTCTAGCCCTGGCATTGTCATGATATAAAAAAGATACGACATATATTTTTATTAAAATCTCTGTTCTTCTAGAGTTTGTGAGGGTGTACAATTCTCATTACCCATCAGCCTGCTATAATATCATAGACAGGCTCCATCAGCAATCCCGCCAGCGACTATTTGAAGAGAAATATATGGAAAAGCAGAGTATACACACAAATAATTCTATGCTAACAGCCGCACGACAAGAGCTGTATCCTGCGAGAACTTGGCCAGCCGCTTTTTCTTCAAGTTCTCGCGCAGTATCCAGGTAATATCTTCGTCATTCCATGTCGCGCATTCGCGCATAAGCGCAAAACCTTGCTCAGGGGCGGCGGCGGTGATGACGCTTAATGTGTAGCCCAGCGCCCGTCGGAGTACCTTGAAATCCTCCAGCTTTCTTTCTGTCGCTGACACTCTTCGTGAGTTCTCTAACACCATGCGTTGAAGTTGCACAGCGCCTTTTACCACTTCAGCATCGAAAAGCACGCGGGGCTCCGCAACGGCGGCAATGGCTGCTCGCTGCTGCAAGTAGTTCCCTTCCGTTGCGAGACGTTTGAGGCTAGCTATAACTATGTGCTGATCTGCACTTAGTAAATGCTGATATGCCATTGCCACTCCTTCGCGGATGCGCCAGTAGGGGCTACACGCGTAGTGACTGAGTAGCTCTAGCGTTTTCTCGCGCCACTCTGGCTGCACCGCTGCGCAGGTTCCGGCTGCGACGACGCCACACAGCATGATAAATTCGGCAGGTGTATTTCCGGCCACTTGCTTACGGTCGCCGGTGGCAAAATAGTTGATCAGCGAACGTACTTCATCAGGGTGCTTGTCAACAGCCCCTGCTAGCAGATAACTTACGTCATTCGCCAGTTCCAGGTTCGCCCGCGGACCCGGCAGACGACTATGCTCTCTTAGATAGAACTCTAATGGGCGTGGATGCCCTGCTATCGCTCTCTCCACTAGAGAGTTTAGCGTGTCATGCATATCAACCTGTTCCTTGCACTATCAGAACTCTGATTGTTCTACCTATGATGCTGAATATGCTCTACCACCTCGTTATCTCTTAGATGAGCTCTTGTCCCAGCTTAACCGAGATAATACGCAAGTTCTTAGAGGATATAGATACCACATACTCATCTTACCACATCATTTGATGTGAGACTGATAGTTTCTCTGAAAAGTGCTTATGCATAAACCAGGCGTAAGGAATTTGCTCATAATGCATACCGCATCTGAGGAATCACGAGTCCAGCGATAACTGTAGAGGAGTGGTAGCCCTCGACAACCGCACCCATTTGCTCATAAAAGTGGTATGCGTGAGGGTCAGCGTCAAAGACCAGGGCTTTGGCTCCCATCGACCTGCTCAGATCGACCGCATGGTGCCAGAGGAGTTTCCCGATCCCCTGACCCATGAAAGCTGGTTCGACAAAGAGATGGTCAAGTTCGATCTCCGTCTCGCTGACTATGGTGAAGTGTGAGATACCTGCGATGGTGTCCTCAACCTCGGCACAGTAGACGGAGCGGTGCTTGATAGCTTCGGGCGACAGGCTCAAGAATGAACGGTAAGCTTCTACGAAAGATTGATCGTAGCCCCAATAGCTCTTTGAGCGCACGATCAACTCATTGAGGGCATCAGCTTCATCGGGCTGCGCACGCCTGATGAAAGCTTTGCGTCTTGTCGATGTCATACTTCCACTTCATTCCCAAATATACAATCCGCTTCTACCTCAAATGCTTCTCATACAAAATCACTTCCAGACCTTGATAAACATCGCGGCCCACTTCGCGAAAGCCGTTTTTCTCGTAGAGCTTCTGAGCCGGAATCTGTAAAATGGAGGTGTCCAGATGCAGGGTCTGATAGCTGAGAGCTCGTGCCCGCACTTCGAGCTCACTCAGAATAAGCTGACCGTAACCATGCCCCTGATACTCAAGCTGGACTCGCATGCGTTTGATTTCGGCACGCTCTGGACTGGTGCGCTTCAAAGCGCCCATCGCCACGAAAAGACCATCAAGCTCACCAATCAGAAATTCTCCCTGCTTCTTGAGATATGCTTCCTCGATAGCATAAACATCATCATCCCAGGGACCCCGTCCTAGATAAGCTCCAGTCTGTTGAATAGCAGACACATGGAGATGTTCGACGGCTTCTTGATCAGCGGGAGTGTAGCGGCGTAGTGTAAACATAAAACTTTTCCTTACAAAATAAAGAGAATATATCTGGCTGCACACTGTTCAGGGGTGACGAAAGCGCTGGAGCCAAAGAGCTGATAGCGCAGACAATCGCCGGGCAGCAGATCATAAGTCTGACCGTCGATGCTGACTTGCAATTGCCCCTCAATTAGAAGTAGATGATGTTCTAAGCCCTGCTTTGGCGAACGATCATAGGTGATGCGCGTGCCCGATTCGAGTTCGCACTCAAGGACCTCGCCAGCCAACGTCTGGGTGGGTGGAGAGACTGAACGCCGCCGAAACCCGATAGTTTGATCCGTCCAGACTGATTGCATACTTCGGCGGATGAGGGGAGCAAAGTCATCCTCAACCATGTGCATCAGCCGCGACATGGTTAAGCCATAGGCTGCGCATAGCTTGCCCAACACGTTCGTCGTCGGGCTTACCTCCGCGTTCTCAAGCCGGGATAGCGTAGCACGACTCACTTTGCTACGTCTTGCGAGTTCGTCCAACGACCAACCGCGCTCAGCACGCAACCCTTTGAGGCGCTGAGCAATCAGCCGGTCAATGGAGCTATTATCTAAATGAGTATTTTCCATATACGAAATAATATCTCATATATGAGATATCGTCAAGATCATTGAATGTTTACTTGTATAACTTTGACGTTAACGTGAATCTTGTGATATACTATGAGTACTTCGTCTAGTAATTTCAATTTCGAACAGGAGGATCGCTCCTATGCTTTCAGCTCATGAGCAATCCCAATCAGCCGCCGCTTCGATAGAGGCACCGTCCTACACGATTGAGCAGGTGGCAACACGGACAAATTTGACAAAGCGTACTCTGCGCTATTACGAAGAGGTGGGTCTGCTCCCACCCGCTAATCGGACGGAGGGGAACTATCGCCGCTATTCAGAGGCGGATGTGGAGCGCATTGAGCGGATCAAAGAGATGCGTGACCTGCTGGATTTCTCTCTCAACGATATTCGCGAGCTTCTCCAGGCTGAGGAGGAACGCGAGCAGCTTAAGCTGGCAAATCGTGAGGAAACAGATATTCATCTCCGCCTTGCTCGCCTGGATCGGTCCGATAAATTAATACATGCACAACTCTCGCTGATAGAGCAGAGAATTGCTGGTCTTGAGCGTATGCGGAAAGATCTTGTCAATAGGCTTGATAATCATGAGCAAGCAAAACAAAAATTACAAGTGGAATTAGATTCCAATAATGGATAAGTAGTGCGTATTTACTAGTCCCATAGGTCAGATCATTATGCAAATTACTCATTCTCATAAAGAAAAAAAGGTTTTAGATAATAATAAGCAGCAGGATGTTCGCGGAATCTCTCGTGCGTTTATAGCTCTACGCTCGCGCAACTTTCGTCTCTTCTGGGGCGGGCAGCTCATTTCACTGGTTGGCACGTGGATGCAGACGACCGGGCAGGCGTGGCTTGTGCTCCAGTTGACTCATAGCGCGTGGCTACTAGGCGTGGTGGGTGCGCTTCAATTCGTTCCGATATTGCTCCTTTCGCTCTTCAGCGGTGTTATTGCAGATAAATTCCCAAAACGCAAGCTGCTTGTCTTTACGCAGATCTTCTCTATGTTGTTAGCTGCTACTCTCTGGCTATTGGTGGTAACACATACTGTACAGCTCTGGCACGTTTTGGTGTTGGCTACCCTTCTTGGTGTCTCAAATTCTCTGGATATGCCGGTCCGTCAGTCTTTCGTGGCGGAGATGGTGGGGCGAGAGGCTCTGCCGAATGCGATTGCGCTCAATTCGTCAATCTTTAATCTAGCGCGTATTCTTGGCCCTGGACTCGGAGGTCTACTCATTGCTTGGCTCGGTGAGGCTCCGCTCTTCTTACTGAACGCTATTAGCTTCCTACCTGTACTCGCCGGGCTGTTTTTGATGCGCGATAGTGAGCTTTTTGTTCGGCCTGCGAAGTTAGGAAATCATGCAGCGAAGACAGGGACGTTCAAAAGCTTATGTGAAGGATTGACGTATATTGGGCATATGCCTGCGGTTCTGCTTATTATTGCGACCGTTGGCATCATCTCCCTGTTCGGCATCAACTTTAATGTTGTACTACCCCTGTTTGCAGACAATGTCTTGAAGATTGGTCCTGAAGGCTTTGGCTTTATCTCGGCTGCTATTGGGCTTGGAGCACTCCTGGCAGCACTTTGGATGGCATGGGGCGGTCGGCAGCCGAAGATTAGATCGATGCTGATCAGTGGACTGATCTTTGGTGTCGGAGAACTGCTCTTTGCACTCTCTCACTGGTATCTCCTATCACTCGTTTTAATTGCTGTGGTGGGGTTCGCTCAGATATCCCTTACGGCCACAGCAAATGCCGCGCTGCAAGCGATGACACCTGACCATCTGCGTGGTAGAATTATGAGCGTTTATGTTGTTGTCCTTGTTGGCTCAACTCCTATTGGAAACCTTTTGATAGGTGGGCTGGCTCACACGTTTAGTGCTCCTGTAGCTCTTCTGATCTGTGCAATTCCATGCGTCCTGACGGCTCTCGTTGCATGGTTCTTGCGCGCTCCAGCCGAGAAGAGTATGCAGACGTATGAATATTCACGCTTATAACATGCAAAACTGGTTTGTCTATCCGCTCACCATCGCTGATCAGCAACAGCATATAGAACTGAGCGAACATTTGCTCAGGACGGCATCACCCAGCGAGCCTGCGACTCTTTATTGGTCGCAGGCTCAGCTGACAGGATTAGTGCTGGGCTTTTCCCAAAAGCATGATGTGCTTAATCTTCAGGCTCTAGCTAACGATGCATTTCCTATCTATCATCGCCGGGCGGGCGGCACTGCTGTACTGGTGGGACCAACATTACTAAGCCTGGATGTGATTCTGCCCGCCGACCATCCCTTAATTCTGCACGATATTGTCGAGTCGTATCGCTGGTTTGGCGAGGCCTGGGTGGCGGCATTAGCACTACTAGGTGTGCAGACCCGCATCGTTCCTCCGGAGGAGGCTCACGCACAGCGCGACCTGCGTAAACAACCAGGCACACGTGAGTATGAACTACTGCTGAATCGAGCCTGTTATGGCTCTTTGTCCCCCTACGAAGTGGTCGTCGGGCAGCGCAAAGTGGTTGGCTTCGATATGATCCGCCGCCGCTCTGGCACGCTACTGCAAGCCGGAGTGTTGCTTGAGTGGCATCCATCGACGCTGGCCCAACTCCTGAGTCATACGTCAGTGGAATATGAGTTGTTGCAACAGGGACTATCGGAGCGGGCAGTGGGATTAGATACCCTGGTCGGGCGTGTTATACATAGCAACGAGGTCATACAAGCCTTTGAACATGTTGTTCTTACCGATGAATGTATGCGCTTGACGGTTAGCTAACGTCTTGTCTATACTGCAATAATATTTAGCTTACATTTCTTTGAAGAGGTTTTTATAATGGGAGATAGAACTGCTGCAGGCGCTGTCGAGATGCTGACGACGCCCGATTTTGAAGCTATGGTGATTGGAGCACACCCCGACGATAACGATTTTAGTTCAGCGGCCACGAGCGCTTTGTGGGCGAAACAGGGCAAGAAGGTGGTCTGGGTTGTTATGACGGATGGCACCGAGGGAAGCGAAATTCCAAGTCAGAGCGATGAGGAACTGATGCTTACTCGTGAACAGGAGCAGCGTGCTGCTGCCGAAGTGTACGGAGTGAAAGCCGTTGAGTTCCTGCGTTTCCGCGATGGTCATCTGGTTAACACTGAAGAGGCACGGAAGGCCGTTGTGCGTCTTATTCGTAAATATCGGCCACGCGTAGTGATCACCCATGATCCCACACAGCATGTCTTTGGACCCGATCCGGATGAGAACCCCAAAGGAACCGGCTATCTCAATCACCCGGACCATCGGGCCACAGGGAACATCGTGCTGGATGCTATCTTCCCCTTCGCCGGCAATCCACGCTCGTTCAAAGAGCTGCTTTTAGAAGACCTACAGCCCTACCGCGTCAACGAGGTCTATCTCTTCTTTAGCGGGCAGACCAATACGTACATTGATGTGACTGAGACGATTGACATCAAAGGCCAGGGACTTATGCGCCACGCCTCCCAGTTCAATCCAGAAGACACCGAGCGTATGGGTGAACGCCTTCGTGAACGCGCAGCTTCTACAGCGAAAGAGGCCAAAGAGAAGAAGGGCCTGGACATGCAGTACGCCGAGTCGTTCCGCCGTATCAAGCTGCACGTTCCGCCTGATACTGAAACTGCTACTCCCGGTACCGAGGAGGCGTAGTAGTCATAGCTCCTCCGCGTAGTAACAAACCCTCGCGGTTGTCATAGTGGCAAGTGAAAAGCTAGCTACTTACGGCAACCGCGAGGGTTTGTTGCTACACAGATTCACACTAGTCTATTTATTCGGTATCACCACGACAGCGAAGCCGCCCCAGTACTTTAAAAACGTTGCCCGCGAGACGATGGTCATGTTGAACTGCGATGAGTCGGCCAGATACACGCTATTGTCGTGGCCACCTCTAAGCACCAGAATATGCCCACCGGTCCAGCGATCAGGGGGGAAGCTGACGATCACGGGTTTGCCTGTGTTTGCGACTTTGATGATATCATCGGGAGAGGGATTGTTGAGATGCACCGCTGTAAAACCAAATTTCGCGACGGTGGCGTCAATACCAGTCGGCCTCAACAGGCCCAGTTCCGGCGAGATCTGGCCCAGCCCTGCCTCTACCTTGAGTATATCGGCGATTCGATAATTATGCCCATATGAATTTATCACTTCAGTCATTGAGGCGGCGGAGCAGGCAGAAGGGGCCCAGGTATCGTAGTCTTGCGATGAGCCGTACTGACCCGGGTCCAATTGATAGACGCGGCTCAGTGCTTTTGATGCACCCGTTGTTCCTACCATCAGATCTTGCAGTGTTAGACCCGTTTTAGCGGGTACGGACGTAGGGGCTGGGGCAAAGGGCTGACTCCATGAAAATGTTGCTATTACTCCTGATCCTGCGAAGAGGGGCCTCATTGCGATCAGGCCAATTCCAAAGAGTGCGACCAGGATCATGCAGATCCCCAACCAGGGCATCGGCTTGTCTGAGTCCGGTGTAAAGAGCTGCTTTACATGCTGCAAAGCTTCAAGATTCAACCACCCCTCGTCTACCTTTATCCTTTTTACTTGCCTGAGTTGCTTAGGCCGCGCAGGCTCGAATTCCATCACATATTTGCGTGTTGTTACATTTCTCTTTGCATACTCACGCTCACTCGCCCGATACACTCGGCTGCCGCCGCGAAACTCTCGTTCACGTGCCATCTCACGTGAGGGACCGCGCGCAGCATATGACATCTTGCGTTCAGTGGGCGCTTGCGATTTGGGAGAAAGGAATAATCCTGCAAACGTGATGGTGAGGGCAATGACGAAAAGTGTGAGCAGGACAATGATCATTCAAAGCTCCTAATATATTTTCTGGGCGATATTTCCGGGATGGCCCTACTAGTCATTTCCGTTATTGGTAGCAAAGGCAGATAAAGTTGTCAGCTATACAACCGGCACTTTTAAATATACCATTACAATTAACGATCATCAATATCTTTTGGAGGCTTCGCACTATGTAAAATAGAAATACCAGAGGTAGTCTGGCTTGATGACACGACAGCCTTAATATTATATCATATAGTGGTGCTCGATACCATCAATATTTTAAGAACAGAGAGGCAGCATTTTATGTACGTTTACTACATGCTACGGGGTACGCGGCAGGAGGAGCCAGTCGAGCTTGAAGGTGATCTGACGGAAGAGCTTCTTCCGGATGTAGATTTGAGCGATGGCCCAATTACTATCAATGCACTGGTCGAGAAATTAGAGGACCCTGGGAATGGAGTGGCGTGGGAGACCTGCGATCTGACAAACGATTTTTTTGATCGCGAGGATAACTATATCTTCTTTCATAGCCGCTGGATACGTCGTTCAGATGCTCCCTGGCGCAAAGATCGCAATAATTAAGAGGAGACAGGAACAAGACTTGAGCCAATTAATTCTGTAATTCTATATCTATCACGAGGGGTGTCTATGCCAGTACTTGCGGGGTGGCTTACAGGGGAGCAGGTCCCCTATGAGACGATTGATCAGACGTTAACGGCTATGGGTGAGGTTCTTGGTCGCTATGGTGGGACGCCTGCTGGTAATATACAGGCAGGCTCAGGTCTGTTAACATACGCGGATACAGCCTATGCGATGCAGCAGAGCACTGAACCTCCTGTGCTGGATTGGGTTCCCGATCGCCGCACGCTCGTCTATCGCCGCCCACTCTCAGGAATGCATCCGCTCTACTTTATCGAGGATTGGCCCGCCCAGGGCAATCTCCTCTTTGCTAGCGAGATAAAAGCCCTTTTCAGCGTTGGTGTCCCACGCCACTTCCACCTACCTGCCCTCGCTGCCCTTCTGCGCTACGGCTTCATCCCAGCCCCCTGGACTATTTTCAAGGACATTCAAGTCGTGCCCGCCGGCTCCATCTTGCGCTGGCAACGAGCAAAAACTGTGCTCAATTCTTCCACCGATTACCGCTTTGATACGTCCTCTTCTTTCCAAAACGATCCTGATCACCTGACTACGCTCCTCAAAGATGCCTGCGCCGCCCTGCTTCCACCTCACGATCAACTGGTAGCCCTTGCCAGTGGGGGTCCAGCTTCAGCCCTGGCAACATTCTTCACTGCACAACAAACGACAGTTCCTTTTCACGTTGCTTCTTTCGGCTATACGAAATCTCTGGATGCGAAGGCGTGGACTGATGTACAGCGGGTGGCGACTGCTAGTGAGCGCCCTTTCCTGGCTGTGATCGGAGCGGATCAGCCAGATTTCTGGTCCAGTACATTGATGACACTGGAAGCACCTGCTGTCGATACTCGTTCGCTAGCGCTTCAGCAATTGTTGCATACGGTGGCGGCTGAAACGGGCGCGCGCGTGGCTATGAGTGGACTAGGAGCCAGCCTGTTCTTTCGCCCTAAACTCATAAGTTCTGCTCTGCCTGATAGTAGTTCGGACCCGCATGCTCTACTGCCCTGGTATGCCAATCTCATGACAACTCGTCCCAGTCAGCCAGCCGTCCAGTTGTGGTCGTCGGATACGCTACAATCACTTCAACAGGAGGAGCCGTGGGAAGAGACGCTTCATGCTCGTAAGCTTGCTCGTAGTGCCGTCCAATTTACTGATGCTCGACAGCGCGCACTCTATCTAGATCTTCACCTGCGCCTCCCCGACCTGTTGGTCGGTCCCTTACAACAATTAGGAACTCAGGCTCGTCTTCTGGTGCGCTCTCCTTATCTGACTCCTTCCGTAACAGAAAGCTTGCTACAACAAGGCACCTATGAGCACACTACAGATACATTTCTACCTTCGCTTGTACAGCGATACATGCCCGACTTCCCTCTCAAACCCATCAAACTACCGCTGGCTATACCAACAAAGTCGTTCGCTGCTCTCGATCATTCTGATCTCCTGCAACAGACTCTCTCACCCGCGGTCATCCAGGCTACGAATCTCTTCAATCCTGAAGCCGTAGAGGCACTCATCCAGCAGGTAAAAGGAAAGACGGTTCCTCGTGAACTCTTCCTTGTCTTTACAACTCAGTTGCTACACTCATTATTTAGTGTAGAGTAAGATTTTGTAGCTTAATGGTCCACGCCCTCTATCTCAGATGCCGCTGTCGTGTCACCATGTGCCGCCGCCCAGCGCAGTGCTTCACCCGCTAGATAGAGCGATCCAGTGGCGCAGATCAGATCGTCATGCTCCGCCAGTTTTACGGCTTGATCCAGTGCCTGTCCGCTCTCTTCGGCAGTGTATATATGGACGGCTGGTGCATATTCAGCAAAGAGCGCTTGTAGCTCGACGATGCTGGTAGCACGTGGATTGTTTGCTCGCGTGAGTACGACGCTGTCGATGGTTGCGAGCGATTTGATCATATGGAAGAGATCTTTGTCTTTGTTGACGCCCAGGACGAGAATGAGCCGTCGCGGCGAAAATGTGGTGCGTAGAGTCACAAGAAGCTTTTCAAGTGAGTCGTTGTTGTGTGCTCCATCGATGATGATTGTCGGGTTGCGTCCGACGATCTGTATACGGGCGGGCCAGTGTACATTGGCTATGCCACGCCTCAGTGCAGCTTCGTCCCATGCGATGCCTTTCTTGCGTAGCTCTTCCAGCGTGGCGAGGGCAACTGTGGCATTCTCTAGCTGATGCAGCCCGATAAGCGGTGTCTCAAGATTGGCATAATGCAGATCGGGCGTATTGATGCTAAAGTGTTGTCCTTCCGCATTTTGCGCTTCTGGCCGATAGTGATAGATTACGGCTGGTAATTGCCCGCTCTCTACCTCTGCCTGTGCGGGATCGCGATCAAGCGGGCCGACGCGTACCATGCGTGCTTTGCGTTGTTTGGCGATTGTAGCAATTGCCAGCAGGGCTTCGGGTGCTTGCGCCGAGGTGACGATGATGCCGTCTTCTTTGATGATGCCCGCTTTTTCTGTGGCGATTTTTGCCAGAGTGTCGCCCAGGATGCTCATGTGGTCATAGCTGATGGAAGTGATGACGGAGATCAGTGGATGAGTGACATTGGTGGCATCTAAGCGCCCTCCCAGACCTACTTCGAGCACTGCATGCTGTACGTGTTGGCGATAAAAATAGAGGAGCGCGAGGGCGGTCCCGATCTCATAGGTGATAAATGGTCCAAACTGGTCGCTAGCTTGAATCTGCTCTACGACCGGCCGGATGTCAGTAATAAGCTCGCCTACCTCTGCTTCGCTGATGAGCTGTCCGTTCACTCGCGTTCGTTCGCGAAAGGTGTGAAGGTCGGGCTGCGTGTAGAGGCCAGTACGTATATTGGCCTCGCGTAGAACGCGTTCTATATATGCAGCCGTTGATCCCTTCCCCTTTGTACCCGCGATGAGCGTACTGGTATATTGTTCATGTGGGTTTCCCAGCAGTTTGAGCAACTCAGCCTCACGCTGTATATTTTCGTTGCGATCGCGCTTGTACTTTCCGCTGCGTTCGTAGTCGGTGAAGCTATAGATGTAGTCCAGGGCTTCTTTATAATTCACGATTTCACCTTTTCGCTGATTCCTGAGACAGTTCGAATGTTCCGCGTACGATGGCATCACTCATTTTGACGACGCGCACCATTTCGTGCACATCGTGGACACGCACAATATCGACGCCCTGCGCGATACCCAGGGCAACGCTCGCCGCAGTGCCCTCTAGCCGTTCGGAGACCGGCAACCCTCCCAGGACGCGTCCTATTGTCGATTTGCGCGAGTTTCCTAGCAATAGAGGACGCCCCAGTGCTCGCAACTCTCCCAGGCGGCGCAAGAGTACGAGATTCTCTTCTGGCGTCGTGCCAAATCCAATGCCAGGATCGACGATGAGATGCTCCCAGGCTATCCCCGCTGCCAGAGCGGAGTCAATGGCAGCACTCAGGAAGCGCAGCACGTCGCTGACAATTTCACGTTTCGAGTAGCCGCGCATGTTCGCCATTAAGACAACTGGCACGCGATGCTGTTGTGCAACCTCTGCCATCAGAGGATCGGAGCGCAGTGCCCAGATGTCATTTATCATGTCGGCTCCCAATTCAAGGGCCTGGCGCGCGACTTCTGCTTTATAGGTATCTATCGATAGAATGATCTCTGGCGAGAGGACTTTTCGCAGTGCTTGAATTACGGGCACAACCCTGGCTAACTCTAGCTCGACTCCAACGCTGGGTGCATGTGGGCGCGTCGATTCTCCTCCAATGTCGATCATCATTGCGCCTTCGCTTACAAAGCGCTGTGCCTGAGCGATTGCTCGCTCCACCAGAGCGTCTTCCGTTTTTGCATCCACTCCCAGACCATCTCCTGAAAATGAATCAGGCGTGACGTTGACGATGCCCATAACGTATGTGCGCTGGCCCCATTTCAGTCGATGCCCGGCCCATACTGTATCTGTTACTGAAGAAGCCATAAGTTACCTCTCAACACCTTCTAGTACCGATCTCTCTCTGTTTCTACCTCGCGACGAGGCGATTGATGTTATCATATCCTTTCTTTCTAGTACGATCAACCTATCTTCCTACTCATTTTTCATAGTTTTTCTCTCATTTCCTCTTCAACCTGATTTGGGCAGAGCCCAAATCAGGTTGAAGAGGAAATGAGAGAAAAACTATGAAAAATGAGTAGGAAGATAGATACGGTAGGAGTCGATACTCACGTGATTATTGTCAGAGGTTTCACATCCTGCTATACTTACCTACAATGGCGATGGAAAACATCTTTACTTTTGAGCAAGATCATATCTCAATAGTAAGCGAGCACTCTCTATAGAGGACTAAAACGGCTATGAAAAATACGGCTAAAGCAATAAATCATCTACAGAATGTGACGGCGGCGCGGCGTTGTCATGAATGTAACCAGGAGGCTCTCGGCCGGTGTCCCGATTGCCATATGAGCTTTTGTGAGCTGCATTTTCCGAAACAGCAGCATTCGCCGTGCGCGGAGCAACAGATGAAGCTCGCGCAGACGCAAGTCTGTTATGTCTGCGGCACTCAAGTCTACCCCGATCAATGGTCGGTCTCAAAAACATCACATTTCGTTGATGAATATACCTGCCGGGGCTGCGGCCACTATGTGTGTGACGATCTGCATACGCAGCGCAAGACAGAGGATGTGATTGTTTCGCGTGAGGGCTTACGCGGTCATCGCTATCAATACGTTGTTCGCTACTGCGATCTCTGCTCTCCCCTCAGTCGTTTCGGCGGTGTGAAAGGTCTGGCGTACGCCGTGACGGTTGTGGCAACCCTGGCTGCCGGCGCTTTTCTCTACCTACACCCATAAATTGATTTTGATTAACAGAAGGGAGATGAGGTAGTTCGCACCTGCTTGCTTGACTGCCTCTCATGCTTATATTCATGGTCACGTCATCGTCTATACAATCTACATTATTGCGTCATCAACGCTTGATCGATGATGCGTTAAAATCTACGCTCAGTACCGTTATCGCTGATTCAGGTGCATCCGCCCTTGACGAATTTTATGGACAGATGGAGTATCATCTGGGATGGGTCGATGCGAAGCTGCAGCCAACAAGAAATAATCCGGGCAAGCTTCTGCGCCCTACGCTGCTCCTACTTGCCTACGAGGCTGCTGGCGCGTGGGAACTTGAGGATACGGCGATTTCATATTCGGATGATCACTCGTATTTGCAGCGCGCGCTGCCAGCGGCAGTGGCGGTGGAGCTCATGCATAACTTTACGTTGATTCATGATGATATTGAAGATGGTGACGTTGAGCGCCGCCATCGTCCAACGTTGTGGAAGCTCTGGGGCATTCCCCAGGCTATCAATACGGGTGATGGAATGTTTGCCATGGCCCGCTCTGCCCTCTGGGGGATTCTGGATGCCGGTGTGGATGGAACAACTGCTGCGCGCCTGGCTCAGCTTCTGGATCGCACGATTCTGACGGTGGCAGAAGGCCAGTATCTTGACATCAACTTTGAGACTTCCCTGGATATCTCGGTTGCGATGTATATTGATATGATCGGCCGCAAGACAGCGGCGTTGATGAGTAGTGCAACGGAAATTGGTGCTTGCCTGGGCACTCGTCATTTTGAGACGATTGCGCACTTAAAAAGCTTTGGCAAGGCTCTAGGTATTGCCTTTCAGGTTCGCGACGATATTCTAGGCGTGTGGGCCACAGCGGCTGAGTCGGGTAAGACGCAGGCGGGCGATGTGTATCGGAGGAAAAAGAGCCTTCCTATCCTTCATGCTCTGGAACACGCCAATCCTGAAGATACAGAGATACTACATGCAGTTTACACGCCTTCTCTGCCCGGAGCTTCGGTTACAGACGCTCAGGTGCAACAGGTACTAACTATCTTTTCCCGTACGAATACCCTCGCGTACTGCCGGGAGTTTTTGATTCAACAATGTCAACTCGCTCACGCAGCTCTGGCCGATGTTCCACAGCTCGCACATCCAGTATCTGCTCGTGCTCTCGACGATATGTTTACGCTCGTCAAATTTATCGAAGAGGAGTGATGTGCGAGAGTAACTATGCTGATACAAATAGAGCGTCACTGTAAGGTCAATACAGTGACGCTCTTTCCATATGCGCTGGCTATCTGCTTGCTGTCCGGCGACCAGGTAAGGCTGCGAACGATATCGTTCTGCTTGACCGACAATAGTGCCTTCTGAGGTTGCCTGGGATTCCAGATGGAGAACGTGCCGTCGTTTCCACCGGCCGCCAGGAAAAGCCCGTCTGGCGACCAGGCTAACGCGCGGATGGCCTTCTGAGCTGCTTGTATTCTTTGCGGCTCATCCGTGCAGCGTTGATCATCATTCTTACATGTCAATGCATCCCAAATCCGTATAATTCCATCATCGCCACCAACCGCAAGCTGCGTCCCATTGGGAGCAAAGGCCACAGCCCGCATAGGCGTCTGAGCATCCTGATAGTAGCCATGCACATCCTTCCCATCTCCTGCCTTCCAGATATGCACTCTTCCATCATCTGATGAACTTACTACCGTCTGCCCGTCCGCCGCCCATGACACTGCGTCTATGCCCGCGCTCTGCTGATTATACCTGGTTTGCGAACTATAGGTTTGAGTATTCCAGATGATGGCTTGCTTATCCGCGCCTCCCGACACTACCTGCATCTCATTTTTTGCAGTCCAGGCCAGGCTTGTAACAAGTTGTGTATGCCGGCGCGTAGAGTGGGCAAGTCGAGCTCCTGTCTGCACATTGAAAAATGATACTTCGTTCTTTGCACCTGTCACTATCCTTTGACCATCTGGTGACCATGCCAGCGCCCTTACTCCAGCCGGGTGGAGAATATCCTGCTGTACAGTGCCGTTCATTTCCCATAGAAAGACATGATTATCATCTGAACAGCTCGCTAGGAGCTTGCCGTCAGGAGACCACGCGGCAACCCGTACAATGTTGTTGTGCTTTGTAAACGTAAATTGTAGTTTGGCCACCGTCGGCGACCTGAGCTGGCTTTGAACCCGCACGTTCTGTGCTGTATTTGGATGAAGTGCAGCCGGCTTTTTTGTAAACAGGCTCGTTATTTCATTATCTATGGGTGTACGATACGTTGCGTAACCCAGTCCGAGTCCTCCCACACCACAAATAGCACCGGCAGCGAGAAGAAAAGTACGCCGCGATGGCTCTTGACCTTTCTTCCCTACGATACCAGGCCTTTTGCTCTCTATGTGGGTATGCAGGCCAGAAGTGTTCTTGCGCTGTGGATAGTCTGAGTATGGTCTATCCTGCACATACTGGGGATCTGAAAATTGTGCAGGATTTGTCAGAGTTGTAGCCGTGTAGATATCCGCATGCATACCTGGTGTAACTTGCTCAACCTGCTGAGTAGAAGGAGAGGAAATTACGACGCTACTACTATCATCATGCTCAAGCGTATTTAAAATCAGACGCGCTCCTAACGTGATTCCAGCTTCTGCTAGCGTAACCTCCGGTGGGATGAGTTGTTTATCTTTGGCGAGGCGTAATTCGTAGTTAAGCTTCTGACCAAAGAAATCTTTCTGCGGCAACTGCATCGCTTCCAACAGAGCTGGTATTAACCTGGCTACTGGTACCGTCGTGACGACTTCTATCAGACGCACAGATTCGGGCGCATTTCCTTCTATCAGTACTTTGAGTTTTCGCATTATTTTCCTCATATACTCTCGTTACTAAATATAGTGTATCATGATAAATATTTTTATTCGTGGATATAGGGAAAAAAGGGCTAGTGCCTGGGATTCAACTTGAAACTATACGAGGCTTGACTACGCGGGTCATAATAGACATAGGTTAACTACCGTGTTCATTCATAACGTATGGAAAAGGATTTGATACGTTAACCTTCAATTGGAGAAATAGATACTATGGCACGACCCATTTATGTACTTGGACACAAAAATTCTGATATGGATTCTGTTGCTTCCGCCTATGCCTATGCACGTTTGTTGCAACTGCAAGGGGAGGAGCAGGCCATTCCAGCTCGACACGGTGAGTTAAAGCCAGAGATCCGTTTTGTTCTTGACCGCTATCAGGTTGAAGCTCCCGAGGCGATTGAAGATGTCTATCTGCAAGTGCGAGATGTTATGCGCCGTGGCGTGATCTCTGCCTATATCGATCAGCCCCTTCTTGAGGCCGGACAGCTTTTGCAGGAGCACAATCGTGGTTCGATGCCGGTAGTGGACCATGAAAATAGAGTACACGGCATGATTGCCCACGCCGATTTCGCCAAACTCTTCTTTATGGATCTCGATCCTCAAGCTGTGAATCGTATTCCGTTGAATCGTGACAATCTGGTTCGCGTGTTGAAGGGTCGTGTGCTGGTTGAAGGACGACGAACGCTTGGGAATCGCGTTCTGGTGGGGGCGATGGAAGCTGAGACGATGGCCGATTATATTGAGCCGGGCTGCCTGGTCGTGCTGGGCGATCGCGAAGATGCGCAGTTGACGGCGATGGAGAGAGGGGCGGCAGCACTTGTGATTACTGGCGATCTGCTGGTATCTGAGCGTACTCTGGCGGCGGCCCGGTCGCAAGGGGTGATGGTAATTAGTACTGGTCATCATACGTTTACGGTGGTGCGCCTGATCAACCTGAGTATTGATACACAAGATATTATGAATCGCGAGTTTACTTTCTGCCATCCCGAAGATCATATGAGCGATGTGCAGCCATCCCTGGGTCGCTTGCGCTCTATGCCGGTTGTCGACAACGAGGGGAGGCTGGTGGGCTATATCTCGCGTACTGACTTAATTAAGGCACGCCCTAAGCGCGTCGTTCTTGTGGATCACAACGAGCAATCGCAGGCGGTGGACGGTATAGACGAGGCCGAGCTGCTGGGCATTCTGGATCATCACCGCATCGCTGACGTACATACGAGTAAGCCAATTATGTTCCGAGCCGATCCTGTCGGCTGTACCGGAACGATCATTGCTGGACTCTATCATGAATCTGAGATTCCTATTCCGCGCGAGGTGGCAGGCTTGCTTCTGGCCGGTCTGCTCTATGATACGTTGATCCTCCGTTCGCCTACCTGCACACCTAGAGATGAGCGCGTAGCCGCCGAACTGGCTGCGATCTCTGGCGAGAACATCGAAGAGTATGGTCAGGCGATCTTTGCCGAAGCGGCACGAGATCTCACTGAGAAACCTGCTGAGGCTCTTATCACTTCGGATTTCAAAGAATTTACCGTTCGCGATACACGCTTTGCAGTGGGAACGGTTGAGATTGCTAGCCCTACTATGATCGAGAAACGTGTGCCCGAATTGTTGTCAACTATGACGACGATGGTGCATGAGCAAGGCTATGCTTCATTTATGTTTATGATTGTCGATATCATTAATCTTCGCTGTCATTTGTTGATCAGCGGAGCGGAACGGGCGGTGGCGGAAGCTTTCGGCGTTCCCCTTGAACCCGATGGTCATTCTATTATGGTTGAGGGTCTGGTCTCTCGTAAGAAACAGGTCGTTCCTTTGCTTACGCGCATTCAGGCTATTGTTGCTGAAACGATACGCGCGCGATAATTCGTCATCCTACAAACCCGCGTAGCGACAATCCCTTGCGGTTGTCGTTGCTGGCCTTATAGAGAGAGCACCGACGACAACCGCAAGGGATTGTCGCTACGCGGGAGGGCGAGATTTGGTTAGAACGCTCTCGCCCTTGTCACGGAAGAGTCACTATGCTACACTGAAGTAGTCCGACTTCTTCCTATCGTAGAGATGTGCCTGCTAACGAATCTTTGATCGACACGCCGACGTGTAGTAGTGTTCATTGTATTCAGGCTCCGTATTACAATCCCCCTTTTAACTTCTATCACAGTTTTATCACAACGTGCTTGCGTTCAATGGTGATACGCAATGTGTCTTCTTAGTGAGCTGTTGACTTAAGGAGGATCTTTTATCGTGAGCATCTACATCTGGGTTCCAATTGTCATTGGCCTTCTCGCCATCCTCTTTGCCGCATATCTGGCGAGCTACGTTCTCCGTAAGGATACCGGTACTCCTGCTATGCAAAAGGTGGCCGGAGCCATTTTCCAGGGGGCGATGGCATTCCTCAATCGTCAATACCGTACCATTGCTACCCTGGCTATCTTCGCCGCTATCATTGTGGCTGCGGTCCTCTACGTCCTGAGTAATGGGAGTGATGCGACAAAGCTCGATCTGGCATGGCGTACTGCTGTAGCGTTCTTAATTGGTGCGTTATGCTCTGGTGTTTCGGGTTACATTGGTATGTACGTGGCGGTGAAGTCGAATAGCCGCACGGCGAGCGCGGCCACCCGCAGTCTGGGTGAGGCGCTGATGGTTTCGTTACGCGGTGGTGCGGTCTCTGGCTTCCTGGTGGTTGCACTCTCTCTGCTGGGCGTCTCGTTGATCTTTCTGCTCTATAGCGTGGGCAACAACATTGAGAAGGTTCCTTCTCTGATCGTTGGCTTTGGCTTTGGGGCGAGCTTTGTAGCTCTCTTCGCTCAGCTTGGTGGAGGTATCTTTACGAAGGCTGCCGATGTGGGTGCCGACCTTGTGGGTAAGGTCGAGGCGAACATTCCTGAAGATGATCCTCGCAATCCCGCCGTTATCGCTGACCTAGTTGGAGATAACGTTGGCGACTGCGCTGGTCGTGGTGCAGATCTCTTTGAGTCTACTGCCGCTGAGAATATTGGCGCGATGATTCTTGGCGTGTCGCTTTATCTGGCAACGAAAAATCCTGGCTGGATTCTCTTTCCACTGGTTGTGCGCGCATTTGGTTTGATTGCGTCTGCTCTCGGTCTGCTCTACATTCGTCCCTCTGTGGTGGTTGAGCCGGATAAGGCGGCGGGCCGTGACCCCGGCGAAATAGCTATGGCCCAACTCAACATCGGTTACTTCATTACGTGTGGACTCTCGATCGTTGGCGTCTTCTTTGCGAGCTTCCTTCTGCTAAATGGCCAGAATCTCACCTCGAATGCTCTTCCAGCCTGGGTATGGTTTGGCCTGGCTGGCACGGTTGGCATCCTTTTGAGTATTGCATTTGTCTACATCACTCAATACTATACGGCTGGTACCTGGCGTCCTGTGCGCGAGATTGCGAAAGCGACGCTGACGGGGGCGGCTACGACTATTATTACTGGTATGGCGGTCGCCTTTGAGTGCGTTGCCCTGCCTGTGCTGGCGATCTGCGTAGCCCTGGGCCTCTCTTTCTTGCTCGGTAGCCAGGTCTCTATTCCGCTGGACCGGGCGATCAATCCTGGTGTGATCAATGTCGGTGGCATCTTTGGGACGGCGGTGGCGACGATGGGCATGCTGATGAGCTGCGCATATATTCTGGCGATGGATACCTTTGGTCCGATTACTGATAATGCCGGTGGTATCACTGAGATGGGAGGTGGTGCGGACGCGGTGCGCGATATCACGGATGCGCTGGATGGCGTGGGAAATACGACGAAAGCTTTGACGAAGGGCTATGGCATCGGTTCGGCAGCTCTGGCAGCCTTCTTGCTCTTTAGCGCCTATCTGGATGTGCTCTACAGCTATAAGCATTCACCCAGCGTCTATAGCGTAGACCTGGCGAATATCCTGGTGTTTATCGCTGCGCTGATCGGTCTGACCCTGGTCTTCTTCTTCAGTGCGCTGGCCATTCGCGCGGTGGGTGCGGCTGCAACCAGAATGATCGAGGAGGTGCGTCGTCAGTTCCGCGAAAATCCAAAGATTATGGCAGAGCGGGTGGAGGACCGTGTCGATCCTGACTACGCTCGTTGTGTCGATATCAGTACACGTGGTGCTCTGAGAGCGATGGTGCTTCCGGGTGCAGTGGCCGTCTTGACTCCTATTATTGTTGGCGTGCTGCTTGGACCACAGGCCGAGGCTGGCTTCCTTATGGTGGGAACGATGGGCGGCATTGTGCTGGCCCTGGTTCTTAATAACGGCGGTGGCGCGTGGGACAATGCGAAGAAGTATATCGAAGCAGGCTATCTACGCGTCAATGAGGCGGGTGAGATGGTCGATCGATTAGATATGACGGGTACGGTGCTAGGGAAGAAGAGCGAGGCACACAAAGCCAGCGTGGTCGGCGATACGGTGGGCGATCCTTTTAAAGATACGGCCGGCCCTTCGCTTCACGTGCTTATCAAGTTGCTGAGCACTATTACCCTGGTCCTTGCACCGCTCTACGTGTTCCTACATCCCTAATACGTCCCTCTGCTTTTTCCTGCTCATCTTTGAGAAAGTATATTAACTCCTGGTTCTCTTTAGAATTAGGAGTCTTTTTTTCGCCATGAATACCTCCTTCGTTCGTTAAGTTATGTAGAAGCTGTACGTTAATTGTCGAGTTTAGATTGGTATTTCGTAGCTTTTTTCTTCTGTAACTTTTTGTCTATTGTTTCCTATTGGTTATTCGGGAAGGGTGGTTGGTATGTATTCTACTTTTCGTTCGATTATGCTCCCTCTTTTTGTCTCTATAGTTCTCTCTCTGCTTCTCGTAGGATGTGGCACGACAAATACTCCTACGACGACGACGGCCTCAACGCCATCAGACAACACAAACACTCATAGCTATACTTCAGCGAGCGGAGCTCAAAATGTTAAGGTTTTTGTCGAGCCCGACGCTGGTGATGCAGTCATTGTTGATGCAATTCGGAGCGCTAAAAAGTCGGTCCTATTGGAAATGTATCTGCTTACCGATACGAAGATTATTCGTGCTCTTGAAGAGGCGGCGCATCATAATGTTACTGTACGCGTCATGCTAGAGACTCATCCCTATGGTAGCGGCTCAGTCTCACCCACAGAGACGCTGGATAAGCTCAAGGCTGCTGGCGTTCAAGCGCAGAGCACAAGCCCAAATTTTTCGCTTACACATGAAAAAGGGATGGTGATTGATGAGAGTACTGCTTATATCATGACGAGCAACTTCACCCTCTCTGCCCTGGGTGTGAGCAAGACGACACAGAACCGCGAATATGGCATTATTGATTCGAATGCACAGGATGTGCGTACGGTGATAGCTATCTTTAATTCTGACTGGAATCACGCTTATATGCAGCAAGTCGATAATCCCAATCTAGTGGTGAGCCCGCTGAACTCGCGTACTGTGTTTCTGGCGTTGATCAATAGTGCGCATAGGTCTCTAGCAGTAGAGGCGGAGGAGATGCAGGATAGTGAGGTTGAAGACGCGCTGGTCAACGCCGCCAGACGTGGAGTACAGGTTCAAGTTATCCTACCCGTGCCGGGTAATGGCTCCAGCGATTCTAATAATGAAGGTATCTCTACCATTCGTCAGGGCAGAGTACAGGTGAAAGAAGATCCGCGTCTCTATATGCACGCCAAGATTTTTATCGTGGATGGACAAAAAGCCTTTGTCGGCTCCGAGAATATCTCTACAGCTTCGCTCAACAGAAATCGCGAGCTCGGCATCGTAGTCCTGGATCAGAGCGTCCTTACCACCCTGAGCCAGACGTTTCAACAGGACTGGAGCGATTCTCACAACGCGTAGCGACAACCCTCGCGGTTGTTGTCGTTCCTCCACTTCCAAAGCTAAGAATGTGTTAGGCTCCCGTCGTCTTCACATTCTTAGCACATGATCTTGTGCAGTTTCGCTGCCCGATAAAAATTTATCTTCTATTTTTGCTTTTTCTACACATTCCAAGCTCTGCTTGGAATGTGTAGAAAAAGCAAAAATAGAAGACATGGGACAAGTTCTCTCTTCTTAATGGACAGGATCTTACTGCGCATGGTACGATAACCTGCGGAGTAATTTGCAACTCCGACCGGAGCTACAACGCTATCATAGAACGGTTCTTTTTCTACGCAAGATTGTAGCTCCGGGTTAGCAGAGAAGGAGTTTTCCTATGGTTACAGAGGTGGCTATCTTCACGGCCATCCCCGGCAAGGAAGAGGCGTTAGGTCAGGCTATGATTCAGGGGCTTGAGACGATCCGCCAGCATCCTGAGTGCGTCTCCGCCAATTCGACTCGTTGCATTGAGAAACCTGGCCGCTACCTATTGAGTGTGAATTGGACTTCGTTAGATGCACACATTAAAGATTTCCGCAATGGCCCGCTCTTTATACAGTGGCGTAGCTATATCAACGGATTGACTGAGGGTAGTGCTGAAGTCTTTCACTATGAGGCGTACTAACTTCCACTTTGGAGTACAGTAAAAAGAAGTAGTTAGTACGGCGAAAAAAAGACTTTTTGGTAGGAGAGAAACGTATGTCAGATGTTCACCAGGAAGAAGACGAGCTTCACTATTCAGAGACAGACGCTGATTCAGCACTTGGTCAGGTGAGAGGTGGCGAGGAGGAAGAGCTTGCAGCCCGTGTGGCGGTGCTGCGACACCAGATTGAGGAGGCCAATTATCAATACTATGTCAATGATAATCCGGTGCTGACCGATGCTGAATACGATCAACTGATGCTAGAACTCCAGCGCATTGAGCGTGAACATCCAGAGTTGCAAACGCCAGATTCACCAACACAACGTGTCGGCGCTCCAGTGCAGGACGTGGCACAACATCGTCACCCACTCCCCATGTTGAGCCTGGCAAACGCACGCAATGAGCAAGAACTGCAAGCCTGGCATAAGCGTGCTCAGACTATTCTTCCAAATGCAACGTTCACCTACGTCTGTGAGCTGAAAATCGATGGCCTGGCTATGGCTCTGACATACGAGCAGGGGCGACTGACTATCGGTGCCAGTCGTGGCGATGGTCTGATCGGTGAAGATTGGACCGCTAATGTGCGCACTCTTCATTCACTTCCACAAAAACTTCGCGGTGACGCAATTCCTTCCAAAGTCGAAGTGCGTGGCGAAATTTATATGCCGATTAAGAGCTTTGAACAACTCAACGAGGAAATGTCCGCATCTCGCATCTTCGCCAATCCACGCAATGCCGCCGCCGGCTCTCTCCGCCAGAAAGATCCACGCAATACCGCAACACGCAATCTCAACTTCTTTGGCTATCAGATCGGATACATCCAGGGGATGCAGATCACAAGCCATTGGGAGGCCCTACAGTTGATACGCGACTGGGGCTTCCCGGTTAACCCTCACATTCAGTTGGCTCAGAACCTGGACGAGGTGCTTGCCTATTGCAATAAATGGGAGAAAGAACGCTTTAACCTGCCCTATGAGATTGACGGTGTGGTCATTAAAATCAGTGATCTCGCGCATCAAGAAGAACTTGGCACAGTCGCGCGCGATCCACGCTGGGCCATCGCCTTTAAATATCCTCCCATCCAGGTGGCGACGAAGCTGCTTGATATTCGCATCAATATCGGGCGCACAGGCTCGGTCAATCCCTGGGCTGTCCTCGAACCCATTAATATTCGCGGCGTCACGGTCTCAAGAGCATCACTTCACAACGAGGGCGATATTCAACGCAAGGATCTGCGTATCGGCGATTGGGTCCTGGTTCAGCGTGCAGGTGAGGTGATTCCACAGGTGGTGAAGCCTGTGCTCGAACGCCGCACAGGAGAAGAGCAAGTCTATCAACTGCCCGAACGCTGCCCCTTCTGTGATACGCCCATCGAGCGCGTTCCCGATCAGGCGATGGCCTACTGCCCCAATAAACAGTGTCCTGAGCGCATTTTGCAAGGCGTGATCCATTTTGTCTCAAAGGGGGCGATGGATATAGATTCAATCGGCGAGAAGATGTGTGAACAGCTCGTCAACGCTGGCTACATCAAGAGCGTCGCCGATTTCTACTTGCTCACTGAGGAACAATTGCTGGCACTCGAAGGGGTGAAGAAAAAAAGTGCAGATAATATGCTCAAAGCGATCGAAGCTAGCAAGCATCGCTCGCTGACTCGCCTGCTCTTCGCACTCAATATCCGTTACATGGGCGAAAAATCCGCCCAACTTATCGCGGGAGCCTTCGGCAACATCGACAAAATCATTCAAGCCAGCGCGGAAGAGATTATCAGCGTGCCTGGCATCGGCCCAGAGATCGGTCAGAGCTTGTACAACTGGTTCCAGGACCCCGACAACCTCGCACTCATTGAACGTCTACGCGAGGCCGGGCTGACGATGGAAGAGGAACAATCAGATCATACCGGTCCTCTATTGGGACAGTCCTTCTTGCTCACTGGCCGCCTCAATACGATGACACGATTAGTTGCTGAGGACGCCATTATAAGCCTGGGAGGCAAGATCGCCACCGGTGTCAGCAAAAGCTTAAGCCATCTCATCGCTGGAGAAGATCCAGGCTCGAAATTGACTAAAGCTCAGAAAGCAGGCGTTCCTGTTCATGACGAGCCGTGGCTGGTCAATCTTCTTACAGAGCACGAAGCCATCTGATCGTATTGTTGGATTTCTGGAAACTTCACGCTTTCATGTAGGGAAGAAAAAAGGAAAGAGTATTATGCATACACCTTCACTCGGCTTCATTATTCGGCGCGAGAACCCACCAGAATATATTCGGAGTTATGCTCAGCGTGTGGAAGCGGCGGGTTACGATGAGGTGTGGCTCGTTGAAGATTGTTTTTTTGCCAGCGGAATAGCTTCTGCAGCAACAGTACTGGCTGCAACAGCAACGATACAAGTGGGATTGGGAATTGTTCCTGCCGTAGCACGAAATGCAGCCTTTCTAGCTATGGAGATAGCAACGTTGGTTCGCCTGCATCCAGGGCGTTTTCTTCCCGGCGTGGGACACGGTGTGACCGAGTGGATGCGCCAGATAGGAGCATTACCAACCTCTCAGCTCGCAGCATTGGAGGAAACGCTTGTTGCAGTCAGATCACTCCTCCGAGGTGAGATGTATAATGCACAAGGTAAGTATGTCTCTCTTGAGAACGTACAGCTAGAATATCCTCCAGCCCAAGTACCACCGATATCAGCAGGAGTGCGAGGACTTCGATCACTTCGGCTATCTGGTCGAGTCGCCGATGGCACGATACTTGCCGAAGGAGCGGCTCCAGCATATGTGTCCTGGGCAAAAGAACAAATAGTTCACGGCATGGCTGAAGCGGGTCGATCAGAACCTCATAGGATTACCGTGTTTGCATGGTGTTGTTTAGATGAGCATACTGATGCTGCTCGAAACTCGCTCCGACCTCTGATCGCGTCTCAGATTGCTTCAGGTTCTTTGTATACTCAGCTTGCCCCACTTGGAATTACTTCAGACATTGAAGCACTTTTAGAACGCGGCGGTGTACAACTCCTTCAGAATGAAATGCCCAATGAATGGATCGATCAGCTTGCCATCGTAGGAAATCCAGATGAGTGTCTACGTTCGATTGCACGATTTGCTGAGGCTGGAGCCGATTCAATTGTTCTCTTTCCAGGTATTGATCAAACAATGCAACAAATGGATGCATTTGCGCGCGAGATATTGCCACACCTTGCGTGACTAGTAGCACTCAATTCTACCTGGCTGAGAATTTACACTCATCTAAAAGTCATTACAGTACAAACCCTTGTTATATCCGAAGAAAGGCTTGTACTTCGGCAATGGCTTGTGCGGTGTTTTTGAAGTGAACGGTATGCATGCCAAGCTGTTGAGCTGCATCAACATTTCTTTCTTTATCGTCCACAAACACCACTTCATCAGGCTGCACACCTAATCGAGTAAGAGTAAGCTGATAGATGCGGGCGTCAGGCTTGGCTACTCCCTCTTCTCCATCAAAAATCATCAGGTCTACCAGTTCACCCAGCCCGAATTTTCGATTCATGGCCTTCCGTAACCCACCGTTGCAAATCGTTGCAGTCTTGTAGCGGGGCCGCAGATCACCTACAAACCGAGCCAGGTCTGTGTTCAACTGCTCATACTCATAAGGGTAAAAATCATTTTGTACATTGAGATGTTTATCTTCTTCATATTTCTTCCAATCAATATCAATAAGGACTCCCCCTATATCGAAGATAATGGCACGAATAGTCATAAACTATTGTTCCTTCTTGTCCAGCGTTTCTGAGCAGCTTCCAGCGTCATCCCTATCACAGTGAAGCTGGAAGCCACGCAAGAGGACAAACTAGACGTATTTCATTTGAGTGTAGCGCGCACGCAGGACGTGTACCTGATCTTTTACGTTCTTGCCACCTACCGCATCGTGAATAAGCTGGGCCAGCTCGCCCATCGACCGCTCGTCCATACCGAAGCGCGTCATCTCCGGCACGCCAATACGTAGTCCGGAGGGTCGGCGTGGATCGGTATCGCCGGGCAGCATGTTGTAGTTGACGATGATATCGTTCTCTTCCAGCCGTTTCGCAACCTCGACGCCTCCGCCCCATTGAGCTACGTTGACGGCTATCATATGGCTGCGTGTATAACCGAACTCGCGCGCCTCCACTGGCGTTCCTAATTCGTCGAGGCTATGTCCAAGCGCCTGTGCGTTGCGCACGATCTGCGCCGCATACTCGTGACCATACGCCTTCATCTCGCGGGTTGCAACGATCAGGGCCGGTAGCGAGTGCAAATGGTGATTGCTGGAAGAGCCTGGAAAGACGCCCCGATCGGCGGGTTGCCAGTACTTCTTGACCTCTTCAGGCGTGCTTAGATTGCTGAGGATGACGCCACGCTGTGGTCCTGGAAAGGTCTTATGCGTGCTGCCAGTCATCCACGTCGTGCCCTCTTGTAGAGGAGCCTGGAATTGTCCTCCAGCGATCAGACCTAGCACATGGGCGGCATCGTAAAGCACAGGGATCTCCTTCGTCTTACAGAATGCTGCGATCTCTGTGAGTGGCTCTGGAAAGAGGAAAAGACTCTTGCCCAGGATGACGAGCTGCGGCGACACCTGATCGATCAGCTCAATCGTTTTCTGTGCATCCACATGATAATGATCTTCCGTCAACGGCAGAAAGTGCAGGTTGATCGAGTTTGCGCCACCTGTCTTCAGCGATTGCCCGCGATTCTGTATGCGCCGCCCAAACACTCCCACGGCTCCGTGGCTGATATGCCCACCAGCATCTGTGGAGTTAGCAATCACTGTATCACCACCACGCAGAACGCTGAGCGCAATCGCCGTATTGGCCGCATTTCCGCTGATGGGACGCACATCAGCCTGCTGCGCACCAAAGAGCTCTTTTATTTCGCGCTCAGCAATGCTCTCGATCTGATCGATAAAGCGTGTGCCTTGATAATAACGGTTTACCTGCTCTCCCTCGTTGGGATGCCCCTCGGCGTAGCGCCCCATGAAGTCTGAGGTCTGCACTCGTCGGACTGCTACACTCGGCGTGTTCTCGCTGGCTATCAAATTGATCGTTTGCATCTGACGCCAAGCCTCTTGCTGCTGCAAGATATTTTCAATATCGTGAATATCTATCGACATGTATTCTCTCCTATTCCTGCTTCTAAAACAATACCAACGCTTAGCAAATACGCCACCAAGTATAACATATATTTCTAGATGGTTCCGCACATTCCTGGATTGACACAGCTCAATTCATAGGTGGCCCGCGTAGCGACAATCCCTTGCGGTTGTCGGTGGTGGTCCGCCTCATGTAACAATTGAGGATTGTCTCTATTAAGTTTATCTCTATGAAAAAAAGAGCCGGTGCCGATATTCATAGCAAACAAGTTGATACACAGTTGAACATGTTGTCAAATGCTGTTATACTAATTCTTACACCTATTCCAAGAGATAAGATATGGCAAGCTCTTTCTCTGTACCGAAACAGCCATTCCAGTGGTCACGTCGCATCGGTGGTCTATGACAGACCCCCATCTAACGTCTGCCGTACCCACTACTGCGTAGAAACTCAGGAGGATTTGAGTTTTATGAAGGTTTATCGGACGGAACAAATTCGCAATGTGGCGTTGATTTCTCATGTCGGAGCAGGCAAAACATCTCTGATTGACGCCGCCCTTTTCGATAGTGGCGCGGTTACACGCCAGGGCAAAGTAGATGATGGCTCTTCAGTCGCGGACTACGATCCTGATGAACTCAAGCGTCGTATGTCGCTGAATGTGAAGGTGCTGCCGGTGGAGTGGAAGGATTGCAAGATCAATTTCATCGACACTCCCGGCTATCCCGACTTTGTTGGCGAGGTAAAAGCGGGCTTGCGTGTTGCCGATGCAGCCCTGGTCGTTGTCACTGCGGAAAAAGGGGTTGAGGTCGGTACAGAGCTTACCTGGCAATTCGCCGATGAGCGCCATATTCCCCGCATCATTCTGGTCAACAAACTCGACCGTGAAAACACTTCTTTCGATCAAGCCCTTGACTCGCTGCGCGCTAAGTTTGGGTCACATGTCGTTCCCCTCCAGATTCCTATCGGCGAGCAGGCTGGCTTCAAGGGAGTTATCGATCTCGTTACACAAAAAGGCTACACCTTCGAGGGCGGCAAGGTACAAGAGGTTACCATCCCCGCCGATCTTAAGGACAACATCAGTACCTATCGTGATCAATTAATCGAGTCGGCTGTTGAGAGCGATGATACGATCATGGAGAAGTTCCTGGAAGGCGAAGAGCTGAGCGACGAGGAAATTTTATCTGTGGTGAAAAAGGGTACCTGCTCTGGTATGCTCATTCCAGTCCTCTGTGGCTCGGCCAACAAAAACATCGGTGTGCAGGCACTTCTCGATACGATCGTCGATTATCTGCCCAGTCCTCTAGACGCACCACGAGAGGATGTTGAGTCGTTCGGCGAGAACACGACCGTCTTCGTCTTTAAAACCTCGGCAGCACAGGTCGGAACTACTTCTGTCTTCCGCGTCTACGCAGGCACGCTCAAACCAGATACTCACCTCTATAATGTGCAGACGCGGGCCGATGAGCGGCTGGGACAATTGCTCATCCCGCGTGGCAAAACACAGGAGCCTGCAACCGAGATTCCGGCTGGCGACATCGCCGCCGTCACCAAGCTCTCAAGCACTCATACTGGCGATACACTTACTGCAAACAAAGATATAACGACACCACTCGAAGCTATTCCGTTTCCGGCTCCCTGCCATACGATGGCAATAATCGCCAAGAGTCAGGGCGATCTGGACAAGATGGGCAATGCATTGGCGCGCATCGTTGAGGAAGATCGCACGGTACGCGTGGGCCGCGATCCCGAAACCGCCGAGGTGCTTCTCTCCGGCATGGGCGAGGCGCATCTCCAGATTCTCGTCGAGGGCGTCAAGCGCAAGTACGGCGTCGAACTGCTCACCCACGATCAGCGCATCTCCTATCGCGAGACTATAAGAAAGAAGGCACGGGCCAATGGTCGCCATAAGCGGCAGAGTGGCGGGCACGGACAGTTCGGCGATGTCTGGCTGGAGATAGAGCCGTTGCCCCGAGATAGTACAGAGACGTTTGTGTTTGAGGACAAGATCGTCGGTGGTGTCGTGCCCAATCAGTTCATTCCGGGCGTTGAGAAGGGCGTGAAGGAATCGCTGCGTCGTGGCTTCCTTTCCGGCAACCGGATGGTCTACGTCAAAGTTGCCCTGGTCGATGGCAAGTATCATCCTGTTGATTCCTCGGCTCAGTCTTTCGAGGTCGCCGCTTCGCTTGGCATGCAAGAGGCCGTTCCCCAGGCCAATCCCGTCCTGCTGGAACCAATCATGAATGTCACCATCGACGTTCCCGAACAGAACATGGGCGATGTTATGAGCGACATCAACACTAAACGCGGCCACGTTCTGGGCATGGAATCGCAGGAAAACGGCACGCAGCGCATCACAGCCTCCATCCCACAGGCCGAGATGCTCCACTACGCTACCGATCTGCGCTCAATCACCCAGGGACGCGGCACATTCTCAATGGCATTCTCCCAATACGCCGAAGTGCCACCCAACATACAACAAGAGCTGGTTGCACAGCACAAAAAGCAAGAGAGCTAGCAGTAATCTCTTGAATATTGGAGGCACCTCTGCTTCGTGGGTACCACGAAGCAGAGGTGCCGATTTATCGTGCGCATACCCCGTTTACGGGGAGAAGTACTAATAACGTTCACTAATAGTAACAAATCTCGCCTTACAAATGACGAAAAGCTGATTGGGTTCGCTCACCACCGGCATTGTCGCCGTCAGGCAAATGGAATGAGCAAACATTTCGTTTTGCCTGGCAAGATAGGTGATAGGCGATTTTCCGGGCACCGTGAACGTGGCCCCTAACCTCATTCAACAATAAATTGTCTCTATAGTGAGGTTATCAGTAGTAGCCTGTGATAGAATGCTATATCTGCCTTTGTGTTTCCATATCCAATTGCCCTTTAGTGGAGAGGAGGCTACCCCTTGATTACTTCAGCACCACTCGTCTCAACGGCCGAAGCACTGCGCACAGGTCAGCTCGACCTGATTACATACATCGATGAAATATGCGATCGCATCGATGCAAACGAGCCGGCCTTGCATGCGCTCCTTCCAGAGACCGATCGCCGCGCCCGCCTGAAAGCCGATGCAGCCGCGCTCCAGGCGCGTTTTCCCGATCCGGCCAGCCGCCCTCTCCTCTATGGTATCCCTCTCGGCGTTAAAGATACATTCCGCGTCGACGGCTTTCCCACCAGAGCCGGCTCACAACTTCCACCAGAGCTATTTGCCGGCCCCGAGGCAGCCTGCGTAACGATGCTTCGAGCTGCCGGTGTCCTCATTCTTGGCAAGACCGTCACCACCGAATTCGCCTATTTCGAGCCCGGACCTACTCGCAATCCCCACAATCTGAATCATACGCCGGGTGGCTCTAGCAGCGGCTCAGTCGCAGGTGTTGCAGCCGGCTTCTTCCCGCTATCAGTGGGCACACAAGTTATCGGCTCCACCATTCGCCCAGCCGCCTATTGTAGCATCGTCGGCTTCAAGCCAAGCTACGGCCGCATCCCCACCAACGGCCTGATTAAGTGCGCCGACTCGGTCGAACACATCGGCTATTTCACCCAGGATGTCGCGGGCAGCGCCTTCGTAGCCCCCCTGCTGTGTAAGGACTGGCACTCTGACTATACCGTTCCACCTGGAAGATTGCCCGTACTCGGCGTACCCGATGGCCCCTATCTCGCCCAGGCTATGCCTGAAGCACGCGTAGCGTTTGAAAAGCAAATTGAGCTGCTTGAGAAAAATGGCTATACGATACGTCACGTGCCCGCCTTTGAAGATATCGAAGGAGTCAACCGCCACCACACCCGCATGGTCTTCGCCGAAATGGCCCAGGTCCACAAATCATGGTTCGCACAGTATGAGTCGTTGTATAGACCGCGTACGGCGGCTGCGCTGCGCGAGGGGCAGATAGTGGGTGAGGAAGAACTGGCCGAGGCGCGGGCGGGACGGGCCTTGCTGCGCGCCGACCTGGAAAACCGCATGGCAGAAGCCGTCATCGACCTGTGGATCTCCCCAGCCACAACCGAACCCGCACCAGAGGGGCTAGAGTCTACCGGCAGCCCAATCATGAATCTCCCCTGGACATATGCTGGCTCACCCGCTATCACCCTTCCGGCGGGAATGGCTGGTAATGAGTTGCCTCTGGGGTTGCAATGTACTGGGGCAGCGATGGCTGATGAGGCGCTGTTAGCATGGGTGGCTCCGATGGCGGATCTTCTTACCAATCATATATCTACTGTAAGAGGTTAAAAGCTGAAAAAGACGTAGGAATTTGGCAGCTTATTTAATACATCAACATAGCGCGTGACATATTTGTGTCCAGTTGTATCTGCACTTCGATCTTCACCTGGACACAATTTACGTACAAAGAGATCCCTTTGACTGCATCTGATTACACAAAAAATGGCTATGTACATCATTAGCTTGCACTGCCTTGATACACAAAATGTTTCCTAAACGTAATGTATCAGAGCTGTTATTTATAACTATAAATGGAAGTATGGCATTTTTCCTTGCTAGAATGTATAATGAGAATGCCTTCATTGGTGACCAGTAGGTTTATAAAGGGGTTTATCTGTATGTAGTGTTTCAACTTATAAGAGATTCTTTGACTGAAGGATTGCCCTATGACACATACTACATCGTCTAGCTCTCTTCCCCCTGATAAAATTTTCATCGGCCGTGTTCAAGAAATGGTGCAATTTGACCACGTTCTGAAGCGGTGGATATTTGATGTCGCCTTAGATAGCAGTGAGCGACTCGATGAAGTTCCTTCTCCATATCGACGTATTCCTGGTCTTGTTGTCCTCCTTTTCGGTCGCGGTGGTATTGGAAAAAGTACGCTTCTACGCCGCTTCCGTCAGATGACTTTAGAGCAAGCCTCCTACTCTGTCCTTCCTCTACATCCTATAGATTGGGAGTTTGCTATTGGTGATAACCGAGGTTTTCTTAATCCACTTCCAGGCTCTCGGGTTGATCCATTGCTCTATTTCGATTTTTTGCAAAAACATCTCGCTGATAATCTTTCTGAGAAAAAGGAAGAGAACTTCGACAACTATAAAGTTGCTGTGTATAAGGTCTCTGAAGCTCGGGAGAAGGTGCAACAAGTCTTTGCTTCATTGAAGCAGGATGAGAATTTTTCCTGGTTTCCAAAGCTGATTAGCGAGGAAATAGTTATTGAATTAGGAACATTATTTCCTCCGGCTGAACCATCTTTGCAAAATGATGTGGTGAAGGATGGAACTACCCGTGGACTTACTTTTACAGCATCTCAGCTCACACAATTGCGGTTGAAGCTCCGAGACAAGCTCGATCAGAAACTTACCTATTATCTTGATCCAGCTACTCATTTAGGATTAGCTTTGGGTCGAGATATTGCCGCCTTTGCTACGGAAAAACCTCTTCTCTTTTTCTTCGATACATACGAAGAGATTGATGAAGGCGACCTCTATCTACGAATATTGATGGGAGCTGCCGGCTCTCGTGTCGGATGGGTTATTGCGGGACGAGGCGACATATGGTCTGGGCTAGAACAACAGAAGCGTTATATTGAGCAAGTCTATGGCTATAAAGATTTAGTACTACCACAGCGTAGCCTTGCATTGGATTTTAATTCAGGAAGTGTTGGAGTCTTCACACTTAATGAAGTCATGGAGTACTTTGCGCGCTTTCAAGAAGAAGTTCCCGGGCTAAGATCGTGTCCCTCTATTACGAAAGACGATGCCCATGCATTGCTAGAAGTCACCCTTGGAGTTCCTCTTGCTATTAATATTGCTGCAGGTTTGTATCAGGAAACGAAAGATTTGTCTGTGGTTGTGACAAATCCTGATAAGAAACTCAAGGTAGTTCATGCAATGGTGCAACGTTATCTCTTGCATACTCGTTCTGATCAAGATGAAAAAAATAAACTATATGGATTAGCGATGCTCAGACGCTCTGAAGAATCTTCAATTGTTTCAGTCGCTCTAGGTATTCCCGCAGAACGCGTCGCTTCTGATTACGAACCCGAAATGAAACGACTTCAACGGCGTTATAGCTTTATTTTCTCAGACAAAGAGCAACCATCACTGCATCAGGAAGTACGTTATTTCATGCGCATTGAACTCTTCGCACGAAGGAAAGAGTCGCCTCATATTCAATTGGTAAACACACACCTGCTTGAAGCTTATAAGCAGCTACTTGATCAGCGAGAAGAGCAGTCCCAATATGAAACGTTACGACAGCGTTTTGAGGACGAAGTGTGGACAGGAACGTATCTGGATCTTACAGAGCAGTTGTTTTGGAAAGAGATACCTGTAGGGGTATGTGCAGCTCTGTTCTTTATGTTTATAGGTGCCGTATACCAGCGAACAGTTAATCAGGAAGTTACTATACTTGGAGAACTTTTTGAACCGGATATGTCTCGAACATACAAAGAGTGGTGGTATCTAGCGAAGCAGAGCCTGCAACAAGAATACAGTTATTCCCTTTCTCCTCAACAAAAACAACATCTAATTGAACTGGAAAGGCAGATAAGCCAACGTCCACCCCGCTTTCCTGTCTCATTATCGAAGGAGTATCGGCAGGAAGCAATCGCGTGTTTATGGTGGCGTATAGGAGAAGCTTATGTAGGAGAAGACGATCAGCAAGCACTTAAATGGTATAAAAAGGCTTTGACGATCTTACCAGAAGAAAGTGAATTAAGAAAAGCTACTGCAGAAGTAGCCGTAGACATTGCCTACCAACTCAAAGAAAGACAACAGTATGAGGAGAGCCTCACGTTTCTTCAACAAGCAATAGAATGGGATATACAATCAGCTTGGGCCTTTGCTGTACAAGGCAATGTCTTCTATGATTTAGAACTATATGAACAAGCTATAATAGCCTGTAACCGAGCTATAGATCTTGATCCTTTATTAGAACTTGCTTACACCGTTCGTGGTAGTGCGAATGCAGCGTTAAAACAGTACAGCCAAGCTATCGCTGATCATACACATGCTATTAATCTTCATCCACAAAGAATTGTTCGGCAACGTGCCCTCTCTCTATCTGAACAAGGTCGAAAAACGGGATCATCTATCATATCTTCAAAGGAAGAAATCGTTTCTACGCCATCAGGATCTTTGTCAAGGATAGAGATGTTGCCAGAAAGAAGCCATCTGTCAAAAAATGACCTACAGTTTCATAAGTCTCCGCACTCCTTTCTTGAAGCGCAACAAGTCAATATACTAGCCTATCGTAGTCGTGGAGCAACTTATGCAGCTATGCAAGATTACGAGCGTGCTATCAAGGATCTTTCTCAAGCAATTGCACTTAATTCAGAGGATGCCGACGCTTATTACGAACGTGCTCTTGCCTACTATAATAGTAATAAATATGAAAAGTCGATAGAGGATTACACAGTTGCACTTTCTCTACGAGAAAATAGCCTTACATATACAAAACGAGGAGAAGCTTACTCCTCGTTCGAACACTATGAGCAAGCCCTCTCCGACTTCGATCAAGCCCTCTTGCTCAATCCTCAACATGCATGGGCTTATGCTGATCGCGGCTTGGCTCATCGCTTGCTCGAACACTATGAGCAAGCCATCGCTGACTTCGATCAAGCCCTCTTGCTCAATCCTCAAGATTCCTGGACTTATGCTAATCGAGGCTTGGCTCATCGCTTGCTCGAACACTATGAGCAAGCTGTCTCCGACTTCGATCAAGCTATCTCTCTTAATCCTGATGATACAGATACTTATCTTAGAAGAGCGTATGCACACTTATTCCTCAGAGATAGAGAAAAAGCTCTGAAAGATTTTCGTCACATCACTCAGATTGATCCGTCTGATATCAATGCTTCTTGGATGATAATCTTTGTATCTTTTAAAGATAAGATGCCTGAAGAAAATATAGCACATCAACTCGAAGCAATAGCTGAGATTGATCCCCTTTCATATGAAGCTGCAACATGCCGAGGAGTTGCGTTAGGCATTCGTGGTTTTCTTCGTGAAGCATGCGCAGAACTTGAACATGCTCTTCAGATCATTGCTGATACACAACTAGATAGAGAAAGCGAGGATGCTGCGTTTTGGTACGGCATGTTGCTTGCATATCGCGGTAGATTTATAGGTGCGCAAGAGTGGATTAATCGTGCGTTGGAGGCAGGTCTTCCTCCTATATTACTCATTCCTCTCTATTGGCTAAAACATGATCGATCAGAGTTTTTTCACTCCGTTGCACAACCACTCTTGACATACTACAAGGTTTGGGTCTGACCATCCTGATTGGGAAATGCTGACGCAACGGGAACATTCTATGCTCTCCACACTCTGATTGTCTTATCTAAGCTTCCACTCACCAGAGTCTTACCATCTGGACTTATCGCTACACATAAGACTCCATCTGTATCATCGATAAGAGTTCGCTCTTCCTGCCCTGTCAAGAGATTCCATACTTTAATCCTATTATCTCTACTCCCACTCACCAATGTCTTGCCATCTGGACTTATCGCTACCGCCCAAACAGAGTCCGTATGCCCCGCGAGAGTCCACACTTCCTGCCCTGTCAAAAGATTCCATACTTTAATCCTATTATCTCTACTCCCACTCACCAATGTCTTACCATCTGAACTTATCGCTACACATAAAACTCCATCTATATGCCCCGTGAGAGTCCACACTTCCTGCCCTGTTGAGAGATTCCACAGTCTGATCGTCTTATCTAAGCCTCCACTCGCCAGCATCGTACCATCTGGACTTATCGCTACACTTCCAACGCCATCACTATGAGCCGTAAGAGTTCGCTCCTCTTGTCCTGTTGACAGATTCCACACTTTGATCGTCTTATCTCTGCTTCCACTTGCCAGCGTTTTGCCATCTGGACTTATCGCTACACTTCCAACGCCATCACTATGAGCCGTAAGAGTTCGCTCTTCTTGTCCTGTTGACAGATTCCACACTTTGATCGTCTTATCTAAGCTCCCACTTGCCAAAGTTTTGCCATCTGGACTTATCGCTACACTTCTAACACCATCTGTATGAGCCGTAAGAGTTCGCTCTTCTTGTCCTGTTGACAAATTCCACACTTTGATCGTCTTATCTAAGCTCCCACTTACCAGCGTTTTACTATCTGAACTTATCGCTACACTCCAGACAGAGATCTTATGACTAGTAAGAGCACGAAGCAATACAAGGTTCTCAAACTCAAAAGCAGGAGGAGAAGGAACAACAATTTCCCCTTGCTGAGCGAGAGAAGGAGGAATGGCCAACTGCTCAACCACCATTAAGATCCCTTCAGTGACATTGTAAAGTGCTGTATCCTGATCGTGCCAAAATTCACTTGTGATAGGTTTACCATCTTCAGGAAGTGCCTGTAGTGCTGCAAGAGGACTTAGACGCCAGTAGGTAGGACGGAGAATTATAGGGATGACTCTAGCTTCACCATGCTTGTGTCTTTCTAGAGCTTGCGTCATCTCAATGCTATAGCAGTAGTCTGAATCTATAAAATTTGGACTCACCAGGAGCAACACAATCTGAGCAGTATTAAGATGCTGATTAATCTCCTTTTTTCCAATCTGTTCCTGCACTAATATTGCGATCATACCAGAAATTAATAAGTCCTTGCCGTTCTAATGGCCGCAGGTGAGTCTTTAGTTGGTTCAGCAAGGATTCGTCTTCCCGCGCGTAACAGAAGAAGATAGTAGCTGACATAAATTTCTATCTCTCAATGTATTTTTAGCAAGAGAATAAGAAAGAGCCATGATCGAGGCGCTAGTATTATAGCTGAATAAGACTCTTTTCACAAGGGAAGCTAACCTGAAAAGTTAGGAGAAATTCATTCTACGCTATCAGCATACAAAAATAGAGGGCTTTGCTCAGTCAGTAATGACTTATCATGAGAAGCTAAAACACGATAAAGAGGTAAATACAAAAGATTTAACAGATAACTACATAAAATTTAAGAAGCTAGAGAAAGAGGTGCAAAGAGTGTGTGTAAAAAGGCGAAACGAAGCCATTTTTCAAAGATGGGCTGCTTCAGCCTGTCAAGCGCTTTCAAGTCGAGGCGGGAAACGCATTGCTCTCAACGAACCCGCGCGCTTGGCTCCAGAAGCCGCTCCAAACTGAACAAGACAAAGTGGCTGTTTCTCGCCTTTTTACACACACTCAAAGAAGCAGGTAGGGAACGTGTTTTCCTACCTGCTTCTACCCATAAGGTGATTATGTCTCCAATCTGGGTGCAGGACCTATCTGATCGACAGGGTCTACAGCACTGTCGGCTGCGGCTATAGCCTCTTCTTCGGGTGCTCGCTCACGTAGCAACTGATAGAGGATGATAGCTCCAAAGCTAGCAGTGCCGATGCCACTCAGGGCGAAATTGCCGATGTTGAGTGTGAGGTTGCCGGCCCCCAGCGTGAGCGCGACCGCCGTAGTTAGCAGGTTGCGGCTCTTTGAGAAGTCTACTCCGTTTTGGACCCAGATGCGGCCGGCGGTGGCGGCGATCAGGCCGAAAAGTACAATCGCCAGCCCGCCAATGACGCCGGAGGGGAGAGTTCCGATCAGGGCTCCAAATTTGGGGGAGAAGCCTAAGAGGATGGCGATGAATGCGGCGATGACGAAGACGATGGTAGAGTAAATTCTGGTCACGGCCATTGTGCCAATGTTTTCTGCGTATGTTGTGACACCAGTGCCACCTCCGAAGCCGGAGACGATGGTTGCAAGTCCATCGCCGAGGAAGGCTCGGCCTAAATATTTGTCCAGGTTGCGCCCGGTCATGGCACCGACGGCTTTGACGTGGCCCAGGTTTTCCGCGATGAGAATGATGGCTACTGGAGTGATCAATCCGATTGCGTTTCCAGTAAACGTTGGCGCAGTAAACCTCGGCAGGCCAATCCAGTCAGCCTTCGCTAGATTGGTGAAGTCGATGGGTTTTCCGAGGCCGAAGCCATTGGCAAAGATGAGATAGAGAATATAGCTTATGATACCACCTATGAGGATCGGAAGCCGCTTTAACGGCCCTGGAAAGTAGACGGTCACAGCAGCGACTATCAGCACGGTGATGATTCCCATCCAGGTCTCGAACTGACTGCCGCTGATATCAGCGATAGCGACAGGAGCCAGGTTCAGGCCAATGGCCGCGACGACCGCGCCCGTGACTACGGGCGGCATTAAATATTCGATCCACCGATAGCCTGCGAACATAACGATAAGACCGATAATGGCATAGGCGACGCCACAGGCAATGATACCTCCCAACGCCACGTCAATGTGAGGATTGAGTCCTGGTCCGGTAAAACCTTTTGGAAAACCCGTTGCAATAAGCACTAAGCCGATGAATGAAAAGCTGGAACCGAGATAGCTGGGGACACGGCCGCCAACCACGAGGAAGAAGATAAGCGTACCAATACCAGAAAAGAAGATAGCGGTATTTGGGTCGAAACCCATTAACACAGGAGCCAGGATAGTTGAACCGAACATAGCTAGGACGTGCTGCAAGCCAACGAGAATGGTCTGTCCCCAGGGGAGTCGCTCATCGGGCGCGATGGTCCCCCTGGTCTTAAGGGTCCATGTTGTGAAGTAACCGGGTTTTTCGACTGTTGCCATACAGTTGTTTCTCCTCAGTTGATAATGTACATACTCAGGATGCAATGTTACCGACCTCAAGGCTTGAGAGTTGTGAAGTGCCTCCTTTCTTTTTAGCCAGGGTTTTAGGTGAGAAAGTAGAGAGAAGCAGTAGAATACTGGCAAGAAATGTATCCTGCCAGTATTCTTATCTACTCTATAGTAAGAGTTAGTTTGCGAATGTCGTCCGGGGTTACTGGCATACGGTTTACCGAGACGCCGAAGGGGGCCAGGGCATCTTCGAGGGCGGCGGCCATCAGGGCGGGGACGGGAATGCAGCCGGCCTCGCCTGCGCCCTTGATACCCAGCGGATTGATTGGCGAGGGAGTCTCGATGTGATCGACCTCTATGTGTGGTATCTCGGTTGCGTAGGGTATAAGAAAGTCCATGTAGTTGGCGTTGAGCAGTTGGCCGTTGTCGTCGTAGTCCATGCGCTCGTAGAATGAGCCGCCGATGCCCTGGGCAACGCCGCCGTAGATCTGCCCCTCTACGATCAGCGGATTGACCAGCTTGCCGCAATCATGCATGACGACGTACTTGCGAATCTTGATGATGCCGGTGGCGATATCGACCTCGATGATGGCAGTGTGGACGCCGCTGGCGAAGGTGGCATGCTGAGGACTGAAATAGCGAATGGCGTCCAGTCCCGGCTCCTCTCCAGGCGGTAGAGGTGATCCTGGGCGCGTTGGTAGGATTGCGGGCAGATCAGCGGCCTGGGCACCATAGGAATAGCGAATAGGGTTAGAGGCGATAGAGAGAGCGGCCAGCGAGATGTTCCGCGAGGAGAAGCCTTTGACGCGTACATGGCTATCCACCAGTTCCAGGTCTTCTGGAGCCGCCTCAAGCACAAAGGATGCCACCTTCAATGCCTTCTCTTTGACAGCCTCCGCCGCCAGCCCAATCGCATTGCCGGCCACAACCATGGCTCGGCTGGCATACGTCCCGGTCCCCCATTGGAAGCGGTTCGTATCGCCAGTTGTGACATGTATCTTCTCTACAGGTACACTCAACGCTTCGGCGACGATCTGGGCAAAAGAGGTCTCATGGCCCTGGCCCTGTGTGGAGACGCCAGTTGCTACGTGCACCTCACCCAGGTTATCGATGGAGATATGCGCGCCTTCGTACGGTCCAATGCCGGTTCCCTCTACATAACATCCGATGCCAACGCCTAGAAACTGACCTCTATCTCGTGCCACCCGCTGCTCCTCGCGAAAATGCGCATAGCCAATCATCTCTAACGCTTGCTCTAGCCCCGCCTGATAGTTGCCGCTATCATAGATCGTGGGCAGGCCATCCTGGAAAACCAGGCCGACATCATAGGGAAACTCTTCTGGCTGAACAAAATTGCGGCGGCGAATCTCTGCCCGATCCATCCCTAGCTGATCGGCAGCGTAGTCAAGGATGCGTTCCATCGCGAAAACGCCCTGTGGCCTTCCCGCACCGCGATAAGGGCTGACAGGAGTACGGTTGGTATAGACAACCGTCGCATCTGAGAAATAGTTAGGAAGCTTATAGGGACCGGGAAGCTGACATGCAGTGATCACCGGGACAATGATGCCATAGGGACTGTATGCACCTGTATCGTGCAGAAAGACATCGCGTACTCCCAGGATGCGCCCATCTTTATCAAGCGCGATCGAGATATCATGGACCTGGGTTCGTTCGTGATTAGAGCCCATCATATGCTCAATGCGATCCTCGATCCATTTCACAGGACGTTTTAAGCGCATCGCCATCAAGGGCACAAGCACCTCTTCTGGATAGAAAAGCATAATCTTGACGCCAAAGCCGCCGCCGACATCGGGCGGTGTCACGCGCACCTTGTCAGTGGAAAGGCCAAAGAGAACGGCAAGTCCGTTGCGGATCGAGATTGGTCCCTGCGTGCTATCCCACACTGTCAACGATTGCTCAAAGGTGTCGAAACGGGCCACGACGCCGCGTGTCTCTAGCGGCTGACTAGCACTGCGGTCAAGCTGCACATGCCTCTGGAACACATGCACGGCATCCCGAAAAGCAGCATCTATATCACCAACTTGCTGGACGAGGTGGGCCGCAGTATTCGCGGGCACGTCATTGTGTACAAGGAGTGCATCGGGCGCGATCGTCTCCTCCAGGTTGTCGGGGCTGACAACGGGGAGTGGATCATAATCGACGTCAATGAGGGCGAGGGCGTCTTCGGCGGTGTAGCGATCGCTAGCAACGACCATTGCTACGGCCTCACCTACGTAGCGCACAGTGTCTTTGGCGAGGGCGTACTGAGTGTGTGGATGAGTCAGGGCAGGATGAGGAATGAGCAGGGGAAGAGGTTTTGATACTACGCCTAGATCATCGTAGGTGAGCACGGCAACGACGCCATCGAGGGCGACTGCACTGCTGACATCGATCGAGTTGATGCGTGCATGGGCGTAGGGACTGCGTAGAATGGCGGCATGGAGCATGTCGGGCAGGTCTATGTCATCGATGTATCTGCCATTCCCGGTCAAGAAACGCTGATCCTCCTTGCGCGGAATTGGTGAGCCGAAGATCTGTGTCGTCATACGCTCTCCTCTCTTGCTGGCGATGCGGTTTGCGCTAATACATGGCGTACGGCAGCGACTATTCCTTGATAGCCGGTGCAGCGGCAGAGATTGCCGGAGAGAGCCTCACGGATCTCTTCATCGCTCAGATCAGGGTCAGGATTATCCTGTAACAAGGCGTAGGAGGTTAGCAGGAAACCAGGTGTGCAGAAGCCACATTGCAGACCGTGATACTGGCGAAATGCCGATTGCAGTGGATGGAGCGTGCCGTCGGGAGCAGCCAATCCCTCGACGGTCAGTAGTTCGCCGCCATCAGCCTGCACTGCCAGCATCAGGCACGAGCGAATGGGAGCACCATTGAAGATTACAGTACAGGCACCGCATACTCCATGTTCGCAGCCAACATGCGTCCCCGTCAGATGCAGAGTATGACGCAGGAAGTCGCTTAACAGCCAGCGCGTCTCGACCTCGCCTGTATGCAAAGTACCATTGACATTTACCTTTATAACTCGTTTTTCTTGTCGTGGAAGGCTACTTTCGCTCATACTTTCCCTTCCTGGTTTGCAGTGTCTATCGCCAGACGCAAGGCCCGGTTGACCAGCACACCGGCCACGTAGCGACGGTATTCGCCAGATGCATGCAAATCTGGATCAGGTTCAAGCTTGCTTGTGCTCAACTCGGCCACTGCATTGAAGAGAGCCTCGCTGGGCCGCTCGCCCACCAGCGAAGCTTCCGCCTCGGACAGACGTACAGGTGTCTCGCCAACACCCATCAATGCCAGGTGCGCCTCTAGAATTGTGTCGCTCTCATCTGTAGTGAGTTGTGCCGCGACACCTACCAGGGCGTAATCGCCGTGTCGCCGACTGACCTCGATAAAAGCGGTGCCAGAGCGTGCGGGAGCAACGGGAAACCAGGCTTCGATAACCAGCTCCTGGCTTGTAATCGAGGTCTGAAGCTGACTGATGAAGAACTCTTCGGCAGGGATCATCCGGCTGCCTGTTTGCGATTCTACACGAACGAAACCGCCAAGCGCCTGCAACACTGCTGGAAGTTCGGCGGCTGGGTCGGCATGAGTAAGTGAACCACCGATGGTACCGCGTGAGCGAATCGGCGCGTGCCCAATCCAGGGTACTGCCCTGGCGAGTAACGGGCAACGCTGCCGCACAAGAGGAGAACGCTCTACCTCGCGCTGACGCGTCAGCGCGCCAATAGCCAATCCACCATCGACCTCACGAATGTACGCGAGATCGGCCAGGTGATTGATATCGATCAATTGTGCGGGCTGGGCCAGGCGCATGTTCAGCAGTGGAACTAGACTCTGACCACCGGCGAGGATCTTGGCCTCATCTCCGTAGTTTTCTAACAGGTCCAGTACCTCGCCGCGTGTCTCCGGATCAGAATAGGCAAAGCGTGGCGGTTTCATAACGGGTTCCTTACTCTTCGACGTACGCTACAATACGGCAGAACGCCGCCTCACCGCCTTTAAAGCGCCAGGGATAGCAGCCGATCCATACACGCTGATCGAGAAGCTTGTCAATCTCGCCACCAACGTTTTCAGCGTGGAAGACGAGATGTGGAAAGAGATAATAGTGCATGACTTGGAGATCTTTGGTTGGAAAGATCTCGCTCAGTGGCTTGCCCAGTGCTGCCTCTGCTTCTAAGGCCAGGTCGGGGCGTAGAGTGCGAATGACTGTATTCATTGGATGGTCCATTGAACCGGCGTCTACAGCTAGCCAGGAGATGCCACGATCCAACACCCAATCGGCAAACTCGCGTGTCGGACCAGGGTGTTTGACAAAATAACGTGTCTCGTCGGGCTGACTCTCACCAGACCAGTTGCTTGGATAATATTTGTGGTAGCCGGTGTTCACAAAGAGAATGTCGCCGCGCTGAATCGTAATGCCCGTCCGGCGCTCCCAATCTTCGAAATGCTGAGGAGTATAAATACCGTAGTCGCCAATGTTCATCTTCTCCAGATCAACAATCACCGCTGGCCCGAAGAGCTTGTCGAGAGGGATACTGCCGATGTCCTGACTATTGGTGATGAAGTGGAGCGGCGCGTCGAGGTGCGTGCCAACATGCAGCGTCGAGGCAATGTGCTGGCCGCCAACCTTATCAAAGGCAACACGTTTGATCCACTTGATAGTTGGACCCTCGTATGTTGCGAAGCCGGGTGTGTTATAATCCCAATCTTGAGAGAGGTCGAGGACGCGTACTTTACTCAGGTCAACAGGACGTACCATATCTTATTTTCTCCTTTGCCAACTCTTAATATCATCTAGTATGCCACAAGATAGGAAGCATGTCTCTAGCAAAATGTGCCAATATATCTGGAACTTTTTGTTGAATTAGAACAAACGAGACGACGTGTAGAGAGCAGGGGAGAAGCGGCTTTGCTTCTCCTCTTGCGCAGCTCATTGCATGGCTTCCGCGTAGCGCCAATCCCCTGCGGTTGTCGAGCGTCCACTCGCCTGCGAAGCTCGCCCACCACTCCAAACCGCTTGATCTTGGTTGACACGCAAGGGATTGGCGCTACGCGGGCAGATCACAAGCGGTTAGTCTTCCAGGTTGAGCCAGCGTAGCTCTTCTGGCGTCAGCTCGACGGTGAGTGCAGGCAGTGATGTGCGCGTCTCTGAGAGCTGGCGAGGTCCGATGAGTGGGAAGGTGGGAAATGGCTGATTTAACACGTAGGCGAGCGCGATATTAATGGGCAAGACGCTGCGCTCTTTGGCCAGCTTGTTAACCCGTTCCAGTCGCTGGAAGTTATCTTCGCTATACCAACAGCGTACTAACTCGGCATCTGAGAGGTCATCAGGGCGGGCGCGACCAGTGAAGAAGCCGCGTGCCTGGCTCGACCAGGGCATGATGGGCGTCTGTGTCTCTTGCAGCCAGGCACGCGATTTAGCATCCGATGCCGAGATACATCCTGCCCACACTGGATCTACCATGCGTGCGAGGCTGAAGTTATTACTGATTGCGCTAAAGCCAGCCATGTTGTGTGCCGCCGCCCACGCGTTAGCCTCCTGCACGCGTTCTATCGACCAGTTTGAGCCTCCAAAGGCGCGAATACGCCCGGCATTCTTGTGCTCATTGAGCGTAGTTATAAACTCGCCGACTGGAATGGCCGGATTATCGCGGTGCAGCATGTAGATATCGACATAGTCGGTTTGCAGGCGCTCCAGGCTTTCCGGCAACTGCTTATTGATCGATTCGGGATCACAGTGTGGTGTATGCGCGCCTTTATCAAGCAAAACGATCTGCTCACGCACACCGCGATTCTTTATCCACTGGCCCAGCAACTTCTCACAGAGACCACCACCATAGATATATGCGCTATCAAAGCAGTTGCCGCCCTGTTCAAAGAAGTCATCAAACATGGCGGCGGCATGCGGCCACGTTCTCTGATTATCGACTCCCATAATGAGCCGCGAAATAGGCTTGTCAACTCCTGCTATCTGCCCATATTTCATGATCGTTGCAGGGCGCACTTTAAGAGGACGCTTATCGACCGGAAGCGTTTGCCCTGGTCCATCTGCGCGTTCCGTTTCGTATGTTAAGCCGATGGCCTCGCGCCACTGGTCGAGCGTCCTCATGTTGCCAAGTGTATCTTCCCAACTCATCGCTGGTGCAGCCGCCTGACGTACATCAACATACTGCGCAACTGTGTCGGCTTCGGCTCCGTACAGGCTCTGGTCAAAATCAACAACGATCTCGCGCGCCTCCTGTTCGTCGTCGCGCGTCACGATGAGCTTCGCGGCCTGCCCATCGGGCGGTGTCCAGGGATTGGGAACCAGGATTGAGCCCTGCGAGCCAAAGATACGCACAACATTCTCGGCATTCACCTGAACACCGGTGAAAAGCTGGGCCAGAATGTTGCGCGGAAAGGCGAGCGAGGCGACGGTGTATTCATCTACGCCGCTTTCTCCTATAGAAGCAACAGCAGTTACTTTCTCCGGATCAGCAAAATCTTTACCTGTGGCAGCACCTGCTATAAGCCGAGCCATCGATGCAGTGTAGCCGCCAACGTCCAGAATACCCCCGCCACCGAGTGCTTTGTTGAAGAGACGACCTTCGGGGTTGAAGCGCGTGTTAAAGGCGAAGGAGGACTGGATCACCCGAATTTGCCCGATGGCGTTGGATTGGATCAGCTCGACCAGTTGCTTGATCTGTGGATGACAGCGGTACATAAAGGCTTCCATCAAAAATACATCGTTGCGCCACGCAGCTTCTATGACAGTCATGGCCTCAGCATGATTCATGGCGAGCGGCTTTTCGCATAAAATATGCTTGCCCGCTTCGGCGGCTTTGATAGACCATTCAGCGTGGAGGGGATGAGGAGTTGAAATATAGACGGCCTGCACGTCTTTATCAGCAAGTAACTGTTCGTAGCTATCATAGCGACGGGGCACGTTCCAGGACTCGCCAAAGCTGTTCGCTGACTCTTGCGTTCGACTGGCTACGGCCAGCAATTTGCCCGTCTTCGATTTCGCAAGGCCGTTTGCGAAGATACCAGCGATTCTGCCAGTGCCGATAATGCCCCAGTTGAGAGTCTGACTCATTGCATTCCTCCAGACCAATGTTTAACTTGTTGATGCTCAGAGTGTACTACAACGGAGACTGGCAGGGCAACCAGGATCATCAGGGAAGGTTCTTTGGCTTTGGCTTTCTTTGCACCTCTGGCCTGTTGTTAGGAGATTTGTTGCCCCCTGGCCTATTCGGTGGCTGGCCTCTTTTAAAGCTACGTTGCTTGCTTCGCTTCTCGGCCTCCGCCTGACCTCTTCCCAATACAGCCAGAGCGTCATTTGTATGACCATGACTCACCAGCCACTCGCGGGCCTTTGCATGAAGATCTTGTAGATTAGGGCTAGCGGCAACCATCATCCACATAGCGTACTCAGGATCTGTTGGCGTGTCCTCGCTCCATTGATCCTGCGCGATAAGAAAAGACTGAACCTTTTTAAAATCTAGCGTGCGCAAAGCCGTGTCGAGTTGTTGCCGAAACTGTGTATAGTCAGCCATAATTTCGCTATCGCTCTCCTCTTACGTTTTATTGAGTTGTACTATGGCTTAGTTTAACCGCGTTTGATCGTCGTCTATCTTTTTAAAGAGTAACTGACGCATAAATGGAATCTCACGTCGTAGAATCGCGATCTCTTCCTGCAGACGCTGTTTGGTCGATGTTAATTCCAGGAATTCCTGCTTCTTGTCGTCTTCGACTTCCAGGAAATAGGCAATGAAGTGCGAGAGATCTTCGGGCACTTCTGGCAAATTTGCATGCAGCTCCTGCTCGTCTGCCGCGTCCAGCAGCATATTTAAATATGTCTCAAAGAGCTGGTGTGCCCGTTGCACCAGGCTTTTTAGCTCCGACTCTGACTCTGATTGATCGTCAAATGGCTCTACCAGACCCGATATATATGCCTTCTCGTTGTGCTTGCTAAGAATGCGAAAGCGTTTGACGCCGACCGCCATAAGATTATAACCGCCATCTTCCAGCTTTTGCAGATTATGAATCTCAGCGATGGTACCGATGGTGTGCGGCTCCTCGTTCATAAACTCGCTTTCAGGTTTGACGAGAACAATGCCAAAGGGCTTCTCCTCTTCCTGACAATCCATAATCAGTTGTCGATAGCGTGGCTCAAAAATATGCAGGGGGACGATAGTGCCAGGGAAAAGAACAACATTTAGCGGAAACAAGGGCAACTCAATTGCGGCTGTCGACATGGCAAAGCTCCTCTTTAGACACAAGACCTCCATCCTGGAGAATACAGACTTTTACAGCTTCCATATACCAAACGATTTCACTATCAGATACGATGCATGCTTTTCTACGTAAGACGCTATAACAATGATCGCTCTACATAGCGTAACGGAAATACCTATATTCGACAAGAGGTAGAATAAAAAATTTTATTGCTCCTCTTCTTGCTTCATAGTTAACTATTTACCAGGATGGAGTATTTTAGGGGGTAAGTAGAGCTTGAAAAGCTTGTGCTCTTATCTGCCTTTTGATACTGTATTATCGGATTTCAGTTTGCTTCAAAAAGCAAATTGAGCCGAATTTTATGATAACAGCTTGTACTTACAGATTTAGGAAAGGATCATGTAATGTCAAAAGTTCAAATGCGTCGTTTTATTGTAAGACTCGTCATTAGTTTAACATTGGGCTTTGTAGCCCTCGCTGGTTTGCATGACACGGCTTACGGGGCAACTGCTAAAGTATCTACAAAGCCTAGTCCAGTAGGGACCTGGGCGGTCACCGTTTACTTTAACTCAGGAGCTAATGCTGGACAACAAGAACAACAGAATATTGGCCAGCAAGAAGGTTTATTTTTGCTGGCCAGGAAATTTCTTATTGTGTCATCTCACGAACAAGCTCTTGTACTTTTTTGCCGCTGGCTTTCCCCTTCGTCTCTTTAGCAGCAAGGGGCATCACCTTCTTGAACTGTTGAACGCAATTTTCGTCTTTTGTTGAAGGTAATATTGGAGAAATCACACGAAGAATGGAGGGAGGACCAACTTCTATACTTACACGGTCTTCATAGCTAGGAGGGTATATAATAGCATTAATACCCAATATTGCGCAGGCGCGTTGCTTTTCTTCATATGTAGGCTCATAATCAGGAATGTCGAGATGTGCACAGAATTGATGCGCCCAGTCTTCGAACCGTGCAACTTCAGCCAAAACCTCTTCTTGCAGTTCCTCTTGCTCTTCCGCATCATATAGAAGAGCCCGTAAATCTTGCTTTTCCTTTTCGATCTCAGCTAATCGTCTCTGCAATGATGCGATAGTTTCTTCATCGCTTGCAAATTCGGCTAACTGGTATATATTTTTAGCTCTTTTGTTAGCATCGTTCAGTTTTTGCTTGATAGTATCAGTATGTGTTTCAATGGTGTTTTCACGCTTTACCTCATCGATGCGCGCCTTAACAAGATCTGGCTTTCTAATATACTCAGTTGCAATCTTCCAAACAATTTCATCAAGAGCACGAACATTAATAGTATTTGAGTGATTGTTAGTACGATCTTCTCCTCCTTCCCTTCGTTGACAGCAGTAATCAGGAGTACGTATAGTGTTTCCTTCTCCTCTTGTATTTGGAGTATTATAATTCCTAACGTGCAGTACATATCCACAAATTCCACATTTAGCGAAGCCTCCACGCATAATACCAACGACTGGATGATGATTATTACGTACAGAAAGTTGCTTGTTGAGTTCAAGTTGCTGCTGTACAGCTTCATATTTTTCTACAGAAACAATCACAGGAACAATACCTTCAGGTAGTTTAATACGCTCTTCCTCTGGTCGCTTCATAGAGTACGAGTTTCCTTCTTTAATGTAGCGAAAATTACTTGCAGCTCCGGTGTAAAACCTGTCCGTAGCAATGTAATATACAGTTGTTTTGCTCCAAACCAACTTCCCCATCGGTGTTGGTATACCAAGATCAGTTAAGGTACGAGCAATTCCGCGAAGTGATTTACCGTCTAAAAGAGAGTTTACTATGAAATTAATCACTCCTGGCCTTGTCCATTCTTTCCCTTGTATGTCTGTGTGAATAATTTCTTCATTAAGAACATAGTACGCCTTTTTATATTTTTCAGAATCCATGTACTTGTATCCATAACGAGCTTCTCCCTGACCTGTGAGTGCAACCTCTGCTCGATCACGTCGTCCTCTATTGGTTCGCCAATGCGTCTTCTCTCTTTCTACCTCTGCAACGTAAGCATTAATTGCCAGCATAAGATGTCCGACAGGTGAGTCATCAAAAACTTCTGTTACACTCTCTACTTTTACGCCATAGTCTTCAAGTATGCTAATAATAACTGCTTGCTCTACTTGACGCCTCGACAAGCGACTAAATTCTGTCACAATGAGTACATCAAACTCGTGTCTTCGTGCTGCTTCAAGCAGTTTCATCAATTGTGGTCGGTCCCGATAAGGAAGCATGTACGCTGTATGAGCTTCTGAATAGATGAGTGTATCATCAAGTTCATATCCAGCTTCGGTAACATATTTTCTGATTGCTTTCTCTTGACTTTCAAGTGTTGCAGAATCTTTTTTACCAGGATCAGACACGCGAGGATAGCCCGCAGCTCGTATAGCTTTCTTTGGCATAAGAAGCTCCCATTGAGTAAAACATCTCCTCATAATTTCTCCCTTTATATGTGTATTCTTCAATAACTTTATAGGAGGAATATATAAGGTAAAAACAACTTTCTTCAAAAAATTAGTACGTCTACGTTTTATTCAAAAGACAATTAATAAAAAGAGCTAGAGATTATTAAGCATCTCTATAGATTAAATTACTTTCTACGTTCTCTTACGGTATTAAATGCCCTTTTCAGACAATTTACGGTGTATTCTGACTTATAAAGGTGTGATCAGATTTCTAAACAAGCCTGATCACACCTTTACTACAAGGTTTCGAGTAAAATGAGGTGTAGGTTTTTCTCATCAGTCGGGAGTCTATCCGTCTGCTTCGGGTCAATAGAGACGGTCTGAACCCCTGGCGACTGTAAAAGGGCGTTTATTGCTTCATTCTTCCCTTTTCCTACGATGAGGGTTGTAAGCTTCTGTAATTGGTCCTGGCTAAACTGATATTCCCAACTCCCGACGCTTTTTACCTGTAGCTCAATACCACCATGATCTTTTGCGGTTGTGTGTAGAATAGTTGTCTGGATGCTTCCCTGTTGACTATAGCGTGCTCCGAGTTGTTTGGTTGCGTCGTGGCTGATCATCTGCTCTATAAGGTCGTGATAGGATTGGGTGTCGTACACCTCGCCTGTACACGTTTCACTCACAAGAATATGGACCTGTGTTGCTTCCTCTCCTGGCTGATGATCAGGGGTCATGCTTTGCGTACAGGGTAAGGGAGTAATCAGCGTTTCGGTCTGCTGTACTTGTGTTTGAAGTGCTGCCTGGACACTCTGCTCTAAGCTTGTCGTGAGAGAGGATGCAACGCTCGTGATATCTTGCGTTGTGGCTGTCTGGTAAGTTCGGGCATCTTGCCCACCTGTAAACGTGCTGCTCATTGCTGAAATGTTCATGCGGCAACATGGCCCGTAGATATCACCTGCCTTGATATTTCCCCCTGGTCCTGTGATCAGGGTATGAGCTGCAACCGTTACGCGTCCATTCATGGCGAGTGTTCCTGCTGATATCGTGGCGTCCTGGTCGGTCACGATCTGTACCCCATCTGCACCCGTTAAGAGTTCCCCTGTTGGGATCGTTTGAGTGAAGGTTGAGAAGTTGTAGAAGGTGATCGTCCCCTGTGCTGTTCTCGCGTCCTGACGGCGCGTTCCTGTGGTTTGGATCGTCTGTGCCTGGCTCATCGTGATTGCTGGTAACATTCTCCCCTGGAGCTGCTGTCGTGTTCGGTCTGCTTGTCCTGGCATGATCAGAATAGTGCTTGTGGTCGTTACCTGCTTTGTGCTCGGAACGATGGTGATCGTGGCGCTTGGCGTGAGTAGTGGAAGAATATGTACAGCAAGAATCATCACACCACTTCCACAGAGGCACAGGATCAGGAACACTCCCAGAACTGTTTTAAGTGGACGGTTTTGTGGTTGTCGTGAGGTGCCCTGCTCTTGTGGTTGCTGGTTGCTCGTGGGTGTCTGTCTCTCTTCTAGCGTACTCTCAATACTTGATGTGTCCTCTTGCGGTGCCGCTTGCTCGTACACATGGATGTCAATATACCGTACTGCCTCTGGTGGTAATTCTTCTAAGTGGGGAATATCTGTCCTTGTAAAAAATTCATCGGTTTTGTGCTCGTTCATCTCTTCTTATCCTTTGACTTTCGTTATCTGAGTGCAAGTAGCACAACGATATTGGAGCTTGCCGTGTGTGTCCTTTTGTGGCCTGGTTTCTGCTATATTCGTGAGGAGTGTTGCGGTTCCTGAACAGTACTGACATGAGACTGTTTTGATTTTTTGCAGTTCGTTTCGTCGTTGTTCGCACGCGTCACACTTGTACTCTATTTCCACGCTCTTATTGCTTAACTTTCGTGAGTCTACGACATACATTTCATGACTACAGTACGGGCACTTCATGCTCTATACTCCCTCTACGGGAAAAGGGGAGAGTGTAGAACTCTCCCCTGGTAACTACGCAAGTACAGGTTCATTTTGCAGTGCTGCATCATAGGGAACGTAGTCTATGATGTCGTCATCAGTGCGTAAACGCTGAATAAATGACTCCGGTATGGGTTGTGACCATTGCAGAAGAATAAAACCCACCTTCTCTAACTCAGTCACTCCATACAAAGCAATTTTCGCCCCGCCATATGCATCAAACCAATCGGTCCACTCTTCAACAATGGTGTTAAGCTGTCGCCGCGTACAGGTCACAAACAACATACGTTTCTCATTCATCTTTTTCCCTTTCTACATGTTCACTTGTTCATCTTGACGTAAGGGCCGAAAAGCCCCATTATCATTCACGAAGACAACCCGAAAATCATTGACAGCAAGAATCATGTCTAGCTTTCCATCTGCTTTCAATACTCGAAAACTCACTGTTACCGGATCGAGTTCATGGCTTATGCTCAGGACCGGGCCGGTGTAGACCTTCATCTTTGAAGTATCCCCCCCTGGCATTTCAAGCACCTGAGTCCGACCGTGAAAGTTCAGAGCGATGAAATGACTCGGATGCTCTGCCGAGTCGTTGTGACCGACAACAGCATCAACTTGATAGATACGAGGGCGGCCATAGTGTATATCATCCTGCCAGCCTTGCCAGCAAGAAGATACGAAGCTTACGACGATGAATCCGACAAGAAACAAACAGAGCACGATACCAGCATAGAGTAACCAGGATCGGCGCGGCTGTTGTCTCCGCTTTGGCTGTGGTGGGAGCTGCCTACTCTGTGGGCGCTGCGCTATCTGTGAATGTTGAAGTGAGGCTCGCGCTATCTGTGGCGGTGGTGGTCCGTCGTGCTTGATCACACGCATCACCGTTGTTGTCGTTGCTTTCGTCGGTTGATAGCGTCGTGTGCTGTTTGGGAGCCTCGTATCATAGAGCGTATCGTCATCCGTTGAAGGATCAACATCGACATCATAGCCTGTGTAGTTTTTCATGATGACACCTGTACACCTTCATGTACTGAGCATTCAAGCGCGTACGCCTTGCCTTGCTGTAGTGGTTGCAAGTTCTGTTCTCTCAAGCATCCAGGGCAATAGATAACAATTCCACAGGTGAGACAGACCTGTTCTCCTGGTCGGAAGGTTGCGCTCATGTGGTGCTGTCCCTGGCTACACCGTTTGAGGGCGGCGACGTGTGCTTGTGCCTTGCGGTCTGCTGCGGTGTATTTCGGTTTGGTTGTGTCCCATCTTCCCATCATGGACCCCCTAAACGGTCTTACCATAAAAGATGCGGTCTGCATCTTCGATGGTGATTTCGCCTTCTTGTAGAGCTTCGTTTAGATCGTTGATAGAGTTGGGATTCTCGTGACATTCATGTGTTGTGTCATAGCAAAACCCGCTCTCGTTGTGGATCGCTGTTCCATCATCGGGGATAGCAGGAACGATGCTATATTCTTCATCGGAGTTATAATATCTAAGCCATGCCATAGGGGTTACTCCTCTCTTGACAATCCCGCTTCTCGCGTGCCATGATAGGAGTTACGAGAAGTCGGAATGCACCATTAACAAAGGCAATTGAAAAGATTTCTCTACGTTGCTAGCTTGTTGTCTCGAACACAACGGGCTAGCTTTTTTATGCTATCCACTCATGATTTCACCTTCTTTCATAGATCAATGCTACTTGTATCTAAAAAAAATGACATTGAAAGTCAATGAAGACTTAAGGGTGCTTACTTGGAAGAAACAAGTATAATATAAGCCTACGAATGACAATCAATGCATACTCAATATATAGCATTCTTTCTCACTCATTGTCAAGCATTGACGTTGGTAAGCTCTGATGTTAGTATATAGCTATCAATTTTAGTGAGGTGCTTACTTGACACAGAATGAAGATGAATATTTAACTCCACAGGAAGCTTGCGATTACCTGGATGTTTCGCGTAGCACTCTTGAGAGGTACGCTGAAGCTGGTCGAATCACAAAATATCGACGTGGCGTTAAAAGAGGAGTTTTCTTTAAAAAAACTGAACTTGCTCGCTTATTAGAGATACGTCCTGATGAAAAAGAAGATTAGGCTTAGATATGAATTGCGATACAAAAATATAAGCCCGATCCTAAATTAAGAGGATCGGGCTTAAGTCAATCAAGAACTACTTTAAAATGGGCTTAGGACGGTTCAGAAGCGGTATCAATAAGTTTTTGGATGTATGCTCTATACTTCCGGTCCTGTTCGTCTAAATCACAATGCGCAGCTTGAAAAAAGAAACCATTGTGAGTGTACATAAAGCAGGAGAAAGCATACGCCTCTCCTGCATTCAGTTTATGAGTCTTGCCTTCAATGATGAGAAGAAGGCCATCTTCAACAACTTCCAGGGATATATCTAGACGTTCCGCAGTAAGTATCTTAAGAGTTGCATCATCTAGTTTCATTGCTCTATCCTCTTTCTTTCCTTGTGTGTAGGCAACTCTTTTAGCAGTGTGCTCGTGCTGGTCGGCGGCGACGGGCAAAGGGTGACTCGTAGAGTGCCCACTGTTGAGCGGAAACCGTCTGCGTCATGATGACAGTTTCATCGGGAGCAACATATTCGATGATGTGTTCTTGCGTTTCGGTATCGATCGAATGAAGGCGAATGCAATCATCACTTTTCATCATCGGGCGACGATGTCGAGTAGATGGGATCGTGTCATCCATCGAAGGTTTCATGCTCCGACGTGGAGTAATGACAGTATTAGCATAATCGAAGGCTTTGCAGTGCTGACAATCACAAACTGTGTTAGAATGTGGTCGAGTGAGTGTACCAACTGAGTGTAAACGATTCATGGTAGGCTCCTTTTCTGACTCGACTAGTTCCCGCTAGTCGAGTCACTTTTTTATTTATTTTTTAACGTTCAGCTATACATTAGCTACGAGTAACAATACACTGCATATCATTCTTTTGTCAAGTGAATATCTACCGAAAATCAACACATCTCAAATTTTAGTGAACTACATTAAACACCTGCTCGATCTAAAACTTGTCGTAAAATCTCATATTTTGCACCGTGAAACCCTAACTTATCTTTGATCTTGCGTCGTGATACACCTCCTCGTGCAAGAACAATTGCTTGCTCATACTTCTCTGCATCTGGATCATTTGGATTGTATGGCAGTTTCGGTCCATTAATTTGTGGAGTGCTAAACGGTGTTCCTGTTGTTTGAGGTAAACGGTCTAAACGCGTTTCTAAACGGTGTTTAGGCTGTTTAGGAAAGGAATCAACACTTCGAAACGGTGTTTGCTGTTGAAATGCCGCTTGATCGTTTAGGGTAGAGCCATTGTAAAGATCGTAATTCTCGTAAGGATTCCGAGGGTACAATTGCTGTGTATATCGTGGTTGTGATGGGTAGGGCATATGTGAACTAGCAATCAATTGTATGTCTCGATTGGTAATCAATGCTTGCTGCAAAAGTTCGGTTTGACCGTACGCATCTTTCACGATAGTAAGCCCGTTAGGAAGTTCAGGAGTTAACTTGACAAACCTGCTTGGTAGAACAAGTCTTGATTCGGTTTCATCGACACGGTGAACTATGTATGCAATGAATTTCTTCTTGATACGAGTATACGTAAGCTCTTGTCCACCTGCAATTACATAGATACCGAAGTCTCTTCCTTGCCTTCCGATTTCAGAGAGAATTTGCAACAGCTCTTTAGCGATGTCTTCATCGTCTAAAAGCGTGTTCAATTCGTCGATAGCGAGAACTATTTTCCTTCTCCATGTTTTGCCCTTGATCCGTTCGTCCAGCTCGTTGCGAACCACACGCGCATTACGGAGAATATCATCAGGCAGGTATGCAAGGCTTGTCTCTGGATAGAGAGCAGGAGCAAGAGGCTCGATCTTGCGAATAAAGCTATCATTTTTCTTGATATGAATATCGCAAGGGACGATATACATTCCGCTATCGGCTGCCTGTGCAGTCAGTGAGGCCATCGTGGTAGACTTGCCACTTGCCATAGAGCCAAGGACAAACACTGTCTTTACATCCTCCCAGGTGCCAATCCGTAGCGTCTGGTCTTGACGGATGCCAAGTAAAATTTGACCTGGCTGGATTGATCCTCGCACGTTCGCAAAGTAAATGGTAGTGTCTGCTGGTGGAGGCTCTTGATACTGCTGCTGTGGTGGTGGTGGATACTGTTGCTGCATGTATGCATAATCGGGTGGTGGTGGCTGTGGCGATGGAAGATAGTTTTGCTGTTGCTGGTAGTCGAGGTATTGGCTTTGCCGTCGCGTCCGTTGTGGTAGTTCGGGCTCGTCTGTTCCTAAGAGCTGAAGATTCTTCGTGGTACGACGTGGCCGGAATGCTACCTGCTCGTCTTTCTGGATACGGATGATATCGCGCTGCTCTTTCTTGTTCAATTTGTCTTGTAAGATCCCGTAGAGCTGAAAGACAATCCATGCTGCACCAGCCACAAGCAGGAAAAGAATAATCCAGGGAACAAACCGTCGATAGGGCCAAAGCTCAACAAAGATAATATAGCCTACGGGAATAGCAAGAAGGCAAACAAAAACGACAAGTACAACTTTTAACCAATTCCAACGGCGAACGCGTCGAGGATAAGAACGTCTATCATCATAGTCGTAGTCATCGCGGTAGCGAGTGACACGTTTTGGTCTTCCGCTCATGGTTGCTGCTCCTTTGTTGACTGATCGCATCCGTTCCAGGGAACAAGCTTCGTCGTAAACTTAAATTGGCTTGTCTGCTTCTCTTTCTGCTTTTTGCGACGTGGGCGTATGCGTTTTCTTGCATTCAAGAACGCTTGTAAATCATCTTCCTGAACGCGGTACGCTTGACCGAGATCGAACGCTTTTAGCTCACCACTAGCTATCCATTCCCGAACGGTCTTTACATGGATCTTCAATCGTTCTGCTATCTCTTCTGTCGTCAAGAGCGTTCCTGAAGGCTCTTGCATGGTGCATTCCTCCTTCTCTTTCTCATCTGTTCTCACTTGAGAGGTAAGACGGTATATTCTTCCTTCTCCTTCCTTGTTCTACCGTAACACTCCATAAAAAGACTATTTCATGCATAAGAATTACTGTATAAATCTGGCGTATTCCTCCCTAATAAGATTTATTGGAATCAATAAGGATAGCTTATGTTTATCGAAGGCATATCATCAACTTTAGTGGTGATTCCTTCCTATCGTCTATGATAGTTGTAGAAAATAAGCAGAATAGAAATAACAAATAATAACAATGTCATACAATGTTATGAGTTCGGAGACAAAGAATAGAGCTAGGAATAAAGTATCCTAGCTCTATACAAGAGTGCATAATTAGTATATAAACGTAAAGAGAGCTTTTTTGTATAAGTGACACGCAAAAAATAATCCAGCAAGAAAGTTTCTTGCTGGATTACATTCTACATAGAAATTTATTGCGTCATCTCACGAACAAGCTGCTGTACTTTTTTACCGTCTGCTTTCCCTTTAGTTTCCTTGATTGCGAGAGGCATAATGTGCTTAAAAAGTGCGTTTTGTGTCCCTACTTTCTTAAATTCTTTCCCGTTTTCCTCGACCAGACGCGCGATAACCGTCCGCAAGTCATCGTCGCTTAATTGAGAGCCTTGCAGGTAAGTCTGCAATATATCCATCTCGTGCTGCTCTTTATCTGCAAGATCGTTGCGCCCACCTTGTCTATACAGTGGAATCGCCTGGTTCCGCTTCTTTACTTCCTGCTCAAGCACTTTTAGCGTGTCGGCCTCGGTGATCGGTTGACCAAACTCAGCATTTTTGCGGTCGGTGCGCGCCACTTCCAGGTTATGGATGGCTCCCAAAGCCATCCGCAATGTATCCAACCTGGACTGATCTCGATTGCGTTGCGCCTCCTGTATATCCTTGCGCAACTGCTGCTCTACGGGAAATTCCTGCCGTGCTTCTGCCATCGGTCTTCCTCCTGCTTTGATACACGATTTATTTCCGCATTAGTATACTCCATTGAAGAGAAAAAATCATCACATGACGGCTCAATAATCCGCAAGATTTTACAAGAGCCGCTTAAATTATTTATTTATATTTATGAATATACTACATCCTCTGTATACTTAGTACATTCTGTCGAATGATAAGTTATGAGGAATTGCATTTCTACTCTTTCACCTGGACGAAACTTAAAGTTAAAAATACGAATAGCGTTTTTTAGTACAATATTGAGGTTTTTGCTATATGGTGAAATACATTAAGCTAAGTGTTTCTTTTGTCATTTGTCTTCTGGCCTGTATCGCCTTTTTTTCAATAGGAGTCACAGGAGTCGAAGCACAATCACTCTCTGCATCTCAATGTAATCACGGTTGTTGCTCGACACATAGAAATTGTCGCCATCAGCGTCATAACGATCTTAATAAGCATAGCAAATGCAGTAAATGCAATAAAAGAGGGCCCGCTGGGCCTGCTGGACCTGCCGGCCCAGTTGGCAATACCGGATCTACCGGTCCGATTGGGCCTGCCGGACCTCAAGGTCCAATTGGCAACACTGGACCTCAAGGGCCGATTGGCAACACTGGATCTCAAGGGCCGATTGGCAATACCGGATCTACCGGTCCGATTGGGCCTGCTGGACCTCAAGGTCCGATTGGCAACACTGGACCTCAAGGGCCAATTGGCAATACTGGACCTCAAGGGCCAATTGGCAATACCGGACCTGCTGGCCCGGCTGGACCTCCCGCTAATTTACCCCAATATGGGTACGTTTACAACAAAAGTGCTCAGGTTGTACCAATAGAAGCTGATGTTACCT